>Ga0302312_10000056_pt1 | contig 109072 bp, 92 predicted proteins | sample III_Palsa_N2_1_FD_200529 | JGI IMG/M metagenome (GOLD analysis project Ga0302312, IMG submission 200529) | Peat permafrost microbial communities from Stordalen Mire near Abisko, Sweden - III_Palsa_N2_1 | ecosystem: Environmental > Terrestrial > Soil > Palsa > Peat permafrost | place: Sweden... | reverse complement strand
AAAGGCGGAATCGCTTGATATATTGGGTGATTGTGATGTGGAAGAGTATCCGTTGCAGCCCAAAAAGCAGAGTTTGGAGTTCCTTCGGGAGGTGGCACATCTGAGGTTTAGGACAAATACCTTTAGCGCCATCTTTAGGGTGAGGCATTCTTTGGCCTTTGCTGTGCATCAATTTTTTAACGAGCGGGGATTTGTTTACCTGCATACACCCATTATAACAGCTTCTGACGCCGAAGGTGCCGGGGAGTTATTTAGGGTTACTACCCTGGATCTTGACAATTTACCTCAGAAGGAGGAGGGGGGTATCGATTTCAAACAGGATTTCTTTGGCAAGCCAACGAATCTCACGGTCAGCGGGCAATTAGAAGGAGAGTTGGGGGCTATGGCGTTCAGCGAGATTTATACGTTTGGACCCACATTCCGGGCGGAGAATTCCAACACGGCAAGACACCTCGCGGAATTTTGGATGATAGAACCCGAAATGGCTTTCCATGATCTGGAAGACAATATGGACCTGGCGGAAGCATTTATTCAGTATATCATCCGGTATGTGATGGCACACAACAGGGAAGACCTGGAGTTCCTGGATCAACGGCTGGCCGAAGAAGAAAAGGGCAAGCCCCAGGTTGAACGAAGTGAACTGGGGTTATTGCAGAAGCTGGAATTCGTGGTAGAGAACAGATTTGAGCGGATTACATATACGGAAGCCATCGAGATCCTTCTGGACTCGCCGGCCTATAAAAAGAAGAAATTCAAGTATGATGTAAGCTGGGGCATTGACATGCAGAGTGAACACGAGCGTTATTTAGTGGAGAAACATTTTAAGAAGCCGGTGATTGTGACGGGTTACCCCAAGGAGATAAAGGCCTTCTATATGCGGCAGAATGATGATGGGAAGACAGTAGCGGCTATGGATATTTTGGCGCCTGGTATTGGGGAGATTGTAGGAGGTTCCCAAAGGGAAGAACGATTAGATAGGTTGATTGCCAGGATGGAGGACATGCACCTGCCGTTGGAGGACTTGTCCTGGTACCTGGATACGAGGCGTTTTGGAACTGTTCCGCATGCGGGTTTCGGCTTAGGTTTTGAGCGTATGGTGTTGTTTGTGACAGGCATGAGTAACATCCGGGACGTCATTGCGTTTCCAAGGACCCCGAATAATTGTGAATTTTAAGCATAGGCCATATGACTATTCCCAGTGTAGATTTATTGAAATTCTCAAAGGGCAGCCCGGAGGACAGGCTCGCATTTGTGGAGACGCTTGGCAAGGCATATGAGGAAGTCGGTTTTGTGGCGGTTAAAAACCACGGCATTTCGAAAGAATTGATTGAAGACATGTATAGGGTGGTGCAGGGGTTCTTTTCCTTGCCCCTGGAGAAAAAGAGGCGGTACGAGATTCCTGCCCTTGCCGGACAGCGGGGATACACATCATTTGGGAAGGAGCACGCTAAAGGTTTTGATGCGCCCGATTTGAAGGAGTTCTTTCAATATGGGCAAAGGGTGGAGGATGGGGAAAGGGGAAGAGATTCGTACCCCGATAATGTGAGGGTCGCGGAGGTTCCGGATTTTGATAGAACGTTTCATGAGAGCTATAGGGGTTTTGAAGCGTCGGGGACTTTGTTGTTACAGGCCATTGCGCTGTACCTTGGACTGGAGGCTTCCTATTTTGACGCGTTTGTACACAACGGCAATTCCATTTTGAGGGCGATACACTACCCGCCCATTACTGAGGAACCAAAATCGGCCGTGCGGGCGGAACAGCACGAGGACATCAACCTGATCACCCTGTTGGTCGGGGCGTCTGCCGATGGCTTGCAGATCCTTACCAAGAACAATGAATGGCTGTCTGTTACTTCTTTACCGGATCAGATCGTCGTTAATGTAGGAGATATGCTCCAGCGCCTCACCAATAACCGACTTCGGTCGACAACACATAGAGTCGTGAATCCGCCCAGGGAGCTGTGGCACACCTCAAGGTTCTCCATACCGTTTTTTCTGCATCCTAAAAGTGATATGTCATTGGCCTGTCTCGAAGGCTGTATAGACGAAAATCATCCGAAATCATATGGGGATATTACGGCCGGGGAATACCTGGATGAGCGTCTCCGGGAAATTGGACTCAAGAAGTAAACTGTAAATCGGTTAAATGTAGTCCTATGTTTTTGAAGCATTACCCTTTTCTGAGGGCGGTCTTTTGGTATAGCTTAACCGCGTTTGGGGGACCTCAAGGGCATATGGGAATGATGATCAAGATGTTTGTTAGGAAACGAGGGGACGTCACGGAGGAAGAGTTGCTTGAATATAATGCCTTTTGCCAGTTGTTGCCAGGCGCCTCTTCTTCTCAGATCATCACCCTTATTGGGTATAAGCGGGGAGGTATTCCATTGGCAATCCTGACATTATTGATCTGGCTCACCCCTGCCTGCCTGCTGATGGGTTTCTTTTCTTTTATCGTTCAGTACCTCGACAGCAAAACCCTTCATCGCGATATTTTTAATTATCTGCACCCAATGGCTGTGGGATTTCTGGCATATGCTGCCTCCCAGGTATTTAAAATTGCGATCAGGAACACCATTACCCGTGTGGTCATGGTCGTTGCGGCCATCCTCACTTTTGGCTTTTTTAAAACTCCGTGGATATTTCCGATCCTTATCATTCTGAGCGGGATCGTGACCAATTTCAGTAGCAAGCGTATTCCGCAGATTGCACAGGACCGGAAGCGGATCCGATGGACGAATATTTGGTTGTTTTTATTGGTGTTCGTGACAGCGGGGTTCGTAAGTGAAACGGCGCGTAAGCAGCATTGGGAAGACCGGAGGGCGTATAATCTTTTTGAAAACTTTTACCGCTTCGGGAGTATTGTTTTTGGCGGAAGTCAGGTGCTGGTACCAATGATGTATGAACAGTTTGTGGTGAGGGATAAGACCAGGTATATGACAGGGGAGGAGTTGCTGACAGGTGCGGGGATGGTTCAGGCCGTTCCAGGCCCTACTTTTTCAGTTTGCTCGTATGCGGGAGGGATGGCCCTAAGGAATGGGGGCACGGCGAACCAGGTACTGGGATGTATGATTGGCGTGGTGGGGGTATTCCTGCCCAGTCTTTTGCTTGTGTTATTTTTTTATCCGATTTGGCATAATTTAAGGAAGTATGCGGCGATTTATAGGGCGCTTGAAGGTATTCAAGCGGCCGTTGTGGGGATTATGATCGCTTCGTTTTTTTACTTACTGAAGGATATCTCCCTGACAGATAACCGCACGGAGAGTTATGTGAACGTGGCGGTAATCATTTCTACCTTTTGTATCCTTTATTTTACTAAAATCCGCCCGCCATTTATCGTGCTGACCTGCCTTCTGCTTGGGTGGTTGTTCTAATCCCTGTAATAATTATTCTTTTCGCATTCTTGTTCTACCGCCGACGGTACGAGGTAGGTGACGGGCTTGTTTTGTTTGAGAAGAGCCCTGATATGGGAGGCAGAGATGTCCAATAGGGGGGCTTTTAGCACGACCATGTCTTTTGCCAGTGCCGGGAGGGGATTGACGGGATATCCTGGACGCTCGTAAATATAAATAGGATATTGTTTGAGGATAAAAGAAGCATTATGCCAGTTGGGTAGGTTCTGATAGCTGTCGCTTCCCATCAAAATGGAGAAATCGTGTTGTGGGTACTTTTCTTCCAGGTAGGCAAGGGTGGTGCTTGTATAGGATGGTTTTGGAAGGTGGAACTCGACGTCAACGGCCTTTAAAGCAGGGTTTTCTCCAATCCCCAGGCGGACCAGGTGTAGTCGGTGATATTCGTTAAGGAGAGAGGAGGAGGGCTTAAAGGGGTTCTGTGGGGTCACTACAAACCAGATTTGCTGTAGGCCCGTGTTGTTCAGGAAATGTTGGGCGATGATAAGGTGGCCCACATGAATGGGATTAAAGGAGCCGAAATATAAGCCTATATGCTTCATCTCTTAAAGGTAGCAGATTCCTCCTATGCGTCGTCCACCCAGATCATATCCGCTTCTTCTAAGCGTAAACTAAGATTATAGCCGGCGATTGAAATGGATATCGGATCTCCTAAAGGGGCTACCAGATCAATGCTTACAATTTCTCCGGGTACGCAGCCCATTTCCATTAGTTTGAGGAAGATATCGTCTTTATCAAAGGAACGGATAATTGCTTTTTTGCCTACTTCAACCTGGGATAGTCTTTTTATCATCTTTTACCATTGTCGTTTGCAAAGCTACCTTTGTGCAAAATTGATTTGGTTACGAATTGCGGAAATCCATACATTAACGTTCTATGATCCATTTCTCGTCTGCCGACGCTACGGTTTCATTAAAAGGGAGAACGGCCCTTAAATCGGTTCTCCAGCACTTGTTCGATAGGGAGGGCAGGCCACTTCGATCCCTTCAATATGTTTTTTGCTCTGACGATTATTTGTTGCAGATTAACAACGACTTTCTTCAACATAACTATTATACAGACATTGTTACATTCGAGATGGCGGATAACCCGTTGAAGGGTGTTGAGGGGGAGGTCTACATTAGCGTAGACAGGGTGAAAGAGAACTCCAGGGACTTGAAGGTGTCTTTTAGAGCTGAACTGCTTCGTGTTATCTTTCACGGTGCCCTCCATCTGGCGGGGTATGGAGATAAGACCCCGGGCGAACAGGAGATCATGAGACAGAAGGAAGAGGAGTATATGGCCCAATGCTTATGATGTTTCACGGAGAACGGTTTCGGCATGAAACAGCTCCTTTCATGTTAATAATCAATAGATTAATTATTCCCCTTGCGTGTGTATTTTGGTGTGGAATGCCCGTTCTTCAAGGATAGTATCAATCGACAGCCCTTCGTTTAGCTGTGCAAATTCGTAGGCGGAGAAGGTGGAGATTCTGGTTATATAGTCTTCCTTTTCCTTTAAGAAGCTTTCCAATGGTGGGGTATTTCCCATTTGGGACACTTCCAGCGTTTCTATCTTGGCGATCATTTCCCCGGCAAGTGCGTAATGGGTGCTTTCATAGAGGGTTTGAAAGTAGTGTTTGACAGCTATAAGGTCAAGCCTGGTTCCCCGGGCCTTATTAGGTTCCAGTTTTTCTATACGGATGTTGATGAAGTTCCAGCACAGTTTTAGATCGTCTTCGTTATAGAAGTCGAAGAAGGCGACAGGGAGGACATGGTCGAATTGCCAGCTTTCGGAGAAATTGGCCCAGGTTGTTCCTTTATCAAATTGAATTTCGATCCAATTCCTGAATTGGGCGATGTCGAGGCCGAAATAGGGGGCGTAGGCCAAGCCCCCCTTCTGCTCAAGCACATACCTTCTCAGGGCAATTTGCCACTTTCGCTTTTCCCGGATCTTTAACAAGGATTCGGTAATCTCTGTTCTAGGTGTCCATTTCTTACGCTTCATGGAGCAAAGATAGAAAAAGTTCCGGGGTGAAACCGTTCTCCGTGGAACGTGATGGCCCTTCGGGCAGGCCGCCTGTGGCGGCCTTTGTCCCGCCGAAGGGCTGCTCTGTAATTTAGCCCTTCGGCGGGAACCCGCTTATGATGGCCCTTCGGGCAGACCGCCTGTGGCGGCCTTTTGTGCGGGCGTTTATGGCTGGCCAGCCGTTCCTGCAAATTCGTACCTTTGCGCCATGTTCCCCGAATATGATATTATAGTTGTAGGCGCCGGCCATGCCGGTTGTGAAGCGGCGGCGGCGGCGGCCAATATGGGCTCTAAGGTGCTGCTGATTACCATGAATATGCAAACCATCGCCCAGATGAGCTGCAATCCCGCCATGGGCGGAATTGCAAAAGGGCAGATCGTTAGGGAGATAGACGCTATGGGCGGCTACTCCGGGATCGTCACCGACAGGAGCACCATTCAGTTCCGCATGCTGAACCGCTCTAAGGGGCCCGCCATGTGGAGCCCCCGATCACAGAATGACCGGATGCTGTTTGCCACGGTGTGGCGGGAAATGCTGGAACAAACCCCCAACGTAGATTTTTATCAGGACATGGTAAATGGCCTGTTGATCAAGGACGGGAAGGTAAGGGGTGTTAAAACCGGACTTGGCCACGAGATTCTGGCCAAATCCGTGGTCCTTACAAACGGCACCTTCCTCAATGGAGTGATCCATATCGGGGAGAAGCAGTTTGGGGGTGGGCGTGTGGCAGAAAAGGCAGCGAGTGGAATCACTGAACAATTAGTCGGACTCGGATTTGAAAGTGATAGGCTTAAGACGGGGACTCCCCCACGTGTTGACGGCCGGAGCCTTGATTATTCAAAGATGGTTGAGCAAAAGGGCGACGACGAAGTCGTAGGCTTTTCTTTTCTTCCGACCCCCAGGGTGGCCAGTGGAGGGCAAAAGAGCTGCTGGATTACCTATACGAGCCCGGAAGTACACGAGATCCTTAAAACGGGCTTTGACAGGTCTCCTATGTACCAGGGGCGCATCCAGGGTCTGGGTCCCAGGTATTGTCCGAGTATTGAAGACAAAATCAACCGTTTTGCCGAGCGGGAAAGGCACCAGTTATTCGTTGAGCCGGAAGGCTGGAACACCGTTGAAATTTATGTCAACGGATTTTCCACTTCACTCCCGGAAGAAGTGCAACATGAGGCCCTCCGGTTGGTGCCCGGGTTCGAGAATTGCAGGATGTTCAGGCCGGGATATGCTATTGAATATGACTACTTTCCCCCCACGCAGCTCAAATATTCGCTGGAAACGCAATTGATTGGAAATTTGTTCTTTGCAGGCCAGATCAATGGGACCACCGGGTACGAAGAAGCCGCCTGCCAGGGCTTGATGGCGGGAATAAACGCCCATCAGAAGGCCTGGGAAAAAGAGCCCTTGATCTTGAAAAGAAGCGAGGCCTATATCGGTGTTCTGATAGACGACCTCATCAGCAAAGGAACGGAAGAGCCATATCGCATGTTTACCAGTCGCGCGGAATATCGTACGCTGTTACGGCAGGATAACGCCGATCTGCGCCTCACCGAAATGAGTTACAGGCTAGGGTTGGCCTCCCAGGATAGAATGGACAGAATGCTCGCCAAAAAGCAGGGAGTGGTGGCGGTTAAAGAAGTATTGAGTAGCCTGTTCCTGGAGCCGGAAGAAATAAATCCATTTCTGGAAGCGCACGACTCAGCACCGCTCACCCAAAAACAAAAGGCCCATCAACTTTTATTGAGGCCGGGAATCTCTCTGGCTCCCTTATACCGTGCCATCCCCAAACTGTCCGCAGCATTGGATGCGGCAGCAGGCGGGGCAGGCTCCTTTGACATAGATATCCTGGAACAGGCTGATATTCAACTGAAGTATGACGTCTATATTCAAAAAGAGAAAGAATTGGTGGAAAGAATGAGCCAAATGGAAAACCTCATGATCCCGGATAATTTCAACTACGACAAAGTCCAGGCCCTATCTAACGAGGCCCGTCAGAAATTCGGGAAGATAAGACCTGGAACCCTGGGGCAGGCCTCCAGGATTGCAGGCGTCAGCCCCAGTGACGTGCAGATCCTTATGGTGTATATGGGTCGGTGATTTTATTGGATGAAATTGTTGTTAAAACGAGGTATAGTTTTGGTAATAATCACCTCACTTAAGTAATATTACAACCTAATTATTTTTCCTTGAGAAAATTTACCCGCTTGTCCTTATGTAGGTGCCTGGTGCTGATTTCCGGGTTATTTACCGTGCATTTTGCGAACGCCCAGGAGCAGATCATGGTAAAAGGCACCGTTTATGATGTCTCTCAAAAAATCCCCTTGTCCTCCGTCACCGTATTAAGCAAATCGGGCACCCAAACACTGACGGATACCCTGGGAGAATACAAGATCATCGTGTATGACACGGATTCTATATATTTCTCCTATTTGGGAAAAAGGTCCCCCTGGTTCTCCGTAAAGCAAATAAATGCTCCCTGGAGCTTTGATATAGCCTTGCACGTTTACGCCCCGGACCTGCCTCCCATATACATCACAAAATCGTCTTACAGGGAGGACTCTCTGAGGAACCGAAAGGAATATGAGCGCATATTCGATTTTCATAACCCGCGCCTGGGAACGACTGCAAACGGCCCGGAATCAGGATCTGCAGGGGTTGGTTTTGACCTGGATGCCATAGTGGACATGTTCCATTTCGCATATAACAAACGCCAGAGAGGGTATCAAAGGTTCTTTGAGTGGGAAGAACAGGAAAAGTATATTGACCACCGATTCAACAAGAACCTCATTAAGAAGCTGACCGATCTTCCGGATGATAAAATGCAGGCCTATATCAAACAATACCGGCCAACCTACGAATTTGTAGATGGGGTTACCGACTTCGACCTGGGATTATATATTCAGAAATGTAAAGCGGACTTCGATACCGGTCACCCTTCGACCGCTAACACCATGATGGCTACTTTCAGGAGTAAATAACGAACTACACATGGAATTTGGCAGTGTTCCCACGCCGGAATTAAATCAAATTGATTTTACCCTGCCCTGTGATCCGGTGGAGAATGCCGTCATACTGTCCGGGGCCCGCCACCCAAAAGATGGTCCCAAGGTCTATCTGGGCTGTGCTAAATGGGGTAGGAAGGAGTGGATTGGCAAGATCTATCCCAAGGGAACAAAAGAGTCCGAATTCCTGGAATTGTATACGAAGCACTATAATTCCATAGAACTCAATGCAACCCATTATAAGATCTATTCTCCCGCCGAGATAAAAAAATGGGCGGATAAAGCGAAAGGCAAGAACTTTTTGTTTTGCCCCAAAATCCCTCAAACTATCAGTCATTACAGCTCCTTCATCCGGGTAGAGGAGGAGACAACGGCTTTCCTGGAAGGAGTTTTGGCCTTTAAAGACCACTTGGGCCCTATTTTCCTACAGGTAAGCGAAAAGTATAACCCCTCCCGCAAAGGTCCCTTATTTGAGTACCTGCGTTCCCTACCTACTGACCTGCAATTCTTTGTCGAGGTTCGTCACCCTTCCTGGTTCGCAGATCTTTCGGCGGCTGAGGAACTTTTCAATACCCTGTGCGAACTGAAGATCGGGGCGGTTATTACAGATACGGCCGGCCGCAGGGATTGCGCCCATATGCACCTTACGCTTCCAAAAACATTTATCCGGTTTGTGGGAAACAGCTTGCATCCCACGGATTATACCCGCATCGATGACTGGGTCAAAAGAATAGGTACGTGGCTGGATAAAGGCTTGGAGGAATTATACTTCTTCATGCACATGCACAACGAGGCTACCTCTCCCGAACTGACCGTTTACCTGGTCGACCGGCTGAATGCGGCCTGTGGTCTTCGTCTTGACAAACCCGTATTTATTCAGCCCACGCTTTTTAGCGCCAATTCTTCGGTCGCCATTACAGGGGCAACCGGCTATCTTCTCTTTTTGTCTTGTTTCAGGTGAATTCTGGACGCAAAGGCCCGGGGAAAGCTATAATCCAGGATACACTGTAGAAAAACAACGCCATATTTTTCCAGTTTCACGCTTCCAAAGCCGTTAATCCTGGAAAGGTGTTCAGGGGTATGGGGCAGGTAAGTGGCCAGCTCGTTCAGGGTGGCATCCGAAAAGATAATGTAAGGAGGAACCTTTTCTTTGGCCGCTATTTGTTTGCGGAGAAGCCGCAGTTCCTCGAAGAGGACTTTCTCCGGCAACGGTTCCTTCGACCCGCCGTCGCCTGGCGTGCCTCCGCCAAAAGCCGCTCCGCCAGAACCCGCTCCGGCAAACGCCGCCTCGCTGGCCCCCGCCGCATGGGCTTTCCCCGCCACCAGCCCGGGCGTTTCTGTAAGCCAGACTTTTTTCAAACCCTTCAGTACTTCATCGCTACCGGGGGTGAGTTGCAATAAGGGATATTCGCCCTCCGATTGACCAAGGTGTCCCAATTGAATGAGTTCTTTGGCATATCGCTTCCATTGTTCCTTGGGCAACTCCTTGCCGGCTCCATAGGTTTTGAGTGATTGATGGAATGGTTTGGTGGTCGTGCTGCCCCTCAGGAAATCAACGACATAATTCAATCCGAAACGGCCCTGGAGCCTTGAGACGGCACTCAGTATTTTTTGGGCCTGTTCTGTGGCGTCAACCTGGCTGCGCGGAGTGGAGCAGGCATCGCAATTCCCGCATTGTTCCGGAGCGTCTTCTCCGAAATACCGAAGCAGGTATCTGCGCCTGCAGCCTGGTTGTTCACAGTAGTCGGCCATCTTTCTGAGCTTGTCGGCCAGGATGCGGCTTTGGGCCTCATTCCCATCCACCAGAATCATCCGTTGTAATTTAAACAGGTCCGCACCGCTATAGAAGAGAATGGCTTCGCTGGGTAGTCCGTCCCTTCCAGCCCTACCGGTCTCCTGGTAGTACCCCTCCAGGTTTTTAGGAAGGTCTGCGTGAATGACATATCTGACATTGCTTTTATTAATACCCATACCAAAGGCGACGGTGGCGACGATGATCTTTACGTCGTCTTTAAGAAAGTTGTTTTGTCTTTCTTCCCGCAGCCCCTTTTCCAGGCCGGCATGATAGGCCGCTGCCGGGTATCCCGCCTTGTTGAGGGTTTTGGCCAAGTCTTCTGTATTATTCCGGCTGAGGCAATAAATAATCCCGGAGTCTTCCTTGTGTTCCCGGATATAATCCAGCAATTGTTCCAGGTACTTTTTCTTCGGAAGGATGCGGTAGTGAATATTGGGTCTGTTAAAGGAATTCTCAAACAAGTCATACTCCTTCAATTGCAGTTTGGAGACGATGTCCTTACGGGTCAGCGCATCTGCTGTGGCTGTGAGGGCAATGAGCGGTATGGAAGGGAACGCAGTCTTAAGCTGTCCCAGCAGCAGGTATTCAGGCCTGAAATCATGACCCCACTGGCTGATGCAATGCGCCTCATCTATCGCAAAGAGACAAACCTTGATTCCCTTCAGGAATTGGAGGAAGTGACTATCTCCAAGTAATCTTTCAGGGGCGATGTAGAGGAGTTTAAGGCTTCCCTCCCGGAGTTCCTTATAGATGGTTTGCTGTTCACCAGGTAAAAGAGAGGAGTTCAGGTAGGCGGCCCTGATCCCGTATAACTTAAGCGCATCTACCTGATCCTTCATCAGGGCAATAAGCGGGGAAACGACGATGGCGACTCCTTCCAGGGCGAGTGCGGGAATCTGGTAGCAAACCGACTTGCCTCCTCCCGTGGGCATTAATGCAAAGGTGTCCCGCCCCTTGAGGACATTCTCTATAATGCTTTGCTGGTTGTGTCTGAATGCCTCGTATCCAAAATGGTGTTTTAACAGGGCTAGGATGTCTTTCATAAATCATGTTATTGATCGGCGTCAGCCGCCGAAATTCAAATCCCGAACTTCTCCATGCGCCTGTACAGGGCAGCCCGGGTAAGACCTAATTCTGCGGCAGCTTTGCTGATGTTACCCTTGTGTTTTTCGAGCGCGGTTTTGATCAACAGTTGTTCCATGCTCCCCAGATCCAGCCCGGTGGAGGTGAGACCATCCCCCTCCGCTTTGTGGTTGGATAAATGAAGGTCGCCCTCCCTGATGTCTTCTCCGTCGGCCATAATGACCGCGCGCTCCATGACGTGTTGCAATTCCCGGATATTGCCGGGCCACTTGTATTGAAGAAGGGCGTCAAGAGCCTCTTTATGCAAGGTTAAGGTTTTTCTGTATTTGCCGGAGAACTGAATTAGAAAATGGTTGACCAAAGGTTTAATGTCATCCGTTCTTTCACGGAGAGGGGGTAAGACCAGCTCTACGGTATTGACCCTGAACAATAAGTCCTCCCGGAAGGTATTTTCCCGGACCATCTTCTGCAAAGGCATATTGGTGGCACAGATCAAACGGATATTGATACGCCTCTCCTTATTTTCACCGACCCGGCTAACGGTCCTGTTTTGTAATACATGCAATAGCTTGGATTGCAGGTGAAAAGGAAGGTTCCCGATTTCGTCCAGGAATAAAGTGCCCCCTTCAGCCAGTTCAAACCTCCCCACCTTATCCTCCCGGGCATCGGTAAATGCGCCCTTGGCGTGTCCGAATAATTCACTTTCAAAAAGATTTTCGTGCAAGGCACCGAGGTCCACGTGTATGAAGACCCCCTTTGCCCGGGCCGAGAGGCGGTGGATCTCGCCCGCAATCACCTGTTTCCCCGTTCCATTTTCTCCCAGGATGAGGATATTGGCGTCCGTGGGAGCCGCCTTTTGAATGGTATTCAAGATCCCTTGCATAGCCTGTGAGCCGGCAGTGACTACCAACGAGGGATTTCCCATTAGGTCGCTTTGCAGGCTTTCCTGCACTTGTTCTGCTTTTTGCAATTTATTGCTGGTCGTCCGAAGCTTCCAGGCGGCAGTCAAGGTTGCCAATAGCTTTTCATTATTCCAGGGCTTTAAAATAAAATCGGTGGCGCCCGACTTTAAACTCTCGACTGCGAGTTCCACATCCCCATAGGCCGTCATTAGGATAGCGATCAGGGTAGGATCTGTCTCCTGCAGGAATTTCAACCAGTATAAGCCCTCCTTTCCGTCGTTGGTGCCCTTTCTATAGTTCATATCCAGCAGGACGATATCCGTTTCCTGCTGGGTGAGTTTTTCATGGAGTTCCTTGGGATCCTGGCAGATATTCACTAGCTGGAAGTGCTGCTTCAGGAAAATGCGGGCGGAAACCAGGATATCCAGGTCGTCATCCACAATCAGAATACTGGCGGGAATTTTTTTCATGGGTCTAAATTAATAAAATACTGTTCGGTAATGAACACATTTATTGCTGTCCGATATTGTACAATGAGTGTCCGTTTGTGAACAGATGGGGACCCCCGGATCCCGTTATTGAGCTTGATAATCAATTATTTACAAGCGAGAAAAAAGAAGGCATTTTCTGTGTTTATATATTACTCTAGTTTTCTCATGTCTCTAATCGGGGGGCGCTTTCCAGCGCTCCCTCATTTATCCGAAATAAACTGAACTAAACAATATGGCCCTCGGTACAACGATCAGGACACTTTGGAGGCAGAAGGAGTTTTCCCTGCTCAACATTCTTGGATTGGGTGTTGGAATAGGGTCGGCCTTACTCATTTTCCTGATTATCCGGTATGAACTGGGCATCGATATGTTCCACTCAAAAAAGGACCGCATATACCGGGTGGTGTCGATGGAAACTTATCGGGATGGAACGGTTGGATACGACGGGTGCACACCGGTGCCTTTGGCCGCGGCCTTCCGTCGTGAGTTTCCGCAGGTTGAGCGGGTGGCGGCCACCTGGGCATTATATCAGCAACAGTTTTTGCTGCCTTCTTCGAATGGGGAGCCGCAGAAGAAATTCAGGTCGGGGGATGTTTTCTATGCGCAGTCGTCCTTGTTTGACATTTTTGACTTTCCCTGGATCGCCGGCAATCCCCGGACCGCTTTGAATGATCCCTACACGCTGGCCATCGCCCGCTCGGTGGCCAAAGACTGGTTTGGGCAATGGCAGGACGCTATGGGTAAAACCATCCTTGTGGGAGATGACCACCAGCCATTCCGGATCACCGGTGTTCTTGAAGATCCTCCTGCCAATACTGACCTTTCTTTAAGAGTTGTTCTATCCTATGCGACATTCAGGATCCGCATGGCCGGGCAATTGGAAGACCGGCCGGGCAATTGGGATAGTTTCAGCAGTGGCTCCCAGTGCTTTTTCCTGCTTCCAAAGGGACAGGGCATACAATCGATGGAAGCCCTGTTACCGGGCTTTGTCGGCAGGCATAATATCGCCTTTGCTCCCGGTTCAGATAGCAGGGACTCGAACTTTTTCCAACCCCTGAAAGAAATACATTTTGACACCCGTTTTTCGCACTATGGGGATCAGGGATGGACTTACCAGGAACTCTGGTCCCTGGGCCTCATTGGAACGATCCTTTTAGTGGTGGCCTGTATCAACTTTATCAATCTGTCTACGGCCCAATCGTTCAAACGGGTAAAGGAAATAGGCGTACGGAAAGTGTTGGGCAGCAGCAAGTCCCAGCTACTGGTGCGGTTTCTGGGAGAAACGTTGTTCCTGGTAGTCCTCGCGCTGGCGTTGGGCAGTATACTCGCGGAACTGGCCATGCCCGCACTCAAGGGAATATTACAGCGGGACATTTCGCTTCCCCTCCAACAACCGCTTTCCACACTGCTTTTCTTGGCAGGAACAGGATTGGTCGTGACCTTTCTGGCCGGGTTTTATCCGGGCATGGTCCTTTCAGGATTCGATCCCGTTGGCGCCATTAAAAGCAAAATCAACACTAAAACGATCGGGGGAATATCCCTCCGGAGGATCCTGGTTGTGCTGCAGTTCACGATTGCCCAGATCCTGATCATTGGTACACTGGTGATCGTGCAACAGTTGAATTTTTTGCACACCCGCCCCCTGGGCTTTGACCGGACTGCTATTGCGCTGATCGACCTGCCTTATTCGAAGGAAATGGTGGGAAAGGACCTCTATTTCAAAAATGAGGTCTTGCAAACGCCGGGCGTGCAGGCCACCAGTTTGTGCAACCTCCCGCCCATTTCGGTGGAGGAAAATGACGGGGCTTTCACCTTTGAAAATGAGGGGCACACGGCGGCCTTTGAGCTGCTGTACCGATATGCCGATTCGGGCTACCTGTCAACCTTTCATATAGGACTTGCGGCGGGTCGGTTTCCCGCTGCCGCTGACACAGCCAGGGAACTGCTCATCAATGAAACGGCCGCCCATTTGCTGGGCTTTAAAAACCCGGAGGATATCCTGGGCAGATTTATTAGGCTGAGCGGGTCATCGGGGGCAAGACTTCCCATCGCAGGCGTTATCCGGGATTTCAACAGCACATCCCTGAAGGAAAAGATGAGCCCGTTGGTCGTTGTTCCGGCGGCCAGCAACTTTTACACACTGGCGGTACGACTGGATCCGGCCAGGATAAGCGAGACGATGTCGCGGGTTAAAAAGATATACGAGCAGGCATTCCCAGACCATATTTTCAATGCTCCTTTTCTTGACGACGCGATTGTCGGTCTTTATCAGGATGAAGCCATTCAGGCGAAGCTTTTCAAGATCTTCGCCGCCATGGCCATCTTTATCTCCTGCCTTGGGCTATATGGCCTGATTTCCTTTATGGCGGCTCAGAAGACCAAAGAAGTAGGGATTCGGAAAGTCCTGGGGGCCTCCGTGCAAAGTATCGTATACCTGTTCTCCAGGGAGTTCACCGCGCTCATCGGGCTGGCATTCATCATTGCAGCGCCCGTAGGATATTTTTTTATGGAGCAGTGGCTGAAAGACTTCTATTACCATACGACAATAGGGTGGACGGTATTTGCCACGGCCATCGTTCTGTCGATCCTGATCGCATGGGCAACAGTAGGCTATAGGGCGATCAGGGCCGCCACGGCGAACCCGGTGAAGGCGCTGAAATACGAATAAAATTGACAGCTTTAAATAAGACCTTATATGTTCAAGAATTATCTCAAAATAGCTTTTCGGAGCCTCTGGCGAAAGAGGGCCTTTTCCCTGCTCAATATCCTGGGCCTGGCCATAGGTATTGCCGCCGCGTTGATCATTTTCCTGGTCATCGTCAACGAAACCGGGTTTGATTCTTTTCATACAAAAAAGGATCGCATTTTCCGCGTGGGGGTTGATCTGACCTATCATAACGGGGCCAAGGACTATGAAGGATCCGTACCCATTCTGATGGCGGACGCGATGCGTCAGGATTTCCCCCAGTTGGAAAAGGTAGCCGCGACCTGGCGGGTGAACAAAGCGCAGATCGCCATTCCCGCCAACGGTAACGAAGGAGAAAAATTATTCAGGGAAGAGGACGACCTTTTTTACGTGGAGCCGGCTTTTTTTGACATATTCGACTTTCCCTGGATCGCCGGGAATCCAGCTACGGCGTTGAAAGAGCCTTATACAATGGCGATAGACCGTACCGTGGCAAAACGTTGGTTTGGGGGAGATCCATCGAACGCTATTGGAAGGACTGTCCTTATCAATGACAAAAGAACGCCTTACAAGATTACGGGCATCATGCAGGATCCTCCGCCTAATACTGATATCTCGATGCAGGTCGTATTTTCCTATGCCTCTTTCCGGGCTATAAACAGGGCCTCCTTTGCAGATCAGAACAACTGGGGCTCCGTCAGTTCTGCCTCTGAATGCTTTGGGTTGCTGGCCCCGGGAAAGGATCTCCAGTCGCTGAATGCTCAAATACCGGCATTCTCTAAGCGGCACTTCGGCTTGGTGAATGTAGGCGGCGCGGCTGTGATGAAGGCCGTATTGCTGTCCCTGAACGGTCAGCATTTTGACGATCGCTACGGAAATTACGGGAAGGCCCCCATATCCCTGAAAGAGCTTTGGGCGCTAGGTTTGATTGGGATTTTCCTCATCCTGGTCGCGTGCATCAATTTTATAAACCTCTCCACCGCTCAATCGGTTAACCGGTCTAAAGAAATCGGTGTCCGGAAGGTATTGGGCAGCAACAGGCCCCAACTCCTCGGTCAGTTCCTCCAGGAGACCGGACTGATTACTCTGATTGCCCTTATCCTCGCCTGCATTCTGGCCGAACTGGCGCTCCCTTATATCGCAGGATTGCTGGAAAGGGATGACAGCCTTTCTTTATCTTTCATCAGACACCCCTCCATTATATTCTTTTTATTAGGGACCGGGTTGGTGGTCACTTTTTCCGCAGGCTTTTACCCGGCTATGATTTTATCCGGGTTTGATCCGATCGCGGCTATCAAAAACAAAGTAACCATTAAGACGGCTGGAGGCCTTTCTTTGCGCAGAGGATTGGTGATCCTCCAGTTTGTCATTGCTCAACTGCTGATCATCGGAACCCTGGTGGTCATCAAACAAATGGATTTTTTCCGCAACCGGCCCACCGGATTTGACCGCAAGGCCATTGCTTTGATCGAACTTCCTTCTTCTGCCCAGGCCAGGCAAAGCTATACGTTCCTCAAAGACAAAATAGCCAGGATCCCGGGCGTGCAGTCTGCGAGCCTTTGCGATGTTCCCCCGGAGACCACCGACGCGTGGAATACCGATTTCCACTTTGATCGCCGGCCAAACGTAGAGGATTTCAGCATATCCCTTCGGTTTGCCGATTCAGATTATCTAAGGACGTTTAATATGAAAATGGCCGTAGGACGCATGCCTTATTATTCCGATACGGCCAGGGAATTGGTGGTGAACGAGGCGACCGTGAAAATGCTTGGGTTTAAATCAGATGGAGATATCCTGGGAAAGACGCTCAACTTAGGAGCACAGGCGTCAGGAGTGGGAAGCACTGATTTGCCTATTGTAGGAGTGCTCCAGGATTTCAATAATAAGCCCCTGAATATAATGGAAGGCATAAAGCCCGTGGTCATTACTTCGAGCCAGGGCGGGTATTCGACCCTGGCGATCCGGATGGACCCACGGGAGATAGAAAAACTTATTCCTGCAGTCAGGGCCGCGTGTTCGGAGACATTCCCGGAGCACTTGTTCGAGGTCTCTTTTTTCGATGACATGGTGCTGAATTTTTATCATTCAGAGGCCATCGCCTCCAAGCTGTTTAAGATCTTTGCCGTGCTGGCCATCTTCATCTCGTGCCTGGGCCTCTACGGATTAGTGTCATTCATGGCGGCCCAAAAGACCAAGGAGGTCGGGATACGTAAAGTCCTGGGGGCCTCTATACAAAGCATCGTATACCTGTTCTCAAAGGAGTTCACTATCCTCATATTCATTGCGTTTGTGGCAGCAGCTCCACTGGGTTATTATTTTATGCTCGCATGGCTGAACGGATTTTATTACCGGACGCAGATTGGATGGGAAGTATTTGCCGTGGCCATCGTCTTGTCCATTCTGATTGCCTGGGCGACCGTTGGATACCGGGCAGTCCGCGCCGCCCTGGCGAACCCATTAAAGTCATTGAAATACGAATAGCCTTTAAATACCCGGACCACATGCTGAAAAATTATATTAAAATAGCCTTCAGGACCCTTTGGCGCAAGCGCACCTTTTCCCTGCTCAATATCCTGGGCCTGGCCGTGGGCCTGGCGTCCTGCCTGGTGATGTTCCTGCTGATCCGGCACCAGCTCAGTTTCGACAGCTTCCACTCCAAACGGGACCGGGTTTTCCGGGTGATTTCCACCTGGACGGGCGGCCCTGACGGAGTAGGATACAGCGAAGGAGTTCCCGTTCCATTGGCGCCGGCCGTCCGCGCCGACTTTCCACAGTTTTCCAGTGTAGCGGCTATCTACGCTGTAAATAACGCCCAGTATACTATTCCCGGGAGGGGGACGGAAGACAAGAAAATCAAAGTAAATGGCGGTATCTTTTATGCTGAACCTGCCTTGTTTGATATCTTGGATTTTCCCTGGCTGGAAGGAAACCCGGCCACTGCTTTAAACGATCCCCGTACAATGGCGATTGAAGAATCCCTGGCGACGGCGTGGTTTGGGGATTGGAAGCTGGCTATGGGGAAAACCGTGATCATGGACAACACCACTTCTTTTATCATCACGGGGATAATGAAAGATCATCCGGATAATACGGACCTACCCATTCGGATCGCCATGTCTTATGCCAGCTACCCCGACAGGAATGAGCAGGATTGGTACCACGTCAGCAACCACCAGAACTGTTTTATTTTGCTCGCGCCGGGCCAGTCGATCAGCTCGGCCAGCTCTTTGGTCTCGGGTTTTATACATCGTCATTTCAATGAAGAAGACAGGCAGGTTGAAAAGTCTTCTATACAATTCCAATCCTTAAAGAGCATGCACTTTGACGACCGGGTAGGCACCTCCGGAGGAGGAGGGATAGGCTTGAAACAGCTATTGTCACTTGCGTTGATAGGATTGTTCCTCCTGGCTGTCGCCTGCATTAACTTTATTAATCTATCCACCGCCCAGTCGGTGAACCGATCCAAGGAAATCGGTGTGAGAAAGGTCCTGGGCAGCTCCCGCCTGGAACTGATGCGGCAGTTTATGGGGGAAACCGCCCTGATCACTTCCATCTCCCTGGTGCTGGCATGTATCATTGCCGAGCTGGCCCTCCCTTACCTGAATGACCTTCTCGGGCAAACCGTTCATTTGAACATATGGCAGCATCCGTCTATCCTTGTCTTCCTTTTGGCGATCGGTATAGTCGTGACTTTTCTGTCGGGCTTTTATCCGGGCATGGTCCTTTCCGGGTTTGACCCGGTGGCCGCTATAAAAAACAAGGTGTCTGCAAAAACAGTGGGCGGCATCTCCTTAAGAAGGGGACTGGTGGTCGTACAATTTTCCATCGCCCAAATGCTGGTCATCGGCACCCTGGTCGTCGTGAAACAAATGGATTTCTTCAACAGCCGCCCCCTGGGCTTTGATAAGAAGGCAATCGCGCTGGTAGAGCTACCCCAGGACTCATCGAGCCGGCAGAAGTTTGCCTACCTGAAGCAATTGATTTTGACCGAGCCAGGGGTAGAGTCTGCAAGCCTTTGTTCTTCAGCGCCTTCTTCCGACTGGGAATGGGATGGAGGATTCCGGTTTGACAACCGGCCGAACCCGGAAAACTTTTCCCTCAGCCTTCACATGGCCGATACAGATTACTATCGCACTTTTCATATCAAGCTGCTGGTCGGACGGTTGCCATATCCCTCCGACACGTCCAACGAATTCGTGCTGAACGAAAAGGCGGTACACAAGCTCGGCTTTACAAATCTACAGGAGGTTATAGGCAAGGTGATTCATGGGGGTAAGCACAATTGGCCAGTGGTGGGCGTCATCAGTGATTTTAACAGCAGTTCCCTTCATACGGAATTAAGTCCTTTGGGTATTTCCACTCGCCTGAAGATCTACAAGATCATCGCCGTCCGGCTGAACCTCTCCCTCATGAAAGCCACCATGCAAAAAGTCCAGGCGGACTGGGAAAGGGTTTTCCCCGCTTTCGTATACAACCAATCCTATTTTGACGAGGATCTGGCAAGCAGTTATGCTTCAGAGCAGCAGACGGCCCAGTTATTCAAGATCTTTGCGGGCATCGCCCTGTTCATTTCCTGCCTCGGCCTCTATGGGTTGGTTTCCTTTATGGCCGTTCAGCGTACAAAGGAAGTGGGTATCCGAAAAGTGCTGGGCGCCTCCGTCCGGAATATTGTCTATCTTTTTTCCAGGGAATTCACTTTGCTCGTGGGAATTGCTTTTGCCCTCTCCGCGCCTTTGGGGTATTATTTTATGCAAAAATGGTTGAATGGTTTTTACTACCGGGTTGATATCGGTTGGAAGGTCTTTGCGTTGTCGGTCGCAGGATCCGTTTTGTTGGCCTGGATGACGGTAGGCTACAAAGCGATCCGTGCCGCTCTGGCCAATCCTGTAACCAGTCTCCGGTCTGAATAAAAGTCAAAATCGGAAGCTATGTTCAAACATTATTTTGTTACCGCCTGGAGGAACCTGAAAAAATACAGGGGATTTTCCCTGGTGAATATAGGTGGCCTTGCCATCGGCCTTGCCGGCTTCTGGGCCATTACCCTGTACGTGGCGGATGAACTGAGCTATGACCGCTACTTGCCCGACGCAGGCCGTGTATGCAGGGCGGTAAGTTATGAAGACTGGAACTCGGGACATATGTATACGGCAACAAGTTCGGCTCCGTTCGCAGAACCTCTGAAGGACCTGGTTCCCCAGATTGAAAAGGTGGTCCGCGTAGATATTGAGGGAGGAGGTCCGATTACCGTGGGAGACAAACAATTGGAAGCCGGGGATGTCCTTTGTACAGACAGCACATTCTTTGACGTCTTTCCCTATACCTTCCTTTACGGTAATCCGGCCACCGCGCTCTCGGAGCCCAATGAGATTGTCCTTACCAAGACCCTGGCAGAAAAACTGTTTGGGAAAGCGGAAACGGCCCTGGGGAAAACAGTACTGTTCAATAAAAATTTTCCAAATGTGGTAACGGGAATCATCCAGGATGTGCCCGACAACACACACTTACATTTCAGCGCCGTTCGCTCCAAACCGACGGGCTGGGATGACGGGTGGCAGTATTTTAATATTTACACCTACGTTTTGCTAAAGAAGGGAACCGATTATGCACAGGCCCAGGCCCAGGTGACGAGGGCTTTCGATCCTTTCATGAGGTCGAAGGTGGTGCACACCACCTACAGAATGGAACTACAGCCGCTTAATTCCATACATCTTCATTCTCACCTGGAATTCGAGGCGGGGTCAAATGGGAACATTTCGTACGTATATATTTTCGCCGCCGCCGCCCTATTGATCCTGATGATTGCGGTAATTAACTATATGAACCTCTCCACGGCCCGATCGGTGCTGAGGGTGAAAGAAGTGGGGGTGCGCAAAGCGATTGGATCGCCCCGTGGGCCTTTAGTGGGCTTGTTTATAGTGGAAGCGATCATTATTACCGCACTGGGCGCCATATTGGGGTTATTGATGGTGGAATTATTGTTGCCTGTATTTAATCGTTTATCCGGGAAAAGCATGTCCCTCTGGCATTTTGGGGCGTTCCGCAGCCTGGGGATCGCCGCCCTGTTCTCCTTGTTCATCGGGGCGCTCAGTGGCGCATATCCGGCACTATTCCTGTCCGGTTTTGGCATCCTGAAGTCCCTGAAAGGGCAATTAGGAAATCAATCCGCCAGTTTATTATTCCGAAAGAGCCTGGTTACTTTCCAGTTTGTGATTACGATTGTGATGATGTCTTCTTCCCTGCTGATTTACGAACAATTACAGTATGTCTCTCACAAGGACCTGGGATTCAACAAAGACCAGGTGATCATCTTTCATTTGCATGACCACGCCATGCGGCGCCAGATAAAGGCCTTCAGGGAAAAGCTATTGGAGAGCCCTTTGGTGGAAGGCGTTTCCGGCGCCGGCAATCCGATTGGGAATAACAATATAGGGGGCCCCGACTACTTTTTTAACCGCGACAATAAAAGAGGAGAGGGCCATATACGGGCCAAAACGTTTAGCGTGGATGACCATTTTCTGAGCACGATGCAAATACCGCTGGTCCTAGGTCGGAACTTTTCAGACGCGGTGCCCAGCGACACGAGCGACGCATACCTCGTCAACGAGACCCTCGTAAAGGCTGCGGGGTGGAAAAACCCCATTGGGCAAAAGATAGGCTTCTATCTGGATGACAGCGGACACACACGGTCCGCTTATATAGTAGGAGTGGTAAAGGACTTCCATATTTATTCCCTGCAGTATAATATCGACCCCCTTGTCCTTTTCCTGCCTCCCAACCTGGATGAAGAGGACAATGTGTACTTACGCATCAGCAAGGACCATGTACCCGAGGCCCTGACCTATGTAGAGAAGGTCTTTAAGACTTTTGACGCAGCGGAGGCATTTGACTACCACTTCCTGGATCAGAATTTCTCCAAACAATATGACTCGGAGCGTAAGCAGGGATACGTGTTGCTTTGCTTTACGACGCTGGCTGTCGGGCTTGCCTGTCTTGGCCTGTTTGGGCTGGTCAGCTTTTCGGCCGCTCAGCGGACCCGGGAGATCGGGATCCGGAAGGTGCTGGGGGCGGAGACCTCTTCCATTATCTTACTGCTGGCAGGAGACCTGTTAAAGCTGGTGGTCCTGGCCGCACTGATTGCCGGCCCCCTGGCGTACCTGGCGTTGACCCGCTGGCTCCGGGCTTTCGCCTATCATATCCCGGTACATTGGTGGATGCTGATCCTGACAGGCATAGTTGCTGCGGGCATTGCGCTCCTGACGATGTCTGCACAGGCTTTTCGCGCGGCCAGGTCCAATCCCGTGAAGGCGTTAAAGTATGAATAACCACCTGGAAAATTCTCCGGTCAAATCCTGTAGAAGCGCTGAAGTATGAATAGAAACAGTAAATTACGGAAGGAAAAAAACACATAATAGCCATGATCAAACTCAAGAACATTGAACGTTATTTTACCAACGGAAGCGTCAAGAACTATGTACTCAGGTATGTGACCGCGGACATCAAAGCGGGCGACTTTGTGAGCATTATGGGACCTTCAGGCGCCGGAAAAAGCACCTTGTTGAATATCATCGGAATGCTGGAGGAGCCTACGGAAGGGGAATACTATTTTATGGATACACCTGTACACAGTCTCTCTGAAAAGCAGCGCATTGCTTTGTACCGTAGCCATATCGGGTTCGTATTCCAGGCGTATCACCTGCTCGATGATCTGACCGTGTATGAAAACCTCGAAACGCCCCTGATGTACCAGAATGTCAAGAGTGCCGAGCGGAAAGCGCGGGTAGCCGAAATCCTGGATCGGTTCAATATGGTCGCAAAAAGGGACCTTTTCCCGGCCCAATTGAGCGGGGGGCAGCAGCAGTTGGTAGGTATCGCACGGGCCCTGATCGCCAGACCCCAGTTGATTCTTGCGGATGAGCCCACAGGCAACCTTCAGTCCAAGCAGGCCGAAGAGATCATGCAATTATTCCAACGCCTGAATAAAGAAGAAAAGGTAACGATCATACAGGTGACCCATTCTGAAAAGAATGCGACTTACGGAAACCGGATATTGAGTCTGGTGGACGGAGAGTTTCAGGATGAATAGCCATCATTTTTTTATAACCTGAGTTAAGTGCAATACCTGTTGTGCAAAGGCATCAATTGTGTGTTCTACGGTGGGGATGTCGTGGGATGTGATATGAGAACCCAGGACGTGGCTGCCCGCATTAGGAATGGCTACCGCCCTTCTGAGGACCGGCGGAGTACCTAGTTCATCAAACATGCTGATTTCGGAGGAAACCTTTACCGTCGGGTCCTGATGCTGTGCATCTTTATAATAATAGAGGAGCAATGTGGGCTGATAAACGTCTTCAAATGTGGAGCGCGTCATTTTAGTATCCAGCATTTCCTGAAGTTGGACCAGCGCCTCCAGCCGGTAGGGTATGTTCCAATATTGCCTGGAAGCGGCGGAAGTATCCTGCGTTACATAATAGTGGGAGCCGGTTACTGCGCGGGCGATCTGTAGCCCCCATGGCAGGTCGAGGAGCCAGGCGCTGGGGTTATTGATGGCAATATTGGGGGATAGGAGCACCAACCCTTTGATAGGATCGTCCGGGTAGGTGGCGGCCAGTTGCAGTGCCAGCGAGCCCCCGGTGGAAGTACCCATAATGATGACGCTATCCCCTAGCTGGCGGGCGATGACATACGCCTGCTTGGCGCTGTTCCACAACCGGTCCGCCGTGAAGTTTACCATGGCATCAGGGGTATCGATCCCATGGTCCTCAAGGCGGGAAAGGAAAAGGTTACAGCCGTACTTCGCCGCGAAATCCCGGTGTACCGGATTTCCTTCTTCCTGGCTGGCGGAGAACCCATGAAGGTATAAAAGGACAAAGGGGGTTTTGACGTGGTGTGCTGAATCAAACCAAACGATCCTGGCCTCATTGTCGGGTTTGACCTTATGGAGGGATTCCCCAGCTTCCACAAATCGGGTAAGGGCCGCACTATCGCCGGGAACAACAGGTAAGGACTCATCGTAAATGGGACGGGACGGGCGGGGGCCTAACATATATCCCAGCAATAACGCGATGAATAGCCCTGCGAGTATCAACCAGCCTTTTCGCATGGGTAATTTTAAATGAATGTACAAAAAAACCTGCGGTAAAGACCACAAAGGCGTGATTGGCAACGCCCCTTATTTTTAAAATCAAACCTTTTCTCACCTTTTTTTTCCTGACACCCGGTGATATGCCAATAAAAGCTATTTTTGCACGCGCCGCATTTTAGGGAACGCCCCGCCATTGCGGTTTTTTTAATATTTCGATTTAACCTTTCATTAACCTGTATACAAATACATTTGTTTTTTTTAATACCTCGTATGAAGCGAATCTTGTTTGTAATGGCCGTCAGCTTGTTTGCAGTGCACGCAATGGCGCAGAAGACCACAACGGATAGTACTTATTCCGCTAAGAAGAAAAAGAAAGGCTGGTCCAATGTGATTGGAGACCGGGCCAACGACCATTTTATGTTCCAGGTTGGCTACAGCGATTTCTTGAACAAGCAGGACAGTGTGGGAACCAAAGGCATAGGAAGGAGCCTGAACGGATACTTCATGCTGGATTTCGCGTCCAAAACGGACAACCGCTTCAGTCTCGGGGTAGGTCTTGGATTTGGAACGGACAACTATTACCTGAATAAGGAAACGGTAGACCTCACAAACCCCACCAGGATCACCTTCATCACGGATACTGCCACCCAGTTCCGGAAGTCCAAGCTGACGGCCGGTTATTTTGAAGCCCCCATCGAAGGGCGCTACAGTAGTAATCCGGGGGATCCCAACAGGGCCTGGAAATTTGCCTTAGGTGTCAAACTGGGTGCTTTGCTGTCCATCCATACCAAAGAGAAGATCATCAGGGATATTAACGGGCTAACGGATTATACCCTTAAACAAAAAGATAACCACATGTTTAACCCAATAAGGGCTGCAGGTTATTTCCGGTTTGGTTACGGCGTATTCTCTCTTTTTGGGCAGGTGGACATTTCCTCCTTCATTAAGCAAGGGGAAGGACCCGCCATCAGGCCATATACGGCAGGCATTACCATCAGCGGACTCTAACGCTCACAAATATTAAATGAATGAGAAGGCCCGGGAGATCCCCGGGCCTTCGGCATTTTAGCTCCTTCTCGCCCACAAGTTGTAAATTTGCCCCCTTAATCTTTTTTATTTTGCTAGACAAAGCCAATTATATTCAACAGGAAGAGAAGGCGGTATTGGTAGGAGTGATTCAAAAGGACCAAACGGAGCAGCAGGTAACAGAGTACCTAGATGAGCTGGCATTCCTTGCGGAAACCGCCGGTGCGATCACGCTTAAAAGATTTGTACAGAAACTACAGCGCCCCGATACCCGCACCTTTGTAGGCAAGGGAAAGCTGGAAGAAATTCGCATCTATGTGACCGTGCATGGGGTGAACATGGTCATTTTTGATGATGAACTTACCGGCGCTCAAATTAATAATATTCAAACGGAGCTGAAAGTCAAGGTAATAGATCGCTCTGACCTGATCCTGGATATTTTTGCCCGTAGAGCCAGGACGGCGCAGGCCAAGGTCCAGGTGGAGCTGGCTCAGTACCAGTACCTGTTGCCCCGTTTGAAGGGTATGTGGACACACCTGGAACGCCAGGGAGGGGGGATCGGTTCCAGGGGGCCTGGGGAAACCGAAATAGAAACGGACCGGCGCATCATCAAGGAAAAGATTGCCCTTTTAAGGAAGCGGTTGACAGAAATCGATAAGCAAGCCTATACCCAGCGAAAAGACCGGGGAGAATTTATCCGGGTGGCGCTCGTCGGGTACACGAATGTGGGCAAATCAACCCTCATGAACCTCCTTAGCAAAAGCGAAGTCTTCGCAGAAAACAAACTCTTTGCTACGCTTGATACGACCACCCGGAAGATCGTGTTTGAAAACACTCCTTTTCTCCTGAGTGACACGGTTGGGTTTATACGGAAACTACCCCACCACCTGGTGGAAAGCTTCAAAAGTACCCTTGACGAAGTCCGGGAAAGCGACATCCTCTTACACGTCGTGGACGTCGCCCATCCCCAGTATGAAGAACAGATCCAGGTGGTCAATAAGACCCTTCAGGAGCTGAAGGCCTATGATAAGCCTTGCATTACCGTTTTTAATAAAATGGACCTGTATGAGGAAAAGTACTTCGACGAGTGGCTCGAAGAGCCTGTTAAGCAGCAAATTATTGGGGAACTGACCCAACGCTGGGAAAATGAAACCCGCGGTAATTGTGTATTTGTTTCTGCGCTCTCCCGCAAAAATATAGACCTGCTGAGGGCCAATATCCTTGGAAAAGTGAAAGAGACCTACCAGGTGCGTTATCCCTATAAAACAGAATACCTCTATTAAAATATCCCTATGTCCGGGCAGCAAATACGGTGGGTAAGGATCGCATCAAGTGACCAGGAACTGAGCCTGAATACGGAAGGAATGACAGAGTGGGAGGTAGACGGAAAGAAACTCTGTGTCGTCCTGAAGGGAGAACGCTTGTTTGCCTGCGCCCATAAATGCCCCCACGCCGGCGGCCATCTGTCCGAAGGCTATGTTGACGCTTTAGGAAATATTGTTTGCCCGCTTCACCGGTATAAATTCAGCCTGGAGAATGGCAGGAACGTGACAGGAGAAGGATATTATCTGAAGACCTACCCGGTAGAGAGAAGGCCCGATGGGATTTACATTGGATTTGAAGAAAGGAAATGGGGTTGGTGATCGGATGGCACTTTCGGAAGCCGGTGGTCATGCTAAGCCCAGATAGCGTTCGCCATGCGGACTCAAGGCCGGCGCCAGGCAGGGTCCGGCATGACGGACGTGCTCGCTAGGGATTATCCCGCACAAAAGCGTCGAACTCCAGTACCGCAGCCTTATATTGCTCATTGACCGTTTTAAAATCAGCCTGGATCAGCTCGGGATCTTTTTTATCAATCCCGGATTGCTCCATACGCTGGATCAGCTCAAGGCTATTGCCTATGGTGACAATGCCATAAGAAGACTTTAATTTATGGGAGTGTTTTATGATCTGTTCCCAGTCCTGGGTTTCTATAGCCCGGCCCAGGAGTCCAAGGGTAATGGGGGTATTTTCTACAAATAAATGAATGATTTCCTTCATGGTAGTAATGTCTCCATTGGCCCATTCTTCAAGACTTTCCAGGTGAATCATCATAAAATTTCGTATGGGTAATCTGTTTGATTAAAGATGCAATAATACAGATTCATTTTGTGGAGCACAATTTTCTAAAAATTCTTTGTTGGAAATGATTTTTCCCTATTTTTGCAACCCCAATCGATATAAAGATAGGGTAAATTCCTCCTTAGCTCAGTTGGTTAGAGCATCTGACTGTTAATCAGAGGGTCTCTGGTTCAAGTCCAGAAGGGGGAGCAAAAAGGTCGCCATTGGCGACCTTTTTCATTTTTGCCAGTGCATTTTTAGGAAGTTGCTCAGATCATTATAAACGCTTCTTGATTCAGGCGCATCAGGAAGTAAAAAATAGTCCGCATGACTCGCACCTTCAATCACCACCAGATCGGCTTCGACACCTGCATCCCTTAATTTTCGATGAACGCGAACGGTATTGCTTAAGAAAAGATCTCTTGTTCCTGTGACAAGAAAGCTGGGTGGAAATCCTGAAAGGTCTCCATAAATGGGAGATAAATAGGGGTCTCTCAAATCAAATCCATTGGCATATAATTTTGCCGCGGCGTCCAGAAACCCGTCCCTGGTAACCAATACACGATCAATCCCTTCATTTATATAATAACTGTCGCCGGTCTTTGTCAAATCGGACCAGGGGGAACCAAGGAAAACAGCGTCGGGCAGCCTCAATTTCAATTCCTTCATTTTTAAAATGGCAGCCATGGTTAATCCTCCTCCTGAAGAACCACCTCCAATAACAATCTTATAATTGGGATAAAGCTCAAGAAGGCCTTTATACGCTGCAATAACATCATCCAATGCTGCAGGATATGGATGATCCGGAGGCATCCTGTAGTCAACCGAAATGGTAGCTATTTTGAGAAATGCTGCGTGGCAGATACCTTCAGTAACGCCAGATTCCCCGGTGAAACAAACATAACCTCCGCCATGAATATGGAAAAATATGGCATGATTGAAAACATCAGACACTTCGACCGGCTTAACATAGTGGACAGGAATGCCATTAAGTAGCTTCTTTTCGATAGTAATATTCATCTTTTTGGCCATTTCAGTCACATGCAGCGATTCCGCCTCATCAAAATATTTCTGGAGTGCCTTCCATTCCACATTATTTTTTGGAACATATTGACTGGCATTGTAATCAGGTTGCGGAATGGAAGTAATAGAAAGTTTTAGCATTGCACTGCCCGTCGCAGGTACCGGAATTGATCTGTTTTTAATTACCCACACGGCTGTATCACTCGTTTTAAGCGAATCGGTTGCCGGCTTATTTAGCTGGGCTTTACTTGGAGGAATAAACCCCAATAAAAGAAAGAGGATAGAGATGTGCAATTTGCCTCTCATACAATTTAGTTTTTGAATGAATGAAGAAATCGGACCTATTCCGACACCAGAAACTCATCCAACTGGGTAAGGGTCATTGCAGTGCCTTCTTTAAAGCCTCCTTCGACGAACATTTTGAGGGTGGATTCTTCCTCAAAGGTAATCACCATATCGACCTTCGTTCTGTCACCGTCAATGGGTGAGAATGTAGTATCGCGGTATGATTTTGGTCCAGCAGTAAACGGGTTACCTTCGGCATCACAAAACATACCTGTTGTTGAAATAGCGCTGCCATTTTCAATGGCAGTAAATATCGCATACACCCAGTGTTTCTCGCCTTCAGGGCTAACCATGGCATAAAGCGATATTCCGCCAACAGTAAAATCCCATATTTTGGTTTTAGCCGTCCAGGGCTTCGGCGCTATCCATTTTTCAAGCACGTCAGGGTCTGTAAAGGCTTTCCATACCTTTTCAATGGGCGCGTTAAATTCGCGTACTACGTGAATCTTTTTAGTCGCAAGGTCCGTTTCGAACACAAAGTTATTTGTCATGATTGTTTGGTTTATAAGTCATTTAATATGTTGTCTAACTGGTCAAAACGGGTCTCCCACAACTTGCGGAAGGCACCCATCCAATGGTCTATCTCTTTCATTTTATCAATATTTAGCTGGTAATAAATTTCCCGCCCGCGTTGGTGCTGGTCAACAGCGCCGCATTCGGCCAGTATCTGTATGTGTTTTGATACCGCCTGCCTGCTGCTGCCAAAATGCGCGGCGATGGCATTGGGCGTCATCGCGCCTATAGCAAGGAGGGTGAGTATGGCCCTGCGGGTAGGGTCGGCTATGGCCTGGTAAATATCGCGTCTAATGTCCATATGCAATCATTTGATTGCAATATATGTGCAATTATTTGGTTGCGCAAATAATTTTTGACAATATTTTTGGGAATATTCCACCGGTCGCCAATGGGCCTTTTGTTGTTAGTCTCGAAAGATCCCGATAGTTCGCATTCCTATTAAAGACTACATAATTACCCCGCTAAACCCCTGTCCAATAAACCATTTACCCCCATTTGCCCGAAAAATCGTATCTTCAAAACAATACAATAAATAGCCTATCTCATGTCTTTCAGCAAAGAAGATCTCGTTAACCAGCATTATTCCTGGACAAACTCTGTCATAGATACCATATTCACCGGGGAACCCAGCCGCCGCCTTTTCGATAGGTTCAGTGGGGATCAGGTCCTCTATATCATTAATTCCTTTGGCCGGTCCCTGGGAAATCTATCCCTTACCGATGGCCGTAAGCTGGAAGAGCTTATCACGAATAAACTGCCCATCGGGCTAAAAAGTGAATTGTCCGTCTTTAATTGGTTGAGGAGTGCCTACGGATATTGAGATTCATTATCAGCCAGTTACGAAAAAATGAAAAGCGGAATATAATATAAATTTGATATTTATTGTTAATCTGCTTAAATAAACGTACTTTTGCACTTCTTTTTATTTCTTCTCAAGAAAAATAAATTATGTCTACAGACCAAATCGAGTCATTTCTTCAGAAAGATCATGTTGGGAAAACGCCTGTCCGGATCAGCTTCAAGACACGCCAGTCGCTCATTGGAATTTTTGTGAAGACGGCAGATTATAACGAGCTGAAATCTAAGAACTTCTGGCGTATAGTTTGGGAGTCCAACATCGACAGTTTCAAGAAGTCAAATGATACGAGCCTGGCCCGCATTTTTAACGGTATGGAAATCACAAAGCTTTCTGCTGTTAATTAATCCGGCAAGCCGTTAACCAGGCAAACTTATTCTGAGGGTTGCAAATAAATATTGACGGTATCCTTTTAAAAGGGTATCTTCAGGTATAATTGAGACTTTTTCACCCTCAGTTTATTTATCACTTTTTTAATTTTATAGTATGAATATGTACGTTTCAAACCTCGGTTTTCACGTTACCGATGAAGACCTTAAAGGTTTATTTCTTGAATTTGGTGAAGTAACTTCCGCTAAAGTAATTACAGATAAAGTAACTGGCAAATCCCGTGGATTTGGATTTGTTGAAATGTCCGTGGATAGTGCAGCTGAAGAAGCTATGGCAAAATTAGATGGACATGAAATCGAAGGTCGTAATATCTCCGTATCCAAGGCAAAGCCTAAGACGGATAACAACAACCGTTCTTTTTCAAGCAATCGTAATTCCAGGTTCTAAACAACGGTAGAGTTAGATATTGAACTGCCTTGAGATGTAAGATTTCAAGGCAGTTTTTTTTTGGCCGGAGGGGCCGGGAATGTCCCCCATGTTAAAAAAAGCCTTAATTTAGCAACGCCATTAAAAAAGAAAGCCCTCTGTGGAAACAGACGGCCTCTAACGATTGCTTGCCATATGAAAAACTTATAAGAATCAGTATAATGGAGCGGAGCATTTACTCTCCTGCCCTGGAACCTCTAACTATTGCCATCCATTTTCTCTACCGGTTGCCTTGCCATATGCTTTAGTTTCAATTCCGGATATAAAGGTAATGTGCTATTTTGTGTAATTCAAGACAACTTGTCCGGGGTTTTATCATGTCAAAAGGCCTAAAAAAAGTGAAAACCCTTGCTGGGACTGTGCTTTAGAAGAATTTCATTATGACGTCCAACAGTTTTACAGACGCTTTGTTTCAGCTAATCCGCTCCCTGGAGAAGTCTGAAAAAAGGCACTTTAAGTTATATATCAAAAGAAGCTCCGCCAAAGAGGAGCTTAGGATCACGCAGCTTTTCGATGCCCTGGAACAAATGCCGGAGTATGATGAAAGACTGTTGCTCAAGAAGTTATCTCCCATAACGAAGCCGCAGTTAGCCAATCTTAAAACACATCTTTACCGACAGCTTCTGGCTAGTCTTCGACTCCTTAAAACGGCTGAAAACATTGACCTTCAATTAAGTGAGCAATTAGATTATGCCCGTCTGCTGTATAATAAAGGGTTGAAGCTGCAAAGCCTCAAGATCCTTGAAAAGGCGAAGGAAATTGCCAAGGGCAACCATAAGTTCAACTTCCTGGCGCAGGTCATTTCCCTCGAAAAGAAGATCGAAACCCTCCATATTACCCGCAGTTCACAGGAGAAGGTGGAGCTGCTGGCCGAAGAATCGCGGGATATCACGGGTCATATTGACCGTGTTTCCCGGTTGTCCAGCCTGGCCCTTCAACTGTACCGCTGGTATATAAAGAACGGGCACGCCCGGAACCTGCACGATGAAAAGGACATCAGGGAATTTTTCCGGAAGAACCTTCCGGTGGAATCGAATACTATCACCGATTTTTACGAGTTGCTTTACTTGTATCAAAGTTATTGCTGGTATGCTTTTATCAGGCAGGACTTTTTACAGTATTACAGATACAGCCAGAAATGGGTAGACCTCTACCATGCTAAAGAAGTGATGATTTCTGTGGAACCGGGCCACTACATCAAAGGCATGCACAACCTCCTGAATGCGCATTTTGACTTGAGGAACTACCGGGAATTTGCAGTCACCCTCCGCAGATTTGAGGATTACGCTACTTCACCCGTGGCCAATATGCACGACAACTTCCGGATCCATACCTTTATTTATATCAATGCGGCTAAGATCAACCAGCACCTGATGGAAGGCACTTTCCAGGAGGGGCTCAAACTGATCAATGATATTGAGGGAAAGATGCACGAATATGCCTTATACATTGACATTCACCGCCTGGTAGTGTTCAATTACAAGATTGCAACCATGTATTTTGGCGCCGGAGATTATGGAACCTCCATTGATTATCTTCAAAAGATCATGTCGGGAAATGCGGACCTTCGGATCGACCTTCAGTCTTATGCCCGGTTGCTCCATCTGATGGCGCATTATGAATTGGGCAATTTTGACTTGATGGAATCCCTATCCAAGTCTGTCTACCGGTTCATGGCCAGGATGAAGAACCTTACTGTCATCGAAGAGGAGATGTTCCGCTTCCTCCGTCATTCTTTTGTGGTGTCTCCCAGGGAACTGCGGCCGGAACTGGAAAAGTTTCTCCACAAGATCAAACACCTGGAAAAGAACCGCTTTGAAACGCGGGCTTTTGCCTACCTGGATATTATTTCCTGGGTGGAGAGCAAGGTATATCAGAAGCCGCTCGGCGAGATTATTCGGGAAAAGTATATGCAAAGCAAGCACCGCCTCGAAGGACCAGGTCGTTCACATACCGGTGATTCGTAATGATTTCTTAATTGGTGCCGGACCTGGACATTACTGTTCATCGTTAATTTTCCGCATGCTTAGATTCCTATTGACCGGTTGGGCCGCCGCCCTGTTTTCCATTTCTGTAATGGCCCAATCCCCTGTTTATTCTGTAGCAAATGCGCACTCCCATAATGACTATGAAAACCCCATTCCTTTCCTGACCGCTTATCACGAGGGGTTCGGTTCCATTGAGGCGGATATCTGGCTGGTGGGGGATAGCCTCCTGGTGGGACATGATAAAAAGGAACTGGAGAAGCACCGGTCCTTAGACGAGTATTACCTTAAGCCTTTGTCTTCCTTTATGCGATCTTTGGGAGGGCGCCCGTTCCCGGATAGCACCCGGTCTTTGCAGATGCTCATTGAGCTCAAATCAGACGCAGTGCCTACCCTGGACAAACTGGTGCAAGCGCTGGAGAAATATCCATTGTTGACTCATTCTCCGCTGGTCCGGTGGACTATTACAGGCAACAGGCCGTCTCCGGACTCCTTTACGACTTATCCTCCCTATATATGGTTTGACGGGGAATTACCGAATACCTATTCTCCGGCCGCCCTTAGCCGGATAGCGATGCTAAGCGATGATTGCAGGCGCTATTCGACATGGAGTGGAAAAAGCAATATTCCCGCGCTGGAAAAAGCCCGGCTGGAAGCGGCCATCGCAAAGGCCCATCAACTGCATAAGCCCGTCCGTTTCTGGGATGCCCCGGATGAGATCAATGCATGGTATCAGTTTATGCAACTGGGAGTGGACTATATTAATACGGACCATATTACTGCCTTATCCGCATTCTTGCAGGGGCTTCCCCATACGACCTATAAGGCGGGCGATCCTTATTCCTTGTACAAACCAACTTATCACTCCGACGGGGGAACAGGGAAGGCCAGGAGGGTTATTCTGCTCATAGGAGATGGCATGGGACTGGCAGAGTTATATTCGGGATATACCGCCAACCGGGGGGCTTTGAACATTTTTTCTATGCGCGTCGTGGGTTTATCGAAAACCGCGTCCGCGGATAGTTATATAACTGACTCGGCGCCTGGATCGACTTCTATTGCTTCAGGGGTAAAAACGAATAACAGGTATGTGGGTGTTGACCCGGAAGGGCACTATTTGCCCCTCCTTCCGGCCATTCTGAAGAAGAAGCATATCAGGACTGGCCTTATTACGGCCGGAGATGTTACAGATGCGACTCCTGCGGATTTTTACGCTCACAGGGCGGGCAGGGACAGCTCCAGGGCAATATTCCTGGACCTGGCTTCGGCTCCGGTTTATACCCTGATGGGCTCCGGTAGCGAAGCCTATGATTCTTCGATAGCAAGGATATTGAATTCTCACGGATACAATACTGTGAGTTCCATAGACAGTGTAAAGGCTGTTCCGGGCAAAAAATGGCTGGTCATGCAGGATCAGGCCGGGTTATCCATGTTACAAGGCCGGGGAGATTGGTTGCAGAGGGCTATGGAGAAAACCATCGGGGCCCTTTCTCAAAGTCCGGATGACAATAAGACTGGATTCTTTATAATGGCGGAAGGAGCCCAGGTAGATTATGGGGGCCATAAGAATGACCTGCCTTATGTAACCAGTGAAGTCCTGGATTTTGACCGCTTGGTGGGAGCAGCGCTGAAATTTGCAGACGAGGACGGGGAGACTCTGGTCGTTGTCACCGCTGATCATGAAACGGGGGGCTTATCACTACTGGACGGGGATTTCAGTAAGGGATACGTGGGAGGTCAGTTTTCCACCCATGATCATAGCGCCATCCCCGTGCCCGTTTTTGCCTATGGGCCGGGATCCCAGCTATTCGAAGGGGTGTATGAGAACACGGCCCTCTTTGGGAAAATCCTGAAGGCTTATGGCTTTAGTATGGGCGCTCCTAATGCAGTACCGAATCAATAGCCTCTTTAATGGCTACGTAGGCCTGTTTTTTCGGTTCGCTAAAGGACTTGGTGACGGATATAATACCCGCATACCCCCTGGTGTAGTCCACGAATGCCCAACTTCCCGTCAGGCTGGGAGCGCAAATAATGCTGGTATTTCCACCGGCGTCGGTCCCCTGGATCCAGGCGCCCAATGCATAGCTGTAGCCATCAACTCCGATGGGGGAAGATTTGATCTGGGCTGCCGTCGTTTCCGTTTTAAGCATTTCCGCTATGGAGGCAGGGCTTAGGACCTGTTTACCATTGAAAACCCCCTTACCGAGTATCATCGCCGTAAAATTCAGCCATTCCGCGGGAGTACATAAGGCCCCTTCGGCCGGATCTACTGCGTGCTCGCTGCTGAATGTGCTCCTTTGCATGGCTAGTGGACGAAAGAGGGTTTCCTTTATCAATCGGTCAAAGGGTTTTTTGGTAATAACTTCCAATACCCGTCCCACGATGGAATAACCCGCGTCGCTATATTGAAATTCTGTCCCCGGATTGGTCTTTATCTCCCTTTTGACGAGGTCATTTACTTCTTCTTCCAGCGTGGCATAGCGACCGATTTTAATGTTTCCGATGCCGGCGGCCGCGAGGCCTGTAAAATGCGTGAGGCACTGACGGATCGTTATATAGGCTTTGCCATACGTTTTGAAAATAGGCAGGTATGTACTGACCTTATCATCCAGCGAAAGCTTACCCTGATCCACGAATGTCATCACCAGGGCTGCCGTAAACCATTTGCTTGCACTACCCACAGGGACGGGCATATTGGCCTTGCTTTCTCCCATTTCTTTTTTGTAGATGGTTTTTCCGTCCTTGTATAGGAGAACGGTCAGATTTTTATCCAGGGCCTTCTGGTCCTGGTTGAGGACCTGGTCTAAGGCGCTGAAGTCATATGGGGAAGGGGCTGGTACCGGAGGTTTTGCCTGGGCAAACGACCCGGTGGCATGGATGAACAGGAGGCTTAAAATGAACGGGCCGGTCTTTGTAAAAATGTGGGGGGTCATATGCGGGTTTAAGGATTTCTAAAGATAAGAGGAGTCTTTCAAATAGAAGGGCCCATTTTCCGTTCTTCATATGGCTATAACCGGCCGCATAAAAAAGCAGGGAAAAGTGGATAAAGCTGCCGAAAATGCGGTCAATCCCCTCTGAATACAGAATAATTTCGAAGAATTCTTGTAAACTTTTTGACAATTAATTATGAAGAAACACGCATTGCGTTTTTTGCTACTGTTATTCATTTGTCCGGGGATGATTTCCAAGGCGCTGGCACAGAGCGGAAAAATAACGGGCACGGCAGTGTCTGCCACGAAGGAAACATTAGGGGGCGCTACCGCAAGCCTTCTTAATCCAAAGGATTCGATCGCCCAACGGACGATACTGGCAGATAGCGCAGGAAGATTTTCGTTTTCAAATATTCCTTTGGGGAAATATGTAGTCCGGATCAGCGCATTAAACTACCAGTCTGTCGTCCGCGCGATTGTGCTGAGTGCCGCCAGAAACCAGGTTTCAATGGACTCTGTTTTCCTTCCCTCTTCTTTTCAATCCATGGGGGGGATCACCATTGTGGCCCACCGTGCGGTGATGGTGGTGAAAAATGACACAGCCGAATTCAACGCAAGGTCTTTTAGGGTCAGGGCTAATGGCACGACGGAAGACCTTTTCAAAAAGGTGCCGGGTCTGGAAGTAGATAAGAGTGGGGGCGTTAAAGCCCAGGGAGAAGTGGTCACCCAGATTTACGTCGATGGCAAGCCGTTTATGGGAACGGACCTGAAAACGGTGATGGAGAACTTTCCGGCAGACGTCATTGATAAGATCCAAATCATCGATAAGAAAAGCGACCAGGCCCTTGCTACGGGTGTAGAAGACGGTCAGCACCAGAAGATTATCAATATTACGCTTAAGAAAAACCGGAAGAGAGGCGTTTTTGGGAATGACTATCTGGGGGGAGGAACGGATGGACGTTATGAAGCAAAAACCAATACCAACCTGTTTAATAATAACCGTAAGCTGACCATTGTAGCCGGAGGGAATAATGACGGAAGGAGCGACAATAGCAATAGTACCAGTGGAACAACGGACGCCACTTATAATAACTGGAACGGGATCACCGATTACAAGCAGTTGAAGGTGAATTTTGCCAATAAGATTGGAAAGAGTTTCGATTATAGCCTTTACGGAGGGTACGACCAATATATTACCGACCGGGAACAAGCCATCGACCGGCAGAATATATTCACCGATTCCACCAGCTATTACCACGAGAACAACAGCACGAAATCGGCTTACCATAACGGGAATGGAGGGTTATATTTTGAGTTTCGGCCGGATACGCTGAATTTTATGCGCTTCAACGAATCGGTCGGGTACTCAGGGAGCAGTAACAATTCTACGGCGGTTTTCAGCACTATCCAGGCGGATTCTTCCCTATTGAATAGTGGGAACCGGTATAACAGCAGTACGACAACGAGCCCGTTTGTGAACGGAAATATCAGTTTTAACCATCGGTTCAGAGGATCCCGCAGAAGCCTCTTCCTGAATTTTAGTAACAATATCAACAATACCAATACGGGGGCCTATACTATAGCAAACAATAGTTTCTTTCCAGTTGACTCAACGGCATACCAACAGTTCGTCAATCAGTTTCAGAAAAACCCGAACAGAAATACGACATTAGGGTCTACCATCAGTTATAGTGAGCCGGTAAGCACAAGGGGAACCGTCAATGTCAGCTATAATTACAACTACGGGAAGGTAGATGTTCCCCAAACAGCTTATGATTTTAACCCGCTTACAAAGGGGTATGATATTCTCAATGATACCATAACCAATCATTTCGGGGATGTCAATTACTTAAATAACGTAAACCTCAATTATAACTACGGAACGGCCAAGACTGGCTTTGGCGTAGGCGTGCGCTGGCAGGACGCCGTTACTACCAGTCAGGCCTTTGACAAGGATAGTATATACCGCCAGTCATATAAAGGTTTTGCGCCTAACCTGAGCTTCTACTCTAATGGAAAAGGCAGGCGGTTTTACATGTATTACAATTTTAGCGTGCAGGCTCCTCAAGCCTCCCAATTACAGCCCGTGGTGAATAATACCAATCCGCTGTATATTGTACTCGGCAATCCTTCCCTGAAATACGCAGAAACCCATACGGTCCGCTATTTCTACAACTACTATAACGCCAAAAGTGAAACGGGATTCAATTCAAACGCGACTTTTAACGACGTAGTAAATTATATTTCCAACAGCACAACCATCGATAATACGACTGGAAGCCAGGTATCCCAGCCCGTGAACCTCGACGGGGCCTACAATTGGAACGCCTGGTTTTCTTATTTCAGGCCATTGGAGATCGGGAAGGACAAGATTAAATGGAATGTCAATCTTTGGGCACAGGGCTCCCGGAACGTCAATTTGCTCAATGGGTCCGATAATGTCAACGAGAGCAATTATACCAAGGTCTATCTGGGGCTTACCTATGATACCCCCAAGTGGCTGGATTTGCATACGGATTTCAGCCTTTCCCGCCAGGAAAGCGATTATTCCCTGGAGCCGACCCTGAACAGCGTAGCTTATTTCCTGGATCTAAGCCCCAATGTCACTTTTGTGGTCGCTCCGAAAACCGAATTTAATATTGATTACGACTACCGGCAATCTTCCGGCCAGTCGGCAGGCTTCAATACGTCGGTGAACATGTTAAACGCCGATTTTGTCCAATACTTTAATGATAAGAAGGATATCTGGCTGAAAATAAAGGGCTATGACCTGTTGAACCAGAACGTAAGTGTCTGGAGGACAACGGGGAGTAATTATATCCAGGATACAAGATCGAATGTGTTAACCCGTTTTGTCCTGGTGAGCCTGAACATCAGGATCAACAAATTCCTGGCGCCTCCGGCGCCGCACCAGGATCCCAATGGAGACCCCTCCAAGGGAGATATGATGTAACGACCGGCCAATCGAATCTTCGGGCGCTTAAAAAAAATAGGATTAAAGGCTCTTTTTGCGTATATTTATTTCACTTTAAAATCCGTATAAAAGATCCGCCCCATGAAGCTATTTAGTCTTTCCGTGCCCGCTATGCTACTCCTGTCCTTCTCGACAGGCAACTCCCACGTTTTCAATGAAACCTCCGAAGTAAATTCGGTCGCCTACGTCCACACTGATGCTCATGAAGGAGCATACAGGAAAATCCCCTACTTAGTTTCTTCACTTGAAAGCAGTAATGAGGCAGCTTTGGACCTGTATAGCCGCATCCCCGAAATGAAGGGATTGAGCCAGGAGGCCTTTGTAATGGCGCTGAGAGGATACCAGCGATTATTGAAAATAGGGAAGATCCATAACAGGCAAGTACTTACCATCATTGATTACAGCGTGTCTTCTCTAAGGAAGCGATTATTTGTCGTGGATTTGGCTAAGGGCAAGGTCATATATAATACTTATGTGGCCCATGGCGTCAATTCAGGGAAAGAATATGCACGGAAATTTTCTAATGGTATCCAGTCCCTGGAAAGCAGCCTGGGATTTTACGTCACCATGAATGCTTATACGGGAAAAAACGGGATGACGTTGAGGCTTGACGGAATGGAAAAAGGCATCAATGACAATGCGCTCAGGCGGGGTATTGTTCTGCACGGTGCTTCCTACGTGAATGAACAATATTGTTCACACCAGGGCTTTATGGGCCGGAGTCAGGGCTGCCCCGCGGTCCCCCGGAAAGAAACGGCTCCCATTATCAAGTCCATCCGGAACGGCAGTGCCGTATTCGTTTATTATCCTAGCCAGCAGTACCTGGGAAAATCTAAGCTCCTGGCAGACAATAGCATAGCTACTTTAACAGGATACAAACATCCTGCTTAAACCGTTTTCGTACTTTTGCACCAGTTTTCCACATATGTTTTTTGTTTATTTCGCATTCAGGATTATATTTGTTCATAACGCAATTTTTATCAAATCCGGCCCGTTGTTACGAAAATTATAGCCGTAGGTGGTAAAGACCGTAAACAATATCCTGTTCTAAAACCAAATGAGATGAAGAAACGTATTAACGTCTATTTATTGGGAAGTGTGTGTCTCCTGTGCTGTGTGGCTCATTTATCCTTTAGATTACCCCTGGCTTCCCGACCTGCAAGCGCTAAAAGCGGAATGTTTTCCATGATTTCTGTGGCTCCCATGAGCGCTATTTCTTCTTTGCTGGAGGAATATGACCTTCTCCACCTGGATTCGGTAGGTCTTTCCATTGAGGCATTCACCACAGCCGTACAGGGGTATGACCACCTGCTGGAAAAGGGAATGCTGGACAGGAGCGGGTTACTTACGATCGTAGATTTCAGCCAGTCTTCCAAGAACAAGCGCTTATACGTATTAGACCTTCTTGCTAATCGCATTTTATTCAATACCTATGTAGCCCACGGCCGCCGTTCCGGAATGGAATATGCGACTGCCTTCTCTAACCGGGCCCACTCCAATAAAAGCAGCATTGGTTTCTATATAACCCGCCATACATATGAAGGAGGGGAAGGTTATTCCCTGCGCTTGGAAGGTTTAGATAAAGGCTTCAATGATAAGGCCCTTGCCAGGGATATTGTCCTGCACGGATCCTGGTATGTAAATGAGCAGTTCGTGAATTCCAACGGCTTCCTTGGCCGCAGCCTGGGTTGTCCTGCCATTCCCATGGAGGAACACCAGCAGATCATAGACAATATCAAAGACGGGAGCTGCCTTTTTATCTATTATCCCGATAAAAATTACCTGCATCATTCTTCTGTCCTGAAAGGCTAGAACAGGGACGCGAAGAATGCGAATCCTGCGATCTGGCAAAGCATTCCTACAATGAATCCCAGGCCTAATTCCTTTGGAGTATGGTCGGATACAACCATTCTGGCGGAGTAAACCAAGCCAGCTATTAATATGGACAGGACGAGGGGAAGACCGATATCGGCCGCTCCCTGGAAGGATAGCAATAACATAAACATGAGCAGGCCGCCGACTCCAATCGTGTGCATGCTGATCTTCAAAAAACTATTGAGGGTAAGTCCCAGGGATGCCGCCAGGAAAGCCCCAAACAACATGGCCGTCAGTGCGGGGGGGGTGTCATTGAAGCTTTTGAAGGCCATCCAGGCCCAGAAATAACAGGTAAGAGTGACGATATAGGGAATAATGCGGTCTTTTTGATCTTTTAAATGAAGCGATTGGATAAACCCGAGTCCTTTGGCAAGTAATATGGCAAACAGAGGGAAAAATGCAGTATTCAGCAGCGCAGTGATCAGGCGGAGCAGCTTATCATGGGGGCTGGCGCCCAGGTACAACGAGGGCTGACCGTAAATCAGGTAGGCTGCCATATAGGGCACGAGGAAGATCGGGTGAAAGACGTAGCTGACCAGTGTGCCAAAGATCCTCGCCGGAACGGTCTCGGAATGGGTGTACGATGTTTTTTCGTTCATTTTTTATAACTCTTTCCGGAGACGGGCTACGGGAATATTCAACTGCTCCCTGTATTTGGCTACGGTCCGGCGCGCAATATTATACCCTTTTTCCTGTAATAATTCGGTTAGCCGCTCATCACTCAGCGGTTTTTTCTTGTTTTCCCCTTCCACCATGTCACTCAGGATCTTTTTGACTTCTCTCGTAGAGACTTCTTCCCCACTTTCTGTGCTAAGGGATTCGCTGAAAAAGAATTTCAGCCGGTAGGTCCCGAATTCGGTCTGAACAAATTTGGAATTGGCTACCCTGCTCACGGTAGAAATATCAAGCCCTGTCCGCTCGGCGATATCTTTCAGGATCATAGGCCTCAGGGTTGTTTCATCCCCTGTCAGGAAGAATTCGTGCTGATAATCCATGATGGCTTGCATTGTACTGAGCAGGGTATGCTGGCGCTGTTTGATGGCGTCTATAAACCATTTGGCTGCGTCGATCTTTTGTTTGATAAAAAGGACGGCTTCTTTCTGGCGTTTGTCTTTTTTGCTCCCTTTGTCGTACTCTTTTAGCATATCCCGGTATCCTTCACTGATCCTTAGATCAGGGGCATTTTTGGAATTCAGGGTGAGTTCGAGCCGGCCCGCATTGTTTAAAATGAAGAAATCGGGGATGACATAACTTTCCGCCTTATTAGGGCCGCCAACGGTTCCTCCGGGTTTGGGATTCAGCCGTATGATCTGGCTGATGACTTCTTTCAGGTCGTCGTCCGTCAGGTTCAGGCCTCTTTGTATTTTTTCGTAATGCTTTTTGGTAAATTCATCGAAATAGCGCTGCAAGATGTCAATGGCCTTATCTACGCTTTTGCCTTCGGCTTTTTGCCGCTCGAGCTGAAGGAGCAGGCATTCCTGCAGGTTACGACAACAAATGCCGGCGGGATCGAATAATTGGATCCTGGCAATGAGTTCATTGATTTCCTCTTCCGTAGCATCCACTCCCCGGCGAAAGGCCAGGTCATCGGCAATGGCGGTGATGTCCCTTCTCAGGTATCCGTCGTCGTCGAGGCTACCTATGATCTGTTCGGCAATCTTTTGACGCCTTTCATCCAAGGGCAGCATACCCAGTTGATCCAACAGGTGCTCATGAAAGGTCTTTTCTATGTGGTGGGGAATGGTTTTCTGTTCTTCGTTATCCCCATAATTGTCATCCCTCAACCGGTAGTCGCCGACTTCATCATCTCCGTCATGCACATAGTCACTGATATCAATATTTCCATATTCCTCTTCACTGCCGTCCACATCAAATTCATCCTTGTCCGATTCGAATTCATCAGATCCCTCTTCGTAGCCGTCTTCATGGTTTTCTTCTGTTACTTCCAGCGCTGGGTTTTCTTCCAGTTCTTCCTTGATGCGCTCTTCCAGGTTTGCCGTAGGCACCTGCAGTAGCTTCATGAGCTGAATCTGCTGTGGGGAGAGCTTCTGGAGGAGTTTTTGTTGTAAGCTTTGACTGAGTGCCATGGTGTTATGATCACAAATTCTGGGTCAAGAAATATCTATCACAAATCAAACGAAAACACGGTTGCCGTTGTAAATTTACATACAATTCTGGTGTTTTGAAAATTTGGAATAAAATTTGTGGTGTATTTTGTCTTTTAGCCCTCCCGGCTCTAGGGATCAAGGCTCAAAATCACCCCTATACATCATTTGAAAGCGTCACTCCAAATCTTTACCCAGCTTATAATCCGTGGAAACCGCTCGTAGGAAAGTGGACATGGGGGTCCTACAAGGGGTCGACAGCCAAAATTTTACAAATAAATGACATTTCTGCCCCGCCTTTTCGGGAAGTTTCCCGGATAAGCGCGGATTATGCCGCCCGGAAGATGGCTTTCTTTTGCCAGGAGGAGTTGAAGTGTGAGAAATTGACTGGCATACCCTTCAGGTTCAGGGTGGGCTCCCTGGAGGACTGCGACTGGCTGGAACAAAAACCAAACGCCCTTCCTCCATCGGGTCGGTGAGAAAGGGCGTTCGCTTAACTTCTTTTAAAATCTACGCTTCTGCAGTCGCCGCTTGTGCAGCCAGTACGGCCTGTACAACTTCTACCATTTGCTTTCCTTTCTCTTCCAGTTGCCCGGGAGTCCAGCTTAGTTGTATGGCGGTGGAGATGCAGCGGCTCATTATTTGATCGCTGAGACTGAAATCCTGGTGGCACAAGGTGGTCAACGCACTTTTCTGGTCTTCATTTAATGCGCCTAGATTGTGTCCTTCTTTTAAATGATGCCATTTGCGGATATAGTGCCAATTGTTGTCATACCAATACATGTTGCCGGCAGCAATCCCCTTTGCTTTTAATCCGTCAATAACGCCGCGTGCAATGGCTTCCGTAGGCAGGAACCAACTCAGGAATGTTCCGCTGTCTCCCGCAGGATCCGGAACCCGCCTCCAGGTTATTTCCGGCACAGTGGACAGGAGGGCTTTTAATGCTTGCTGGTTGGCCCGCTGGATTTCCAGGAACTGATCCAATTTACGGATCTGTGCAAGCCCTACAGCTGCGTGTAATTCGGAAATCCTGTAGTTGTATCCCAGGTAAGGATGTTCGTCTGCACCCCGGTCTATTCCCTTATGGTCATGCCCATGGTCAGTGAACTGGTCGCATTTTTCGTAGATCGTTTCGTTATTGGTAAGGACCGCCCCACCTTCTCCGCAAGTCACGGTTTTCACAAAATCAAAGGAGAGTGTGCCCGCATTGCCTATAGTACCCAGGCTTTGACCTTTGTAGGTCGCCCCTGTGCTTTGACAGGCATCTTCCAGGAGGAGCAGGGTATGTTCTTTACAAATACGGACCAGTGCATCCATGTCCGCCATGCTTCCGCACATATGCACGGGCATAACGCATTTGGTGCGTGGAGTAATGGCCGCTTCGACAGACGAAGGGCGAAGCGTCAGGGTCTCGTCCACGTCCACCAATACGGGAATGGCTCCTACGCTAAGGACAGCCTCAAAACTGGCGACGAATGTGAAGGAAGGCATAATGACTTCATCCCCGGCGCCAATACCCAGGGCCGCCATGGCGGTGGTAAGAGCGGAAGTCCCGCTGGACGTCAGTTGGGCGTATGCGCATCCGAGCCTTTGACGAAGGGCTTGTTCCAGCTCCTTTGATTTCCAGATTCCCTTTCGGGGGCCGTCAAATCCATAACGCATAAGGATCCCCGTTTCCAGGACGTCATTCACTTCTTTACGTTCTTCCGCACCAAAAAATTCAAACCCGGGCATAGTAGTCCAATTTTTATGTGATCATTTGAGCATTCAAAGGTAGAAAAAAACGAGTTGCCTACAGGGAAACGGGAAGGCTTTCTACGTTTTGCATGCTAACCGCAGTCACCACCCACTTACCGTTCGTAGCTCCAGGGGCAGAGAGATAAAAACTTCCCTTCTGCTGATCAGCCGGGATCACCCTATAGATATTGGATGGGTCCAGGGCGGGTCCTGTCGGGCCAGATGGCAGGTGGTATACGATAAACAGACGGACGGGCCTTGCCCCCGTCGCATCCAGGGATACGAGGATATTTCCGGGGCCGCTCGCCTGGGTCACGCGGGGAGGAAGGGGAACAGTGTCGTCAATCCACGGCATGGGAGGCACCAGCGCCGGGTATTTATAGTAGTGATCGGCCAGGCTATCGCTCCACCCATTTGGGTTTTTAATGAAATTCTGGCTGCTGAAATAGATACAACCTTGGGAAAGTTCCCTGGATAAAACAACCTGTTCAGGCAATTCCCGGGGATTTCGCCAGGCGGCATTGTAACCGGCCTTATAAAGACCAATACCCACGAAGACCTGTTTTCCATAACTGTGATCATGCCACCAGTTGACCAGGGTATCATAGGAACACAGTTTATGCGACCTTTCCCAATATATTTGCGGGGCGACGTAATCGATCCAGCCTTCTTTCAGCCAAAGCAATATATCCGCGTAAAGATCATCATAGTCTGTTTGCCCTCCCCGCGTATTACTGCCTTCCGGATCTTTGTACTTGTTTCTCCATACGCCAAAAGGGCTGATACCGAACTTGCAATAAGGATTTTCCACTTTGATGACACGGGAGATTCGACGGATGATGCTGTCCACATTACTCCTTCTCCATGTTTCTTTATCGAGGCCCCGGTTATATTTGCGGTAGGTCGCGTCGTCGGCAAAATATTGGCCACTCACCCTGTAAGGGTAAAAGTAATCATCAAAATGAATGGCATCCACAGGGTAATTGTGCACGATATAACGGATCACGTTCGTGACATAGTTCCAGACTTCGGGCTCACCGGGATTGAAAAGAGTGGTATTGTCATACACGAGGAACCACTCCGGGTGAAGGCGGGTGATATGGGTGATCGCAGCGACGTCTTTGCGGCTGTTGAATAAAGCCCTGTAGGGATTGATCCATGCATGAAATTCCATCCCCCTTTTGTGTGTTTCCGCGATCATAAAGGACAATGGATCGTAATAGGGTTCGGGGGGTGTTCCCTGTTTGCCCGTCAGCCAGGCGCTCCAGGGTTCGTATGGGGAGGGGTAAAAAGCATCGGCGGTGGGCCTTATCTGGACGACGACGGCATTCAAACCGTTGCGCTGATGCATATCAAGGAGGTCTATAAACTCCTGCTTTTGAAGAGCGACATTTCCGGCGGCCGTTTTCGAGGGCCAGTCTATATGATCTACCGAAGCTATCCAGGCTCCCCTGAATTCATATTTGGGGGATGACGACGCGTGATCATTGGCGGTGCCTGACTGGGCGCAGCTGGCTATAGCGATCAACAAACTCCATCCGGCCAACCAATAACGTTTTCCCTCTTTGTCAGAACGTTTTCCCTTCATGTCAGCCGCGTAGTTTGTCCAATAATTTGTTCAGTATTTTGCATTCTTTTTCAGAAAGGGCTGCAAGGATGGCTTCCATCTCACCGGATCGTTTATCGAGTTTGGCCAGCAGGCTTAAGCCTTTTTTTGTAATGGTAACGTCCACCAGCCGCTTGTCGGATTTTGCCGTCTTTTTCAGGGCCAGTCCTTTCACCATTAACCGGTCCACCAACCGGCTGGTATCGCTCATTTTATCCAGCATGCGCTCCCTGATCTGCAGCGTGGACAGAGGCTCTTTGCTGCCCCTGAGAATGCGCAGTATATTAAACTGCTGTAGCGTAATATCCTCTTCGTCCAGGCAACCTTTGAGGCGTTCAACCATCCAATTGTACGTGAAAATGATGTTTACCGTACACTTTTGGTATTCGCTGCCGAATTTTGACTGATGGATATCTTTTTCTAAGCTCATGAATTACCCTCCGTGAGTTTCCAAATGGCATCGCAATGATGTGCTTCGTGTAATAAAAAAAACTCCGTCCACAACAGGAGGGAACGAGTCCCGAATACCGGATGGGTGGCCTTCCTTTCCAGTTGTTCGTCGGTGAGTGAATTTAACCATTCGTAAAGGTACTGGCGGTCCACCGAAAGATCCACCAGCAGATCGTCCAGGGGTTGTTCCCGGATTTCCAGAAACAGGGGATCCTTATCTCCTATGTAGCGAATGATAGTTGGATTTTCTTCAGCCAGCAATTGTTTGATCCTATAAGCAAAGACGTGTTGATAGGCAGATAAATGAGCAATATGTTCAACAATGCTCCACTTTTCCGGAGAAGGTCTTCTACGGATCTGCTGCTCTTCCTGGGATTCAATGATTGTGATGATACATCCGTGTTGGCAACGCAAACGCTGTGCTGTACTTTCTGGCAGAAACATAATCGTCTTGTCTTCAAAAGTTATCAACTATTCGTTATCCCCAAACATCCATGCCTTCGCTGCAATTAGCGCAAATATCAATGTTTTTTCTGCTTTTGAAGAGATCTTTCCTGAATTGCTGGTAATTGTCATTTTGCCAGATCTCCTTAAAGCTCTGCATCTTCAGATTTCCTAACTGGTGCATGGCGTCCTTGTCAAAACAACAGGGAACAACCAATCCATCCCATGTAATCACATTTGCATGCCAAAGTTTCCAACAGTGATTGCCCAGGCCACTTTTTATATTGTATTTACCATCCGCCTCTTTACGGTAACGACTGAAATGATCGATGGTCGGAATCAGGGGGCTTCCATTTTCATAGTCATAGATCTGGGCCGTTTTAAACCTCACTTCATCTACCCCGACTTCCAGCGCCAGGCGCTTTACGTCTTCAATCTGGTGTTCGTTGGGCTTAACGACCAGGAATTGGAAAAAGACAAAAGGCGTCTTGCTCTTTAACTCTTTTTTCCATTTGACGATATTGCGGGCTCCCTCCAGTACTTTATCCAGGTTACCCCCGATCCGGTATTGCTGATATACATCCTGGGTGGTTCCGTCTATGGAAATGATGAGCCTGTCAAGTCCGCTTTCTACTGTTTTCCTTGCATTTTCATCGTTCAGATAATGTGCGTTGGTGGACGTAGCGGTATAGATACCCCTGCTGGAGGCATATTTTACCATTTCCAAAAAGTCCTTATTCAGATAAGGCTCCCCCTGGAAATAGAAAATCAGGTATAACAGTTCTTTATGGATCTGGTCTATGGTTTCCCGGAAAAAGTCTTTTCGGAGCATGCCCGTCGGCCGCGTAAAGGACCTTAGGCCGCTGGGGCACTCGGGACACCTTAAATTGCAGGAAGTCGTAGGCTCAAAGGACAAGGAGATGGGGTAGCCCCACTGGGTGGGTTTACCTGTCCATTTGCTGAGATAATAACTTGACAATACCTTGGCTGCATTCAAGACCCTTTTGGGGGTGAGCTTGGATATCAGATTGAATGTGTCGGTCCAGTTGATCTGTGGCATATTATAACAAAGGTAACCGGAAAAACAATACCTGTTTTTTTTGAAGGAATTTGCGTAACTTTAAATGGTTGTTTAACTAATAGTATGCCTAACAACCAATTTAAGCCGGGAGAATTATACAGTTTCATTACGGGAAAGGCCTCAATAGCAGTGGCCAGGCGACTGCAAAAGAATTTTAAGCAGTCCGGGGTGGAGATTACCATAGAACAGTGGAGTGTATTGTATCATTTATGGAAGCAGGATGGCCAAAGCCAGCAGGAATTGTGTAATGCGACCTTCAGGGATAAGCCGAGCATTACCCGGCTGGTGGACAACCTGGAGCGCCTTAAGCTGGTGCGCAGGGTGCCTTCTAAAGAGGACAGGCGGATTAACCTGATCAACCTGACCGATTTTGCCCGGAAATTACAGGATCAGACCATGGGCTTAGCTAATCAAACGCTAAATGAGGCCCTCGAAAGCGTTTCGGCAGTCGATATTGATACCTGCAAGGCCGTTCTCCAGACCGTGTATAACAATCTAAATAAGTAAATATTGCCATTATGGATACTGAAATAAAAGCCGCTACCGAATTGAAGGGTGGAGAATGGCTGATCAGGGAAAGCCAGCCCGCAGATACCTTCATCCCCGAAGATTTTAATGAGGAGCAGCACATGGTAAAAGATATGTGCGCCTCTTTCCTGGACACGGAGATATTGCCCATTCTATCGCGCATAGACGCCATGGAGCCGGGATTGATGCCTTCACTCGTGGAGAAGGCGGGTGAGCAGGGGCTGCTGGGTACGGCGGTTCCGGAGGCGCTGGGAGGCCTGGGAAAAGACTTTATCACATCCACACTGGTGAATGAAGGCCTGGGAGGAGGATTCTCCTTTTCCGTAGCGATCGCTGCCCATACCGGCATTGGCACGCTGCCCATCCTCTATTTCGGAACAGCCGCCCAAAAAGAAAAATACGTGACCCGATTGGCTTCCGGGGAATGGAAGGGGTCTTATGGACTGACGGAACCCGGGAGCGGAAGCGATGCCCTGGGGGCTAAAACCACTGCCAAGCTTAGTACCGATGGAAAGCATTATCTTCTCAATGGGCAGAAATGCTGGATCACCAACGGTGGATTTGCAGACGTATATACCGTTTTTGCCAAAGTAGACGGGGACAAGTTCACCGCTTTTATTATCGAACGGGGTTTTGAAGGGTTTACCCAAGGGCCCGAAGAACATAAAATGGGAATCAAGGGATCGTCTACAGTCCAGTTGTACTTCCAGGATTGCAAGGTGCCCGTTGAAAATGTATTGGGTGAAATTGGGAAGGGACATATCATCGCCTTCAACATTTTGAATATTGGCAGGCTGAAATTGTGCGCGGCCACGTTGGGAGGCGCCAAAAGGGCCATTACCACCTGCATCGAATATGCCGCCACCCGTGAGCAGTTTAAGCAGCCGATCGCCCAATTCGGGGCCATCCAGTACAAGTTGGCGGAAATGGCCATCAAAGCCTGGGTGTCGGAAAGCGCACTATACCGCACAGCCAGTTGGATTGAAGAGAAGGAACGAGGATTACAGGAGGCAGGTAAACCCTTTAATGAATCAGTCCTGGGAGCTGCCGAAGAATATGCCATCGAGTGCGCCATCCTGAAAGTTCTGGGCAGTGAGATGTTGGACTATATCGTAGACGAAGGGGTGCAGATTCACGGAGGTAACGGATATAGCGATGAGTATATTATCTCCAAGGCATACAGGGACAGCAGGATCAACCGGATATATGAAGGCACGAATGAAATCAACCGCCTGCTGACGGTGGACATGGTATTGAAGCGGGCCCTTAAAGGCCGCCTGGACCTGATGGGCCCGGCGATGTCGGTTCAAAAGGAACTGCTCAGCATCCCCGATTTTGGAAGCGGGGGCGACGAAACTCCCTTTCATAAAGAAAGACAGTTGATCCAGAACTTTAAAAAGGCCATTCTCATGACCGCCGGAGCCGCCGTGCAGAAATTGATGGCTAAATTGGACAAGGAGCAGGAGATCCTCATGAACATTGCTGATATGGCGATGGAAACCTTTGCAGCGGAAAGCGCCCTCCTGAGGTTAATGAAGCTAAGCAACCTTAAGGGGGAAGCCGCCGTATCCACAGAAGCAGACATGGTCAGGGTTTTCCTGACGGATGCGGCCGACCTGATTTTAAAAGCAGGGAAAGACGCCATTAATTCTTTCGCCGAAGGAGATGAACAACGGATGATGTTGCTGGGTATCAAGCGGTTTACCAAATCTGAGCCATATAATGTCAAAGCCGCCAGACGGAGAATTGCCGCGCACCTATTAGAAGAGAAAAGGTACGCGCTATAGTTTTGGCAGCCACTACCAGGTCGCCCCGGTACTCCTCCCTAAAGAGCCATCGGACATGGGTTTATATATGAAGCGGGGCCTTGCTGGATATCACCCCAGCAATGGCCCCGTAACTTTTTATGCGATTCGGCGCAGACTACAACTCGGAAGCCGCCGCTTCATCTACGAACCAGTGGAGTTCTCCACTGGTAGGCTGAATGATCTGGGACGGATAAAGGTCCGGGTTGCGGGGACCGTTCAGTACTTCGTTCAGCGCGTGCGCCTTTCCGGGCCCGAAAGTCAGAAAGGCCACTTTTGAGGCGCGGTTGACAATGGGTACAGTCATGGTGATCCGGTCCATTTTTTGGGCCTCCAAAAAATAGGAATAAACCCAGGCTTGCGTTTCATGTATGACTGGCTGTCCCGGAAAAAGGGACAGGGTGTGCCCGTCTTCTCCCATACCGTTCAATACCAGGTCAAAGCTGGCACCTTCCTCGCCAAAATAAGTATGCAAAATGGTTTCATATGCGGCTGCGGCTTTTGCCGGTTCAAGCTCCGTGCGCATAACATGAATCTGGTCTTCCGGAATAGGTACGTGTGAGAGCAGGGCCTCAAAGGTCATTTTTGCATTATTCCTGTCGTCCGTAAAGGGTACAGCCCTTTCGTCTCCCCAGAAAATATGCAGCTTTTCCCAGGCGATACGTTCCCTGAAGGGGGGCTGCGACAGCAAGCCGTATAGTTGTTTGGGAGAACTGCCTCCTGTCATTACAAAAGTGAACCTGTTCCCTTCTTTCAGGACTTTTTCTATATCGGCGGTGATCCATTCTGCCAGGGCCTGGCTCAGTTCCGCAGGATTCTTGTGAATATGTACTTCGCTCATCCGCTCCTAGTGTTGAGGTGTTTGTGAAGCCCAGTTATTTCCATCCCGGGCGATCAATGCCTCGGCGTCCTCCGGTCCCCAGGAATTAGGGGCATAGTTGGGGAAATCCACCGGGGCCCTGGACTCCCAGGTTTCAAGGATGGGCGTCACGACCTTCCAGGCCGCTTCTACCTGGTCAGCCCTCATAAACAGGGTGGCATTGCCTTCCATGACGTCCAGGAGCAAGGTTTCATATGCCTCGGGCTGGTGCTCGTTAGAGGCCTCGTAATTAAAGATCATGTCCACAGGATCCAGGTTCATCGATTGACCGGGGCGTTTTGCCTGGAAACGGATACGGATGTCCATCTCCGGGGAAATGCTGATCGTCATCCGATTGGGCCTCCAGGTGTCGGCGGCTTCCGGGGGAAAGGCGTAGTGGGGAGCAGGGCGGAAATGGAGGCTGATGGACGTCGTTTTATCGTGCATCCGTTTCCCTGTCCGTACGTAAAACGGAACGTCCTGCCAGCGCCAGTTATCAATGTAGAATTTTACTGCGGCAAAGGTTTCCGTGTTGGAGTTTTTATCTACGCTTTCTTCCTGCCTGTACCCGGGGACCTTTTCTCCCTTCATCCAACCCTCTCCATATTGTCCTCTAACGGCAACGGCATGTACTTCTTCATTACTGATACGCCTGATGGCGTTCAGCACGTCCACTTTTTTATTCCTGATTTCATTGGCATCAAAGGATACGGGGGCTTCCATAGCCACCATACACATGATCTGTAGGATATGGTTCTGGACCATGTCCCTCAGAGCGCCTGCGCCTTCATAATAGCCTCCCCGGCCTTCTACACCAACGGTTTCAGCCGCAGTGATCTGGACGTGATCTATGTAACTCCTGTTCCAGATGGGTTCGAACAGGGTATTGGCGAAACGCAATGCCAGAATATTCTGTGTAGTCTCTTTGCCAAGATAGTGGTCAATCCTGTATATCTGTTCTTCACTGAACAATCCGGTGAGGAGGACATTCAGGTCATGCGCACTTTTTAAGTCATGACCAAAGGGCTTCTCAACGACGACCCGGGTGCTTTTTTTGTCCCCGCAAAGGCTGATCTTTCCAAGCTTGGAGGCGATGTCCGGGACCAACTGGGGAGCAACCGCCAGGTAAAAGAGTACGCTGGGATGAGTGCCCCACTCTTTTTCTTTCTCCTTCGCCTTATCCGAGAGGGCGACGTAGGCGGATTCATCTTCCGCGTCCATTTGCAGGTAAGAGACGTTTTTAGAAAAAGCATCCCATTTACCATTCTGCTCTCCCTTTCTTCTGGAAAACTGTTTGATGCCGTCCAGCAATCTGCTGCGATAAGACTCATCGGTAAAAGGTTTGCGCCCTATTCCGACAATACTGAACTGCTCCGGCATCCAGTCGTCAATATAAAGGTTGTATAAGGCAGGAATGAGTTTGCGGAAATTTAAGTCCCCACTTCCTCCGAAAATGAATATAAGAGAAGCCGGCGGGCGTTTATTGGTTTGCATAACAATTTGATTTTATTGATGTTGCCATTCAGTATGAAATGTTCCAGGTCGGTCTGTCCTTTGATAGGTATGTGCGCCGAAATAATCCCGTTGTGCCTGGATCAGGTTGGTGGGAAGCCAATTGCTGCGATAGGCATCAAAATAGGAAAGGGCAGCCATCAGTCCTGCTACGGGGATTCCAACCTGAACACCCTTTTGAATGACGGCCCTGGTGGATGCCTCCACAGGGGGTATCAATGCAGCTATACTTTTGTCTAACAGAAGATTAGAAAGGGTTGGAGACGCGCTGTACGCCTTATAAAAGGGGTCCAGCAGGATGGAGCGGATGATACAACCTCCCCTCCAGACACGCACCACTTTTTCCAGTGGAATTTCCATCTTCCATTCCGCGGAAGCCTTTTGCAACATGGCCATTCCCTGGACATAACAGATGAGGATACCGAAATAAAGGGCGTCGTGTACCTGTTTTTCAAATGCCTTGGCATCTTCAATGACGTGATTTCCCGCGGGATATATGGCGGATGCCTCCGTCCTTTCTTCCTTATAAGAGGAAATGTTCCTGAGTGACACGGCCATGTCGATGACTGGTATAGCAATACCCAGGTCCAGGGCGTCCTGGGAGGTCCATTTCCCCGTCCCCTTTGCGCCGGCCTTATCGAGGATCATGTCTACCAGCCGGTTATCGGTAAGGTCATCCTTTTGGAGAAATACGTCTGCCGTCAGTTCCACAAGAAAGGATTGCAGATCGCCCTCGTTCCAGGATCGAAATACCTCGTGCAACTGGTCATTAGAATAGCCCAGGCCCTGCTTCAGGAGGGCGTAACTCTCGCTGATCAATTGCATAATGGCGTATTCAATACCGTTATGAACCATCTTCACGTAGTGGCCTGCGGCGCCGGTTCCCAGGTAGTCCACACAAGGTTCTCCCTGCACTTTGGCCGATACCGCGATTAGAATGGGGGCTACCTTGGCATAAGCGTCCCGGTCTCCGCCCGGCATAATGCTGGGCCCGATCCTTGCTCCGCGCTCACCGCCTGAAACGCCCACTCCCATGAAGTGAAATCCTTTTTCGGCCATAAACTGAAGGCGGCGCTCAGTATCGGTATAGTGTGAGTTGCCTCCGTCGATGACGATGTCGTCTTTATCCAGGAGGGGGATCAGGTCACCAAGAACGTCGTCCACAGGCTTACCTGCAGGCACCAGCATCATCAACCTTCTCGGCCGTTCGAGCTGTTGCAGCATTTCTGCCAGCGTATTGACTCCTTTGACCACCGTGCCGGGGCTCGCAGAACTTTCAAGGGCAGCGCCCTTTCCGGGATCTTTATCAAAACCTATGACCGAGAACCCGTGGTCAGCCATATTAAGTAAGAGGTTGCGGCCCATTACCCCGAGGCCGATCATGCCGAAATGAAAAGATTGATTTGTCATGCTATAAAAATGTGAAAGCAAACCTACGTCAAAATCGCAAACGTAAATTTCGCTTATTTTCCATACATTTAAGCTGATGCCTACCCCAGGGCATAAGCCGAGCCTACCCCAGGCAATTGATCCTCCTTAATGAAGCACTATATCTTATCTTTGCTATCCGGCGGGTCCAATTTTCGTCTGCCGGGATAAATTTAATTTTCTAATAATATTGAATCATGAGCGAAAAGGAAGTGGCGGAGAAGAGTATAGCCCTCACGCCTAAAGACTTTACTACCGATCAGGAAGTCCGCTGGTGCCCCGGATGTGGAGACTATTCCATACTTGCACAGGTGCAAAAAGTGATGCCAAATATTGGTGTACCCAGAGAGAATATTGTAATTATATCGGGAATCGGCTGTTCAAGCCGCTTTCCATATTATATGAACACCTATGGAATGCATTCCATCCATGGGAGGGCAACAGCCATTGCCAGTGGCCTCAAGGCTACCCGGCCGGACCTTAGTGTCTGGATCGTGACGGGGGACGGTGACAGCCTTAGCATAGGGGGCAATCATACCATTCATCTGCTGAGGCGCAATTTTGACGTCAACATACTTTTGTTTAATAACCAGATCTACGGGCTGACCAAGGGCCAGTATTCCCCCACTTCTGAAACAAACAAGGTCACTAAATCAACGCCTTACGGCAGCATTGATCACCCATTCAATCCCTTGGCGCTGGCCATGGGAGCGGATGCAACCTTTGTTGCCCGGAGCATGGACAGGGACCCTAAGCACCTCCAGCAGATGCTGATGAGGAGCCACGAACACAAAGGATCTTCACTTCTTGAGATCTATCAGAACTGTAATATATTTAATGACGGGGCGTTTGAGGTCTTTACTGAAAAGAGTACCAAAGCAGGAGAGGCCCTTTTCCTGGAACAGGGTAAGCCATTGGTTTTCTCCGGGGGCCAAAAAGGGATCCGCTTAGAGGGATTCAAGCCTGTAGTGGTTGACCTGAACGGTGACTACAATGCAGAGGATTGTTGGATACACGATGACCATGATTTTTACAAGGCCCAGGTATTGGTTCGGATGTTTGATGATCCCTCTACTGAAGGTCACCTTCCCAGGCCATTTGGTGTTTTTTATGAAACCGACAGGACTTGCTACGAAGACGCCCTTCGTTTGCAGACGGAAGAGGCATTGGCCCTGAGAGGAAAGGGGGACCTGGACAAGCTCCTACGCGGTAAAGAAACATGGGAGATCCTGAATTAAGGATACTTAAAATGCAGATTAGCAAAGTAATATAAAAAATTTGGCCCCAATGGAAATCGGGGCCTCTTTGCTTACCTCTGAAACCACAAAATGAACTTGTGATGTATGGGTTAAATACCAAAAACCGTGCAGAAATAAAATTCAGCACGGTTTTTTGCATTTTTTTATACAAGTGGTTCTATGAATGGTCAGAGACCTCTAGTATTTTATCAGCGGCTTTGAAGATCTTTTCCTTCTTGTAATCATACCACCAAACGGGAGCCGTTTTCTTCATCAATGTATCTATGCTGCGCATTCCTACAAGGTTCCAGGCCCCCTTCAGTTTGCCGGTAAGGGTATTGTTAAGCGCCCTCAGGCTCATAGCAAAGCCGCTTTCAAGGTACTCCATGTGGTGCCAGTATCCTGCGGGCATGAATAATGTATCACCGTGCTCCAGGATGACTTCATACCCTTTGGCGAACTTTAATGCCGGGAAAGCCGAATAGTCAGGGTTTTCCCCGGTTTGGTAGTAATGGCTGAAGTCGGCCATACTAAGCACTTCAAATGGCTTACGGTAGAGCTTATGCTGCTCCTCGTGGGGAAATAGCAATACCCGCTTGCGGCCTGCAAATTGGGTATGCAGGATATGGGAAAGGTCAATGTCAAAGTGCATATGGGTAATGGAGGTTTCTCCACCGACAAAGAGCATGGGAAATTTCTTTACAAAGCCTTTCATGAGGTGTTCGGGCCATGTAAAGTCCTCCGTTAACTGGGGGGCGTGTTCGAAAATATTAAAGAGAAAAATCCTCCATCCTGCGGGCCCCTTTCTGATCATATCCACATACTCGCCAAAGGTTTTATAATCGTCAGCCTTGTTGATGGGGGTATAGGCGTCGCTCTTGGTATTATTATATATGCCTACTTGTTTGTTGCCGACGATTTGCTTAAAGTAATCCCAGTTCCATCGGTCCCGGGCCACCCATGATTTTGAAAGGTCCGTGATAACCAGAGGCTTAGAGACTTCGTAATAGTCCCTTTTAAATACCTCCGGGTCAATGGATGCCACTTTTTCAACAGGCTCTAACTGCATGAACGAGGGGTTTTAATGGCCAAAATTACTCATTTGACGTAAATTGTAGACATGTTATTGCATATTCACCCGGATAACCCCCAGCCCCGTTCTATTAAAACGATTGCCGAATGCCTTAGTGACGGAGGAGTCATTATTTACCCGACAGATACCATATATGGACTTGGTTGTGATATTTTTCAGCACAAAGCCATAGAGCGCATATGCAGGATTAAGCACATTGATCCGTCCAAAGCTCAATTGTCGTTTATCTGCTATGACCTGAGCGATTTAAGCCGCTATACCAAGAGCATAGACACCCCCCTGTACCGTCTCTTGAAAAGATATCTCCCTGGCCCGTATACCTTTATCTTACCGGCCAGCAAGGAAGTACCCAAAATACTCAAGAGCAAAAAAGATACGATTGGTCTCAGGGTGCCGGATAACACGATTGCCAGGGACATTGTAAAAACGCTGAGCCATCCCATTCTCAGTACGTCTTTGCCGGGTGATATGGTAGAAGAATATACTGACCCGGAACTGATCTACGAAAATTTCAAGAACTTGGTAGACATCGTCGTGGATGGTGGCCCAGGCGGCATGCTGCCCTCCACCATTGTCGACTGCACCCAGGACGAACTCAGGCTGGTTCGCCAGGGCCTTGGGGTATGGCCGGAGCTTGTATGAGGAGTTAACGCCCGGTCGTCTCCACTATCTCATCATATCTGGAAGCATAGGGCTTTAGCTGCTTGCCCTGGAATTTTTGAGCCTCTTCGAAAGCATCCGGAGTGAGGTCCTTAAATGTTTTTGGGGCGTTCCCTTTAGGACCTCTGTAAAGGCCCATCAACGGAACCCAGTTCCTTTTTCCATAGCGGTTCCTGGGTCCCTTTACAAATTCAACATACCAACCCCGCACCAGGTCGTTCGCCGACAGGGCGGCCTCATCCGCTATTTTTCTGTGTTGCAGCACTGCCTCCAAACTTATCTTGTCTACTTCTTCCGGAGTCAGAAAATAGACATGTCTCCCCTTGAATTTGCCGCTTCCTCCTTTGAAAAGACCGGCATGATGCCATTCCGAAGAGAATACGTGGAGCTCCTTTGCGTATATTTTAGTCTTGAATTTTTTAGTGAGCACGAGGGCTGCCTCCCCGGCCTTTAATTTTCCAGTTGCTTCAGAGTGCAGGTAGTTATTGCTTTTACCCTGCTCCAGGTAATCTTTGAACGGTGTCCGCATGCCTGCTGGTCGTATTTAATTTAATTTCTGAAGATAGGAATTTAGCCCTTGCAGGCCCCTGCTTTTTTTATTAGCTTGGCTTGCATTCATTGCTCAACACTAAATCAGAACTTATGCGATTATCACCTTTAATCATTGTCTTCTTTCTGCTTCCCTGTGGGCTTTCAGCGCAGAGGCTTCCTGAAGGGTATTATTGGGAGAAGATGGACAACGGGCTGGAGGTCGTGGCTATTGAAAACGCCAAAGTGCCGCTGGCCACTATACAAATTGCGGTAAAGAATGGAGCTTATACGGAAGGCCCGGAATTTAGCGGTCTGTCTCACTTATTCGAACATATGTTCTTTAAAGCCAATAGGGATTACCCAGACCAGGAACGGTTTTTAAAAAGGACCCAGGAACTGGGGGCCATCTGGAACGGAACGACTGATGTGGAAAGGGTAAATTATTTCTTTACGTTCGACAAGGATAGTTTGGAGGCGGGCCTGAAGTTTATGAATGCGGCTATACGGTTCCCCATATACAGAGTAGAGGACATGCAGAAAGAGCGGCCGGTCGTGGACGGAGAATTCCAACGGGCTGAAAGCGATCCTGAATTTCAATTGTGGTATGAATGTCAGAAGAAACTTTGGGGTGATCAGGTTACCCGCAAAAACCCTATTGGAGATCACAACATTATCAATACGGCTACTCCCGAAAAGATGATGGTCATCAAGAACAAGTATTATTTCCCTAATAATTCCATCCTGGTCATCTGTGGGGATATCCAGCATCAGGTTGCGTTTGACCTTGCTCAGCATATCTTTGGAGACTGGGCTTCCAGCGGATTTGATCCCCATCAAAAATATCCCATACCAGAATTTGCGCCACTATCTACCACCCAATATTTTGTAAAAGAATCTTCCATTGCCCAAACGCCGTATGCCATGTATTGGTGGCAGGGCCCCGACTACCGGCGCGATTCGGCCGGAATGGTGGCCGCCGATGTGTTTTCCACCTTACTTGGGATGAATTCTTCTAAGTGGGAGCAAGCCTTGATTGACAAAGGGCTGGCCACCTCAGCCAGTGTTAATTTTGAGACCCGGAAGTATGTAGGCACCATTAATTTTGAAGTCATGCCGAATCCTAACAAACTGAAAGAATGTGTAGCTGAAATTTCCAACCAGGTTAAAATGTGGGGCGACCCGGATTATTTCACTGACGAGCAATTAGAGAATGCAAAGCAGATATTGCGGCGTCAAAAGATACGGGACAATGAAAAACCCTCTTCTCTTCCCAGCCAGATGACCTATGAGTGGTGCAGCACTTCCTTGGACTACTATACAGACTACCTGGATAACTGTATGAAGGTAACAAAGGAAGATATCCGGCGGGTAATTACCCAGTATGTCAAGGATAAGCCTTATGTGGCGGGGCTCATCATCAATGCTGAGATGAACAAGTCAGCCGGAGCATCCGATTTCTTCAAACCTTAATGATCATTCTACAACTTTTATATATGCGACACTTATTGCTCTCCATAAAATATGTAATTATAACGCTGGCGTTGTTAGCTTTTTACCTCGCATCGGAGGCCCAGGCTAAACCGCCTTATGATATGGTCGTTGATAGTGTCAAGGTGATTGTGCAACCCAGCGGAAATGATATTGTGGAAATCCAGACAATAATTAAAGGAGGAGTATGGAACTATCCGGCCGATAAAGCGGGCATCGAAAGCCTTGCTATTAACGCACTGACAGAATGCGGCACCGCCAATGATAATAAAAATAGTTTCAAGGATAAATTGGACAAAGTCAGTGCCCAGATCTATGGGTTCTCCGGGATGGACTATGCAACTTTTACCCTGAATTGCATTAAAAGCGACCTGGATTCAGTATGGTCTTTGTATGTGGACGCGTTGACCGTTCCGGCATTCGATGCGAAAGAATTCGCCCGTATAAAACAGGATGCCATTAATACGTTGAAGGCGCAGGCTTCTCAACCCGATTACTCCATTCAAAGATTGGCCATGGAGACCGCATTTGCAGGAAAGGCGTACGCAAAATCGCCGGAAGGAACAGAAGCTACCGTCAGTGCGTTTTCGCCGGAAGGAACAAAGGCCTACTATCAGTCTATCCTTAGCCGGTCCAGGATGGTGATTGTTGTTGTTGGAGACCTAGACCAGGATATACTTACCCAAAAGATCCATCAGCTTTTGGCTTCTATTCCACAGGGGCAGCCTTTTACGCCACAAAAAGAATTATATACACCCGAGCGTAATTCTTTCACGTCCGAAAAGAAAGAACTGGCCACCAATTATATTACGGCCGTCACCAGTGGACCCGCCCCCGGAACGCCTGATTACAATGCCTATCTGTTGGCAATGCGCATATTTTATGACCGCACATTCCTGGAAGTAAGAACAAAAAATGGGTTGTCTTATGCGCCCTATGCCTATTTTAGCGGGGGGCTAACCCCCTTTGCCGGTGTCGGGGTTTCTACTACCCAACCCGATAAATACATAGCCGTCATGAAAGGCCTGATCGACAAGACCAAAAAAGAAGGCTTCACCACGGAAGAAGTAAAAAATATGAAGACCACTTACATCACTTCTTTCTATTACAAGTTGGAAACCAATGGAGCCCAGGCTTCGTCCTTAGCCTCCAATGAGGTTTTGCATAATAACTGGCGGAGGGCCCTTACCCTGAATGAGGACATGAAGAATATCTCCGTTCAGGACATTGACCGGGTATTTGATAAATATATTACGAACTTTACCTGGGTATATCAGGGCGACCCTACCAAAGTGACTCCCGCCTTATACACACAAAAAAACCAAAAACCCCAGGAAAAACTACCCGCTTCCTCTGTGACGGGGGCAAAAAATAATTAGACCCATTATGATGAAATCAACGCTTTTCACCTTTGCTTTTCTTTCGATCTCCTGTTCCCTGTTTGCACAAACAACCGCGCCTGGTTCTGCGCCTGCGGCGGTCGCTCCGGCACCTGCTGCATCAGCGACTGCTTATGCCCTGCCGCCCCTACATCCACAGTTCACGCCCCCACCGGGTGCAAATTATTTAGGCCAGAACGTGGATTCACTGGAATTGGTCAAGGCAAAGGACACCGTTTCTTCCGGCCCGAAAAAGTTGCATTACGCCAATGGCGCTGTCCTGGCAGAAGGCTCATTAGTGAATTGGAAAAGAGAGGGGTGGTGGTCTATTTACAGGGAAGACGGCTCCAAGGCCAGTGAAGTTCTTTTCAAACTGGGAGAAGGGATGGAGATGAAGGCATTTGATGAAAACGGAAAACTCACGGGCACCTCTTCCACGGTAGAGGCCGACGCCTCGTTTGAAGGGGGTGACCCGGGCTGGAACACGTACCTGCAACAAGCGATTATTAGTAAAGAGAAATACCTGGCCAAAAAAAATGCCGGAGGAAAAATAGAGGTTCAGTTTGTGATAGAAAAAGATGGGTCTGTGGGAGAAGTCGAATTAATAAAGAGATCCGGGACGGCCTTTGATGAAGTCGTGGTGGATATAATAAAGAAGAGTCCCCGGTGGACGCCGGCTAATCAGTATAACAGGAACGTTAAGGCTTTCAGGAAGCAGAAGCTGAATTATTCTGTTTCTGTGCAGTAGCGGACGCCTTTTTGTATTACAACCGTACATTTACGCCCCGCAAAAAACACTCAAACGCCTCATTGTCAATTAATTAGAAATATGGCATCATCATAGTGGGAGAAGACACATAATCCCATGGCATGTTTAATAATTACCTCAAACCTTCTTTTCGCAATCTTCTCAAGAACAAAGTATTTACCGGCATTAATATCCTTGGCTTATCCATAGGTATCAGCGCCTCACTGGTCATTTACCTGATCATACAATACGACCTGAGCTTTGATAAGTTCGAGCAGGACAGGGACCGTATTTACAGGGTCATTTCCAAAGGGGAAAACTGGGATAATGAAGGAGTGCCGGCCCCGTTTCACAGATCCCTGGCTGAAGTAGCGGGGATAGAAACGACGGCGGGTTTCTTTCAAATGAATGATGGAGGAACGAAAGTAGGCGTTCCCCAGGGTAACAATAAGGAACAGAAGGTTTTTAAGAAGCAGGAGAAAATTGTGTTTGCGGAGGGGAATTATTTTTCCATATTTCCGCATGAATGGCTTGCAGGGAGCGCCACTACCTCTTTAAAAATGCCCTACCAGCTGGTTCTAAGTGAAAGTCGGGCCCGGGTTTACTTTCCTGACATCCCCCTGAATCAGATAGTGGGAAGGACCCTGTTCTTTGATGATAGTATAGGAACCACTATTTCTGGCATCGTGAAAGACCTTAGCGCACAAACCGATTTTGATAACGAGGCATTCATTTCCTTATCTACCATTTCGGGTAGCGGCTTGAAAAATGACTACCAGTGGACAGAATGGACCTCTACCAATTCCATATCCCAAACGATGGTAAAATTGGCTCCCGGCGTCTCTCCCAAGAAGATTGAACAACAGATCACGGCCATCTTTAGAAAAAATACACCCAAGGATGATAAGAGTGAGCACGCGCTCCAACCCCTTAATGATATTCATTTCAATGAGGCCCTTAACGGGCCGGTCAGTAAATCCACTTTGCGTGATCTGAGCTTGCTGGCCGTTTTCATTTTATTGCTGGGAACCATCAATTTTATTAATCTGTCTACTGCTCAGGCTTCTGAAAGGGCTAAGGAGATCGGGGTACGTAAAATACTGGGCAGTTCAAAAGCCCAACTGGTGGCCCGTTACATGAGTGAGACGTTCCTGCTTACCATCATTACAACCCTATTATCTGTTTTAATAACCCCTTTTCTACTCAAAGGATTTTCTGATTTTATACCGCAAGGATTGGGTCAGCATAACATCTGGCAGCCAAATGTGTTGGTTTTCCTGGTGGTCCTTATCGCGGTAGTGGGCACTCTATCCGGATTATATCCTGCGCTGGTGCTTACTGGCTTTAATCCTTTGTCGATAATAAAAAACCAAGTCATTTCGGCTACGGGCAATAACCGCCGTGTCTGGCTGAGGAAGACGCTTACCGTAAGCCAGTTTGTCATTGCACAAGTCTTCATCATTGGAATGTTGGTGGTGAACAGCCAGATCCATTTTTCGCTGCAAAAGGACATGGGGTTCAGGAAGGATGCGATCATTAATTTCTACGTGCCGTTTGACTTCTCCCATCCTAACAATAAAAAATTCGTGCTGCTGAATAAACTTCGGGCAATCCCCGAAATAGAAGCCGTCAGCCTGGGTAATCAATCTCCTGCCTTTAACGGATCCATGTCGACCCGGGTGACCTTTAAGGAAGGCAAAAAGGACTTGACTATACTACCCGATTCAAGAAGCGGGGATACTACTTTTATCAGCCTATATCACATTAAGTTACTGGCTGGAAGAAATGTACTGCCCACGGACTCCGCCACCGAGTTCCTGATCAATGAAACACTGGCCCGCCAGTTGGGTTTTAAACATCCGCAGGATGCGGTGGGACAGTTGTTGGGATGGGACGATACCCACGGATTGCCGATCGTAGGGGTAATGGCCGACTTTAACCTGACTTCTGTGCGGTCAGCCATTCACCCTTTGATCTTCTATTCAGATTCTAAATATGGATATGTAATGCATGTAGCGCTCCAGCCTTCTGTGGATAGCTGGAAGGGCGCCATTGCGAAAATGCAGATTGCCTGGAAGGAAGTATACCCTGAAGTTGATTTTGATTACCAGTTTTTGGATAAGACCGTTGAAGGCTTCTATAAACAAGATAAAAAGCTATCCAGCCTCCTGTCCTGGTCGGCCGGTATCGCCATCCTTATTAGCTGTCTGGGCCTGCTCGGGCTGGTTATTTTCACCGCCAACCAGCGCACCAAAGAGATCGGTATCCGGAAGGTCCTGGGGGCGACCGTCATTCAGATCATCTCCCTGCTGTCAAAAGATTTCGTGCGCCTGGTGGGTCTTGCGTTTGTCATTGCCGTTCCGATTGCCTGGTGGGCTACCCATGAATGGCTACAAAACTTTGCCTACCATACCTCTTTGAGCTGGTGGATCTTTACCGTCGGCGGAATCTCGATGTTGGCGATATCGCTCCTTATTTTGGGGCTGAGGGCTGGAAAGGCCGCCCTGGAAAATCCGGTGAAGAGTCTTAGGTCAGAATAAAAGGGTTCTGCTTCTTTTAAAAAAGCAAAGGGTCTCAGTCGCCTGAAACCCTTTGCTTTTTTTGGTGGACCCTGTCGGATTTGAACCAACGACCCGCTGATTATGAGTCAGCTGCTCTAACCAACTGAGCTAAGGGTCCGCGCTTTTTTGGCGCTAAAGGGTGCAAAAATAGAAAAATTCGGGGACTGCGCTAAATCATTTTTCTTTGCCCTATGCAAAATGTTTCCACAATCATCCTGGACCTGGGTGGCGTCCTTCTAAATCTGGATTATAGCCTTACAAAAAAGGCATTTGCAGACCTGGGCGTAAAGGACTTTGACGCTTATTATACACAATTTAAAGCCTCCCCCCTATTTGATGACCTGGAAACGGGGAGAGTGACAAATGCTGATTTCTTTGACGCCTTGAGGCACAGGTCGGGGATTTCCCTGACGGACGATCAGATTGCAGAGGCCTGGAACGCCATGTTACTGGATTTCCCCACGGAGCGGTTGGCCTTCCTGGAGGAATTGCGTAACCGGTATAAAGTTTTCTTATTAAGCAACACCAATGATATCCATCACCAGGCTTTTCAGGAGATCTTCCGAAAGGCGACAGGAGGAAAGCCCCTGGACTCCTTTTTTGAAAAGGCCTATTACTCCCACCTTATAGGCGCGCGTAAACCGGAGACAGAAGCGTTTAAGATAATTATTGAAGAACAGCACCTGGACCCGGAAAGGACCCTGTTTATCGATGATACTGCGTTGAACCTGGAAGGCGCAAAGGCTTTGGGCATGCAAACCATTCATTTGCAAACACCTGCGACGGTGGAAAAATTAGGTCTATAGTAGCGGGTTACTTAACTTCTTCAAAATCAATGTAATCCCCCATCTTGTCCCAGTTGGGAGTAGGCTTGGGGGCAGCCCCGGAGGCGGATTGAGCCGAACCCCTGTTCTGGCTGGCGCCTTGGTGACCGGCTGCGCCCTGACCCGGACGCGCCTCTTCCTGCATTCTGGCGAATTGCTGGCGAACAGCTTTAGTGGAACGCACAATGGGAAGGATCAGGTTGAAGATCAGCCTGAAAAGGAAATATCCCAGGATCAATAATAGAAAATAGCCCAACATAATATTATAAAGGTAAGCAAGCCCTGGTTTAGTATTCCGTTAATATTTATTTAAAGCGGGACGGAGATTACATTTGGAAATTACCGTTAAATTGTAGTACATTTGCACCAATAAATGACACAATAGAAGGGAACGAAGGTCGTTCCCTTCTGCTTTTTCTAAATATGATCAATGAAACGCAATTAGAGGCAATTACCCGGATGATAGAATCCGTGATTGCCGATGCTCCGTCTTATTTTCTCGTGGAAGTAAAGATTAAGCCCACGAATAATGTAAAAGTCTTCTTGGACGGAGATGCCGGGATTCCCATAGGGAAGTGTGCAGCGTATAACAAGGCGTTATACAAGTTACTGGAAGAAAGTGCCCTTTTTCCCTCTGATGATTTTTCTCTGGAAGTATCTTCTCCCGGATTGGATGAGCCTCTGAAGCTGGAGAGGCAGTACGTAAAGAATATTGGCAGGGAAGTGGAAATATTGACGAAGGAAGGCGCTAAGGTGGAAGGGAAGCTGATTTCAGCGGATGGAAGCGTCGTCGTTGTAGAAGAGGAAAAGGGAAAGAACAAGAAAAAAGAAGTTATTGTCCATACAATTCCCAATAACGATATTAAATCAACGAAAATTTCAATTAAGTTTTAACGGGTTTCACAGGCAAAATGGCCGTGTGGAGCTTAAGTGGATTTTAAATCACGTAATATGGCAAGTATTAACCTGATCGAGTCCTTCCAGGATTTTAAGGAGGCAGAAAATATCGATCGTCCTACTTTAATGAAAGTATTGGAAGACGTGTTTAAAACATTATTGCGCAAGAAGTACGGCTCCGATGAGAATTTTGACGTCATTGTCAATACCGAAAAAGGAGACCTGGAAATTGTGCGCCGTCGTATGATCGTGGAAGATGACGATGTGAACGATCCCCTGGCTGAAATCGCCAAGAGCGAGGCGGTCAAGCTCGAGCCTGACTTTGAAGTGGGCGAAGAGCTGTATGAGGAAGTGGATATCCTGGATTTCGGCCGAAGGGCGATCCTGGCTGCTAAACAAACGCTGGCGAGCCGCATCGGAGATCTGAAGAAGAACGTACTGGTAAAGAAATATTCTGACCGGGTCGGTGAAATCGTGTCGGGCGAAGTATATCAGGTATGGAAGAAAGAGGTATTATTGCTGGACGAAGAAGGCAATGAGCTGATCCTGCCTAAGTCAGAACAGATTCCCTCAGACTACTTTAAAAAGGGCGAAAATATCCGTGCCGTTGTTAAAAAAGTAGAACTCAAGAACAATACGCCGGTCATCATTCTTTCCCGCACCCACTCCAGCTTTCTGGCGAAATTGCTGGAAATTGAAGTGCCGGAGATCTTTGATGGCCTTATCGCCATACGGAAGATCGTACGGGAGCCTGGTGAACGCGCCAAGGTGGCCGTGGAGTCTTTTGATGACAGGATAGACCCGGTTGGGGCCTGTGTTGGGATGAAAGGGAGCCGTATTCATGGTATCGTCAGGGAGTTGAAGAACGAAAACATAGACGTTATCAACTGGACCAATAATATTAATCTCCTGATCCAGCGTTCATTAACGCCTGCTAAGATCACGAGCATGGACGTGGACACGGAAAGGAAGCATGCAGATGTCTACCTGAAGCCGGACCAGGTCTCCCTGGCTATCGGCCGTAAAGGGGTGAATATTAAATTGGCCTGTGAATTGACCAGTTTGGATATTGACGTTTACAGGGACAATGAAGGTGAAGTTGAAGAGTTTGATATTGACCTGGACGAATTTTCCGATGAAATTGAACCCTGGATCATCGAGGAGTTCAAAAGAATTGGTTGTGATACGGCCAGGAGTGTGTTGGATCTGACAGTATCTGAATTGGAAAGAAGGACGGATCTGGAAAAAGAGACCATAGATGAAGTAAGGCGCATTCTGAAAGAGGAATTCGAAGGGGAATAGACGATCATAAGGGACAATCCCCAGAAAGGAAAAAAGGTTTGTTGCTTTTTGATTGTTAATTTTGAACTGTAAAACTTATAAATGACCGGGGATTCTTCGGCTTTTCGAAGAAACCGGTCCGTGTACGATAATAATATGTCAGAAGCTACAACACCGCGATTAATGGCTGCCGCCAAAGAGTTTAATGTCGGCAAGGATACGCTGGTAGACTTTTTGATAGGCAAAGGATTCAACCGGGATGATTTGAAACCCACTTCAAAACTCTCGGATGATATGTACCATGCCTTGCAGCAAGCCTTCCAGACTGATAAAGCGGCAAAGGCCAAAAGTGACCAGATTGAAATTCCGAAAGGCTCACTGGTGGATCCCCTGAAGAAGAAGAAGAAAGAGGAGGATGAGGAATCACCGGTGGTGAAGAAGGAAGCATTTAAGGCCACGACCCAGGCCTCGAAAGAGGCGGAAGAACTGCACGCAGCAGCCCCGGCGGCTCCTGTGACGGTTACGCCTGCGCCCGTGCAGGAACGTTCCGTATCGGATTGGCCCGAAGCAACTTCAAGAGTAGTGGCACCCAAAGAGGTGCCTGCGCCCGTAGTCGTACCCCCGCCCGTCGCACCCGCGGTGGTTAATCCAGCGCCGGCCCCGGTTGCTGAAGTGCCCGTACAGGAAAAGATTCAGGAAAAGATAACGAAGGTGGAGGCGCCCGAGATTGAAGCGCCCAAAGTGATCAAGAAGATTGACCTGGACGCCCTGGATTCAAGTACCAGGCCACGCAAAGCGGTCAAGAAAAAAGAGGAAGAGGCTCAGCAGCCCGCTGAATTGGTTCCCGAGAAGGAGCCTGCGGTTGCAAATGCAAAAACGATAAACAAGCAGGAACCGGTAACGGAGCCTGCAGCAATCACCCCCCAACAGCCGACAGCAAAAGCGAATTCTGCGGAAGCAAATTCTTTGCCCAAGAAGGCTGATAAAGTTTCCACCCCGGAAAAAAAGCAGGATGTTCCTGCAGAAAGGGTCGAGGAGCCTGTGAATCAAATCGCACAGGTCACGGCGCCCGAGTCGGCGGAAACAGAAAATGGGGATAAAGAACAGGAAGTGGTTATCACCAATATTAAAGCAGAAAGGCTCGAAGGGCCTAAGATCCTGGGGAAGATAGATCTTCCTGTCAACAGCGATACACGGCCTAAGCCGAAAGAAGAAAAGCGCAAAAGAAAGCGCATCCCGCTCGATAAGAAGGGTGAGCCCGGACACGGGAACGACTTTGCCAATAACAGGGGGCCGGGAGAAAGCCGGCCTCGTTCTCCTTTCACCAACAATAATCCGGCAAGTACAAGTACAGGTCCGGGTAATACGCAGAATCGCCAGGGCTTTAACGGAGCCGGGGCTGGGAATGCGGGTCATGGTGGCCAAAACAGGGGTGCACATCCCGGTGGGGCAGGTGGTCAGAACAGGCCACCTAATCCAGCTCCAGGAGCGGCCCAGAGCCGTCCTCACACGGTACATCAACAACGCGGCGGCGGAAGTGCCGGCGGAGGAGGTAACAGGCCAGGCGGCGGAGGCGGCGGTGGACGCTTCGATCGCCGTGACAATCGCAGCGGGCCAGGTGGCTTTAAACCCGCAGAGCCCAGGGAAATTAATTCCAAGGAGATCCAGGATAAGATTAAGGAAACCCAGGCTAAACTGGCAGGGTCTTCCGGAAGAGGCAAGAGCTTAAAGGCCAAATATCGCAAAGCCAAGCGCGATGAAATGGCCGAGCAGACGGGTGAAGAAGGTGGCGAAAACAGGCTGCAACTGACGGAATTCATTAGTGTGGCGGAATTTGCCAACCTGATGGAAGTCAGCTTCGCTGAAGTAATCAGCAAGTGTATGAGCCTGGGCATCATGGTGAGTATTAATCAGCGCCTTGATGCAGAAGTCATTGAACTGGTGGCCAGTGAATTCGGATATGAAGTGGAGTTCATTGACATGAAGGAACAGGATGAGTTTGAGTCTGATGACGACGAGGACGATCCTGAGAGCCTGATTCCCAGGGCTCCTATAGTTACCATCCTGGGTCACGTAGACCATGGTAAGACTTCTTTGCTGGATTATATCCGTAATGCCAAGGTAGCCAGCGGTGAAGCCGGTGGAATCACCCAGCACATCGGCGCGTACGAAGTGGTCACCACGAGCGGCAAGAAAATTACCTTCCTGGATACGCCGGGTCACGAGGCCTTTACGGCTATGCGTGCCCGTGGCGCCAAGGGATCGGATATTGCGGTCATTGTGATTGCGGCGGATGATGCGGTTATGCCCCAGACAAGGGAAGCCATCAGCCACGCGCAGGCAGCCGGTGTTCCAATGATTTTTGCCATCAATAAGATAGATAAGGAAGGGGCGAATCCTGAAAAGATAAAAGAACAACTGGCAGGGATGAACCTTTTGGTGGAAGACTGGGGGGGTAAATACCAGAGCCAGGAAATCTCCGCAAAATCAGGTCTGAATATTGATTTGCTCCTTGAAAAAATATTGCTGGAAGCTGAGCTCCTCGACTTGAAGGCTAACCCCGACAGACTGGCCATCGGAACGATCATCGAAGCATCCCTGGACAAGGGTCGTGGGTATGCTACCAGCGTTCTGGTGGATACGGGAACCCTGCGCATCGGGGATATCCTGGTCGTAGGCCAGCACTTTGGACGTGTCAAAGCATTGTTTAATGAACGTAACCAGCGTGTTGAATCCGCAGGACCGTCATCTCCCGTGCAGATGCTCGGTTTGAACGGCGCTCCGCAGGCCGGTGAAAAGTTCAAGATATACGAAGACGAATCCGAGGCCAAGGAAATTGCCACCCGCAGAGCGCAGATCCTTCGTGAACAAGGGCTGCGTGCTAAGAAGCACATTACCCTTGATGAAATCGGCCGCCGTCTTGCCTTGGGTAACTTCAAGGAACTGAACCTGATCATTAAGGGAGACGTGGACGGATCTGTAGAAGCGTTGAGCGATTCTTTACAGAAGCTGTCTACCGAAGAGATTGTGATCCGGGTCATCCTCAAAGGAGTGGGTCAGATTACGGAAAGCGACGTATTGCTGGCAGCCGCTTCCGATGCGATCATTGTTGGATTCCAGGTACGTCCTTCTATGCAAGCCTCCAAACTGGCTGAGAAAGAAGGGGTTCAGATTAAAGGGTACTCCATCATTTACACGGCGATCGATGAAGTCAAGAGTGCGATGGAAGGGATGCTGGAACCGAAGATCCAGGAGAAGGTCACTGCCAATGTTGAAATCCGCGAAACGTATAAATTCGATAAGGTATCTGTGGCCGGGTGTTATGTATTGGAAGGGAAACTTTTCCGTAACAGCAGGATCCGCGTGGTACGGGATGGTATCATCGTCTTCACGGGCGAGTTAGGATCGTTGAAGCGTTTCAAAGATGACGTCAAGGAAGTAGCTTCAGGGATGGAGTGCGGATTAAGTATCAAGAATTACAATGATATGAAGCCGGGCGATATCATGGAGGCCTTTGAAGAAGAAGAAGTAAAGCGCAAGTTGTAAAGCCCCGGGGCACAACCCAAAACTTTTGTTAAACCTCCATTGAAGGTAAGGGTATGCCATCCTGTTGGTTAATTTTGATAGTATTCAATACACCTGAATGAAGAAAATTGTCTTAGCGCTCAGCTTGTTTGTCAGTATATCAGCAGCCGCCCAGAGAGTTGTTGTGGATAAGATTGTAGGAATAGTAGGGGATAAAATTATCCTTAAATCGGATATAGACGGGCAGATTGACCAGGCCAAACGCCAGGAAATGCTTGGGTCCCACCCTGAATTTGGTGAGCCCTGCTATCAAATGCAAATGGCGCTCACTACGAAAGCCCTTGTATTGCAGGCGGAAAAAGATTCTATCCCCGTGTCGGATGAAGAAGTAGAAAATTCGCTGGACCTCAGAATCCGCAACTTCATCCAGATGTATGGTAGCAAAGAGATACTGGAACAGGTCGCACAGCGGACTATTTACCAGATCAAAGACGATCTCCGGCAAGCTATCAAAGAAAATCTACTCGCCGAAGGCATGCGCAAAAAGGTAGTGGAAGACGTGACGGTCACCCCCACTGAAGTTTCGGATTACTATAATAAGATCCCCAAGGACAGTTTGCAATACCTGGAAAGCCGAATGGAAGTGGGCCAGATTGTGGTCATTCCTAAGAATAATTCGGAACTCGATTCCTACCTCAGGGACCAGTTGACTGAATATAAAAATGAAGTGGAAGCCGGGAAGCGGAGTTTTGAGCTTTTGGTTAAATTGTATTCCGATGATCCGGGATCTAAAGACAAGGGCGGCTTACTGCAACTCAACCGGACGGATAAAAACATTGATCCTATATTCCTGAATGCCGCCTTCCGTTTGAAGGAAGGACAGGTATCCCCGGTGATCAAAGCAAAGGACGGATACGACATTATCCAGATGGTAAGCCGTTCAGGGGATGATGCAACGGTCCGATATATCCTCAAGGCGCCGCAGGTAACAGATGCTGAGATCAGCAGTGCAAAATCCAGGCTTGATAGTATCCGGGCAAAATTAATAGCCGGTACCCTTGTTTTCGGCCAGGCCGTGGAGCTTTATAGCGAAGATGATTATTCCAAACAAACGGGCGGATTGCTCAATTCCCCCCAGGACGGATCCACATTCTTCACTTATGATGCCTTGGACAAAGATATGATCGATGCGATCAAGGCTATGAAGGTGGGAGAATATTCACAGCCCATGGTGTATACGGACAGGCTGAAAAGAGAAGTTCGCATTTTGTACCTCAAATCCCGTTCGGAGCCCCACAGGGAAAATCTGACAGATGATTATAATGAGATAGCCGACGACGCATTGATTCAAAAGAAGAATGAGATTTTCCAAAAGTGGTTGGTGAAGCGCATTCCTTCTTACTATATCATGATCGATCCGGATTATCTGCAGTGCTCCAGCCTGAAAGTATGGTCTGAGTATGCTAATCCCGAAAGCAAGCAATTGGTCAGCCAAGGTAAGTAAGCGTAGCGCGTCAAAGCGATTCGGCTGAGCGGGCCATTCAGCGACCTGCGGTCGCTTCGGCCCAGCCCTTGCCGGCCTACGCCACCTGTGGTCCGCTCTGGTGGGCACCCTTGGGAGTCTTGCCCGAAGGGCCAAACTCACCAGCCCTTTCCGGGTATTTCCGTCCTGAACTGGTCCATCCCCTTCTTATCTTGCAGGGTGACATAAACCGTTCTTCCGTCCGGACCGCCAAAGGTCAGGTTACTGCAATTCTTTCCGTCCAAAGGAATTTCACGCTTAAGATCGCCAGAGGGGCTGAAGATGGCGATCACGCCTTTCCCATACCGGGATATATACAGATTTCCCTTTTTATCGCACTGCATCCCGTCCAGGCCATAGTCGCTGAACTGGGTGAATAGCCGTTTGTTGCTGATATTTCCCATCGTATCGATGTCATAGGACCACACTTTCCGTTGAACACTTTCATTGACATACAGGGTATTTTCATCGGGACTCAGGCAGATTCCATTGGCCGTACCCATATTTCCATCCAGGAGCAAGGCTTTTCCATCAGGGTCAACGCGCCATACCTGTCCCGTACTGTCTTTCCATTTGGGGTCGGAAGCGAGGATATATCCGTATTTACTCAGGCAAAGGTCATTTGGCTGGTTGAAGGCGTTTTCATGGCAAAAGACCTTGACCTCTTTTTTTCTATTGATAAACAACACGTTATGACCGATGAAATCTGCCACATACATATTTCCCCGGCGATCGAACCGGATACAATTCCCGGTACTTCCTGCAGGAAGGGTCAGGTAGGTTTGACAATTCCCATTGCTGTCCACGTAAGCAATCGTGCCGTCCACACCGAAATTGACGACAAAAAGGCTGTCGTGAAATACCCCTGGCCCCTCAATGTTGTTCGTGAACAAATTAGGTGCCGTCAGGCTCCTGGATAAATAAAGATCGGCTTCCTTGGGAGTGTGGTGAATGGGAAGAGAACTACAAGACCAAAGTAAGAGAGTAATGCCTGCAAAAACGATTATCCGGTGCATACCATTCATATTGAGGGGGAAATGTATTTTGCCCAAGGTCGTTATAATTTGTCATTTTTAACCCCTCCGTTAACCAATGATTAATAATTCATCCCGTTACCTTTACCCTGTACGATCCTCCGCGGGCCGCTTCTCCATTCATTCTAACTAACTGGTAACGATATTATTATCTTGTTTTCATAGGGTACGGATTAAAATCCCCCTGGCTATTCCTGGCCGGGGGTTTTTTTTGCGGGCCAGCTTAAGGCAAAGAATTTAAGCTGGCCCGCAAAAAAACGCTTTGCGTTGCGACCGGGGGGCGAAGCCCCCCCGGTCCCCCCCATGAAGGCCTTGCTGCAGGGGAAGTGAACAAGCCCCCGGCCCCCCTGTGGAGGCTGCACTTCGAACAGGATATAGTCAGCCGGGCCCCCAGCCCTTTTGGAACCGCGTGCGGAAGATGTATCTTTAAAGGCAATCAGTTTTTAAGGCGATACCATCATTATAGAAAGGCAAAAAATCATTTTATGGAAACAAAAATTCGGAAGGCGGGAAGGGGGGATGTGGAAATCCTGGTGGAATTGGGAAGAAAGACATTTTATGAGGCTTTCAGGGATAAAAATACCGAGGAGAATATGAAATTGTTTTTGGAGAGCAATTTTCGTACTTCGATTCTGGAAGAAGAGATGAAGGAGGCGGGTGCTGTTTTTTTCCTGGCATATTGGGGAGAGAAGCCGGTGGGATTTACTAAGATGAGGATCGGGCATGAACCGGAGGAATTAAAAGCGGGGAGACCGCTTGAAGTGGAAAGGATCTATGTAGATGGAGAATACCTTGACAAAAAGATAGGTTCCGCTTTGATGACACATAATATTGAGTATGGAAGAAAAGAGGGGTTCGACACTATCTGGCTGGGGGTCTGGGAGCACAATTCAGGCGCGATCCGGTTTTATGAGCGCTGGGGATTTGCCGCTTTTGGGTCCCATATTTTTGTGGTGGGAAATGATCCGCAAACGGACTTGCTGATGCAAAAAAAACTCTAGACCTGCCATACATATGACTTTTTGAATATGTTATATTTTTCGGTCAAAAGATATTATTTATTGTGCACTGGAATCATTTGGAATGACTTATTAATTATATTGATGTGAAATTGTAAACTGCTGCGCATGGGCTTGGATAACTTACTTAGGGATTACCGTTGCCCCGAAGGCATCTGGGATGAAATGTGTGATGCAAATAAAATCAGGGACCAGTACAGCAGGGTCTTTGCCTCTCTGCAGCAATTGGAAGTGTCGGACCTGCTTAAGAAGGACCGACTGGCTGCGGAGTTATTTATGAACCAGGGAATCACATTTACCGTTTACAGTGATAACAAGGGGATTGAAAGGATTTTTCCTTTTGACATTATTCCCCGCATCATTACCGGAGCGGAATGGGGGCATATTGAAAAAGGCATCCAGCAAAGACTGAAGACCCTCAACCTGTTCCTGAAAGATATTTATAATGACCAGCAAATCATTAAGGACAGGATCATTCCGGCCGCCCTGGTGGCATCCTGCCCTCATTATACCCGGGAAGTATTTGGGATCAGCGTACCCCACGACATCTATGTTCATATTTCGGGTATAGACCTTATCCGTGGGAATGACGGTTGTTTTTATGTATTGGAGGATAACCTCAGAACTCCTTCCGGTGTCAGCTATATGCTGGAGAACCGGGAAGTCACCAAACGCATCTTTCCCTACCTGCTCACGGCCAACCAAGTCAGGATGGTCAGTAATTATCCATTATTGCTGCACGAGATCCTCGTCCAAATGGCCCCTTCCCAGGTTTCCAACCCTACCGTGGTATTGTTGACGCCTGGCGTATTTAATTCCGCTTATTATGAGCATACCTTCCTCGCCAGGCAGATGGGTATTTCCCTGGTGGAGGGCCGCGACCTGATGGTGGACAACCATAAGGTTTATATGAAAACGACCGACGGCCTGGAACAAGTCCATGTGATCTATCGCCGCATTGACGATGAATACCTGGATCCCCTGGTCTTCAAGAGTGATAGTGCGCTGGGGGTACCGGGACTGATGAGCGCCTACCGGAAGGGGAATGTCGCCATTGTGAACGCTGTAGGAAATGGAGTAGCCGATGATAAGGCAGTTTATGCTTATGTACCTGCCATGATCCGTTATTATCTGAATGAAGAACCCATTCTACCTAATGTTCCCACGTATGAATTGAGTAGCAGGGATGCAAGGTCGTACGTCTTTGACAATATACACAACATGGTGGTGAAACGGACCAACCAGTCCGGAGGATATGGAATGATCATGGGAAATACAGTACAGCAGGAAGATTGGGAAAAAGCGAAATTGGAGATTGAAAAGGATGCCAGAAATTTTATCGCGCAGCCCATTATTCCCTTATCCACGGTTCCCTGTTTCATCAATGGGGAGTTTAAGCCTAGACATGTGGACTTGCGTCCCTATGCACTATGCGGGCCGCAGGGCATTAAGATTGTCCCCGGGGGGCTGACCAGGGTTGCCCTGAGAGAAGGTTCCCTGGTCGTCAATTCCTCACAGGGCGGGGGCAGTAAGGATACCTGGGTGATTGACTAAGCGGACGGCGTGGCGGGAGAGCCCGTGCGAAATCACTTTAATAATAAAAGGATATGCTAAGTAGAATTGCGGATTCATTATTCTGGTTGAACCGTTACATGGAAAGAGCGGATGGTTTGTTGCGGGTCACCACCACGCATTATATCCTTTCCCTGGACAAGGACGTGAATGGCAACCTCACCTGGAAACCCTTGTTGGAGATGTTTACCAGGGATACGCCCGAGGAGCTGAGCCTCTTGGAAAACGACTCGGAAGCCGCTCTGAAAAGACTGCTGATAGATACCCATAATTCCAATTCTTTGAAAGAGATCGTGACCCGGGCCAGGGAGAATGCCCGGGGTGTCCAGGACCATATTACCAAAGAAGTATGGGAAGCGGTTAATTCTATATACCACCTGGCCGGCCAGGAAGGTCTGGAACATCAACTCTCCAGCTATGGGGCGTTGGATGCGATGGAACAGTTTGCAAGGCATTGTGTATTGTATACGGGGATCACGGACATCACCATGCCCAGGGGCGTCGGATGGGCCTTTATGAACCTGGGGAAATACCTGGAGAGAAGCCTGGAAACGCTGGTTTTGGCAGACAAACAATTCCAGATCATCCGTTATAATATGGATGACAACAAAGACATTGTTCAGTGGAGATATCTTCTGTTGGCGCTTTCGGGATACGAGCTTCATTTAAAGACGTACCGCAATGCCCATTATAATCTGAACGTCCTTCATCAGGTCCTCTTTAATGAAGACTTTCCTCATTCCCTTATATATTCCCTTAGCCGCCTGGAGCGGCATTTGCGAGTGGTGGTAAAGGTGAACCGTTCTCCTGAGAGTGAGGCCCTGCTGAGGTATTTCGGGCGGTTATACAGCAAGGTGAGGTATATGGATCCTGAAACAATAAATGGCCATACCTTGCAACAGTTTTTTGAAGAGTTCCGGCTTGAATTGTTGCAGTTCAGCAAACAATTGAGTCAGCACTTTTTCTCTTATTCTTAAAGCTCAGTCAATGGCGATTTTCAAAATTTCTCATGTCACAAGGTATGAGTATGACAGGCCGGTAAAAGAGAGCTTGAATGAAGTCAGGATATATCCCTACCCCTGTTCGGAACAAGAGGTTTTGCAGCACGACCTCTATATTACCACCCATCCTGAAGTCCATGTTTTTACTGATTATTGGGGGAATAAGGCAGGAGTCTTTAATGTATTATCCCCGCACAAGGTATTATCAATAGAAAGCCGCCTGCTGGTCCGGACAACGGCGTCTACCCAATTGAATATAAATTTTCATTCCACGTTTGAGCAATTGAAAGCAGAGTCCAATGAACGGTTACTGTTACTGGAACTGGCCAGACCCGACTTCATTCGGTCCGAAGCGGTCCTGGGGGCCATTATTGATTCTATCCTCCAGCCTGACAGAAGCGTAGCGGCGGTGGTTGAAAAATGCAGTGAATATATTTTCAAGTACTTCAAATACATCAAGGGCATCACAGGAATTGAAACGACGGTGGATGAGATACTGGAACAGGGCGCAGGTGTTTGCCAGGACTTCACCCACCTGATGTTGCAGATACTCAGGACCTGCGATATTCCGGCCAGGTATGTCAGCGGGTACATATGCCCGAATAAGAATGGGATGCGCGGGGAAGGAGCCACCCATGCATGGGTAGAGGCATGGATACCGGGATATGGTTGGGCGGGAATAGATCCCACCAATAATACCTGGGTCACGAACAAACATGTGAAACTATCCGTAGGAAGGAACTTTAACGATTGTAGCCCGGTAAAGGGTTCTTTCAAGGGACCGGCCAAACAGACCCTTTCTGTGTATGTATCGATTGGATATGAAGACGGCCAGGTTTCTGAAGACATGAATAACGTGAACCTCCATCCGGCTAGTACCGAGCCCCCCGAAAGTACCATGGATGGGGCCTTTGCCGGGCAACAGCAATAAATTAACAGAAATGCAAACCGGGTTGTTATACCTGCTCGTGGGCCTCCTTTCCGGGGGCTTGGGCGCCTGGATCCTGGCCTCCAGAAAAATGGCCTTCATAGCTGCATCCCTGGCTAAAAAGACGGCAGAGTACGATGTGCTGAAGAGCCGGCTGGAAGAAAAATTGGAAACCCAGAAGCGCGACCTGGAGCAGATCCGGCAACAATTCAATACCGAATTTGAAAATATGGCCAGCCGCATCCTGGAGGAAAAGACCCAGAAATTCACCCACCTGAACAAGGAAAGCCTGACCACTTTATTGAAGCCCCTGGGGGAAAACCTGGAAGCCTTTAAAAAAAAGGTGGATGACGTATATGATAAAGAGTCTAAGGAACGGTTCTCTTTAGGTCGTGAAGTGGAAAAGCTGGTGCAAGCAAATCTTAGGATCGGCGCGGAAGCCGCTAACCTAGCCCATGCCCTTACGGCAAATTCAAAATCCATGGGTGATTGGGGACAGATGATACTGGAAAGCATCCTGGAAAAGTCCGGTTTGATGAAAGGCCGGGAGTATTTTGTCCAGGAATACCTGAAAGACGAGCAAGGGAATTATCTGGTGAACGAGTTGGGCCAGCGAATGCAGCCGGACGTCACGGTGGTATACCCGGATAACCGGAAAGTCATTGTGGACGCCAAGGTATCGCTCACTGCTTTTACCCGTTATACGGCGGCGCCCACCAGGGAGGCGGAAGCTCAGGCGCTGCAGGAGCACCTCCGATCCGTACGTCGGCATATCGAGGACCTTAGCCGGAAAAATTACCAGGACTTTGCTCCTTCCCTTGACTTTGTAATGTTGTTTGTACCGGTGGAACCGGCCTACCTGGCAGCCCTGCAGGCGGATCCGGAACTATGGAATTTTGCTTACAACCGGCGCATCCTGCTGACCAGTCCCTCCAACCTTATTGTTGCGCTGAAAATGATCGTGGACCTCTGGAAAAGGGACAATCAGAGCCGCAATCACCAGGCAATAGCCGAAAGGGGAGGGAAGCTGTATGATAAGTTTTTTGGCGTGCTGGAAAGCCTTCGTGATTTGGGCGGGCACCTCGCCGCCGCCCATCGCAGTTATAACAGGACTGTCAGCCGGCTGGGAGAAGGGAATGATAATTTACTGAAGCAGGTGGAAAAACTAAAGGACCTGGGCGCCAGTGCCAAAAAGACGTTACCCCGTATCGACAGTTTTCCGTTGAAGGATATGGAAACAGAAGGAAAACAAGAAGACGAAGCTGTTGAATGAAATGTTTTCAATTATTTTTACAAGTAATGAAGAAAATTATTCTCTCTCTTTTATTGGCAGCCCCCTTGTTAGGGACGGCTCTTTTTGTACATGGACAAAGCGATCCGACAGGTAAGCCGTATTCCTTGTACCGACCCGACGCGGTCTTCTCTCCCTCGTTTTATACAGACCGGGGAGATATGTATCATTCAGCGAACGGAGCTCCCGGCCCTGCTCACTGGCAGAACCGCGCTGATTATCGTTTACGCGCTACTATTGACACAGTCGCCAAAACGCTGACAGGGACGGAGACGCTGGACTATACCAACAACAGCCCGGACACGCTGGATTGCCTTTGGCTGCAATTGGAGCAGAATACCTACCAGCAGACGGCGAGGTCGAATTTTTATACGGACGGACAACCTACGGAACATACTACGGGATATACGTTTGAGTCGGTACTGATCCGCCAGGGAGCAAAGGAAGTCAAGGCCGATTATATTGTGTCTGATACGAGGATGCAGATCAGGCTGAAGAATGCACTCAGCGGCAAAGGAGGTAAGGTCACCCTGCTTATCAAATACCATTATACCATCCCAGGGTCATTCGGGGGAAGAACGGATTATACCGATACCAAGAACGGAAAGATCTATGAAATTGCCCAGTGGTATCCCAGGATGTCCGTGTATGACGACGCCAGGGGTTGGAACAACCTTCCCTTTTTGGGTAGCGGGGAATTTTACCTGGAATACGGCGACATTGATTACAGCGTAACGGTTCCTTCAGATATGATCGTGGCTGGCTCGGGAGAGCTCCAGAATCCCAGTGAGGTGTTGACGCCCATCCAGATTAGCCGCCTGGCAAAGGCAAAGGCCAGTGACCAGACGGTATTGATACGATCCGAAGCGGAGATCAATGATCCTGCTTCCAGGTTGCCAAAATCCGGAACCCTTACCTGGCATTTCAAAATGTACAATACCCGGGATGTGGCTTTTGGCGCTTCAAGGGCGTACATATGGGACGCTGCAGGGGTAAACCTTCCGGCCGGGAAGAAGTGCCTGGCTATGTCTGTATATCCGGTTGAAAGCGCGGGCAATGGCGCCTGGGGCAGGGCCACCGAATACCTTAAACGCTCGATCGAATACTTCTCTCAAAAATGGTTTGTATATCCCTATCCCGTAGCCGTGAATGAAGCAGGTATCGCGGGAGGCATGGAATATCCCGGGATAGTATTTGACGGCATTACGGATAAGGGGGCGGAACTCTACTGGGTGACGGCCCACGAAATAGGCCATAACTGGTTCCCGATGATCGTGGGGACGGATGAACGTCGCTATGGCTGGATGGATGAGGGCTTCAATACCTTTATTGATGTATATGCTTCCGATGCCTTCAACAAACGGGAATATGCCCCCAAGCGGGATGGGGAATATGCACCCGGCGGAGGAAATCCGGCCGATGAGATCGTCCCTATCCTGGGAGATACGGCTGCCCCGGTCATTATGACGGAGGCGGACGCCATTCCTGAAAAGTATCGGCATCCACTGGTTTATTTTAAGCCCTCTTTCGGCCTTGTATTGCTGAGAGAGCAGATCCTGGGCCCGGACCGTTTTGACTATGCTTTCAAGGAATATATCCACCATTGGGCTTATAAACACCCGACCCCGAACGACTTTTTCAGGTCGATGGAAAATGGCGCGGGAGAAGATCTTTCCTGGTTCTGGAAAGAATGGTTTTATCACAATTGGTCGTTTGACCTGGCCATCACGGATGCCCGCTATGTAGGAGGAGATCCTTCCAAAGGCTTGCAGGTCACTATCGCCAACCTCCAGAAAATGGCCCTCCCTTGTGTCATTGAATTGACGGGAAAGGATGGACACAAACAACGCTTTTCCCTGCCGGTGGAGACTTGGCTACAAAAGAAAATTACCACCATCACGTTTCCGTCAACCGGTGAAATAGTGAGCGTGAAAGTAGACCCGGACGCGGCGTTACCGGATATGAATCGAAGTAATAACGAGTTTAAATTAAAATAGTTTTTTTGCCGTGGGCTCTTTTTGAAATGTGGCCCACGGCAAAAAACATCTTATGATGGCCCTTCGGGCTGGGGGCCGCCAGGCCCCTTTTTTTCGCTTATTTTTTTGCTCCTTACTTCGTCGAATCCTGCAAACTCTTCTCCCGGGCTGCCCTGAACTCGGATGTAGGGTACCAGTTTAACCAGACATGGCTAAAGGCCATGCGTTTGCCCACCTGGAAAAGTAGCTGCACATGCTGAAGCCCTCCCTCGAAGGTCCACGAGGGGTCATATTCATCCGAAGGGCGGTGATAGTGCTTGTCGGTATATTCCTCTTCGAGCTTCTTGCCATATTCTTTCCCCTTGCCTACGACATCGATACCGGAAGCAGCATCCAGCGCGGGCACGCCTGCTTTGGCAAAGTTGAAGTGGTCAGAGCGGAAATACCCTCCCGCCTCGGGGTTAGGCTCGGGGGCGATGTAGCGACCCTGGGCTTTGGCTTCCTGAGCCACAATGTCTTCCAGTTCAGACTGACCCGCTCCCGTGATGACCACGTCATTGGTTTTCTCGTGGGGAGAAATGACGTCCATATTGATCTCGCAAACAGTTTTATTCAGGGGATAGATAGGGTGCTGTGCATAATAGGCTGAACCGAGCAACCCTTGCTCTTCGGCCGTGACGGAAAGAAAAATGACCGTTCTTTCAGGCGGCGTCTTCAGGCCTTTGAAGGCCCTGGCGATCTCCATCAATGCGGCGCTGCCGCTGGCGTTGTCTAAGGCCCCGTTGTAGATTGAGTCGCCTTTCTCATCCGGCTTGCCAATGCCCAGATGGTCCCAGTGGGCCGTATAGACGATGTATTCATCCGGATATTTCGTGCCTGTGATCTTGCCGATCACGTTCTTGGAGCTGTTGTAATTTGCTTTTACGTGTACCTTGGTGGAGAGACAAATATTCAGCGGTTCCCCTTTAAAGCCGGGATGGTGCGCGGCCAGGATCAGGCTGCTGTCTTTACCGGCGGCAGCGAGTAATTTGGAAGCGGCCTCCCCGGTGACCCATCCGTTCAAGGGGCAATGGTATACATGGGTACCCCTCTTATCCAGGTAAAGGTTAGAAGAGCCCCAACTGTTCTGGACGACGCTGAACGGGTAGGAAGCGGCGGCCGTATTATGCACGATCAGACACGCTTTGGCTCCCTGGCGGGCGGCTTCTTCGTATTTATAGGTCCAACGTCCGTAATAGGACATTGTATGGCCCTTGAAGAGGGTGGAATCATAGAAGCCCGGGTCATTCACCAGCACCATGACGACCTTGCCTTTTACGTTCAGGCCGGCATAATCGTTCCAATGATATTCCGGAGCGACGACGCCGAAGCCCGCAAATACCACCGAGTCTTTGTCGAGGGAGATCAGCGAATCCGTATTTTCAGTAGCCAATACATAGTCGTTGGTCCTTTGCAGGTCAAATGACCCTTTGGAGGATATCACTTTCATCGAAGGGTCTCCCATAGGGGTGATTTCTACCATGGGTACGTCCTGAAAGTAACTGTTTCCGTTACCAGGCTCAAGGCCCAGGCGCTGAAATGTGCTACTGATATAATCCAGCACTTTGGGCTCTGCGGGTGAAAAGGGCTTACGCCCCTGAAAGGAATCGGATGCCAGGACAATAATGTGCCGGGCAAGGCTGTCCCGGTTAAAGGAGGACAATCCATCTGTAGGATCGTAAGAGGAAGATCCGCTGTGGTTACAAGCCACAAAGAACAGGACGCCCAAAGGCAACAAGTATAGTTTTTTCATGTATGATGATTTCATGCCTAATATACAAATTCAATTTGTACCTACCTTTAAGGCATGAAGCAGATTATTCTTTGCGGTGTGATCATGCTGGCTTTTGCAGCCTGCCATTCCTCCGCCAAACAGGAAAGCGCCCTCACAGGGCCGACAGATGAGGCCAAAGATTCCGTAAAGACATATAATGTCGCATTGCTCGACAACAAAAAGGACCCCGTATGCGGGATGCCGGCTACGGCCGGTATGGAAGACACTATCCATGTAAACGGGAAAGTGATCGGGTTCTGCTCAAAGGGATGTAAAGACGAATACCTGAAAAACCCAAAGGGTTTTCAGGTCGTCTATAAATAGGGTCAGCAAAATCTCCGATCACTTTCAAAAAGGATGACAGATCGTTTTTGGAATACTAGTTAGCGTAAGGCGCAGGAGTACTCAACTGATTCGACGAGGAAGGATTTGACTGAGCCGCCGGCGCAGTAGGATTCGATTGTGTCGGGGCGACTGAAGGGCCTGACTGAGCCGGAGGGGCCGACTGGGTTTGCCCTGTCCTCCAATAATTGCGTTTGGCATTTTCGACAGCATCGTCCCTTTCATGTTTCAGTGCACGGATTTGTTGCCTCCTTTCCTTGCCTGTTAAGGTATTATCCATCTTTACAGATTCAATACGGTCTGCATAATCCTGCTTGATATCGGAGATCTGCATTTGTAATTTGGAAACACGTCCGTATCCATATCCGAGACCATAAGGGAATCCGTAAAAGGGGTAGCCGAGGCCCAGATAAAAACCGGGATAACCATAATAGGGATAGTAACCGCCCACAACGACGCCGGTCCTGAATCCGCCTCCATAATATACATGGCCGCCACTGAATCCGCCTCCGTGAAAATGTTGAGCAGAGGCGCCCGAAACAATACCTACTGAGAGAAATAATATTAATATCTGCTTACGAATGTTCCAATTCGTCTTTCCGCTGATTTCTTGATTCTTCTGTTTCATAACCCTTCGTTTTTATACCACCTTAGAACGCCGGAGAATGAAAAAGAAACATGGCAGAATGGGATATAACATAGTTATAACATTTTGCGGAAAAGTCCCTAAATATGTGCCTTTTTTCGGTGCTGTTCCAACAACTTCAATGTATGATATAAGGATTGATTGTCCGTCCAATCGGCATGCCCCGGAATAACAAACGCGGGGTGGGGGAATTGGCGGATAACCTTCTCTACGGAGCGGGGCCATTCAATGAGATTGGCATCTCCGATAAATCCCAGGTCATCCCAGGCGACACTTTTTACCAGGCATCCCCCATATAATATCCTATCCTTTGGAAACCAGATCACTATATTGTCTTTTGTGTGTCCTTCTCCGGGATAATAGGTCTGGAAAGAGTCATTTCCCACCCTGAAAAGGGTGTCTCCGGTGAAGACGTTTTCGGCCAAGGGCATATGATGTTGAATGCATAGGGAATAGGTCAGCTCCGAGGAGTAGGTAGCTACACCCTGTTTTCTCAGGAATGCAAGCCCTCCCGTTCGGTCCTCGTGAAAATGGGTGACAATACACAGCACCACCTTTTGGTGATGGCGGGCATAGATGCTATCCAGCAAAGGCTGATTTTGAGTGCTGTCCCACGGGGTGTCAAACAGGACGACCCCTGCAGTGGTGACCAGGTACATGCTATTGGAAGGGATCGTATCCTTGCCCATCTGTTGGTACGTGGTGAAAATATAGAAATTGCCTGTGAGCGGGGTAATTTTAAGGGCTGGCGGGTAGGCCTGTCCAAAAGCCGGTGGCAAAGCGAATGGCAGGATAAAAAGGCAGAGCAGGAATAGGATTGTTGATTTCATATGGATGCTATTCATTAAATATACCAAACCTCGCCCGGGAGGGCCAGGTAAACGGAATCCCCCACTACATAATCGCCCGATTGCGTGTTTACGGTAACCGTATTTTCATGTAATGAAACCGTGATTTCATAAGTGCTTCCCAAAAAAGTTATATCCGCTACTTTTCCGTGGAGGGTGGAGGCCGGGTCTTTTACTATATTGAACTGTTCGGGACGGACGAATAAATGCCGGCCGTTTTCCATGGGAAGCAAACTATATTTTCCAAATAACCCCGCTACGTATTCATCTTTGGGCTGTTTGTATATCTGTTCCGGGGTCCCTCTCTGACAAATTTCCCCCTCTTTCATGACAAAGATCTCTTCAGCCCAGGAAAGGGTATCCAGGGGATCGTGGGAAATCAGCATGCAGGTGATCTGCAATCTTTCTCCTACATCCCGGATGACGGATTTTAACACATTTTTGTGGATCATGTCCAGGTTGGAAAAAGGCTCATCCAGCAATAGCAGCCTGGGCTTGGAACTGAGTTGACGGGCCAGGGCGATCCGTTGCTTTTCCCCCCCGGATATTTGGTCCGTTTTTCTTTTCAGTAGATGGGAGATCTGGCAGATTTCATATAAAGTACCTGCCTCATTTTCGGTAAGTTCATTCAGGCGCATAAGCACCTCTTCTACCCGGTAATTATTGCGCAACTCAAAATGTTGGGACAAATAAGCAATACCGGGGTGTCCCGGCACCAGTTTTTCGTCCGGCCCTACCACTTTCCTGTTTTCAAACACCACTTTTCCTCCGTCCGCCTGGGGTTGGACCAGACCGGCAATCATTTTCAGGAGGGTGCTTTTGCCTGATCCCGTTTCTCCTGCGATGGCGATTTTTTGAAAGGGCTGCAGGGTGAAGCTGACATCTTTTACGACAAAATGAGATTGTTCCCGTTTGCTGATTCCTGATACTTCTAAAAAATTCATATCCTCCGTTGAAAATCTCCCAAATTTACAATTCAGGGAGTCAAAACGGCAAATTTGTTGTTTTCCTTAAGACTCCTGTATTGATGGGGGGACACAGACATATGTTTTTTGAACAATCTTGAAAAATAATAAGGGTCGTCGTAACCCAGGGTGATGGCTACGTCTTTTATTTTCATATCAGAATTGTACAGCATATGGCACGCCTTTTCTAGCTTAAGTCGAATAAAATACTCTAATGGAGACGTACCCGTTGCCTTGTGGAAAAGATTGGAGAAATGGGAGATGGACAAGTCGATTTTGAGCGCCATTTCCTTTATCGAGAGTACATGGTCCAATTTACTGCGCATATAGGCAATGGTCTGATTGATCAAATCCCCTTCATCTTGCTTCTCTTTATTCTGTTTACCGGGGAATAAGAAGGTGGCTATAAAATGGTAAAGACACAAATTCGCGTTGCTTAAGCTCTCATTATTATATCCCATTTCCAGGTTTTGGTACATGGTTTCCCATAGTTGTACCCCCCTTTCATTGAATAAGATCCGCCGGGGCTCATCGGTTACGCCTATGCCGAAACGGTGATTAAAAACGGCTACGTCGTGGCCGCTGAAATGCACCCAATAAATGGTCCATGGGTCATTCCTGTCGGCTCCATAGCTGATGTATTCGTCCGTGGCAGGCAGTATAACAAATTCATTCGGGCCGAGTTCAAAGCGCTTATCCCTTATCGTATACCAGCCTTTTCCACTTACACAGTAGATCAATATATTATCCTGGCACCCGTTCTTTCTTTCCCGGTAATGAAATAGGGCCTTCGGGAAATATCCTATTTGCGCCACGTACAGGCGGCTTAACACAGGATCCGGTTTGATGTCTCTTTCCAAAACGGAATACGGTAAAGTGATCATTTTTTGCCCGTTAAATCCATCACGTTTTTTAATGTTACACATAAGGCATTATTTAGCTAATCCAATAGGAGAGAACAACACAAACATTAACACGGTTAAAACGATGAGTGCCAGGCTATACCAGTGCCGGTTTTTCCATGGGAGCACATTTACCTTGGCCCTTTGCTGCAGGCGGTAGGGAACTTCCATGGGTTTTAATTTACCGATCAACAACATTAATGCGGTCGTTAAACCAAACAGAATGAATAATATATGTAAGTAATGCAGCCCGGTATTAAAAACAAACTGCGTTAGTGCATAGGCCACCACAAAAAAGATCAACCCGACCTTGGCAGCCAGCGGAGGCACTTTTTTAGTTAAGAACCCGACCAACAGAATGGTAAAAACAGGGATACTGAAAAAACTGGAAGCCAGCTGTATGTACGTATAAAAGCCCCCCTTGAAAAACATAATAAAAGGGGCGATGAAAACGCCCAGTAGCGTTACCCCTATTTGAAACAACTTGCTGGTTTTTACCAATTGGCGTTCGCTCAATTTTTTACCGGCGCTTTCTTTCCAGGGGCCGTACAGATTCATGATAAACAGGGTAGCGGAACTGTTGATGGCAGCGTTGAATGTACTCAATGCGGCGCCAAATACAACGGCGGCGATGAATCCGGCAGCCAGGGGAGGCATCACATCTCCCACTAGCCGGGGGAAAACCGAGGCTGTAACTTCCATATTCGCGTACAGGTGAACGGCAATCAATCCGGGGACATTCAATAGTAGAGGAGAGATTAATTTGCCCACACAAGCCAGGGCTATGCCTTTTTGCGCCTCTTTCAGGCTTTTTGAGGCCAGGGCCTGCTGCATGATAAACTGCTCCATTCCCCAGTAGTAAAGGTTCACCAGTAACATGCCGGTGAAAATAGTGCCGAACGGAACCGAATCCTTTGCCGTGCCGATGGAATTGAGGTGTTCCGTATGAGAGTGAAGCACTGTATTGATACCCCCCGCGACACTGCCGTGACCCAGGTATTTAAACCCGTAATAGGGCAGTAGAAGGCCGCCCACCAGCATGCCCAATCCCTGCACACTATCAGAAATGGTAATGGCCTTTAAGCCCCCCAGCAAAGAATACAAGCAACCAATGCATGCAATGGTCACAACAAAAATCCATATCGCTGCCCAGTGACTGACGCCCAACAATTCCTTTACATGGAAAAGGCCTTCAAAAGCTACAGCCCCTCCGTATAGAACGGCAGGTATCAGATTGATAAGATAACCCACTAAAAAGACGAGTGTGACAATTCTTTTGGTGGCGGGGTCATACCTGGCTTCCAGGAAATCCGGTGTCGTTGTCGCGCCTATTTTGAGGTAGATCGGCATAAAGAATTCCGATACGATGAGCATGGCCACAATGGAGCTCATGCCCCATGCCATTACCGTCATATTGTTGATGTATACCGATTCATTCTCTCCGATAAACTGGTTGGCGCTTATATTAGTAAGGAACAGGGAGCCCCCGACGATCCAGAATCCCAAGCTCCTGCTACCCATAAAATAATCGGCGGCGGTACTCAACCTTTGGTTATGGGTCTTATACCAGGATATCACTGCGACAAGTGCAGTAAAAAACAGGAAGCTTATGGCGATGTCAATCTGCATATAGCCGGAAATCAAATAGAATTTCTTCGAATCAAAACGGTAGGGATTATTTCCTGAATCTTTTTTCGTTTAAGTACGAATGCAGCCGCTTTTTCCGCCATCAATTTGAAGTCGGTGGAATAGGTCGTGATGCCATCGCAGATAATCTCTTTCACCATGTCGTCATTATGGGAAAGAATGCCTACGTCCTTGCCAAGTTTGAGATTTTTTGTCTTGCAATCCTTCAGCATTTCCCATAGCTCGGCATTGTTGATGGTGAAGTGAACGTCGCCCTTTTCAATGGTACCAGGCACATATTCCGGCCTGATCTCACTCCTGATCTTATATTGGCGTACGAATTTTTTGAAAGCATTTGAAATCTCGATGGGGGTATCCGATGCGGGACGCTGATAAAAAATCATTTTATCAAAACCGCGAATGGTCTCGCTCAATGCCTCGAACGCCTGATACGAGGCCTTTTCAAACTCCTGGGTAATGTAAGAAAAATCACCGGCCATGGGTTCGTACCGGTCGATCATCAAAAACTTGTCAAGGGGAAGGGTTTCCAATATCCCCGCGGTCCTTTTATGAGGGATGGGCGCAATGACGTACATGCCATATTTCCCCCGCATATTGGAAATGATATTTTCAAAAACCTCTATATTATTATGGTGGAAGAACACGTCAATATGGACATTCTTGCCCAGCCTGGAACGGAACGTTTTATAGAAATTCTCCTGGAAGGAATCAAAGGCGAAAAGCAATAACGCTATTTTAAGCTGCTGATCTGTATCCTCATTGGAAACAAAAAAGCCCAACCTGTTTTTGGATTCCACGATGCCCCTGGTAGTAAGTTCTTTGTAGCCCCTGGCAATCGTTTCTCTGGCAAACCCCAACTCTTTGATCATGCTGTTCACTGAAGGCAGCATATCCCCTTTACTTACGATTTTTCCCCTGATGGCATTGATCATTCCCTGCACCAGTTGTTCGTGTTTGGAAAGCCCGGGTGTTCCTTCCAGTTCAGTTATCTGATCGTAAATTCCTTTCATACAGCAGTTTGTGGCGGGGGAGGCAGCAGTCGTTGTCAGTAAAGGTCGTCGTTAGTATATGTCCTATCCTATCCTATACTACAAATATAAAAAAGAATGTGATCAAAAAAAATATTTTCCAAATTCCTCTGCCAGCTTGGACCCGCAGCTAATCCACGCAATCTGTTATGATTAAAATCGACAATTCTGCATCTGTTTTAATGTAGGTGCAAGCCTTTACTTTGTATTCAAATACTTACAATGGAAATGAGCGGATTCAGCCAACAGGAAATTGCACAATTAAGGGCCGAAACCATAGGGACGACTCAGCGGATACATTTTAATAACGCAGGTTCCTCCCTGTCGCCGGATACGGTCGCTGATGCCGTTATTCAGTATTTGCGGGAAGAGGCTTTGTATGGGGGCTATGAAACAGAGTATAAGTACAAAGATCAATTGGACAAAGTCTATACCTCCATCGCCCGGTTGATCAATGCAAGCGCAGATGAGATTGCGGTGGTAGAAAATGCAAGCACCGCCTGGTGGCTGGCATTCAATGGGGTTGATTTTAAGCAAGGGGACAGGGTGATTACTTCAGAAATGGAATATGTAACCAACCTCATCGGATTTTCACACGCGCGGAAAACGAAGGGAATAGAAGTGAAGGTGATACCAAATGATGAACAGGGCAACTTTTCCTTGCCGGCATTGGAAGAAGCTATTTCACCCCAAACGAAACTGATCGCCGTTACCCATATTCCTTCGACCGCGGGCGGGATGATCCCCATTGTCGAAATCGGTAAAATAGCCCGCAAGCACCATATTTTGTACCTGGTGGATGCCTGTCAATCCGCAGGGCATGTACCCGTGGATGTAAAGGAGATCGGCTGTGATATGTTGTCCGTAACCGGGCGTAAATATCTGCGGGCGCCCAGGGGAACAGGATTTTTATACGTCAGGAAAGCAATACAGGACGATTTGAAACTGCAGTTTATGGATGGCTTTTCCGCCCCATGGGTGAGTGAGGACGACTACAAAGCAAGGGACGATGCCAGGCGGTTTGAACTCTATGAAAAGAGCCGCGCCCTCACCTTAGGCTTGGGCAAAGCAGTTGATTATGCCCTGAATGTGGGAGTCGATAGGACATGGGAACGTATTCAATATTTAGCTGGCCTGATGCGCCGGGAGTTGAGAAATATTCCCGGAATAACCGTTCATGATTTTGGGGATGAGCAGTGCGGGATCGTGACCTTTTCAGTAAGCGGGATGGATAGCGCCACCGTAAAGAGCAAGCTGGCAGAGAAACAAATAAACGTATCCGTCGGTTTGGCAAAGTCCACGTTGATTTATATGAACAAGAACCATCTTGCCAGCGTTGTCAGGGCTTCCGTTCATTACTATAATACGGAAGAGGAGATAGGAGCGACGTGTGATGCATTAGCATTCATCATCAAACAAAAAAGCCTTCCGGTATAACTGGAAGGCTTTTCACCCTGCCTGTGGCCGAGCTATTTATGGTTGTCCATAGTTTTTCCCTTACTTATGCGGTAAAGCAAAATGGAGTAGGCCGCTAATATTAAAACCAGTGGAAAAATATGGTTGAGAGGCGTAAGTTTATCACAAAATATATCCTCCAACACCGACACGAGCCACATGCTTAAAGCACATACAACAAAGCTTAAGAAATATTTTCTGGGTTTTGTCATATCTTATGATTCTTTAGTTGGAGATAATATACAATTTTATTCAATACCTCTTTGGAAGGGTTCATAAGGAGATTCCAGGCCGAAATGCAGGTTTTCGGGTGTTGACCCAATCATCCTGGATGATTGGGTCAACACCCGAAATTTTATAACTTTAATCAATATAGGCATTCTCAACTGTTAAATCTATGGCGTGATCTATTAGGCCGTGGAGATCAACCCCAGGAAAATCCTTAAAGTGTATGAAAAGATCATGGATACTTTTGATAATCGTTATTTCAAACGTTTTAAGCAATGCGCTTTTGGCAGTAGAATGTACGTTTCCTTCCAAAGGCGGACACTTAAAGTATCTATATGCTTCCTTAGCTATCGCCATCTTTTTGGTTACACTTTACTTACTTTACCGCACGAGGAATGATCACGGACATCAACCACCCCACCCTGAAATGTTACCTCCAGCCCCTTCGGTTTAAATAGCTTTAATGAGATGTAATGGGTACTCCATTTATATGCTTACATGCATATGAAAAAGGGTCCCAAAAGTCAACCTTTTGAAACCCTTTGCTATTTTGTGTCCCCGCGGAGGCTCGAACTCCGGACCCGCTGATTAAGAGTCAGCTGCTCTACCGACTGAGCTACAGAGACAAAATATACCCCTGAATATTATTCAGTGGGGTGCAAAGGTAAGAAACGAAGAGATTATTTCCAACCGATTTTTTGAGGCGCTCTGAACCCCGCCAGCCCAGGGGCAGGGAACTGGCCGTAGGCCCGCAGGCAAAGGCCGTCGGAGCTGCTCGACCGCCAGCCAAAGGACGGCTCCGCCGTCCGGCCGTGGGCCCATCATTAGCGTAATCCCGGCGGCCCGATAAATTTTAGAACAATCGGGCCGCCGGGATTAACATGCCGAAAGCATGCATTCTTTGGCCTCCTTGAAATAATGGCATAGCTTTGCGGCTTCATTTCCCCCCCATGAGTGATGAGATAAAACATGAGTGCGGTCTGGCATTCATTCGCTTAAGGAAACCTTTCTCTTATTATAAGCAGGAATACGGTACGGTGCTGTATGGTCTCAATAAACTGTACCTCCTGATGGAGAAACAGCATAACCGGGGACAGGATGGTGCCGGGGTGGCCACGATCAAGCTGGGTACCGAGCCCGGGAACCATTTTCTGCACCGCGTACGCAGTAACGCGCCCAGGGCAATTGCAGACATATTTGCCCAGATCTCACAGGAAATCACAGAGTTAGAAAAGTATCAGCCCGACCTGCTGGAGCACGCAGATATCATGAAAGGGCATATACAGGCAATGGGCGAAGTCCTTTTGGGCCATCTTCGGTATGGAACCCAGGGAAGGAATAATGTGGAGTTTTGCCACCCCTTTATTAAGCGGAATACCGTAAAGTCAAGGAACCTTGTGATGGCAGGGAACTTCAACCTGGTCAATACAGAGGAATTATTTTCGCTCATTAATATGGATCCCGGGGAATTCCAGGCGCAGAGCGATCTGGCGGCTATGCTGGAAACCATACACCATTTCCTGGTGAAAGAAGATGAAATACATCCTGATGCAATGGACGTCAGTCGGATACTGCGTAAAGCTACTTCCCTCTTTGACGGAGGCTTTACTTTCGGTGGCCTGATTGGGAACGGGGAGAGTTTTGTAATGAGGGATGCAAACGGGATCCGTCCAGCTTATTACTACGTGAATGAAGACGTGATCGTAGCGGCCTCCGAGCGGGCGGCCATCAGGACGTCCTTTAATGTAGGAGAGAATGAGGTGCAGGAATTGATGCCGGGTTGTGCCCTGATTGCCCATGAGGATGGAAGCTATAATATAGAACAGATCCTGGAGCCGAAAGAGAGAAGGGCCTGTAGTTTTGAGCGCATCTATTTCTCCAGGGGAAATGATGAAAAGATTTATGCGGAAAGGATCGCCTTGGGGAAACATTTGAGTGAGTCCGTCCTGAAGGCCATTAATAACGACCTAAAGCATACTGTCTTTTCCTTTATCCCTAATACAGCTGAAGTTGCCTTCTATGGCCTGTTAAAGGGCATGGAGGGATACCTCAATAAGATCAAGGTGGAGCGCATCCTTTCCTGGGGGAAGGATTTTGACGAGGAGAAGCTCTCTGAAATGGTCAACCGGCGTATCCGGGTGGAAAAAATAGCGATCAAGGACGTGAAGATGAGGACCTTCATTTCTGCAGATGCAGGCCGCAATGAAATGGTCCAGCACGTATATGACATCACTTATGGCACCGTGGAGCGGAAAGTGGACTCCCTGGTGGTCATCGATGATTCCATCGTACGAGGGACCACCTTGAAAGAAAGTATTGTGCGCATGCTGGCCAGGTTGGAGCCGACGAAAATCATCATCGTATCTTCCGCACCCCAGATCAGATATCCCGATTGTTATGGGATTGATATGAGCAAGCTGGGTGACTTTATCGCTTTCCGTGCCGCCATTGCCCTGCTCAAGGAGAGGAACATGGAAAATGTACTGGAAGACACGTACAAGGCGTGTAAAGAGCTGCAACGGAATAACGCCCTGCACACGGTCAACCTTGTCCGGAATATCTACGCGCCTTTTAGCCCCGAAGAGATTTCCCAAAAGATCACCGAACTGATTACACCCAAGGAAGTAAACATACCCATAAAGGTGATCTACCAGACCATCGAAGACCTGCACGCTTCCTGCCCGACCAACCTGGGAGACTGGTATTTTACGGGTAATTATCCGACACCGGGCGGCAACAGGGTTGTCAACAAGGCGTTCCTGAACTACCTGGAAGGCCGGAATGTACGTGGATATTAAACGAATATTCCACTTTTAAAAAAATTGATTCTAATTTGGCTGAAACTTAAGCTCCATTGAAAAGCTTGTTAGTAGTTCGTCATGCAAAAAGCAGTTGGGAATGGGATGACCTGAACGACTTTGAGCGTCCCCTCAATGAGCGGGGTAAGCGGGATGCTCCCGTGATGGCCCAGCGCCTGTTAGCCGCCTCGGCTGTTCCCGACCTATTGCTTTCCAGCCCTGCCAAGAGGGCCAGAAAAACGGCCCTTCTCTTTGCAAAGGAATTTGGAATGCCGGAAGAGGGCATCTTATTTAAATCCGAGCTTTATCATGCCCCCGTCGAAGTCTTTTACGAAGTCATTCACAAGATGGATGACCAGGTGAATACCTTGGCAGTTTTTTCACATAATCCGGGGATAACGGCATTTGTCAATGAATTTACGCCGGTGAAAGTGGACAATATGCCCACCTGTGGTATCTATGCCATCAGGATAAAGGCGGAACGCTGGAGCGATTTCAGGAAGGCGGATAAGGACTTCTGGTTTTTTGATTATCCAAAGTCATCGTGAATTTGCGTGGAGCATTGATTCGCTATTGCGCCGCCACAAAAAAGAGGGGCGGCCAGTGGCCACCCCCAAAACAAGCTCAATAGCGGGCACCCTTAATGCGCCGCCGCCGTCCCCAATCCATACTTGTACTTGTATCGTTCGTACAACTGCTTTTGCTTGTCGTCCAGGCTGACTTCTCTTCCCTGGATGAGGGCATAGGTAATAATGCTGGTGCGCATATCCAGGATATCTCCTTCACTGATCACAATATTGGCATCTTTACCCGTCTCGATGGAGCCAGTCCTCGTGTCAATGCCCAGGATCTTTGCACTGTTGAGCGTGATGGCCTGCAGCGCCTGCTCTTTGGTGAGGCCATAAGCCGCTGCGGTACCGGCATTGAACGGCAGGTTGCGATAACGGGTTTCCTCATGCGTATCGTTGAGCGCAAAGAGGACCCCGGCCTTTTGCAGGGCCGCCGGGGTTTTGAAGGGCTGATCAATGTCGTCGTCTTCCGTAGCGGGCAAGGCGTGTTCCTGGTCCAGGATGACGGCTATGTCATTTTGCTGCAGCAGGTCTGCGATCTGCCAGGATTCGCTTCCCCCGACCAGCACGACTTTAAATCCGAATTCCTTCACGAAGTCAATGGCGATCAGCATTTGTTTAACCTGATCCGCGTGTACAAACAACTTTTGCTGTTTACTGAACAGGCCTTTCACCGATTCAAATTTGATATTCACTTTTTTATGGGTAGACTCTTCACTATAGGCTTTGGCTTCCCTGAAAAAGCGTTTGAGCTCCTCCACTTTATCCAGTGCTTGCCGTGTTGGATCTTCCTCCGCCTCGGCCCGCAATCCGCCCGGACCCCCGCGTCGGCGGGGAGAAGGGATGAAGCTGGGCATGTTCAGGTGAATGCCTCCGTCCAATTGGTAGGCGGCATCTTCATAGTTCCATGCGTCGAGCTGCACGACACTGGATGAGCCGCTGATAGATCCGCCCTGGGGTGTTATGCCGGCGAGCAGGATACCATTTGACTTGAGGGTATTGATGATCTTGGAATCCGTGTTGTAGGCGACGATGGACCTGATGTCCGGGTTGAGGTCCCCGATCTCGAAAGCATCATTGGAGCCACGCACTCCTTCTGCTATTTCTATCAATCCCAGGTCGGTGACAGGGAGTATAAGTCCGGGATAGACCTGCTTGCCCGTCGCGTCTACGACCTTGTCGCCGGCGCCGGGATGCAGGTCCTGACCCACCTGGACGATCTTGCCATTGTCCACTTCAATGCTTCCGTTTTCAATGACCTGTCCATTGCCTACGTGAATGGTGGCGCCGGTGATGAAGATCTTTCCTTGTTCCGGTTTGGCGGGATAGACATTTGCCTGGCTCTTTGCTACGAGTCCCGATAATTGTAATAGCAGGGCCAATAGGGGAATATATTTTTGCATGTTGTTTACAGTTGAATGGTTCTTAATTGCTGTCTCCGCTAATGTCCTCGTCCTGAAAATCTACGGTGATCAATCCGTTATGATGTTCGTGATCACCACAGCTTAAAAGGACCTGATAACTGGGTTTTGCGGGCGCCATGGGGCCGCCGCCTTTCTTTTCTCCCAGCATTTTACCAATCAGGCGGTTCCTTTCTGACGCAATCTGTTTACGGAGCTGCAAGTCCCGGTCCACGTCGTAATAGAGGATGCCATCCACGATGGTTTTCTCGGCCCTGGCATAAATGCTCAGGGGGTTGTCGCTCCAGAGCACGAGGTCAGCATCCTTTCCTACTTTGATACTGCCCACGCGGTCTGCTACGTGGAGGGCGATGGCAGGATTGAGACTGACCATTTTAAAAGCGTCTTCTTCGCTCATGCCACCGTACTTCACGCTCTTGGCTGCTTCCTGGTTCAGGCGTCTGGCCTGTTCGGCGTCATCCGAATTGATGCAGACATTCAGTCCCATCTGATGCATGATCGATGCATTGTAAGGGATGGCATCCTGGACCTCCATCTTATATGCCCACCAGTCCGAGAAAGTAGAAGTATTCGCTCCATGGGCTTTCATTTTGTCGGCCACCTTATAGCCTTCCAGGATATGAGTAAAGGTATTGACCCGGAACCCGTAATGCTCCGCCACACGCATGAGCGAAGTGATTTCGCTTTGGACGTAGGAGTGGCAGGTGATAAAGCGCTTGTGCTGCATGATTTCCACAAGGGCATCCAGCTCCAGGTCCCTGCGGACGGATTTGGCATCGGGCCCTTTCAGGGCATTTTCGTAGTCGGTAGCTCTTTGAAAGGCATCCACAAATACCTGGTCCACGCCCATCCGGGTATCGGGGAAACGATTGTTATTGCTGGAAGTCGTACGCTTTACATTCTCCCCCAGTGCAAATTTGATAAAAGGGTCCGCTCCTTTGAACTTCAGGGCATCGTCATCCACGCCCCAACGCAGTTTGATCAGTTGGGTCTGTCCCCCTATACTGTTGGCGGAGCCATGCAGGATATGGGAAGTAGTAACGCCACCGGCTAACTGACGATAGATATTGACGTCGTCTGGGTTCAGGTTATCCCCTATGCGCACTTCTGAAGTCACGCTTTGGCCGCCTTCATTGATAGAGGCAGCTGCAATATGGGAGTGCTCATCGATAATGCCCGGGGTCAGTTGCTTACCCGTCCCGTCTATTACGCGGGCATCAGCAGCGCTCAGGTTTTTTCCAATGGCTGCGATCTTGCCGTTTTTCACCAGGACGTCCGTATTGTCCAGCCTTCCTTCCGATTCATTTGTCCAGACCCGGGCATTTTTGATCAGGATCGTTTCCTGCTTGGGTAATTCCTCCCATCCGTAACCATCCAGGGGATAGGTGATCTTGCCCAGGTGAAGCGGCATTTTCCGGTGAGCGCTGTCGCTGTCGGCGGCTCCGTGTGACAGTGTTGCTGTCCAAAGGACGGGGTTGCCGGCCGTATCCAGGCCGTTCCCCTCCCAGGTGCCGTCAATGGATGCTCCGCTCAGTCTCATACTGCTCCTGCCTCTTTTGGAAAAAGAAAAACTGAGGCTGATCAGTTTGCCATTGAAAGAGAATTTGGCGGGTAACGTGTCGCTCGAGGCAATGCTTGCGGCTGACTCGCTTTTCACGATCAGGGTATAGGATTTCGATCCTCCTGCATTGTCTTTGATGGTTAAGCTGTAATTCCCTGCAATGGGATTCCAGTCCTCGTTCTTCACGTCATACCGGATACCTTGTACCCAGTTTTGCAGGAAGCTGGTCTTTTCATTGAATATGGGTCCCGTGGTAATGAGGAAATTGGCCAGTTTACCCGCTTCGAGGCTACCCACCTTGTCATAGATCCCCAATAAGGTAGCCGGCTCTTTGGTAAGGGACTCAAACGCCTTTGCTTCTGTCAGGCCATACTCTATTGCTTTGCGCAGGTTTACCAGGAAAGATTTTGGGTCTTTCAGGTCGGCCGCTGTCAGGCAAAAAGGGATGGCTTCCTTTTCAAAGAGGCCCGGTTCCGCAGGCGCCAATTCCCAGTTCTTCATATCCTCCAGGGAGACGAAGCGGGCATCATTAGGATCCTCTACGTCCATAGCGACAGGAAAGTTCAGGGGTAGGATGAAGGCGGCGTTTGTGGCCTTCATTTCCTTCATACGCTGGTATTCATTACCGCCGCCTTTGATAATATACTGTATCCCAAATTCGTCCCCGATCCTGTCGGCCCTTACTGCATTCCATTTATCGGAGGCATCAAAGATCTGGGGAAGAGACTGCTGTTCATTCCAATACTGCAGGGAGAGGTTCACCCCTTCGCCGGTGGAATTATTCTTGTACCATTGAGCATCCAGGTAAGTCTGCCTGAGAAGGGCAATAGAGCCCATGAGGCTGCTGGGGTAGCTTTGGGAAGAGATCCCTCTGCTGAATGAATAGTGTGCGCTGGCTTTTTCTTTTACGATCACCAGGTTCTCTTTTTCATCGGCCAGGGTGACGGCGACGCCTGTGCCCCGGGCTATGCCATCCTTCTGGTGCGAAAGTACGGTGCCAAAGCCCTGGTCCCGGAATACTTTAGCCTTGGCGGCATCTACCGTGAACAACCTGGCGGCGTCGACATCCGTGCGGATGGCCTGATTCCAGCCATAGGCGCCTTTTTCGTTGGAGTTGATCTGTGAAGGCCCGCGGAAGTCAAAACCGGTCCGGGCCTCACGCTGGGGAACGGGTATCCCATAGTCGCTGTAAGCATCGATAAAGGAGGGGTAGATATACTTTCCCGTACAGTCTATAACGACCGCATCGGCAGGTATATCCACCTTGCCGGCGCCAATGATCTTTCCTTTGCGAACGAGCAGGGTAGCGTCTTTAAGGGTGGTTTCGCCGTCTTTTACGAGGAAGGCATGCGTGAAGGCATAACAACCGTCCCGGTTGTCCGCCACACCATTTACAGGAAAAGTTTCCTGGGCTTTCACCGCATAAAATGCAGCAAAAGCAACTAAAGTAAGTAGAAGCTTTCTCATTGTCTCTGATTTGTTATTGTAAGGAAATTTAAGATAGGAATAAATGGATAAGGCTCTGATAAAGAATGATGAATTGAGAATAGCGGGGTACGAACGGAGGTAGGGTCACTGCTGCCGAATCGATTGGAGAAAAGCAGCGGCAATTTTTTTATACCCTTCGGTGCTGTCGGGAGGAAAGAAGCGGTAGGGAAAGGTACTGGCTCCTTCCAATGCCTTTTTTAAGGAAAAGGATGCCTGTGGGAGGGTATAGCTTAGTCCTTCCTGCCTCAGATATTCAGACAGGTACTCCTGCTCTGTTTGGCCGGGGGTGGGGATAAGGATGCTCTTTTTGCCCAGGGAGACCAGGTCCATGACGGTGGTATAACCGGTTCTGCCGATAATCCATTCTGAACTGCAAATGGCCTCATTCAACAGGTCAGCCCGTAAATGGTTGTGGATAGTGACGTGGTTAAATCCCGGTATTGGATGAATGTCTCCGGGGAGGCCCCGGACAAAGAGCGCGTTCCCGTCAAATGTCCTCAACTCGTGCAATAATAGCCTTTCAAACAGCGTTCTTTGAGGTTCAGGACCGGACAGCAGGATAAGAAGGGGTCTTACGAGGGGCGTTTTTTGGGGATGCAGCCTGGATAAGGGCCCCAGGTAATGCACGGGAACAGAAGGAAACCGGGCCGGGTGGGCCAGTTGACCGGCCAGGGTGGGGCTTTTTTCGAAATCAGGCACCCAACATTCCCTAAAGCGGTTAATAAACCGGTAGTGGAGGGCCTGCAGCATGTTTTCAGCAAAAGGGCCTCCGGGGACCTGGATCTTCAATTGATGGGTAATATAAATGCAAGGGACTATAGGATGGTGCAAGCCGAAACGGTTGTCTGAGACCACGGCGTCGAAATCATGGAGAGCAATCGCTTCCTGGAGCCAGCGATGTTCGTACCGGATGGTTTGCAAAATGCGAGGGATTTGGCCTAACAGTTTGAATACCAGACCTATTTTGCTATTCGCATATTGAATTCGATAGCCTTTTAGGGCGATAAAGGTCACTTGGGGGAATTCTTGGCTTAGGAGCTGCCGGGTTTTTCCTTCTGCTGCGATCCAAACTTCACAGCCGTTTTGGAGGAAATATTGGATGAGGGGTATGCATCGGGTGGCATGGCCCAGCCCCCAATCTAGTGGCGCAAATAGGATCCGGACGGGGCTCTGGGCCTGTTTTTTCACAAAATGTTGATTTATCAGGAAAAATAACGAGAAAAATGAGTAACTTAGATATCTTTATGAAGACGACGCAAAAAATCCTGGCAGGGCTGTTACTAGTGATTTGTTTGGGCCTGGTTAGTTGTAGTTCATCCCGCAAAAGTGGTTGTGGCTGTCCAAGTAAGAAAGGAATGGTCGGATATTAAATCGATCTACGGGGTATGAAAAATAAAAGAGACCTGCTATTACTTTTCAAGCATGATTATGTGAACCGGCGTTCTATGGACCTGGAATTAGAGCACTTATATGAAATGCTCTATGATATCCACTCCTACGAGAAGAGCCTTACACAATCCTATGAAGTGATTGATATGAATCGCTATAGGATCCTCCATAAATCTCACCAGGTTCTCCGGGTGATGAACAGGGGCGAATTAAAGCCCTTTATATTTTTAAGCAGCAAGAATTAATTCCCCTCGTTTCTTTTCACTTTTTTTTCAATGGAAGCCGGTTCTCCCGGCTACAGGAATTTCTCTCCTTTATTCCTTTTGATATCCGCCACATACTCTTTTATCTCCTGCTCTTTTTCTTTTCTGCAGATCAGCAGAACATCAGGGGTATCCACCACAATGAAGTCTTCCAGCCCCTGTAATAAGACCAGTTTTTTATCGTCGGCCTGTACCATGCAATGGGTCGAATCGATGATCACCACGTTATTTCCATTCACTGCATTATCCAGGTAGTCCTTCTCCAGGTTTTCATAAGCGCTGTTCCATGTTCCCAGATCACTCCATCCGAAGGCGGAGGGAATGACATAGACGTTATCTGCTTTTTCCATGATACCATAGTCGATGGAAATATTGGTGCATTGGGGATATATCCGGGCTATCGCCGCCTCTTCTCCGGGCGTGTTGAAATGAGAGAGCTCGGCGTGGAATAGTTCGTGTATTTCGGGAAGGTACTTAGAGAAGGCGGTGACGATGTTTTTCACCTTCCAGACAAAAATCCCTGCATTCCATAAAAAATCTCCGCTGGCCAGAAAGGTTCTTGCCAGGTCAGGGTTGGGCTTTTCTGTGAATGTTTTGACCTTATAGATATTTTCGTCGGTGGCAGTCGTTTCATGCTGTATATATCCATATCCCGTATTGGGGTAGGTGGGCTTGATGCCCAGTGTAATAAAGGCGCTGGAGTGGTCTACAAATTCCAATGCCCGCATGCATACCTGCTGAAAGTTGTCCTCGTCCTTGATTAAGTGGTCGGCGGGAGCACAGATCAACTTGGCATCAGGGTTTTTCAGGGCTAATTTGTAAGAGGCGTAGGCAATGCAGGGCGCCGTATTTTTTCTGGAGGGTTCATACAGTATATTGTCGTGCAGGGCTTCCGGGAGTTGTTTTTTTACAATGGATTCATACTCTTTAGTCGTGACAATGAAAATATTTTCGACGGGTATGAATTTTTTAAAGCGGGAGAAAGTGCTTTGAATAAGCGTTTGACCCTCGTTTAAGATATCCAGGAACTGTTTGGGATAGCTGGTCCGGCTTTTGGGCCAGAAACGGCTTCCGATTCCACCAGCCATAATCACAACGTTGTACTGTTGATTCATAATTTTTATGATTTATATCTCAAATAAGGCCTTCTCTTACCAGGTCATGCAATTGCAGTACGCCAAGATAACGATCCTTTTCATCAGTTACGATCAATTGGGAAATATCAAATTTACGCATCCTGTCCAGTGCCTCAATGGCCAATGCTTCGGGTCGGATCGTTTTCGGCGTTGTCGTCATGATGTCCATGGCCTTTACCCCTTCAAGGGAGTCGCTGAATTCCAGCATACGTCTCAGGTCGCCGTCGGTAATGATACCCAACAGCCGCTCTTCTTCTCCCTCCAGGACCGCAGTAATTCCCAGTCTCCTTTTTGAGATCTCCAGGATCACTTCCTTCAATGAACTGCCGGGCGATACGGCAGGCCGTTCGTTCTGTCCGAAAAGGTCGGCCACTCTCAGGTAGAGCTTTTTGCCAATAGTGCCGCCCGGGTGAAATTTGGCAAAATCCTCGCTGCTGAATCCCCTGAGCTCCATCAGGCAGACGGCCAGGGCGTCTCCCATGACCAATTGGGCGGTAGTGCTGCTGGTGGGCGCCAGGTTATTGGGACAGGCCTCCTGGTCTACGGTCGTGTCCAGGATAAAGTCGGATTGGGCGGCCAGGAATGAATCCCGTTTGCCTACCATTCCGATAAGGGTATTCCCGAAATTCCTGATAAGGGGTACCAGGAGCTTGATCTCCGGCGAATGACCGCTTTTGCTGATGATCATTACGATATCTTCCGGCTGCACCATCCCCAGGTCTCCATGTATAGCGTCCGCCGCGTGCAGGAAAATCGAAGGAGTACCCGTGGAATTAAGCGTAGCCACGATTTTTTGCGCTATGAGCGCACTTTTCCCAATACCACTGATGATCAGCCGTCCCTTTAAGTTAAAGAGTGCAGTGACGACATTGTCGAAATGATCATCCAACAATGCTGCCAGTCCCCTGATAGCATTGGATTCCAATTCGATGGTTTGTACGGCGATTTTCCGAATAGACTGTTTATCCATTGTATAAGTGGCACAAAAATATTATATTCAGGTGTAAAGTGCCTCTTTTTCGCTAACTTCGTTGCCCCTAAAAAGACACCAGGCTGTTTACTTTTCGAAAACCCCTACGATTGAATGCTTGCTGACCGGTCTTTGAGTGGTACCAAACCCATGCAAAGAAGTTGATATTGAAAATTGAAGTGAAGGAACGCATTATGGCAACAACAAAAAAAATGGGTCCGTCTGCTGGTGTAAAATCTGCCAGTAACCCACAAAGTAGCCTGCAAACGCTGAAAAAAATTGTAACAGGTACGCACAGTGAACTTTTAAAAGAAGCGCTTCAGGAGCATTTCGGATTTAATCAGTTCAAGGGAAACCAGGAAGCAATCATTCAGAACTTGCTTGCAGGCAAGGATACTTTTGTCATCAAACCTACCGGTGGCGGCAAAAGCTTGTGTTATCAGTTACCCGCTCTGCTGAGCGACGGGGTGGCCATTATTGTTTCTCCCCTGATCGCCCTGATGAAAAACCAGGTGGATCTCGTGCGGGGATACAGCAGTAAAGACCACGTGGCCCACTTTCTCAATTCTTCTCTGAACAAGTCCCAGCAAAGGACCGTGATGAGCGATCTGACGGCCGGAAAGACAAAAATGCTCTATGTGGCGCCGGAAACGCTGACCAAACAGGAGAACCTTGACTTCTTCAGCGATCTCAAAATTTCTTTCTTTGCGGTAGACGAAGCCCACTGTATATCCGAGTGGGGACATGATTTCCGGCCAGAATACCGCCGCTTAAGGGAAATGATGGATATCATCAATCCGGAGATTCCCGTCATCGCCCTCACGGCTACCGCTACCCCCAAGGTGCAAAGTGATATTATCAAAAACCTTGGACTCAGGGAACCGGCCATATTTATCTCTTCCTTCAACCGGCCCAACTTGTACTATGAGATCCAGCCCAAGGTTAAAAAGGATCAGACCATTAAAAGCATTGTAAAATTTATCAGCCAGAACAAGGGGAAGAGCGGCATTATCTATACGTTGAACCGGAAGACAACCGAGGAACTGGCGGATATGCTAATGGCTAACAGCATTAAGGCGGTGGCTTACCATGCAGGACTGGACGCCAAGCTGAGAGCCAACAGGCAGGATATGTTCCTCAATGAAGATGCACAGGTCATTGTGGCTACCATCGCATTCGGGATGGGGATTGACAAGCCGGACATCCGTTTTGTCATTCATTATAATATTCCAAAGTCAATAGAGAATTATTACCAGGAGACCGGAAGGGCAGGACGCGACGGCATGGAAGGCAAGTGCATTCTCTATTATAGCCATAAAGACGTGGCCAAACTGGAGCACTTCATGAGGGACAAGCCACTCAGTGAAAGAGAAGTCGGAGGCCAGTTGATCAGTGAGACGGTGGCTTATGCCGAGAGTGGAGTATGCCGTCGTAAAATGCTGATGAGCTATTTTGGAGAACCTTACCTGGTAGAGAATTGTGGCCACTGTGATAACTGTCTGCACCCCAAGGAGAGAATTGAAGCGAAAGAAGGGGCCGTCAAGGTATTGCAGGTGATCAAGGCCCTCAACGAAGGTTTTGCTACCGACTACGTATTCCATATCCTCCTCGGGAGGGCTACTCCCCAGGTGGTGATGTACAGGCACGACCAGTTAAAGGAATTTGGAATAGGCAAGGACCAGGAAACCCATTACTGGAATTCGCTGATCCGCCAATTGTTGCTGGAAAGTCTATTACAGAAAGATATTGAAGAATATGGGGTGCTGAAGATCACCAGGAAAGGGGAGCAATTCCTTAAGAAGCCTGCGTCCTTTACCATCATCCTGAACAACCTGTTTGAAGACGCCAATGCAGACGATGATGAAGGCAGCGAAGCGTCCGCTCCAGGAACTGCCGTGGCAGATGAAAGGCTGTTTGAAATGCTGAAAGAGATCAGGTTTGCCGAGGCAAAGAAGAAGAGCCTTCCGCCATTCGTGATCTTCCTGGAAAACTCTTTGCAGGATATGGCCATCATGTATCCCACGACCCTGGAAGAACTGGAAAAGATACAAGGAGTCAGCAAAGGGAAGGCTATTCGTTATGGGAAGCCCTTCATTACGCTCATCGCCTCTTATGTAGAAGAGCATAATATAGAGAGGCCAGATGACTTCGTCGTAAAAAGCGTCGTTAATAAAAACAGCAATAAGGTTTATATCATTCAACAGACGGACAAGCGGATCGCCCTGGACACCATTGCCAAGAACAAAGATCTGCGTTTGGATGCACTCCTGGAAGAAATGGAAACGATTGCAGCCAGCGGTACGAAGTTGAAGCTGGACTACGCCATTGATGAAATGTTGGATGAAGACGAGCAGGATGAGATCATTGATTATTTCAAAGGTTGTCAGACCGCTGACCTGCAGGTTGCACAGTCAGAGCTCGCCGATGGCAACTACACCTGGGAGCAATTGAAGGTGATGCGGATCAAATTCTTATGTGAGTTTGGAAATTAAAGGCACAGTTTTTTTAGTTTTTTAATAAAAAACATATCTTTGCAGCCCCTAAAGGGAAATGACCGGTTCTACGGTCTGCCTGGTGCGGTAGCTCAGTCGGTAGAGCAAAGGACTGAAAATCCTTGTGTCGGCGGTTCGATCCCGCCCCACACCACGAAAATGAAGCAGTTACGAGTAAAAGTCGTAGCTGCTTTTTCGTTTGATCCGGCACGCTAAACCTTCGCGTATTTCTTCAACGAGTCCTCCATTCTTTCAGCGGATCATGCCTTCATCCAAAACGCATACGCCTTCTCTACATTCTCTTCCACAGGGTCTTCGGAGGAAAGAAACAATTTGTCCATGGTGGACTGCCTGACCACCATGGACATCTGCTGCTGTTCATTCGCATAGTACTTATGGACGGCTTCAGGACTATGACCGAATTTTTTCTGATAATGGTTCATGAAAAGAGGGTCTTTACTTCTTTCTATGATAAGCCTTTCCCAAAGGGTCTCGGGCTCAGCCTGCAGAAAGACCAGCCTGCCGCCCAGGACCGCGAGGCTTTTATCCACGTAACTCATTTCGGCCCAGGAAAGGATCCCCGGGCGGAAATAATGAGTGATATGCAAGGTGTCGATAAGGCTGAAAAGGGTAAACCATTTTTTGGGCGATAAATCATCGGTGTCCCAATGCAGCATACGAAGGATTCTCCGCAAAAGTTCCCGGTGCTCCCTCTTTCCAACAGGAGGCGCCGGTTCCGCGCGGACGATCGGAAAATAGGTGTGTGCCTGGCTCAGGTTCAATAAGGTTCCGGGCCTGTCGTGCTCCAGGATGTACTTGCGAAGAAGGCCTTTTATCAAGGTGGATTTACCGGTACCGGAGGTGCCTTCCACCAGAAGTATACGTGTATTCATAGTATTTTGAGGAAATAAGACGGCAGCTAAAATACTAAATTATTTAGCAATTATTGCGAATAAATTTAGCAATATGAGGTATAGTTTCGTAATTTATGGTTGTGTTAAAACGGGGAGGGTTGGAACTGGATCATCTACAGGCCCTTACCTTTGCGCGGGTCACACCTAAAGCCGCTCTTTTGAAACATTAAAATTGTTCCGCAGTAATGATTTTATCCATTATCATCCCGGCATACAACGAAGAAAAAACGATTACTGCCCTCCTGGAAAAGGTGAGATCCGTGGAATTGATCCGGGATATTCAAAAGGAGATCATTCTTGTCAATGATTGTTCCAGCGACAAAACGGAAACCTTCGTCGAGGAATTCATGGCCTCCAATAAAGGGATGAACATCCACTATGTAAGGCATCCCCGGAATGAGGGAAAGGGAGCCGCTATCCATACAGGCATACATGCCAGTACGGGAGATTATATCATTGTCCAGGATGCGGACCTCGAATATGACCCTTCTGAATATAATATTTTGCTCAAGCCCCTCCTTGACGGCTATGCCGACGTTGTATTCGGAAGCCGTTTTATGGGCGGCAGACCGCACCGCATCCTGTTTTTCTGGCACAGCATAGGCAACAATATGCTGACCTTCCTCAGTAACATGTGCAACAACCTTAACCTGACGGATATGGAAACCTGTTACAAGGTGTTTAAATCTGAATATCTCAAGCAGATTAAGTTACAAGAAAAACGTTTCGGGTTTGAACCGGAAGTCACCGCCAAAATTTCAAAAATACCCCGGATCAGGATTTATGAAGTAGGCATCTCCTATTATGGCAGGACCTATGAGGAAGGAAAGAAGATCAATTGGAAGGACGGGCTAAGGGCGCTGTACTGTATCCTGAAATATTCCTGACTTCTTTAGAAAACCTCTCCCAGGTTCACAGAAAACCCCCTGGATCCGTCCAGGCCAAAACCGTAGTCCACGCAGATATTGGCTCCGGAACGTTTATTGAGCTTAAATCTTACACCGGCTCCATATCCTGGCGCAATCGTATTGTATTCGCTTGCCAGGTTCTTCCTGAAGGATTCCGCATTGACAAAGACAACACCCCCGATCAGCCCGTTACTGGTGATGGCGAAGCGGTCTTCCGCCTCCAGGTAGGTCATGTCATTCCCCCGGTATCGGCCCTGTATATATCCTCGTCCAGTATTGAAGTTGTCATCCCATCCTGTGCTTGGCAGCAGGAGATAGGGTACCTTTCCCGCAACGCTCAGCCAATCGAAAAACCAGAATGCCAGTATATTTCTCGCATCGGGGCGTAGTTTAATATACTTCCTGATGTCAATCTGCATAGAGGCCCAATTTCCCTGGCTCCCTAAAAACTCCCAACTGGGATGGAATGCCACGCTGGCATAAAGGCCATTGAAGGAATTAACAGGATTGCTCCTGGAGTCATAAAGGAAGCGCACCACAGGACCTGACCCGATTTCATTGGAGGACAGCCCGTATTTCTGGAAGCTGGTAACTACTCCGGGTGGGGGATTCACTTCTTTGATATGATAAAAATTATCATAATAATATCCCAGCCCCGCGTAAATATTTTTAGCGACATGCCTCATGATGGAAGTATGCACCTTGAAATAAGAGAAATCGATGGTATAGCCGTCCGAATACTGGGAATGGCCGCCCAGTCCGAAGGTCGTCGAGGGATATTTCATATACCGCCAGTCGGCAATGATATTGTATTTGTCTCCTTTGGTCCATATATCTGCTATGACCGGGAGAATGATCTGGTTATACTGGGAATAGGTGACGTTAGCCGCTATATCTGAAACCCTGGACTTGGCCGGATCTCCGGTATAGAAGGCCAGGTTATCACTGAGGACCACTGCAAAACCTGTTTGCAGGGTATACCCCGCCGCTGGAAATGGAGCATTGCGGAAATTTCCTTCTTTTCTGGTGACCGTATCATTTTTATGGAAAAGATGGTGATAAACATCGATCAGGTCTGTTTCCCGGGAATGTTCTAATGAATCTTGGAGGTCCCAGGTCTGCGCAAAGGATGGCAATACCCCCCCTACTGTTAAGCATAAAAACAGTATGTATCTTTTCAAATGAACCAGTTGATGGAATTATTAATCGAATGTAAAGGAAGATTTTGGACCTTCACAATCTTGAATAGTTTATTTAGCATCAGCAGTAAATTGAGAATCCTTCTGAAAAGTGCCCGAGATAGCACAGGTGGGCAACAATTTTCCGAAATTGCATTAAAATCAATCCAGGTTGTTCTTTCGTCATTTTCATATCCAGTTACTGCTGCGTTACCTGCTGATCTCAGTGGTCACCCTTGGCAGCATATACCTGTTTTCCAACACCCAGCTATATTTCACGGCATCCGCCCTAGCCATTATTGCCCTGTTGCTGGTATATGGGGTGCTGCTCTACATGCGCCGGCTGGGGCGGGACGTGGAGAACTTTATCGATGCGGTCAAGAGCCGGGACCATGCGGTATACTTCAGCCCAAAGAAGTATGGACGGCCCTTCCTCACGCTTTTTCAATCCTTTAACGATATCATTCAGGCCCATAAATCGATCACGATCGAGAAGGAATCTGTATTTCAGTTGCTCAAAAGCGTGATGGAACGTACCCCGTTCGGAGTGATCACGGTGGAAAAGGCCGCTCTCGAAAATGTAACGGGGAAGTATCCCATCCTGTTTATCAATGCGGCGGCCTTCCGCCTCTTGCAGATTCCCGAATATCATTACTGGCATAGATTGGCCAGCCATGTTCCTGAATTTGTGCAGGAGGTCCTGCTGATCTCGGACGGAGGAAAAAGGTTCTCTGAAAAATATATCAACGACCAGAAGATCCTGCTTTCTGTCGAGACTCAGGTCATTCGCCTGTACCAACAAGAATACCTGATCATTACTTTTCAGAATATCAGGGACGAAGTAGAGCAAAAGGAAATGGAGGCCTGGAACAAGCTCATAGAAGTAATGACACACGAAATCCTCAATTCCATCACCCCCATCCATACGCTGGCCGGCACGATCAGGGATATGATGGATCTCAAGGGCATGGACCTGGAGGCGGAAGACATTGAAGACATGCGGATCGCCGCTTCTACCATCAAGAGGCGCTCCGATGGGCTGATGAATTTCGTACAGGATTACCGCATGGTAGCGGAGTTGCCTAC
>Ga0302312_10000039_pt1 | contig 125793 bp, 88 predicted proteins | sample III_Palsa_N2_1_FD_200529 | JGI IMG/M metagenome (GOLD analysis project Ga0302312, IMG submission 200529) | Peat permafrost microbial communities from Stordalen Mire near Abisko, Sweden - III_Palsa_N2_1 | ecosystem: Environmental > Terrestrial > Soil > Palsa > Peat permafrost | place: Sweden... | reverse complement strand
AAAACTCCTCCGGTGTGTCATAGGCCAGACTCTGATGAGGTCGCCCATGATTGTAAAACTCAAAATATCCTTTTAGACCTTCATACAGTTGCACAGCATCATCGTAAATATTCAAATAGATGTGCTCGTACTTGACGCTCTTCCAAAGCCTCTCCACGAATATGTTATCGATGGCCCTGCCTTTGCCGTCCATGCTGATTCGTATGCCCTTGGACGCTAATAGTGAAGTGAATTCCGCACTGGTAAACTGGCTTCCCTGATCGGTATTAAATATTTCAGGTATGCCGTAGCTTTCCAGAGCTTCTTCTACCACCTGGCAGCACCAGGCAGCTGTCATGGTATTACTAACACTCCAATTGACTACGTAGCGACTATGGACATCTATGATGGCACATAGATACATGTAACCTCTTCGCATGGGTACAAAAGTGATATCCATCGACCAAACCTGGTTCACACGGCTGATTGTCAGATCCTTTAGCAAGTATGGGTACTTGTGAACACCCGGTTGCGGAATGGTCGTCCTGGGCCTTCTATAGATCGTTTGCCACCCCCATACTTCCATAAGCCGTCTAATACGTTTACGGTTTATTTGATAACCCTGCCGGCCCAACCAAGCCTTTAATCTACGGGCACCAAAGAATGGTGTTCGAAGGTATTGCTCATCAAGCTGACGTAGTATCTCCAGGTTCTCAGCGCTCTCAAGGCAAGGTTTATAGTACAAGCCACTGCGATGCAAGCCCAGGAGGCTGCACTGGCGACTCAAACTAAATTGGGGATGATCCTTATCTATCATGGCTCTGCGAGCAGAAAGCGACCTTGTTATTGCAATTTTTTTTTGAGCCAGTCATTTTCCATTTCCAACTGGCCAATCTTGGCGTACAACTTTTCCGTGTCAGCTTCCTTCTGGGCATCGACCTCCGGATCCGGTCCCGAAAAAACTGCGGCGGCTTTGCTCAGAAACTCCTTTTTCCAGGTGTTGATCTGAGTAGGATGTAGTTCGTGTTTGCGAGCCAGTTCCTCGACTGTATGACGCTCCCTGATTGCTTCCAGGGCCACTTTTGCCTTAAAATCAGGGCTGAATTTGCGTCTGCTTTTCTTCTCCATAATAGGTAATTTAAGATTTTTTATTTTTATCTTAATTACCTGCCCTTTTTTAGGGGACCATTATAGGGTATCCACTTCTTTAAAATACCGGATTTCAGCTTCTTATTTTCGGCTACTCTGGCCACTTTGGCAAGCATAATCTGTTGCTGGATACCAACCGTATCGATGATTTTGCCATTCAAGACTTCTAAAGGTGTCAGGCCACCTAATACATCATGGGGCCGATTATTATAATCCTCTATGGCTTCAGAAACATACCTTTTAAGGCTCTCAAAATCAGGAATCGATTTGTGATACAGGAACCTATACTTGATTTGTTTGTTCGCAGCTTCTATCATAGAGTTGGAAAAGACAATGTCTCGTTGGGCAATAAGGTGTTCGATAGATGGACACGTTGAACCATTGACCCATTCACTTACAGGGCCGGCATTTTCAGAACCGTCATCTGTAATAAGCTGACAGCAATCGACTCCTTTGGGTTTCAAATACACCTCCCGAACCTTCGAAAGATTGTCCAGTGTTATGGTCGCTTTACATTCCAAAGCTACGGTCTGCGCTAAAATAGCCCTGGAAAAGTTATCCTGCACAAAATAAATGTAATTCTTCTGATTATCCAAAGTTCTGAATATCGTCACATCCGCATGAAGGATACTTAATGGCTTACCAGCCCTGATACCTTCATCATGATTCTTTCTTCTCTTACTGGGGCCTGTCCTTTTTAAATGGAGTAAGGACACATATTTATAGAAAGTGCTGATATTAAAAGCCGCCGTAGCATCTTTCCGTATTTGATGATATACCGAAGACAAGGGCCAATGCAAAAATCTAGCATCAGAGCAATACTCTTTTAATCGCTGATATCTCCCGGATTAATAATTGAGTCGGATGCTTTATCCTGCAAAGAGACAAAATGGAGATAGAACAACAATTCTTTCTTCTCATTTTCAGATATTGAGAGTACGGTAGTTGAAGGCATTTCAGGGATGTCTTAAGCCCACCTGTAAACGTCCGGGACCTGGGCAGACTCCGGAAACCAGGGACAGGTAAGGACAATAGCAACCCCTTCGGATATCTGAATGTGACCCAGTCGCCGCAAATCTCCGCCGATGGAGCATATATATCAGGTTAATCACATTGCCAAATTGTTATTAGGTGCAACCTTGCGCTTGAACAGGTCCTTGGCTTTGCGTAAAAGAATTTGCTCAAATATCCTACTGTAGATTATACCGCTAAAACAGGAAACTGCGAATATAAATGAGGCTATTATTACAACGTACAATACGTTTCCATACTTGGGAAAAACCCTCATAAAAACAGAAATTTCGGGGTCATGTATCAGGTAAATAGAATAGGAGGCATTTCCGAGCACCATGAAAATATTTCCGGCAGAAATCCGGTTCAACGGAGAGTTGATAGCCAGTAAAATGAGCATTGCGAATAAACATCCCATTAATAGCTTATTCTCAAGTATCGTAGGAGTGAAATATAAAACAAGGATAGCCGCTAAGAAGCCGGTAATGACCCATTTCCTATGGATAGGCAAAAGGCTTTTGGCAAGAATAGCAGTGGAAACTCCCAGTATAAATTCAAGATTGTAAGGGGATAACACGAAGGTTACGAAATAGGTGCCCATGTTCAAACCATAAATGCTTGCTACCCCGATCATAAGTGCCCAAAGCAGTAATATGAAGTAAAACAGGCGCTTAGATAAAAAAGAAGTAATAAATACTAAATAAAAAAACATTTCGTGTACCAATGTCCAGGCTACAGCTAAAGCAGTCACTCCCGGCACCGGCAATAAAAAAACGGATTTCACCAGGCTGACATTCCTGGTTGCATCGGAAAACCCCGGGAAAAGCCTGTACGACAAAAGCATCAGGAACGATATAGGCAGGTAAGGGAGATAGATACGTAGAATTCTGTTTTTTAGGTATTCGCCTGAAGCAGACCAGACTCCTGCCTTAATAAAATTGGAATAGCAAATGATAAACCCAGATAGTACAAAGAAAAAATCTACCCCATTCTTGCCGGCGGCGGCCAATTGATCCGCCACTGAACTATGCAAATGATAGAAGAAACTTATTTCATGCCATAGATGATGGAAGACAACCATCAGGGCTGCAATGGCCCTGAATACCTGAAGAGAGGGAAGGAAGGATTGATTTTTCATATAGGAGGACTACTAATGTGCTTTTTCAGCGACCAATATACTGCAATTTTTTTGTATCTGTAACCCTGCATGTTTATTTATATTGGACTGGACTCATCTTATTCTTCGCCATTGTCGCCAGTTTCTGCAGCATCCATACCAGTCAGGCCCCTTTTCCGTACCTTCCCCTTCCCATGGCTAACCCCTATATCTCCCTCCTAAACACCGCCTGGAAATACGCCAGGAAAGAACGGAAGTTGTTTATTGGCGTCTATGTCATGTTCATCGGCGCCAACTGCCTGTCCTCCCTGAATCCCCTGTTTTTCGGATGGTTCGTCGGCAAGGTGCAGCAGGATAGCAGCAGGATGTTCCGCTATGCTGCACTGTACCTGGGCGCCGTCATCACCTGTAAATTCCTGGAATGGTGCCTGCACGGGCCTGCCCGTGTCATGGAACGGAATCTGGCCTTTAGGCTGAGTCGCAACTTCCTGCAGGAACGATATCACCAGCTCATGCACCTGCCTGCCAAATGGCACCAGGACCATCATAGCGGGGCGACCATCAATCGCATCCGCAAGGCCTATGAGGCGCTCCGGGAATTCTTTGACCGGGGCTTTATGTTCCTGTCGGGTATCTGCAAATTCGGGATCTCCATAGGGGCCATCCTGTACTTTGCCCCCTTGTTCGGAGGCATTGCCATATTACTGGGCCTGTTGACGATAGGGACCATTATGCGTTTTGACAAGCCCTATGTAGCTGCCCTGGAAGCAGTCAATGAACGGGAACACGCAGTGTCCTCCACGCTTTTTGACAGCCTTTCCAATATTATGACGGTCATTACGTTGCGCCTGGAAAAAAGTATGGAAACGGGCCTCCTGGCCAAGGTTCAGCAGATATTGCGCCCCTTCCGGAGGAGCGCGGTGATCAATGAATGGAAATGGTTCGTCACGGACATGCTCATTACGCTTATTTACTGCACGGTGGCGGGAGGATATATTTACCAGCACTGGGAGCCGGGGAAGGTCTTTCAGATCTCCGGCCTGGTCATCCTGCTGGGCTATGTAGTTCAATTCACCAGTGTTTTTCAGAATGTGGCGTGGCTATACACAGACCTGGTGCAATATCATACCAATGTAGAAAACGCAGGGATCATCCGGCAGGCTTATATGGACCAGCACCGGTCGGATACACCGGCTCCGTTGCCCGAGTTTTGGCAGACCATCCGTCTCAGCCAATTGACCTTCACCCACAGGGCCGCCTATGACGACCAATATGCGCCTCAAAGCCTGCATGGCCTGTCTATCCGTATTCAAAGGGGGAAAAAGATTGCCCTCATCGGGGAAAGCGGAAGCGGCAAAAGCACGTTGCTTTCCTTACTCAGGGGGTTATACCTCCCCGAAGAAGGATATGCCCTTACGATTGACAACGAGTCCGCGGACCTGGACGCTCTGAATGAATCCGTTACCCTTTTTCCACAGGAGCCTGAAATTTTTGAGAATACGATTGCCTACAATATCACCCTGGGATTGCCTTTTCCCGATAGCGACATCATGGACGTCTGTGAAATTGCCCATTTTACGGAGGTAGTGAAGCAGTTGCCCCAGGGGCTGGATTCCGATATACGGGAGAAAGGGGTCAACCTTTCCGGGGGACAAAAGCAACGCCTGGCCCTGGCCAGGGGTATCCTGGCCGCCCGGGACAGCGCGGTGGTCCTGCTGGATGAGCCGACCAGCAGTGTAGACCCCAGGACAGAGGCAATGATCTATGAAAAGATGTTCCTGGCCTTCGCCGACAAAGCTATTATCTCCTCCATGCACCGGTTGCACCTACTGGGACGGTTTGATTATGTCTACGTGCTCAACGGAGGCCGCATAGCGGGTGAAGGCACCTTTGAGCAATTGCTGGCGGGCAGCCCGGCCTTCCAGGAATTATGGGCGCATCAAAAGAACGCCCATTAAACGGTCGCCGGGCACGCATTAACCTCTGGCATATTTTGTGTATCCTAAATACCATGCCCCCATTCCTTCAATCTTTCACTGCTGGTCTTCCGGACATCGTGTATGACCTGCTCCTCTTTGCCATTGCCGTCATCGCGGGCCTCACGGTAAAATATTTCGGGGCCGTCCTTTCCCGGAAATACCACCCCCGGCATCCGGAGGGGTTTTCATTACTGTCTTCCATCATGAAGAGGCTGGGGGATCCCCTCAATTATTTCCTTCCCCTGCTGGTATTTAATTTACTGGTCCCCTTCCTGAAGGTAAGGCCCGAATACAGGGACCCCATTTATAAAACAGTAGAGATCCTTTTTGACATCAGCATCGCTTTCTTCCTTATTGCTATGGTCAAGGTAGCTGAGGACTATATCCGCACCAAATACGACATGTCCAAACCGGGGAACTTGAAGGAGAGAAAGGTGAGAACCCAACTACAGTTCGTCCGTAAGCTCGCCATAGGAATGATCATCATCATTACCGCCTGCGTGATCCTCTTAAGTTTCGACAGTCTCAGAAGGGTGGGTGCCAGCCTCCTGACAGGGGTCGGGGTCGGAGGGATCATTATTGGCTTTGCGGCCCAAAAATCACTGGCCGGATTCCTGGCCGGGTTCCAGATCGCATTTACTCAGCCCATCCGCATTGACGACGTACTGGTAGTGGAAGGGGAATGGGGCAGGGTAGAAGAGATCACCCTGACGTACGTGGTATTGAATATCTGGGATCAGCGCAGACTGATCCTGCCCATCAGTTATTTTATTGAAAAACCATTTCAGAACTGGACAAGAACCAATTCGGACCTCCTGGGCGCGGTCATGTTTTACCTGGATTATAAAGCGCCCTTGGAGGCCATGCGCCAGGAACTGGACCGGATTCTGGCAAGCCAACCCCTATGGGATGGCCGCGTTAAAGTTATCCAGGTAACCGACCTGAAAGAAAGAGCCATGGAAGTCCGCGTTCTTGTCAGCGCCCGGAATTCGGGAGAGGCATTTGACCTCCGTTGCATCATTCGCGAACAGTTGATAGCCTTCCTGCAAAAAAATTATCCGGACGCATTACCTATCATGAGAGCTATAGTAGAAGGAAAAAATTGAAAATCGTTTCTTTTCCGATAAATTTGGAAAGTGACTGCTCCTAACGACTAGTTTTGCTTATGAAACGAATTTCACTTTTTTGCTTGTGCTGGGCTTCATGCGTGCTTTTGTTTCCGGCCCTCTCCTTCGCTCAAAGCGCGGCCGGGTATTCCAATCCTGAAAGCCTGGACAGCATCGCTCAACTGAACGCCATTCAACAATACCATAAGCTCCTGTCCCCGGAAAATGCCTTGTACAACGGAGGAGAATATATCGACTATACTACGACGTTGAAGACCGGCTATCCCTATTTCGGGCCCGACACGGTTCAGGAAGGATGGGTCGTCTATGATGGGACGCGTTACGATCACTTACTGATGTGGTTTGACCTTGTCAGCCAGTCGTTGGTCTTGGAAAACCCGGAACACATATATAAAATGGAACTCCTGAAAACCAGGCTCCAGTCGTTTAGTATTTCAGGGCATTACTTCGTCCAGTTGAAGGGGGATAGCATTAACGGCATCCGGAGCGGATTTTACGAACGGATGTATCAGGGCCGGGTATCGCTCTACAAAAGGTCCAGGAAAAATATTCAGGAAACGACGGGTAACCGGGTCGTAGAAAGGATTGTATACGCAGACAGCGCCTACTACCTGGAAAGGAACGGGCATTTCCTGCCCTTCGGCCGCAAAAGTCAGGTGAATAGTGTGCTGGGGGAAAAGAGAAAGCAAGTGGCGGCATACATGCGCAAAAATCAAATGTCTTTGGGCAGAGCGCTGCGCAGGGATAAAGAAGGAACCCTCCTTAAAATCGTTACCTACTATGATGGGTTATAAAATCCCCCCTGCCATGACACGTTCCCTGATTTTTATGGGGTTTTTCGTTGTTACCTGCCTCGTGCCATCCGCCTTATCTGCGCAAAAGAACAAGGATCACCTGGTCAGCGGGGACTTTATTGAAATGCGCTGTGATTCTTTCCTGCTGGCGTTGGAGCAGCAGACGGGGCTTCACTTTTATTATGATACAACCCAGGTGGATAGTTTAACGATTACACTATCGGTGAAGGACCAACCCCTGGAAAAGGTGTTGGATTCAGTCTTTGACCGCACGAATATCTATTTTGCGATGGACGCACGTGGAAACGTATTCTTCACCAAAGGGTACGCCCTGGATACAAGGGTTCCCGGCCTGTTGGCGGTAGCGGCCGATACCAGCGGCGGAAGCCATCAGGTGGTCCGGCGCAAAGGCCACCTTTCCACAGGTTCTTTGGAACAAAGCGGTAGTGCGGGAGCTGCTGAAGGAGAAGCCACTTCGTTACAGGAAACCATCCTGCAAAACAAGTTATTGGAAGTAGGAGACCGAAGTAAGAGGTCCGCCGCCGGTAACGCAACAGTGGTGGGGTATATCAGGGATGCAAAAACCGGGGAACCCATTGTGGGCGCTTCGGTATACATTGAGGTACCCCGGAGGATCGGCACTGCGACGGATCAATACGGCTATTTCGCCCTATCGATCCCCAAGGGGAGACATGTCTTTTATGTACAAAGCATAGGGATGACAGATACGCGCAGGCAGGTATTGGTAAATTCGGATGGACGACTGAACATAGATTTACATGGCCGCGTGCTTTCTTTGAGAAATGTGGTCATTTCCTCTGAAAAAGCCAGCAACGTTAGGAGCCTGGAGATGGGGGTACAAAAGCTGGATATCAAAGCCATCAAACAGGTGCCCGTCGTATTCGGGGAGCCGGACGTACTCAGGGTAGTGCTCATGCTGCCCGGTGTTAAATCAGTGGGAGAGTCCAGCACCGGTTTAAATGTCCGGGGAGGATCCGCCGACCAGAACCTGATCCTTTTTAATGACGCCACCATATACAATCCCTCTCATTTCTTTGGTCTGTTCTCGGCCTTCAACCCCGAAGTCGTCAAAGACGTGGAACTCTATAAAAGCAGTGTCCCTGCCCGTTACGGCGGCCGCCTGTCTTCCGTATTGGATATCACCAGCAGGGAAGGGAATAAAAGGCAGATCTCGGGTTCTGCAGGTATTGGCGTGCTGACCAGCCGTCTTAACCTGGAAGGCCCCCTGGTAAAGGACAAGTCTTCCTTCATCCTGGGAGCCCGGACGACCTATGCCGATTGGCTGCTGAACTTATTACCGGCTCAATACAAAAACAGCAGGGCCTCGTTCTATGACGTCAACCTTGGCATCACGCACGCGATCAATAAGCACAATACCTTGTTCCTGACAGGTTATCTTAGTTCCGATCATTTCAACCTGAACAGCGATACGACGTACAGCTACGGCAATAAAAACATCTCCCTGAAGTGGAAGCATATTTATAACAACAAGCTCAATATGGAGATCAGCACAGGTTATGACAGGTACCAATACAGTATCTCCAGCAGCAATAACCCCGTGACAGCCTCCCGCCTCGGATTTGACATTAACCAATACTACCTCAAGCCCCATTTCAATTATTACCTGAGCGCCAAGCATACACTCCAGTTCGGGCTCAGTTCCATCTACTATAAATTGCATCCGGGCATGTATACGCCCATTGGGAAAGGGTCCCTGACTGTGGCCGATACATTGCAGAAAGAACAAGCCCTGGAAAGCGCCCTGTATCTGAGCGACGAATACAAGATCACTTCATCGTTTTCCGTGGAAGCAGGGATCCGTTATTCGGTATTCAATTCCCTCGGGCCCTCGACCGTCAATAACTATGCACCCGGACTGCCCCTTACCACTGAAAATATAACGGGTACGACCGTTTACAGCAAAGGCAAGTTTATCAAGACCTACCAGGGACCCGAATACCGCATTTCAGCCAGGTATGCCCTTTCGGAGAACACCTCTCTGAAAGCCTCATTTAATACGGAACGACAGTATATCCATATGTTGTCGAACACAACAGCGATGGCGCCCACCGATATCTGGAAACTGAGTGACGCCCATATTCAACCAACTTCAGGGGACATGTATTCCCTGGGGCTTTACCAGAATTTCTCCAACAATACCATAGAGACTTCGGTGGAAGTCTATTACCGCAATATTGACAATTACCTGGACTACAAGGACGGGGCCGTGCTGATCATGAATCACCATATCGAGACGGATGTAATGACTGACAAGGGTAAGGCTTACGGCGTCGAGCTGCTGATAAAAAAACAAACCGGGAAGTTGAACGGCTGGTTTAGCTACACGTATTCCAGGACATTACTCAAGATGGATGATCCCCTGGCCGGGCAAGTGGTCAACGAAGGCAAATTCTATCCCGCCAGTTATGACGAACCGCACGATGTCAATCTGGTAGGCAATTACCGGGTTTCCCACCGGTTCAGCGTCTCTCTGAATTCAGTATACAATACAGGGAGACCCATCACGTTGCCGATCGGCGTATTTTATTATGCCGGATCGGAAAGGGCCCTCTATTCGGACAGGAACCAATACCGCATTCCGGATTATTTCAGGACGGACCTGGCCATGAATATAGAAGGCAATCACAAGGTGCACCAGAAGACGCACAATTCCTGGACCATTGGGGTCTATAACCTCACGGGAAGGCAAAATCCCTACTCGGTCTATTTTGTTTCACAGAACGGCGTAGTGAATGGGTATAAGCTCTCCATCTTTGGAAGCGCCATCCCCTACATCAATTTTAATATCCGGTTTTGATGAGGTATATTGGAATCCTATTATTAATAACACTGGTGCAGGGCTGCGTTAAGCCCTATAACCCAAACGTACATTCCCCGGGGACGGGTTATCTGGTCGTGGAAGGCAACCTGAACAGCGGACCTGCCACGACCAACATCATCCTCAGCAGGTCAATACCCCTTTCCGACACAGCTTCAGAGGTATATGAAAACACGGCAGTAGTGACAGTAGAGGGCTCCGATGGAACTAGCTTTACCTCTACTGCACTGGATTCGGCTGGGATCTATGCGTTCGGCGTTTTACCGCTGGACAATACAAAGACGTACCGCCTGAATATTAAAACGGCGGATGGGAACCAATACCTTTCTAATTATGTACGTGTGATTCCCACTCCGCCGATAGACAGTATTTCCAATAATGAACAGAGCGATGGGGTACATGTATATGTGAATGCACACAACCCTGCTAATAACACCCATTATTATCTATGGAACTACGTGGAAACGTGGGAATATCATTCGGCAGAAGAGACTGAATTAAAGTATGTCAAGGACTCGGGAACAGTAGTGGCCCGCCTGCCTTGGGAGGAGATATATACCTGCTGGGAGTCTGACATTTCCACTTCCCTGCTCCTGTATTCTACCGCCAAATTGGGCCAGGATGTGGTGTCCCAGGCCCCCTTGTTGCTCATACCCCGGAATTCGGACAAGCTCATGGTGGAATACAGTGTCATCGCCACCCAGTGCGGCCTCAGCGACTCTGCCTACAACTACCTGTTGCTCATGCAGTCCAATACAGAAAACCTGGGCTCTATCTTTGACCCGCTTCCCTCGGCTCTGAAAGGGAATATTCAGTGTGTCACCGACCCTTCTCAAACAGTGGTTGGTTTTGTGAATGCGTCAGGTTCCCAGCAAAAACGCGTTTTCATAAACTCTCCCGCCGATTGGGATGATTATCCCACCTGCTATCTCAAAGATACCGTATTGCCGAAGGATCCCGTGATCCTGGCCTGGTATTTTGCCGACGTCACTCCGCACCCCGTTCCCATAGGACCCAATGGGGACCCGGACCCGCCCCCTTCAGAGTTGTATATCCCTTTGGGATCTTCCCTGATGCCGCCGGGGTGGACATCCAATATTGAGGAATGTATTGATTGCAGATTAAAGGGCGGTAGCACGACCAAACCTTCATTCTGGCCTTAAACTTAGCTTTCATGGTGAGAACGAGATATATCGGAATCCTATTGCTAATGACGCTGGTTCAGGCCTGCGTCAAGCCTTACAACCCCAAAGTCAATTCTCCGGGGACGGGTTATCTCGTGGTGGAAGGTAATCTGAATAGCGGATCCGTGCCGACCAACATCGTCCTCAGCAGGACCATCCCTCTTTCCGATACCGCTTTGGAAGTATATGAAAACACGGCGGAGGTGACCGTGGAAGGCTCCGATGGAACCAGCTTTGCGTCTACTGCGTTGGACTCTGCGGGAATCTACGCCTTCGGTATTCTAACCCTGGACAATACAAAAACCTACCGGCTGAATATTAAAACGGCCGACGGGAACCAATACCTTTCCGATTATGTCCGTGTGATTACTACCCCTCCCATAGACAGCGTTACCAATAACGAACTGGGGGATGGGGTACACGTGTATATGAATACACACAATCCTGCCAATAACACTCGTTATTATTTATGGAGCTATGTGGAAACCTGGCAATACCATTCTGCGGAAGAGAGCTTCTATAAATATGTCCGGGACTCAGAGGCCGTGTTGCCGCGGTTGCCCGGGGAGGAGATATATACCTGCTGGGGGTCGGACTATTCCACTTCCATCCTCCTGTACTCCACTGCCAAATTGGGCCAGGATGTGGTGTCCCAGGCCCCCTTGCTGCTGATACCCCGGAATTCTGACAAACTGATGGTGGAATACAGCGTCATCGTGACCCAATACGGCCTCAGCGACTCTGCCTACAACTACCTGTTGCTTATGGAATCCAATACGGAAAGCCTGGGGTCTATCTTTGATCCCCTGCCTTCGGCCTTGAGAGGGAATATTCATTGTGTGACCGATCCTTCCCAGACCGTAGTGGGCTTTGTAAATGCGTCGGGCCTACAACAAAAACGTGTTTTCATAAACTCTCCCGCCGACTGGGATGATTATCCTGAGTGCCCTGCAAAGGATGTTATTGTCCCTCCCGACACGTTGTACCTGGCCTGGTATTTTGCTCAAATAACGCCTAATCCGGTTCCCAGGCAACAGAATGGTGAGCCCGTAGCAGGGCCTTCAGAGTTGTATATTCCTTTAGAGCCTGCCGTACCGCCGCCGGGGTGGGTGTCCAATATTTTTGAATGTGTCGATTGCAGAATAAAGGGAGGCACCACGACTAAACCCTCATTCTGGCCTTAAAACGAGTTTTCATGATGCTAACAACAAAAATCAGGCTTTCGTCCGTTATCTTCCTTCTGGCCGTTCTATCGGGAGGGAAAGGTATGGCGCAAAATGACGCCCCCGGAGAATTGAAAGCTCAATGGATCCATTACCGTAGCACCCACCCTGATGAGAAGGTCTTTGTACACACGGACAAGGATTTTTACCTGGCGGGTGAAATATGCTGGTTCAAATATTATGACGTGTCGGCACAGACACACAAGCTGGCCGATGTAAGCAAGGTGGGCTATGTGGAAATCCTGGACGTCACTAACAAACCGGTCTTGCAGGCAAAGATCGGCCTGAACGAGGGCGGCGGGAGCGGATCATTTTATTTGCCGTTCACGCTGGCTTCCGGAAAGTACACGCTCAGGGCTTATACTAACTGGATGAAGAACACTCCTGCCGAATTCTTCTTTGAAAAGCCCCTCACAGTGATCAATACCAGGGAAGGCTATACACCACCTTCAGTTGAAAGGACAGGGGCTGTCTCCGTCCACTTTTTCCCGGAAGGAGGAAACCTTGTCACAGGCCTGGCTTCCACGGTTGCTTTCAAGGGGGTGAATGCGGGCGGAATTCCCATCGACTTTACGGGCATACTATTGGATGATAAGGGAGATACCCTCTTGCGATTTAGCCCACTCACGATGGGTATGGGTCATTTTACCTTTACCCCGGCCACAGGCCGTTCCTACAGGGCATATATACAACCGGCGGGGGCGTCGCCCTTGACGGCTGATCTTCCTTCAGTCTTTCAGGAAGGGTACGTCATGCACGTGGATACAGCAATGGGGGATAAGATACAGATAGACGTCAATACAAATAAGCCAGGGGAAGGCATGCTTTACCTGCTTGTACAAACCCGGGGATCGTTAAAAATAGCCGAAGGCAAAGCGCCGGCCAATGGGCATGTGACGTTTGGGATAGACAAGGCCACGCTGGGGGAGGGCATTTCCCAGTTAACGATATTCAACAGTGAACGCCAACCCGTCTGTGAGCGACTGTATTTTAAATACCCCGCGGACCCGGGCCGTCTTTCCATCAGTACTGACCGGCCTGTGTATGGATCCAGGGCGCCCGTGATGGTAAAAGGATCCTCAGGAGGCGCCAACCTTTCCATGGCCGTATACAAACTGGACTCCTTACAACCGATGGATCAGAGCAATATCTACTCCTATCTTTGGCTGGACGCCGACATTGCGGGACCCGTCTACTCTCCGGGATATTATTTTGACCGGGTTGGACCGGAAACAGTAGCTGCTATGGACAACCTGTTACTGACCCAGGGCTGGAGACGGTTCCGGTGGCAGGATATAATGACGGACAAGGCGCCCTCCTTTACCTATGTTCCCGAATACAGGGGACATATCATTACCGGGAAAATGGTGGACGTAAGGACAGGAGCCCCGACAAAAGACATCAATGGCTACCTTTCCGTACCGGGAAAATGGACCCAATTTGCTACTTGCACCAGCGACAGCAACGGAGCAGTGGCATTTGATATGAAAAACATGTACGGGTCTTCCGAGATCATTGTCCAGGCCAATACGGCTTATGACAGCGCGTACCGCATTGAGATCGCCGATCCCTTTTCAGAAGTATACCCCACCCATCCGGATGACTCCTTTGCCTTGCCCCTTCGCAGTCCCGTTACCCTGACAGAGCATAGCGTTTCTATGCAGGTACAGAACGCCTACTATGCTAAACAAGCACAGCAATTTTATTTACCGGCTGCAGTAGATACCACTCCCTTCTATTCCCATCCGGACTTGACCTATAAACTGGACGATTACACCCGCTTCACCACCATGGAAGAAGTGCTTAGGGAATATGTACAGTTAGTGAACGTTTCCCGCAGAGGGGAACATTTCCATCTATGGGCCTTTGATGCTCCGGCGGGCGTTCCCTTTGACGACGATCCTTTGCTCCTCCTGGATGGAGTCCCCATCTTCAATACCGATCAGCTCATGAAATACGATCCCTTTAAAATCCAAAAGGTGGATGTCCTCACCCGTCGGTATTTCCTGGGAGATGATAGTTTTACCGGTATCCTGAATTGGGTTACCTACAAAGGAGACCTTTCCGGTTACCAATTAGACCCGCATGCGACTGCCATAGATTACGAAGGGTTGCAGAAACAGCGGGAGTTTTATAGCCCGGATTACGCCACGGATGCACAGAAAGCCTCCAGGTTGCCGGATTTCAGGAATGTCCTCTACTGGAACCCCAATGTTCACCTGGAGCAGGCCGATAAAAACCAAGCGGATTTTTATACGTCTGACTTACCTGGGAAATACGTAATCGTCGTTCAGGGCATCAGCAAAGAAGGGAAGCCATTATATGGAATGACCACCCTGGACGTCCAAAAATAAAATGGCGCCCCCGCTTCATTCCTGGCGCCCAGGTTCCAGGCGCGCTGCTCAAAGGTGATTATACTCCCTCTGATAAGCCTGGGGGACTTTTCCCGTAATCCTTTTGAAGGATTGATTAAAAGAAGTGAAATTATTAAATCCACATTCAAAGCAGACCTGTTTGATACTGATTTTATTGCCAATAAGCAGCTTGCAGGCATGACCCACACGGATTTCAGTAACGAATTGAGAGTACGTTTTACCGGTTTTAAATTTGAAATAGCGACAAAACGAATTGGGCACCAACTGGGCCACTTTGGCCGCTTCTTCCAGGTAAATATTCCGCCTGAAATGTTGGAAGGTAAAATCGTAAATGGCATTGATGCGTTCCTGTTCCCCCGCTGAAAATCCGGGTCTGAAGCCAATAGAAGACAGCGGTTGCAGCCGGTTGCTACCGGCCAACTCCGACAAGACGTGCACGAGGAGCAGGAGGCGCTCCAGCCCCTGGGAGGGCGGAATTTTTTCGATCAGGTCTCCCAGTCGTGCCTGCTCCCGTTTTCCGCTCACCAATATGCCTCGCCTGGATCTATCCAGCAAGGCTTTGATCGCACGCGTTTCAGGCAGTTGCAGAAAAGGCTCTCCCCACAGGTCCTCCCTGAAATGGATGACGGTGGAATAGGGAGACACCCCCAAAGGTCGGGCGGCGCCAGTGCCGTTGCTCGTGACGCCATTGCTGCTGCTTTTTGCCTGGGGAACACCTATCCCCCCTTCCGGGTGGTCGTAGCGCCAGAAATGAGGTAGATTGGATCCCACAAGGACGATATCCCCCGCCCCGAAACGCTTAATATTGTCTCCTACAAACTGGGTGCCGCTGCCTTTATGGAAATGGATCAATTCCAGCTCCACGTGATAGTGCCACCGGTTATTGATCTGGTTGGATAAATCCTGCCGCACGCTGAAAGAATCGTCCGGCTTTTTAGGAACTTTAAGTAATTCGGCCCGCATAGTGCAAAATATTCATGAAAATGGAGATAAAAAATGAAATCATGTTAAAATTCTTTAAGTGTCGGATAATATAGTCCGCGGTCAACCCGCATAAATGCCATTCCTTTGATCTAAGAAACTATTGCTATGCCCAATCGCGTATTGCCCGCAGAAAATGAAATGCTGGGGTTCATTCCCAGAGGAAATCTACTCTCGTTTTCACTTGTTACGATGCTATTCCTCATTTGGGGCATCCCGAACAACCTGAATGACGTCCTGATCAAACAATTCATGAAGTCCTTCGAGCTGTCAAGGTTCCAGGCAGGTCTCGTACCGGCCGCTTTTTACCTTGGCTACTTCTTTATCGCTGTTCCTTCCGCCCTCTTCATGAAACGCTTCTCTTACAAAGCAGGATTAGTGTTTGGCTTATTCCTTTTTGCCGGAGGGTGTTTACTGTTTTTACCCGCAGCCATGGCGGGCGCTTACGGTTGGTTCCTTTTTGCGCTTTTTGTCATCGCCTCTGGTCTCACCTTTCTGGAAACAGGCGCTAATATTTTCATCGTGGAGCTAGGGAATGAAAAGACCGCCGAAAGAAGGCTCAATTTTTCTCAGGCCTTTAATCCCATCGGCGCGGTTTTAGGCGTACTGATCGGGACCATCTTTATTTTTTCCGGCATAGAGCACGACCCCGCAAAAATTGCTGCGCTGAAGGCCGCCGGAACATACAATGCCTATCTCCACCAGGAAACCATGCGCGTTGTGACGCCTTACCTGGTACTGGCAGCTTTTGCCACCCTTTGGGGTATCCTCATGCTTTTCATTCGCTTCCCGAAGGTGCGTGATGAGCTTCACGGCAATACAGCCATGTCTGGCACTAGTGAAGGTGCTTCGACGCCTGGTGCGCCCGGGGCCGCCGTCTCTTCCCCCCGCAGCGCAGATCTCTGGAAAGTCCCCCATTTCACGGGAGGCGTCCTGTCTCAATTTTTCTACGTGGGCGCCCAGGTCTGCACCTGGAGCTACTTTATTACCTATGTGCAAGACTATACCGGGGAACCCGAGAAGACTGCCGGCTATTTTCTGACAGGTACCCTGGTAGCCTTTGGCGCCGGTCGTTTTTCTGCGACCTGGTTTATGCGCTATCTGTCACCCCAACGGCTGATGGGCCTTTACGCCGTCATTAATACCTGCCTGGTCGCCGTGGCCATTATTTTCCCAGGCATCGGCGGGGTATGGGCACTGTTTCTCACCAGCTTTTTTATGTCCGTCATGTACCCCACCAACTTCGCCCTCAGTATTCGTGAACTGGGCGCCAATGCCAAAATCGGTGGATCTATCATGGTGATGGCCATTGTCGGGGGCGCCGCCTTTCCACCGCTGATGGGTCTGATCGCCGAAATGACCCACAGCACAGCCTTTTCGCTTATCATACCGCTGTCGGCCTATATTGTTATCGCATGGTACGCTTATAGAGGCGCGAGACTCAAATTTCCTACTGCTCAACCTGCTTTTCAGGGAGCAAAAAAATAAAGATATGCGCAGATATTGCCTGGCATTAGATCTCAAAGACGATCCTGCACTAATTGCAGAATACGAAGGTTGGCATGCAGCCGACAATACCTGGCCCGAGATAGGGGAGAGCATCCGTCGCGCTGGCATATCCGATATGCAAATTTATCGAACGGGAAACCGCCTGTTCATGATCATGGAAACGGCGGATGATTTCAGTTTTGAGGCGAAGGCAGCCCTGGACAGGGATGACCCTGCTGTGCAACGCTGGGAGGCCCTGATGTGGAAATTCCAACAACCGCTTCCCTGGGCTCAACCCGGGGAGAAATGGATACTGATGGAGCCCATTTTTCAATTATAACTGTCTGAATCATTCGCTATGTTTCGCATTGACTCCCATCAGCACTTCTGGAAATTCGATCCCGTCAGGGATACCTGGATAGGGGAAGACATGCCCGTACTCCGCCGGGATTTCCTGCCCGACGACCTGGGGCCTATCCTGGAACAGCAAGGACTCCAAGGCTCTATCGCGGTGCAATCCGATCAGTCACCGGCAGAGAATGCTTTCCAGTTGGATCACGCCGGGGCGCATCCTTTTATAAAGGGGGTCGTAGGCTGGGTCAACCTGGAGGCCGACGATATTGAGGAGCAATTGGCCTTCTATCATGGCTTTCCTGCCTTGAAGGGCTTCCGCCATGTCCTGCAAGGAGAGCCCCAAAGGGACTTTATGCTCCGCCCCGGTTTTACCAGGGGGATCAGCCGGCTGAACCGGTATGGTTTTACGTACGATATCCTGATCTATCCGGATCAGTTATCCTTTAGCTGTGACCTTGTCCGCCGGTTCCCCGACCAGCTGTTTGTGTTGGATCATTTGGGCAAGCCGCCCATCGGCACTCTGTCGCCTGCCACCAATGGACAGCCGACTACCTCCGACGCAACGGAAGGCCTTCTTCGCTGGAAAAAGGAAATACAGAACCTCGCGGCTTCCGGGAATGTTTTTTGTAAGGTATCAGGTATGGTTACCGAGGCTCACTGGGGGCAGTGGAAAAAAGAGGACTTCAGGCCGTATCTTGATACGGTCGTGGAGGCCTTTGGGATGAAACGCCTGATGTTCGGTTCGGACTGGCCCGTATGCCTGCTATCGGCCACTTACGGTGAAACGATAGACATTGTGGAGGACTATTTTGCCGCCTTTTCTTCTTCGGAAAAGGCCGGCCTCTTCGGAGGAAACGCCGCCACTTTTTATCATATTTCTTAATGAACTTTTATGGACTTACAACTACAAGACAAGGTAATCATCGTATCAGGCGGGGCCAGGGGTATAGGGGAAGGTATCACCCGCGTACTTTCGGCAGAAAAAGCAATCCCTGTCATCGTTGGCAGGAACGAATCCGATAATCAGAAATTAGTGGAGGAGTTAACGGCCGCCGGAGGAAAGGCCTTTGCGGTCACCGCAGAGCTGGTGGAACCGGCGGAAGCAGAGCAGGCCGTAAAATCAGTCCTTTCTGCCTTTGGAAGGATAGACGGGGTCGTGAACAATGCGGGCCAAAACGACGGGGTAGGACTGGAGCATGGAAACTACGAAGCCTTTATGCAGTCCCTGCACAAAAACCTGATCCATTACTACCTGTTGGTGCACCATGCCCTGCCGGCCCTGATCGATTCTAAGGGAGTCATCGTTAATATCAGCTCTAAAACGGCGGAAACAGGGCAGGGAAATACCTCTGCCTACGCCGCTGCCAATGGGGGGAGGAATGCCCTGACCCGCGAATGGGCGGTGGAACTGCTCAAATACGGCATACGGGTCAACGGCATCATCGTGGCCGAATGCTGGACGCCCCAATATGAAAAGTGGATCCGGACCCTGGCCAATCCCACTGAAAAGTTACAAGAGATCACCGGCAAAATCCCCTTGGGCAAACGAATGACAACCGCCGAAGAAATTGGCCATACGACGGCCTTTCTGCTGTCGGCGTGCTCCAGTCACACCACAGGCCAGTTGCTCCACGTGGACGGAGGATACGTGCACCTCGACAGGGCCCTCGCCAATGCCTGAAGTGCCGGCATCGACATGGCTTCATGATGACGACCGCACTTCCATTTTCCATGATCACCGCCGCACCCACATTTGAAACGAATCACAAAACCTGTAATAGCATGCAATCCCTTATATGCACCACGCCAGGCACCCTGACCTACCGGGATATACCCCGGCCGGACCCTGCACCCGGGCATACCCTCCTGAAGATACGGCGCATCGGTATCTGCGGAACGGATCTGCATGCTTACCAGGGTACACAACCCTATTTTACCTACCCCAGGATCCTTGGGCATGAATTGGCGGCGGACCTGGCCGACACCGGAGAAGCCGTCACCATTATTCCCTATTTTAATTGTGGCGACTGCATTGCCTGCAGGCAGGGCAAGCCAAACTGTTGCACCCGGATCCAGGTCTGTGGGGTGCATACGGATGGGGGCATGGTTGAATTCCTTTCGGTGCCGGACAATGCCCTGGTGCCGGGCCTGGGCCTCTCCTACGAAGCCCTGGCCCTGGTGGAACCCCTGGCCATCGGTGCTCATGGCATCAGGAGGGCGGGGATTATGCCGGGTGAATTCGTCTTGGTCATGGGTGCGGGTCCGATTGGCCTGGGAACAATGGCTTTTGCAGGAATTGCGGGCGCAAAGGTGATTGCCATGGATATCCATCAGGGGCGCCTGGCCTTTTGCCGAAAACACTTGAATGTGTCCCATACCGTCGATGCCGGATCCCGCGACGCCCTGGAACAAGTCCGCTCCATTACCGGGGGAGATATGCCCACCGTAGTAATCGACGCCACGGGCAACAGGAATGCAATCAATCAGGGACTTGAGTACCTTGCACACGGAGGCAGGTACGTGTTGATAGGCCTGCAAAAAGAAAGCATTGTCTTGTCACACCCCGAATTCCATAAGCGGGAAACGACCCTGATGAGCAGCCGCAACGCCACCCGTGCCGATTTTGAACACGTCATGGACAGCATGCACAGGGGATTGGTGGATCCGGTCACCTTTATCACCCACCGGATTCCTTTTGACCAGGTGGCCGATCAATTCACCGGGTGGCTGGATCCCGCCAGCGGTGTTATAAAAGCAATGGTGGAACTCTAAAAAATATTGTATGAATCTGAATCTCGAACAACTGGAAGAAATACCCGATGATGTAGTTCGCAAACCGGACCCTGCCAGCCTTCACCTGCCCGAAAAAGTATTGCAGTTCGGCACCGGTGTCCTGCTGAGAGGGCTTACTGATTCTATTATTGACAATGCCAACCAGCACGGCCACTTCCAGGGAAGTATTGTAGTGGTGAAATCCACGAGCACCGGTGATGCAGGAGCATTTGAGCGACAAAATGGCCTCTATACCGTTTGTATAAGGGGCATAGAGCATGGTCATAAAGTATCGGAAAACAAGATCTGTTCTTCCATCAGCAGGGTGTTGTCCGCCGCAGATCATTGGTCGGATATCCTGGAACTGGCAAATAAGGAATCCATACAAGTCATTATTTCCAATACGACTGAAGTAGGTATCCAGGCAGTGGAGGAATCCATTCACGCCACTCCTCCCCATTCTTACCCCGGTAAGCTGCTGGCCTTCCTGTATGCCCGTTACCAGGCCTGCCAGGGAAATGCATCCGGGGGCCTTGTCATCATTCCAACAGAACTGATCTCGGACAATGGGAAAAAACTGGAGGCCATTGTAACGGACCTGGCCCGCTTCAATCAACTGGAAGCCGGGTTTATGGATTGGCTGGGACAGCACAACCGGTTTTGCAGCTCCCTGGTGGACAGGATCGTCCCCGGCAGACCGGATGCCGCCACCCTGGACCAATTGCAGAAGTACCTGGGTTATGAAGACGAACTGCTGCTGATCTGTGAAGCCTACCGACTCTGGGCTATCGAAGGCCCGGAAGACCTGGCCGATATCCTCACCTTTGCCGGGCCCGATCACGGCGTGGTGATCGCCCCCAGCATAGAAATTTTCAAAGAGCTCAAGCTGCGACTGCTCAATGGGACGCATACCCTTTGCTGCGGGCTGGCCTTCCTCTCTGGCTTTGATACCGTAAGGGACGCCATGGAAGACGAAGATTTCTCGGAATTTATTGAAACCATGATGATGGCAGAGATCACCCGGGCCATACCCATTCCCTTACCCGACGGAGCCGCCCGGGAATTCGGGTTGAAGGTCCTTGACCGCTTCCGCAATCCTTACCTGGAGCATCGTTGGATCAATATCACGTTACAATACACGTCAAAAATGAAATTGCGCGTCGTCCCCATGTTGCAAAAAATCTTCCCGGGCGAAAACATCCATCCGGGCGAAAAAGCCTTCGCCAGCGTACACAGGGAGCCTTCGCCGGAATATATGGTCAGGGGATTTGCCGCCCATATCCTGTTTATGAAACCGGACAAATGGGAGGGCGGAAAATATTGGGGGGAGAGCCGGGGTATCCACTATCCTATTAATGACGATTATGCCGCCACCTACGAGGCCTGCTGGAAGGAGCCCGATACAAAGCAGGTCGTCCGGAAAATATTGTCGGACAAATCCCTTTGGGATACCGACCTGACCCTGCTAAAGGGGTTTGAATCCAGCGTACACGAACAATTAACCCAGTTAATGGAAAAAGGAGGAATGTAATGCAACAACGTGTCTTGAAAGTCCACCCGGGAGATAATGTAGGGGTGGCCCTGACGGCTCTGTCCAAAGGAGAGACGATTTTATTGGATGACGTGTCCTACCCCCTCGCCGAAGCTATTCCGGCAAAGCACAAGTTTGCCACCGTCGCCCTTCAACCCGGCGATCCCGTATATATGTACGGGGTACTGGTAGGAAAGGCCACGGCCGCCATAGGCCAGGGAGCATGGATCAACACCGGAAATGTGCACCACGCGGCAGGCGACTTCAGCATTCAGAGCAGGCATACGGATTGGGTCCGGCCTGACGTATCCCGTTTTGCCGACCGTACATTCAACGGTTATCACCGGAGCGACGGCACGGTAGGCACCGCCAATTATTGGCTGGTCATACCGATGGTCTTCTGCGAAAACAGGAATTTACAGGTATTACAGCAGGCGCTGGTGGAAGACCTGGGATACGGGCGCAACAGGGTATACCAGTCCCAGGCCCAACAGCTTATTGAATTATATAAAGCCGGCAAGGAAGTCGAAGACATCCTCCAGGCCGACCTGCAAGCGGACTATGACAAGAAAGGGGCTACCCACCGGCTCTTTCCGAACGTGGACGGTATTAAGTTCCTGACCCACGACGGGGGCTGCGGCGGTACCCGTGATGACGCCAGGGCCCTCTGCGGTTTGCTGGCCGGATACGCGACACACCCCAATGTAGCGGGGGTGACCGTACTCAGCCTCGGTTGTCAGAATGCGCAGGTCAGCATACTGGAGGAAGAGATTGCCCGGAGGTCGCCTGGTTTCAACAAACCCTTGTTCATCCTGGAGCAACAAAATATCGGGAAGGAGTCCACTCTTTTATCGGAGGCCATCCGAAAAACGTTCGCGGGCCTGATGATCGCGAACCGGGAAAAGAGGGCGCCTGCAGGCCTGGACAAATTATGCATCGGCCTGGAATGCGGAGGGTCCGACGGATTTTCAGGCATCTCCGCCAACCCGGCCATCGGATATACGTCTGACTTGCTGGTCACACTGGGGGGCTCCGTCATCCTTTCAGAATTCCCCGAGCTTTGCGGAGTAGAGCAAAACCTGAGCGATAGGTGCCTGACAGAAGACCTGGCCGGTCGTTTCGGCTCCCTCATGCGAACGTATAATGACCGGGCGAAGGCCGTAGGCTCCGGATTTGACATGAATCCATCCCCCGGTAATATTAAAGATGGCCTGATCACGGACGCCATTAAATCCGCAGGAGCGGCGAAAAAGGGAGGGACTTCCCCGGTGACAGATGTGCTGGATTATCCCGAAAAGGTCCGCCAGCCGGGCCTTAACCTCTTATGCACACCGGGCAATGACGTTGAATCCACTACAGCAGAAGTCGCCGCCGGGGCCAATATTGTATTGTTCACTACAGGCCTGGGTACCCCCACAGGAAACCCCGTGGCTCCGGTGATCAAATTATCCAGCAATACCACGCTATTTAATAAGATGAGAGACATTATCGATATCGATACGGGCACCATCATTGACGGGGTGGAAACCATACAACAGGCAGGGGAGCGCATCCTGGATTACGTCATCAGCGTAGCCAGCGGAGAGACTGTCATTTCAGCCGTCCGTCATGGGCAGGATGATTTCATCGTATGGAAGCGGGGGGTATCACTATGAAAAAGGTCCTGGTATCCGGGAGGGTAACCCGTGGGATTTTCGTGTTATCCCTTTGTCTGCCCGTCTCTCTTTTCACCCGGGCTCAAACCATTCCCCTCAGGGTAGATGCCGGCCAGGTGACCGGAGTACTGAATACGTCGTTTAAGCAATGCGTAGGGGCGGGTAGGGCTAATGAAGGCCTGAGAGCTGATTGGCAACGGCAACTCACCTTTGTCAAAAGCGCCTGTGATTTCAAGTATATCAGGATGCACGGATTGCTCGATGACGACATGGGCGTATACCAGGAGGATGGCAAGGGAAACCCTGTCTATAACTGGCAGTATATTGACGAACTCTATGATTTCCTTCTTCGCATCCACGTGAGGCCATTTGTGGAACTGGGATTCATGCCTTCCGGCATGGCCAGTGGAAAGCAGACCATCTTTTGGTACAGGGGGAACGTTACGCCACCCCGGGATTATCAGAAGTGGGCGGACCTGATCGGCCACCTGGTACAGCACTGGACAGAGCGTTACGGGAAGGAGGAATTGAAGACCTGGTACTTTGAATGCTGGAACGAACCCAACCTGTCCGCTTTTTGGACAGGGGACAAAGAGGCCTATTTTCGCCTATACCAGGTGACTTCCTTGGCTATCAAAGCCGTGTGCCCTCAATACAGGGTAGGAGGGCCTGCCACTGCAGCCGGGGCCTGGGTACCCGAATTCATTCAATTTTGTGCGTTAGGGAAGGTCCCCGTTGATTTTGTGAGCACCCATTCCTACGGAGTCGAATCAGGCTTCCTGGACGAATCAGGCAACAGGGGAACCATCCTGAGCTATAACAGGAACGCGGTGTCAGCGGATATGATCAGGACCAGGGCGCAGATCGACGCGTCTCCACTGAAGAACCTGGAATTACACTATACAGAATGGAGCGCTTCCTATACGCCTAACGATCCCATCCACGATAGCTACCACGAGGCCGCCTACATCCTGGACAAGGTCAAACACGCGGGTGCGTCGGTGAATTCCATGTCCTATTGGACTTTCACGGATATATTCGAAGAGGCTGGGCCTCGCTCCACTCCCTTCCACGGAGGGTTTGGCCTGGTGAACTACGAGGACATCTGCAAACCGGCCTTCTACGCATTCCGCTTTTTGAACCAATTGGGAGATTCAACGCTCCAAAGTAGTGAACCCAATAGCGAACTCAATTGCATCGCCACCAGGAATGGGGAAGATATCCAGACCCTGTTCTGGGATTTCACCGTTACCCACCCGGCAGATTCTGTCAATAACCAGGTGTACTATAAACGGGACCTGCCCCCTAAATCCAAAGGGAATGTACAGTTGAGCATAGCACATATCAATTCAGGAAGATACCTCGCCACCACCTACAAGGTAGGATACCGTACAAATGACGCTTATGCCACCTATATGGACCTGGGCTCTCCGTCGCAACTCACGCCGGATCAGGTCAGGGTCATCCGGCAGGTGAATGCCGGAGCCCCCCTTTCTTCCCAGGTAGTAACAGTCCATTCAGGCGCTTTTGAGCAGATATTCCCTATGCGGGAGAACGATGTCTATTTGATCACCTTACATAAATTGCCGTAAAGCATGTCTAACTTATCCAGGAGAAAGCTTCTTCAGTTATTGTCCATGACATTGCCTGCCCTTCGCTTCATGCCCTTGAGTTCCTTTGCCGGAACGGGACCTTATGCCGGACTCCATTCAGGAACCATGTCCCATGCCGGGTCCATTCCGTCCGGCCCGGGCGCCAACGGCCTCTCTCCCGGCCGGTCGATCCAACAAGGCCCATTCGAAGGTACCCGGGCTTCTCTGCAGGCCTACGAAATCCCCGAATGGTTCCGCGACGCCAAATTCGGCATATGGGCGCATTGGGGGCCTCAATCCGCCATAGAAGCGGGAGACTGGTATGCGCGGAATATGTATATCCAGGGATCCGGCCAGTACAAGCATCACCTGGAGCATTACGGACACCCTTCCAAAACAGGATATAAAGACACCATTCCACACTGGAAGGCCGAACAATTTGATCCGGAACACCTGATGGGGTTATACAAAAAAGCCGGAGCCCGGTATTTCATGAGTATGGGCGCCCACCACGACAATTTTGACCTTTGGAACTCTCCCTATAATCGTTGGAATTCCGTACAAATGGGGCCTGGTAAAGATATCGTGGGACTCTGGCGGAAAGCGGCACAAAAACACGGTCTCTATTTCGGCATCAGTGATCACCTTTGGATCAGCCCCAAGTGGTTTTCGGTCAGCAAGGGATCGGATGGAGAAGGACCTTATGCCCAGGTTCCCTATGATGGAGCGGATCCGGCGCTGGCAGACCTTTACGGGGACAACAAAGTGATCTTCAACAAGGACCTTCCCTGGAACGAGGACACTATTTCAGAAGCCTGGAAACAACATTGGTTTGACCGCATAAAAGACCTGGTAGACCAGTATGAGCCTGACCTGCTCTACTGCGACGGGCCTATCCCTTTTGAGGCCTATGGGCTCAATATCCTGGCGCATATGTACAATAAAAGCGCGGCAAAACATGGAGGAAAAGCCAGGTCGGTCTATACCAGCAAAAGAGCGGAAGATTCTCAGGTAGGCACGTGTGCGTTTGACGTAGAAAGGGGCGTAGTAGACAGCATCTGGCCCCGTCCCTGGCAAACCGATACTTGCATAGGAGACTGGCACTATAATAGGGATACGATAGGCCATTACAAAACGCCCAAAACGGTCGTGGACTTATTGGTTGATATCGTCAGCCGCAATGGGAACCTGATGCTGAACATTCCTTTGCCCGCCAGCGGCATGCCCGATGCCGATGAACTCCGTGTACTGGAAGGGATTACCGCCTGGATGTCCGTCAACAGTGAAGGCATCTATGATACGCGCCCCTGGAAGATCTTTGGAGAAAGCCCTGCCGTTCCCGCAGCAACCGGGGGATCTTCCTTCAATGAGTCTAACCGGAAGGATTTAGGCGCCGATGACGTTCGTTTTACCAGCAAAAGGGGAACCTTGTACGCTTTCTTCATGGGCTGGCCTTCCGGGGGCCACATAAACATCCGTCCCCTGGGTCGATCAAGCGCCCAAAAGACGGGGGCCATCGAACATATTGAGCTCCTGGGGCATGGAAAAGTGTCCTTTAGCCTGGAAGACGACGGATTGAAAGTATCTTTGCCGCAGAAACCACCCTGCGAGTATGCCTATACGCTGAAGATATACGGCCAGGACCTTGTCTAATATTCCCTAAACGATTCTAATGCGACAAACAGAGCGCTTCCTCCTGCTGATCTGTGCACTGCTTTTAATGAGTACCGCCAGGGCAGCCCGGGTAGATACGGTAAATACCTATAGCCAATGCATGCACAAAACCATTAAAGCGGTAGTGATCACTCCGGACGACTATTCCGCGAAAAATGCCTTGCCAGTGGTATACCTGCTGCATGGATACAGCGGCAGCTACGCCGATTTTGTCACCAACGCCCCGGCTATCAAAGCCGATGTGGATGCCTATCAATGCATCATTGTTTGTGCTGACGGGAGGTATAACAGTTGGTATTTTGACAGCCCACAGGACACCGCCTCCCGCTATGAAACCTATATTTCAAAAGAACTGGTAGCCTGGATGGACGCGCATTATAAAACCATCCGGAACCGCTCCGGAAGGGCCATCACCGGCCTTAGCATGGGCGGGCATGGCGCTCTTTACCTGGCATTCCGCCACCAGGACGTCTATGGGGCCGCAGGCAGTATGAGCGGGGGCGTAGACCTTCGGCCCTTCCCGGATAACTGGGACCTGGCCGAACAGCTCGGGCCCTATGCATCCTATCCGGAAAGATGGGAAGCGCATTCCGTGATCAACCTGACCTACCTGCTTACGCCTGGGTCTTTGGCACTCATCATTGATTGCGGATCTGATGATTTTTTCTACAAAGTCAACCTGAACCTGCATAACAAACTGCTCGAAACAAATATCGCACACGACTTTATTATAAGGCCGGGTGGACATACCTGGGAGTATTGGAGCAATTCGATACGCTATCAACTATTATTTTTTAATCGTTATTTTTCTGGTGTGCATTCCTAAATACTGATGTTTGATATATATTTGGCGTCTAAAATCCATGCACCCATGAAAAAAGCGTACCTCTATTCCGCCCTGGCCGGAACCATTTTATTTTCCTATTGCCAGAAAAACAATTCTTATACTCCCCAGCCTCCGTCTGTTACCATTGACACCAGTGGGCACATACAGTTGCCAGTTGATTCCGCTACGCTGACCGGAATAGCCACTCCTAAAGGCGGTGCTACCATTGCAGGATATATCTGGAGCCAGGTATCCGGCCCCAACGCCGCTTTATTTACCGATGACGGATCTGCCGTGACTTCCGTAAAAGGCCTCGTAGCCGGTACCTATATATTTCAATTGTCAGCCACTGACAGCAAAGGTTTTACAGGGACCGCGCTGGATACATTGATTGTAAACCCCGCGACCCTTGTTACCTTAACATTAACCCCTTCCAATAATTCCAATGAAGTTGAACTCTGGGGGTATAATTCCCAGGACATGGGCACTAACCCGATTTCCAATGAATTAGGCGCGGAATACTGGACCGTTTCAGGCAACCCGATCATTGGTAGGGGGTTGTTTCAGTTCGACCTGAGCAGTATCCCTGCCAATGCAACGATATTGAGCGCCTCTCTGAGCCTATATTCCGACTCCATCCCCAGTAACGGCGATCTAATCCATGCCAACTATGGAGCAGACAATTCTATGGTGATCAGGCAGGTCACTTCTTCCTGGTCGGCCACTTCTGTCAATTGGAATACACAACCGAGTGTAACAAACAACAACCAGGTTCTTATCCCTGCTACCACCGTGGCGACTTTGAATCTGACTCTCAATGTTACCCCTATGGTAGCCAACATGGTAAGCAGCAGCAGCAACTATGGCTTTGAGCTGGGCCTCCAGAATGAAAGCATCCTTTTCACTTCAAGGACTTTCTGCTCCAGCAAGTTCTCCGAAGCAAACAGGCACCCGAGCCTTGTTATACAATATTCTGTGTCACAATAAGCAACGAGATATAATCAAGCAAAAGAAGGATGCATTTGTGCGTCCTTCTTTTGCCTGACCTAAAAATAAGTTTGGTTAGCCCAGCGGATCCAACCTTTTGCCCTCAACTCCAGCAGTATCCTTTTCTCCCCGTTAGCCACAAACGCATAAAAGGACGGCTGTTTGTGGTAAGGTCTATCCAGTTGGACGGCCATTTGCAAGTCATATCCCTTGTATTTGCGTTTAATAGCCTCGATAGCTCCTTCGGGAAGCTCATCCCATTTTATAGTCTGTGCAGTAGCAAGCCAGTCACCCTGGTCATCAAAAAAAGAACTCATGACAGACCCTTTCCAGATAAAGGAGACTTTACTGTAGTCCTCTGTTTTTTCCCAGGTAACACTGGAAGCGCCCATATATTTAGCATTAAAACGCTGGACAACCTTTTCATCTACTTCGCTTGCGCTAAAAGCAAAAACGCGGCTCTTGCTAAAAGGAAGGACATGGCTCCCACCGAACGCGAAAGCCCTTGAAAAGAGAGAAACAGCAATGACGGTAATAGCGATTATGTTTTTCATTTTTTTTGTTTGTATAGTAGGTAATGCCAAACCTTTGCCATTTCTAAAACAAATTATAACATAATGGAAATCAATACTATACAGCATTGTTAAACAAAATACAATGTACCAGAAGCGGACAGGCTCTGTTCGGAACCGGACGGGCGAAAAGCGAGCAAAAAAAAGAAGGCCGCCTCATGAACTATGAGGCGGCCTTACAAACTTATCATGGCTATACTTCTGCTTATGACTATACTTTTGAGCGGCTATACTTTCTTTGGTGGCTATGTTTCTAAATGGCTATACTTTTCTTATGGCTATACTTTTGCCATATTTTTTATGGCTATACTTTTCTCAATGGTTGCACTCCTTCCTTATTTCTGTGTATCCACTATGCTGACTTCTCCATCCAGGCTGATTTGGACGGTGAGGATTTTGGAAGGGCCTACCAGTGTGACGTAATAAGCGCTGTCCTGTCCGGGCTTTTCCATGATGTCAGTTTCTTTCAGGAGGTAGTTCTTATATTTAGTCTGAATGGTATTCAGGCCTTTTGCAGGCAGGGTTGAGGCTTCGACATGATGGAAAGTACCAATCAATTCTCCGCTCTTATCGTAATAGGATTGCATTAAGATGTTATGCCAGAAGAAGAGGACCTCGTCATATGAGTCATGGGTATCCCAAATACCGGTGGCCCCGTTGTAGTCCGAACTGAAATGATCAAGCGTCGTTTTGCTGACAGTTGTTTTTCCGCTGGCCGCAAATGCGGGGCTAATTAAGGAAGCGGAGATAAGAACGATGGCTATTAACTTTTTCATAAAAAATGTTTTATTGTTTTTGTTTGTACAAGCTATAATGCCAAAGCATTGCCAGAAATTAAATACTCATGCAACAAATTGATAATCAGCATATTTAACAAGAACACAACAATAGCCTACTGTACATAAGCGGACAGATTTCGTTCGATATCGTACGATATAGTACAACCGACAAATCGATTTGCCATATATTTATTGTTATAACGAACTACCATATGGACCGCAGATCCTTTATAAAAGACACCAGCCTGGCTACTGCCGGAGTTACCTTACTTAATTTCCCCATTTTCGGTAAAAATGCTCCCTCCAACAAAGTGGTCGTGGGCGTAATGGGCGTACATAGCCGGGGCGCGTACCTGGCTGGCTGCTTCTCCCAATTGCCGAATGTGGAAGTCGGTTATATATGCGACGTAGAAGAAAATGCCATCCGTATCGGGTTTGACGCCCTGAAAAATGCGCCCAGAAAGCCACAATTGGTGCATGATATCAGGGACCTCGTTCAAAAAAAAGATATGGACGCCCTTATTATCGCCGCCCCCGATCACTGGCACGCTCCCGCAGCGCTGATGGCAGTGAGCGCAGGCAAACAGGTATACGTTGAAAAACCCTGTTGCCAGAATCCTTATGAAGGGGAATTGCTCGTACAGGCCAGCGCCAAACACGGTCGCTTAATCCAAATGGGTAGCCAGCGCCGTTCATTTCCGACCCTGATCGAAGCCGTCCAATTAGTAAAAGGCGGGATCATCGGGAAAACCTATTTTGCCAAAGCCTGGTACACCAATAACCGCCCGTCCATTGGTGTCGGTAAACAGATACCGGTTCCTTCCACGCTGGACTTTGAGCTATGGCAGGGCCCTGCTCCCCGCAAGCCTTACCAGGACAATCTTGTCCACTACAACTGGCATTGGTTCTGGCATTGGGGCACGGGAGAAGCGTGCAACAACGGTACCCATGAAATCGATTGCTGCCGTTGGTTCCTGGGAGTGGATCACCCCGTAAAGGTGACGTCTTCCGGTGGCCGGTACGCCTTTAAAGATGATTGGCAAACACCCGATACCCAGGTCGCCGGCTTTGAATTCGAAGAAGGTAAGGTCATTACCTGGGAAGGACGAAGCTGTAACAGCTTTCCTGTGGAAGGCAGCGGCAGGGGATTTATCATTTATGGGGACAAGGGGACGCTTGTGAACCTGGGCGGAGGGGATTATAAAATTTATGATGAAAAAAACAAACTGGTGAAATCGGTGACCCCCAATGAAAAAGCCGATCCCAATAATACCGTTAGTGCGACCGGTAACCTGGACTTCTTTCACTTTGACAATTTTATTAAAGCGTGCAGGGGTGAAGGCGCCCTGACCCAACCTGTATCGGAAGGATATAAAAGCGTCCTATTGTGCCAGCTTGCCAATATAGCGCAACGGACCTCCGGCGTATTGCATACGGATCCTGCCAACGGACACATATTGAATGACCCGGCCGCAGCAGCTCTTTGGCAAAGGACTTATGAAAAAGGTTGGGAGCCCCAGGTGTGAGTAAAAACCACTATTTTTACGCCCTGGCCCTGAACTAACGGGCATATCATTCACTGCAAACACTGTAAACTTATGAAGTTGCTAAGTAGCTGGCTTGCCTTAGTATTGATCGTGTCCGTTCCGGTAGCCGGATTTTCCCAATCTGACAACCTTTCCCTGGGTACAAAGGACTATACCTTGCTCGATCAGCTCGATGTCAAACTGAAGAATGATTCAACCATTGGATTCTCCACCGTGAAGCCATTTAACCGGCAGACCTTTACGGCCCGCGTAGAATACATCGATTCCCTGGATAGGGCCGGAGCGCTTCCTTTCACCTTGTCTGCGATTGACCGGTATAATATCCGCAATTTCCTCATGGATAATTCAGAATGGACAACCCATTATACAGATTCATTTCATGTAAAGAAGCCGATCTTTAATACCTTTTATGTAACGCCCTCTCACCTGATTGCCGTAGATACCAAGGAATTTGAGATGCGGGTAGACCCTGTGCTGAATCTCCAGGTGGGAAAAGCCAATGACGGCAGCAATACACTTTATCAGAATACCCGGGGGCTTTTGATCAGGGGAAGCATTGACCATAAAATCGGGTTTTATACTTATATATCAGACAACCAGGAAAGGGATCCGGCCTATGTGGGTGAATGGGTGAGGGCGCACAATGCAGTCCCGGGGGTAGGATTCTATAAAAATCTGGGCGCTAGTACAAATGATGCCTATGACTATTTTGATTTCCGGGGTGGAGTGACTTTCAACGTCGCCAAATATATCCATGTACAATACGCCTATGACAAGCTATTCATCGGCAATGGCTTCCGCAGCCTGGAACTAAGCGACTTTTCCAATGACTATTTATTCTTACGGCTCAACACCCGCGTATGGAAACTGGACTATGAGATGATCATTGCCCAAACCATACAATCGGTGCCGCAGGTAGGCAGGGAGCCGAAAGCTCAAAACTATATGGCTATCCACCATTTGAGCGCCCAGTTGGCAAAATGGCTCAATATCGGGTTGTATGAAAATATCATGGAAAATGGAAACAACGGGTTACAACTGAGTTACCTGAATCCGGTCATCTTCTATAGGGCCACGGAATCCAACCTGGGTGCGGCCGGAAAGGCCAATATTGCCTTTGACGCCAAATCCAATATCGGGCGGCACGTCCAATTATACGGTACATTATTATTCAATGAATTCCAATACGACCAGATTATCCACTACGGCAACGGGTCCTGGACAAATAAACAAGCCTTGCAGGGTGGGGTAAAGTATATTAATGCGCTCGGTATTAAGAACCTGGACCTTCAGGGAGAATTGAACCTGATCAGGCCCTTTTGCTATACCAATTTCGACAGCACCACCAACTTCACCCACTATAATCAGCCCCTCGCTCATCCCCTGGGCGCCAATGTGCGGGAATTTGTCGCCCTGGCCAGGTATCAGCCCATCCCCCGCCTCTATCTGGCAGGCAGGATCATCTATTATTTACAGGGATTGGATTCAGCCGGCGAAAACTTTGGGAACAATCTCTTTGATACCTATAATACCCGCCCCCGGGACTATGGCTGGCATATCGGGACGGGGATCCCCGTTCACAGCACCACCCTTGGCTTCAACGCCTCCTATGAAATCTTTGAAAATGCCTTTCTCGACCTTAACACCACGTATCGCACCTATGATATTCAGAACCAGCCCAAATCCAGCGTGTTTTTCTATACCGTCGGCTTCCGGATGAATATTCAGCGCCGGGAGTTTGATTTTTAGCGATTTTTATCGAAGTTGCATTATAAACCTATACGATGGGCCTAACCAAGAAACCTGCCAAGGCACTCTTGGCGGACACCGATGTCCAAACCGATGTACTGGATAAAGAACTGCTCAGGGTTCTGATCGAAGTCAGGAATGGCAACTTCAATGTAAGAATGCCAATAGATGAAGTCGGCATCAATGGAAAGATCTGCGATACCCTCAATGAGATTATCGCCATGAATGACCGGATGACGGAAGAATTCACGAAGGCCAGCAACACCATCGGTAAACAGGGCAAACTAACACACCGGATAGAAGTACCCTATTCCAAAGGGTCCTGGAACCATGGAGTGGATTCATTGAATACACTCATCTCCGACCTGGTACATCCCACCATTGAAATTGCAGGAGTAATCAGCTCTGTTGCCAAGGGAAATCTTTCCCAGCAAATGCCCCTTCAAATCGGGGACCATATGCTACAGGGGGAGTTTGCGCGTATTGCCCGTGAAGTCAATGACATGGTGAAGCAATTGAATTTGTTTTCGAGAGAAGTTACCCGGGTAGCCCGTGAAGTCGGCTCCGAAGGCAAGCTAGGCGGACAAGCCACCGTAGACGGCGTAGGCGGTGTGTGGAAGGACCTGACAGATAGCGTAAACCTAATGGCAGGAAACCTAACGGGTCAGGTACGTAACATTGCAGAAGTTACGACAGCCGTGGCAAAAGGAGACCTATCCAAGAAAATTACCGTTGACGTAAAAGGAGAAATCCTGGAGCTGAAGAACACGATCAACACCATGGTGGATCAGCTCAACTCGTTCTCATCGGAGGTAACCCGTGTGGCCCTGGAAGTTGGTACAGAAGGTAAGCTCGGAGGACAGGCCCAGGTAAAAGGAGTGGCCGGAACCTGGAAGGACCTGACCGACTCCGTGAACCAGATGGCGTCTAACCTTACCGGCCAGGTCCGCAATATTGCGGAAGTTACCACGGCAGTTGCAAAAGGAGACCTGTCGCGCAAGATCACCGTAGACGTAAAAGGAGAAATATCCGAATTAAAGAATACCATCAACACCATGGTGGACCAGTTAAACTCCTTTTCGGCGGAGGTAACACGCGTCGCGAGAGAAGTCGGATCAGAAGGGAAGCTGGGAGGACAGGCCAAAGTAAAAGGAGTGGCGGGTGTATGGAAAGATCTCACGGACTCAGTAAACCAAATGGCCTCCAACCTCACGGCCCAGGTGCGTAATATTGCAGAAGTCACGACAGCCGTGGCAAAGGGAGATCTTTCGAGAAAGATCACCGTAAACGTGGAAGGAGAAATTCTGGAATTAAAGGACACCATTAATACAATGGTGGACCAGCTCAACTCATTCGGATCTGAAGTTACACGCGTTGCGAGAGAAGTTGGATCAGAAGGAAAGCTAGGCGGGCAGGCCACTGTAGAAGGTGTAGGAGGTGTTTGGAAAGACCTTACGGACTCAGTGAATCAGATGGGTTCTAACTTGACCGCACAGGTGCGTAACATTGCAGAAGTCACGACAGCTGTGGCTCGTGGAGACTTGTCGCGCAAAATAACTGTCAATGGGGAAGGAGAAATCCTGGAACTAAAAAATACGATCAATACACTGGTGGATCAGCTCAACTCCTTTGCGTCGGAGGTAACGCGTGTGGCTTTGGAAGTGGGTACAGAAGGAAAACTAGGCGGACAGGCAAAAGTAAAAGGAGTGGCGGGTGTATGGAAAGACCTTACCGACTCAGTAAATCAGATGGGCTCTAACCTGACAGCCCAGGTGCGCAATATTGCTGAAGTTACGACGGCCGTTGCCAACGGGGATCTATCCAAAAAGATTACCGTAAATGTGGACGGCGAAATCCTCGATCTGAAAAAGACCATCAACACCATGGTGGACCAGCTCAATTCATTTGCATCAGAAGTCACACGCGTGGCATTGGAAGTGGGTACAGACGGGAAACTCGGCGGACAAGCCAAAGTGCAAGGGGTAGGGGGAACCTGGAAGGATCTCACCGAAAGCGTGAACCAGATGGCCTCCAACCTGACCGCACAAGTGCGCAATATTGCCGAAGTTACCACAGCGGTAGCAAAGGGAGACCTTTCCAGAAAGATCACTGTGGACGTAAAAGGAGAAATATTAGAATTGAAGAACACCATCAATACAATGGTGGATCAGCTTAACTCCTTTGGCTCAGAAGTCACACGTGTGGCCCGTGAAGTTGGATCAGAAGGCAAGCTGGGCGGGCAGGCCGACGTGCCCGGTGTGGGCGGCACATGGAAGGACTTGACGGATTCTGTAAACGTAATGGCAGGTAACCTTACCGGCCAGGTGCGCAATATCGCAGAAGTCACGACAGCTGTGGCAAACGGAGACCTATCACGTAAGATTGAAGTGGATGTAAAGGGAGAGATCCTTGAACTGAAGAATACCATCAATACCATGGTCGAGCAGTTGCGGGCCTTTGCATCGGAGGTAACTCGCGTGGCCCGTGAAGTTGGTACCGATGGAAAGCTAGGCGGACAGGCCCACGTACCGGGAGTGGCGGGAACATGGAAGGACCTGACTGACTCCGTGAATCAAATGGCAGGAAACCTAACGGATCAGGTTCGCAACATCGCAGACGTGGCGATCGCCGTAGCTAACGGTGACATGTCCCGCAAGATCACGGTGGATGTGCGTGGAGAAATATTACAGCTGAAAGAGACGCTGAACACGATGGTGGATCAATTGCGCGCTTTCGCTTCTGAAGTTACGCGCGTAGCGAGAGAAGTCGGTACAGACGGAAAGCTAGGCGGACAGGCCTTTGTGCCCGGGGTGGCAGGGACATGGAAAGACCTGACTGACTCAGTAAATCAAATGACAGGAAACCTAACGTCCCAGGTACGTAATATTGCAGAAGTTACAAAGGCTGTCGCCAGCGGGGACCTTTCCAAGAAGGTGACCATCGACGTAAAAGGAGAAATATTCGACCTGAAGAACACCATTAACACCATGGTGGACCAGCTCAACTCATTCGCTTATGAAGTCACACGGGTCGCGAGAGAAGTCGGTACAGAAGGCAAGCTGGGAGGGCAGGCAGACGTAAAAGGAGTGGGCGGTACCTGGAAAGATCTGACCGATTCGGTGAATATGATGGCCTCTAACCTGACGGGCCAGGTCCGCGGCATTGCAAAGGTGGTGACGTCTGTGGCAACGGGTAATCTAAAACAAAAGCTTTCCATCAGTTCAAGGGGAGAAGTTGCCCAATTGACCGATACCATTAATGAAATGATCGACACCCTGGCGGTGTTTGCCGACCAGGTGACGACCGTGGCCCGTGAAGTTGGAGTAGACGGGAAACTCGGCGGACAAGCCAATGTCCCTGGTACCACAGGCATTTGGAAGAACCTAACGGAGAATGTAAACCAGTTGGCAGAAAACCTGACCACGCAGGTGAGGGCAATTTCTGAAGTCGCTTCAGCCGTGACGAAAGGAGACCTTACCCGGACGATCCGTGTGGAGGCCAAAGGAGAAGTGGAGGAGCTCAAGGACACGATCAATCAAATGATCGCCAACCTGAAGGAAACCACTCTTCGAAACCAGGAACAGGACTGGTTAAAATCCAACCTGGCCAAGTTCACCCAAATGTTGCAAGGACAAAAGGACCTTAATACCGTGACCCAGCGTATCCTTTCTGAACTGGCGCGGGTGGTGAACGCACAAAGGGGGATGTTCTATATCCTGGAACAGGATGATGCGTTCCAGGGCAGTCACCTGAAATTATTTGCCGCGTATGCCTTCCAGCAGGAACTGAACCACAGCCAGCAGTTCTCCATGGGAGAAGGGCTTGTGGGTCAGGTCGCACTGGAAAAGGAAAGGATCCTGCTGACGAACGTGCCCAAAGATTATATCCGGATCGGATCGGGGCTGGGAGATGCTTCCCCATTGAATTTGATCGTCCTCCCCGTATTATTTGAGAAAGAGATCAAGGCGGTCATCGAGCTGGCTTCCTTTGAAACATTCAGCGAAACGCACCTGGATTTCCTCGGTCAGCTCACCGAAAGTATTGGGATCGTACTCAATACGATCGAAACAAATTCCAGGACGGAACACTTATTGGAACAATCCACGTCCCTCGCCGATGAGCTTAAAAGGGCCAATGAAGAGCTCCAGGATAAGGCCCACCTGCTGGTGAAGCAGAAGGAGGAAGTGGAAAACAAAAACAAGGAAGTAGAAGAAGCCCGTAAATCGCTGGAAGAAAAAGCAGAACAGCTTACATTGACTTCCAAGTACAAATCCGAGTTCCTGGCCAATATGTCCCATGAACTGCGGACGCCGCTAAATTCCCTGCTGATCCTTGCCCAGCAACTATTTGAAAATTCGGATGGAAACCTAACCGAAAAACAGGTCCGTTATGCCAAGACCATTCATAGCTGCGGAGACGACCTGATCCAACTCATCAATGATATCCTGGATCTGTCCAAGATCGAGTCGGGTTATATTTCTGCAGACTTTACGCACGTTCGTTTCAATGAGATTACTTCCTTTGTCGAAACCACGTTTAAGCATATCTCCGAAAGCAAGAGCCTTCGCTTTAATATAGATGTCGAGCATCTCTTGCCGGTCCAGATCGAAACCGACGTCCAGCGTCTTAACCAGATCCTGAAGAACCTATTATCGAATGCCTTCAAATTCACAGAAAAAGGAGAAGTCAGGCTCAGGATCTATGAAGCCCATAAGAGTTGGAAATTTGGAACGCCCGTCCTGGACGTCTCCGGACGGGTAGTGGCGTTTGAGATAACGGATACGGGGATCGGTATTCAAAAGGAAAAACAAAACATCATCTTTGAAGCCTTCCAGCAGGCAGAAGGGTCTACCAGCCGGAAGTATGGTGGTACCGGTCTCGGCCTTTCCATCAGCCGCGGACTGGCCGACCTGTTGGGCGGCACCATCGAGTTGGATAGCACCGTGGGCAAAGGCAGCACATTCACCCTGTACTTGCCGATGGATTACAATCCCAACCTGGTCAAAAAAGAAAAACAAAGCGCCCTGGTCATCAGCGAATACGCCCTGGGTCAAACCGGTGAAAGCCTTACCATACAGGCAGTCCCCACGGTCAAACTCCCGGAAAGGGATCTGGAAAGTGTCAATGAAATCATCAATGACACAGGAGATGACCGGAATAATATCATTCCCGGGGACAAGGTGGTGCTGGTCGTGGAGGATGACCTCCGCTTTGCCAGGATCATGATCGACCTGGCCCACGAAAGGAACCTGAAAGTAGTGGTTGCCACCCATTATGGGGAAGTCTTTGATATGGCCAATAAATATGAGCCTGCCGCGATCACCCTGGACGTGAAACTCCCCGACGCCAGCGGTTGGAAGATACTGGACCTGTTCAAGAATGACATGAACTTCAGGCATATCCCTGTACACCTGATCTCAGGAGAAGAAAACCGTTCCCTGGCCATTAGCAGGGGGGCCAGGAGCTTCCACCAGAAACCCCTGACCAATGAAGCCCTGGGCATGTTGCTGGAAGACATTTCCGAATTCGATCACCGATTACCTAAAAATCTCCTGATCGTAGAAGACAGCGAATCGGACGGGGAGCAGATGGCTAAAATGCTGAACAATGGAGACCACCTGCAACTCACCATAGCCACGGGAGGAAGGGAAGCTATGGAGCTGGTCCGACATCATTCTTATGATGGAGTGATCGTGGATTATGTATTGCCTGATATGACAGGATTAGACCTGGTAATGGAAATCCACGGGCATATGGAAGATCATATCATGCCCATCATCGTTTATTCCGCGAAGGACTTCAGCAATAAGGAAAAGGCCGAATTAAAACAGTACACCAGCCGCATCCTGCCCAAAAACGCCCAATCCCTGGAGTTGCTCCTGCAAGAAACGGTGATGCAATTGCACGTAAATCACAGGGATCTCCCTCCTGAAAAGAAACGGATCATAGAGAACCTCAGATTAAAGGAAGACGTACTGTCCGGCAAAAAAATATTGGTGGTGGATGACGATGTCCGGAACCTGTTTGCCCTGACGACCGCCTTTGAAAAATACAATATCCATACGATCACTGCCGAGAGCGGCCAGGACGCCGTCCATATCCTAACCGAACAGGAAGGCATTGATATGGTCCTGATGGATATCATGATGCCGGAAATGGACGGGTATGAAACGACCCAAAAGATCAGGAGGGAGCACAAAAACAGCAGCCTTCCAATCATAGCTGTCACTGCCAAAGCCATGAAGGGTGACCGGGAAAAGTGCCTGGAGGCCGGCGCTTCCGATTATATCACCAAACCTGTTAAAATTGACCAGCTACTGTCACTGATGCGAATATGGTTGTATAAATAGTACCTTTAATGCACAATCAAGCCACCATAGTATCCGAGATCGTAAAGAAGCCCGAAATAAAACTGCTCCTGGTGGATGACCGGGAAGATAACCTTTTGGCCATCGAAGCCATCCTGGAACAGGACGGGTATAGTATCCATAAAGCCCGTTCCGGCAGGGCCGCCCTACGGACCCTTCTAAAAGAATTTGATTTCACACTGATCCTGATGGACGTCCAAATGCCTGATTTGAACGGCTTTGAAACAGCCACCCTGATCTATGAGCGGGACCTGCTCAAGCATATCCCCATCATTTTTATCACGGCCAACGATTATACCGAAGAAAATATCTTTAAAGGGTACCGGATGGGCGGGGTCGATTATATCTACAAGCCGATCAACCCCGAGCTTTTGAGGACCAAGGTAGGCGTATTCGTAGAGTTGTATCGTAAGAACCACCAACTGCTCCAGCAAGAACAACACCTTACCCGGCTGAACCAGCAATTGATGGAAAACGTACAACAATTGAAGTCTACCAACGAAGAACTGGAAAGGTTCGCGTACGCCGCTTCCCATGACCTTCAGGAGCCCTTGAGGAAGATCATGCTCTTTAGTGAGCGCCTGTCATCCCAATATACAAACCTGGATGAAGTAGGACTGGGCTTCATCCAGAAAATCATCCGGGCCGCCGGCAGGATGCAGGGCTTGATCAAGAACATCCTGGAATTTTCCAAGTCCGCGGTACACCAGGATGCATTTGAAATGACCGACCTGAATGCCTTGATAGAAAGTATTCTTTCGGACCTTGAAGTCTCCATCGAGCAAAAGCAGGCCGTTTTTATCATTGAGCCTTTACCTATCCTGAAAACCATTCCGGAGCAACTCCGGCAACTCTTCCAAAACCTCATCATCAATGCCCTGAAATTCAGTAAGGAAACGGCACATCCGGAAATCCGGATTTACGCCAAAAGGGTGGAAAATAAGGAAGGGGAGCAATTCTACAATATCTACGTCAAGGATAACGGGATAGGGTTCGAACAAAAATTTGCCGACCAGATCTTTACCTTATTCAGCCGTTTGCATAGCTATGATCAGTTTGAAGGCACCGGCATCGGTCTCTCTATCTGTAAAAAGATCGCAGAGAAACACAACGGCTCCATCACTGCCTTCAGCATCCCCGGTGAGGGTGCTACCTTCGTGCTGGAATTACCCGCAAAAGTGCCGGAGGCCGTGGAACAAAGTCTGCCCTGATTTGGGATTCTGAGCAAAAATCGTATATTGGGGTCGAAATCCAATCCTTCCATGAAAAAATTGCTTATGGGCATGGCAATGATGACGCTGGCCCAGTACTCAGCTTCAGCCCAATTGCAAACTTCAGATCCCGAAGGCATCGTACAAGCCTCTTTTCTCAAAAAAATCAGTAAGAAAGCCAAATATGGAGCCTACTCCATCGAAAGGAAGATCCACTTTGGCACCGATAGAGGTATTATGGGCACGCCTGTCGTTACTGCCACGGAAGAAGGCAAAGTGGAGATGACGGCGATTCAAAACAAAGCCTTCATGGGGTACCTACTGCCCTACGATCAATTTGTGAAGCTCAAGGATTATGACTTCCAGATCTTTTATAACAGGGCATTCAAAAGCCAGCGTTATAAGCCCGTGAGGGTTTCCTTAACGGATGACGATACCTACCTGGATGACAGCTATGGGGAATTCTATGGGTTTACCGCAGGCGAATCGGGCCAGCGTTGCCGATTTACCTATGACTACGAATATTCAGATGCCAAATACCTGACCCGTTTCTTCTTCCATCAAGGGTATCCTGTCAAACAAAACAGCATCAGCTTTACCGTTCCCTCCTGGCTGCAATTGGACATACAAGAAGAGAACTTTGACGGGTACAAGATCAAAAAAGATGTAAAAAAGGAAAAAAACCAAACCACGTATACCTATACCGCCCAGGACCTCCCTGCCATCAAGGAGGAACCTGCTTCCCTGGCCAGGCCTTATTTCCTGCCTCATCTGGTGATCACCGTCAGAAGTTATACGGTGAACCAGAAGTCCTATAATGGCTTTAAAACCCTGGCCGATTTGTATGCCTGGGACGATTTCCTGTATAAAAAATGCGCCAATAATCCAAAGGTATTGCAGAACCAGGTCAATGCGCTACTCCAGGGTAAGGTGACCGATGAAGAAAAGGTGAAGGCCATTTATTATTGGGTGCAGGACAATATCAGGTATATCGCCTTTGAAGAAGGATATGCCGGCTTTGTTCCCATGACGGTGCAAGATGTATACAAGAACAAATACGGAGATTGTAAAGGGATGGCCAACCTAATGACCGAGATGCTGAAGCTGGCCGGCTTTGACGCCCATTTCTCCTGGATCGGAACCCACGACATTCCATACGATTACAACAAGGTACAGTCCATGTGTGTGGCCAATCACGCCATCTGCGTACTATACCTCAAAGGAACCACCTATTTCCTGGACGGTACGGAAAAGTATGCGCCCATGGGCATTAATGCATACCGGATACAGGGCAAAACTGTCCTGGTGGAACACGGGGAATCCTATAAGCTGGAAACCGTTCCTGCCGCCAGAATGGAAGACAATCTCATCCTCACCAAAGCTGCCCTTCAGATGAACGGAGATACGATTAACGGGCATGTAAGTCTTACCTTTAATGGGGAGTCCAAGAATTTCTTTCACTATATCTATCACAATATACCCTCCGATAAAAAGAAGGACTTTATCAATCAGCTCGTCACACTTGGCAATCCTAATGCAGAGGCCTCCAATGTGCAAACGTCCGATTTCAAGGACAGGGACATTCCTCTCGTCATTCAGGGCGATATTGCCGTTGAAAACCAAATCACGCTGGTTGATAAAACGTGTTATACCGGGATCGATTTCTTCCCCGGCTCTATTACGCAATTCATCCCGGGAGAAGACCGGCAGACGCCTATTGACATGAATGGAGTATTATTGTCGAGGGACGAGATCTCCCTGCAATTACCCAATGGCGCCAGTCCCCGGTTTCTGCCCAAGGCGTTTGAAGCCAGCTTTAAAGAGGATTCCATGCAAGCCAGTTACAAATGGCAAGGTCATACCATTCTCCTTACCAAGAGCCTGCAAATCAGTACGCCCGTCATCAATACCGGTGATTTCACCGCCTGGAAACTATTCCTGGATTCCATCAAGACCTTTAACCGGAACAATATCTCCGTAAACCTATAAAGCTGTATTCATGAACCGGATCATAGCGACAATAGCTATTCTCATCCTTGCCGGCGCCGCCTGCCCTGGAGCATTCAGCCAGGATCGTATTACGGCCAAAGAAATTGAGATCAATAATAAAAACCTGAAATCGGATTCCCTGTTGTTGGAATCCGATGCGGATTTTAAAGTCAATACAGACAGCAGGAAAGGGGAAGACATCAGCGCCGTTATCTTATGTCAAAAGACCACTTTTGATTTTGACAAGAAGGGGCTGAGTGTAGGCAAGAGGATAGGCCGTAACCTGGTTGGTTTACTTTGGGCGTTGCCCACTGCCGGGCTGTCTATTTACGCGGCCAATGACCGGAATGACACCCGCATGCTGGTAGAAGAAACAGAGCGCAAAAAGATCCTGTTGAAGGACAAATCCGCCATTGAGAACTATTCCCTCCTGTATTTCAGGCAGACCACCGATGGAGATGCCTTTATGGCCAGGGTCATTAAGAAAGACGGGAGCGAACAATCCGTAGACTTGGAAGACGCCGTACGCGTAGAAGATGCGCATACCGTCCCTTCCGCTTTCCGTAGTTACACGGAGCCTAAGCTGTCTTCCATCTACAGGCCCACGTATTTTAAGATCGCCGTACCTGACCTGGAAGAAGGCGATATCATTGAATACGAATACCGGCATTTTAATACGAAGAGTTATACCAATAATCCCCAATACAAAGAATTTGACCCTGTTTATTATTTGTGTAACAGGGAGCTACCGGTAGTGCGGCAGATCATTGAAGTCGCTACCGAAGACGATAATTATTTTGTGACCTACAAAAATGAAAAAGGGGCCCCGGCTTTTACCGAGTCAAACGCGAGCGGCAAGAAGGTCTATCGCTGGACAGACGATAACCGGGATAAGCTGAAAGAAATTCCCTATGTCGATAACTTAAGGGAATACCCCTCTATTAAGTTCCAGGTAGTGTATGCCAGGAACAGGAGCCACGACTTAATCTGGTTCAAATCTTCCGGCGACATGCAGCAGGATATTGCCGTGCAGGACCTTGCTGTAAAGGCAAGGGCGTTCTGGTTTCAATCAGGAAAAGTGCAAAATACCGGGGACTATGCCGCAGGGCTGTCAGAAGGTATCGGAGCCACCGTAGACAATATATACAAAGCCATGAAAAAGCGGCACAGTACGGACGAACCCGACGAAGTGTATGCGCAGAAGGCCTATTATAGCATCCGTTCTTATACCCTTTATGACAACTGGAGTGACTATGCTTTTGCCAAGGTGTTCTCCGGGTTGCTGATAAAAAAACACCTTGACCACGATATCATGGTGACTTCCTATAACAGTATATGCGACCTGGAAAAAGTAGCCTTTGCGCAAGAGCTCTCCTGGGTAGTGCGCTACAAAGGGAAGTACTATGCCAATCCAGAAGAACACGGGAACCCGGAAGATCTACCCGCTTATCTGAACGGCAATGCCAGCGTCAGCTTTCCGGTAAGGGTGGATAAAGAGGAGCCTAAAACGGAAGTGATCCCCCTGTCCGATACCAGCGAAAATATGCTCTACACCAAAGTCAGCGCCAGCCTGGACATGGACGGTCTTGCCAATATTACCGTAGACAAGACCGTACAGGCCAAAGGATTGACCAAAGATCAGGTGGCTGACGACGCCCTGGCCCTGACGCCCTTTATGGAGACCGACTTCAGGAATTATGACGGAACCGGAATGTGGGAAGGAATGACGGCCCAGCAGTCGGACAAGGCCATGAACGATTTTCAACAACAAAAGAAGGACTGGAAAGAGGATAAACCCAAAATGATGAAAGCCGAAGCCGAAAACGAGTATAGCGCCAGCGTGGAAAAGTATATAGATTTCAAAATTGTAGACGACGGTAGGAGCTTCAAGAAACGCAGCCTTAAATACAACGAATCCTTTGTGCTCGGCGGTCTTACCGCCACCGCGGGCGACGATATCATTCTTTCCCTCCCGGCCCTGATCGGAAGACAACCGAAGATTACCAAAGAGCAGCGCTCCCGGACCCTTCCGGCGGACGTACGTTTTCCAAGGACGATCCTTTACACCATTGCCTTCCCGGTGCCCGAGGGTTACACTGTAAAAGGGCTTAGCAATATCACCAAGCGCCTGGACAATGAATGCGGCAGCTTTACGAGCACTGCCATACTCAAGGATAACGTCCTGGAAATCGACGTGCGCAAATTGTATAAAGTGAAGAATATAACCGCTGCCCAATGGCCAGAATTATGTGCCATCCAGGATGCCGGTTACGCGTTTTCCCAAGCCAAGGTGGTGTTGCAAAAAAATACTTCCAAGTGAGTAAACGTCAGGTGATCGCCATGGGCGGAGGTGGTTTTTCTATGGAGCCGAATAATCCATTGCTGGATCAATACATCATCGACCAGGCGCGTAAAAAGCGGCCCTCGGTTTGCTTCCTGCCTCACGCCAGTGATGATGCTGTCCGGTATACCCTTCAATTCTATACTGCATTCAACCGTTTGAATGCGCAGCCGACTTATCTTTCCCTGTTCACACCTCCGACGGCTGACCTGGAATCCTTCCTCATGGAACAGGACGTCATTTACGTGGGAGGGGGAAATACCAAAAGTATGCTTGCTTTATGGCGGGAATGGGACCTGGACGTCATTCTTCGCCATGCCTATCAACAGGGTACGGTATTGGCCGGTATCAGCGCCGGAGCGAATTGCTGGTTCCAGGAGTGCAGTACAGACTCCATCCCCGGGGCCCTAAGCGTGCTTCCCTGCCTGGGCCTGCTGAAGGGCAGCTTTTGTCCGCATTACGATGGAGAGCCTGAAAGGAGGCCTTCCCTCCAGCAACTCATGAAGGATAATAAAATAGTCCCCGGCTATGCAGCCGACGACGGAGCCGCTGTTCACATTGTCAACGAAGCCCTGGAAAGTTGCATCAGCTCACGCCCTGCAGCAAAAGTCTACATGGTCCGCAAATCGGAAGGGGAATTGGTGGAGACCACTCTGGATACAAGATACCTGGGATCATAACGGACGGCTTCCGCGCATCGCCATTGATCATAACTTGATCATGGTCCAATTACCCGAACTGGTCCTGCCCTGACCATGATCTATCTCCCAGGTACCGCTAAAGGACACATCCCCCGCGTCGTAAATCCCTTTAAAATGGATCTCTCCGGAAATTTTTGAGGGATACTTCTTGATGAAACTAATCATCTCCTGGTGGGCAAAGCCCCATATTCCGGCGGGCTGATCATACTCCTCGTCCGTACAAGTACCTTCGAGTTGGCCCCCTTTGGATATCAATGTCATCTGAAAACTCTTCCTGCTGCCGGCAATGGCATCCGAAAAGCCCTTTTCGTATTCATAAAATCCTTCCCAGTCTCCTCCCAGGAGGGCATCCTTCAATTCCGAGAAAGGGGCTGCATGAGCCAGGGGGGTCTTCAGGTAGGCGAGTAACCTGTTGGGTATGTTATAGGTCAGGGAATGGCCTTCCATCACCTTGGGAAACAACTCAAACCGGTTATGGTGGAACCAATACACATTATTGGTGAGCGGACCAGGATCTTCTCTGAAAAACTTGTTGGTTAACTCTGCCATCTTGCCAAAGGCGCTGTTGAACGTTGAATTATCCTGGATGAGATGGATAAACACACTGCCCTTTGCAGGTATAGCCACAATAGATCCCATCTTGCCTACCCAGGCCCGGCAACTATTTCCGAAATCCACGGCGTAAGCGGCTGAATAATCCCGGTCAAAAAGGGTAATCATATCCACCCCGTCCATTTCCCTGGTGGCCACTTTTATTTTTTCCAATTTATCGCCCAGGTTAGCATAAGCCGTCCAGAACAATTCATCTTTGTCAATGTCCCAATGCTCAATTTCATCCTTCCGCAGGATGTGGAATTGCTCAGGCAAATCAATCGCCAGCGCCGCATACATTTCTGGAATGACTTCTTTCAGGATATATCCTTCTGTCCCCCTGGGGAATACATCATACACACTTTGTGCGTGCAGCCTGACAGTGAGAAAGTTTTTGGCCGCTTCAAACGAAGCGATGATCGGGTCTAACACCTTGCGATCGATGGTTAACCGGTTAATATAACGGGCTATCCTGTCCGGCCAGTCCCTTTGCTCTTCGCAAATGATATGCTTGACTAAGTTGGTGAAATTAAGCTGGGCCTCAGACCGGTCTTCATTACGCAAATAGTAGAGCACTCCCGCTTCCAGGCGGAAAGCATGCCATCCCTGGCTCAGGTGGCCCAAGGTATAAGAAAGTATGGTAGAATATTCCTGTTGGGTAATGACCTTCTCCAATTCCTCCGGAAGACGCGGATCTACACGGCCGAAAGTAGCTTTTGCGGGGTCGCTCCGCCTGAAAATATCCGATATCTTGCGTAAAATTTTCATACAGAGGGTACAAACTCCATTTACTACTTTTGGTGGTATGAAACTAGCAATTATCGGCGACTTTAGGAAGGAAAATGCGACACACAGGGCTACAAATGCGGCGATCGGGCATTCTATGGACCAGCTCAATTCCGGGATGGCCGCAGATTGGATCGCCACTTCGGGTATTATTCATCGCTTCGACGAAATAGCCGCTGATTATCAAGGCTTTCTAATTTCTCCTGGAAGCCCGTATGACTCTATGGAAGGGGTGCTCAAAATCATCCGCTACGGAAGGGAAAATAACATACCCGTGCTTGGAACCTGCGGAGGTTTCCAGCACATGGTCATCGAATTCGCCAGAAATGTGCTGGAAATAGGGGATGCCGAACATGCAGAGACTAATCCCTCTGCATCCAATCTGATTATCAACCCTTTACAATGCTCTTTGGTAGGCCAGTCATTGGACATCCTTATCACCGCAAAGTCTTCCATCGCCTACGCCCTCTATCGGCGGGAAACCGTGACCGAAAGTTATTATTGCAATTTTGGTCTGAACCCGGAATATCAGTCCGCCGTCCACGACCGCGGTTTCCAGGTCGTAGCCAGCGATGCAAACGGTGAGGCCCGCATCCTGGAACTGGAAGAGCATCCCTTTTTCGTAGGAACCCTATTTGTCCCCCAGACCCGATCTACGGTGGAAGCACCGCATCCCCTTGTTACCGGCTTCCTCCGGGCGGTATTAGGAATGCATCATTAGGGCGCAGGATCCTGCACCTCCAAAACCCGGTCGCTCCTTATTCAAAACCCCGTCGCTCCTTATTGCTGTAATATCCCCAATAATTTTGTGCCGTCGGGCACGCCATTCCCGGTGCAGGCGTCCCATCCGGGCCCGGCTGCGTACAAGTCTACGCCCGAGACCGTTTCATTGTTGCCCTGTGTTATATCCCTGCACACCGAAGGGTTGGCATATAATACAGGGTTGATGAATCCGGCAGATTTACCTAGTAATTCATTAATCCGCGCCAGCAATCCGGCCATCAGGGGCGCCACTGCACTCGTTCCTCCAATGGGCTCCGTCTCACCACCCAAGAGGATATTGTAACCCGTTGCCGGATCTGCGTCACCCGCCACATCCGGGACGCCCCGGCCGGCTTGCTGGGTATTGGGAGATAGGGGTACATTTGCGTTGGCCTGATAGGTCGGGAGCGGAAAGATATCGCTTACGCCTCCTCCTGTCGCCCCTCCATTGTCCGGCTCATTCCAAACTACTTCACTTGTGATGGTCCCCGCCTGCACATTTGCCTGGAGTGTGGTCCCCCCGCACCCCAACACGTAGGGGCTGGAAGCAGGATAGTCTACATGCACCTTCCCGTCTGTTTCTCCATCGCTGGATCCTGAATCTCCTGCGGCCGCACAAACCGTAATCCCCATGGTCGCAGCCGCCTGAAAATCCTGGTCGAAAGTGGTGTAATACGAGGCTTCGGAAGTGTCTTCCGGGCCTCCCCAGCTGATAGATATAACGGAGGGATTGTTCTGCGTATCGTGAATAGCCGCATTCACACCGTCCTGGAAAGATTTGGTGGTATTCCCAGCGAAATAAACAGCGATGGTAGCATCAGGCGCGATAGTACCTGCCACTTCTATATCGAGGGTGCATTCACCGTCGCTATCGCTTACATTTTTGCCGGGATTGTTTTTCGCACCGTCTACGGAAACAGCCACAAGAGTAGGCGCTGAAAAACCAAGGCTCGTATAATACGAGTTGATGTCAGAGGTATTGTATCCTCCATCCAGTTCAATAATTCCGATACATTGGTTTTTCCCGGTGGCGCCGGTGGGGAAATTATACAAGCGGGCGACATCGGGCGGGTTATAGGAAACGTCCGGACTCGGTGGTGTTTTAGGCTGTTTCTTCATTTTGATCTTGGCGGTAGCGATGGGGCGGGTATCTAACCCGAAAACGCCTTCCACAATGCCTTCTAATTCCTTGGGAATAAGGATGTTCCCTGTTCTTCCACGGAAAGTGTAGCCTTCTGTATTGGTATAATTGCCCAAGGAAACCTTGAAGGCGTTTTCCATTTGTGTAATGGTTCCTCTGATCTCAACGGCCCGCTTATGCGGTTCTACACGCACGATGCTGAAACCTTCATGATGGGCAAAGGCCTCGACCACTGCCACGTCCTCTTTTGACGTACCGTATTGTTCGGCGAATGCTTGTCTGCTGACAGGTTTAAAATTCTTTTGTACCGCAGGGTCCAGCAAATCAGGCAACGGTTGACCGCTTTTCAGCCGGAGGGTCACGTTCATCAGTTCACTCTTCTTAATACCTTCCACCGGATGCGCATTGGGTGCAGGTTTATGACTTCCCTTAAGGATAAGGTGCTGGGAGAATGGTGTGCTCATGGTTAGATAGGTTTATGCCGAAAAGGTACAAATAATAACTCAATATCCCCAACCGTGCATGACTGTCAAATCACTTGCCGTATCATCTATCGGCCGCCTCCCCTGATAGGATTCCTGCTCAATGATGAATTGAGTGGTCTTACCAGATGCTTTAGCCAAATCAATAATCGCCTTGGTGCCTAAGATTCCTTGTCCGAGAATAGTGCTTTCATAGGGGTCGTTCATCTCCCCTTTACCTGTGGAAGGAATGACGTCTTTGACGTGCATCAGTTCAAACCTGGCTGGATACTGTTTCAAAACGTCCATGGGCTTTGCTCCGCCCCCGAGCATATTCCCAATATCCAGTTGTTGCGCTACCAGGGTGGGGTCTGTCTTTTCCAGAATAATATCATAGAGCAATTTTCCCTGCAACCGGGTATTAAATTCAAAATCATGGTTGTGATAACCGAACTGAAGCCCGCTGGCACGGCACAATTCCCCGCTTTTATTAAAGACCTCCAGGAAACGCAGGAGGCCGTCATAGTCCTTACGCAAAGACTCGTCCAGCCAGGGACTGATGACGTATTGCTGACCTGCCGTCTGTGCGTCTTCCACAGTATATTTCCATACATCCGTAAAGTCGGACTTTGCCGCGTCCCAATGACCGGCATTCATGACCGTATGACCACTGGGCATCGTCAGTCCCAGATCACTAAGTACTTTCTTAAAAGTGACCGCATCATATCCGTAAAACTTCCGGTCTATATAATTGGCGTGCTCTACATGGCGGTATCCCATGTCTGCCAGTTGCTTCAGGGTACCGGACGGGTCCCGTTTCATGTCGTCCCTCACGGTATATAACTGGATCCCCAATAAAAACGGTCGGGGAGCTTTGACAGCGCGTTTGGAAGCCGCAAACAGGGAATCAGACATCAATGCAGCGCCCGTCAGGGCGAGACCGGTTGTTTTCAGGAAGGCTCTTCTGCTGGTAGGCATTGTAGATTATATAAGGATGTGAACAATCGTAGATACGAATGTAATTATTTTCGATACATTTACCCGAAATCATCCATATGGGAACCGGAACTGCCCCCTTTCATACGAGACTGAGCCAAAGCCTGATTTCCATCGTGCTCATTCTGTTCCTAATGAAGCAGGCGGAGACCATTTTCATCCCCCTGTCCTTCGCCGGCCTGTTGAGTATTATCCTGATCACGCCTTGCAATTACCTGGAAAAGAAGGGCCTCACCAGGGGAATAGCGGCGCTGATATCCCTGCTCATAGCGATCATCTTTGTTACCACTATATTATATTTCATCTCTTCCCAGATCATCAGTTTTAAAAAGGACATGCCAGCCGTCATCTCTCAGTTCACAGACGTGTTGGACGAGATCCAGGTTTGGATCAAGCACCGCTTCCACATGACTTCAACCGGGATGAAACAATTACTGAACTCTGCTAAAGACCAGACATTGTCCAGCACCGGCTCCATCGTAGGGAGCACCGTGTCATCCCTGTCCACCACTTTACTCTATGCGGTCCTGATACCCATTTATACTTTTCTGCTCTTGTTATACCGGGGATTGGTTGTCCGCTTCCTCGTCCGTTGTTTCACGGAAGAACACACCTCCAAAGTATATGATATCCTGGAAAAGACCCGGCACGTGATCAAAAGCTATATTCTTGGCCTTTTAATAGAAATGGCTATCGTAGCCTTCCTCAACTGTGCAGGTTTTTTCATATTGGGCGTAAAATACGCCCTGTTATTGGGCGTGATCGCCGCCTTGCTCAACCTGATCCCCTATCTGGGCATATTCACTGCCCTGATCCTTAGTGCGCTCATTACATTTACCACCAATACCCCCGGAACAGTGCTTGGATTGGTGATTGTCCTTGTCAGTGTCCACTTACTCGACAGCAATATCCTGCTTCCACAGGTAGTGGGGTCCAAAGTGCGTATGAATGCGTTGGCTACCATACTGGGAGTAGTGGTGGGATCTATGGTATGGGGCATTCCCGGCATGTTCCTGGCAGTGCCGATCGTGGCCATCCTCAAAGTTATTTTCGACGGTGTTGAAGGCATGGAGCCTTGGGGAATACTGCTGGGGGACGACCGATCTGAAGCCACCGGCACTCACAAGAGGTCCTTCCTTTTCTTCTGGAAGAAAAAGGTAAAGCCTTCCGAGGAAGAAAAACTCATTGTAGATGAAAAAGAAGAGTAGGGGCGCGACCAAAAGCAGGCCCCGGCTGACGGGAAGGCTCAATCGAGATAGAAGTGGAACGAATCACCCCTTAAACCTATCCGCATAGCCTCGAGCGATATTACTTCGCCCGTCGCCACATTCCCTAAGTTGGCATTGCAGCCCAGCAATTCCAGGAAATATAATTGCTGGTCCTTTAAAGGAGCTTCCCAAATGATCTTTTCAGCCGGGATCTTGGTCAGGATTTCCTGGACAAGCCCCTCCCTGACTTCTCCGGAGTCGCGGTATAAACCGACGGTACCGGTTTCCCTGGCTTCCGCCACAATATATTGAGCGCCGGCGGTCAGTTCGGCTTCCATAAATTGTATCCACTTATAAGGCGGTGTAATATGTTCCCTGTCTTTGTCTTTTGAGCCGACTTCGCTGAGTACGGTCGCCTGTTTGGCCAGCTTTTCAATGTAACCGCACTTTTCCGCATGGGGGATATTGATGGATCCGTCCGATACTTCTACATAATTAATATCAAACTCCTTCAGCAGGGCCAGGTAGTCTGCAAATTGATTGCGGACAACAAATGCCTCAAACAGCAAACCCCCGAAATAGACCGGAATGTCGTGAGACTTATAAACAGCAATTTTCTCCTTTAGGTGAGGAAGCACAAAAGAGATCCCAAAGGCCAGTTTGGCCAGGTCTACATATGGATACGCTACCGACAGATAATCCTTCGTGCTTTCCGTGCTAAGTCCTTTATCGGTGACCATAGTAAGTCCGGAAGTCCTGGGTTGTGCGGTGCGTTCAGGTATATGTGAAAGGTTGAAATTCGGTTGCATGGAATGTTACGGTTATTATCTGACAAAGATAGGAAAGCCTGGGGCATTCCTTACATCGATTAACGACATCCACTGATATAATCGCCGGCGCAAAACGTTTTGCGATCTACTCCGTATATTGCAACCCTTACATGAGATATCGCCTGCTTGTCATATGGACCGTTTTGCTGTTATCCCCCGTGTGGGTAAAGTGTCAACTGCCATCTTATCCTTTTACCAGGATAGGCACGCGTGAGGGGCTCTCTTATAATGATATCAATGCGATTTTCAAAGACACGAAGGGGTTTATGTGGTTCGGCACTATATCCGGACTGAACCGGTTTGACGGTCATGATTTCCGGTTGTTCCGGCATAACGCAAAAGACTCATCCTCTATTGGAGAAAACAATATAAGGGCCATTATGGAGGGACCTGGTCACCGTCTGTGGATCAGGTTCTCTGATAATACGTTCAATATATATGATCCCAAGACCGAATCATTTGACCAGGACTACGTCGGAGAATTGAGACGATTGTCCATACCGGACGGGGGCATTTCGGCCATCGTGAAAGACGGAGAAGGCCGGTTCTGTTTTGTCCATCCAAGCATAGGCGTATTCGTATATGATGAGAAAACGCATAGGAGTACCAGGATACTCCTTGATCCAAGGGAACCACCCGTAGGAGAAAACAATATCACCGATTTTACAGACGACAACAAGGGGCATTATTGGATTATCCGCCGCAATGGTTTGTTGGAGGAATTGGATGGAAAGGATTTTCACTTAATGTATACTTCCGGGTTCATTCCGCAAGTCAACCACAACGAACCCCAGGCCTATAACCTGTTTGCCGATGCACAAGGAGATCTTTGGATTTACAGCGCCGGTGACCCCAAAGGGATCTATTACTTCAAAGGAGCAGACCATACCATCCTTCACCTGGATAAAAGCCAGGGCAATACCCGGCTGAACAATGACATCGTCCGGGACGTTGTACAGGATGGGGCCGGCCAGATATGGATAGGAACGGATCATGGGGGAATTAATCTCCTGAATAAAAGCGATTTTTCCATCCGCTACCTGGAACATAACGACTTTGATGAGAATAGCCTCAGCCAAAACGCAGTTACCTGCCTATACCGGGACAACGCGGGAATCATCTGGGTAGGTACCTATAAGCAAGGGGTTAATTTCTATCACCCCGGGATCTTACGCTTTCCTCTTTACAGGCATCACCCATTGGATCCGGGCAGCCTTGGATATGACGACGTAAACCGTTTTGTAGAAGACGCCAAAGGGAATTGCTGGATCGGTACTAATGGGGGCGGGTTGATCTATTTTGACCGTCGCCTGAATAAATTCACTTCCTTTCTGCATCAGCCCGGCAACCCCAACAGCTTATCGAATGACGTGATCATCAGCATGTGTATGGACCATAAAGGCAAGCTATGGGTGGGTAGTTATTTCGGAGGATTGGACTGTTATGACGGCAAGACCTTCACCCATTACAGGCATGACCCGCACGACCCCCATTCATTGGAAGACGACAGGGTATGGGAGATCTTCGAAGACAAATGGCAGCACCTGTGGGTAGGCATGCTGGCGGGAGGATTGGATCTTATGGACAGGGAACACAATCAATTCATTCACCACCGTCCTGCTTCACCGCCAAATTCCATACTGTCCAATTACATATCGGAGCTTACCCAGGACACATCAGGGAACCTCTGGGTAGGGACGGATAATGGCATTGACGTACTCGATCACCAAAGTGGCCTGTTCCATCATTTTGGCAAAAGCAACGGACTGAGCAGCGTATACATACTGACTATAGTACCAGACAGCCTGGGTCGGGTATGGGTGGGGACCAGCGAAGGACTAAACCTGTTGGATCCCTTGAGCGGCAAGACGTTAAAGACGTGGACCAGGGAGGACGGTCTGCCTGACAATTATATACTGACCATAGAAGAAGATGCTTACCACAACCTTTGGATAGGCACGCCCAATGGGCTATGTAACGCCATCGTGCATGGAGGAGGGAAGAATATAGCTCCTGCACTGCAATGCATCAATTATGACGAATCCAATGGGCTTCAATCCAGGCAATTTAACGAAAATGCCGCCTATCGGATGAAGGGAGGCGAATTGGTGTTTGGGGGGCCGAACGGGTTCAACTTATTCAATCCGGGACTTATAGGCACAGAGCAAGAAACCCCTTCTATCGTTTTTACCGACCTACAAGTATTCAACAAGAGCATCGCGCCGGGGGACAAGATACACGGTCGGGTATTGCTGCAAGCCGCCCTTCCTGAAACCAGAGAAATCACGCTCCGGTACAATGAAAACGTATTTGCGATCTCATTCGCCGATCTTGACTACTCAGGGAATCAAAAAACAACTTATTCCTACCGGCTGGACGGATTCAACCAGGATTGGCTTACTACTTCCGCGCAGCAGCGGAGCGCCACATACACGAACCTGGATCCGGGTACTTATACATTTAAGGTGAAGGCTAACCCCGCCACAGGTAACGTGTCCCCCAGGGAAGGGTCGCTGGTGATCCACATCCTGCCTCCCTTCTGGAGGACTCCCTTGGCCTATATCCTCTATGTACTTTTTACGATCGGCTTGCTCCTGCTCTCCAGGAATATCCTCGTAGAAAGAACGCGGATGCGCTTCCGGATTGAACAGGAAAGAAAGGAAGCGCAGCAAATGCATGAACTGGACATGATGAAGATCCGCTTCTTCACCAATGTCAGCCATGAATTCCGTACCCCCTTGAGCCTGATACTGGCGCCCATGGAAAAACTGCTCAAACAATCGGATCAACCCGAGCAGCAGCGACAATTCCACCTGATTTACAGGAATGCCCGCCGGTTGCTTAACCTGGTAAATCAATTGCTGGATTTCAGGAAAATGGAAGTCCAGGAATTTACCATCCGCCGTTCCAGGGGCAATATTATTCCGTTTGTAAGGGGCCTTGTGTTTTCGTTTTCAGACATTTCTGAAAAACGCAATATCCGGCTGGACTTTGTCGCCGCCCTTCCGGAATGCATTATGTGGTTTGACAAGGACAAACTTGAAAAGATCGTTTTTAACCTGCTTTCCAATGCCTTCAAGTTCACCCCCGAGTCCGGAAGCGTGCAAGTATCTATCGGTGTAATACCCTCCCGACCACTGTCTTTTGTGGAAATCAGGGTAACCGATACCGGCATTGGTATTCCCCCAGATCAACAGGACAGGATTTTCGAACGCTTTTTTCAACATGAATTGCCCGGCAATATGCTCAATCAGGGCAGCGGGATCGGACTGGCTCTTACCCGCGAATTTGTGAAGCTGCACCAGGGGACCATCACCGTACAAAGCGAACCTGAAAAAGGCAGCTGTTTCATTGTCCTGCTGCCCCTGTTGGAGGCTAACGCGCCTGGCGTGGAATTGGCTTCGACCCTGAACACTACGGAAATGCCTCCGGCAGATCTGCAAATCGATGCCTTTCCCTTCCCGCGCCCCGAAGAGTCAGAGGACGGGAAAACACAGGAAGAAGAAAACCGGAAGGGCAAAAAGGCGACCATCCTTCTGGTGGAGGACAACGAGGATTTCCGCTTCTACCTGAAAGACAACCTGAAAGCGTATTATCATATCATAGAGGCCGCCAATGGAAAGGAAGGGTGGGGGAAAGTCCAATCTGCCCTACCGGACTTGGTTGTCAGTGACATCATGATGCCGGAAATGGATGGGATCGCTATGGCCAAAAGAATAAAAAGCGACCCCCGCACTTCACATATCCCTGTGATCCTCCTGACCGCCCGGGCAGACGAGGAGCAGCAGTTAGAGGGATATGAAACCGGCGCAAACGATTATATAACCAAACCTTTCAATTTCGAGTTACTCCTGGCCAGGGTCAGGAATCTGGTAGCCCAGCGCAAAGCCATCCACAAGCTTTTCCAGAAGCACGCAGACATTCCTACAAGTACCATTTCCATCAATTCCCTGGATGAGCAATTCCTGAAGCAGGCTGTGTCAATTGTGGAGCAGCACCTGTCCGATGCCGGGTTTTCCGTGGAAGACCTCAGCAAAGCCCTTCATCTCAGCCGGGTCACCCTTTACAAAAAACTCCTCTCCCTGACCGGGAAAGCTCCCCTGGACTTTATCCGGCACATACGCCTGAAACGGGCTTCCGATTTACTGGCCAAAAGCCAGCTTACGGTAGCGGAAATTGCCTATGAAGTCGGCTTCAACAACCCCAAGTATTTCGCCAAATACTTTAAAAAGGAATTCGGCCTACAGCCTTCGGCCTACAAACAAAAAAACAAGGACCCCAAGCGCGCCCCTTAACAAATGCTCCCCCTTTCTGCAACATTTCAGGGAAAGGTTAACATTTGAGCCCCTAGTTGTAAACATTGTCGTTCCATAACCATTTGAATTTCAATATACTTTTGGATATCGGTGGGTACCAAAACCACCGGAGCGATTTCTGCCATGCGAAAAGTGAAGATGACCTCCACAGGAGGCTGCTTGCTGATAATTGTGCTATTGCTGTGCCCGCGCCACTCAGGAGCCTTGCCGAAGGCGGGAGACCCCGGATCATATGAGAAGAACAATACAGGAATTACCGTTCATATTCAAAATGCACTCCCTTTCTACCGCCATACCCTGATCATTCAGGCCATTACTCCCCGGATCATCCATATTATTGCTTTTCCCACTGAAACAGCAGTAAATATCCCGGCCAGTCTCATGCAGGCCGGGACCCATTTGGCTGCCGTCCCTTACGAAGTAGTAGAAAAAGGAGACGTCGTGCAGTTTTCCACGGATTCCCTTCACGTCCTTATTTCCAGCACTTCAGGAAAGATAACCTTCACAGATGCAACGGGAAATATCCTCCTGCAGGAGGCAGACAGGGACAGACCTCCGTTTGCGTCGGATACGGCGGAAGGGGAACAAGCCTACCAGGTCAGTGCGACCTTCCGGTCCGACGCAGAAGAATCGCTATACGGACTCGGACAGCAACAAAATGGGTTCCTCGATTATAATGACCGTAGCGTCACCCTTTTGCAGCAAAATTCCAGCGTGGCCATCCCTTTTTTATTATCCAGCCGGAACTACGGATTACTTTGGGACAACTATTCAATCACCCGTTTCGGGGATATCCGGACCGACCAACCCCTGTCGAGCGTCTTACTGACAGGTGCTGACGGCCGATCGGATGGGTTAACTGCCACTTATGCCACTTTATCAGGCGATGGAAAGTCCGAAACGGCATTTACCCAAAGGCAAGAACCCGGTATCGATTATTCCTTTCTTCCCGACCTGGCTAAATTGCCCGCTGGCTATCATTTGCAAAACGGGATCGTCCATTGGAAAGGGGCATTAACCGCCAAAACCCCGGGGAAACATCAATTTTTACTGTACTCCGGGGGATATGTCAGGGTATGGATCAATGGAAAGCTGGCCATTGATCGTTGGCGTCAATGCTGGAACCCGGAAACAACCCCATTTGATATTACCCTCGAAAAAGGCAAATCCCTTCCCATAGAAGTAGAATGGAAACCGGACGGGGGAGAATCTTTTATTTCACTAAAATGCTTACCTCCGAGACTTCCCTCATACGGGAATACTTATTCATTTACATCTGAAGTGGGCGACGCGGTCAACTACTATTTTATCAAAGGTTCCCGGCCGGATGAAGTCATAGGCGGGTACAGGCTTCTCACCGGAAAAGCGCCCATCATGCCCCGGTGGGCAATGGGACTATGGCAAAGCCGGGAACGGTACCGGACGGCGGATGAACTGCTCAATACCGTGCGGACCTTCCGCAACCGGCAAATCCCCTTGGATAATATCGTCCTGGATTGGCAATATTGGAGACCCGATCAATGGGGGAGCCATGAGTTTGACTCTTCCCGGTTTCCGGATCCGGATAAAATGCTGCATACCTTGCATGATTCGCTACACGCTCATTTTATGATCTCCGTGTGGCCAAAGTTTTATACCGGGACAAGGAACTTCGAACTGTTTAAGCAAAAGGGATGGCTCTATACGCGTCCGGTTGATGAAGGGGCCAAGGACTGGATCGGCTACGTAGCCACTTTTTACGACGCTTTTAATCCCGATGCCCGTCAACTTTTCTGGAAATTGATGAACGAACGCCTGTTCACCAAAGGAATCGACGGTTGGTGGATGGATGCCACCGAACCGGATATTATCTCCAATACTTCCATCGCCCAGCGAAAGTCTTTCATGGAGCCTCACGCCATGGGGACGCCTTCCCGTTATTTTAATGCCTTCCCCCTGGAAAACGCAAAAGCCGTATACGAAGGGCAACGCAGTACTGGAAACGATCAGCGGGTCTTTATCCTGACGCGTTCCGCTTATGCGGGACAGCAGCGATATTCGGCCGCCACCTGGAGCGGGGATATAGGCGCCCGTTGGGAGGATATGCGAAACCAGATCACGGCGGGCCTGAATTTCTCCTTGTCAGGTATTCCGTATTGGACCATGGATATAGGCGGTTTTGCCGTGGAGCACCGCTATGAACATCCTGATTCCGCTAACCTGGCGGAATGGAGGGAATTGAACACCCGCTGGTTCCAGTTTGGCGCCTTCTGCCCCCTGCTACGTGTACACGGGCAATTCCCTTATCGGGAAATGTTCAACATCGCGCCAGAGGGTCATCCCGCTTACCAAAGCATACTCTACTACGACCGGCTGCGCTACCGGCTTCTGCCTTATATCTATTCCGTCGCCGCCAAAACCTGGTATGATAATTATACAATCATGCGCGCATTGGTGATGGATTTCGGACAAGACAGCATCGCCCGGCGCATACCTGATCAATACATCTTCGGCCCTTCCATATTGGTCAACCCCGTGTATCAATACGGAGCCAGGACCAGGAACCTGTATCTGCCCGCCGGTACCGATTGGTACGATGCTTACACCGGCGTCGCCTACAAGGGCGGGAAGTTCATTGATGCTGTGGCTCCCTATGAGCGTATGCCGCTGTACATCAGGGCCGGCGCCATCATCCCGGCGGGTCCTTCCCTTCAGTATACTGATCAGCGCCCTGCTGACACCATCACTTTGTATGTCTACACGGGCGCGGACGGAGCCTTTACCCTTTATGAAGACGAAGGAAATAATTACAATTATGAAAAGGGGGCGCACGCCACCATCCCCTTCACTTATGATGAAAAGACAAAAATGCTCTCCATCGGCGAACGCATGGGTGTGTTCAACGGCATGCTGTCCGAAAGAACTTTCCAGGTAGTGTGGATTACACCCGGGCGCCCACAGGGGCTGCAAACAGAACCGGGACAAGGAGCAGGGATTCATTATGACGGACACCCATTGCAGATACGACTGCCAGATATTCAATAATGCATATGATGAACAAAACCACCTTTCTAACAATTGCAAATGCCATCCAGTTATGAGAAAAAAAAGAAATCACCCCGATACCATACCCGGTGTCCGGTCATCTAACCCCATCTGGCGATTGCTGCCAGGTGTCCTCCTTGGCCTCCTGCTGATGAGCGGGTGGATAACTTCCCAGGGACAAAGTACAGCTCCCCCCAAACGCAACATCAGCGGAAAGGTCATTTCGACGACAGACCATCAGCCCATTGTAGGGGCTACTGTCATGGTAAAAGGTACTTCTACCGTCGCCGTTTCTGACGGGAGCGGTGGATTTACCATAAAGGCCGCCGCCGGGGACGTGCTGGTTATCTCTTCCATCGGCCACCTGACCACCAGGATCAAGGTGGGCAGCAGCGATAACATCATAGCCGGTATGAGCGAAGATTACGGACATCTGAATGACGTAGTAGTGATCGGGTACGGTCAGATGAAGAAAACAGATCTAAGCAGCGCCCAGACAACAGTCACGGCGGCAGATATACAGAAAACCGTGAACACGACCCTCGATGAAGCATTGCAGGGCAGGGCGGCCGGTGTCTACGTCAGCCAACCCAGCGGTCAGCCGGGGGCAGGAGCCAACGTGCTCATCCGGGGAATCTCTTCCCTGACGCAGAACACCCAACCTTTATATGTCATCGATGGCGTGCAAATCACTCCTACCCAGTTTGCGGATGACCCCAACAACCATCCGACAGGATTTGCCAATGCGCTGTCCGGCATCAACCCGGACGATATCGAGACCATGAACATCCTGGAAGGGCCTGCCGCCACCGCCATCTATGGTTCCTCGGGGGCCAACGGCGTCATCATGATCACCACCAAACACGGAAAAGCTGGAGAGACAAGGTTTTCAGCCAGCACGCTTTGGACGGTTCAGGACAAGCCCAAGGAAATCCCCGTCATGAACCTTCAGCAATATGCCACCTTCAACAATGGAATAGTTGCCGCCGGCGGAGCAGCCGCCAACCCGTTGTTTGCAGATCCTTCCGCCCTGGGACCCGGTACCGATTGGCAAAATGCATTGTACAGAAGGACAATATTGCAGAAGCACACCTTTACGGTCAGCGGAGGAAATGATAGGAGCACGTTCTATATGTCCGGGGAGTATTTCAATCAAACAGGGATTGCGCCAGGTTCGGGTTTTACCCGTGCCACCACCCGTATCAACCTGGACAACAAAGTCCGGAAGTGGGTTAGGATCGGCCTTAGCATGAGCCCCAGTTATACAGTGGAGAAAGTCAATACGACGAATGCGGGCATTGTCCAGATGGCCATTCAGCAAAACCCTTCCATCCCGGTCAAAAACCCGGACGGTAGTTGGGGAGGACCCACCAGCAGTCAATACCAGGCCTCCAATCCCGTAGCGCTGTCCTATATCAACAGTGATTACAACAAGAGCCTGGGATTAATGGGCGGCGCGTATGTTGATATTACCCCGATGAAGGGACTGGTATTCCATACGGAAGCCAATACCAATCTATCCTATTTAAATAATTACATATTTCATCCTTCTTACCAGTTTGACGGACTGATCAATCCGACTACTTATTCCTACGTGAATGAATACTACAACTATTGGTGGAACTGGCACGCCCGTCTGCAATATGACACAAAGATCGGGTTACATGCCATCACCGCAATGATCGGGCATGAAGCCCAGTCTGGGGGGAACGGGTCTTTGCAAGGTTCTCGTCAGAACTATGTGACCAATAGCATCCAGGACCTTAACGGTGGGGATCAATCAACGTCCATTGCCAATTCCAATCGCTCCGACTGGGCAACAGAAAGCTATTTCGGAAGGGTAAATTACGTCTATAATGACCGGTATATCCTTTTCGCTTCCCTCAGGGGAGACGGCAGCTCCAATTTCGGGCCGTTGAAAAGATGGGGCTATTTCCCAGCCGCCTCAGCCGCCTGGAGGATTTCACAGGAGAATTTCATGAAAAATATCAAACCCATTAATGATCTGAAATTGCGCGTGGAATATGGCGCTTCAGGGAACTCCGGCGCCAGTGGTTATTATGCAAACCTGCAAACAGTACCCACCGCCTGGGGTAGCGGATTCCTCTCCCAGAATTTCTCCAACCCTTATTTGCATTGGGAAACGGACAAGACGATCAATGCGGGATTTGACTTACACATGTATAACAACCGGGTGGAACTGACGGCGGACGTGTATAAGAAATTCACGTCAAACCTGTTAACCACCAATCCATACGCCTACTATAACGGGGGAGATATTGCCTATTCCGCCGGGTATATTTCCTGGCCCACGACCAATGTCGGTTCTATGTGGAATAAGGGACTGGCTGTTACTTTAAATACGGTCAACATCGATAACAGGATACTGACCTGGAAGACCAATTTCAATATTTCCTTTGACAGGAACAAGGTCACCCAACTCATCACGCCCATCAATACGACCTGGAATTCCACTCAGGTGGAATTTCTTACGGAAGTGGGACATCCCGTGGGTATGATCACAGGCTATATCGCACAGGGCCTTTTCCAGAATTACAATGACATTGCCACCCACGCCGTTCAAACGGCCGGAGGCGTGTTGAATGTCAGCCCCCAGGGAACCTGGGTAGGAGATGTCAAATTCAAAGACCTGAACGGAGACGGACAGATCAACGCCAGCGACCGGACGATTATCGGCAATCCATGGCCTAAGTTCACCTTTGGGTTCAATAACTCTTTTTCATACAAAAGATTTGACCTGAACATATTCATCATTGGGTCTGTTGGCAATGATATCGTCAATTATATGAAATACGACAATACCATTCCCTTAGATAACTCCGGTGTTTATTCCAATTACCTGAAGGCCGTGGCCAACTACGCCCGACCAAGCACCCTGGATACCTCGGATGCAAAAACGGCGGTACTGACCAACCCCGGTTACAATATCCCCCGTATTGCCCCGGCCGATCCGAACGGAAATAACAGGCTCAGTCAATGGAACGTGGAAAGCGGTACGTATGTGCGGCTGAAAAACATATCACTCGCTTACAATTTCCCCACCAAAATCTTTGGCCAGTCATTCATCCGGGGTTTGCGTGCAGCGGTGAACGTGCAAAACCTCTTCACCCTTACCAAATATTCCGGGTATGATCCCGAGATCGGCATGGTCAATTACGGAGGAGTCAACATGGTGGGTATAGATACTGGTCGTTATCCAAACGTCCGTATGTATACATTCAATGTGGTGGCTGATTTCTAACGATAAAACCTATTTATATGAAAAAGATTATTCCCTATATGCTTATTGCTGCCTCTATTGTTTTGGGGCTGGGCTGCAGCAAAAGTTTTTTGAACCGCCCGCCGATATCCAACCTTACTTCTGGTAATTTCTATCAGACGGACGCTGAAGTCATGGCAGGAACGGCCCCCCTCTATAACATTACCTGGTTTGACTACAACGACAAAGCGTTCCTTGCTTTTGGGGTAGCCAAAGGAGGAAGCCTCAACTCAAACGACAGGACGCCTTATATAGAGTTCGACGCCTCGGCCACGGACCAAACCACTTTGCTGACAGGGTACAAGGCGTTCTACAAGATCGTTGCCCAGTCGAATCTGACCATGCTGAACATTGCTGGGGCAACGGGCAGCACGGCATCAGATTCCATTAAGAATTACGGGTTGGCCGAATGTCATTTCATGCGGGGATTGGCTTACTATTTCCTGGTCAGCAACTGGGGAGCTGTTCCCATTGTGTATAATAATATCACCCAATTGAGTGACTCCATTCCCCGCAACACCATTGAAAGTGTCTGGCAATTTATCCTGTTAGATATGAGATGGGCCTCTACCCATCTGCCGGCTGCTTCCTACCAGCCTGGCCGTATCAACAAATATTCCGTAGAGGGAATGCTGGCCAAGATGTACCTGATCCGTTCGGGACTGGACAAAACAGAGGGATCTAGGACACAAAGCGATCTCGACAGTGCAAAATATTATGCGGCAGACGTGATCCAGAACAGCGGGATCATCCTGCCTTCCGATTATTACGCTATGTTCAAAGGAGTGAACAATAATAGTTCCAACAATAACGCGGAAAGTCTTTTCTCCCTGCAATGGATGCCAGAGAGCAGTCCCTGGGGTGTGAATAACTCGTTCCAGGCTTATATGGCCTTTGAACCCCAGATCACGCAGACTGGGGACGGTTGGGGCGCTGCCCAGGGTGGATCAGCCGATCTGATCAGCTATTACCTGAATCACCCGGAGGACTCGATCCGCAGAAAAGCCACCATCATGTTCCCCGGCGACGTTTATCCGGAGTTGAACGCAGCCAACGGGGGGATTACGGTGCCCAACTCGACCGGCTATGCGTATATCAAGAAATATGTCATCGGCTCACCGGCAGATAACAACAACAAGGGAGGCTTTATGGCTGCTTTTACCAATACGATTGTATTGCGCATGGCCGAAGTGTACCTGATCTATGCCGAAGCCATCATGGGCAACAGCGCCTCGACTTCCGATGCCACCGCCCTACAATATTTCAATGCTGTAAGGGCCCGGGCGGGCGTACCGTCGATGAGTTCCATTGCCTTTACGGATATTTTCCAGGAGAAGAGGGTAGAAGGTGCACTGGAAGGCAACGAATGGTATGATATACTTAGGTGGTATTACTTTGCGCCGGCCAAGGCCATGGCCTATGTAGCCGCTCAGGACAGAAGTATCAGTTATACGTTGACCTGGACACCCAACACATATGCTCCGCGTCAATATACTTTTACCTCCAGCGGGGAACACTTTGCCTTTAACGCCAACAACTTGTATCTGCCTTTCCCTGAGTCGGAAATGGTCATGGCGCCTAGCCTGGCCGAACCTGCAGTACCATTTGATTTCAGCAAATTGCCCAATTTCTAAACTACGGTTATGCGCAAACATCTTTTCAATATTACACAATGGCCGGTACTGTTACTTCTGGCCGGAGGGGCCATGACTGGGCTGCAATCCTGCCACAAGGATAACAGTGTCATGCCTTCGATTACTAAAATCAGGGCCGCCTTGCCGGCGCCCAATGATACTACGTTAACTTTTGTGACTTCGAACCAGGTAGTGGTCCTGGAGGGAAGCAACCTAATGGCTGCCCAGCAAGTGCTGTTCGACGGGGTGCCGGCCACCTATAACAGCGCCCTTACGGCAAATAACACCCTGATCATAACTGTTCCGGTCATTGTTTTTTCTGCTGTGGATTCGACCAAAACCAACACTGTACAGGTTATCTCGGCAGCGGGGACCTTTACCTATCATTTTCCGGTTCAACCACCGCCGCCTGTGATCCAATCGATCAGCAATGAATTTGCCATTCCCGGGGATACCATTACCATTAATGGGCAATTCCTTTACCTGATCCAGCAAATCACATTCCCCGGAGGCATTCCCGGTACCGTACTCTCCGGCGACCCGGGCGGTACATGGATTAATGTGATCGTCCCCGCAGGCGCTACCACCGGCGGATCGATTACCATCACCACCACCGGAGGTACCGGCATGTCTGATCCTGCGGCCGGTTTCAATGACCAGCGCGGCATGATCTGCAATTTCGATAACATCATGACCTTTCAGTATTGGGCGGCCTCAATGACGGCCGGCAACGCCTTCCCGGGTGGACACGGCAATTATGCAGAAATGGCCTTCACAGGGGTGAACGCCGGAGATGGTTCCTGGTGGGGCAATGAACGTTCTATCAACCTTAATTCCACCCAATGGATGGCGCCTGATAGTCTGGGCAATCCAGTGGCTGATTATGTACTCAAGTTTGAGATCTATGTAAAAATCCCATGGACTTCGGGAGAGTTCCAGATAACCAACGAAGATGCCGCGGGGCATACAGCTGTTTGGGAACCCTGGCTGACGGCTACCGGCAATTCTTATATAACGGACGGATGGCAGACGGTGTCAATCCCATTGAGTAGCTTTTATGACTCTAATGGAGGAGTTCCTGCTACCTTGTCCACCCTCGTAGACAATACAGGCAGTTCGGCTATGAGTATCCGCTTCATCGGAGGAACCCAAGCTACCGCTGCCTTTGATGCAGCAATAGATAACATCAGGGTTGTTAAAATTCAGTGATTCCCTGCAGTCGGGCTTCATTATAGGAAAGGAAACAAAACAGCCGCCTCCCTCGTGGGGGCGGCTTTTGTCCTGCAAAAGAGCACTCCACCCCTAAAAGTTAAAATGTTCATATGACCCGTTTTTACTCCTTATCCATGTGGGCGATCGCAGCCGTCCTGGTACTTCCTGCTACCGGATCGATGGCCCAGAGTCCCGGCTTTTTCCTGAACGACTGGCAAGCCAAGATCTGGACCCCGCCTACCTATACCACCGCCACTAAACCTTCCGGGGCTGTAACGGCCTTTATCACCGTGAACCCCTCCCAGGTCATCGGTAAGGTTTCTCCCTACCTGTTTGGGAACAATACCAATCCCTATTTAGGACAAATGGTCACCGAACCCACCCTGATCCAATACCTTAAAGACCTGGCGCCCCAGGTGATCCGTTGCCCGGGCGGCAGTCTCAGCGATGTCTACTTTTGGAACCAGACCGGCGCACCTCCTTCGGATGCGCCTGACTCACTCTATAATACGAGTGGGGAAAAGGTGGCGGCGAGTTATTGGTATGGGGGGAATACGGCCAGTTGGACCCTCTCTCTGGCCAATTACTATCAAATGCTCCAAATGACGGGGAGTACGGGCATCATCACACTCAATTATGCCTATGCCCGTTACGGTACCGGGCCGACACCTGTGGAAACGGCCGCACATCTTGCCGCCAACTGGGTGCGTGCAGACAGCGGACGTACAAAATTCTGGGAAGTCGGAAATGAAAGCGGAGGAGCCTGGGAGGCAAGCTACGAGATTGACACTACGAAAAACCAGGACGGTCAGCCTCAGATCATCAGCGGTGCGCTATACGGGCAGCACTTCAAAATATTTGCAGACTCTCTGCGGGCGGCGGCGGCGGAGATCGGCGCCACCATCTACATAGGCGCCCAGTTACTCGGCACCGACGCCAGCAGCCATACCTGGAATCCCCCCGATATCACCTGGAACAGCGGTTATTTTAGCAGCGCCGGAGACGATGCCGACTTCTATATCGTACACGACTATTACACCCCCAGCGGACAGAATTCGAGCGCTGACGAGATCCTAAGTACACCCCTGAGCGAAACAAAAGCCGTGGCTTCTTACATGCAAACCACGACTTCGCAAGGAGGGGTGTCCCTGAAACCGGTAGCCCTCACCGAGTGGAACATCGATGCCACTGGCGGCGACCAGATGGTGTCAAATATTGCCGGACTTCATGCCACACTGGTATTAGGTGAACTATCCAAACGCCCGGTCTTCGGAGAAGCCTCCCGCTGGGATATTGCCAACGGTTGGAACAACGGAGATGACCAGGGCATGTTCAACCAGGGCGACGAACCCGGCGGAGCGCCTAAATGGAATCCAAGGCCTGCTTTCTTCCATATGTTCTATTTCCAACGCTGCTTTGGGGACCGGGTGATTGGAGACTCTGTAAATGCCGATACTTCTATCCTGAGTTACGCTTCCAGTTTTAGTTCCGGTGAAACCGGCGTAGTCATTGTAAATAAGGGAACTACGCAAGAGACCGCGCAAATTGAAGAGGCTGGGGTAGGCGGCCAGTATCATTGGTACACGCTCACGGGCGGTACAGACAACGGAGACTTTTCACGACAGGTGATCGTCAACGGGAATGGCCCTTCCGGTATTTCCGGCGGCCCCCTTGATTATGCGACCCTGTCTATGAACACCGACTCTACCGGAGGAGGAATCCTACTTGCCCTGCCTCCCCGTTCCGCCACTTTCGTGGTGATCGACAAGGGAACATTGGTGACAGCCGTAACCGATATTGACCCTACCAATACCCTGATCAAATTATACCCCAATCCGTCCCCCGGGGGTAACTGCAGTCTCCGGATTACGGGGTTCACTCCCGTCGATCCCTTACATTTGCGGGTATTGGATATGAAGGGACAGAGTGTGTTTCAGGAGGACTTGACGGGCCAAACCAATGCCACCCTTCGGCTGCCCTTTGCGAGAGGTGAATATAAGGTAGAGGTGCATACACCCAAAGGGGTAACCATCAAGACATTATTAATACAATGAATCATCGGTTAGGCGTTCTTTTATTAGCTTGTATCTTCGTGTTCCTGGCAGGGAATACGGTGTGCATGGCCCAGACCGTTATTGGCGTTACTCCACCCATCCGGACCAACGCATTTACAAATTCGTACTGGCCGGTAAAGGCCGACACGTCAGTGAACCTGAGCCCGGAAAAAGCTGACATGGCCTCCCTTGATACGGTCCTTTCGTTCCGCATGGGCAAAGGCATCCCCCTGGTGAACGTCTGGGGCAGGGGAATGGAAAATCCCGGGGTATACGTTCCCGGTTACATGCCTTCCATGTTCAGCAGGACTTTGCACCTGAATGACTTTCGGCCGGAAGACGGAATATTCGAGTGGATCCTGACCGGGGATCACGGAGGGGTCACCCTGCAGTTAGATGGGCACACCCTGACTGTAGTGCAACGCTATTTCGATTCTTTTGGCTTCAACGATTATAAGGACAGCAGCCGGCTTATCACCGGCAGGCATCCGGAGAAGACGTTCCTGGAAACACACACCGCCTACACAGGCGTTCTTCAAAGCATCACCCTATCATTCACCCATGACCTGATGTTGCGTGTTTCCCTGAACGGGCAACTCATATGTCGTGAAGCCTGTGTACTAGACCTGAACAGAGAGCAACTGCGGTATGGGGGACGGCAGGGAAGTGTAGCCGGTACCCTTTATGCGCCAAAAGCAGCTGAAATATCCCTCGAGGTAGACACGGCTGAAACCCATCAAACCATGCTGGGATTCGGCGGCAGTGCCAGCATACCCGCCTATCACCGCCTCAGTGAAGAAGGGAAGCTGGCCTGGTGGCAGCTATTGAAGGACTACAATCTGCTCATCCAACGCGAATATCCCATCAACTTCCGGTTGAAGCCCGACTATTCCAATTGGGATGATCCCCGGGATGCGGCACCGCACTATTACGGGGATAATTTCCCCAACGGGGAAACCAGCGATTTTGACTACCTGCGCCAAATCCGTCAGTTAGGCGGAGAGGTGGTTTTCGAATTTTGGGTATTGCCTCCCTGGGCTACCCGCCCCGGGACCGGCCTTCCCATCTATGATCGTTATGTAGACGCCATGTTGCAGTACTGCAAGACTTCCGTAGATCGTACAGGTCTGCCACCCGATATCGTGGGCATTCAAAATGAGATCACCCAACCCGATACCGTTTGGCACCAGATGACCCTGCGCCTGCGCAGAGCACTGGATGAAAACGGGTTCCGCCAGGTACGCATCCATATGCACAACGCCCCCAACCTGAGAATGGGAACGGCCGCCGCCCATGCTTTCAGAGAAAACCCCGCCGTATGGAATGACATAGACTACACGGCAGCCAACTTGTATGATTATCAATACACCATTTTCAACCCGGACGCCTATGATACCGTCATTGACCGGTTCAACGCTGCTACAAGCGGAAAGCCCTTTATTTCTACGGAGATGTGCATGAATATACCCGTCCTTCAAGCGGGCTCGTACCGCCTCGCGTTTTCTATGGGCGACCTTTACTTCAAGAACCTGACCCGGCTGGATGCCATCGCGCTTTGGTATTGTTGGGTGCTGCTGGATAATGCTCAGCCTTCTTATTCTGCTTCCCGCTCCCTGTGCAAGGTTGACTTTGAAAATGGAAATATGCCCGTGGCCTCTTCTTTCCAACTCCGCGTTTTCGGTTCTTTTAGCCGTCATATATTGAAGGGAATGCGGCGGGTAGGGATCCGTTCACCTGATCCGGACCTGCTGACGGTCGCGTTTGAAGGGATGGGGCATCATACGGTTGTATGCCAGAACCGGGGAACCACTCCTCGATTGATCCGTCTCCTTTGGCCCGGTTTAAGGTTCACCCAAATGGAAATAACGGATCCGTACCAGGCCAATAAGCGAATGGAGATCCCCGGTCAGTTGGTGGTGGCGCCAGGGTCTATTATTACGTTTTTTGATTGATGCCCCTCCTATGCGACACATTTTTCTCTAACTGACGTACATTGCATAAAATGCCCGTCTTTCATGAAATTGGTGATTAAAGCTTTCTCCCTTGCATTCATTTTTTCGTTATCTGTTACTATCCTTTGCGCCCAGGGCCAGCCGCTCTACAAAGACATTCATCAACCTATAGCGTCAAGGGTCACGGACCTGCTGCGCCGCCTCACCCTCCCGGAAAAAATCGCCCTTCTGGGGTTTAACAGCCCCGGCGTGGAACGCCTCCAAATCCCCTCCTATGTGTGGTGGAATGAAGGCCTTCACGGAGTGGCCAGGGCAGGGGAGGCAACCGTCTACCCCCAGGCCATAGGCGCCGCCGCCTCATTTGACGACGCATTGCTGAACAGGGAGGCCGACGCCATTTCTACCGAAGCCAGAGCCAAGTACAACCTGACCACTGCGCAGGACCGACGACTGCAATATATGGGGCTGACCTTCTGGTCCCCCAATATCAATATCTTCCGGGACCCCCGTTGGGGCCGTGGACAAGAAACTTATGGAGAAGACCCTTACCTGACCGGGCGGATGGGCGTTGCCTTTATAAAGGGAATTCAGGGCACTGATCCCGTGTACCTAAAAGCCTCCGCCTGCGCCAAACATTTTGCTGTGCATAGCGGTCCTGAAGCCACCCGGCATTCCATTAACGTCCGGGTGGATGAACAGGACCTTCGGGAAACATACCTGCCCGCTTTCCATCAATTGGTTGACTCGGGGGTGGAATCAGTCATGTGCGCCTATAACAGGGTTAACGATGAGCCCTGCTGTACGGGCAAGACCCTCTTGAAGGACATACTGAGGGACGAGTGGCATTTCAAGGGGCACGTGGTTACGGATTGTTGGGCACTGGACGATATCTGGGAAAGGCATAAGGCGTTGCCGGACAGGATCACCGTCGCTGCCGCCGCCATCAAAGCCGGAGTGAACCTGGATTGTTCCGACCTACTGCAGGCTGATGCCATGGAAGCCGTCAAAAAGGGGATGATCACAGAAGCGGATATAGACCTCGCGCTGGCGCCCAACCTACGCACTCAATTCAAGCTGGGCTTTTATGACGACGCGGGATTGAATCCCTTTCATGCCTATGGGGCAGACAGTGTTCACGATGCTTATCATATTAACCTTGCCCGGACCATGGCCGAAGAAAGTATGGTCCTGCTAAAAAATGACGGGATACTTCCCTTGCGGCCTTCTACCATCAAAACGATCCTGGTGACGGGCAGTAATGCTTCTTCGGCCGATGCGCTCCTGGGCAACTATCATGGCATTTCATCGCAAATGGTCACTTTTACCGAAGGCATCACGGCCGCCGCTGGCCCTGCAGTCGGCGTCCAATATGATATGGGCTGCGACCCCAGGGACACCGTTCATTTCGGGGGCATTTGGGTTTCACAGAACAGTTCAGTGACGATTGCCGTTGTCGGTCTGACGCCCTTGCTTGAAGGAGAAGAAGGGGATGCGTTTCTCTCCGACAACGGAGCCGATAAAAAAACCCTTAGCCTACCTCCGGGACAGGTCGCTTTCCTGCGCGCGCTGAAGCAAGCCAGCAAAAACCCCATCGTCGTCGTCGTTACCGGAGGGAGCGCGATGGATATCTCTGCCATCGAGCCATACGCCGATGCCATACTGCTGGCCTGGTATCCTGGAGAACAGGGCGGGACAGCCGTGGCTGATATCCTCTTTGGCAAAGTATCGCCTTCCGGGCACCTCCCGGTTACCTTTTATAAGTCGTTATCCGATCTGCCTCCTTATGAAGATTATAATATGACCGGACGTACGTACCGGTATTTCAAGGGGGACGTGGAATACCCGTTTGGGTTTGGGTTGAGTTATACGACGTTTGAGTATCATTGGGCGCAGCCCCTGGTAGCGCACATCCCATTGGACACCATACGTGGGTGGCATGTATATCCAACACCACCGACCGGTTATAAACCTTCTTTTTCCACTCGGGACACGCTCTATTTCGGATTACTCATAAGAAATACTGGACATTTGCCAGGCATAGCCGTTCCACAAGTGTACATAGAATATCCCCAGGCCCCTCAACCGGGAGGGAAAAGAATGCCTTTGAAGGAGTTAAAGGATTTTAGACGGGTACGAGTGCCCGTTGCTGCCGAAACGGAGTTTGCCATTCCCGTTTCCACCTTGCGTAAATGGGACCCCGGCACCCACGACTGGAAAGTCTACCCCGGCGTTTATCACCTGATCGTAGGAGAGAATGCGGCTGATCCCAAACTTTCCATGGAATTTATAATAAAGTAATAACATGTAATACTCGGGGCCGCCCAAACGTTCTTTTAAGGTAAGTTGCGTATATTTAAGGGTGTTTTTCCAATCCACCCTATTGAAACCTGGTGATTCATGTCCTTCAGATTCTTAAAATCCATTGGTGTCTTCCTATTTTACCTGACGGGACCTCTCCTTAGTTTCGGGCAAAATCATTCCACCGTGGACCTGTTCCCTGATTCTGCAGACAATCATATACGCATCCCGGGAACGCGCTTATCCCTTATATTGCCTGGTCAATTTTACCTGACACATACCTTCACGGGACTGTTGAAAACAGATGGGAGCGCTGTCATACAGGTGTATGACCTGCCGGAAGGGGATTTCTATAAGGACGGCAAGAGTTTCGGCAAAGAACAGTTTGAGAGCAAAGGGGCCAAGGTCCTTGCCTTCAAACAATTCAAAGTAGCCGGTTTCCCGGCTAAATTCTGCTACATGGTGGGGGACTCTGCCAAATCTATCCTGGCTCTTATTTTTGGGGACTCCACTTTCTCGACGACCCTGATAGGTCTATATCCCGATACTGCTCTTGCTACCGGGCAACTGATCAGGGACGCCTATGCCAGCATTTCCTATGACAAGGGGCATCACGTTGACCCATTCGAGACGGCGCCGTTTCATCTGGATACGACTGTATCCCGCTTCCGGTTCGCCGTTTTTAATGAGCCCTTGTTTATATATAGCCTGGACGGAAAAGAGCCCGCAGAGGGGCATCCGTTCCTGACGGTTACACCTTATCCCAGGAAAGAAGGCCAGAGCCTGCAGGAAATTTCCCAAAATTTGATTGTGAAGGATATGCAGCATGGATTGACCAATCCCTTTCTGAAGAACATCTCCCTTGATTCAGTGGGGGGCTTCGAGGCATACGAAGTCGAAATCTATTGCGAACTGGGGGGCCAAAAAGGGGTGTTATACCAATTTATTGCCACTGGAAAAAATAAGACCATTGTTATTGAAGGGATTGCCAACAGTGATTTTGATAACTACGTAAAGGAATTCCGGGCGCTGGCGCATTCAGTGAAGATCATGTAAAGGCAAAGACATATAATCCGTTTCCCATGAAAACAAGACTATCGCTGTTATTATTGCCTCTGGCGATCACGCTGGGTTCCTGGTCGCATTCCCCGACCGCTGCTCCCACTATGCTCCAGGCCAGAGACGGACAACAGATCGCCTGGGATGACTTACTTCGCCAATTCACCGGAAAAGTCGTTTATGTGGATATCTGGGCCAGTTGGTGCGGCCCTTGCAGGCAGCAAACGCCCTCCTACAAAACACTCAAGGAGCAATTCGGTAAGGACTCCGTTGTATTCTTAAGTATCAGCATTGATGATGAGGCCCAAGACTGGAAGGGCGCCCTGGACCAAATGGGCCTCGGCGACGACCCCTATACCTATTTGTTGCTGGATGGTCGTCACAGTTCGTTAAACAGCCTCCTTCATATAAAGGGGGTTCCCCGATACGTCCTACTCGACAAGACGGGCAAGATAGTTGACAAGGACGCCCCTTTTCCCTCCGATGCACGTATTACGGAAAGTATCCGGAAATGGCTTTAGCCCCGGGGTAGCGAACCTGTAAAGACACCGCTCTATTAACGAAAAGGTAGTACCTTAAGCCCCCAATTGATCTTGTATGAGAAAATGTTTACCCTTCATGGCCGCGATGATCGTGACCTGTTTTGCCTGCCATACCCCCTCCTCCCCTTCCTCTACCGCACCAGCCGGTGATTCTGCCTTTCAAAGGGTGTCTGATGCATTTTTAAAGGGCTACCTGGACTGGAGGCCCCAAGGCGCCGTCGCATTGGGCTTTCATGAATATGACAACAAGGTCACCGACTACAGCAAGGCGTCCCTGGAGGCCGAGGTACGGCGGCTTAAAGATTATGAAGGGCAACTGGCAGGGCTGGATACCCTGACCCTGAGCGCCAAAGCATTTTTCGACTACCGGATCCTGCAATCAGCCATTAAGAACGAACTATTCAGTTTTGAAGACCTCAAGGCTTATTCCAATAATCCCATGACCTATGCCCAGGCCGTGGACATCAATACCTATGTAAAAAGGAACTTTGCTCCGTTGGAAGACAGGGTTAGATCTATCGTTGCCGTAGAAAAACAAATACCCGCTTTATATGTCAGCGCCAAGGCTAACCTGGCTGACTCTCTGCCCAAGCCTTTCATCGATATGGCTATTGAGATCGCGCAAGGCGCTGCCGGTTTTCTGGGAGGGGATTTGCTGGTCGCCCTTAAGGATGTTAAGAACGACACCCTGATGAATGCTTTCAAAGCGTCTAATCAGGCCGCCATCGCCGCTATCAACGATTACGTGCATTACCTGCAATCTGAAAAGCTACCCAAGGCCAATCAGCATTATGCACTAGGAGAGGATTTGTATCGAAAAATGCTTCTTAATAATGAGATGATCACCCTTTCCCCAGAGCGGATACTGGAAATAGGCATGGCTGAATTGAAAAAGGAGCAGGCAGTATTTAATGCTTCGGCTCATATTATCAATCCACATAAAAAGCCCCTGGACGTATATCATGATATGCAGTTGGAACATCCTACGGCCGACAACCTGATCCCTGAAACAAAGAAACACCTCGAATCCATCCGGCAGTACCTGATCGATAAAAAAATTGTTACCATGCCTTCGCAAGTAAGGATACAGGTAAAAGAAACGCCTTTATATGCAAGGTCAACGAGCACTGCGTCCTGCGATGTTGCCGGTCCCTTTGAAACCAAAGCGACCGAATCCTATTATTACGTGACTCCGGTGGACAGCAAGTGGACCGCGCAACAAAAGGAAGACTGGCTGGCGATGTTCAATTACTATACCACCGATGTAGTAACTATTCACGAAGCGTATCCCGGTCATTATACACAGTTTCTGCATTTGAATGCTTCGTCTGCGTCCAAGATCGAAAAGATATTTTCCTCCTACGCATTCGTTGAGGGATGGGCGCATTATACGGAAAAAATGATGCTGGACGAAGGCTACGGCAATAACGGAGACTCCATAACGGCGGCCAAATACAGGCTTGCCCAGTCGGGAGATGCGTTGCTCCGGATCTGCCGGCTGTGCGTGTCCATTAAAACACATTGCCGGGGTATGAGTGTGGATGAAGCGACCCGCTTCTTCATGGACAATTGGTACCAGGGCGATAAGCCTTCGAGGCAGGAAGCCCTGCGCGGAACCTTTGATCCCGGTTATCTCTTTTATACCCTGGGTAAGCTGGAGATCCTGAAACTACGGGACGACTATCAAAAGCAGGAAGGGGCCGGCTATTCCCTTCAGACATTCAACGACGCCATGATGGACAATGGCATGCCACCCGTGCGGATGTTAAGGGAGATATTACTGAAGGATTCGACGCAGTGGAAGGACGTGTTATAGGAGGACGCCCCGGCCATTCTGTTGAATGGTCCGTTCATCAGGTGAACGTCAGTGCCATTCTGTTGATTGGTCCCTTCATCAGGTGGACGCCAGTGCCATTCTGTTGATTGGTCCCTTCATCAGGTGGACGCCCGTACCATCAGCACAGATGGCAAAGTAATACTGGCTTTGGCGATATCGAAATCCTTCCCTTCAATGGCTTTGAAGAGCAGGGTAGCGGCGGTTCTGCCGATCTCAAATGCGGGTTGGGTGATCGTGGTAAGGGCCGGACACAACAAGGGCGCCAGGGGCATATTGGAAAAACAGATCACTTTGACGTCTTCAGGAATGGATAGATTCATTGAATCACAGGCCAAATAAACAGGGGTGACCAGCTTTTCAACTGAGGCGACGATGCCGTCCGGTCTTTTGTCCCCTTCTTTGACTGTTGACAACGCGTGCCTTATGATGTTTTCCATCTGTCCTGCGTCGCCCATGCAGAGAATGGTATCATCAGGGGACACTGGCATGTCATAGCAGCGCAAGGCCTGCTGATAACCCTGCATACGCTTTTGGGAAATGGACAGACTTTCTGAAATGGAGAGGTATAAAATCCTTGCACAATTCCTTTCTATTAGGTGCTTTGTAGCGGTATAGCCCACCTGGAAGTCGTCCGTGGATACCTGCGCTGTTTTTACGTCGTCACAAACCCGGTCAAAGAAAACCACCGGAACATTCTTCCTGATCAGGTCCCTTATATGGCCGCCTTCCTTGGTCTCACAGGCTACGGAAATCAGCACCCCATCAACTCTTCCGCTCCCGAAATCCTTTAAAATCGCCGCTTCCCGAAGATAGTGCTCGTGTGAAAGATATATCAATACATGATACCCCTTTTCCTGGGCCACCGACTCAATCCCTTCAATGGCGAGTGAAAAAAAACTGTCGTTGATCGCGGGCAGCACGATACCAATGGTCTTGCTTTTATGCTTTCTCAGGCCGCCCGCATAGGGATTGGGTACGTAGTCCAGTTTTCTAGCCATCTCCAACACCTTCAACTTTGTTTCGGCACTGATCTCATAGCTATCTTTCAACGCCTTTGAAACAGTTCCCGGGGACAGATTCAACGCTGAAGCCAACATTCTGATCGTAATTGTACTCATAGCTTTAGTGACGAAACCGGTTTCGTAAATAAAATTAAGTAATTGTGCTAAAATGGCTGTCAAAATCAGCAATTTACTTTAACAATTGATCGCCATGAATGAATCAACGCCCCTGAGCAGCCTGGATGATTGGGAAGACGACCTGTTGGTCCGCTATCCCGAAGCGGAAATGATCGCCGGTGATAAAGCTACAGAAGCTTTCCGGGACTATGATCATACGGTAAAAGACTCCGTAAGGGAGTTTTACCGGATCAATCACCAATACCAGACCTACGATTTTGTATTAGATAAGAGAAAGGAATTTCTGCAGTTCAATAAAAAGACCATGCCGGTATGGGAGGCCTTCGATTTCCTCAACCAATTGGTGGATGACTCGGACCCGGATACGGACCTTGATCAATTCCAGCACTTGCTGCAAACATCTGAAGCGATCCGGGCCGACGGTCATCCCGACTGGATGGTGCTGACAGGATTATTGCACGACCTGGGCAAGGTGCTTTGCCTGTTCGGAGAACCCCAATGGGCTGTTGTGGGAGATACCTTTCCGGTGGGCTGTGCCTTCTCTGACAAAATCGTTTTCCCGGAATTCTTCTCCTTGAATCCTGATTCCAGGGACCCCCGATTTAATACCCGTTATGGAGTCTATTCACCGGGATGCGGCCTGGACAATGTACACCTCTCCTGGGGACATGACGAGTATATATACCAGATGTTCAAGAAATACCTCCCCGACCAAAGCTTGTACATGCTGCGATATCATTCTTTTTACTCTCAGCACAGGGAAAATGCATATGATCACCTGATGAACGACCGTGACCGGGAGATGTTCCGGTGGGTAAAAATCTTTAACCCTTATGACCTGTATTCCAAGAGCCCCGTGCCCCCGGACTGGACAGTTTTGAAAGGATATTATGAAGACCTCGTTGCCAAGTATCTTCCCTCTCACCTGACGTTCTAGGCACAATGACAAAACCAAAACAAGAAAACGAGGATCGCTGCTGGGAGCAAAAAGAATCTTTACTGCTACAAAAGGTAGCAGAAGGTGATTGGGACGCCTACACCCAACTCTTCACCTATTACCTGCCCCGGCTGACCCGGTATATATTCCCTTTTGCCGGCCAGTCTATGCATGATACGGAAGAATGTATACAGGAAGTCTTCCTGCGGATATGGGAAAAAAGACAGACGCTGGTAGGGATACAGTCCTTTGATCATTATTTATTCCGGATGGCAAAGAATAAACTGATCAACAACCTCCGGAAAGAGAAATCTTATAAGGAATTGCACCTTCAATATAGCCGGAGCGCCGAAAAGAAACATGTCGAGCCGGAGAATGCCCTCCAATATAATGAATACCAATCGACCGCCCGTAAAGGAATCGATCAATTGTCCCCCAAGCTGCGTGTTGTTTTTATGCTAAGCACCCAGGAGGACTGGTCCCTGGATGAAATCTCCCGGGAACTCCGGTTGCCCAAGGAGACCGTGAAAAAGCGGCTTTATATGGCAACGACTTTTATCAGGACCTATCTGCGCCAACATGCTGAATGGTCCTTCGTTGTCCTGGGGTGCTATTTATTATTTTAAAAAATCTCCCTTTTTACTTCCCCTTTCTTTTACGACAATTGTCTTATCAGGCAAATGTCTGTTCATGACCCTTGCAGAAGCCCTGGAATTTTCTGAAGTACTGGCCTCGGGTAATTATACCCGAAGACAACTGGATCAATTGCTGGAGTACCTGCAAACTACCGGACAACCGGAAGTTGAGGCTTTCTTTACGGCCTATTACGAAGCCGTCAGGGAATTGCCCGAACCGGGTCCGGTGAACCCTGAATTCAGGGACAGGTTATACTCCCTTCATCCGGGAAAGGAGCAAGCTGACGAGAAGAACGAAGATGGACCTTCCGAAGAAACGCCCGTGGCCCGTATCCGTACCTGGCCATTATTGACCGGCATAGCTGCTATGGTGGCCCTGTTATCGATAGGCATCTGGAAATGGGACTCCTCTCTTTCTCATCCATCACCGGTGGCTAAAGCCGGCAAGGAACAGCCTGCACAAATAATTCCCGGCGGCAATAAGGCTGTTCTAACGCTCGCCGGCGGTCAGCAGATTGTGTTGGATAGCCTTCAAAACGGAACGCTCAGCCGCCAGGGGAATTCCAATGTGCTCAAACTCTCTTCAGGCAAGCTGGCCTATCAAACTGAAAAAAACACCTCAGCATCGGGGTCCGTGTATAATACTATCACGACACCCAAGGGTGGCCAGTACGAAGTGGCCTTGTCCGATGGCACAAGGGTATGGTTAAATGCATCCTCCAGCCTTCGTTTTCCCAGTTCCTTTACCGGGAACGACCGACAGGTGGAAATGACGGGGGAAGTATACTTTGAAGTAGCCCAAAACCGGGATAAGCCATTTAAAGTAAAGGCTGATGGATTTCAGGTACAGGTACTCGGGACTCATTTCAATATAAATGCATACACGGATGAGACGGCATTTAAAACAACCCTTCTGGAAGGATCCGTGAACGTCCATACCGAAACTGGGAGTGTTCTCCTGGAACCCGGACAACAGGCTATTGTCAGCCCCGCTCAACGGTCTGTCAGGGTGCTCCGTGAGGCAGACACTGAGGAGGCGGTGGCCTGGAAAAACGGGAGGCTACAGTTTAACAACGCGGACATTCCTTCCATCATGAGACAGATAGCGAGGTGGTACGATGTAGAAGTCAGTTATGAAGGGGTTATCCCGCCGGGGCACTTTACCGGCGCTGTCCCCAGGAACAGCAGTTTGGCCAAAGTGTTAGAAATATTTTCGCTAAGCCAGATCCATTTCAAGATAGATCTCGAACATAAAAAAATCACCGTCGTCTCTTGAAAAGATAGAAACCGGGAACGTTAGACCCGCTCCCGGCGAAAATCTGAGCTAACCGTTGATTAAACAATCGTTTCTCTGCAACTGTTTATTGTTAACCCAAAACTTTTCAAAGGTATGTATCCAACTGCTCTTTGCCAAATGAACAATCCAGGAACCCCACCTCCAAAAGCACACTGGAGGCCGTTCCACACAATTTTTCTTGCGATGAAACTGACTGCATTGCTATTGCTTGTTGCTTGTTTGCAGGTGTCGGCCCATGGCTACACCCAACAAATCACCTTTTCCATGCGAAATGCGACCGTGGAAAAGGTGCTCAGGGAAATTGAACGCCAGACTGGGTACACCTTCTGGTACAACAATGAACTGTTGCAGAAAACCGAAAAGATCAGCATCCGTCTGCAGGATGCCAGCCTGGAGGATGCATTAAAAAAATGCCTCGAGAACCAACCCCTGGGTTATACCATTGTGGATCGCACCATTGTGCTGTCTCCCGCCCCTCTTCCGAGTGAGGAAATAAAGGGGAGGATCACGACTTCCACAGGGGACCCTATCGCGGGCGTCAGTGTACAGATTAAGGGGACTAAGAAGGGGGTTACCACCAATGCGAACGGGGAGTTTACCATTGAAGGCACCAGAGATAACGTATTGGTCTTTTCCTACGTTGGATACGAGACGCAGGAGATCCGCGTAGGCGACCAAAAAAGCATAGTGCTCACCTTGGTGGAGGCAAAGAAAACCCTGACAGACCTGGTTGTGGTCGGTTACGGCAAACAAAGCCGCCGGTCATTGACGAGTTCCATCAGCACGGTAACCGGGGAAGACATGAACAAGGGAGCCATCACAGACGTTGGACAACTCCTGCAAGGCAAGGTGCCGGGCCTGAACATCACGGCCAACGGAGATCCCAACCAGACTTCAGCGGTTATCCTTCGCGGAGCATCCACCATCAACAGCTCCCAGTCTCCTTTTTATGTGATTGACGGGGTTCCTGGAGTGGATATATCACTGATTGCTCCCGCAGATATCGTTTCCATAGACGTAATGAAAGACGCAGCCGCCACTGCCATTTACGGGAACCGTGCGTCCAACGGGGTGATTATGGTCACGACGCGCAGGGGTAAAAAAGGAGAGATGCAGGTATCCTATAGTGGTTATGTCGGCCTGGAGAAAGTATCCAATAACCTGAAGGTAATGAACGCCACCCAACTGAGGGCGTTTCTAGCAAAGAACGGGGAGGCATTTTCACCCACAGATGATAAAGGGGCCAATACCAATTGGCAAAAAGCGATTGAAAAGAACGAAGCCTTGTCGCAGAGCCATAATATTGCCTTCAGCGGGGGTACGGAGCATAGCGACTATATAGCCAGCCTGAACTACGCTTACAAGGACGGCATCCTGGAGAGCAGTTCCCTGAAAAGGGTCATTGCCCGCCTGGCTATTGATCAATCTGCGATCAACGATAAGGTGAAACTGGGTCTGAATGTCACCTATTCTAACAGTGATGCAAAGGATGTCCCTTACCGCACTGTTACCCTGCTGCAATCAGCCCTTTACCTCCCGGTATCTCCTGTAAAAAATGCCGACGGAAGCTATTTTGAGGATTTTACCAACGCCAATTATTATAACCCGGTCGCCATGACCAATAACAGTACCCTGGATACCAAGTACAATAACCTGGTAGGGAATTTCACGGGGCAGGTCAAATTACCCTTTGACCTCACCTATAACATGGATCTGTCCTATCAGAGTTACAGTACTAACCAGGGACAATACCTGGATAGTTATTTTACGGACAACTACACCAATATGTATGACAACCCCAATCCGGGTTTGTCAGGGCATAGCCAACAAATTTTCGGATCGGGTGGCCAGGCTACCAGGAGTTCTTATACCAATACCTCTACCTTGTTTGAGGACTACCTCACCTGGGACAAGCATTTCGGAGCACATGCCATTAATGTGGTTGCGGGTTATTCCTGGCAGGACTTCACCAACGGGGATGGATTTACGGTCACGACTGCCAATTTTCCGGTAGATAATATCAGTTATAACAACCTTTCCCTGAGTAATCCCTATGCCCTGAGCAGTTTCCAGGTGAACTTCGGGGCCGATGGCCTGTACAGTCAAAGCCGCCTGATCTCCGATTTCGGCAGGATTACATACAACTATAATGAAAAATACCTGTTACAGGGTTCTATTCGAAGGGACGGTAGCTCCGTATTCGGCGCCGACCATCAATGGGGTTATTTTCCCTCGGTAGGTGCAGGTTGGAGGATCAGCCAGGAGAAATTCATGCAAGGCCAGCACCTTTTCAGCGACCTGAAATTGAGGGGCAGCTATGGAGTGACCGGCAACGCCACGGGCTTTAGCGCCTATACTGCCCAGTCCATTTCCGGGAGTCTCGGAACCTATTATTACGACGGGATCACTACTGCAGCCCTGGGAGCCACTCAACAAGCCAACCCCAGCCTTCAGTGGGAAAAAACGGCCACGGCCGATATCGGATTGGATTTCACTCTCCTGCACGGAAGATTCGGTGGCTCGGTGGATGTATATAATAAAAACACTACCGGCATGATCTATCGTTACACGGTGGATCCCATACTCGTTCCGGCCGGATACATTACCGCCAACGGAGGCAGTATGAACAATAAAGGGGTAGAACTGAGCCTCAACGCCACCCCGATCTCCAACAGCGCCTTCCGATGGATCTCCAGCCTGAACCTGGCACACAATATAAATAAGATCACCAGCCTGACCAACCCACTGTTCACCGGGGGTGACTCAGTGGTGGCCGCTGATCCTGAAGGCGCCGGACAGTCCGGCAGTACGCTGGAAATCCTGAAGGCAGGAAGGCCCCTCGGTCAATTCTTCTCCCTGGAATATGCAGGAAAGAATGCCAGCGGTGTTTCCCAATACATTTCCTCTACCGGGGCGCTCACGACTACGCCTAATCAAGGGGTAGATTATCACTACCTGGGCAATGCACAGCCAAAGCTGCTGCTTGGCTGGTCTAATAACTTCCGTTATAAGAATTTCGACCTGAATATTTTCGTGAGGGGCACCTTCGGGAATAAAGTCTTCAATGCGACCAGGGCGGATCTTTTCCGGCCCTCTACGGCGCAATACACGAATATTTTGGTGGATGCCGCCGGAGAATCCACTAAAGACTACAATTCTTACCTGTATTCTTCCCGCTTTATTGAAAACGGAAGCTATTTGCGCTTTGACAATGCCACCCTCGGGTATACATTGAGGAAATTAGGCCCCTACGTCCATTCCGTGAAGTTCTATGTCACCGGGAATAACTTGTTTGTCATTACCGGGTACAAAGGCATTGATCCTGAAATTAATCAGGGTGGGCTGGCTCCGGGTGTGGATTACAACAATTTCTATCCCAAGACAAGGACTTTCCTGTTCGGAGCAAACGTATCCTTCTAATTTAAAAGTGTCAAAAAACGATTATCATGAAAAAAGTACTTAACTATATTATATTACCGGGGCTACTGGCGGGCGTATTGTGTTCGTGTCATAAACTGAACGTGCCGATCACTTCAGAATTGACCCCCAGCGTATTCCCTCAAGACTCCGCTCAATTCATCCAGGCTGAAGGGCCCGTCTACGTGGCGCTGAGAGGCAGTTACGGGGTTGAATATTTCTTTGAGCAGACCTTAAGCACCGATGAAGAGATCCTGCCCGCCAGGGGAGGTAATTGGTTCAATGGGGCGGAAAACCAGCAAATGCACTACCATACCTGGAATAGCGGCAATGGTTATCAAAGTAGCATGTGGAGCTGGTGCTCTACCATCATCGGTCAGGCCACCCAGGAGATCGCCATTTTAAACGAGGATGAACCCAACAGCACAGCTTCCAAGCTGACCAGCATTGCGGAGATCAGGACGGTCCGTGCATTTGCCTACTTCATCATGATGGACATGTTTGGGAGCCTGCCGATCGATACGGCCTACGGAAATTTTACCCCACAGCCTAATGTGCCAAGGGCGCAAGTGGCCAGCTTTATTGAAAGCGAAGTCAAGGCTTGCCTTCCTAACCTGAGTACCGTAGTAGGGCAGAGCACATACGGCAGGGCCACTAAGTACACTGCGTATGCATTGCTCGCCAAGCTATACCTGAATGATGAATATTACTCCGGTACCGGGCGGTATAACGACTGCATCGCCGCCTGCGACAGTGTGATCAATTCCGGCCAGTACTCCCTGACTTCGGTCGGCACCTGGCTCCAGCAGTTTTATCCGACCAACGGGCCACAATGCACGGAGTTCATTTTTGCCATTCCCGAAGACCCGAACTTCTCCGAAGGGCCCTTTTCCTTCAGGGGAACGAATTTACATTCCCGGTACGACGTACCCCGCTCGGAAGTGGCCAAGTTCAGCCTCAAGTTTACGCCCAGCGCCCCTGAAAGCACCATCCCCAGTTACTATGCTTATTTCTGGGATCCTAACGACATACGGAACCAGGAATGGCTGTCGGGGCTGCAGTACCTCAACGACGGCGTTACTCCTGTGACGGTTACCACGACTAACTTAGGATACAACCAATTTTATACCGGTTCCGATCCCTCGGGATCCTACACCTACCAGGTCAACCTGACTCCGGATGTAATCCTCCGGCAGGATACTGCGTCGTTTGATTGCGGGAATGATGAAATCGCCTGGAATATGGGCTACCGGTGCATCAAGTTTTATCCGGATGCCAGTTCATCCAGTAATCGGCAAAACAACGATATCCCCGTCTTTAGATATTCTGACATCCTCTTGATGAAGGCCGAAGCCATACTGAGGGGCGGTACGCCAACCTTGGGTCAAACCGCTCTTTCGCTGGCTAATCAGTTGAGGGCCCAGCGTACTTCTTCCCCAGCGTGGACCAATATCACCCTGGACTCCGTCTATAATGAAAGATGCCGTGAGTTTGTCGAGGAATCCTGGCACAGGAATGATATGATCCGTTATGGCAAATATGAAGGCGCATGGGGATTCAAAACGGATGCCGATCCCAACCACCGCATTTTTCCCATCCCTTTCAGCGCATTACAATTGAATCCTAAGCTGACGCAAAACCCCGGCTATTGATAATGAAATGGCGCTTGATATTATTTGGACTCCTTTCGCTGTCGGGTCTCCTGACAGCGAAAGGACAATCCCAAGGACAAGCGACGGCCCCGATGCAGCCAAAGGCACAAGCAGGCGTGATGGCCTCTTACGCATTGATCAAACGGGTGCTGCCCGGGCACGCACAGGCGTTCAGGGTAGAGTCATTACCCGACTCCGAAGGGAAAGACGTCTTTGAGATAGAAAGCAGGAAGGGTCTCATCGTACTTCGGGGCAATAATGGCGTAGCCGTGGCTTCAGCCCTGTATTATTATCTTACCGAATACTGTCATTGCCAAATTACCTGGAACGGGACAAATCTGCAACTACCGGATACATTGCCCCGGGTGCCGACAAAAATACACCGGCGAAGCCCCTATGAATACCGCTATTACCTCAACTATTGTACTTTTAATTACAGTCTTAGCTGGTGGGATTGGGCGCGCTGGCAGAAGGAAATAGACTGGATGGCCATGCACGGCATTAATATGCCCCTTTCCATTACCGGAGAAGAATATACATGGTACCTGGTCTACAGGAAAATGGGATTTACCGATGCGGAATTGAGTCGTTTTTTCTCCGGCCCGGCCTACTTTTCGTGGTTCTGGATGGGCAACCTCGACGGATGGGGAGGCCCCCTGCCGCTTAGCTGGATGAAAAGCCACGGAGCCCTGGAAGAAAAGATCCTGGGACGGGAAAGGGAACTGGGAATGAAACCGGTCCTGCCGGCCTTTACGGGTCACGTGCCGGCGGCCTTCAAACAACGGTTTCCGGGGGCAGCCCTGAAGAAGACCAATTGGAATAACGGGTTTGCCGATACCTACATATTGGATTCCAGGGACCCCCTGTTTGCCAGGATTGGAGAGACCTTTCTGCAGATCCAAACCCGCCTCTATGGAACGGATCATTTCTATTCCGCCGATACATTCAACGAGAACGAACCTCCATCTGATGATAGCGCCTTTCTATCCGGACTAAGCGCCCGGATCTATGAGGGCATGAGCCAATCCGACACTGCAGCCGTTTGGGTTATGCAGGGATGGCTTTTCTACAGTGACAGAAAATTCTGGAAGGCGCCCCAGATCAAAGCCTTGCTGAGTGCAGTGCCCGACAATAAAATGATCTTGCTGGACCTTGCGGCGGAGATAGAACCCGTCTGGAAGAGGACGGAAGCGTTTTATGGCAAACCCTGGATATGGAATATGCTGAATAATTTCGGGGGGAATGTCAATTTGTTCGGTCGGATGGAAGGAGTCGCTGACGGCCCCGCCCTGGCGCTGCAGGATAGCGCCTCCCGACGTTTGGCAGGCATCGGCCTGACCATGGAAGCCATTGAACAAAATCCGGTGATCTATGAACTGATGATGCAGCATGTATGGCAAACCAGGCCCATCCAACTGGACGACTGGCTGCCCTTTTATATCAGAAACCGGTATGGCACCAAAAATGAAGCCTCCGATTCCGCCTGGAATGTCCTTCTGAGGACGGTATACAACGGGCAAAAGATACGGGATGGGGCGGAGTCCATTATCACCGGCAGGCCTACTTTTGATTCAGCTACTGTGTGGACAAGGACGGAATTAAATTATGAGGCGAAGGATTTGTTGCCCGCCTGGGATGCGTTCATCAGAGCCGCCCCTTCCTGCAAGGGGAGCGATGGATTCCGTTTCGACCTGGTGGACGTTACCCGGCAGGTACTGGCTAATTACGCTACACCTCTCCAGAGAAAATGGGTAGCTGCTTATCAAAGGAAAGATAAAGACGCTTTTGACCGGTACAGTGCCCAATACCTGGAACTGATCAGTGATTTGGACACACTCCTCCGAACCCGCAAGGACTTCCTCCTGGGACCCTGGCTGGCCGACGCCCGTAAATGGGGGAGTACATCCGTGGAAAAGTCGCTGTATGAGCGCAACGCCCGGGATCTGATCACCCTTTGGGGAGATGCAGACAGCCCCTTGCACGAATACGCCAACCGGCAATGGAGCGGTCTCCTGAATTCATTTTATAAAGTCCGGTGGGAACAGTTCTTCCGGATGCTGGATATGAGTCTCAAAACCGGGCATCCGGCAGACCTGGCCTCTTTTGAAAAGGGGATCCGGCAGTGGGAATGGAAGTGGGTGAATCAAGGGACCCCCTTTCCTGTGCACACTAGCGGGAATTCCCTGCTTACTTCAGAAAGGATGTACCGTAAATACCATACGCTCATAGGAGAGGCCTATCTGCCTAATTAACCCATATGACCATGACCGATATAACGCCTGCGCCCAAACGACTGGCCTCCCTGGATGCCCTCCGGGGCTTTGATATGTTCTGGATTATGAGCGGGGAACAGATCATCCATACACTGGCCAGGGTAACCGGCTGGACGCCCCTGGTCTGGATGTCAGGGCAGTTGCACCATACGATATGGAACGGATTTACCTTTTATGACCTGATATTTCCTCTTTTTTTATTTATCGCCGGTGTATCCATGCCCTTCTCCCTGGAAAAAAAGATCTGGAAAGCAGGGGTCCATTCAGCGGCGGAGTTGCCCTGGGATATTAAAAAGCAACAATACCTGTCTATGGTCCGCAGGACGCTCATCCTGATCGTGCTTGGGATGGTAGTCAATGGGCTGTTGAAGTGGAACGGATATGAAAACATCCGCTTTGCCAGCGTGCTGGGTCGTATAGGCCTCGCCTGGTTCTTTGCCGGCGTCATTTTTTTGAATTTCGATATCAGGGGTCAGCTCCTTTGGTTTGTGGGGCTTTTGCTGGGATACTGGGCAGCCATGACATTCATCCCTGTTCCGGGTTACGGGGCCGGCGTACTTACGATGGACGGTTCTCTGGAATCGTATCTCGACAGGCTGCTGCTGCCAGGCAGGCTGCACGACAGGATCCATGATCCTGAAGGAATCCTGTCTACTATACCAGCGATCGGGACGGCCTTATTAGGGGCCTTTACGGGGAGGTTCCTGCAATTGCCCTCTTCACGCCTTACCCCTTTCATGAAAGGCTTGGTCATGGCCGGCGCCGGTATTGTCCTGCTTGGACTGGCTCTTGGATGGGGCGTTCTATTTCCCATTAATAAGCGTTTATGGACGAGCTCTTTCGTCCTCTACACCGGTGGGTGGAGCTTGCTGTTGCTGTCTCTGTTTTACATAGTCATTGACGTAGGCGGATGGAAAAAATGGTCTATTCCCTTCATTTGGATAGGCACGAATTCAATCCTGATCTATATGGCTTCCGAAGCAGCGTTGATCAATTTTGGTTTCACGGCGGATACTTTGTTCGGTGGCCTGATCCGTTTCGCTCCATTACCCTGGCAGCCTGTATGGACAGCCATTTCGGTAACACTCGTGCAACTGGCCTTCCTTTATTTCCTATACCGGAATAAGTTGTTCCTGAAAATATGAGGCAAGTGCCAGAATACCCTAGCTTTGCGTTCTATGCAAACATTAGGCACTTCTCCTTCAGGTCCGCGACTGCAACGCATCACGTCTTCCCCGGCCTATTCGAATGGCGCTTTTCAAAACCCCGAACCAACAGATGTGACGCTGCAAGGGACCAGCATGGTCGGCATGCTACGGGAGTTCCTCAATAAACCGAAGCTCACCGTGCCTGCTCTTCCGCATCCCACTATCCATACCGACATCCGGTCGTTGACCGCCGGGGATATTCCGCAGATCATCTGGTTTGGTCACTCGTCTTACTATATTCTTTCCAGCGAAGCCAGCATATTGGTGGACCCCGTATTCAGCGGGAATGCGTCCCCCTTTTCCTGGTTTGCAAAGGCATTTCCGGGAACGGATATCTATACCCCTGATGACTTTGATCATATAGACGTCCTGGTGCTCACCCACGACCACTACGATCACCTGGATTATACCACTATCAAGGCCCTTGCATCAAAGGTGGGTACATTCGTAACGGCCCTCGGGGTAGGCGCTCACCTGGAGTATTGGGGGATCTCCCCGGACCAGATCATCGAACTGGACCTTTGGGAAAATACCACTCCCATGCCCGGCCTGCAATTGACAGCCACACCCGGAAGACACTTTTCCGGCAGGAAGTTCCGTCGCAATCAAACCCTGTGGTGCTCCTTTGTCCTTCAGTTAGGCAGCCACAGGTTGTTCCTGGGCGGAGATTCCGGCTATGGGGGTCACTTTGCTGAAATAGGCCGCCGGTTCGGTCCTTTTGACCTGGCTTTCCTGGAATCTGGACAGTATGGCGACCACTGGCCCTATATCCATATGTTTCCAGAACAAACCGTACAAGCTGCTCACGACCTCGTTGCAAGGGTCATATTGCCGGTGCATTGGGGGAAATTCTCCCTGGCCCTTCACGTGTGGAATGAGCCCATAAAAAGAGTGGTTAAGGCCGCAGCCCAGGCCCACCAGGCCATCGTCACTCCCCGGATAGGGGAGCTGATCACGCTGGCAGACCATTATCCCAACAATGAGTGGTGGTAAGCCGGGAATGGCCCTAAACCGTATATGCTTAGGCTTCTCACCAAAATACAGTATACAAAGCGGCCAATATGCCGCAGATAATGACCGATGAAACAATAAACGAGGGACTGACCTTGAACATGCCCCGGTCGATCTCCAGCCCTTGAGGATTATTACGGCTTTGGGGGTCTGCAAGGGTGACCATCGCCATCACCACTACGATGATGACAAATACCCAGGACATCCGGTTTAAAAAAGGGATAGGTTCGACGGCTCCACGGGTCAGGGAAGGCAGGAATTTAAACAACGTGGACAGCGGTATGGTTAGCAATGCAGCTGTCAGGGCGGCCCTGGAAGTGGTCCTCTTCCAGAAAAATCCCAATAGGAAAATGGCTAGTATCCCCGGTGAAATAAATCCGACATACTCTTGTATAAACTGGTAGACCTGGTCAAAACTACGCAGGGTAGGAGCTACTACAATGGCGATCAGCGCTGAAGCGATCACCGCCAAGCGGCCTACGAGAACCATTTTGCTTTCAGAGGCCTCCTTATTAACGTACTTTTTATAGATGTCCAACGTAAAAATAGTGGCGATACTATTGCATTTACCCGCCAGCGAAGCCACAATTGCAGCTGTAAGAGCGGCAAATGCCAGTCCCTTCAACCCTGTGGGCAATAGATTCATTAATACCGGATAGGCATGATCCGGCTTGACCACCCCGTTTGCGTCCAACATTTCGGCATGAAAATACCCGTGCTGGTATAATACAAAAGCGGCAATTCCCGGTATGACGACGATGACAGGGACCAGCAATTTCAAAAAAGCCGCAAACAGCAATCCCTTCCGCGCCGTTTTCAGATCCGCTCCCAGCGCTCTTTGCACGATGTATTGATTGCAGCCCCAGTAGTTCAGGTTATTGATCCATAATCCCCCTACCAATACCGCTATACCAGGGAGTTCATTGTAATATTTATGCCCTTTGGGGAATATCATGTGAAAGTGATCGCCCGCCTCTCTTCGGAGCAAGGGCAATGCATCCAGCAGCCCCTTGGTGCTCAGCTTATCGCTGATCAGGTGGAGGGCCATGTAACAGGTAACGAGGCCGCCCATTACCAGGATGAAAACCTGTACTACGTCGGTGTATCCGATGACCTTCATGCCTCCCAGGGTGATGAACACCGCGAACACCGCCAGGCCGATTACACAGACCTGGAAAGAGATGCCGGTAATGGTTTCGATGGCAAGGGCGCCTAAAAAAAAGATGGAAGTAAGGTTCACGAACACGTATACCAGCAGCCAAAATACAGCCATGAGCGTACTTACGGTACTGTTGTACCTGCCTGATAGAAATTGGGGCATGGTATAGATACGGTTCTTCAGGTAAATGGGTATGAAATAAACGGCCACGATAATCAACGTAGCGGCGGCCATCCATTCATAACTGGCGATCGCCAGGCCCATCGCAAAGCCCGAACCGGACATCCCTATAAAATGTTCCGCAGATATATTAGAGGCGATGATGGAAGCCCCAATTGCCCACCAGGTAAGGGAGCCTTCTGCCAGGAAATAATCCCTGGTATTGGTTTTTCCACGCTTTTTGTGCCGGTAGACCCAGTATCCATAGCCTGATACAATAATGAAATAAAGGACGAATACACTATAATCCCAACCAGATAAATGATTCATAATTATTTCATTTGTACGGCGGACAAAATGAGTCCGCTGACGTCGTCAAAAATACAGGCCGGCCTGAAATCGCCTTCCTTAGAGAAGACCTGAACGTTTTTAAATGTCACACCACGGGCATGCCTGACATAAAATCCCCAGGAAGGCAGCTCTCCAAACATGGAAAATTCCGGATAGCCGGAAGGGTCCTCAGGGATCTTACCCAGCGAGTCCAGGCCAAAATAGGCAATATCCTTCTTTCCGCCGCCTTCATAGGTGATTTTGATATTTTCAAGCACGACATCCTCCACTGGATATCCAGGGAGGCCAACGATGGAAGAGGGAAATACATTATGCGGATAACGAAGCGGAGGTCCCTCCATAGGATAGCCCAGGTCCGGCTTACCCTTGGGCACTTCCACCGTTACATTCTCAATGTGGACATGGCGTAAGCAACCGGTGACCGAATCCTGATTCCGATGCCCAAGGCGCACGAAGATGGCATTGCCCGTATTGGTTGCCCTGACATCGCGGATATCCACGTCCTCCATTTTTCCCCCATCCACACATTCCAGTGCGATGGCGGAACGATACGTATCATATACTTTAATATCCCTGATGGTTATTTTTTTAAAGCCTCCATAACCCGCCGTACCCAGCTTGATGGCGCTGGCGCTGGAGCGGACCGTGCAATGGGCAATATATACATTTTCACAGGCCCCGTTCCTGTCCTCCGATTTCAGGCAGATCCCGTCATCATCCGCATTGAAGAAGCTATGGGTCACCTTGACGTCCTTACAATCTACCAGGTCGATACCGTCATTGTTCCAAAAGGTATTACTTTCCACCCTTATGCTGTCAATGATAATACGGGAGCAATTTTTATATTCCTCCACCCAGTCCAATGCATGCAAAAGGGTGATGCCTTTGACCAGGATATCATCACAGCGAGTAAACCCAATGATCTTAGGCCTGTTCTCTTCAGAAGGGCGTGTCTGATGCCAGGGATTCGGTGTTTTCCATTCCGGATCCTGTAATGTTCCAGCATTTAATTTGTTGTAGATGTCTTTCAGTAAGGCTGTCCCCCGCCCGTCAATCGTACCCTTTCCCGTAATGGAAATATGATGCTGGTCGCTAGCCATAATCAATGGCTTCGCATTTCCCGGCCCGTAGTCTGTCCTGTCCGTGCTCCCTAATAATAGGGAGTGGGCAGCCAGGCGTATCGACACATTCGATTTTAAAGTGAGTACCCCGGTTACAAATTTACCAGCCGGCACCAGGACTGTGCCCCCGCCCTGGGATGCCGCTTCGTCAATGGCTTTCTGGATGGGAACCGTATTGACCGTTCTCCCGTCGGACAGGGCTCCAAAGTGTCTGATATCAAATACTTTTTGCTGGCAATAAGCGGAATGGGAACATAGCAAAGCAAGCAACAATCCGGTTAATCTCATGATTATGCATTTTAGGTGTTTTTTTTTACAGATCGGGTGAATCCGGATATAATTATTGCGCAACCGGTTTCGTGGGCGGGGGCCAAAAGCTGAAAATTTTGGAGAAGGAACAAGTATCAAAAGGCATTCAAGGCACTGAATGAACAATGGATTTCTACCTGGTTTAAAATGGAAGAGGCGGACTACAAGGCGTTGGGTAATCCCAAAGGATATATTTTAAATAACGGGGGGCATATCCCTCGTAGCTCTGTACGCAGGTGAACCGGTGGGGGTCTGCACCTTACTGAAAATGGACGACCCTGAATACGACTTTGAATTGGCTAAAATGGCAGTTTCACCCCTCATGCAGGGAAAAAACATAGGCTGGTTATTGGGAAATGCCGTTATAGAAAAAGCGAAATCCCTGGGGGCCGGCAAAATTTACCTGGAAAGCAATACCATTTTAAAACCAGCCATTAACCTATACCACCAGCTGGGTTTCCGCAAAGTGGCCGGGCATCCGACGCCTTACGAACGTTGCAATATTCAAATGGAATTAGTACTCCCCTCCGGCGCCGCCTCCGCCAAAACTGCCTCCGCCAAACTGCGTTGAACCGGCTGGAGGAGGGGCGGCAGGAGAAGAAAGTGTCTGAGCAATAACCAACGACTCCAATTGGAGCGGACCTGCTGTCCGGGCTGTTGCATCTGGAGCTGAAGTAATCCCGCCTTTAGGTTGTTTCAGGTAGTTCAACAGGAAGTAAGCTATCCCTATCAGCAATATGCCGCCGATCGTCATGGCGGCCGCGACGGGCAACAAAGAATGATAGTAACGGACAGTGAGTATTGTAGCAGCCGACACGATCATCCCAACCCTCAGCAGGGAACTATTTTTCCGGATGATCCCTGCATAGAGATATATCGGAGGGATCAATAAGGTGCCTACCCAACTTATCCATCCGGAAAGCATTCCCGCCGGTCGGCCGGCATCTGTATTCAACAGCATATGCGCTCCTTCTCGTGCCGCAAAATAATTGACGCTTGAGTAAATCGCCAGTAATGCGGTGATCTCTACCCAGCGCAGGCAGGAGGAGTAATGCCTGAACCGCTCTTCCCTGAGCAGGCGGACAGAAAACACGTACAACATGAGCGAAACGCCCATCAGGAGCAGCGCCCCCATCACATTCTCTGAAATTTCCCATCGGTGGCATAGACAAAAAAACATCCCCCATACTGAAAGGGCGGCAGCCGTCGCCATCCATCTGTCTGCAAACCGGAACGCCGCAGCGAGGGTAAGGCAAAAAACCATTCCGCAAATCCATTCGGGACTCACGGAATTATTCATTATGCCTAAACCGATGCCGATGAGCAACACGGACATAAATAGCAACGCGTCATCGACTCCGGACCTGAAGTGTTTGTGCTCATGCACCATGAATTCCAGTGCTCCGTAGGTCACTATACCAAAAATGAGTATCAGGATCGAAAAAGAATTGCTGGATGCCGACAACATAAACAGTGCGAGCAAGCCCATGGCAAACATAACGATGATCACCGTTAATATAAACAGGCCTACCCTGACATATACGTTAGGCGTATAAAAGCCCGTAGGATAAGCCTCCCGGATGCGGGCTTCCTCTTCTTTGGTGATACACCCCTTTTCGGTGGCGTCTTCCGCCTCCGATAATGATTGTACATTATCCAGGCCAGTGAAGTTATAAGCGACCATACGCCTTCATTTTTTTGTTTTCTTTTACCAGGAATAAGGCCATGCCTATAGCCGATAAAATAAAATAGAATAGTCCGAGGTAAATGGCGCCCACATCGTTTATCATCCACAGGATCCTTATTACTCCAGTACTGATCCCCACATATCCATAAAGCGATATGATCACCAGGAAATAAAAAGACCGTTCAAAGATGGCCCGCCTGTAGAACCAGGCCACTGAACCTAAGAGTAACAGGAGCCACAGCGGCCAATAATCGTTGAAATAATGAAACATTCCCGCCAGGCAGGAGATAGACAGGAGATGAATGCCGAAGTTTTCATACGTAAAGGCGAAGTGCGCCTTGAACCCCGACTTTTTGCTCAGGAGTGCCGCCAGCACCATGAGTATCCCCAGCCCCAGTCCGGCGTAAATCAACCTGGTGTCACTAAAATCATTGCTGCGCCATAGGCCCAAAGGCGTCGCTACTATCCCTAGCCAGGCGGCCAGGTTGGTAATACCCAGGCTAAGGACGCCCAGGTGGTCAAAGTAATAGGCCGCAGGAAACAATATCAAAAGTGGGATGAATCCGGCCAACCGCAGAGAATTCCCGAACAGGGAATATTGAAACTGAAGGTAGGCGATCAATGTAACAAAGGTCAGGCAGGCCAGAAGCAATATATAATCGTAGAAAATGGTCGGGGAGACGGTCTTCCCCCATGAAAAAGGGGCGCGAAACCGAAGGCAATACCCGAAACTACCAACGCAAACAAGCGCTATTCCGAAGACGATCACCGTATGGTCAATCGAATCCAGGTGTTGGTAAATCCAGATACTCAATCCTCCGCTCAGCAGGAATACTCCGAGATACAGTAATGTTTTAAGTTCCCAGTGCACCGAAAACACGGAATGGATGGAAACATCGCCAACTTTTGCCAGTGAAGCATCGGAGATCAAACCTTCTGCGTGGAATTTCTCAAACAATCGTTTATTCAAGTTCGTACTGGATTAGGTATTAAATATAATAAAATATCAGGATATCTTCGTTTTCAGGCATAGCCTAATTCTCAGGTATACCTCCATTTGCCGGTCCTCATATACCAGAAAGCCAGGCTTCCCAGGATGAGCCAATAGAGGTATTCCGAACCCCAGGCCCATACCAGGCTCAATTGATAGTGCTCCAGCACCTGGTAGACATAGATGATATAGGCCACCAGTGCTACGATCTCTATGGCCAGGTTGATCCGGGTCTTTCCCGTCCCCGTAACGGCATTGAGCCATACGGTGGCTATAGCCATCAGGGACATGCTCCCGGTCACCATCCTTAATAGGGGGATCGCTGTCCGGATAAAGGTCTCATCCTGGCCGTACACCCCCAGGAATACCCGGGGGAACAAGTTCAAAAGGAGGGCAATGCATAAGCAAAATAATAGGCTAAGGAGCATGATCCTGCGGATCAGGGGTTCCACTTTTGATGGCATGCCCTGGCCGATTACGTTGCTGACCATGGTATTAGTGGTGGAGGCAAAGGCCCAGCAAATCACTCCGAACAAACCTATGATATTCCTTAAAGTATTGGATACCGCCAGCCCCAGGGTCCCATGATGTTCAATAAGGGTATAGAAATACAACCAACTGGCCAGGCTCATGGAATATTGCAGGACCAACGGAACCGATTGTTTAAAAATGACCCCGCTCAGTTTGCGGTCAAAACGGATCTGCCGGAAAAGGAAAAAGCGCCGGTGCAACCCTTTGATGCTGATGCAACTCAATACCACGCACATCCCCGTCAATTCTGCGGCAATGGAAGCGTAGGCAGCTCCGTCAAACCCAAGGGCTGGGAAACCAAAATGGCCGCCGATCATGCTATAATCCAGGAATACGTTGACAATTGTTTCGCAAAGCGTCCCATACACCAGGTATCTGCTGTGGTTCGTGCCGACGAGGAAAGCATTGCTCATCTGGTAGATATACAGGAAAGGCAGCCCCCAAACCCGGATATAGAGGAAATGGATAGCTTCCTGCTCTACCTGAGGAGAGTGAAGGAAGCGCTGCATCAGTAGGGGAGTGATGGCATAGGTTAGCAATATCCCGGCGGCAGCAAAGAAAAGTGACATCCGGATCCCCTGTATATAGGTCCTGCCGATGGCGGCAAAATTATTTTCCCCGGCCCTTCTTGAAATGATGGATTGGAGGCCATTATTCAACCCGTTACCCACTACTGCGACGACCAGGTAATATACGCCTGTAATACCCGCAGTCCCCAGTTCCCGTTCTCCCAAGGCCCCCAGGAAAATATTGTTGGTAATGAAATTGATCTGGGGGATCAAAAGGGCCATGCTGATGGGCAGCGCGATTGACAGCACTTGCCTGTTGGTGATAGCCAGCCTTAAATCATTTCTGCTCATCGCTAAACCTCCATTCCTTAGCTAACGGCACAAGGCCTTAGCTGGGTTTGTCGCGAAATTATTTTATTATTGCCTCTGAATCACTAGAATTTTAGACTTGGAACCTATAATCATCATATTGCCCCCCTTAATAGAAGCGCTGCCGCCCGGAGAGCATCAGTTACTATTGCAGATAGGGGAACAAGAACTTTATATCAGTGTGGTACACAAGCAAGACCAGGTAGTACTGGCCCACCTTGCCATCCATCATTACCATGACTGGCAGGAAAACAGTTGGACGGCGGCCTGGCAGATGCTGGAAGAAAAATATCCCTGGCTAATGCGGCCCTGGAACAAGGTCTTCATCTTCTATCAACAGGGTGAGTCCACCCTGATTCCCGCTACCTGGTTCCAGACCTGGTACAAAGAGAAGATCATGGAAGTCCTGTTTGGCATCCAACCCGATACCATGGTTTTCAGTGACCTGATCCCGGAAGCTTCCATATACAACCTTTATCAGGTACCCCGTTGGCTCCATGGCAGGGTGCTCCGGCACTTCAAAACGGGAGAATGCTGGCACCAACGTACCCCGGAACTAAGGGAGCTATTCCAGCGAAAGACAGAGGAATGCATCAAAGTGGTCTTTTATCCCAACCGCTTTGTCATCACCGTATTTCAGGACGCCAAACTAAAGCTGGCCCAGACATACAACTATACTTCCCCCGAGGACGTCACTTATCAGTTACTACAATTGGTACATCATTTCGAGATGGACCCTGAAAAGATCCCCGTCCATTTGCAGGGAATGATTGACCGTAGTTCAGGCGTATACAGGGAAGTAGAGAAATATTTCCTGGAATTGACCTGTGATATAGCGGCGGACACCTGGCAATTATCGCCTAGCTTCGGGGAGTATCCTGCTCATTATTTCACCGCCATTTTAACCGCCGCCGCATGCGTATAATCAGCGGTGCTTTGGGAGGTAGAAAGATTGCCGCCCCCGCTAATATGCCCCATACCAGGCCTACGACCGATATTGCCAAAACCGGACTGTTTAATATCCTGCACAACAACCTGGACTTTACAGCACTGAAGACACTGGACCTTTTTGGGGGAACGGGGGCGATCAGTTATGAACTGGCCTCCCGGGGGGCCTCTGACCTGACCATCGTTGAAAAAGACCCCATCATGTCGGAATTCATTCAAAGTACGGCCACTCAACTGGGCATTACAGGACTAAAGCTGGTGCGCCTGGAAGTCTTTCAATTCCTGAACTATAACACGGATCAATACGATTTTATCTTTGCGGGTCCTCCTTATGCATTAGGCAATATTGACGATCTGCCAAGGGTGATCGCGGAGAAAGGGCTCCTTCGCCCCGAAGGCTGGTTCGTATTGGAACATACACCCAGGAACAGCTACAAGGATTTTCCCCTGTTCCGTTCTGAGCGTTCCTATGGTACAACGGTTTTTTCATTCTTTATTAACAGGACCTAGCGCTGTCAATGGCCATTCCCATTTTTATCACCGGTATAGGCACAGGGGTTGGCAAAACCCTGGTGGCGGCCATTGTGACCGAAGCGCTGGAGGCCGACTATTGGAAGCCGGTGCAAACGGGCGCGATCGTGGCCGCCACGCCCGAAGACCCGGCAGGCTCTACTGATCCGACCGATTCGGAATGGGTAGGCTCCCGCCTGTCCAATCCCACCAGCCGAATACACCCCGAATGCTATAAGCTCGCTCTCCCTGCTTCGCCCCATGCGGCGGCAAGGCAGGAACATGTTCGCATTGATATGGACACCATAGTAGCCTCTTTCCATGCTTTACCCACCGCCAATAGGTATGTCATTGTGGAAGGGGCCGGGGGGATATTGGTACCTTTAAACGACAAGGAGTTTATGTCGGACCTGGCCCTGGCCCTTCAGGCAAAGGTGATCCTGGTGAGCAGGGACTACCTGGGCAGCATTAATCATTCCTTGCTGACAGCCAGGGCATGCCGGGAGCAGGGATTGGACGTAGCCGGTTGGATTTTCAACGATCCCAAGGGCCATTATGAAACGGAGATCGTCCATTGGACAGGCCTTCCAGCCATTGCAAGGGTCCCCCTGTCGGGGAACCCGGACGCCGCATTTGTTCGATCCCAGGCCCTGGAGTGGCGAAGGGACCTGTTAAACAGACTATGAACCCAACAGCCAATGAAAAAACAAGAAGCACGCACATACTATCTTTCCAGGCGTTTGGCCATGCCTGATCCGGTAAGGCAGGCACTCTCTGCGGCGATATTGGCGCAATACAAGCAGATTGTGTTTCCCCCCTTGAAATGTATCCATGTATATCAGCCTATATTGTCTAAAAAAGAGATCGATACCCTTCCTTTTGTGCAGCACCTGGAAGCCTTATTCCCCGGCCTGACGCTCGTAGTACCCAGGGTCAGCGGCGCCAGTTCCATGGAGCACATCCTGTGGAATGCAGGCACCTTCTTTTCTCCCAATGCCTGGGGTATACCCGAACCGATGGAAGGCGTTGTCATATCCCCTTCGGATATTGACCTGGTGATCGTACCCCTCCTCATCTTCGATGAAAACGGCACCCGGGTGGGTTATGGAAAGGGATTATACGACCGTTTCCTTTCCGGTTGCCGGCCAGACGTGCTGAAAATCGGGTTGAGTCTCTTTGATCCCCTCCCCACCCTGGAAGACGGCAATGAATTTGACGTACCTTTGTCCATTGGCATCACTCCGACGCAGTTGTATGAATTTGTATAATCTTACTTTCCAATCCATTCGTTTCTTATTGCTGCCCTTTGCACTTGTCTACGGAGCCGTAGTATGGTTGCGCAACAAACTCTTCGACCGCAATATCCTGCGGGGTACAGCTTTCAATCTCCCTGTCATTTGTATTGGGAACCTTTCTGTGGGAGGAACCGGCAAATCACCGATGGCAGAATACCTTTTGCGCCTGCTAAAGGACCGTTACCAGGTAGCGACCCTTAGCCGGGGGTATAAGCGGAAGACCAAAGGTTATATTCTGGCAGGTGCGGCCACAACGGCGCTCGAGATCGGTGATGAGCCTATGCTCTTCCACCTGAAATTTCCACAGGTAGCCGTAGCCGTAGGAGAAGAAAGGCTGGTGGCCATCCCACAGTTGCTCCAGGACAAGCCGGACACCCAGGTCATCCTCATGGATGATGCTTTCCAGCACCGCTACATCCGGGCAGGATTAAATATCCTGTTAACCGAGTATAACAACCTGTTTACCAGGGACTTTTACCTGCCTACAGGAGACCTGCGGGACTCCAAGAGCGCTTACCGGCGGGCCCAGTTGATCATCGTCACCAAATGTCCTGAAGACCTGGATGAGGTGGGCAGGCAGCAGATCATCCGGGAGATCAATCCTCTGGAGGGACAATCTGTTTTCTTTGCGTCCCTGGAATACGGCACCCCCTACCATATCATCACTAATGCGGCGCTCTCCCTGGATAAAGACATGGAATTATTGCTGGTATGCGGCATTGCCAACCCCAAGCCCCTGAAGGCATACCTGGAAAAAGAGACGTCCAGCTACGAAAACATTACCTATAACGACCATCACATCTTCAGTATAGATGACCTAAAGGCGATACGCAAGCGCTTTGACCAAATGACGGCCGACAAGAAGATCATCCTGACCACGGAAAAAGATGGGGTGCGGCTGCTGAAATTCCACCAGGAACTCGCGGCCTTACCCCTATATGTGATCCCCGTGCGGCATAAGATCCTTTTCGGTCAGGCCGAGACTTTCAACGCCGCAATCCTTACCTTCATTGAAGGATTTTCAAAAGACACCTAAAATTGCTACATGTCCCAATCAAAAAAGACAAAAAAGAAAAACCCCACCGCCGATTTTAAAGGAACCTTAGATATAGCCCGCTCAGGTATCGGATACGTGATTGTAGAAGGCCAGCCGAAAGATATACTGGTCCGGCCCTCCGATTTCAATACCGCCTTTCACGGAGACACCGTGAATGTGGAAGTGACTTCCTCCAAAACCAACGGCCGGATCGAAGGCCGGATCACAGAAGTCATTAGCAGAAAACAAACCGAATTCATCGGACATATAGAGATAGGCAAACAGCAGGTCTTTTTCGTGGCAGACGGAAACAAGGCCATCCCTGATTTCTTTATCCCCTCCGGCAAATTGAGTGGGGCCATCGACGGAGATAGGGTAGTGGTGAAGATGACTTCCTGGAAAAAGGGAGAACGTAAACCGGTAGGGGAAGTCATTGCCATCCTGGACCCTGAAGACAGTAACGACCTGGCCATGAAGGAGATTCTTCTGGAAAAGGGATTCCCGCTGCAATTCCCCGAAGAAGTGCTGGAGGCTGCCGAAAGATTACCCGACCTGATCTCCGCCCAGGAGATTAAAAAAAGAAAAGACTGCAGATCGCTCCTCACATTCACCATCGATCCGGTGGACGCCAAGGACTTTGATGATGCTATTTCAATACGCAAGATCAAAACAGGCCTCTACGAAATAGGCGTTCACATCGCGGACGTCAGCCATTATGTGGAACCTGATACGGACCTGGATAAGACGGCTTATGAAAAGGCTACTTCCGTATACCTTCCGGACAGGGTGCTTCCCATGCTGCCCGAGCGCATCTCCAATGAACTCTGTTCGCTAAGGCCGCATGAAGACAAGTGTACTTTTTCTATCCTTTTCCAAATTAATGCGAAGGGCGAAGTCAAGGATCAATGGGCCGGGAAGACCGTCATCCATTCCGACCACCGGTTCACCTACGAGGACGTACAACAGATCATCGAATCCAAAGAAGGGTTGTACCAGGAAGAAGTACTCTTGCTAAATAACCTGGCCCAGCAATTCAGAAAGAAACGCTTTGAAAAGGGCGCCATTAACTTCTCTTCGGTGGAAGTGCGGTTTATATTAGATGAGAAGGGCAAACCTACCGGTATCATATTGAAGGAAAGCAAGGAGGCCCATCAATTGGTGGAAGAATTCATGCTCCTGGCCAACCGGACCATCGCCGAGACCATCGCCAAAATAAAGGTCAACGGGGAGCCCGTTCCCTTTCCTTACCGTGTACACGACACGCCGGATGAAGAAAAGCTGAAACCTTTTACCGAATTCGCCAAGAAATACGGCCATACGTTCGATATCAGCAGCCCCGAAAAAATTGCCAGCTCATTTAACCAGATGCTCAAGGACGCCAACGGGCGGCCGGAGCAACACGTCCTGGAGCAACTCGGCATCAGGACGATGTCGAAAGCGATCTACGCCACAGACAGCATCGGGCACTATGGTCTGAGTTTTGAACACTATTGCCATTTCACTTCCCCCATCCGGCGCTATCCGGATGTCATGGTCCATCGGATCCTGGAAGCATGCCTCAATGGGCATCCGCCTATGGATAAAAAGATGGATCAGAAATGCCGGCACTGCAGTGAAAGGGAGCGTGCTGCCATGGAGGCTGAACGCGCGGCGAATAAATACAAGCAGGTGGAATACATGCGCCAGTTCCTGGGAGACATCTTTGAAGGCGTCATCAGTGGAGTAGCCTCGTTCGGCTTCTTTGTGGAACTGGTGGAGACCAAGTGTGAAGGTCTGGTGAGTGTTAATAGTCTATTGGACTTCGACGAGTTCAGGCATGTGGAGGAAGACTATTGCCTGGTTGGATTGCGCAGCGGCAGAGCCTTCCGGATGGGGGATAAGGTCCGTGTCAAAGTGGTAGCTGCCAACCTGGATAAGCGCCAACTGGATTACGAATGGGCCCCCACGGAACTGGAGGCGCCCGCAGACAAAAGGACACGTAGCCCCAGGGAACAAGGTTCCGGCGCCCCCCGTAAAGAATACCACCAGAAAGGATCCGACCAGCGATCCCGCAAGTCCGGGGACGCCAGAAGGCAGGGCGGCGATTCCCAGCGGCATAAGGGCGACGCTCAACGAGCCAAGGGAGAAACCCATAGAACAAAGGGTGATTCCCAGCGGCCCAAAGGTGATCCCCAAAGACCTAAGAGCGACGCCCAGCGACCCAGGGTTGACAAAACGCCCGGCCAAAAGGGGCCTAACAAACAGGGCCGCCCGGGGCCGCCTAAAAATGAAAAATCGAAACGTGCTCCAAAGGACTAAACCTATAATAAACATTCATGAGTAGTTTTGAAGAATTGCTGAAACAGTTTGACAACCATTTTTCACGTCGTCATTTCCCAACTTCTCCCGCCACGCTTTATGACCCGGCCGAATACATCCTGGGAATAGGGGGCAAAAGAATCCGCCCTGTGTTATGCCTGATGGGTAATGAATTATTTGACAGTATCCGGCCAGATGCCTTTGAAGTGGCTACGGCCATAGAATTATTCCACAATTTCACCCTGATCCATGATGATATTATGGACAAGGCGCCCCTGAGACGGGGAAAAGCCACTGTGCATGCCAAATATGGAGAAAACAGCGCGCTCCTGGCCGGGGACGTGATGCTGACCATGGCTTATGAATATCTCAACAAGATTGAATTGACGTATTTGCGCAAGATCGTTTCCCTCTTTAATAAAACGGTACTGGAAGTCTCCGAAGGCCAGCAATTGGATATGGATTTTGAGCAACGTGATGAAGTCAGTCTGGAAGAATATATTCAAATGATCACCCTGAAAACTTCGGTGTTGTTGGCGGCCAGCCTCAAGACCGGCGCCATGCTCGGAGGAGCCAGCCAGGGGAACAGCGATCACCTTTACCGGTTTGGCAAAAATCTGGGGATCGCTTTCCAGGTACAGGATGACTACCTGGATGCTTTTGGAGACCCGGCTAAATTCGGAAAGCAGGTGGGGGGTGATATCCTTTCCAATAAAAAGACTTTCCTGCTCCTGCGCACCCTGGAAACCATTTCTCCCGCCCAAAAGGAACACCTCCTGTACCTGATGAAGGAGAATCCTGCGGATAAAGTAGAACAGGTGCTGGCCATCATGCGTGCAGCCCACGCAGACCAATGGGCCAAAGACCTCAAAGACCATTACCTGAGCCTCGCCCTGCAAAACCTGGAAGATGTCGCCGTCCTTGCCAACAGGAAAGGGCCGCTGCGGGATCTTGCCTCGTTTTTGGTTCAGAGGGAATACTGAAGGCCAGGCCATTGGTCGATCAATAATTTCTCTTACATTACCGGATAATCACAAAACTTAATTGCTTAGCAGATGGCCCGTTCGTTACTGCGTAAAAAATCACTGGAAAAAATAGTCAGGGAACACGAAGCAGGTCTGGGAGACCATACCGATTCATTAAGGCGGGTGCTCGGCGTGAAAGATCTGACCTTGCTGGGAGTAGCCGCGGTCATCGGGGCGGGTATCTTTACGACTATTGGCAAAGCGGCATTCGACGGAGGTCCGGGCGTGATCTTCTTGTTTATGATCACCGCCGTTACCTGCGGTTTTACTGCCCTGTGCTATGCGGAATTTGCGAGCCGGGTGCCGGTGGCCGGTAGCGCTTACACCTATTCTTACGTCACCTTCGGGGAAGTGGTTGCCTGGATCATAGGCTGGGCACTGATCCTGGAATACGCCATCGGGAACGTGGTGGTCGCCATTTCCTGGAGTTCATATTTCAACAATATCCTGAAGGCTGTTCATATTTATCTTCCTGACTGGTTGAGTGTCGGCTACCAGACCGTAAAGATGGCCTACAACGATGCCATCAGCCAGGGCAAACCCCTGACCGGAAATGCCCTCATATATGCGCACGCGCCGACGATCGCCGGGATCCACTTTATCATCAATCTTCCAGCCTTTATTATTGTCATACTGATCACTATGCTTGCCTACATCGGGATCAGGGAGAGTAAGAAAAGCACCAACTTCATGGTTACTCTGAAACTGGTGGTCCTGGCTGTAATAGCCATCGTTGGTTTCTATGTGATCTTCACCCATAACACTTTTTCCAACTGGACCCCTTTCCTGCCCAACGGGATGACCGGAGTTTTAAAAGGCGTATCCGCGGTATTCTTTGCCTACATAGGCTTTGACGCCATTTCCACAACGGCCGAAGAATGCGGTAATCCCCAGCGGGACCTGCCCCGCAGCATGATCTATGCACTGGGCATTTGTACGGTCATTTATATTGTCATCACCCTGGTCATTACCGGGATGATTAAGTATAGCAGGTTCCAGGGCGTTGACGATCCCCTGGCATTTGTCTTCGATCAGATCAATATGCATAAACTGGGCTTCCTCATATCGGTCAGCGCGGTGATCGCTTCCACCAGTGTCCTCATTGTCTTCCAAATCGGACAACCCCGCATTTGGATGAGTATGAGCCGGGATGGCCTGCTTCCAAAACCTTTCGGGAAGATCCATCCCAAATTTCAAACGCCCTCCTTCTCAACGATTATAACAGGGCTGCTGGTAGGGATCCCCGTTCTCTTTATCGACGACGTCCTCATGACCGACCTGACCAGCATAGGCACGCTCTTTGCCTTTGTCCTCGTGTGTGGTGGTGTACTCGTGCTGCCCTTGAAAAAGAAGATCCCGGGCCGCTTTCACCTGCCTTATTTTAATGGAAAATGGATCATCCCCGCCTTATATATTTTATTCCTTTTCCTTTTCAGGGGTCGAATCAAAGAGGACCTCACCAATATGGGGGCGGCCGACCATGAAGAGCTCTTGTTCCTCGTCTTTTTAGTCGTAGCAGCCGTCATCGCCGTGTTGTCCTTCCTCCGCAACTATTCCCTGATCCCGGTACTCGGTATGCTTTGCTGCCTGTATCTGATGATTGAGATTCCGGTCAAGAGCTGGATGGTCTTTTTCGGATGGATGGGTGCGGGACTGTGTATCTATTTCCTCTACGGTTACGGGCACAGCAAGCTGGCTAAAGAGCAGGCCTGACCTGACGCCCACGCTCACAATGGTTCGCGGCACGCCCTTGGGGTTGGCACGGCGCTTGTATTTGTCCTTTTTAATGATTAATTTATCAGGAACGAAAACATTGCCGTATGAACTTCATTCAAAAAGTAGAACATTGGGGGGACACCCATCATCCCAAATGGCTCGACGTAATCCGCATGTGCCTTGGTATCCTCTTGTTTATGAAGGCCATTGAATTTATCAACAACATGGACCAGCTCTCTGCCCTTATGGAGAAAAGCCGTTTCCTGGGATCGATTTCCCTGGGCGTAATGGGCCATTACATTATTATGGTCCACCTGATCGGAGGAATTATGGTGGCCACCGGGCTTTTGACAAGAGTAGCCTGCTTGTTCCAAATACCCATTTTGCTGGGGGCAGTGATCTTTATCAATGCGCCCGCCGGGATCATTCCCACAGACAACAATTGGTACCTGTCTTTATTAATCCTGATCCTGCTGGTTTTCTTCACTGTCGAGGGAGGGGGCCCCTGGTCCGCGGACAGACTCCTCAAGTTCAATGCTTTAAAACATTCACACCCGCCCGTTAGGCCCAAGTGAGTCCTTTTTTCATCTAAGGGTTGAAGTTCCAAAAAGCCCTTAGGTGAAAAAATCGTAATTTTGCCGCTGTCATGAAGTTTCAGGTAGGCGACAAGGTTATTGTACAGCATTCCAACGAGGAAGGAGAAGTAATTGAGATCATCAATGATAAAATGGTGATGGTCGAATGCAAAGGAGTGCGGTTTCCAGCCTACTCCGACCAGATCGATTTCCCCTATTTCAAGCGTTTCTCCGAAAAAAAGCTGGTTCCGGATCCCCCCAAAGTAAAAAAGACCATTGACAACCTGAGACCTGAGCCTTCAGGCCCCAAAGTTCACTATAAGGTGGGTAATGGCGTATGGCTGGCATTTCTCCCTGTTTTCGACAAGGACATCTTCGATGATGACGTCGTGGACTATTTTAAAGTGTACCTGGTCAACCAGACAGCCCTGGAGCTTAATTTTAATTACTGGCTCAGGCTGGGGGGAAGCACAGATCTCGAGCTAACGAGTAATATTAAGGGGTTTAGCGACTTTTACTTGCAGAATGTTCCGCTGGAGAACATGAATGACAGCCCCAAATTTGACTTTGAATTCTCGCTAACAGCCCCCAAACAGGGGAAAGTCACCCATTTTGAGGCGTCCCACAAGATCAAGACTAAGCAGTTATTTCAAAAGATAGAAGAACTCCGCAAGCGACAGGAAGCCACTTTTTCCTACCTGTTGTTTGAACAATACCCGGACGAGCCGTTTAAAGAAAGCGTAGATCTGAGTCGTCTCTCCAACGCCGGCTTCAAAGTGTATGACCTTTCTAAGGTAAGGCAGCACCTGGAACCCGCCCGTTCCGTCATTGACCTTCATATTGAACGACTTACAGATAGCTGGAAGCGGATGTCCTCCCCGGAAATGTTGACTCTCCAGTTGAAAACATTTGAAAAGTACTATGAACTTGCCCTTTTTCACCACCAACCTTCCCTGATCGTCATTCACGGGGTAGGAACGGGCCGCCTGCGCGACGAAATCCACGAAATCCTCCGAACTAAGCGGGAGGTTAAGACCTTCGTAAACCAATATCAACCCGCCTATGGCTATGGAGCCACAGAGATTTTATTTGATTATCAATAGGTTACGAAATAATTAAGCCGTCGCTAACATTCAATTAACGAATTAGTTCCCTTTTTCTGGAATGTTGGATTAATTTTGTAGTAGAATTTTTGCTTATCCTTTACCCCAATTGAAAAATGTATGCGTTACGTATTCCTATTGATTATTCTCTGTCTGGGTTTCTTTGCGCTAAATTCTGTCACCAGGTACAGCAGGCCCCTTTCCTTTCTTTCCACTGGCAGTGCGGCCCCCGTTTCAGGCAATGCTTATTCAGCCCACAAACATTCCACTGAGTCCCCTTCATCTGAGAACTCAAGCAATGTGGCGGCTGGCAGCCTTCCCGCGAAGGGCGGTCCCTCAGAGGGATTTGGTCTTGGAACCGCGTCCGCAGCGAATGGCGGCGCAAAAACCCTGGATAATGCATCCGATGCCGGTGCGATCGGGAATGTAGCCTCCGCAGAGTTGGCCCCTGCTCCAATAGCTTCTCCTAAGACCCTGGTAAACAGGTCTATGGAAACGGCCAGCCCGAGGGTTGAGAAAATCGTTCCAACCGCATTGGCTACAGCAGCGCTTTTGCCATCCAGGTCTTCTGCACCCACAGCCTCTTCCGTGAGTGCGTCTTCCACTAATTCGATCACCACTACCAATAATGAGGTTTCCGAAGCTAAAACGGAAGCCCCTGCTTCAGATGCCGCCGTAACTACTACTGAGTCAACGACTTCATCGGAAATCAACCTGGAATCTGCTGTATCACTGGATGCGGATTTCCTGGAACTCGCCCCCGTGCCGGACGCCGTACAGGTACAACCGGCTGCCGCGCCGTTCGCCCTTTCTGCTCAGTCTGAAGCTTTTGCCCTGCACATTGCCGATTCCATAAGGAACTCCCTGATGGACCCCCATGGCATCCAGTTCGGGGGAATTGCCGGTTTGAACTGGTCGGGCGCTTCCGCCACTAACACCACCGGAAAAGTATCCGGATCACCGTTAATGGGCTTTAATCTCGGTTTTTTTGCCGACATCCCCGTAGAGAAGAAACTTTCCGTACGCCCTGAGCTCCTTTACTCTTTCGAAGGATATCAGCCTGATGTAAACGGACAAAGAATAAACGTGCACGTCGCTTACCTGACGATGCCCATCGACCTGGTTTACCATACCAACTGGTTCAACAAACGCATTTATGTCGGTGCCGGCCCTTATGCAGCTTATGGCCTGAGTGGAACCTACACCATGAAAGGAATCGATACCGACATGCAGTTCGGAAACAACTACGCCAACGGGGATAACTTGAGGAAGGTTGACCTGGGCGCCAATTTTATGGCAGGCGTTTTATTAGACAGGAATTTTATCATCGGCGCCAAGTTTGACCTGGGCTTATCAAATATCGCTTCCGGCGGCTCTTCTTCCCAGATTCATACCCGCAGCTTCGGATTATCTATTGGTTATGTATTCCGGAACAAAGCCAATACCAAAACACTGTAACCTTCACGCGTGCTAAATACCTATAAAAGAACCGGCCTTTGCGGCCGGTTCTTTTTTTTTCGCCGGCGGGTTATTTCTAAGAGCTTAACCCGCCGGCGAAAAAACCTCTTATGTCTGGCCCTTCGGGCAGCGGGCTCCGCCCGCTATTTTTCGCCAGAGGCCCGCTTTTTTATAATATTCGTTCCAGAAACTTTAAATCCAGCCACCGGTCGAATTTGAATCCTACTTCCCTGAAATGGGCCACTTCTTCAAAACCGAATGAACGATGAAGGTGCAGGCTGGCATCGTTACTGGCGTCTATTCCTGCCACAATAGCGTGTACCTGTCTTTCTCTTGCCGCTTCTATGACAGGTGGCATCAATAACTTACCGATTCCTTTTCCCCTGTCGGTGGCTGAGACGTAGACGGAATTTTCTACCGTATACCGGTAGGCTGCCCAGGCCCTGAAAGGGCCAAAGGAGCTGAATCCAACCAGGCGGGCGTTCTCTTCAGCCACAAAGACCGGGTAACCGGCCTGTTGCTTTGCAGCAAACCAGGCCTGACGCATCTCCAAGGTATGCGGGTCGTAATCATATACCGCGGTGGTATGGGTGATGATATCATTGTAGATATCCAGAATGGAGGGCAGGTCTGCTTCGACGCCCAAACGAACTTTTATCATATTCCTACAAAAATAGGCCCTTCATTCCTCTTTGAAAACATACCCCTGCCCGGTTACCGTGTGGATAAGCCGAAAGTTAAAATCGACATCAATCTTGTGGCGGAGGTAATTGATATATACGTCTACCAGGTTGGTCTTTCGATCAAATCCAATGCCCCAGACCGCTTCGGATATATATTTTCTGGGCAACACCCGGTTCTTGTGACTCATAAGGAGGTCCAGGAGGGCGAATTCCGTGGCCGTCAATGAAATCCTTTTCCCGTTCCTGATCACCGTCCTTTTGTAGGCGTCTATTTCCACATCGGCCGCCTTCCGGGTAGGTACTTGTCCCACCCCCCCCTTTCTTCGGGTAAGCGCCTTCATCCTGGCCAGGAGTTCATCCGTATGAAACGGCTTCACCAGGTAATCGTCCGCCCCGGAATCCAATCCCTGTACCTTATCATGGGGAGTATCCAAAGCGGACACGATGAGAATGGCTATATCTGTTCTCCGATGACGTATGCTCCGGCAAACAGCGGTTCCATCCAGATCCGGGGAATCCACATCGATGATCACCAGGTCATAGGATTCCCGAAGGAAATAGTCATCCGCCCCTATTCCGGTAGGAATCTCCTCCGAAGGAAATCCTTTTTGCGCCAATAGCTGTTGTAAAAATCCGGATTCACGGACCTGCTCTTCGATAATTAATATATTCATAAGCTTGTTCCCCGGTTTAAATCATAGCAGGCGGGAATCGTCAGAGGAATGATCCAGATAGGTGTGAGGAACCAAAAATATACCAAATAAACATACCCAGGGCTAAAGGCCCGCAATACGGTGACTGATTGGAACTTTTACTACAAAATGAAGAGGAAACGCCAAAGGGCCTTCCCGGGGGACATTACCATTTTGAAAAGGTCTTTACCAAAGCGGAAGGGGCGCCGAACTTAACGCCTCGCTTATTAGTTTCTGACCATGTCACGGGTTTGATCCAATATACTGAACATAAATCTCATCCGAGCAGATCATGGGCTTTTTAGTCTCGCTGACACGCCAGGAAGGCAGGGCGGGAGGCACGGTGGCGCTTACCCTGATGAAGCGGGCCTTTAGTGCAGAAGGCATCCGGAACAACCGGTTATTAATCGTTACGGCATAGTCCTCTTCCTCTATTGGATAGGAATATGTCCCTGCTGTTGTATATGCCATTCCGTCTTCGGAGGTCTCCACACGCACCTGCCGGGGCAGGAATATCCAGTGCCGGGGATCGTCCAGGAAATGGAGGTGTACCTGATTTACCGGCTGCACACCACCCATGTCTATGGTCGCCACCATATCCACGCCGTAAAAGCAGAGCCAATTGTAGCTGAAATCCTTGTACCCGGTGACCCCGTCTGTCAGGGTCCGGGCTCCTTTGGCCGGATAGTCTTCCGCGAACGGATACAAGAAACTGACTTTTGCACCCAGGGCATTGTTTTTCTCCCACCCCCTGGCAAATATTTCCTTCCATTCCGACGCATATACTTCTGGCGTCAGCCCCCCTTCCGCCAGCTCCGAGACGCCGCTCTCCCGGCAGGTGGCTACAAAACGGTCCACCCGTGAAGGCCAGTTAGTCCTGGCTTTGTAGCCCCCTTGTTCATCAGAGACCAGGTAGCCGTGCGGCTCCAAACCATAAAACCGGGATTGCTGTAATACGGTGTATTCGAGCGGAAGCCTGGCCGCGTGTACCCTGGCCAATAGTTCAGCGTTTGCCTCGACGGCAGCCTCCCCCTTGTCCAGTAATGTGGAGTATTGATCAATGGCTTCAGGGGTCAGGAAGCTGTTGTATTCGTTCACTGGGTTGCCGTATATGTCAAGTGGGCGGCCGGCACCGGCTGCGTCGGGGGGCCTCCCCGTCCCGGCGCCTTCACAGGCAGCTGCGCCAATGGCCCCAATATATTGTGCCACAAACTTGCCCGCCGCCCCGTAATACCCCTCACAGAATTCAGTGGTCAGGCGGTGTACATCAGCCCCGGGATTCCACAACAGGGATGCCTGCAAATAGCTGTTATATTCGGCCATATCACCGTATGTATCCCCGCTGCCTTGCTCAAATACACCCCGTACCGAATATTGTTTAAAGTAATTCAGGTTGGGTTGCAGGTTCGGATAATCCGGAAAGGGCGCCAGGTAATTGGTGAACTGCGTGGTATAGTCCCATACCATCAAGTGGCTGGTAATGGCAGACCAGGCTTTTAGGTTGTCCCGGAAAGTCGAAGCGGAATGAGCGCGCTCCAGGGGTTGGTTCCGCATGGCGTCTATGCTGCTGAGCATAATATATACGTTGGAGGCCGGCCGGGTCTTTTGAGGCGCATGGCTGGTATACCCGTAAGCCAGGGTTGTAATGCTCTTGTCCGGAAAGCGAGCGGCGATCCTGTTCACAAAACGGATCAGGGAACCCTGGGGTCCTCCTTCCTCGGCATCTGCTTTCCGGCAAAGGTCGCAGGTGCAGTAGCCGTTATCGTCCTGGGGACTGACGGACCAGTATAAGGCATCCGGATGTTCGACCATCTTCTTGCGGAGGTACTCCACGGTCAGCTCGAAGACGGCTTCATTACTCAAACACAATTGCATAGGTGCTCTTTTGCCGTTCACCTGGGCAAAGTATTCGGGGTGGGTAGAGAAATAATCTTTCGGGTTGACGAATTTAAAGTAAGAGTGCCCCCATACGCCCCATAGGTCTTCGAACTGGTGCAGGTGATGCCATTCCAGGTATTCAGGGTCATTGCTCTGGGGATAATAGGACTGCCTGTAAATGAAAGCCGGGTTCTGAAGGTCGAAAAGGTGAGTATCTATTTGTAAGGATGAAGCATGAGGAACATACGCGGGGCCGGCACTGAATTTCCTGCAACCCAGGTAGTGGTCCAGGAAATCATACACGCCGTAAACGGTTCCCTTTCCATGGACACCCGCAATAAAGACGGCGGAAGCATTCGTTGCTATAAAAAAACCGTCGTCCCGGACCTTGGAAAAATCATAGGCCGCAGACGCCTCAGCGGTCCGCCCGAGATAAATCGCCATGCGGCCGCTGGCCGCGTCGGACCTGCCCGAACCGTCGGACCGCCCGCTCGCGCCGACCGCCGCTGCCGCCCCCGCTTTTTTAAAATCGCTTTCCCCGATGACCGGTAACGAAGCCCCGCTGATCTGCCCCAGGTATTTCTGCAGGATGGTGGCCGCGCGTCGATCTGCTGGCAAGGGATCATCGGGAATGACGATGGTGTAAACGCTCCTGCCCCCGCTGACCAGGTCCAGTTTCGCGGCGGGATGGAGGCCGGAAAGCTGCTTATTGGCAGGCGTCGGGTTGTGGCAGCCTGCAATCATCGAGAGTAACAATATGACGGCGTTCCCCATGAAGCGTGACATTTATTCGAAAAGGTGTTTAATGAGTCAACGGGTATTTAGAATTTCCGCACAAAGCTGAGACTGAGATCGTATTGGTTCCGATAGCGGGCCGTGGCCAATTTCTGGTTGTACCAGGTCCCGCCCAGGTTCACGATGTTCCGGTAATTAAAGGCCTTCTGATATCCCGCTCCTATGCTGTACTCCTGGCTACCCAGGTTGCCTGCCAGTTGATAGTTCCGGCTGAACTCATCGGGAGAATTTCCCACCCCGATCGCCCCATAGAGAAAATCAGTTTTGTTGTTGAGGTATTGGCGGGCCGTCAGTACTCCTGCCTCATACATTTTGCCGGGGGAAAAGATCAGGTATCCTCTCCCGTTCACGTAGAAATCTCCGAAGTATTTGGTGACCGATCCTACGGCAGACAATATTGAAATGGAATCCAGGTTGAGGTAACGCCCTCCCAGTTCTCCTTCCCATCCGTTGTCAAACGTGTGGAAAAGGGAATAGGCCACCCTCACCCGGGGAAACACCACTTCGTTGGCGAAGGCCAGGTCTGCGTAAGAAGACCATTTTTTATTATGCGTATAATAGACCTCTTCCTCCAGTTGTAAACCCGTTCCGGTAGACCTCCCCGCAAAATTCAATTTGGTATCGAAAGAAGATCCGTTGGCGGTATACCTCACATAATGAAGGGTGGCGATATTGGCGGACTCCAGGGAATCAAAATGGGAACTCAGGTAACTGAGGCCTATGGCATTCCGGAAGCCTTTACTCCGCAGATAGGAGGCATAATCCGTGTGCGCGGCAGTAGGATCCATCCTGGCGACTGAGTCGGCAGGCGGCAAGGCTTCCGCAAAGCGGCCCATATTCTCCAGGACGACGGCCCTTTTAAGGGTAAAGTATTCGTTCCCGGGATAATACAGGAGTCCCTTGTCAATGAGGGCCAGGGCCGTATCATATGATTTATTGGTATTCAGGATATTAATAGAGTAGGAGAGCGCTGCAGAATCCCTGGGCTTCACTGCCAGTACACGGCTGAATGAAGCCAAGGCACTGTCTGTCTGCCCCTGACTATTATAGAGCCTCCCGCCGGCCAGTAGTTCGTCCGTGTATTGGTCCCTGATTTTAGTGTTGTAGGGATACCGCTTCAATAGGTCGCCAGTTATGTGAATGGCTTCCGGGTAGCGCTTCAGGGCTTCCAGGACCGACGCCTTTTTCAATAGGAAATCGCGGGAGTCCGGGTACTCATTCAAGGCCTGGCCTGCAATGGCAAGCGCCGTATCGTAGCGGTCTCCGCCCCTTGCCAATTCAATATTGATCATGGTTCCCAGGGCCTCCTGGTTATCGGGCTGTATGGATATCACCTTGAAGAATAGTCCGTAGGCCATATCATAATCCTGCGCTTGCATCATTTGCCTGCCCATCATCAGGGCCAGGTCTATATAGGATGATTTGTAACGGCCGTTTTCAGGAAAGGCATTCATTAATTGAGCCAGCAGATCGAGGGCCTCGGGGTAGCGGGTATCAGACTGCAGTACCCCCGCCTTTTTGAGGAGCAACCCTTCATTACCCGGGTAATACTTCAGGGCCTTGTCCAATAGAGCAATGGCGCGACCGTAATTTTTTTGTTCTGCCAGGATATTGATGGTATAATTGAGGGCGGCGGGTTCGGCGGGACTGATGTCCAGTACTTCATTAAAAGTCGCCAGGGCGCTGTCGTACTGTAACTGGTCCATATAATATTTGCCGCTGGCTTCGGTCAGTTCGATGAACCGGTCACGATATACCTGGGCGTCGCCATTTGAAGTCTTCCACAACACCCTGGCGATATCCGAGGCCTCCGTGAATTTTCGGAGGCTTTCCAGGATACTGATCTTTTTTGCCATCAAATCCTTGTCTCCCGGATAATATCGAAGCGCCTTGTTTACAAAGACGAGGGCGTCCGTATTAAGCCCCCTGGCGGTGGCCAGGTTGATCAGGTAATTCAGGGCCTCCCGGTTGGAAGGCGATTTCTCAAGGACGTTCTGAAACTGGAGATAAGGGTCTTCACTCATAAAATAACGGCCCGCCTCCATGCGGAGGTCCACATCCAACTGCCTTGCCTTTGTGTCTCCAGGATAGACCTTTTCTATCTGCTGCAATACTTCAATCGCTTCAGGGTAGCGCCGCATGTCCTGGAGCAAAGAAAGTTTTTTGAGCAACAGATCGTAATCGGTGGGCTTGTCATTCAACGCACTGTTGACTTCGGACAGGGCATCGGGGTAATTGCCGGATTTGAGCTGGGTATTGTACATCCCCTCCATCGCTTCCTTGTTCCCGGGATCCGCTTCCAATACCAGCCCGTATTCATATAGTCCCCGCTTATAGTCCTTTAATTTTGTATATCGCTGGGCGGATTCCATCTTATAATTAATATAGGCTTTAAGTACGCTCGTGTCTTCGCCGTACTGATCCAGCAAGAGCTGGCCTTGCTGGTCCGCCCGGGCAGGGTTCCGCAGGGTCTGCAGGATGGAAAATTTCTTGAGTGCAAACTCCTTATCGGCCGGGTAGTAATACAAACCGTCGTCAATGAAGCAAAGCGCTTCTTCCGCATTGTGCTTGCTCAGTTGTATATTGGCTTCCAGGGCATAGGCGTCCCTGTATTTGGGATCGTGGCTAAGAATGTCTTTCATCTCTTCATCTGCGCTGTCAGGATAGTTATTGAGCTGGTATAACTGACCCAGAAGAAAATGGAAATCGATATCTCCGGAATTTTTACGCATGGCCTGGTGACAGAGGGCCAGCGCCTCCCTGAAATGTCCCACGGCCATTTCGCTTTTGGCAAGACCGGTCAGGTCTTCTGCGTTCAATTTCCGGGTATCCCTGCCGCCTTCGTTTTGAGCATAGGCTGGCGCCGCATTCATTATGACGGACCAAAACAGTAGGGTGTATATGATTCTATTACGCATCATCGGTATTGGTGTATGAAATTTATCCGGCCTGCGGTTTAGCCCGTTGCCCGAAGCCCTGGCGCTGCATATTTCCCCATACGTGTTTGCGCCCGGTAATGAAATAAAAATATCCCCTCAGCGCAAAGAAAACGATAAAGGGGTGATAGATCAGCGGTTCCAGGAAGGCCATCATCGCCAGGCCCATCACTTCTCCCCAGGTTTTGTAATACCGGTAGGTGATCTGATCCCAGAGAATAGCAAAGGTGGTGATCATTACTGAATAGAGATACACGAACAGGAGTAAGATGAGGGCGTATTGCCAGTTGATCTGCCCCGTGGCCAGGATATATATATAATACAGGATACCCGTCAATTCAATGATGGGCGCCAGGAATTCAAAGAACAGGTTATACGGGAATACGATCAGCCCCAGCTTGCCGTAACGGGGATTGAAGATGATCTTTTTATGGAGGGTCATGATCTGGATCAGCCCCCGTCCCCAACGCGTCCTTTGCCGGCTGAACACCTTCATATTGGGAGGTCCTTCTGTCCAGCATTGGGTGGAGGGAATATAACGGACGGCATACTTTTGTTTATTGTCCATCATATACGCACACATGCGCGTCACCAGGTCCATATCTTCACCGAATGAGCGGGGGTCATATCCGCCTGCCTTGATGGCGATCTCTTTATCGAACAATCCCAGACCACCGGATACATTGGGCACACAGTTGATCATGCTCCAGCCTAATTTGCCTAATACATAGGACCGGATGTATTCCATTTCCTGGAACCGGGGAATTAATTGTTTGGGGGGCCTCATCCGCACAATCACACCTTCTTCGACTTCACAGGAATTAACGATCCTGAGTGTGGCGCCGGTAGCAATGACCCTACGGTTCTCTTCCACCACATGCACATAACCGCATTCGGGACAGGGTTCACCCACTTGCCTGATCCGGTGCCCCTCTTCATTCATAAAAGGCTGTATCATCTTCAGCAGGGTGTCCTTTTCGATGATGCAGTCCACGTCCGTGCATAGAAAATAATTGAAGGAGGACACATTGATCCCTGCATTGGAGGCGTCGGCCTTACTCTTCCCATTCACTTTGTCGACAATGACCAGTTTGTCATAGGCCCGGTTGGAGGATTTAAAGATCCTTCTAACAGGCTGGGATTTTATTTTTTCATTATAGGCAAAATCCACCTGCACCATTTCAAACTCATCGATCAGTTTCTGTAAGGTATCATCCGTGCTGCCGTCATTGACAATAATGACTTCAAACCGGGGATAGTTCAGGGTGAGCAGGGAACGTACGTTCTGTATGATGGTAATTCCTTCGTTGAATGCGGGGGCAATAATAGATATGCCGGGGGCCAGGGGAGAGTTCAATATCTTTTTATAGTCAGAATAGGAGTTCCTCCGCTGGAAACGTTGAATGGCAATAAACGACAGTAAAGCCAGGAGGGCATACATCCCCAGCATTGACATCCCATAGATGAAAATGAATCCTTCGTAAATACTCCTGATATGTTCCCAAAGGGAGATGGGTGCCGTCATATTATATTATACTGCTACTTTTCTCGTGACTGTTTTATTACCGAAACCTTGGCGCTGCATATTTCCCCAACTATGTTTTTTACCCGTCAGGAAGTAATAATATCCCCTGATGGAAAAAATAACGTTCATTGGATGGTATAAAATGAATTCAAGGAAGGGAGTCGTACAGAGCAGCACCACTTCTTTCACCGATTTATAATGCCGGAAGGCCAATTGGTCCCAAAGGATGGAAAACGTGGTGATCATGATGGAATAGGTGTACACAAAGGCAAGGAGCAACACCGCATAATCTGCGTTGATGGCTCCCCTGCACAATGCAATGATGTAGTAAATAATACCCGTTATCTCAATAAGGGGCGCCAGCAACTCGAAGAAAAAATTATAAGGCATGATCACCAGCCCCATCCTGCCATAGCGGGGATTGAAAAGCATGTCTTTGTGCGCATACATCAACTGCGCCAGCCCCCTCGACCAACGGGTGCGCTGACGCATAAAGATCTTAGTAGTGGCAGGAACTTCAGTCCAGCAAAGGGTTTCTGGTATATACCGGATGGCGTAATCGATTTTATTATCATAGGCAAACCTGCACATGCGCGTCATCAGTTCCATGTCCTCCCCGAAAGAAAGGGCGTCATACCCCCCTGCCTTGACGGCCACTTCTTTGTCAAATAAACCCAATCCCCCCGATACGTTGGGTACACAATTGAGAAAGCTCCAACCCATCTTACCCAATATGAACGCCCGGATATACTCCATTTCCTGGAAACGGGGTAGCAGTTGCCTGGGAGGCCGCATACGGGTAACGACTCCCTCATCGATATCACAGGAGTTGGCGGTCCTTAAGGTGGCTCCGACTGCGATGATACGCTTCTTGGGTTCTTCGGTGACGGGTTTGACCAGTTTCAGCAAGGTATCCTTGTCCAGGATGCAATCCACGTCCGTACATACGAAATAATCATACGTGGCCACGTTGATGCCTGCGTTAGTCGCATCCGCCTTGCTCTTCCCATTCACTTTGTCAATGACGAGCAACCTTGAATAGGCTGGATTGGTGGACTTGTAGACACCTCTGATCTTTTGGCACCGGATCTTGACCGTATATGCATAATCAACTTCCACCATCTCAAATTGCTCTATCAACTGGATCAGGGAATTGTCCGTGCTCCCATCATTGATGAGTACGATTTCAAAACGGGGATAATTCAGTGTCAGCAGGGACCGGACATTTGAAATGATGGAAAGGCCTTCGTTAAAGGCAGGCGCTATCACTGAAACACCGGGCGTAAGGGGAGAGCCCAGCATATTTTCATATTGCACAAAACTGTTCTTGCGCAGATAAGCCCTGATCGCCAGGGAAGACAACCCCGCCAGCAACGCGTAAGTAATGAGCAGGGTAGTGCCATATATGAAAACCGCGCTTTCATAAATATGTCCGATATTCTCCCAAATACTCGTCTGCTCCATCAAAATTTGATTAAAGGATTCATACAGTGCTTAAGGATCAGTTGATTCTCTGCGGTCCCTGTTTCAATCAATTCATCGATCAGGCTTCGGGGCACCGATTTTATCTTAATGAGTGATTTGGCCGCATTCTTACGGATATCAAAATCCGAGGATTGAAGAAATTCGCGACGGAGGAACTGGATATTCTCCCCCGTGTCAATTCTACCTAACGCCTTCAGGATCTCTATCTGGCAGTTCAGGGGTTGGTTACTATAAATACTGATCAGCCTGGGCTCCGCTTCTTCGCACCGGAGCTTTCCCAGGCAATTGATGGCGTCCGCCCTGAGCGCGTGGTCCTTGTTATCCAGCAGCCGTATCACTGCCTGGGCTGCATCCTGTTGGTTGTAGTGTACAATCAACTTGAGGCAGAAGGAGACGATGCTTTTATTACTGGAATAGGTGACCCAGCGGGCAAAATGAGGTATGGCAATCTCTTCTGTAGTGGTGATCGTCTTAAAAAGCTCTATCTGATCCCACATGAGCAAGGGTTCTGTCACTACGTCAAAAAACTTAAAGGGCTCATTCTTACTAAGCTTGATATAAGCATTCCGCGCCTCCGCCCTCAGCTCCCTGTTCTTACTGTTGGTCAAAGGCAAGATATTCACGTCGGAAATAGACATATCCATATCTGTCAGCTCTATCATGCCCTGCACCTTCCTGTTCCATTTGGCGGACTTCATTTTTTTTGCAGATACCTTGTCCAGTTCCAGCTCCAGGTATAGTTGACGCAGCAGGGCCCCTATGGATCCTGTGAAGCTCTTCTTATAGTTCACGATGCGGTCTATGAGCATTTGCCTGTTCTCCCTTGTACGGAACAAAGGAATCCTGAATTCGTCGAGGGGCAATTCAATCTCCTCCACGGGAATATTCTGGGAAAGCCCATCATTTAGGATAATATGATCCGTCAGCAACTGGTCGATGCGGGGGAGGATGTCTGCCAGCTTTTGATCCCGGCGATATCCCCTGTATCGGCGCATCAGAATACTGCCATACGCAGTGAGCGTCGCGATCAGGGCGACAAAAATAAAAACAAAGGCGATCTGGATGACCAGGGGCAGGCTCAGGAAATAATAGGCCGAGGCGCCCAAGAAGCTATTCTCCTGAAGATATGATGAAAAGTCTTTAAACATCGATAGGGCGGATTATTTATTGAGCAATCTGTTTACCCGAATGATCAATTCTTTGCCCGTGATGGGCTTCTTCAAATAATCGTCAGCTCCCAGCTTGAATCCCTCCAGTATGGAATCCTCATGCGTGATCGAAGAAATGATGATGACCGGGGTGTCTTTGCCCATCGGATGCTGTTTGATCTTACTGATGATCTCAAACCCATTGGCATAGGGCATCATTAAGTCGGTAATGATCAAGTCGTACCCGCCTTCACCGATCATACTTAGTCCTTCCTTTCCATTGACGGCTACGTCCACGGTGTATCCTTCCTTTATCAATATTTTTTGTAATACCAATTGCACGATATCATTGTCATCGATGATCAGGATCTTTTGCATAGCATAATTAGTTAAGTGGCCTGACAGTAACGGCTGCCAGGAGAGCTAAGATCTCAGGATAAGGCCAATAGAAGGGCTATAAATTGCAGTAGACCTACAAATATAGCCCTTTTAAGTAAAATTTCAGAAGAAGCAAAACGCCCGAAGAAAACGAGGTTCAAACAAAGCTACCCAGTAGCTTTTTTATGCGCACATGCAGTTCATGCGGCATGATCGGTTTCCTGATAAAATCATTGGCGCCGATATGGTAACATTGGGTGATCGCAGATTCGCTGCCCATGGAAGTGATCACGATCACCGGTGTCTTTTCGTGCCTTTCCTGGGAACGGATCCGGCTCATTACTTCGAATCCGTTTGCATAAGGCATATTCAGATCTGTAATGACCAGATCATACGTATTCTCCTCCAGTTTTTTCAATCCCTCTTTACCATTCGAACACTTCTGGACAGTAAACCCTTCTTTCTCCAAAAAACGGCCGAGCGCTTTCAACACGATCTCGTCATCTTCTATTAATAATATCTCAGCCATTGGAAACAAAAATTGGGTAAGCATTGCGATTTCAGGACGTAAAAGTCGAGATTTGCCCCGTAACCTTGTGTTATTCATATATTAACGAATGGCGCATAACATGCGTTTAACGAGCCGGAGGGCGGCGTATATTTGCAAAAAAAGTGAAGTTCCGATCAGCACTAGACGTCAAAAAGCAACCGGTCCAGGTCCGGTACCCGGAAGCCTTGTTACTGGTAGGATCCTGCTTCACCGAACACATGGGTGAAAAATTGAGCGCCTACCGGTTGCCTGTGCTCCAAAACCCACATGGCATTCTTTTCAACCCTGTCAGCATCTCAGACACCTTAATGTCATGCCTGGATGACAAACGATATACGAAAGACGACCTGTTTTATCTGCACGAGCGTTGGAATAGCTGGGATCACCACAGCCGGTTTTCCCATCCGGATGCCGACATATGCCTCCAGGGCATTAATGACAGCCAGGCCGAGGCTCATGCTTTCCTGAAAAAGGCTGATTGGATAGTGTTGACGCTCGGCAGCGCCTTCGTATACGAATTGAAAGAATCCGGCCGCACGGTGGCCAACTGCCACAAAGCCCCGGCCGACTGGTTCACCCATCGTTTGTTAAAGACAGAAGACGTTTTATCCGTCCTGGATAACCTGATTCACCGGCTATTTTATTTCAATCCCCGTTTGCGCATCATTTTTACCATCAGCCCGGTAAGACATCTAAGGGAAGGAATGGTCGAAAACAACCGCAGCAAAGCGACACTCATACAAGCGGTTCATCACCTGGTAGACAAGTTTGATAAGTTATCTTATTTCCCCGCCTATGAGTTGGTTATAGACGACCTTCGGGATTACCGGTTCTACGCCGAAGACCTGGTCCATCCTAATTACCAGGCGACTCAATACGTATGGGAAAAATTTACTGCTTCCTTTATGTCTGAACAGGCGCGGGATATCATGCTGCTACTGGATCCCATCCTGGCTGCCAGGCGTCACAAGGCGTTTAATCCCGGGTCCGTTGCACACCGGGAATTCCTTGCCCGGCAGTCGGCACTCTGCAGGGAGATAGAAAGCAAGTATCCTTTTATTGATCTCTCGGAAGATTTGCAGTACTTTACTGTTTAGTCATATCATACATATGCGTGCACTTTGGCTGGCTAGCTGGTACCCTGTTCAAACGGACCCTTTCAACGGGGACTTCATTCAGCGCCACGCCGCCAGCGCTGCTACCCGAGGCCCCATTACCCTGCTCCATGTAGAAAAGATCTCCGGAAAAAGGGGCAAGACGATCACCACCACCAGGAAAACCGGGGACCTGACAGAAAAGATCACCTATTTTAATTCACCGGACGTCAGCTTTCGCCTATGGCGCTCTTTCCATTCCCAGCTAAAAACCTTCTTGTTCTACCACAAAATGGTAAAGGAGTATACCCGGGAACACGGCCGTCCCTCCTTTATTCACGTGCACGTGTGCATGCATGCGGGGGTTTACGCCCTGTGGGCAAAATGGAGATGGAAAATCCCTTATGTCGTCACAGAACACTATAGTATCTACATCCCCGGAAATCCAGGGAGCTTCTATAGCCGCCCATTTCTCTACCGATATATCAACAAGCTCATCCTGCGGGAGGCGTCAGGGGTGCACAACGTGTCCGGGTTCCTGCAGGATTGCATACAACAGATTGTTCCCCTGCGGAACCCCACGATCATCCCCAATGTCGTGAATACCGACCTCTTCCGGCCCCAGGGGGTAAAGGAAAAGCCCCCTGCAGGGTGGCTTTTTCGCTTCGTCCATGTCTCCTCCTTTGAAGTCGGCAAGAATGTCAGGGGAATACTGGAAGCGTTCCGGCTCCTCGCTCAAAGACGGACAGACTGGGAACTGATCTTGGTCGGACCGGCCGACGAAGATATAAGGCTGTATGGGAGCCCCATTTCACAGCACCTGCAATGGACAGGAGCCGTTCCCTATGAGGAAGTGGCCAACCATTTACAACAGGCAGACGTCCTGGTCCTGTTCAGCCATTTCGAAAACCAACCCTGCGTGATCTCGGAAGCATTCTGCTGTGGATTGCCAGTGGTTTCCAGTGCAGTAGGCGGCATCCCGGAAGTCGTCCTTCCGGAAAACGGGCTGCTGGTCCGGGCGGGAGACGTTCAGGACCTTGTACAAATGCTGGACCAGATCATGACGACCTATGATCGGTACGACCGGCAAAGGATAGGGGAGGAAGCTACGGCAAAACACGGCTATCCTGTGGTAGCCAGCTCTTTTGACCGCTTTTATGCAGCCGCCTTCAAATAGGGGCAGCTTGTATTCCTTCCTTGGGAGACCGGATGCTAAATACGGTATACCCGTATATAAAATAGCCCACATAGGCTACACTGCTGACCCACGCGGCGCCCATGATATGGTAGCGGGGGATGAAGAGCAGATCCCCCGTGAGCATCAGCAAAAGGGCGACTAATCCCCCTTTAAGATTAATCACCACTTCATTGCGCCCCGCAAAATACGCACTTAGGACGGTGAGCGGCCCCAAGGCAAAGATGCCAGGGAACAACCGGAGGAAGGCAGGGTATACCAGGTCGAATGAAGGGCCTAATATCCACAACAGGCCTGTCTTACCCACCACCAGGAACACCAATATACAGAGCGTGTAAACGCCGGCAATGGAGGCCATCAATTTCAGGATCGCTGCCCTGGAAGTAAAGGCAACGCCCTGAACCACATCTGGAAAAATAATCAATGCGATCAATTGGGGGAAATGGAAAAACAATTGTCCCAGCCTGGAGGCCTGGATATAATTTCCCAGTTCCCTGGGAGAGCAATAAAAAGCCACAAACCAGTAATCTATCCGATATACTCCAAAAAAAACCACATTGGCCAGAAAGGCCATCCCGGAATACCGGAAAAGGGAGGGGAAATGAACGGGGGAATGAGCTGTTTCTTTAAACAGGGTGGCATATTTCTTCCTTAAATAAAGGATCAACAGTGCTCCGTTTATCAATGGCATAATATAGAAGAGGCCAAAGAAAAGGGAGCGTCCCCAGGCGGGATGGAAGCTATTCAGTACCCAAAGGCAAATCAATAGCCCCCCGTTTCCCGCTGTTTCCAGTGCCGTCGGCAAAATAAAGGATCGTACCGCGTATCCTATCACCGAAAAGAACTTAAATAGAATGGTGCCGGTAATGAAGCCCAACGCATATACTGAAAACAGCACCGGATTCAGGGAAGGACTGATCAGGTGAAAAGATAAAAAGAGGGGAAGAAGCGCCAAGAGGAGAAGCGTCAGCCAGCCCGTATACCGGAAGATAAACCGGCTTAATCCTCCCAGCAGGGAGTGATCCCCCGTTCCATAGTATTGAATACCCGATTCAATACTCAGGCTGGCAATAGTGGCGGCCAGTTGAAAGTTTGCCAGCAGGAACAGGAAATCCCCCGATCCCTCGGCTTTAAAAACCCTTGCAATCGCTACGTTGAGTAAGAAGACCGAAAGCAATTGAAAACCTTTCCATATGGTATTGGACCTGATCTTCTTCCAAAATTGCTTCGTCATCCCAGGGGTTTATGCTTTTTGGTCCTAATTGGACAATTTTCCGATCAACGAAATATATTCCTCCATGGCTGCCTGTTTCGTTTTTCCCTTCAAAGCGGACCACGCTTCATACTTAGCTTTGGCCACAAAATCAAAAGGAGCGGGGGGATCAATCGTAATATCACCTTCAACGGCCTGTTTATAAAGGGAATAGAGTTGCAAAAGGGTTTCATTGCTGGGTTTTGAAGGCAGGTTGCTACTATCCGCGACGGCTTGGTCGAATGAACTTTTCAAATCCATATAAGGTGTTTCTTTAACGCTAAAATAGTTGAATTCTCGTTACTTTTGCGGTCACATGAAGTACATCCGGAATTTTTGTATCATCGCGCATATCGACCACGGCAAAAGTACACTCGCTGATCGCTTGTTAGAAGTGACCCGCACGATAGGAGAAAGGGACATGATGAACCAGGTACTGGACGACATGGACCTGGAACGGGAAAAGGGGATCACCATTAAGAGCCACGCCATCCAGATCAACCATATCCAGAACGGCCAGGAATATATACTTAATTTAATAGATACGCCAGGACACGTGGATTTTTCCTACGAAGTCTCCCGGGCGCTGGCAGCCTGCGAAGGAGCGCTCCTCCTCGTGGATGCCACCCAGGGCATCCAGGCGCAAACCATCTCGAATCTCTACCTGGCCATTGATAATGACCTGGAAATCATACCCGTCATCAATAAAATTGACATGGACGGGGCCATGATCGCCGAAGTCAAGGACCAGATCATCGAACTGATTGGCTGTAAAGAAGAAGACATCCTCATGGCCAGCGGCAAGACCGGCCTGGGCGTCCCTGAGATCCTGGAGGCCATTATCGCCCGCATCCCGGCTCCCCATGGGGATCCTGACGCCCCTTTGCAGGCCCTGGTTTTTGACAGCGTCTTTAATTCATTCCGGGGAATCATCGTGTACTACCGGATTATGAACGGCGTTCTCAAAAAGGGGGACCTGGTCAAATTTGTCAACATGGAAAGTGTGTACGGGGCGGATGAAGTAGGCATTCTGAAATTGGGGCTGGAACCCAAGAAGGAAGTCCGTTGCGGGGACGTGGGTTACATCATTACCGGGATTAAAAATGCCAAAGAGGTAAAAGTGGGAGATACCCTTACGGTGGCAGCCAGGCCTTGTAAGACGGCGATCCAGGGGTTTGAAGAAGTTAAGCCGATGGTGTTTGCCGGGATATTCCCCGTAAACACGGATGAATTTGAAGAATTGCGGGATTGCATGGACAAGCTGCAGCTCAACGACGCCTCCCTGACCTTTGAGCTGGAAACCTCCCAGGCCCTTGGGTTTGGCTTCCGTTGCGGATTCCTGGGGATGTTGCACATGGAAATCATCCAGGAGCGCCTCGAAAGGGAATTCAACCAGACCGTGATCACCACTGTCCCCAACGTGAGCTTTATCGCCCATACGACCCGGGGAGAGACATTTACCGTCAATAACCCGACAGAAATGCCAGATCCCACCACCCTGGAAAGAATCGAAGAGCCCTTTATCAAGGCCCAGATCATCAGCAAACCCGAATATATCGGTAATA
>Ga0302312_10000023_pt1 | contig 155846 bp, 124 predicted proteins | sample III_Palsa_N2_1_FD_200529 | JGI IMG/M metagenome (GOLD analysis project Ga0302312, IMG submission 200529) | Peat permafrost microbial communities from Stordalen Mire near Abisko, Sweden - III_Palsa_N2_1 | ecosystem: Environmental > Terrestrial > Soil > Palsa > Peat permafrost | place: Sweden... | reverse complement strand
CCTCTTGTAAGTAGCAGTGTTATAACTGAACCCACGCCGGATCTGTGACTGCTTCCAGGGAGGGTTGGTTCGGGGGCCGGAGTTGATCCGGGTCGATTTTTAACTGATTTTTAGATTACCTTCTACAAGTCTCATGGCAAAAGCAACAAACAACGCTAAGACCACTTCCAAGAAAAGAGTGGTAAAGGTGGATTCCTACGGGGATGCCCACGTCACAGCAAGCTTTAACAACCTAATCGTAAGCCTTACCAACAAGCAGGGCCAGGTGATTTCCTGGAGCAGCGCAGGTAAGATGGGCTTCAAGGGTTCAAAGAAAAATACGCCTTATGCAGCCCAAACGGCTGCCCAGGATGCTGCTAAGGTAGCATTGGACGCAGGTATGCGCAAGGTAGACGTATTTGTAAAGGGACCCGGCTCAGGCAGGGAAGGCGCCATCAGGGCGTTGGCTAATTCGGGTATAGAAGTAGTGATGATCAAAGACATCACACCGCTTCCGCACAACGGATGCCGCCCCCCCAAGAAACGTAGGGTATAAGTTGTTTGGCGGATGGCCATCAGTAAAATGTAGCCATCCGCCAAACAACCTCCAATAATGGGCCTTCGGCCATGGGGCCTGTGGCCCCATTCTGGTTTATCTATATTTTATCATTTAAAGGGGTGCGTAATTTATTTTAAGATTTTTACCGATTACGCATCGAAACTAAAAAATCAACTGAAATTATGGCTCGTTACACTGGCCCAAAGACAAAGATCTCCCGCATTTTCGGGGAACCCATCCTGGGGAACGGCAAGTACCTGGGTAAGAATAGCAACCCTCCGGGTCAGCATGGTGCTACCCGCAAGCGTAAGACCCTTGGGGAATATGCCTTGCAGTTAAGGGAAAAGCAAAAGGCTAAGTATACTTATGGGGTACTGGAGCGTCAGTTCCGTGGTACTTTCCAGGAGGCAGCCCGCAGAAAGGGTGCGACCGGCGAAAACCTGATCAAACTGCTCGAAGCCCGTTTGGACAATACGGTTTTCCGCCTGGGTCTCGCAGCTTCCCGCCCGGCAGCCCGCCAGTTGGTGAGCCACAAGCACGTCACCGTGAACGGAGAAGTAGTCAATGTACCTTCTTACCAGTTAAAACCGGGAGACATGGTGAGCATTACTCAACGCAGTGCAGACAATGAGTCTGTGATCAGCCAGGTGAAGGGGAAGAACCCTAAGTTCGGTTGGTTGGATTGGAATGAAGCTGAACTGAGGGGAACTTTCCTTGCCTATCCTGAAAGGGAAAGCGTTCCGGAAAACATCCGCGAGCAGTTAATCGTGGAATTGTATTCCAAGTAATCGGGAATAGGATCCTGGTGGCGGAGGCTACTAGGTCATATCAATAATAATTGTTATCATCGTACATCTAAAATCGTACATCATACATGGCCATTTTAAACTTCGTAAAGCCTGACAAAATCGTTCTTCAAAAAGCTACGGATTTTGAAGCGCAGTTTGAGTTCCGTCCATTGGAACCAGGCTACGGCGTAACCATCGGTAATGCATTGCGCAGGGTATTGCTGAATTCTTTGGAAGGTTACGCCATCGTGGGCATCAAGGTTGAAGGTGCCGATCACGAATTTGCGACCTTAAAAGGTGTTACCGAAGATGTGACCGAGATCATCCTGAACCTGAAGCAAGTTCGCTTCAAGAAGAAGGTAGATCACGAAGTAGGCAGCGAAAAGGTGACACTCAGCTTGAAGAATAAAACGGAATTCACCGCGGCTATTATCGGAGAGGCCACCCAGAGCTTTGAAGTGATGAACCCGGAACAACTCCTCTGCACCATGGACTCATCCTCCAAGGTGGATATTGAGATCACCATTGCAAAAGGCAGGGGCTACGTCCCGGCTGATGACAATAAGGTGAAGGATGCTCCATTTGGGTATATCCCGATCGACTCTATTTTCACGCCCATCAAGAACGTGAAATATGCGATCGAAAATACCCGTGTGGAACAACGCACGGACTATGAAAAACTGGTCATGGACGTGTCAACGGACGGTACTATCCATCCGGAAGAAGCCGTTAAACAAGCTTCCCGTATCCTGATCCAGCACCTGATGATCATCACGGATGAAAACATCACTTTTGACAATAAGGAAGAGAAGAAAGAGGACCTGGTGGACGAACAGACCCTGCAATTGCGCAAGGTACTGAAGACCCCCTTGGAAGACCTCGATCTGTCCGTAAGGGCCTTCAACTGTCTCAAGGCTGCCAAGATCAATTCTTTAAGCGAACTCGTTCAATACGAACAGGAAGACCTGATGAAATTCCGCAACTTCGGACAGAAGTCCCTTGCTGAAATCGAACAGGTGCTTCACGAACGTGGGCTGCATTTCGGAATGGACCTGGCCAAGCTGGGGATCAGCGACGACTTTTAAATTATTTCTAACCGGACCCGGTCACCTTCAGTGGTCGGATTCCAACCCTCCACAATTCCTGGCACGGTGTGGACGGATCTAAAACAATAAAGCCATGCGTCACGGAGACAAAATCAACAATCTTGGCCGTACTAAGGCCCATCGTCATGCGTTGCTCAACAACCTGGCGGCTCAGTTAATCGCACACAAGCGTATCGTTACCACTTTAGCCAAGGCTAAGTCTTTGCGTACTTTTGTAGAGCCCCTGATCACCAAGGCTAAAGAAAATACCACCCATCAGCGTAGGGTAGTGTTCAGTTACCTGCAGGACAAGGAAGCGATCAAGGAATTGTTCGGACCCATCAGCGAAAAAGTGGCAGCGCGTCCGGGTGGATATACCCGCATCATCAAGCTCGGTACCCGTGTGGGTGATAACGCCGAACTGGCCATGATCGAACTGGTGGATTTCAATGAAATATACGGTAAGGGTAAAGGCGAAGTCAAAGAAGCAACCAAACGCACACGTCGTGCAGGTGGTAGCGGAAAGGGCAAGAAGGCCGCTGCTACAACAGATGCAGCAGCTCCGGCGGCAGATGCCACCGAAACCAAAGAAGCCGCACCTGAGCAGAAATCAGCCGAATAGATATACTATCGATAAAATTTTCAAAAGGCGAAGCACTTATGCTTCGCCTTTGTTTTGTGCCATAGGGCTTTTTAAGAATCTAGCCCTATGGCACAAAACATCTTTTTGATGGCCCTTCGGGCAGCAGACCTCCGGTCTGCTTTTTTTTCGTATTTTTGCACGATTTTTAAAAACGATCCCCTCCAAAAGATGACCCCATTCAAACCCGCGATTTTATTGCTCGAAGACGGCCTGGTATTTCATGGTAAAGCATTTGGCAAAACTGGTATTGCCACCGGTGAGATCTGTTTTAATACGGGCATGACCGGATACCAGGAAGTATTTACGGATCCCAGTTATTTCGGTCAGATCGTGATCATGAATAGCGTACACGTGGGGAATTACGGGGTGAAAGATACCGACGTGGAGAGTAGTGGGATTAAGATCAAGGGTTTAATCGGCAGGAACCTGGAGCCAAGGTTCTCGCGCTTGCAGGCTTCCGCATCCCTGCAGGAATACCTGGAAAATGAAGGGGTTGTATCCATTGAGGACGTGGATACCCGTACCCTGGTCGAACATGTGAGGACCAAAGGGGCCATGAATTGCATTATTTCTTCCGATATACTGGATATCAGCCTGCTGAAAGCGGAGCTGGACAGGGTGCCTTCTATGAATGGGCTGGAGCTGGCCTCCGAAGTGTCCACCAAGGAAGTATATCACGTTGGAAACCCTGACTCGGATATCCGTATTTCTGTGCTGGACTATGGGGTAAAACAACATATCCTTCAATGTATGGTGGAACGCGGCGCCTATGTCAGGGTCCATCCTGCAAAGACACACCTGCAGGAACTGCAGGCATTCAAACCCCACGGCTATTTCCTGTCCAACGGACCCGGGGACCCGGCGCCTATGGGCTATGCCGTTCATACGATCAAGGAAATCCTGAAGACGGATACACCCTTGTTCGGGATTTGCCTGGGTCATCAGTTACTCGCCCTGGCTAACGATATTCCCACCTTCAAAATGCACCATGGGCACAGGGGATTGAATCACCCGGTCAAGAACCTGCTCACGGGCAAGTGCGAGATCACCACCCAGAATCATGGGTTTGGAGTGGATCCGAAGGCGGTAAAAGAAGCGGCCCATATAGAAGTCACCCACGTGAACTTAAATGATGATTCCATCGAAGGCATCCGGGTCAAGGGCAAGCCCGCCTTCTCGGTTCAATATCACCCGGAAAGCACCCCTGGCCCGCACGATAGCCGCTACCTGTTTGATGATTTCATGCAAATGATCAGGGACAAGGCTTCGAAATAACCAGTATCTTTAGTGGCATGAACCCATTACGCATTGCCATTATTAATGGCCCTAATCTTAATTTATTAGGCACCAGGGAACCCGGTGTATATGGGACGGAGTCCTTTGAGACTTATTTCCCCTCTTTGCATGACCTTTTCCCGGCCATTGAATTCAGCTACTTTCAAAGCAATGTGGAAGGCGAGCTGATTAACGAACTCCAGCGGGTGGGCTTTGACTATGACGGCATCATCATGAACCCGGGAGGATATACCCATACTTCGGTGGCTATAGGGGATGCGATCGCCGCCATCAAGACGCCGGTGATCGAAGTGCATATATCCAACGTGCATGCGAGGGAAGACTTTCGCAAGATCTCCCATGTGTCCGCCAAATGCAGAGGTACGATAGCAGGCCTGGGCCTGAGAGGATATGAGCTGGCGGTACGATTTTTTCAATAATGCCCCTCCAGAAATGACATGCCCGGCCTCCCACCAATGATGGGTGATCGGGCATGATAGCTATAGTCTCTTTATGATTGAGTGTGCTGCTTCCGATGGCGCTCGGGATGGGCCAGCGGAACATTGACCCCGATGTTGGCGATCATCTCATAGGTACCGAAATGCTGACGGGCTACGCCGTCATAGACGTGGAGGCCCCAGTAATCCGTAAAGATGAGTTTATTGCAATATTCCAGGTAGACGTACTTGAAGAACGTCATTCGCAGGTCCGCTTCTCCTCCTATATCCAATCCGCCGAACTGGAACCCCTGATCGTTATCATGACCATAAATGGTATTTTGCGTATGCGGATACATGAATCCGACGCCTCCCTTCAATAACAGCGACGCATTGAAGAACTTGAAATTCGCATGGGGCACCTGGATCCGGTGAACCAGGTTGAACAAAAAGAAATTGGCTCCGTTGTTAAGCTGGTAGACCAGTGTTCCGTTATTGACAAAAAAAGTATCGATGGGCTTGTGATCCATGGTGCCTTTTACATGCAATAACTGCTCTGGTTCGACCTGGTATTTTGCGTGGTCGAAATTGATCTCAATGGCCCAGTCGTCTTTGAACCAATGCCCCAGGCGGTAGTTGTATTGAGGGATGCTGATCGGCGTATGGAAGAAGTCGTGGTCCCAACCAACCTTGTCCTCTGCAAAAACATTCTTAAAACTGTAATCGTTGCCTAGTGTGGGTTGACTAACGTGGATGTCGCTATGCGTATACCATTCCTCATTATAACCCCAGGAAAAATACCATTGTCCTTGTCTACCCACGTAGTTATAATCCTGGGATCTAACCGTGTTGTCCTGGGCCGAAGCCGCGAAAGATAGGATACCTAAAAAAATCACCAGGGATGCCCTGTTCAAATGCTTCATATCGGTTTTTTATTATGCTTCAACAGTTGCTTTCTCCGCCTTGAATGCTTCCCTGGGATGCAGTCCCAGTAATTCAAACATGGCTTTATCTTCATCAAAACCCGGGTTGGGTGTCGTTAACAGTTTCTCTCCGGTAAATATGGAATTGGCTCCGGCCATGAAACACCAGGCTTGTTCCGCCACGGACATTTCTCCGCGGCCAGCGCTGAGGCGGACCATAGCCTTGGGCATCAGGATCCGCGCGGTGGCGATCATCCTGACCATATCCCATATATCGACGGGAGGGTTATTCTCCAGGGGCGTTCCTTTGACGCGGACCAGGGCATTGATGGGCACGGATTCAGGATGCTCCGGAAGGGTGCTGAGTGTATGGAGCATGCCTATCCGGTCCTCATGCGTCTCTCCAAGCCCTACAATGCCACCACAGCAGACGCTTACGCCCGCCCTGCGGACGTTGTCCAGGGTTTTCAACCGATCCTCATAGGTCCGGGTGGAGATGATGGAGTCGTAGTATTCAGGAGACGTATCCAGGTTGTGGTTATAAGCGTATAATCCCGCATCTGCCAGCTTCTGTGCTTGTTCCTGGTTCAGCATACCCAGAGTACAGCATACTTCCATACCCATCTCGTTGACGGACCTGACCATTTCCAAAACCCGGTCAAAGTCCCGGTTGTCCCTGACTTCCCTCCAGGCGGCTCCCATGCAGAACCGGGTAGAGCCTGCGTCCCTGGCTTTAGTGGCGGCTTCCAGAACTTCCCCCGTCTGTAACAGGCCGTGGTTTTTTACACCGGTATGGTACCGGGCCGCCTGCGGACAATATGAGCAATCCTCCGGGCAGCCGCCGGTTTTAATGGACAACAGCGTACAGACCTGTACCTCAGCCGTTTCGTTAAAATGGCGGTGGACCGTTGAGGCCTTATAAACCAACTCCAGCAGGGGAGTATTATAAATATCCTTTATCTCTTCAAGGCTCCAGTCGTTTCGGGTCATACTTACAGGTATTTAAGATTCGTTTGGGGAGTGAGGGCGAGTAATGTTTCGTACATAAGGCGGATCGTGCTGAGTACGTCGGCCGTATGCAGCATTTCCACCGTCGTATGCATATACCTTAATGGAATGGAGATCAATACCGAAGGGCATCCGTCGTTGGCATAAGCGAACGAATCAGTATCCGTACCGGTACTCCTGGAGACGGCCCGCAATTGGACAGGGATCTCTTTTGCTTTGGCTACTTCGCGTACAAGGTCCAGTAACTTATTATGAACCGCAGGACCAAAAGCCAGAGAAGGCCCCTTCCCGTTGGTAATATCCCCTTCAATGGTTTTATTGATCATGGGAGTGCTCGTGTCGTGGGTAACGTCTGTAATGATGGCCACGTCTGGCTTAATCCGCCGGGCGATCATTTCGGCTCCGCGCAGTCCGATTTCTTCCTGTACCGCGTTGACAATATAGAGACCAAAAGGCAGTTTCTTCTTTTCCCGGTGCAGTTGGCGGGCTACTTCGGCAATCATGAATCCCCCGATGCGGTTGTCGAAAGCCCTGGCAATCAAAGATCCATACGCCAATTCATCAAAACCTTCTTCATAGGTGGCCACGTTTCCGATGTGGACGCCCAGGTCTTCCACTTCCTTTTTGGTCCGGGCGCCGCAGTCCAGGAAGAGGTTATCCACCTTTGGGGCTACTTCTTTCTCATTGGAACCCAACCTGGTATGAATGGCAGGCCATCCGAAAACGGCTTTGACTGGACCATTGGCCCCGTGGATGATCACGCGTTTGGAGGGGGCGATCTGGTGATCCACTCCTCCGTTGCGCTTCAGGTAGATCAGCCCGCTGTCGGTGATATAATTTACATACCAGCTAATCTCATCAGCATGAGCCTCAATCACTACCTTAAAAGTGGCCTTGGGATTGATCACTCCGACAACGGTTCCATATGGGTCTACAAAATGTTCGTCTATATAAGGCTTGATATACTCCAGCCAGCGTTTTTGTCCTTTGCTTTCAAACCCGGTGGGAGAAGGCGTATTCAGGTAATCTTTCAGGAATTCGTATGCTTTACCCTCAATTACGGCAGGTCCGGACGGATCGTCTTCCTTTTTTTTCTTCGCCATGTTTCGTCTGTCATTTAAAACGCAAACCTACGTAATATTGATAAATTATTAACAATACGTGGGAGCCGGAGCCCGAATAAACAAGGATCGATGTTGGGACTCGCTTTATTGATTGAGGAGGACAATGGGGCCGGCCTTGACGGTATCACTAAAGTGAGACCCGGAGCCCAGGACAAAGGCGAAATAAACGGTATCGGGTACGATCCTTCCCCCGGGCAAACTGCACGGATTGGTGGATGCAATGTCAGGATAGCCGTTATTCTCTTCCAGGTAAAGGCCATTTGAAAAGGATACGATCATATCCCCTTTGAAATTGGAGCCGCTGGTCGTTGTGGGTATGCCTGAGCCCAGTGAAGTCATTTGGAAAGTATCCACGATAGAGAAGCTCGTGCAACTAGGCGCATTGGGTATATTTTTGGGATAGTCGATCACGACAAAAAGGGTATCTCCCGGATTATACTTCTGCTCGGACAGGTTGAAGGTAAAAGAGAGAAGGGACGTATTAGTATCGTACGGAATGACATTGGCGTTTATGCTCTTAAGGCTAATGGATGGATTGGAGCTATTGTTATTTTTTGAGCAGCCAAAATAAAGGCATGCTATTAAGAAGAGGCCAAGCCATAATTTTGCAGTGGTCATACCGGATTTTTCTGATTCAAATGTAGGCATAATTATAGTAATCCAATGGTGAACGTTTCTTTCGACCTTAATATTTTCCAAGTCACAAAAAATAGTTTTGAGACGGAGGCGCTGGCTCTTTTTCGTTTTCAGGCAGAGCATAGTCCTGTTTACCGGGATTATATCCGTGTATTGGGCGTAGACCCCTCCAAGGTGGACAGGATATCCGCTATTCCCTTTCTTCCCATCCGCTTTTTTAAAACACATACAGTAGCGACAACCGGCGTTAAACCTTCCTTGTTATTTGAGAGCAGCGGCACGACGGGTACGATCAATAGCAAACATTGGGTGAGAGATCCTGGTCTTTATGAACAATCTTTTTTACAAGGGTTTCATCAATTTTACGGCCCTCCGGAGGAGTGGTGTATCCTGGGCCTCCTGCCTTCTTACATGGAACGCAGGCATTCTTCCCTGGTTTACATGGTAGAAGAACTGGTGAAAAGGAGTGGACACCCCGCCAGTGGATTTTACCTCTACGAGCACGAAAGACTGGCACAACAATTGGCATTGTTAGAACAGTCTGCTCAGCAAACAATGCTGTTTGGGGTGACATTTGGATTGCTGGACTTTGCGGACCAGTATGCGCTGAATTTGACACATACGGTGGTGATGGAGACAGGAGGCATGAAGGGGAGAAGGGAAGAATGGACCCGGGAACAAGTACACGGATGGCTAAAGGAGCGGTGGGGACTCGGGGCGATTCATTCCGAGTATGGGATGACGGAATTGCTCTCCCAGGGCTATTCCAAAGGGAATGGCATCTTCTATTCCGTACCCTGGATGCGGTTGTATGTGAGAGATGAAGACGATCCGTTGAATATACGTGAACAGGGAAAAGGGGTCTTGAACATCATCGACATGGCCAACATCTATTCCTGCGCATTTATCGGAACGGAAGATGTGGGAACCGTCTATCCCGACGGCGGTTTTGAGGTGCTGGGAAGATTGGATAACAGCGATATCAGGGGATGTAGCCTGATGTTAAGCCTGTAAATGATTTTAAACTTTAATAATTTTCCGACGTCTCACACAAAACAAATGATACACCATGAAGCATTTTCTCACTTTATCTTTTGCAGCCATCAGCCTTACTTTGCTCATGGCTTCCTGCGCAGGTACCGTAGTCGTTAGGGAAAGGCCTGTCGAGCCCGTATACGTGCGCCCCGCACCTCCCCGTCCGGATTATGTATGGATTGACGGTGAATGGTACAGGAGTCACGGACATTATGAATACAGACAGGGATACTGGACAGCTCCAAGGCCAGGTCATTCATGGCATCGCGGCCATTGGCAGAACAGGTCCGGAGGCTATATCTGGATTGGCGGATCGTGGTAATCGCAGGAATTGGCTCCCAACAGCCATTCATTGCGGCAGGACCGTCGTGTTAGAGCCTGTATGGCACATCCATCAACCCGGAACATTCGATGACCCGTTTGGTCCGGTTGCTTTCAATAGCTAGTTCAATCATCCGTACGGCGTTGAATCCATGAGCGGGCTTTTCCATTAAGGGAGCGCCTCCACGGATCGTTTCATGCAGATGTTTGTAATATAATCCGTAATCACCAGGCAGGGAAGGCATTTTCGTATAGATGACCTTTCCTGCCTGTTCTGTATGGAGCAGGCCCGCCATCTCCGGGGGTTCTGCCCCAAATCCTGCGCCCAATGGCAGTTCCCCCGCCCTGAGTTTCGCTTCCTGCGGATCTTCCCCGTATTTTATAAAGGACCCATCCAAACCGTGTATCATATAACGGGGCCCCGGTTCTCTTACAAGCATACCCCCTTTTAATATGACCTTACACGCCGGATAGTACAATTGCAAATCAAAGTAATCGTCCACGGGCACATGGGCTCGTTCCCTTCGTATATCCGCATACAGGCTGTGAGGAAGACCAAAAAGGGAGAGCGCCTGATCGATGATATGGGGTCCCAGGTCATATAAGATGCCGCTGCCTGGCAGCGGGATTTCCCTCCAGGCGCCAGGTCTTAATGCAGGACGATATCTGTCGTAGTGCGCTTCAAATTCGTGGATGGGTCCGAGGAGGCCCGCGTCCAATATTTGCCGTATCGTCAGGAAATCGCTCACATACCTCCTGTTCTGGTAAACACTCAGGATGCGCCCGGTTTCGGCGGCAATCTTCATCAGCTCGGTTCCTTCGTTGGAATTGACTGTAAAAGGTTTTTCTACAACAACGTGTTTTCCGGCCTTGAGCGCCCTGGCCGCATATTCAAAGTGTGTTTCATTGGGCGTGGTAATGACGACTAATTCAATTTCTTTGTCATTGAGCAATTCATCCATACTGGTTACGCTCCGGACCCCGGGATATGTTTCCGCCGCGCTTGCATGGTGTCTTTCCAGCACAGTGGTCAGGGTATAGGTGGGCATCACGGCAAAAAAAGGGGCATGGAATACTTTAGCAGAAATACCGAATCCGGCTAGTCCAACCTTAATGGGAGTAGACATAAGGGAGCGTTTTGGTAAAAAAATGGGGCATCACCAAAGATATGGGGCATCACCGATAATGGAAATTTTATCGGAGACGCCCCAGATTCGGATCCTTTTCAGATCGCAGCTTTACTCAGGCAATCGTTTACTTCTTCCCATGATGGGAGGCATGCTTTTTAGCGGCTTCATTGGAATGCTCCGAAGCTAGTTGTTCATGGCCTCTTGCTGCATGGGCATGCATCGACGCCTGGTCGTCATTTCCTTCCTGGTTGCTCTTGTGCGCCTGCGTGTGTTGCTTAGCAGCTTCTGTGTGATGCTTAGCGGCTTCTTCGTGATGATTGTGTTTCATACATTAAAACTTTTAGTTCCTTCAGTCCGTTCAACTATTATGCCTTTCCGGGAGCTGTTGTAGAAGGAATTGAAGACCTGCCTCCTATACATACAAATAAGAATGAATGCCGGAAAAAATGAGGCCCTTTTTCCCCAACAAGTCGTAAATTATGCGCCAAGATAGGAGCCGTATACGATTGCATGCGGACAATGAGACAAAATCTATTGCATATGAAACGTAAGGACTTTTTGCAATCTTCCGCTTCCCTAGCCTTGGGCGCAGGACTGCATTCCTTGTTGCCCGCAGCGGTAAGGGCCGGACAATTGCCGCGTGTAAGCGCTTCTGACCGGATCAACGTCGCTGCGATCGGTATCAATGGAATGGGGTGGTCGGACCTGACCGGCGTACTCAGGAATTCCCAGGCCAGGTGCGTAGCCTTGTGCGACGTGGATAAAAATGTGCTGGACAAGAGAGTGGGCGAGCTGGCGACACAAAACATCAAGGTGGATGCTTACGGGGATTATCGCCGGATACTCGACCGCAAAGATGTCGACGCCGTGATCATCGGTACCCCCGATCACTGGCATTGTCTGATCATGACACAGGCTTGCCAGGCGGGCAAAGACGTCTATGTAGAGAAGCCGGCCGGGAATTCCATCATAGAGTGCCAGCGCATGCAGGCGGCCAGGGACAGGTACGACCGGGTGGTCCAGGTCGGCCAATGGCAACGAAGCCAGCAACATTTTCAGGATGCGGTCGCTTACGTCCGTTCCGGCAAACTTGGAAAAATACGGCTGGTCAAGGCCTGGGCTTATATGGGTTGGATGCATTCCATTCCGGTGAAGCCAGACGGCGCACCTCCTCCCGGTGTGGATTATGCGCAGTGGCTGGGACCTGCCCAGACCCGGGATTTTAACCCCAACCGGTTCCATTTTAATTTTCGTTGGTTTTGGGATTATGCAGGAGGCCTGATGACGGATTGGGGCGTCCACCTTCTGGACTATGCATTATTGGGTATGGACGTAAGTACTCCTAAGAGTATCATGGCTTCCGGAGGCAAATTTGCTTATCCGGATGATGCCGCGGAAACGCCCGATACATTGACCACCGTCTATGAGTTCGACGGCTTTAACCTGCAATGGGAACATGCCACCGGCATCAGCGCGGGGCCTTATAACCGGGATCATGGAATAGCCTATATCGGTAATAACGGGACATTGGTCCTGGACAGGGGGGGATGGGAAGTCATCCCGGAAAAAGAGGGTGGGAAAGATAAGATGGAGGCCGTTGGCCGCCGTCATTCCGTGGACGATGGTTTAGTCCTTCACACCAGGAATTTTATCGAAACGGTGGGTTCCAGAAAGATGGACGACCTGAAGGCGCCTATTCAGGCGGGCGTCAGGGTCGCTACCGTGGCGCAGATGGGCAATATTGCTTACAAGACAGGCAAGAAACTCTATTGGGATGCAGCCAGGAGTCAGTTTACGGATGAGGAGGCCAATCGTTACCTGGCGGCCGCCTATCATAACGGATATACGATTCCAACCATATAAATTATTCAGCTATTAAGTCATCAGATATGCAGAAAGTACGATTGATGTCCCTGTTTGCGCTGGTTGCAGCGTTTCCTTTTTTACTCCAGGCGGCCGGTGTGCCGACAAGCGCTGCCCATCCCCCGAAGCCTGATTCCGGCAGGATCCATATTATTCCCGAGCCGGTAGAAGTGAAAGACATGCCCGGCCAGTTTGTGCTGGACCGGGGCACCGTCCTCCACGTGGCCAGCAAGGACCCTCAATTGGAAAAGACGGCCGCGTGGCTGGTAGACAGATTGGCTGCCTCCACCGGATTTAAACTGTCCATTGAGAAAAAAGCGGGGCACGGACAGAAACAAATAGCCCTGGAACTGAATGAGACAGCGGATAACACATTGGGAAAAGAAGGGTATTCCTTGTCTGTTAATTCTTCCACTGTCCAGCTGTCTGCCAATACCCCGGCGGGGATCTTCCTTGGCTTACAGACGCTATTGCAATTATTACCCGCAGACATCGAATCACCCGTGGGAACCGGCGCGATGGCAGCCCCTCAATGGACCATCCCTTGCGTGGCGATCCGGGACTATCCGCGTTTTGGATGGAGGGGATTGATGCTGGACGTGAGCCGTCATTTCTTCACCAAGGTGGAAGTGGAGCGTTATATCGATGAAATGGCCCGCTATAAATTCAACGTATTTCATATGCACCTGAGCGATGACAATGGCTGGCGCATTGAGATCAAAAGCCTCCCGGAACTAACCAGGGTTGGCGCCTGGCGGGTAAGCCGCTCCGGTCGCTGGGGTACTTTTCTGCCTCCCCTGGCCTACGAGCCGGCTGACGCCGGCGGGTATTATACGCAGGAGGACATTAAGGAGATCGTGGCCTATGCACAGGCGCGTTATATCATGATCCTCCCGGAAATAGATGTGCCGGCCCACAGCCTTGCCATGATCGCCGCTTACCCCAATCTTTCCTGCACGCAGTTGCCTTATTCCGTAAATCCGGGTAGCCGGGGGCCCGAACGCCAGGACAATGTCCTATGCGTGGCGAATGATTCTGTCTATTTGGTGCTGGATAAGGTCTTTACAGAGATCGCCGCTCTCTTTCCCTGTCCCTACATTCACATAGGGGGAGACGAAGCCTACAAGGGCTTTTGGGCCGCGGATCCCAAATGCCAGAAACTGATGAAAGAACAGCACCTCTCCAGTGTGGATGAACTACAAAGCTATTTTGTAAAACGGATGGAGAAGATGCTTACGGACAAGGGAAAGAAGCTCATCGGATGGGACGAAATATTGGAAGGGGGCCTCGCGTCCTCCGCCACGGTCATGAGCTGGAGGGGTATGAGCGGAGGTATTGCCGCCGCCAAGATGGGACACGAAGTTGTGATGACTCCCTGGGATTACACGTACCTGGATCTGTACCAGGGAGACCCTACCGTCGAACCTCCTACGTATGGGATATGCCGGCTGACCGATTGTTACAAATACGATCCCGTTCCGGATAGCGTAGATGAAAAATATATCCTGGGAGGGCAGGGCAACCTGTGGTCGGAATCCGTGCCTACTTTCCGTCATGCGGAATATATGACCTGGCCCCGTTCCCTGGCCTTAGCGGAAGTGTACTGGAGCCCTAAAGCCAAGCGGAACTGGAACGATTTCACCGCCCGCATGGAGGCCCAATTCCCCCGCCTGGATGCAGCTCATATCAAATATGCGCTGAGCGCCTTTGATGCAGTGGCCCAGCCGGGACACAACAAAAACGGGCAACTGGCGGTAAAATTGACGACCGAAATCCAGGGCCTTGACATCTATTACACCTTTGACGATACGCATCCCGATACTTTCTCTCCGAAATATGCAGGGGAGGCGATCCTGTTCCCTAAAGGAGCGAATATATTGACGGTGATCACCTACAGGGATGGAAAACCCATCGGGGAACAACTCAGCCTGACGAAAGACGACCTGGAAAAGCGGGCTGCCGAAAAGCACCATGAGTATTAAATAAATACGCTAATATATGTTCAGATTCAATCTGCTTTCCATCATGGGCGTTTGGCTGGGGCTGGTTGCCTTCGCATCGTCAACGAATGCTCAATCGATGGATATGAAGGCCTTTGATACGACCCATTACGGGAAAAACCCGGCAGCCGGACATTACCTCCATACCAGGGGCTTCACCATGTATTATGAAACCTACGGCCAGGGGGAGCCCCTGCTGATCATTCATGGGAATGGGGGCTCTATCAACAATTTTGTGTACCAGATCCCGTACTTCGCCCAATCTTATCACGTCATCCTGGCGGACAGCCGATCCCAGGGCAATTCACCTGATCCGGGTGATTCTCTGAGTTATGAGATGATGACGGATGACCTGAATGCCCTGCTGGATACCTTGCACCTGGATTCCTGTTATGTGATCGGGTGGAGCGATGGAGGTATCAATGGGTTGTTGATGGCCATCCGGCACCCTGAAAAGGTGAAGAAGCTCGCCGTCACCGGCGCGAATCTCTGGCCGGATACGACGGCAGTGAGCCCTTTTGTCTATCACTGGGCCATGAATTACAACGCTTCCCTGCAGAAAAAGGAGCCCGTTACACCCGAACTGAAAATTCAGCGGAAGCTGGCCCATCTGCTCTCCTACGAGCCCCATATTCCGCTGGAGGCCCTTACCCGCATCCAGTGTCCCACCCTGGTGATTTCAGGCGACCATGACGTGATCCTGCCCCAGCATACCCTGTTGATCGCCTCCCACATTCCGAAATCGGACGTTTGGATCCTCCCGAATTCCGGTCATTCCACTCCCATTTTCTATAGGGATGATTTCAACCGGGTGGTAGGGGACTTCTTTAAAAAGCCTTACCGGAAAATAGAGGGCTTTGGGACCTTTCAATGACATTCGGCCATAGGCTCCCCTTCGGAATATAGCCTATGGCCGATTGTCCGCTAATGATTTGGCCAGCCTCCGGCTGGCGGGCCGGCCATAGGCCGCCGACCCTTGGGATGGATGGTAATCCCTCCCAACGGGGAATTCCCTACTTTTGATTCGAAATCTACCGGATTTGTAGGCTATTAAACTTTAACCCTTATGTTACCTTTTGGCATTTTTCACGAACATCCCGACTGGTTCAAACCATTGTTTGCAGAGCTGGAGGCCCGGGGTATTCCTTACGAACGCATCAATCCCGTACAGCATTATTTTTCCATAGACGCGCCTAAGCCGGCCTACTCCCTGTTTTTTAACCGCATGAGTCCGTCGGCTTACCTGAGAGACGGCGTCCAGGGAATTTTCTACACCAGGGATTACCTGAAGCATTTGGAAGATCATGGGGTAAGGGTGATCAATGGTTATCACGCCTTTACTTATGAAACGTCAAAGGCCCTTCAACTCATTTTACTGGAACGCCTTGGCTTGAAATATCCGAAGGCCCGAGTCGTCAACCATATTTCCCAAGTGATGGCAGCCGCAGAAGGCCTCCGTTTTCCGATCGTGGTCAAGGCCAATATCGGAGGCAGTGGGGCGGGTATCACCAAGTATGACTCCCCGGAAGCCCTCAAAGAATCCGTCAAAGCGGGCGAAATTGATTTCGGAATTGATCATACCGCCCTGGTACAGGAATATATTCCCGCCAGAGGCGGATATATCACCCGTGTGGAAACCCTGGGCGGGAAATACCTTTACGCCATCCGTGTGTATATTACCGGGGATACCTTTAACCTTTGCCCTGCCGATATCTGCCAGACCAATAACGGCAAAGAGCTGGTCCGGAATGCCTGCGCGCTCGACGCCCCCAAGAACGGGCTGAAGGTGGAAGGATATACGCCTCCGCCCGAAGTCATCAAGGCTATTGAAACCATTATGCAAGAGAGCAGGATTGACGTGGGCGGGATCGAGTACATCATCGATGACCGGGACGGAGAACTGCTCTATTATGATGTAAACGCCTTGTCTAACTTTGTAGCCGACGCCGTGAACGTGATCGGGTTCAATCCCCATCACCGGTTAGTTGATTTTTTGGAGGGGCAGGCGCTTAGGAAAGGCCAGGCCTTTGCCTACGCTCCTGCCGGGGAAGAAGGCCCGTCTTCCATCCTGTCCCGTACTTTTTAAAAGCTTTCCCTGTTATGAAATATGGTTATTGGATGCCGGTATTCGGCGGATGGCTCCGTAATGTAGAAGAAGAGCATATGCAGGCCGATTGGTCCTATGTGAAGCGCCTGGCTATCAGAAGTGAGGAACTGGGTTATGACCTGGCCCTGATCGCAGAGTTGAACCTGAATGATATTAAGGGAGAGGAAGCCCCCTCACTGGATGCCTGGAGTACCACGGCGGCGCTGGCTGCAGTAACCCACCGGATAGAACTCATGGCGGCTGTACGGCCCACTTTTCATAATCCCGCCCTGCTCGCCAAGCAGGCCGCTAATATCGACCATATCAGTAATGGCCGCATTTCCCTGAATGTCGTTTCTTCCTGGTGGAAGGACGAGGCGGAGAAGTATGGAGTCCTATTTGAGCAGCATGATGATCGTTATGCCCGCACGGCTGAGTGGTTAACCGTTCTGGACAATGTCTGGAAGGAAGACCATTTTAGCTTTGACGGAAAATATTACAAAGTGAAAGACAACGTACTGCAACCCAAGCCTGTTTCCAGTCCTCGTCCCAAGCTTTATGCGGGGGGCGAGTCCGAGGCGGCGAAGGAATTGATCGCTGCCACCTGTGATGGGTATGTCATGCATGGAGATTCTCCCGAACTCATTGGCAAACGGATCGCTGATCTTCGCGCGAGAAGGGAGCGGAAGGGACTCCCTCCGATGACATTCGGGGTGGCGGCCTATAGTATTATCCGCAACAGCGATGGAGAAGTGAAAAAGGAGTTGGATAGGATCACGAACGTACAGGAAGGCAGTGCGGGGTATCAAAACTACCAGCAATGGTTATCCGGCACACAGATGGAACAGCGCGTTTCCCTGGAAGACTATTCCGTCTCCAACCGGGGACTGCGGTCCGGTCTGATCGGAACGCCCGCCCGCGTCCAGGATCGGATCGCCGAATTTGAAAAGGTGGGTGTGGATTTCTTTCTGTTGCAGTGCAGTCCTCAACTGGAAGAAATGGAGAGGTTTGCTGAAGCCGTGATCGCACCTGTAGCAGTAAATTCGCTCACTCCTTAATCCCATACACCTTCATCAATTTCAGCAACACCCCATTGGTCCAGCCAAACCCATCCTGAGAAGGGTATTCGCCTCCGCCTCCGCTTAAAGACGGGTCCACCACGTTGTACTTTTCCATCAATTTCCCCGTCGTATGAAAGACCCGGGTATTGAGCGCCACCCAACGGGAGGCAATGTCCTTTGCCAGGTCATGCTGCCCATAATTCTCCAGGCCTTTAATAGTCATCCATTGCAACGGCGCCCATCCATTGGGGGCATCCCACTGCTGGCCGGTTGTTTTAAGCGTCGTAACCACCCCTCCGGGCTTTAAAAAATCCCGTTTCAATGCGTCGATCGCGGATAGGTGAGCGGCCGGCGCTATCTGAAAGAAAAACGGGCTCATACCTGCGATGGTTTTTTCGCGGCTGAATGTTCCCGCCTGTATATCGTAGTCGAAATACCAATGGGACCGGGCGTCCCAGCAATACTCGTTGATGGCCTTTTTCCGGCGGTCCGCTGCCTCGCTGAACTGATGGCTGCGGGTAGGATCTCCCGTTTGTTGGTATGCCTTTGCCAGGGTCATTTCCAGGTGGTAGAGCAATCCGTTGAGGTCCACCGGAACAAAGTCGGTGGTACGTATGGAAGAGAGGTGTTCCCCATCTCCAAACCAACGGCTGCTGAAGTCCCAACCGCTCTCGGCGCCTGAACGAAGGTTACGATAGAGTAATGACCGGTTTTCGCCGGCGTCCTGTCCAAGGAGGGAGTCTTCATAAAAGGATTCCTGACGGGGGACTGCATCCTGGTCATAAAAGCGATTCAGGATACTGCCGTCAGGCATTGTAACCACATGATGGGTAGGCGCCGTCCGATCCATCCAGTAATCATATTCCTGTTGGAGGGCGGATTCATAAGTGGCATACACGGTGTCTCCCGCTTTCCCCGCCAGCAGGTCCACCATGAGCGAGAAAAAGGGAGGTTGCGACCTGCTCAGATAATACGTCCGGTTACCGTTGGGTATGTGTCCGTACTGGTGAAGCATATAGGCGAAATTATCCACCATATTCCGGATCATGTCGTACATGCCACTTTCCTGGAGGCCTAGCATGGTGAAATAAGAATCCCAGTAATAGATCTCATGGAAGCGTCCCCCTGGAACAATGTAGGGGTGCGGAAGGGGCAATAGTGAACTGCCCTCAACGGCCGTGTCGGATGCACGTTTCAGTAATTCCCATAACTGCCCGATGTGCGCACTGACAGCTCCGTTTTTATCCGACTGGTAATGCCCGGTGGAACTGGGAGGCAGGGTAAAGTGGTCTGTCACAAACTGGCGGAGCGAGAAGCCGGTAGGCGGATTTTGCCGGATCTGTAAGTATTGCGCCACGATAGTTTTAGGATCCCCTTTAGGCACACAATCGGCAAATGTTTTACTATCACCAAAGATGCGTTGCATCTCCACGTCGGTAAATAAGGCCCCGTAAATCTTATCGGGGGGTTGTGGACCTTTCTCCATTTGAACTTTGTTTGCCATTAGCAAAAGGGCTGTCATAGCCACCAGTATCTTCAGGTGCATGTTCTTGCATTTTTAGCATCAGACCTATTGTACAGTATACGTTTTTCCGCCCGGGCCTATTCCTGTCAACTTCAATGAATGCCAGGCAGCGGGTAATGTCGTTTTCAGTTGGGAGATACCTCCCCTTGTTATTTCCAATCCCCCAAACCCGTTCAGCATGGCTTGTAACATTCCACCGGCCCCCGTAGAGAAATAAGGATTGTCACCGCTTGCCGTTTCTGCAATCACTCCAAAGGGAGGACGCATATTAGGTGTATATCCCGCTTTGAACACGGCATAGGCAGAATCCGGCATTCCCAGCCTTGCGTATAGAATGGCAAAAATAGCCTGTGTCATGGCCGGGCCGTCTCCTACGCGGGGCTTGTAATACTCCAGGTCCTTCCGGATGGCGGCCGGGTCCGTTATTTCATGCAAAGGATAGGCCAGAAGGTTTACGTCGGCCTGCTTGATCTTTTCTCCGTGGTAGGTGGCGTGCTCCATCGTAATGCCGCCCGCGAACCGCAGGATCGGGATATTCCTCGACACCTCCATCCAATCCGGGTCGGGAGGCAGGCCCAGGAGTTGCGCGGCCTCCGTCGCGTCTTGCAGATTTGCCTTGGCGGCTGCATTGGTGAAGGCATTGTTGTCTACGTTCCCTGCATCTTCGTCGGCAGGCACCACGTTTTTGATATCATAATGACCTGCACCGTTCCTTTCTACCCTGCTGGCCCAGAAGTCCGCCGTTTCCTTTAGTAGGGGATATCCCTTATTCTTCAACCATTCCTTGTCCTGGGTGACGCAGAAATAATTCCAGGCAGCCATCCCTATGTCGGCGGTGATATGGTGCTCAAAGGGCCCGGTGAGCGCGCCTACGGGCGTTTCCTCTTCCCCGGATGCAGCGCTTTCCCAGGGATACATGGCGCCCCTGTAGCCATGAGAGAAGGCGTTCCGTTCCGCCTGCCGGAGGCGCTGAAAGCGATATTCCATCATAGATGCGGCGATCTTGGGCTGCAGGAGCAGCAGGGCAGGATACATCCACGTCTCCGCATCCCAGAATATGTGTCCGTTGTATCCTAATCCGCTCAGGCCCATCGGCGAAATACTATAGGCAGTGCCTTCCCGGCTGAATGCATAAAGATGATAGATCATGCTGCGGACTTCCCGCTGGGTAGCGTCGTCCCCGTCGATGATGATATCGCTTTTCCATAGTTCATTCCACGCCTTGTCGTGGGCCGCCAGAAGCTGATCCGTTCCCTGCAAAGCGGCAAAAATGGTGAGCCGCTGGACTTCATTTAAAGGGTCTTCTTCGTGCGCAGAAGTCAGGGAAGACCCTACTACGGCAAAGTGATACGTCTCCCCCGCCCGCAGCTTTTTATTGAAGTTCATTATATGCAGGTTGTTGTCCTGCATGGCATGATGTACCATCGGCAGGGCGCCGGCCGGCTCGTCAAATACGAAACTATTCGCTGCGGCGATCAGTAATTTACCCGTTGGGCTCCGGGCGGTGGAAATCAGCAAGGGCAGAGGGCCCTTGGGTCCGTCGACTTCATTGTAATAATTCTGGACCCCCTGGAGCATATCGGGCGCTTCCATGACACTGGCCACGCCAATTTCAACGTCGGTGAGGGCTTTAATGCGGATGTCCACCAAGGCGGTATAAGGCAATTGTCTCAGGGCATAATAGGTGCAGCGTACGGATACCTTGTCCCCGTAATCGAAGGAGGTACTCAGGTTGGCGTGTTTCATGTCCAGTACCTGCGTAAGGTGTCCGACCTGCGATGCCTGTTCAATCCTGGAGCCGTCAACGTCCAGGTACATGTTAACGAAATTGAACGTCTTCATGATATTACTCACCGCCCCGCGTCCATAGGTATCGAAGGCGCCATTCAACACAATGTCTTTGACCGTGAATGGCTGCGGGGATGAAACAATGCCCAGCATCCCGTTGGCGACTGTTTCTCCGAAGTAGTTGGCGGGATTGATGCTGTCTGCTTTGATGGTCCACGTCTCATTTTGAGCCGCGTCCGAGACCTGGCCAGCAGCGTGGCCTGTCGCCGTCGTATGGCCCATCGCCGTCGTCGCGTGGCCCGTCGCTGTCGCCTGGCCCATGGCCGGGCAATGACTAAGCGTCGGGACGGCGACACAACATATGATCACCCATGAACAAATCTTTTTACAAAACATAGTGATCGGTTTAGTAGCTTCTGAAGAACTGTATGCTGTCATTGTTTCGTGCGACGGCATATATATATCCGGTGGCCGTTTTTATTTTTTTGATATCCCGTATCTCACCTCTCACGTAGAATCCACTACCGGGGGGAGAGCTCCAATCGTTATTGCCTGGATGGCCTTGCAATAATACGTTTCCAAAGCTGGCATCATAGCGGCCTTCATAAGGCAATACCCCATAAAGATTACCTCCGCTCAAAATATCCTGCAGGCCGTCATGATCGATGTCGTCTGCGAGAAAGGCAAATATCGGGGAAATCTGAACGGCGCCAGGAAAGGGATGAAAGGTAAAATGCCCCTGGCCGTCTCCCGTACAGATTCCGCTGGCCAACGTCTCTGCCTGCAGGACGAGGGCACTGTCCAGCACGGGCCCAAACACTTCCCTGACCGTTTTCCCCGCGAAATCAGTGTAGTGAAGGAATTGCTTCTTTATGAAGGGGAGTTGCTTTTCCAGGTCTTCCTTTCCGAGAAAGGTATATTCCTTGCCTTCTACGGTATAGGTGAGCAACTGGTCGATGGTTTGATTTCCGTCAAAATCGCCCACATACAATTTTAAAGGGGCTTTCACCGAGGCGTGCAGTTTGGAGTTCAATCCGAAGTTACCTGCTAATATATCCATGTGGCCGTCCCCGTTTATATCGGTCAGGTATATGCTTTGCCATAAACCGGCAGGCAATGTGTTCGGGATGCGGGAGAACCGGCCTTGATGATTTATAAAAACCGTGATGGGCATCCATTCCCCCGCCACTACCAAATCCGGCCAGCCGTCATTATTTACATCGGCAAAGGCGGCGGCTGTGACCATGCCGATCTGTTTCAGATCAATAATGTGTTCGTCTGCCGCGGAAAAATGGCCTTTACCGTCATTGAGCAACAGGTAGGAAGTCTGGGGTAACCCATAGGCCGTGGCATCTGCCCTTGATCCGACGAACAAGTCCTGACGACCGTCATGATTAACGTCTGCCGCACAAACGGTAGACTTATTTGCGTATAGGGGGGGAAGGGCGTTTGTAGATTTGGTAAAGTGCCCCTTCCCGTCATTAAGATATAACCTGTCGAGCAGGGCAGGGTTATTCCCGAAGTCCTGGTTGCCCCCGCTGACGACGTACAGATCCGGATGTCCATCCCCATCAGCGTCAAAGAACAGGGCGTCTACGTCTTCACAGGCGGCATCGGCCTGGAATAGGGCGCTGTCCGAACGTCTGAAGTGCCCGTCCCTGGTCTGGATAAATAAGGCGCCCGCCTGGCCCTTGGCGCCACAGGCGTAGAAATCATCCAGGCCGTCCCCGTTAATATCCTCCACCGCCAGCCGGGGGCCAGCTGTAGATAGTTCATGGGGGATCAGGGCTTGCTGGTTAAAATCGTAGAAGGTATTCTCCCGATGCCGCCAGTTCAGGCCGATGCTGTCGGTAATGTCGGTGAACAAGGGGCTCGGCGGAGGAAAAAAATGAGGGTAGGAAAACCCGTGCGTTGCCTCTTTTTGCTTCAATTGGACCTGCCTGTTGACAGGCACCTGTTGCATCAATTGGTAGGATTGGTCCGGCCAGACGACCAGCAGGCTGTCAATGTGGGTAAGGGTATCCAGGCCGAAGTGTAACCGGGGTTCGGTGGAGGATTCAAAGCCACGGGTCAGCATGAGTTGCTGGTATTGGATCTTACCCTGATCAAAGAGGTACACTTTCGCTCCGATGCCAAAGGTATTGCCGCCTTTCCCGGAAAAAGAAAGCGTGATATAGTGTTTGCCTGCGCCGTTATTTCTATAAATAGTAGCGACTTCATTGATATTGTTCACCACCAGGTCCAGGTTTCCGTCATTATTCAGGTCGGCGTAAGCGGCTCCGTTGGAAAAGGAAGGCATTCCCATTCCCCATTGGAGGCTTTTGTCGGTAAAACCATCGGGTGTTCCTCCTTTGAAAATGTAATTATGCACTTTGCCCTCCGGCATCCGGGCGAGGACATCCTTGTCCAGGTCCCTGGAATTCCGGAGGGCCATTTGTACCGCGAATGAGGAGATGAACTTGATATAGTCCTGGTCCATAGGGCGCTTCACAATCCCATTGGAAATGAACAGGTCTTTGACGCCGTCATTGTCGAAATCAGCCAGCAGCGGACTCCAACTCCAATCGGTCGCTGCCACGCCATTCATTAAGGCCACATCGCTGAACGCCCTTCCATCGCCCAGGTTCATTTGCAGGCAATTCCTGGAATATTGGTTCTGGAAGCCGTTTTGGGTGATCTTATAATTATAAATGTCGGGTTGTTCGTCGCTGCCGTAGGTCTTCAATATTTTTTCTTCGGCCGGCAGCATGTCCACCGTTACGATATCCAACTGTCCGTCATTGTTAAAGTCGGCAATGTCATTGCCCATGCTGAAACGGGAGTAGTGGTTAAAATGCTTTGCCCCGCTTTCGGTGAACGTCCCGTCATGGTTGTTGATATAATAGTAGTCGTTCTCATGAAAATCATTGCCTACGTAGATGTCTTCCCAGCCGTCATTGTTCAGGTCGGCGACGGCGACGCCCAGTCCATACCCCAACGCGCTGGAATAGATGCCCGAGTGGGTGGTCACATCCGTAAATTTCTTTCCGGGACCGTTGTTATGAAACAGCTTATCCCCGCTGAAAGGGTCCGTTCTCCTTCTTAAGGACGTGTCTCCGTATGAATTGACTGAATGGGAAGATTGATTGAGCAGGAAGCAATCCAGGTACCCGTCATGGTCATAATCAAAAAAAACGGCCTGGGTGGAATAGCCTGAAAAGTCGAGCCCGTATAGGGCTGACTCCTCTGTAAAAGTTCCATTGCCGTTATTGATATATAATTCGTTGTGGCCTTTCAATCCCAGCTTGCGGCTAACGGCGCATACATAGATGTCCAGCAAGCCGTCCCCGTTCACGTCAGCCATCGTCACTCCGGTATTCCAGTCTGCATTTCCCTGCACGCCCGCCTTATCTGTAATGTCTTCGAATTGGAAATTGCCCTTGTTCAGGTATAATTTGTTATGCCCTTTGCTGTTGGCCGTGAAATAGATATCGGGCAGGCCGTCATTATTGATATCCCCGATGGCAACGCCCGCCCCGTTATAGTAATAGAGGTAATCCAGGATATTGAGCGAGTCGGTATCCACCAGGACGTTGCTGAAATGGATATTTGTCTGTGCGGGCGGCAAGACCGTGAATAAAGGAGAATCCGGACGGGTGCAGGAAGATAAAAACAATGCCCAGGCCAGCCCTCCCGGCAATACAACCCCGGAGCGCCAGGCCTGCAGGTGCTTGGTGCGTCTCATGGTCCCTGTTGTTTTTGCGGTTTGAAAAGGAGGAGTGTATCGTTATTTCGGGCAACCACGATCGTACTCCTATGATCCTTTCCGGTGATACGGACAATATCCCGGACTTCACCTTTCACAAACAATCCGCTTTCCTGAGGAGGTATATAACGGAATTGACCTTTCCCCACCCCTTTTAAAAGACAGCCATAACTGGCGTCATAGCGGCCTATCTGGGGTTTCACGGAATAGAAATTGCCTCCCAGGAAGATATCCGTATTCCCGTCCCCGTCCAGGTCCGACGCCAATATGCCATAGACAGGAGAGAACTGTGCCTGAACCGGTAAGGCTTGTAATTCAAAGCGGCCATTCCCCTTATTCATCAGGATGGCTGATTGTAAATATTTCGCGTCCCTGACGAGGGCCCCCTTTAATTCTTCCGGTGTAAATATCTCCTGAATGGTCTTACCCGCATAGTCTGCATATTTTAAAAAGCGTTTATTCATGATGGAAGGCAGTTGTGCGGCGATTTCGCTTTTCTGGTGTATGGGATAAGAACGGCCATCGCTCTTATAATAGGTTAATAGGGACTCTACCTGGCCGTTTTTGTCAAAGTCGTTGACGTATAACTGAACAGGATGGGCACTGTCTGCTTTGAAGAGGGAGTTTAGTCCGAGGTTGCCTATGACGAAATCCATATGCCCGTCTCCGTCCAGGTCCACTGCCTGTATACAGTTCCACCAGCCGCTGCTGCCGGGTATTTCCTGCCATTTCTCCAGGGTCCGGCCGGTATTCCTGAAAATAGTAATCGGCATCCATTCCCCGACCACGACCAGGTCCGGTTTTCCGTCCCCGTCTATGTCGGCCCAGGCGGCATCAGTGACCATGCCTATATTCCCCAATTGGGGAGCGACCTGTTCCGTCACGTCTGTAAAGTGACCCTTCCCGTCTCCCTGCAGGAGATAGGATCGGGGAGTAACCCCATACATCCCCGGTACGTCCCTGCCCCCGATAAAAACAGTCATTTTACCATCGTGACGAAGGTCACAGGGTTTCAAACAGGAGGCATTCGCAGAGACGGTGGCGGGAATGGCCTGAGTAGCCCGGGAGAAATGCCCTTTCCCGTCATTGATATAGAGACAAGGCATCAGGGCAGGAGATCCTGCGTTGTCCTCATTGCCTCCGCAAGCCACCATCAGGTCCAGGTATCCGTCACCGTTAGCGTCGAAGAATGCAGCGCCTACGCATTCATGTGTTTTATCGGCCTCTAATGCCGGTTCGTCCATGCGTCTGAACCCGCCATCGGCTGTCTGGATGAATATTTTTCCGGGATCGTTCCTGGCCCCTCCGATAAAGAAGTCTTCCAATCCGTCCCCGTTAATATCCCCTACAGCGCATTTGGGACCTTCCGTAGACAACATGGAAGGCATCAATCGCTCCCTGTCGAAGTCTACATAGGCGTCTTCCTTGTGCCTGGCGTCCCCTTGCAGGGAGGTAGCCGTTACATCTTTGTACAATGGATGAAACACGGGGGCGGCATAGGTAAAAGCCCGGTCGGCGCTCTTTTGATACAAGGTCAGGGTCTGATCCGCTCTTACCCGGGTAAGCACCTGCATTTTGTGCTGCCTGCCCGGCCATATGATGACCAACGAATCCAATACTTCGATTTTCCCCAACCCGAAAATGAGGGTGAAGCCAACGCTCGACTCAAAGCCCCGTTGGGGATTTTCCTGTAAAACAAATTGCCGGCCTCCGGCATAAGCCCTGAGTTCCGCACCGATACCCTGGGTATTCATTCCTTCCCCTTTTAAGCGAACCCTCAAAAAATGATGGTGGAGGGTTTCACTTTCATTGTTCCGGTAAATGGAACAGGGTGCGTTCTCATTGTTCACCACCAGATCCATGTCCCCGTCGTTGTCCAGGTCTCCGTAGGCTGCACCGCTGCTGAATCCGGGAGTGCCTAAGCCCAGCGCGGCCGCCTGGTTTACAAACCGCAGATTTCCCTGGTTCACAAAAGCATAAGAAGATATAGGCACGGAAGGGATCTTATCAAGGAACGCCCTGAAATCGAAATGTCCGCTCTCCGCCACACTCCTTTTGGTATTGTCGTCCGCCATATAGTTGGCGAAGTCCTGATCTGTGATGTCTTTATAAATCCCGTTGGTGATGAACAGGTCCTTGTATCCGTCATTATCAAAATCAAACGCCAGCACTCCCCATGTCCAGTCAGTGGCTTGTATACCGGCCAATTGCCCGATTTCGCTAAAGGTGCCGTCTCCGTTATTCAATTGGAGCATATTGCGCATGAACTGGTGGTGGAAATCGTTTTTCAGCTTGGCATTCGTGATGTCATAATCGTCAAAGCGGGTAATGGTTTTCAGCCGGTAGTCGGTTTCGGGCAGCATGTCCGTTGATATAATATCCTGCCGTCCGTCATTGTTCACATCAGCCATATCGACACCCATGGAAGTCTCGCTGATATGCCCCATCTGATCGTCTATCACATCTGTAAAAGTGCCGTCTCGGTTGTTGATGTACAAATAATCCCGTTCATAAAAGTCGTTGGCCACATAGAAGTCGGGCCACCCGTCGCCGTTCAAGTCCCCCACTGTGATCCCGAGTCCGAAGCCAATGGGACTGCTGTGGATATGCGCCTGTGTGGTTACATTGACAAAATGGCCGTGGTCATTCCTGTATAGTCGTTGCCCGTTCACGGTGTCGATCTGGTCCCGGATATGCCGGTCATAACCGAAATTGGCGTTGGGGTTCAGCGTATTGTTCAGGACGAAGCAGTCCAGGTCCCCGTCCCCATCGTAATCCAGGAAAGTGGCCTGGGTCGACATCCCTTTGTCATCCAGCCCATATTGGGCACTTTCCTCTTCAAAAACAGGGACGCCGTTTTTATCCGGCCCCTTGTTGATAAATAATTGGTTTGCCCTGTCCTCGCCCGGCTTTAAGCCGCTATTGCAAATGTATATATCCAGGAGGCCGTCCCCGTTTATATCTACCATAGATACCCCGGTACTCCAGGCCCGGTGGCCGGATAGCCCGGCCTCTTGGGTACAATCCTGGAAATGCCAGTCACCTTTGTTAAGGTACAATTTGCTTTCGCCCATATTGGACACGAGGAAGATGTCTTCCCATCCGTCATTGTTGACGTCCCCGATGGCCACTCCTCCTCCATCATAGAAACTATGGTACCTGAATATATTGAAGGCCCCGTAGGGTTGAACGGCGTTGGTGAAATCAATGCCGGTCCTCGAAGAAGGTAAGAGCTGAAATAAAGGCTGCCCCACTTGTAGGGGTTTGTCCGGGTGGCAGCCAATAAGGAAAGGAGGGCCCGACAGGGCAATGCATGCGGCAATGAAATAGGACCCTCCTTTCAAAATTAATACCCGTGGTTTTGTACAAGGTTATGGTTCGCTGTTATTTCCAGTTGAGGGATGGGATAGATGTATAAATGCCCATCCATGACGTCGGCCGCCTTATCCGGGTTTCTGGCCGCACTGAAATAGGGAGTGCCGCTGGCTACTTCATAGCGGATCAGGTCCTCTCTCCGTACCATCTCCCATGCCAATTCCCTTGCTCTTTCCGCCAGGATATTGTCGAGGGTTAATTGGGCAGGAGTCCATTCAATCGAGGATCCGGGGGCGGCGCTATAGGCCCTGTCCCTGATCTGGTTGACCAGGCTGAGTGCATCGGTCACTGTCCCGGCCCTCAATTCCGCCTCGGCTTTGGTCAGCATGACATCGGCCAGCCGGAAGAGGACCACATCATTGCTTTCATTGCCTGCTGTCCCGGCCATGGGGAAATATTTAATATTACGCGCGCCCGTCAACCGGAAGGAGCCGTTACCGCTTGCAAAGGTGGGTATGGTAGGGACAAACGCGAGCGGAAGCTGGGTTTGCTGGTCAACAGCCGCAAGGCCGGCGTCACTGGAGGCAACGATGACATTCTGGTAGGGTGGGTAGGGATACTGTACGAGGAACTGCTGTCCTACCAGGTATTGTCCTGCGCGCATGTCTTTGAAGGTCCTGAGCGTGTTGCCGCCGGATTCTGTGTAGGAAGACGTCGTATCAAAATTATTGTAAAAGGCGGATTCACTGCAGAAGCCGTTATAGGGTGTGCTGGTCAGGCCGAAGGTGATCTGGCTCTGGTAGTGCAGGGTATACATTTCCCAACTGTTCCCGCTGATATTGGTGGCGTCAAAAGGAACAACAAAGATATTCTCGACGGAGGCATCGTTGGTAGGGGAGAAGTTATCAAAATAATCCGGTTGCAGTTTATAGGGGCCCTGGAGCACCGAATCACAGTACGTGATACAATCCGTCCAGCGGGCCGTGCCGGAGTAGACCTGGGCGTTCAGGTATAATCTCGCCAGGAAGGCGTAAGAAAAATACTTGGTCACATTTCCGTAGGTCGTCTTGTCGACATCGGAAGGCAGGCCCTGGATGTTTGATTTAACTTCCGATTCTATAAAACTGAATACCTGTGCGCGGGTACTGTTGGTGAGGCTGTCCGGGTTGGCGCCTGCGGCGGCGGGCAGGGGCACATTGCCAAAAAGGTCCATGGCATAGAAGTAATAGAACGCCCGGAGTGTTTTTACCTCTGCGTTGATGCCGGCAAGGCTTTCCGGCGCCGGACTCAGGGAGTTGACCGTACTCAGAATAAAATTGCATTTACTGATGCCATTGAATATATCCTGCCAGGCAGGATCCAGGAAATTCCCCGTAGGCGTCCAGGTATGCTCCCACAAGGCATCCCAGTGACCCGCATCGGCCCAGTCGTTTCCCCGGGAGGGAACGATAAACTCGTCGGAAGACCCTTCCATCATCGGAAATACATTATCGTTCCCCAGTGCGATATTGGTCAGTTGCTGATAAGCAGGCGCGACACCGGCGGCCACCTGGGCGGGTGTTTGCCAAAATTCGTTCTGGGGCACTACGCTATAAAGTTTCTGGTCCAATTTTGTACAGGAATTTAGCACAGTCCCACCCAGCACGATGATCGTTGTAAATATATAGGATCGCTTCATATGATGAAAAATTAAGCTTGTATAATATTATTTCAAGGCCAGGTTCACTCCAAAGGTGAAAGAACGCGTTTTAGGATAGAACCCGTCGCCCTGGTAGGCAGCATCGATATACGCCTCCGTGGGAGAAGGTAATCCTGTGCCTACCGCTCCTTTATTACCTCCCGTGGCGATGAGATTCGAATTGCCCGTGGCTGTCGCTACATAATTAGCCAGGAAGGGCACATTCGCCGTCGCATTTCTGACTTCCGGATCCAGTCCTCGGTAATGACTCAGCACAAACAGGTTATTGGTCGAAATATACACCTTCAGGCTTTGGAGACCCGGCACATGAAAGGTATACCCCAGGGTGGCATTCTCCATGCGGAGAAAAGAGGCGCCTTCCAGCCAGTGATCTGATACCTGGGGAGAATTCGTGATGCCATTGGTCAAAGCGTCCACCGTTCCGTTGTTGCCTGCAAACCGGTTGATGTTATCCAGGACCATGCGGGTATTATCAAATATTTTCTGACCATACACCCCTCTGAGAAAGAAACTGAGAGACCAGTCTTTGTAGGTAAAATTGGAAGTGAACCCATAGTTGAATTTGGGGCTCGGATCGATATAATGTAAGGTGGCATTGTTTACATTGCTGGTATTGCCGCCGGCGGAATCATAGGTTTCCAGGCCCTGGGCATTCAGGCCTTCATAGTGGGGTATATAGAATACATAAGGGCTGTAACCCACCTTGAGATAGGTGATCGGACTGGCGCTCAGGCCACGGCCTTCTGCCACCCCGCCCGGGATATTGTCTGTCTTCAGGTTGAACGTTTCGGCCCCGTTGCTGTAATTACCCTGAAGGCTGGTCACCTTTGTCCTGACAAAACTCATCTGGCCGCCTACGGTCCAGGCGAAGTTCTTCTTTTTCATCACATCCCAGCTCAGGCTGAATTCTTCCCCTTTGTTGGTTAAGGAGCCTACATTGGCGAGTATCGAAGGATACACGATCGTCGGGCTGGAATTGGGATACTGCACGCTATAGGTATAGAGCAGTTTTTCGGTTTTGTCATTGAATATATTAAAATTGCCACTCAGCCTGCTTTGAAACAACGTGAAGTCCAGCCCCAGGTTCTTCCCATGCCTTTCTTCCCATTGCAGTTCGGGATTGGCGTTTTGATTAGGGGCGTAGGCCTGGGCATAGCCGCCGGTGGCCGCGTTGAAATAGTTCCCTACGGGTGCGTAAGTGAGCTGGGTATTATAAGGAGTAATGGCATCCTGGTTACCCACCACACCGAAACCCGCGTTTATTTTCAGTTCGTTGACCCAGGACACATGGCTCATGAAATTTTCTTTACTAATGCGCCAGGCGGCGGAGGCGGAAGGGAAATTTCCCCACCGGTTATCCGCTCCGAACTTGGAAGAGCCGTCCCGGCGTATGCTTCCGGTGATGTAATATTTCGATGCGTAGTTGTAGGTCAACCTTCCCAGGAATGAGATCAGTTCATATTCTTCCTGGTAGGAATAGATCCTGTCGTATTGCTGAACGCCGCCTTGCAGGTTGTAGGCCTGGTTCTGATCCAGCAGAAAATTCTGTCCTACGGAAGCCTGGTTGTTATAAATAAAGTCGTTGTATTCATATACGCCGGTGGCGGTCAGGTTATTTTTGCCCCAGTCTTTCAAATAATTAATGTGGAAGTCTCCCTTGGAGGAGTTCCTGTTTTCCGCCCCCGCTGCGCCGACGTTCAGGTTGTTGACCACCGGGAAAACGGGCTGGTAATAATTCAATTGATTGTTGAAATGGGTAATAGAGCCGGTAACACCCACTTTCAGGCCGGGAATCAATTCGTAATTGACGCTGCCATAGGTAATGGTCAGGTATTCTTTCCCCGTATTGGTTTCACCTACTTGCTGGGCCACCGGGTTTTGCAGCGCAAAATCTGCATAGGCAAAATAGCTGCCGTCCGCATTTTTTACCGGGTAGGTGGGGGGTGAACTATAGGCCTCATAAAAAACATTGTAGTCGGCGTATTTGCGGCTGGTCTGTGTATTCACGATACCTGCCTGGAACTCCAATTTGTCATGTAGCGCTTTTTGCTGGACATTGAACCGGAGCCCAATCTGTGTCCTGCCCGTATTGAGCACAATGCCTTCCTGATTCAGGTAATTGACAGACCCCCGGTAGGTGAATCCCCCGCCGCCCCCGGATAGAGAAAGGGTGTGACTGTTGGTAATGCCGGTGCGGACCAGGGCATCCTGCCAGTTGGTATTGGCCCCGTGATCAAAGGTGGCGATAGTGGCGGCGTCCAACCCAGCCTTGGCGGCCCCTTCTTTCCATTGGGCCGCATTAGCCATCGGGTATTCTTTAGCAATATGATCGGCGGATACATACCCCGTGTATTCCACCACAGGGGCGCCGGAACGGCCCCTTTTGGTATTGATGACAATGACTCCGTTAGCTCCCCGGGAACCGTAAATAGAAGTAGCGGAAGCATCCTTCAGTACATCATAGGAGGCAATATCTCCTGCAGGTATATTGGCAATCTGGTTGGGATCATCCAGGGTGACTCCATCCAGCACGATCAGCGGGGTCTGCCCCCCGGTGAGTGAAGTCTGACCCCTTAAACGGATCGTCACCGGCTGGTTGGGGTCTCCCCCCGGCACCGTAATCGACAGGCCGGGCACCTTACCTTGTATCTGTTGAATAGGATTGGATAGATTACCGGTGGTGAAATCTTTGGAAGCAATATTGGAAACCGCTCCGGTCAGGTCTTTTTTTCTTGCCGTACCATAGCCGATGACCACCACAGCGTCCAGTTGCCTGGTGGATGCCTTCAACTGAATGGTCACGACGGACTGGCCATTCACACTGATCTCCTTGTCTTCGTATCCTACATAGGAAACCTGCAGGACGGCGTCCGCAGGAGCCGTCAAGGAAAAGGACCCGGTGTTGTCGGTCAGTGTGCCGTTGTTGGTCCCCTTGACGCGTACGGCCACCCCCTGCAGGGGCGCATTGTTCTCATCCGTCACCTTTCCCGAGACCCTTTGCTGAACCCGTTCGGGGGCTGATGCGGAAAGAATGGCCACCAGGTTGTTACTCAATGTTTTATATCTCAGTCCCGAGCCGGTCAGGAGTTTATCGAGGGCGACCCACACATCCAGGTCCTGCACCGAAAAGTCCACCTTTTTCTTCAGGCCGTCCAGTTCGTAATTGTAAACAAATCGTACGCCGCTCTTCTTTTCAATGGTATTCAGGACCTTTTTGATCTCCACCTGTTGCACATTGATGCTGATGCTTTGGCTAAACACGGTTGCCTGGACCTGATAAGTGGTCAGCAAAAAGATTAAGATGGTGAATTTCATAATCAGCAAGCATTTTAAGAACGGATGTGGCCGAAAGCACCACCTTTGTGGAGGTACACTTTTTTTCATACATTTGTTTTTACGGTTCAAAAATGGGCAACCTCCCGATTTTGCTGAATCTTGAGAAGGTTGCCTTGCAGAGAATCCATCGGGGAATGTTAGCGCATTTCCCGATTACTTTTAGTGGCGGACCTGCGGTCCGCCGGAGTTCATTATGTATACTTCGTTATCTGTTATTGTATAATTGAAGGACGCCGTTACCTGCAGCGAATTCAGTACCTCCTCAATGGTCTCGTTCTCAAAAGTGGCGTGGAAGCGGTAAGCTGCCGCCTGGGCGTCTGAAAAGGTGATCTTTACGTTGAACCAGCGCTCCATTTTGGCTGCCATGACCTTGAATGTTTCTCCGTCGAACACCAGTTTGTTGTATACCCAGGCGGTTTCAATGACTGAAGTATCGGGGGTATTCACCGGTAAATGAGTAATGGCCATTCCCGCCGGGATCTTGCCGTTAGCGATAGGAGGAGGGTTCGCGGCGTCTTTGCCGGCGGAAGGGGCCAGAGCGGAGTCCGGATCCCTGGCGATGATCAGTTTTTCATGGGGATGCAGGATGATCCTGGATGCTTTGGCCCCGTTCTCCTTGGTTACTTCAATTTTACCCCATATCAGGGTTGTCTCCGTAGTGGACTCCCTGGGGTATGATTTTACGTCGAATGCGGTGCCCAGTACACGGATATCAATGCCGGAGGCGTGAACAATAAAAGGACAGTTTGAATTTTTTGCTACATCAAAGAAGGCTTCCCCCTCCAGTTCACATTCCCTGGTTCGACCATTAAAATGGCTGTCGTAGGTCAGTTTACTATCTGAGTTGAGCCACACCAAAGTGCCATCTGGCAATAGCAGCCTGGATTTGGCGCCCGATTTGACGGCGACTTCCCGGGTATGATTGTATGGAATGATGGCTTTAGGAGCATGAGCAATATGCCAGTAGGAGAACATCCCTGCCACAAGGCCTGTAAGGGTGGCGGCGATGGCTGCCCATTTCCAGGGCCGGACCTTCGCCCCGCGTAATCCGGGAAAGGGGGTCTCGTCGGATTCCACACTTTCCTGTGCGCACTCCAGGATGTGTTGAAAATGCGCATCCGGATGCAGGTCTTCTTTATCCGGCATTTCTCCCGGGGTTTTCCAGTACTCGGACAGAAGTTCTAAAAAATATTGGTCTTCCGGGTGCTGTTCACCCAGCAACTGCAACTCCTTCCACTCTTCAGGAGTGGCCTCTCCCGAGAGGGCGCGGGCAATTAGTTCGGCCATTCGATGATTAGGCATGTCAACCGTTCGGGTTTTGGCGACCCTATTAGATGACAGCTAAACGGACCAATGACCTTAAAGAAAATAAAGAAATTTTATAATTTATTTTTGAAGACGGTTTTCGGGGAGAAGTCGAAATGGACGAGGACCTGTTCCCTGATTCGCTTCACTGCGATCACCATCTGCGCATCCACTGTCGCCACCGTCACATTTAATATTTTGGCGACTTCTTTGTACCGGAGGCCGTCCTCCCGTACGAGTTTAAAGATCATCTTGCACCGGGGCGGCAAGGCTTCAACCGCGGCATGGAGCTTTTCCATCATTTCCGCGCTGATCATTTTCTGAGCGGGGTTCTGCGCCGGACTGAGTTGAATATCAATGTGGTCAAAAGGCTCAACGGTCAATTGGCTGGCCCTTTTCGACAAATAATTGAGGGCGGTATTTTTTACCCCTGTATAGAGGTAAGCTTTTATATCATTGATGGAGGGAACATGCTCTTTTTGTTTCCATAGTTTGATGAATACGTCATCTACGCACTCCATGGCTCCTTCCTTGGTCCGGATAATGGCGTCGGCAAAGTGGATGAGCCTGGCCGAATAGAGGTCAAACAGTACCCTGAATGCCTGTTGGTCACCATCGGCAATTCGTTCACTGAGGGAACGCGATTCCATATTATGCAAATCTTTAGCAGACAAGCAAGCAGTCGTTTGTTATACAATGTTAAGGATTTTAAAAGCTTATTGCAAATATTTCAGGAGGATAATGGAGTCCACATTCTCTGTCACCAGCGTTTTTACGGAGCAAAATGGGGGCTTCACCAGGTCCGGAAGGGCGTCAAGCGCGTAGCCTGCCGGAAGTCCGAGAAAGTTATACGTCGTGTCCTTAAGCATCTTGTTTTCCCCATTGATTTTTACCTGTGTGAGCCCTTCAAATCCATGTAGTATGTACTCCAGGTGATTGAATCTGGAAGGCAGGGCGCCTTCGGCCTTGTCCAGGATGAATGCGCCTTCTTGGGGGTTATAGCGCATCTCCCGTTTGTAATAGTGGCCCTTTTCGTAATCGTAAGAAATCCCATCGTCTTCATAGTAAGTGAAGGTATTGGCATGATCTCCTTTATACAGGTGTATCCGTAAGGTATCCGTCGGGTGGTCGTCCGTCGATTGGACCAGGGACTCCATGGGGAGGATGGTTCCTCCTTTGGCGTATACGGGTAATTGGCCCAATGTAAGGGGAATGGTTATGACCTGGTTGCCGGTGTCCGGAACGCCGGTATACAGATTGTACCATTTTCCCCGTGGAAGCCAGACCTGGGCAAAGCCGGCATTTTCACCTACAGGCGCTACCAGCAAAGAAGGGCCGAACAGGAATTGTTGTTGAAAACGGGCGTCGTATACCAGTGAGTCCTGGGTGTAGTCGATCGCCAGGGAACGCAGGACAGGCAGGCCGTCCTGGGTGGACTCATAGAAAGTGGAATAGAGGTAAGGCAATAGTTTGTACCGCAGACTGATGTAATTCCGGGAGATATCAAGGACGTCTTCTCCATAGGTCCATGGCTCGGATGAACGGGTATTGAGGGCGGTATGATTGCGATAGTAGGGGATAAAAGCGCCCAACTCTATCCATCGGGCGAACAGGGAAGCGGAAGGGTTGCCGGTGAAGCCTCCGATGTCCATGCCGGTAAAGGCTACTCCACTGAGTCCAAGGCTTTCCATCAGGCGGACGCCCGCAAAAAGATGGCTTTCTTCGGCCCGGTTATCCCCGGTCCAGATGGCGCTGTATCGCTGAAGCCCCGCGAAACCTGAACGAGTCAGGATAAAGGGGCGTTTACCCACAGCCTTTGCGCCACTATAGCTGGAACGGACCATTTCAAGGGCAAATACGTTATGTCCTTCCTGCATGGTGGTAGGATGTCCGTCAAAGTCATACAGTACATTTTCGGGGACTTGCTGGCCCCAGGTAGAGATTTCGTTCATGTCGTTCCATAGGCCCGATACCCCCTGATCCGTATACGTCTTGATTTCCTGTTCCCACCATTTCCTGCCGTTTTCGCTGGTGAAATCCGGAAAGTGGCACCAGCCCGGCCATACCTTCGCCGTATAGTCTGTTCCATCCGGATATTTCAGGAATATGCCGGCAGCCAGTCCGCTTTCATAGGCAGGGTACCCTTTCTCCACCTTGATGCCCGGATCGACAATGACGGTCAGTTTAAAGCCCATGGATCCCAGTCGGTCCGTAAGGGCTTTAGGATTAGGAAACCGGTCCTTATTCCAGGTAAAGAGCTTATAAGCGTCCATATAATGGATGTCCAGGGTAATGCCGTCGGCAGGGATCTTTTTTTCTCTCAGGGTCTGAGCGATGCGGAGAACTTCGGTATCGGGATAGTAGCTGTACCGGTTCTGCTGGTAGCCAAGGCTCCACAGGGGAGGCAGGGGCATGCGGCCGGTCAGGAAAGTGTAGGCAGTGATAATATCCGCCACCCGCCGGTGGTAAATAAAATAATAGTTCATGTCCCCTCCCCGGGCGCCAAAAGAAGAAAACCGGTTATTGCTGGCGCCGAAATTGAAAGCGCTTTCATAACTGTTGTCCAGGAATATGCCGTAATTCAGCCCATGGTGGATACCCATGTAAAAAGGAATAGAAGAATAGAGAGGATCCTGTATCGTGGAATAGCCAAAAAAATCGGAGTTCCAATTGACATAGCCATTCCCCTTTCGGTCGAGGTCTCCGTTTTTTTCTCCCAGTCCAATAAATCTTTCTCCTTCCTGTAAGTGTTTGTACGTAGTACATTCCGTCCCGATCCAGGAAGTCGTCAGCCCCTTTTCATCCGCATTGACCGTGTCCCCTTCCAAAGTCAGGAAGGCGATAGAGAAAGGGTCTTTTGAAATCGTTACCCGTAGTGAATCCGTACGAATATGTATGGCTCCAGGGTCCTGGCTGATGGCGCAGGTGGTTTTGACGGGTCCGCCCACTACGGCATACGAGAAATAGGGACCGGGGAGACGGGGAGATATCCGCACCCTGATCATATCCGGCCCGTACACCGTGATTTCCGCGTATGCATTGCCGGCGGTCACCAGCACGGTCTGCCCTGTCACCTTTACGGAAGAGACTCGTCCTATTGTCTTTACGGGACCCTGGGCCGGAGAGGAACCCTGGGCCTGCAATGCTTGCAGGCCACAGGGTAAGAGGGCAAACAGGGTAAACAGGAGCTTATAGGGTAAATGCATGACTGGTAAATGTTTTATCACTGAATAGTGTTCATGAAGGCCTCGGCTTTGGTTGTTTGAAGGGCCGACATTGCATTAAAGGCCTGATCCAATTTCTGCTGGATAGCGGCGTTACCGCTGTACTGCTTGCGAAGGCGATACAACCGTTCCACCAGTTCCAGCTCCGGCTTCCCAAAGGGGACGCCTAAATTTTGCTGAAGGGTGGTCAGAAATCCGAATTGAAATTCCCGGGTCGGTTCTATAATGGTGCCTTCACCGTAGTCATTCCAGGTGGGCAGTTGTATGTAAGCGGCATTGCTTTGCAGGGCCAGGTCCAGGGTCTTTTGGAAAGTCAGTAAGCTGTCATGGTCTATGCTGAAGGTGGGGCCTCCCCATCCTCCGGCGGCGTAAAAAGCATTAAAGCCGGGGTAGGCAGAAGCAATGAAGGGGTGTGAATGATCGGCGGTGTAAAAGCGACTCAGGCTGACCAGGTTATCTGCGTTGATCCAGGCAAATGTACCGGTGGCGTTCCTGCCGGCACTTGCATCATGGTCCCATAAGGGAAAGAAAGAAGGCGGCCGGGGGAATACGGAGAAGATAGCTGACCAATCATTTTCCTTCATGAACGTCTGGGGGCCAAAGTCCAGTAACAAGGGCCTTCCTTCAAACCTTTCATAATTGCTATCTGTAAAATAATGGGTTTGGAGGTAGTGCATGTCTTCCCTGGCGGCGGCGATCTTGTCCTTTATCACTCCTTTCTTGTAGGCGATATTTATGTCCTGGTCTTCGTAAACGATGGCATAATGAAGTCCCACCTTCCCTATCAGGGAAATGACCTTTTCCGTGTTCCTAACCAGCAGCGGGTAGTCATACAATGGAGTAATGCCGGGCCAGTCAATACATACGCCGTCAATTCCGCTGTACTTCATGAGCAGCAACTGGTATTCGATCAGGTCCGGATCACCGGAGGCATAAGGTCCGGTCAGCGGGTAATACCAAGAGGCGATCTGACGCCTTCCATCGGCCCCTATGCTGTCCGGGTCCCGGTTCGCCATGGTCCAGTGACTGCCCCAGGTGCCCACCGGCTGGTTCGTTTCCTTGGTTTCAAACCAGGGCATCAGGTGAGCAAATATTTTTTTCTTTACAGCCTTATGTACCGGTACAGGATCAAAAATGGGCCTTGTATAATCTTTCGTTATATAATCCCTCGATTGTCCGCCCAGCCACAATAAGCATATGAATATAGATCCCTTGATCATTTGGTTTTATTTAATCCAAGGGGGACCGGGAGTTTCCTTATTCCTTATTCCCGGCCCCTTGTCAATGGATGTTTATATTCTTATGGCTAATCAATAGCCTGGATTCTGTTGGTGCTGGATCGCGGGATTTGAATTAAGCTCATTCAATGGAATGGGCCAGGCATACGCGTTGCTATTGAAGGTAAGCGGACCGCTTGTGGCATTGATCGCCGTTCCATAGTATGCAGCTTCCGAGGCGCCCAGGTGCCAGCGACAGATATCAAACCACCACTGGCCTTCGTTGAAGAGTTCAGCCCAGCGCTCGTAGTACAAGGGGTTGTTTCCCAGGACCGGATCGCCGATGGCTGCGGTTTGGCTCGTGAGACTTTGGTAGTCCACCGGGGAAGCCGCGTTCACAGGATAATTGTAAGCCCTGCGTTTGACCATGTTGAGGTAGGTCAGTGCATCTGCATTATCCGATGAGTTCATGCAGGCCTCCGCGTATAGTAAGTATACATCGGCCAGACGGATAAAATAGATGTCACTGACGTCCGCAGGTCCCAGGTTATTGATATTGTTAAAGACGGGTGCATACTTCCTGATACTCCAGCCATAATCCGTAGGTCCGTTCAGATAATAGGATGGCTTGGAGACCGGGTACCAGGTCTTCCCGTCGGGCATGACGGAATCGACCCAGGGTTGCAAACAGTTCACCCAAAGGCGGGGGTCGACGGTATTGTTGGTCCTCGCCGCCAGTGAGTTCGCTTTAAACGTGGGGTCCATGACCTTCACGGGATTATTATAACTGGCAGGCATACTGCTATTGAAATTGGGATTGCTGACCAGGTTGTAATAACCCAGATTGAAGCCGAACCGGGTGATGTTTTTGTCGTGGGTTACTTCATTGCCATATCCCATGGGCGATGCGCCGCTCTCGGTGCCGTCAGCCCCCAGAGACCAGGGACACCAGATAAGGCCCATGATGGAAGTGGAATTGGGAGTGCCACCGTATACGCCGTAATCCCCAAAGGATTGACCGTCGATATTCAGGACGAAAAGGGATTCGGTGTTGTTGGCGCCTTTGGCAGAGGCGACACCCAGGAATGAGTTCATGTACCCGGTGTAAGGCATTAAACTCCTCCCGCTGTTATTGATGACGTCCAGCAGGGTCGTTTTGGCGTCGTTATAGTCCTTGGTGAACAAGTAGGACTTTCCGAGGAGGGCCTTGGCGGACCATTCGGTCACCCTGTCCACGTCATTTCCTGTCCAGACCTGACCCTTGAGCAGGGTGGCCGCCTGGTTAAGGTCGCTTTCGATCTGGGCCCATACGGCCTTGATGGAGCTACGACCCAATTGTGCGCCCGCCAGTGAAGTCGGTAACGCCGTTACGAGGGGAACGCCCATGGTGTCTGTGGCGGTAGGACTGGTGATATTGTCTTCCCCAAAATAACACTCCAGGTTAAAATAATAAAATGCCCGGAGGAAGTAGGCTTGTCCCCGGATGAGGTTTACTGAAGGAATGTCTGTAGGCTTGGCATATTTGGCGGAGAAGAAGTCCGCTCCGCTCAAAGTCGCGTTACAATCCTTTACACCTGAATAGAACATCTGCCAGGCACCATCCACATAGGAATTGGCGACGGTCAGGTTGGTCGCAGCCATTTCATTCCAGAAGGGGTCTCCCGCGTACACGCAATTGGTGGCATGGGTGGCATTGGCCAGGGCTTTGGGCAGTAAATTGAACCCAAACAGATTGGGGTCCCGGAGATTGGCATAAGAGGCGGCCAGGACGCTGTTCAGATCGTCCACAGACGCCGGATAACTTCCCAGGGAATATTGATTGGTAGGGGCGACGTTGACCGGGTCTTTGGCACAACCGGTTAGGAGTGCTATACCCAATAAGCCAGAAAATATTTTCTTATTCATTTTGATTGAGTTGAATGTGAACATTAAAAATTCAGGTCCAGACCGGCCGTGTATATACGGGTTTGCGGGTATTGCGGCACAATGTCGATACCCCTGGTGGTAACGCCCACCGCTGTGCCTGCATAGCCCATGGAGGCTGCCTGTGAATATGAACTGCCTACTTCCGGATCAAGGCCTGAATATTTGGTGATGGTGAACAGGTTATTGGCCATGAAGAACAAGCGGGCGCCTCGGACACCCACCCTGGAAAACAATGGATTAGAGAAGGTGTAGCCGATCTGCAGGTTCTTCAGCTTGATATAACTTCCGTTCTCTACGAAATAACTATTCACCGAAGTATAATTCCCGTTGGTTTCGGGGGAGAACCCGCCCGTGGTGACATTGCCTATGCGGGGTTGGGAAGTCAGGCCGTTCGAACCGAGGAAAGAGGCTCCGAATACTTTGCTGGTGGTATTTCCGTCGCCGTAAGGAAATTCTTCGTAAGCCTTCACTCCGTTGAACAACTGGACGCCCGCCACCCCATTGAATAACATCGCCAGGTCAAATTTCTTGTAGTTCAGGCGGACATTGACACCATAGACCAGTTTGGGGTTGGGGTTGCCGATCACCTGGTAATCCGCACTTCCTATGGTCGTGCCGTTCTTAGGGTTATGGGCAAAAATCAGGTCGCCGGCATGGGCGTTGGGTTGGGCGCTGGCAGTAGCTTCCGCCTCCGTTTTGAACATACCGGTGACCTTGTAGCCGTAAAACGAACCGAAGGGCAGACCCGCCTTGGTGACCGTGATCGGCAGGTTGGCCATGACGCCAAAGCCCGCATTTTCAAGGTTCAGGTAGTTATAACCATCGTAAAGGGCATCGTTGGTGATCCCATCGAGGTTTGTCACTTTGTTCGTATTAAAGCCCAGGGTAGTGCTCACATCGTATCCCAGGGCGCCCACTCTGTCTTTATATCCCAGTAAGACGTCCACTCCCTTGCTGCTCACATTTCCGACATTCACAAAGTAAGGCGCCGTGATCCCGGAGCTCTGCGCCAGGGGCAGTGCATAGAGCATGTCCTTGGTCATTTTATTGTACCATTCCACCGTGAAGTAGAGTCTGCCGTTGAATGCTTCTCCATCCAGACCTATATTGGTTTCGGTGACCGTTTCCCAGTGAAGGTTAGGATTGGCGAGGTTGTTAATGGAATTAGCGATCGTAAGCGGGCCGCCGGGTGCAAAATTCTGACCACCTGTTGATAATCCATTAGGGGCGCCCTGCTGCACGTAATAGGCTGCGTACTGATAGGAATTAATACTGCTGTTCCCCAACTGACCCCAACTGCCGCGTATTTTCAAGAGATTGATGGCGGGGACTGCTTGTTTGAAGAAGGCCTCGTCGCTCAGGTTCCATCCTGCCGAAACAGCCTCGAACGTACCCTTTTGTTTGTTCGGGCCAAAAACGGTAAAGTTTTTGTCCTGCCTGACGGAACCGGAAATGTAATAACGTCCGTCAAAATTATAGTTCAACCTGCCAAATTCCGATTTAATCAGGGCATTGGGATCCTGGAAACCGGTGACCTGAACGGTGGATGCCGACGTTTGAACAAATGAAAAGCCCGGCACGCCAATGGAAGTCATCGTCGCACTTTCTGTGTTATACTTGTTTGCGATCTGTTCATACCCCGCAATGGCGTTGAAATTATGTTTTCCAAAGCTCTGGTTATAGGTCAGGACCTGGTTGGACAGCACCTGTGAGCTTTCAATATAATATTTGTTCAGGCTGTTATAGGTCTGGATGACCTGTCCGAAATTGTACGCATTCTGGAAATAATCCTGGGTTTCCAGGTAATAATCGTACCCGAAATTGGTTCGGAAACTTAAGTGCAGGGGCAGGGCTATTTCTGCATATACGTTGGATTGCAGGTTGTTTTTATAATTCTGGGTATTGGCTTCTTCGATGGAACCCACTGGATTGGGGCCCCCGAAGGTTAAACCGGGATAGCCGCCAGGCAGCGATCCGAAGGTGCCGTCACTATTATAAATAGGTATAATGGGCAGAGAGCGGAAGGGCGCGTTGTGAAGACCCAAATCAAACCTGCCGGGGACCGGGGGATCCGTGCTCCGCTGCGATACGGCCAGTTGTTCGCCCACTTTGATATATTTACCCAGCTTATAATCCGTATTGACGCGGGCGCCTCCTATATTGGAATGGTTGTCGAGATAAACCCCCTTCTGCATGTTATAGAATCCGGAGAACAGGTAGTTTACTGCAGGTGTTGAGCCGGTCACGGATAAGTTATAATTCTGTTCGGTGGCATGGCTGAACAGCGCGTTGGTCCAGTCGGTATTGGCCAGGGTGTCCAGCCCGGTGGAACCCGCAAAGATTTTAGGGTTGATGATGTTTTCCAATTTGATGTAACCGTTTTTATCCAGCATGTGGATTACTTTGGGGGCGGTCACCCCATACCTTGCATTGAAATTGATCGTGGGCGCACCACCCGTTCCCTTTTTCGTGGTGATCAGGATCACGCCGCCTGCAGCAGCAGATCCGTAAATGGCGGCTGCACTGGCGTCTTTCAACACTTCCACGGAAGCGATATCCTGTATATTGATATTATCGCCGGGAACCCTTACTCCATCTACGATATACAATGGCGCCGGCTGATGTAAGGAGGAGACACCCCTGATGATGATGGTGGGCGTAGCATCAGGCGCGCCGGAGTTTTTAATGACTTCCACACCTGCGGCCCTTCCCTGCAGTGCTTCTGTAACATTCGTGACGGGTAGATCCACAATGGCGCCCCCCTTCACGGAAGAAACGGAGCCTGTAAGGTCCTTTCGCTTTTGGGTGCCGTAACCTACAACGACGACTTCATCCAGGTTGGTTTTGGAAGACACAAGGGATACCTGGACGCTTGTTCTTTCCCCCAACACTACAGCCTGTGATTCAAAGCCGATGTGAGTGATTACCAGTGAAACGCCGGATCCCGGTACGGTGAGGGTGAAGTTTCCTTGTGCATCCGAAACGCTTCCCGTTTTTTTCCCTTTGATCAGGATACTGGCCCCCGATACCGGGGCTCCCTGGTCATCCTTAATGGTCCCGGTAATCGTTTTAGTGGGGGACTGGGCCTGGCATAGCATGACCAGGGCCAGGAGTAAAGGGCACAGGAGCACTTTCCTAAGCAATCGCATTTTTGTCATAACAGTGGTTTTGTGTTTGGTATAAATGGCAAGGACGGGGCGGATAGGAGGGATTCCTTTTCACCTGACAAGCCGCATCGTTCTTCGGAAATGTAAAGAAAGAGCGGTTCAAAAGGGTTGGCAAGTTATATAGGGGGTATATAGAAAATATTTCTATAAATAAGAGAAGTATTAATTATAAATCGTTGATTTATAATTAATTAATATCATATAATTAATTATAAGATATGAACAGCATGTGTGCCTTTTGGAGAGGTTATAGGGTTCTGATCTGCATTATTTTTTGTTCGAACTCGTCATTATGTACGATGGACCGGTTTTTAATCCGGGTCTTATAAGTGTAAATGGTATTAACCGAATATTCCAGGATCTTGGCGATCTTCTCATTATCCGAAATGCCCATCCGGATCAGCGCAAAGATCCTCAGATCAGTATTGAGCAATTCATTGTCCTTCAGATGGGTTTGGTCTTCCGGTTTGAAGAGCGCGTTAAAGTCCGCCACAAAATGGGGGAATAAATTCAGGAAGACCTTGTCGAAGCTTTTCAGCAATTCATCCTTTTCCTTTTTCAGGTTAATATTACCTGCCAGGAACCGGATGTCTTCAAATTTTCTTTCTTCCAGTTTCTGCTCGATCGACCTTTTAAACTTTTCGACCTTAGCAAAGTAGTCTGAATTTACATTGAAGAAATAACCTATATATTCTTCTTTGATCTTATTTGCCTCTAAAAGCTGATGATTGATCTCCTGGGTGCGCACGTGGGCCTTTGAAATGGTTTCCTGGGCAATTTTCAGCTTTCTAACCTGCCGAAAGATAATAATAGACAAAGATACCAGGGCGATTAACAGGAGGGTGACCACAGAGGCGTATTCGATAAGTACTTTTCGCTGGCTTTCCACGGCGGAGATCTTTTCCTCTTCAATAATGGGCAAAATCGCACCCACTTGTATCTTTCTTTGGCGGGCCCCGTAAAATACCGCTTCCTTCATCGCCCGTTCTATATATAGAGAGGCATTCCTGACATCCCCCTTTTTAAATAGCAATTCGGCCAGGTTCAGCATGGCGGAAGTCTCCTTGGTAGAAGATTGTATATCGGCTATGGCCGCGCGGATCAGGAGGTCGATGGCCGTATCCGTTTCCCCTTTGCGGATATAAATGTCGCTCAGTGTAGACGCGACCAGGGCAAGTTGATGAGCACTCAGGTCAGGCCGGCCGATGATCCGCCGGAAGCAAAGGGCGGCTTCCTCGATTTTACCCGCCTTCACGTGCTGCAAGCCGTCAAAATAGGAGTATTGAAAAGAGTTGGAGGGATAGAGGGACAGGGCGGAATCCATGTAGAGGCTCCCTTTTTTATTGTATTCAGCCGTATAATAACTATCGTTGTCAAAGTCCCCCAGGTCATAATAGTACCTGCCCATCAGGGAATAGAATTCAGCCCGGATGCTGTCTGGGAATCCGTTGATATGTAACGTATTCAAAGAGTCAAAGGTTTCCTTGAACAATCCTGAAGACACCAGGGTGAAGCTTAGTTTGATCCTGGCGTAGATGATGCGGGAAGGGTCATTCATTTCATACGCGACCGCTTCCAGTTTCCGGGCATAGGCATACGCCGAGTCATAGTTAAAAGACTTGTATTCATTATATAACAGCAGGTAAATCGAGTACCTGGAAGGTAAGGATACTTCCATACTATCCGTCAGTTCTACCGTGAGTGCCCGGATGGCAGACATCTTTTGCGCATCATAGGAGGGAGAGGCTTCGACAGCTCTGTTAAGGGCCTCCAGCAGGCTGTCCCTGCCGGAAAGACAACGGGCGTCGAAGTGGAAAAATAGCAGCAGCAGGCAAAAGGATATAATCTTCATAAATGCAGGTAGGTGACAATCGTTTATTGTACAGGCACGTTGCCCGTCCTAAATTAGGGCTTTTTATACAATTGGCGGTTGTCCCCTGGGGAGGGGATTTCCTTTTACGCGGTTCATGGTATCAATTTTGTAAGAAACAAAAGGATATGATGGAGCGCGTCCGGCCAAAAAACTTTGTACAAACGGGTAAAGGCAAGATTATTATTGCTTTCCTGTTAGCCTGTGCCGCCTTGCTCCTGGCCTGGGGCGTCAGCAAAGTCGCCTTTAAACAAGTGCAGACCTCCGTTGACAATATTTCAGCGCCCAACGACAAGCTGCGTTTGGTAAATGAGCTATCCCTCAAAATACCTGGCCTGGACGAATTACAGAGGGCACAGGCGCTGCAGAGTCCCACGAGATACGATCATTATTTTAAAGAATCCAGGAAGGTGGGGTTATGTATAGATACCTTAAAACAACTCTATGCAGGAGATTCCATTCAACTTGGGCGGATCGGTCATCTGAAAAAACTCTTAGGCGAACACGACCGGCTTTTTGCCGATTATTTAAAAGTCCGGGAAGGGCTGGTCAACGACGCTGAGTTCTCAGCCCAGGTCAGGTCCATGGACGACCTGACGAATACGGAACCTTCACCCACCGACAGCACCGTCATACATTCAGAGAGAAAGACGTCTACGACAACCATATATCCCGCCGGAGCCAACCCTCCCAAGGAAAAATCCCCTGGTTTTTTCAGGAAGTTATTCGGCAAGAAAAAGGCGTATTCCAATAACGCGCCCTATCAGGTGGTCAACGAGGAGTTCCATACGAAGATAGACACCATCACAAAGGCGGCCCCAGATTCTACGAAACAGCATCTGGGGGAAACGATGCGGAATATGGAATCAAGCCGGCGACGGAAAAATGAATTATTTATTGCCCGGGAGGCTGAGCTGGCGGACGCCGGCAATCTGCTCATCCGTCAGATACTGGCCATTTTGAATCAGGTGGAAACAGAAACCCTGGGACAGGCAGAATATAATGACTTACAGGCCAAAGCGGCCATGAATACCAGTGTGAACCGGATCAATATTATTGTGCTTTCTTTTTTTCTGCTGACCGTCGTATTACTGTATCATATCCTCATGGACATTTCCCGGAGTAACAGGTACCGGAAAGAAGTTGAACTGGCCAGGGATGAGGCCGAATATCACGGAAGAGCTAAGCAGCGTTTCCTGTCCAATATGAGCCACGAGATCAGGACCCCCCTTCAATCCATCATTGGGTATGCCGAGATGATCAGACAGCAGCAATCCGCCGCCCCGAAGGATATTGATGCGATGTACCGTTCTTCAACGCATTTGATGCAGATAGTCAACGAAGTACTCGATTATAACAGGATCATATCCGGAAAGTTCACCTTCTCCAACCAGGCTTTCTATATGGAGGAATTGTTGGTGGAAGTGGTGTCGGTGATGCGGCTTCAGGCCGATAAAAAGTCGATTAAAATGCGAACCCGGTATGCCGGTATCGCGGAATGGGGGCTGATGGAAGGAGATCCCTTCCGGCTTCGGCAGATATTGTACAATCTGCTCGGGAACGCCATTAAATTTACCGACCAGGGATCCGTGACACTGTTGGCAGAGGGGCGGCCGCTGGATGGGAATATCGAATGCATATTCACCGTAGCCGATACGGGGCCGGGTATCTCCGGGCCCGATCTGAACCGCATATTTAAAGAGTTTGAGCAGGCGGAAACGCCGGCCGCCTCTCCTGTATCAGGGACGGGCCTGGGATTAACCATCTGCAAGGCGCTGGTAGAAAGCCAGGGGGGCAGCATTCGGGTGGAGAGTACGGTAGGAGTGGGGAGCAGCTTCATTGTCCGGCTGATATTTGCGCGGGGTACGGTGCCGTTACCCGTCATAGAGCATAAAATGAGTGCCAGGGCCGACGTACACAGTGACAAGGTTTGGATCATTGACGATGATCGGTTGATCCTTGATCTGTGTTCAAAGATCTTTGAACACAATGGTATCCTGCACAGATGTTTTAATGCGCCTGAAGAAGTCCTGCGGGCCGAATGGGATGATGCGGTGAAATATATTTTGCTGGATATCCGCATGCCGGGCATGAGCGGGATGGATCTTTGCGCCTTGTTAAGGAAGAGCGTTCCTCCGCAGACACGGATTTATGCGCTTACCGCACAGGTAATGCCAGAGGAAAGGGAGGCCATCCTGCAGCATCATTTTGATGGCCTGCTGATGAAGCCCTTCATGGAAAATGATCTGCTGCTGCTCCTTTCCGCCGTCCCCGACCCTGCGCCTGCCGAGCAGTGCCCGCCGGCGTCCGCCTTCGCCCTGGAGGCGCCGTCACTCGCGCCGTCGACGTCTGCCGCGCCGCCGGTCGTCCAAGCGCCCCTGGCGTCCGCGTTCGCCCTGGCCGGGCCAGTCCTTGAGCCAAAAACGACTTCTCCCGCCTGGGACCCCGCCTGGATTGAAAAAATGACCTTTGGCGACAAAACGCAAATGACGCGGATACTGAAGCGGTTTTCGGAAGACAGTTTTAATGATATCGCCGCTTTGCGCCATGCCATGGAGGAAAGAGATTATCCCCAAACGCTACTGCTGATCCATCGCATCGCGGGCAGAACGGCACAGATGGGAGTCAGGGAACTGGCCAGGGATTTCAGGCGGGCAGAAATGGACCTCACCCTGTCCCGGCAATTCAACCAGGAAAACAAGGAAAGTCTCCTGTCACTCAGTAGAAAACTGGGCGATCTGGTCCAAGAGATCAATCTTAGTTGAGGCTACAAAACGTATAAGGCCGCAACGTCCTTGTGGAGACCATGACGCTTAATTGAGACCATAACGGTCTATTTTGCTGTATAAGGTTTTGCGATCAATATTGAGCAGTTTAGCCGCTTTGGACTTATTATATTTTACCTGTTGCAGTATTTTCTCGATCATCGCCCTTTCATTCATTTCATTAATTACTTTGAGGTTCGAATCCTCGGGTGCTTGCTGTAGGGGGACCGGCTGAGGATGGTACGTAACGGAGAAGAGCATTTCTTCCGGAAGCGCATCCACGTCCGCTATGTCTGTTCTGCTGAGCAGGACCATGCGCTTGATAACGTTCCTTAATTCGCGGAGGTTTCCCGGCCAGTCATACCGGTGCAACGTATCTGTTACTTCTGTTGAAAGGCTGCGCACATTTCGTTTGAGTTCTCTGTTCGACATGGTGATGAAGTGATCGATAAACAGATCCAGGTCTTTATCCCGATCCCGGAGTGCGGGTATCTGTATTTTGAATTCGTTGAGGCGGTGGTAGAGGTCCTGTCTGAAGTCTCCGTTATTTACGCTGCGGGTCAGGTCATCGTTGGTGGCAGTGATGATGCGTACATTGATCCTGATCTGCTCAGTACTCCCTACAGGCTGTACCACTTTTTCCTGTAAAGCCCGCAGCAGCTTTATCTGTACATCATAGCTAAGGTTTCCTACTTCATCCAGAAACAGTGTTCCGCCATCGGCCGCTTCAAATAATCCTTTTTTGTCCAGCATGGCCCCTGTGAAGGCTCCTTTCACGTGCCCGAACAGCTCACTGGCTGCCAGCTCTTTTGAGAGTGCGCCGCAATCCACGGCAACAAACGGTTTTTGTGCCCGGTTGCTTTGTTGGTGTATACACCTCGCCGCATATTCTTTACCCGTGCCGCTTTCTCCCTGGATGATGACCGACATATCCGTCGGAGCCACCAGGTCAATGTATTCCTGTAATTTGCCCGCACCCCGGCTTTCACCTTTGATATACCCCTTTTGATCTTGATCCGGCTTGGTGGAGGAAGGGGTCGTTTTCTCCTCCCCCAGCGCACCTGCCATGATCATCAGCAGTTCATCCGGATTTACAGGTTTGGTTATATAATCAAATGCCCCGGAACGGATGGCCCTTACAGCCGTTCGAACGTCGTTGAAGCTGGTCATGACGATGGCGGGTGTGTTAGATCCTTTATCACGGGCCCTCCCGAGGGTTTCCAGCCCGTTCCCGTCGGGTAAACGGTAGTCCAGCAGGAACAGATCGTATGTCTTCTGTTCCAGCAATCTAAAGCTCCCCCTGACATCTCTGGTGGTGTCCGTGGTATGGCCGTGCCTATGCAGAAAGTCGTGCAATAATTGTGAGAAGGTCAGGTCGTCCTCAACGAGCAATATTTTTGCCATTCATCATCCTGTTTAGCTCCTCCCGTCTCAAAAAGCAGGCCATAAGCCTGCAGGTGTTGAGCCTGCAGGCTTATGGCCTGTTTAAATGTTCTTAAATATTGGATTCCGGAAATTGCTACAGGTAAAAAAGTAGACGCTTCCTACCGTAGGACGGCGCCCTTTTCATCGATGTTGACGTTTTTTCCTTCTGTTCCTTTCTGAACATATACCTGATAATAGGCGGACGTGTCGGTTCTGACCATGAAAGCAGCAGACGGTGACCATTGCTTGAGTTCCCCCGACTGGAGCGTGGATTTAACCGGTTCCGGAAGGGCTTCCAACTTTACGGGTACTTTCTGGGTGCTGTCATTTTGGACCCTGAACAGCGTGCTGTCGCCAGCAAGTGCCGTTGTATCGTTATACACTCGTGCACCCGCCGTGTCGCCGGCGAAGCGTGCAGTGTCATGGTTGAACGAAGCGGTATCCCTGAACTGGGCGGTGCCGCCCGCAAACGAAGCGGTATCCCTGAACTGAGCCGTATCGCCCGCAAATAAGGCAGTGTCCCTGAACTGAGCCGTATCGCCCGCAAATAAGGCAGTGTCCCTGAACTGAGCCGTATCGCCCGCGAACAAGGCCGTATCCTGATTAAATGACGCGGTGTCTCCGACGAACAGAGCGGTATCGTTTTTGAACGATGCGGTGTCACGACTGAATGAAGCCGTGTCTCTGTTTGTGAAGCTATTGGCGCTGGCTGCAGATAATATTCCTCCAAATGCGATAACGGCTGCGGATAAAATGATCTTTTTCATGATTAGTAATTTGTGTTTGAACAATACTCACCTACCATGGATAATGGTGCCAATCCCAAAGTCTATTACATGTTATTGATAATCAAATAGTTGAAAAAGAGCCAGGGAAGCCTGTATTGGGGAGAAATGCTACAGATTGTTGGACAATGCCACGGGACGCCCGCTTCGCGACGACACTAAATAAGCGGCTATGGCGTTTTGGATATTGCGGCAGTATTGCTAAAGGTTACCGGAATTAGATTGTACATTTAAGTATTAAAATTTTGGTATATGCGACAGTACAATTGGGCCTATTTAATGGCCCGGCTTCCCATAGCCATGAGTATGTTCGGACACGGCCTGATCCGGTTGCCCAAACTGGAGAACTTCAGCATAGGGATGGTGACCCAATTTGGAAACACCTGGCTTCCTTATTGGATTGTACAGCCATTCAGTTATTTATTGCCTTTTGCCGAGCTTCTGACGGGCATTTTGCTATTGCTGGGTTGGTTCACCCGTTTTGGGCTTTTCCTCGGCGCTACTTTAATGCTGGTGCTGATTTTTGGTTCAACGATCGTTGAAGAGTGGCAGAATGTGGCCATCCAGCTATTCTACGGGGTTTACCTGGCAGTGCTGCTGGTATTTATTGAGTACAACAGGTACTCTGTGGATAGGCTCCTTTCTACAAATGTACCCGGTTCAGCGGCGAAATAATTTATGCAGGAGGGATCTTCGTTTTTCTCCCCCCATATAAGGGACGCACCGCCGGTAGACTTCCTGGTATAGGAAGGGCTTCAGGGGAAGCTTGAGCCAATCATCGTGGCGTTTGGTCCATACGTCCCTCATGACCTGGCGCATGACCGTTTTTGCGTCTTCCTGGTTCTCCAGCAGGGAACAAGTAAGCAGATTGATATAGTCACAGTATTCCCAGAAGAAATATTTATACGCTTCTGTCTCATCCGCCTTCATGCGGGAGATCAGCACGTCCTCCGACATCTCTGGCACATCGCTTTGCTTAGCGTTCCTGTGGGTCTTTTTTACCATCGCTAATATCCGGGATTTTGAGTAAGGAATGTATTCGATTGTAGTTGGGAAAGCGGCAGGGGATATAAGGTATCGGTTCCTTGCCATTCGGGTTTTTCTGTCCCCAGTATGGCCATCGCGAGTCCGCTTCGTTTCAGATCAAACCAGCGATGCCCCCATTCGGCAAAGAATTCTACCCGGCTTTCCTGATGTATGGCGCTGAGCAGGGAGTTTGTTGAATTGGCTATCGTCGGAGGCAGCCCTGCACGGGATCGGATCGTGTCCAGGTCCGCCTGGGCCCCGGGGATTTCTCCTTGTTCGGCCCGGGCTTCAGCCCGGATCAGGTACTGCTCTGCAAGGCGTAGCACCATGTAGTTCTCGGTGTTGGTATTGCCGGTCTGCACTTTGTATTTATAGGGATAGTAATAGGTTTGTCCATTTACGGTATTGTGGCCCAGCCACGCCGTTTTGCGCAGGTCTCCCGCTTCAAAGGACTTTAGCAGGTTGCTATCCAATGCATAGGCGGGTACGACTCCCGTATCCGAAGGAATAAAATCATTTCCTTCAAAGGTATTGAGGCCCGGTATTACCGGGGCCATTTGCCAGATGGCTTCGGGGCTGTAGGCCAGGAAAACGCCTTTTAAGGCAGGAGCCAGGCTGTAACCTCCCGAATTGATCACCAGGCTGCTTTCCATTTCTGCGCCGGACCAATTGCCCTGGTAAAGGAACACCCTGGCAAGAAGCGCCGCTGCTGTCCATTTGTTGGGTCTCAGGGGACCGTCCGTCGGATATTGGGGTGAAAGCAGGCTTTGAGCCGTTTCCAGGTCAGTGATCATCTGTTGGTAGACCTGGGCAACGGGGGTTCTGGGAAAGGTGGCATTCGTAGCATAAGTGGTACCTGTCTCCAGGGGAACATCTCCAAACAACCCCGTCAGGTACAGATAGCAGAATGCCCTGACGCAGGAAGCTTCCCCTGTCAATTGGTCTTTGACCGGACTGCTGATGCCGGTGGATCCCGCCACTCCTTCGAGGATGGCGTTCAACTGGTAGATATAGCTATAGGCGTCCCCCCAGAAATTATTTTGAAGAACGAGGTTATTAGAGTTGAGGGTATTCTGCGTGAATTGATCTAGAGGGGGATTGGGTGACGTATTGTATAGCTCGTCGGCGGATAGCCCAGTATAAAGGGTCATGGCCACATCGGCAAAGCTATTGTTCGTTCCCATCATCGAACTATACACACCATTGATCGCAGCGGCGGCGGTGCCGTCATTTGAAAAGACCAGGGCGGTAGTCGTTTGCCCTGCAGGAGCGCCTACCTGCACGAATTTTTTACAGGAGATCCCTCCCGGGAATGCCAGGGCCAAGAGCAGGAAAGCGTTTATATGTCGGGGTCTGGATGGCATGGTCAGAATTGGAATTGAATACCGGCTACCACCACCTTCAGCGGAGGGAGCACACCGGCGTTTTGAGTTTCGGGATCGGAACCTTTATAGTGGGTCAGGGTCAGCAGGTTTTGTGCGCGCAGATAAATCTTTCCGCTTTGCAATCCCCATTTCTTCAGCCGGTCTGCAGAGATTGAATAGGACAGGGAAATATTGCTGATCCTGATGAAAGAGGCGTCGCTGTAAGCGGCGCTGGAATTGGCAAAATTATAGCCTGCCAGGTAAGCACTGGCATTATATCCGGCGGTAAGGCGCTGCAAAGGGGCGCTTTGCCCAGTCTTTTGCCAGTGGGCGCTTTCGGAAGCGGGCTGGTTGTAAAGGGTTCCCGGGAGATACCCACTGTTATAATAGTAATAATAGTAATTGGGTCCTTTTTGCACACGAAAGCCGGCAAACACGTCAAGGGTCCATTCGTGCAGTGTAAAGTTATTTCCCCAGCCACCGAAAAGGTCAGGGGCCAGGTGTCCTATATTTTTTGCGTAGTCAGTCGGATAGCTGATCTGACCGTCGTTATTGAGATCCTTAAAGGAAAATATCCCCGTTTCCGGGTTGACCCCTGTATTGATATACCCACCGACGATGCTGAGGGGTTGTCCCACTTGTAAGTTGGAGTAGCTGGAAGTGCCGATCCCGGGAAAAGAAAGTAATTTATTCCAGGGAAGGGTCACATTTAGGGTGGATGACCAACTGAATTTGCGTCCGGTGATATTTTTGGAAGTCAATGAAAATTCAAACCCCTTATTCTGCACCAGGGCCGGGAAGTTCTCCGTTATACCGGTAAACCCGGTTTGCAGGGGAAGACCGTACTTGATTAACTGGTTTCCATCCCTGTCCCTGTATGCCGCGGTGGTAAGAAGGATCCTATCGTGTAGGAATCCTAACTCAAGACCAACGTCTATTTTCCGGTTGATTTCCCAACTGTAATAGGGATTATAGAGACGGGCGGGATATAAACTGGAAGATCCCAGGTAGGGATAGGGCGTCGGGCTCCATATATCCAGGTATTGATAATCACCAATCTGGTCATTCCCCGTAATACCATAGCTGGCCCTCAGCTTTCCAAAACTGAGGAAGGGGAAGAAATCTCTTACAGCCCGCATTTTAGAAAAAATCCATGCGGCGCCCGCTGCTTCGAACCGGGCAAACTGTTTCCCCGGGCCAAACCGGCTGGATCCGTCTTCCCGTGCGGACAGGTTCAGGATATATCGGTCCTGTACATTGTAGTTCAACCGACTGAAAACGGCCTCATACCGGTAGTCTGAAACGAAGTTCGTGGCACTTAATCCGGAAGCCCCATTGGTGGAACCCAGCAACGCGTCGTCCTGATATCCGTAAGCTGATATCAGACCTTCGGTGGTGGTTAGTCCCTGCCAGGTGGCGCCGGCTAGCATATCCAGTTTGCCCTGCAAGACCTTGGCGGTATATTCTATCTGCGGTTCGGCAATCCAGTTCTGCAAATATTTATTTCCGAATTGGGCAAAGCCGGTAGGGGCGGTGGAGGGATTCTGGGCAGCAATCGGAACGATACCGGTCTCTGATACCTGCAGCGTATTATATCCAAGGCTGGCCTTCAAAGTCAGGCCGGGTAGCACCTTGTAGCGTAACTGAAGGTGACTGATCATGTTTCCTGTATTGGCAGTGTAACGGTCCAACAGGTAGGCCATTGGATTCACGGTATAGGAAACGCCTTTTTCCTGCCACTCGGGTTTCCCTCCCGGCCCGGTCAGGCTGGGATAATCCGGAGCTATATTGATGCTGGCAGTAAGATCCTGGGCGATACTCGTATTTTTGTCGGCCGTCAGGTTGGCCATGAAATCAGCCGAAAATCTCTTGTTAAGTGAATGGTGGATGACGCTGACGTATAACCCCGTACGCTGATCACCTTCACTCCCGGGGAACACACCCGCTTGCCGGTGGTAGTTTCCACTCATCAGGACCTGGGTTTCGTCATTACCCGCATTGAAGGTCAATCCGGCATCGGTGGTAGCGCCTATTCCACCGATCAATAACTTGGGGAAGTTGGTGTAGCGCGAGGTATCCCAAACCAGTAAGTCGGGGGCATTAATGGAGGTAGGAGTTACCTGATCGCTCACGAAAGCTTCCCGTCGCATTTGGAGGTAGGACGATGTTTTCATCAGCGGCATCGTGTGCGTTATTTCACCCGCTCCCGTATACACATTTATGTTGATGCCGGTTTTGCCCGGCTTTCCCCTTCGGGTGGTGATTAGTACGACTCCCCCTGCGCCCCGGCTTCCATAAATGGCCGTGGCGTCGGCATCTTTGAGGATTTCAATGCTTTCTATGTCTGCCGGGTTGAGGAGGGCCAGGGGACTAAGTCCACCCGAACCCGCATTCCCCGAAGGATTGGCCGCAGAAACAATCTGACCCAAAGGGGTGTTATTGGGCGCATAGGGTATTCCGTCCACTACAAAAAGAGGATCTGATCCCTGGAGAATGGAGTTTTGACCCCTGATCTGCACTTTGAAATAGGAACCGGGTATACCACTGCTTTGTGTAATAAGCAACCCAGGCACCCGGCCTTCCAGGGCTGCCATGGGGTCGGCTACGGGCTGAAGGCCGATGTCGGATTGTGTCACCTTGGACACCGACCCGGTATTGAGCCTCCGGGTCGTCGTTCCGTAGGCAATAATGACGGTCTCGTCAAGGGTATTTACAAGCATTTTTAACGATATATCCGGGATGACTCCTGCTTTTACAGGAATTTCCCGGGGCTCATATCCGATGCAACTGATCACTAATGTATCTGTAGTATGTACACGGGCCAGGGTGAATCCCCCGTCGTCACTGGCGAATACGCCCCTGCCGGTTCCCTTGATACGGACACTGGCTCCCGGAACGGCTTCTTTTCTCTCATTGCTCACCCTGCCCGTAAGGGTCAATGTTTCAGGAGCCGTCAGTCTCGGAGCGGGTACCCTTAATTTTACAACGATTGTTTTATCAAAAACCACATAGGTCAGGGGCTGCCCTTCAAAGCACCGGTCAAGTACTTCAAATACCGGGGCGTTGTCCAGGGAAAGGGTGACCCTGGAGGCTCCGCGAAGGATAGCACGGTCGTATACAAAAAAATATCCTGTTTGATGACCAATGGAACTGAGTACGTCCTCCATCCTGGCTTCACGGACATGAAGGGAAAGGCGCACCGGCTGCAGCTGTGCGTAGGTATGGGTCCAGATCAACATAAGGATAATTAGTTTAGCATACATGCCTAGGGCGTTACGATGATCCTCCTTTTTTCGATACTAAAATGAATACTGCCGGTTGCCTGCAAAACACTCAGAACATATGTTAAACTGCTGTCGCGTGGAACGGAACCGTAGCCGCCAAAGGCAGGTCCGATCAGATCGACCTTTCCCTTGTACTCTACGGGCACGTCATACCAGCGGGAGATATCGCGCATTATGTTGGCTATGCTGCCGTTTAATGATAACCGGCCGTTGGTCCAGGCGATGGCGGAGGCTGCGTCTTTGCTGTTGGCCACCTGTAATACTCCATCAAGCCCGGTAGTAGCCTGCTGGCCTTTCTGTAAGGTGCCGCTGGCCCCAGTGCCAGCGGTAACCTTCACAGAGCCTTCTAAAACCGTAGTCATGCTTATAGGTTCTTCTTCATAAGCCAGCACATTGAAATGTGTGCCGAGCACTTGTATGTTGATGTCTTTGTGTGCTACTTTAACAATGAACGGTTTCGTCGGATCCTTTGCTACTTCAAAGTAAGCTTCTCCCGACAGGGTCACCATTCTCTCGTCCCCTGTGAAAGGTACAGGGTACCGGAGCGTCGATGCTGCATTCAGCCAGGCAATGGTGCCATCCGGCAATACAATCTTATAGGTTCCTCCTTTTGGTGTGGAAAGGGCGTTATAGGAGGCTATTTGAGGGGAAGCTGACCCGGGGTTTGTCGCCAGAGCGGTCCCGGCAGCGCCATAGGATACTAATCCCTTATTGGTTTTGACTATCCGGGTTGACCCCTCTACAGAGACCAGCCCATCAGGAACATTGTCCAGGGGAATAATTTTCCCATTGGATAGGGTTAGTTCCGCTCTCTGTCTACCGGGGATTATGGCAGCTTCCGCACCCGGCGCCGTCACTTTTTTCAGGACAATGGGGTTCGATGCCGTTGGCAGGGCGCCTCGTTCATTGGAATGGGGATACCATAACATAGTGGCTACCGTAGCAATCAGCGAGGCTGCGGCAATACCTGTCATCCAGTAAAATCTCCCGGTGCCCCGCTTCGCCCCCATGCCTCGTACGATACCTTCCCTTTTCTGTATCCCTTCCTCACCACGCAGGTGAGGCGCTATTTTGGTTTCAAAGGCTATATCTGTGTCAGTGGCAGAAAAATAGGTGTTAATAAGTTCCTGAAGATTATTTTCGTCGTTGCACTCTGCCAGCAAAGCTTCGTTCCTTTCGCTAGCTTGTAACCAGGCTTCCAGCTCTTCTGCTTCCTCCATGGGAAGTTTGTTCTCCTGCTTGTGGAGAATGAGCTCTGCTATCCTGAAAGTGCTTGACAAATCATAATTTTCCATAAGATGAGGTATTGGGCAATTATAAAGGTTTAATAAAGGCTTCCGCCATAGATAACGAAGGGCCTTGAAAAAGACACCATGTATCTACAGGAAATTTCACAGGAAATAGAGATTACCAGTGAAATTTCTCGGCAAGCAAGGCCATAGCGAAGAGTATGTGGGATTTATCCAGTAGGTCTTTTTTTAATATGTTAATGGCGCGGGCCCTATAGTTGCGTACGATTTTAGGGGACAGGCTCATTGCCTGGGCAATTTCATCCGTTCCCAATCCCTGAGAGCTTAATTGCATGACTTTCCGGTATTGATTAGGTAACCCGTTTATCGCTTCCAGGACCTTGGACACCAACTCGGCCCTGATGACTTCATCCAATTCCGGGGCGTCTAATTGGGCATGCTCCACATAGGCATAATCCTTTTCGTATTTCCGTATCCGTTTTTCCTTGCGGATATGATCAACGCAGGCATTCCTTACGGAAACATAGAGGAAAGAACGAATGGAGGGCATGGAAGCAAAGCCTTCCCTGAGCCCCCAGAGCTTCAGGAAAACGCCGGACACGATTTCTTCGGCGATCTCTTTTTCCGGGACAAATCGCCTGGCGAAGAATACTTGTGTTTTCCAATGCAATTGAAAAATGCGTTTCATAGCCAGGTCATTTCCCCCCCTGAATTCTGTTAAAAGGTCCTGTTCTTCGGATGGTTTGGTATTCGCGTTAAACTGCATATATTAATGTACAGCAAATATCGATTTTAGAAGAATTCCTACAGGTATAAACAGGTCAAAACGGGCATAATGAATGAACTGAACGAAGTTCAATCCTTGATTAAATGAGGGATGAACCGGCTATTGTTATCCGTGATGAGTCCGGCGGATTCCCGGATGCCCATGCCTGCAGGCTCCTGCCCGATGATCCAACTGCCCAGAATGGGATGATTCCCCGAGAAATCGGGTAAAGGGAAATATTCCTGGTAAATATAACCCTCTGCTCCATACTCCCCTTCGGAGGATTCCGCCACGTGCCCCCCGGACACGATCTGGATGTTAGCCCCCTCCCGGGAAAGGATGGGTTTGCGGACATAAGCGTCCATTCCAGTCTGCTCCAGGTAGGCGGGGAGCAGATAGGGGTGCCCGGGGAAAAGCTGCCAAAGGAGGGGAAGGATGGCCTTGTTAGAGAGGATCATTTTCCAGGGAGGTTCTATCCAGTATGTCCGGTTTTTATCGGTGTGAATATGAGGGCTGAAGGGGTCTCTGCTGAGCCATTCCCACGGATAGAGTTTGAACATGTTCCGGACAGGCTTGCCGTCCAGGTCTGCAAATACCTGTGCAAAGGGATCCCAGCCGATATCGTCGATGAATACCACCTTGGTCTTTATGCCTGCCTGGATGGCGCAATCCCGTAAGTACTCCATATTGGTAAGGTCTTCCAGGCTCTGTTTGACGCAGGAAAAATGAAGGGTGGAAGGGTAGAGATAAGCGGACTGGCGCCGCCAGGAAGCAATCAGCTTTTCATGAATGGAATTGAACTGGTCTTTGGTCTCGTCAAGGTCCTGCAACCAGAACCATTGAACGATACCGGCCTCATACAGGGAAGTTGGGGTGTCGGCATTGAATTCCAACATTTTCACGTGTTTTCCGTCAAAGGCAAGGTCAAACCTGCCGTAAATGGAAGGATGTTCCTCCCTCCACGACCTTTCTATGTAAGGGATGAATGTCTCGGGGATATGGAACAGGTGATAAAGGCCCTGATCTATTACATGTTGAACGGCCTTCATGCATAATTCCCATAGGGTGGCAGTGGCTTCTTCAATACAGAGAATCTCTTCTGCAGTGAACATATAATAAGCGGATTCATCCCAATAGGGAACGTTGGTCGTGTGAAATCCGAACCCTAATTTTTCAACGGCCGTTTGCCATTGGTGTCTGGGAATAGTACTGATGCGTTCCATTGATGTCTGGGATAGTGTAGATAGTTCATCAGGCGCCGGCATGAAAAGCGGGCCGCCCAAATCCGGAGCGAAGGATATGCGCCAGGGGCATTCTGTACCACCTCCCCCGGTACGGAGGCATATAGGATCCGTTGTAAGAGTATATCTGAAAATCCAGGTTTATATCGCGGAAAGCGTAATACCAGGAGCTGTCCCCTGAAGATAGCCAGTTGAGCGTATCTGGTCCCGGCTTGGGAAGCCAGTCCGCCCGGGGATTCTCGCCGGCTCCCGGATTTTCCCCGGGTCCTGAAATGCCGCCCTGCCCCGGAATTCCACCCGGGGCAGGGATCCCTGCCGGCCCCGGGTCATAAGGTTCGAAGCCAGGTGAATCTTCCGGGGCCTTTTGCTGGTACAAGGGGCGGTTGCAGGAGGCCAGGGCAGCAGAAATGAGTGCACAGTGAACGTAGGTAGATTTTTTCATACGCCGTCAACCATAATGGTTGTGTGTACAAATGTAGCCGCCATTTGAACCGGTCGTTGGTGTATTAATAGCTTCTAATGATTAGTTTAATTTAATACAGGAACTCCTGTTTCAATTGGTTGATCTTACTTTCGTCGAGTCCTACGGCGTCCCTTAAAAACTGGTCGATCGATCCGTATTGATGCTGAATGGTAGCGAAGGTAGATTGCAGGTATTCCTTCTTCGCACTGAGCATGTCCCTGGCCACGCCCTCATTCACGTGCATGAGTTGTACCATATTGCCGATCATCTTTTCATTGGCGGCGCTCCTGTAATAGTTGGTGGCCACATAGTCGGCCTCGATGGTAGGATAGGGAACGCCGAGTGCGTACAATAACAACGCCGCACCGATACCCGTCCTGTCTTTGCCTGCTGTACAGTGGAATACCAATGCTTCGGAATCGGGCAAGGCGAGCAGTTTGTTGAAAAAAGGTTTATATCGGTCCGCCAGGTAAGTGGTGTTTGTATAGTAAACGATCATTAATGAATCCCCTCCGCTCTTCAGTCCCGAGATCTGCTTCATCCAGTTGTTCATACTGCTGTCGCTGCCTGCGGGGCAAAGGATATAATCCGTATGAGGGTTCAGGCGGTCCGGCGCCTTGGAGGATTCTTCCACCCCTCTGAGATCGACGTCATAGGTAATATGCCTGGCGCTAAGCACGGCCATATCACTATCGGTCAGTTTGCTGATGTCAGCGCTTCTATAAATCTTATCCCATTTGACATGGTGGCCATCGGTGGTGGAATATCCGCCAAGATCACGAAAATTGACGGCGCCCTGTAAGGGAACGTGTCGTTGAGCGCTATCAGCTACCTGGGAAAAGGCGGAGTGTACAAACAGTAAAGAACAGTAAAGAAAAATATGTCGCATTTCGGAAAAGTTTTAAAAATAGGGAAGAGGCAATATTGCCTCTTCCCGGAATCAAAGGTTGAGTAAAACGCCACACGGAAAAATGGGCCGTGCGCTATTTGATCAGCCACATGGGCTGGGTGATATCATCTGTCCCACCATACTGGCTGGTAATGGCTTTTTGCCAATTGGCGGTGTTTTCGACCGCTTCATCATTTGGATATTGCCAACGAATGGGTATCATATTGTTGGGTGTTCCAATGCCGGCTCCGCCTTGCCCGAAAGCGGGAACTCCCGTTCTTCTCCAATTGTAAAATGCTTCCCAGCCTGAGTTCTGCCAGAACGCAACGTATTTTTGCGTCAGGATCTGCGTCAGACCCGCAGCAGTGTTTCCAGCGTAGACTACGGCAGGATTGGCTAAAAAGTTGGATACACTGACCGTGGTGGTCCCCAAGGTTGTTCCACCCCTGTCTCCAATCGTCAGGACAGTACCGTCTTTCAAACCGTACATCGCCATTGAAGCGTTGATGCCGTTGAGGTACCACGTACCTGCTATGGAACCACTGATCCAACCTCTGTTCGCGGCCTCAGCAATATTGAAGCACATTTCAGGATAGCCTACAATAATCGCGGGTTCCTCAGTAGTACCGCTGGGATCTACAAAATAGCGGAGGAAATTAGGATATGAATACATTCCTGAAGTCGCGTTCGTCAGCAGGGCTGATTGACCTAAATTGATATCAGCTCCCACATAAGCCGTAAAGTCGCTCACGGTTTTGCCTGCAGTAATTTGGGCTGGTGCCGGCGTAGCTGCAATAAAGGTCCGTGGATCCTGGGTAGCGGTGGTGATGTTGAGGAATGTATTGCACAAACTGGCATATACATCGTTTTGTGCGTAGTTGGGAAAGATGGGATACTTATTGTATACGGCGTTGTATTTAAATTCCAGATTGTCACCATTACCGGACATAATGGGATACTGGGAAGGATTATTGATAATATTGGCGAACTGCGTGGGAATATTCAGGTCTGCATTGTCCACTGCCCTTTTGCTGAGGCTGATCAATACCCTTAGCTTATAGGTGTTAATCAGTTTTTGCCATTGGGCCACCGTTAGTCCATAAATATCACCGGCGACAGTATTGCTCCCCTGTGCTGTGATTAACGCACCCATTAATGTATTGGCCGTGTCAAGTAATGCAAGGGAGTTCTTATATACATCGTGCTGTAGGTCATAGGCAGGGGTCAGGATATTCACGTTCCCTGCCTGGGTCATCGGAATATCCCCGACTCTCTGAGAGTACCAGACAAACAGATAGGCCTTGAAAAATTTAGCAAGGGGGGCGTACGCATTGGGGAGCGATCCATATTGGGCGGTGATTTGCCCTTCCATTAGGTCTATGTATTTTAGCATACTGTACATCGTGGCGGTATTTGACCAGTTATAATTGTTTACCCCCCAATAGTAGGAGTAGAGGGAAACATAATACTGGTTCCAGCGATGGACCTGCGACCATGGGCCTTCCAGCACACTGCCTGAAACAGCATCCATGACGCCTCCGCCATTGTAAATCTCGTTTGTTACCCGGTTGAATATAAGGGAAACAGGCACTGTAGTGCTGCTGCTTGCCACATTGGGATTGGACTGAAGGCTACCTTTTTGGCATCCGGTAAGTCCTATGGAAGCCAATCCGATGAATAGAAGCACGCCGATTATCGTTGTTTTCATTACTGTTTTTTTAAAGTTGATTAAAAGCCAAGATTCAGATTGAACCCAAACCAACGGGAAGTGGACGAGGAAAGTGTTACATCGCTGGAAGTCCCGGTCTGGGACTGGGTTTGGATGTCAAAACCACTGGTGTACTGGTCTATATCAAAGTCCTTGCGTTGCGCGAAGTATAACAGGTTTCGTCCGATCAGGGCAACAGATGCTGTTCTGAAAATGGGTTTCTTGCCCAGTGCTTTTTGAGAAAGATTATAGGTCAATCTAACTTCTCTTAGTTTGGCAAAAGTGCGGCTGATCGTGTAGAATTCATCAAAATTTGATCCAAGGCCGCTGGATAAATAACTCTGAACAGTGACCGCCTGCGTATTGGGCGTAAACTGTATTTGTTTTGTATTGGTAATGACCCCGCCACTATAGGAGGGGGTTCCGGAGGCAATAGTGACACCCTGCCCGACATATTTGGGTACAGCGGCCACTGAGCCCTGGCCGGTGGTTTCCCACTCGGCATTTCGGGCGATACCCAGTGCGCCCTGGTCAGACTCCGCAGCGGTCCCACCGTTCATTGCATGGTACCAGACGTCGTCGTAGATTTTACCACCGACCCTGCCATCAAACTGGAAGCTCAGGCTAAAACTTTTGTAGGTAAATCGGTTATTTATGCCAAAGGAGTAATTGGGATCAAGGTAACCGAGTAGCTTGTAATTGCCGATGTTATTCGGGGAAGGAGAAAGGGGAGCGCCGCCGCTAAACACGATATTGCCTGACCCGTCGCGGACAAACGCGGTACTGTAATCTGCATCCAGCCGATCACCTATCTTAAAGACGTGATTACCCAGTTGTACGGAATTCTCGCCGCCGACGACGGAGTGAAGGTACTCCCTGTAAGTGGACCAGTTAATCAGGACGTCCCAGCTAAAATTTCTTGATTTTACGGGGGTTGCATTAAATACCAGTTCTTCTCCCTTCTTCTTGGAAACAATGGCGTTCACATTATGGGTTTGGAAACCCGTCGAAGAAGCCACCGGTAAGGGATAGATCAATGGACCGTTTAGGTTCTGATAGTAGGTGAAGTTAAATCCCAGCCTCCCCTTGAACATAAGATAATCCAAACCTGCTTCATAGGATTTGATGTCAAATGGTTTGAGGGCAGGATCGGAGATATTGGTGGAATAGGATACGGCGGGCTGTCCGTTATAATAGGTAGTGACATTGTACGCACTCTGATTCTTATAGGAAGGGCCATCGTACGCTGTGAATTGCTCTTGACCGTAACCCAATAATCCGCCATTGAGGGTGTTTCCCGTCAGTGCGTAGTAGGCGGATCCTTGTTGGGCTTGAGTAAGACCACCTTTCACGTCAGCAAATGATGCCCGCACTTTCAACAGGTTGATGGCCTTGGGTAATTTAACATAATCTCCTATAGACGTAGATAAAGAGACGGAGGGATAGAAGAAGGTGTTGTTCGCAGCCGGCAGCGTCGAAAGATTGTCCACCCTTCCTGTCGTAGATAAGTTCACGTAGTTCTTATAGGAAACATCCAATGAATAGTAGCCGCTGTATACCTGCATGTTGGAGCCAAAGTTGTAGGCGAGTGCAGGGTTCTGGGAATTGCTGAAACTATATACACCGGGTACCGCGAGATCCCTGGTGGTTTCATAGGAGGAGGTGTATTTGTAAGAGCGCTCACTGGTTCCGACATTAGCCGTTATAAAAAAATCGGAGATGCTTTTCTTATAGCTAAGCAATAAGTCGGTGTTGTTTTCCATCAAATTCCGGTGATCTTCCCGATAATCCCCATACCAGCCGGGATAATACCAGCTTAAATAATCGTTGAGGATAGTACCCGCGGGCACTTTCTCTGTCAGGAGCTGATCCCAGGTGGTAATCTGGGTGCGGAAACTCAGGTTGAAATCTTTGTTGATATTGTACGTCAGTTTGGCGTAGCCATAAATGTCCGTCTTGTATTTGCCCCTCAACCACTCATGGGCCATGAAATAGGGGTTATTACTGCGGCCGTAATTCTCGTTATACTGATTTAATCCCGGGACACCCTGCGGGCCCTTGTAGTAGTTTTTAAGGTCTCTTACGTCGTAGTCTGCCGGTCCATACACATTAAACATGTAAACGTAACTGTTCGGACCATAATCCGCGTCTGGAATATTGGGCGTGTATTGCACGTTCAGATTCAGGCTGGCTTCGGCTTTTAATTTAGAGGATATGGCATAACCAGCGGTGAGGTTAAGATTATCCATATTGATTTTTGTATTCGGCGCCTGGCCTTTTTGGTAGACATGGGAATAAGACAAACGAATGTCGTAATTGCTGCCAGAAGAAGCCATGGATACATTATTGGTAGATAAAAATCCTGCTTCAAGGAAATTCTTCAGATTATTAGCGCCTTTCGTCAGGTAAGGCGTCGGCGTCCATATGCCAGTGGCAGGATCGTACGGGCTGTTATATTGTACGACCGGTTGGCCGTCCATACGGGGTCCCCAAATGGCAAGACGCTGTCCGTAATCGTACAAGGTTTCACCGGCCAGGAATGCACCTTTTGGATTGTTGTAAGCATAGTAGTATCCTGTGCCACGGCCAAATTGGGTCTGGTCTTTAGGCAATACGGTAAAACCTTTCTGGAGCATATTGCTGGAATTAAAATCTACTTCCCAGCCTTTCGCCGTTCTGGACCCCCTTTTAGTCGTAATGATGATGGCCCCGTTCTGTCCACGGAAACCATATAAGGCTGCGGCATTGGGTCCTTTTAACACGTTCACGGATTCGATATCATCCGCGTTTACATTCCAGGTGTCGGAGCTGACGGGCACCCCATCGACGACGATCAGAAGGTCTTTATTCCCCCGGAGTACGATATTGGGCCGACCATATAATTCAGGAGAAGTACCGATGTCCAGCCCGGCCACTTTACCTTCCAATTGACTGAATACATTGGGGTCCCGTGCCTTGACCAATTCTGCACCCTTCACTTCCTGAATGGCGTACCCGATTCTTTTGGACTCCCTTCTGATACCAAGGGCCGTCACCACCACTTCTGACAGAACGCGATCAGACTCAACCAGGGTCACATTGAAACTGGACTGACCGTCTGCGGCCAATTCCTGGGAGGAATAGCCCACAGAAGAAAATACCAGGATAGCTCCCGGTCCGCTCAGCTTAATGGTGTAAACGCCGTCTGCATTGGTCATAACGGCATGTTGTGTGCCCTTTTCCTGGACGCTGACTCCGGATATGCCGATGCCTCCGGAGATGACCCTGCCCGTTACGGCTTTGTCCTGGGCAAAGATGGGACTGCCTGCAAGCAGACAGGTGAGCAGCAACATAAAGAAGGCTGCCGTGTGTGTCAATTTTGGTCTCATTTTGTTTTTTTGGTTAATGTGATTTGATAGAAGTGATTAAATCCAGGCTTGTCATGGAAAGGCCGCAATGGCATCGATAAGGGCATCCCCTCCTTCTTTCAGAAGGCCATCGTTACGGATGTGGAGAAGGTCAGCGGTAGAATATTGAACATCCGGTTTTCTGAGCAGCCTTTTTTCTATTTCCGCTTTGTTCTCTCTTCCCCTGCTTTCCAATCGCTTTCGGATGATATCCGGATCAGCCTCTATGAGCACCGCGACCAGACCGGGGTATAGCTGTCTCGCGGTGGGCAGGTATTCCCTGGAACCATTAAGGACAACGTGAAACCCATTTTCCATCCAGGTGAAGATCTCTTGTCCGATGCCATAATATAAACCGTGGCTTTCCCAGTGAAAGGCAAGCAGGTTCCGCTCCCTGCGGCCGAAGAATTCCTCCGGGCTGACATAAATGTGATTTTCATTTCCTTCCTTGGGCAGCCTGGTGATATAGCGGTGCGCAAAGATCACGGGCATAGCGCCATTGATCTTTGCCCGGGCATAATTCATCAAAGCATCCTTTCCAACTCCTGATGCGCCTATGACATAAAAAAGTTGAGGCATATATATGGTTTAGTCCATGATAAGAGTGACGCAGACGCCGAAATGATCACTAGGGTAAAGTCCGGAACCTTCATCGGGTGAATTAAGTACCATCCGGGCCATGGTGCAGGCCGGGTAGGTTCCCGCGCCGTTCAGAGGCAACACAAACAAGTGGTCCACACACAGGGGTGTTTGACGGTGGAAGGCTTCCAGGAGGCTGGTCCTCGGTTCGGCTCCACCACCCAGCACATAACAATCCTCGGCCCTGGCAAATGCGGACAACAACCCTAGCGTGGAGGAGCCGGATTCGTCATTAAAGTCCCCCAACACCATTTTGCAGGATGCGTTTGATTGCAGGACGTTTGTCAATACGCATTTTAATTGTGCAGCCCTGAGTTGCGTCGCATGCCGGATATGGGTCAGGTGGACATTAGCCAGCAGAAGGGTAGTGCCCGCCTTGGGTTGCAGTGTCATCAATTGCGCCCACCTGCCCCCGTCCTCTTCGCTGGACGGAAGTTCCAATATGGTTTGCCGGGCGACAGGAAAAGCGGAAAGAATGCCCAACCCGGAATAAGAAGGAACGTGCTGTGTTCCGAATGATCTTTGCTTGAAACGGCTCTCTACAAAGTGCGCCTCCATGCCAAGGGCCTCAGACAGGAACCGCAGGGTGTCTGTTGTTCCGTCTCCCGTCCTGAAGCATTCCTGGCAGACAATGACTTGCGCATCCAGGGCCTGCAACTGACGGGCGAGTACCCTGCGCCTCTGAAAGTAATCCCCTTCGCATTTCCAGGTATTGATGGTGACTATTTTGATGCAAATGGACATTTAATGCGAATTTGATACTTGCCCGTTTGTCTTTGGTTCGGGATTGGTTAGGCGATAATTAGTTCTTTAATCTTGTTAATATTGTTAGCTAAATATTAAGATGGTATTATCCAATGGTTAGGAATGGCTGTTTCCCTGCCTTCTTTACGGTTTATTATTCAATATTTAACGTTCCGCTAAAACTTTGGTCATGTTCGCTGTCTAGTATAGTGGTATGAAAATCACCAACGGATGAAAAAGCAAAAATTGGTCGTCATCGATGATCATGCCGATACATTGGAAATCCTGAAATATAACCTGAGCGGTGAAGGGTATGAGGTAAAGGCCTTTTTTAATGCGGTGGACGCCTTAAAGTATATTACCGTGGACAATACGGACCTGGTCATCACGGATTGGATGCTGCCTGAAATGGACGGACTGGATTTTTGCAGGAATATGAAACGCCATCCCTCCACCCAGGAAATTCCGGTAGTAATGCTGACCTGTAAGAACGACGAGATTGATGTCGTGACAGCCCTGGAAGTCGGGGCAGAAGAGTACATTTCAAAGCCCATCCGCATCAAGGAGATGCTGACCCGGATCAAGAAGATACTGAGAAGGAAGGTCAATGAAGCCTATGTTAAGTCGGGTGTTGAAAGTAAGGAATCCATTATTAAAGGACGACTGAAACTGGACCTGGCCAGCTATACCGTGTACCTGGAAGACGAGTCACTGGACCTGACCATCGTCGAGTTCAAATTATTGGAATTGCTGGTCAGACAACCTGGAAAGGTCTTCTCAAGGAGTCAGATCATAGAAAGGATCAATGGAATGGACTATTTCGCAGCGGAGCGTTCTGTAGACGTCCAGGTAGCCGGTCTTAGGAAAAAGATGGGTATTTATAAGGATGGGATCGAAACGGTCCGTTCGGTGGGTTACCGGTTAAATGAAAAGGCTTTGTGAATGTTAGCAAGAAATGAGTAAATGGTTTACGGTTAGTATTAGCATGATAAAATAACGATGAACTAATGAAAGGGTGTTTCCTGCCTAATCATCTCCAAATATTTGCCCGCTACTTTTACTTGAAACAGCCACTGATGCTCAACGCAGATTATGTATTATGCGAATGCCCGCATGAATCCCTGGAAGCGCTTGTAGAGCACCTGGAGCCCTTTTACGAAGTTCAGATCGCAAGGCATCCCTCTATTTGTATGACAATGATACGGGCGGAAGACTCGGTAGAATTACAGTCGTTTTTTTTGGGAGAGGCACTGATGACGGAATCAACGCTCCTGGTGAATGGACAGGAAGGCCATGGGCTTTGCCTGGGGGACGAACCGGTGAGAAGCTATTGCATGGCCTTCGTGGATGCCTTATTGCAGTTGGCCGACGATCGTTTACCGTTCATCCACCGGTTCTTAGAAGAACAGGACGCCCTGATCCGGCAGCGATTGCGCCTGGAGTACAACCTGATCCAGCGGACAAAAGTGGATTTCAAACTCATGGAGCAAGACTGATATGACCATAGAGATACAATACGACAAAATATTCGACGCACAAAGGCATTACCGGTTACTATTGGACAGTATGGCCAGACCCGGCAAGATCAATGCCTTTCCCTTGATGGAGTTTGCGCCACCGGCCGGTATTCATGCGGCGAGTGCCCTCGTCGGCTTCACCCTGTTAAATACGGACGTCTCGTGCTGTGCAATGCGCGATGACGCTGAAGAAATAACCCGCTACCTGGTGTTAAATACCGCGGCGGCCGTGGCAACCGCAGAGGACGCCGATTTTGTCTTTCTTAAAGGGACGGAGACCGCTGAAATCGTCGAACGCGTGAAGGGGGGGACATTGTCTTATCCGGAGAACAGCGCCACCCTGGTGATTGACGTAACCGGGATCAGCAGCGAAGCCCGGGCAGGGTATATGGCCCTGCATTTGAAAGGGCCGGGCATTGAAAAGGAAAGGATGTTGTTTGTCGAAGGATTGGCCCCCGCTTTCCTGGAGCAGTTAAAGATCCGGAATGCGGAGTTCCCGCTGGGGATCGACTGTATCCTTGCAGATGCCCATTGGCAAATCGCCTGCTTACCCCGGAGCACAACGGTACAGCATTGACTGTCCGGCCTTCACGACAATACTGGTCACTTAATCCAAACAATAGCACTATGGGATATATAGCCGTAAAAGGAGGCTCAGACGCCATTCATCATGCCGGAGAACTGGTGGAATTTTACAGGGTAAAGGAAGAGACGCCCCCCCTTGAAGTCGCCCAGATCAGATCTCAGCTTCGGTTGGCGGTGGATAAGGTCATGGGTGAAGGGGGACTGTACGCGCCGGAATACGCAGCGCTTGCACTCAAGCAGTCGGAAGGCGAAGTCTTTGAAGCGGCCTTCTTCATGAGGGCCTTCATCACCACGCTTGAGCGCAGATATTATTCGGAGACGATCAATACCCGTGAAATGTTCATCAGGCGAAAGATATCCGCGAGCTTCCGGGAGATTCCCGGAGGGCAGGTTCTTGGACCGACGCGGGATTATACTAAGCGTATCCTGGACACAAAGATGGTGGAAGAGACACCGGAAGATATCCGCGCTTTTCTGTCCCGTTTTGAATTGACCGTGGATCCGGCCCTGATGCAGGAAATCACTTCCTATGGAAAGGTGATCGACCTGCTCAAGAGGGAGGGCTTGTTACAACCCGTGGGGAATGTGGAGGATACCACCCTTAAAGACATCACCCGGGAAGCCATTAAGTTCCCTGCACCCCGTTCGGCCCGCCTGCAAATGATGGCCAGGGCGGAGACGGGAGGTTTGATGGCATTGGGATACAGCAGTCTCCGCGGATTCGGAGATACCCATCCTACCGTCTGTGAACTGCGGTACGGAACGGTCCCGGTGCGGGTGAAAGACAATACAGGAAGGATCCGTTATGTAGGCAAAGTCGAATTGACAGAGGCGGAGATGATCTCTTCCATGAAGGTGCCCAAAAAGGGAGCTGCGGCCTTATATGCGATCGGATACGGACTTTGTTTCGGGCAGAACGACACAAAAGCCATTTGTATGGGCATACTGGACAGGTCGATGAGGACTCCTGATGGGAAATCACCCGCCAATGACCAGGAGTTTGTCCTCTATCATACGGAAGGCATTGAGTCCATGGGATTCACCAACCACTTAAAACTACCCCACTACGTCACCTTCCAGGCGGGACTCAGTAACGTCAGAGAGGCCGTGAAACGGGCGTCGGCATTGACCGCAGCGCAAGCCGCCGCCGCCGCGGCTTCCATGACTGCGTCGGCGGTCATTTCTGTCACAGAACCAAACACTCTCCCAGTGTCATGATCGAAAATAAAAAATACAGCAGCCGGTATAATTTTGCCTTCATCGACGAATCTACCAAAAAAGAGATCCGGCGAAAACTACTCAAGGCCGTGGCCATTCCCGGATACCAGGTGCCCTATTCCTCCCCTGAGATGCCCATCGCCAGGGGGTGGGGAACGGGAGGGCTGCACGTTACGTTGGCCCTAATCGGAAAAGAAGACATCTTAAAAATGATTGACCAGGGCAGCGATGCAAGCGTCAATGCCTGCAACTTGCGGGAGTTTGTGCAAATGATGACGGGGTGCCGGACCACCTTCGATACGAAAGAAGCTTCCCTGATCCAATCCAGGCACCGGATCACTGAGGAGTTTTTAACGGAAGAGCAAATTTTTATTTTCCAGGTTCCACAGCCGGAACCGTTGAGGGGAGTGGAGCGATACGAATATAAGACCCGGCAAATGCATGGGGAGGCGGACTATGCCAAAATGTGGGTGTCCCTCTACGAGTCATTTGTGCGGCACGGAGATATTATGCTGGGGGCAGGGTACCCTGTAAAAGTGAATGGCCGGTACATTATGGCGCCTTCCCCTATTCCCCGCTGGGATATCCCCAATCTGAATCAGTCCCGGACTTTATACCTGTTTGGGGCAGGCCGTGAAAAGCGCCTGTACGCCGTTCCTCCTTATACTACTGTGGAGCCCCTGGAGTTTGAGGATGTCAAATTCAAGATCGAACAGTTCAGGGACGTTTCCTGCTATAAGACAGCCTACAGGCGGGCCTTCCTGGACGAGATGTACCTGGACGACGGCTCCAGGCAGCACGTGATCAATGACAGCAATTTTCTGGACAAGGTGGAACACGGACAGGCGGTCATCCCTTTTACCAATCCCTATCTCGAACAGATACCTCAATAAATGCATGTATGAGCCATATCGATAATAGCTGGTTGCTGAGAGTGAGGAACCTGACCAAAATATACGGGGAACCGAATGACAGGACCCTGGCGTTGACAGGGCCTGAAGTGAATTCTAATATTTGCCCGGAGACGGAAAGTATTGTGGCGTGTGCGGGTGTGAGTTTTGACCTCTACCCGGGAGAAGTACTGGGCATCGTGGGGGAGAGCGGCTCCGGCAAAAGCACCGTGGTCAAGTTGCTCTACTTTGACATTGAAAAAACAGCAGGGGCCGCCTGGCTAAAGCCCTATGCCGGCGGCCATGCTGATATCCTGGAAGCATCCGGACAGCAAAAGAGATTCATCCGGAATCACCTGATGGGGACGGTGTACCAGAACCCCAGGGATGGCTTGAATTTCTCTTTTTCTTCCGGGGGAAATATCGCAGAGAAGCTCATCATGGCGGGGCATATGAATGTGGGAAATATCCGGGAGCGGGCATCATTTCTCCTGGATAAAACCGAAGTCCCCGTGCGGCGTTTGGACGACCCTCCGGCTGTCTTCAGCGGTGGCATGCAACAGCGGGTGCAGATCGCCAAAGCCATCGCCAATAATCCGCCCTTGTTATTCCTGGATGAAGTAACGACCGGCCTGGATGTATCGGTACAGGCAAAAGTGCTGGACCTGATCCGGGAATTGCAACAGGAGTTAGGCATCGCTATGATCGTCGTATCGCATGACCTGTCGGTGATCCGCATGTTGACCGACCGGACCCTTGTGATGAAGAACGGGCGCGTAGTGGAAAGCGGTCTTACCGACCAGATACTACAGGATCCCCAGCATGCTTATTCACAATTACTAGTGAGTTCTTTATTATGAATATCGTAGAAGTACACAACCTGAGCAAGGCATTTGAACTGCACATCCTGAGTGATAAGAGGATCAATGCCCTTCACCGTATAAATATGAACATTGCAGAGGGTGAGATCATAGGACTTACCGGCAAATCGGGTTCGGGGAAGTCCAGCCTCATGAAATGCCTTTACCGGACCTATCTGGCATCTTCCGGAGAGATCCGTTATGCGTCCAGGGCAGGGGTAGTGGACCTGGTGACCGCCGGCGACCATGAGATCATTGAACTCCGCCGTGCAGAGATCCGTTATTGTTCGCAGTTCCTGAGTGTCATTCCCCGGGTATCGGCCATCGACGTAGTCTGTGAGATCCTGTTCCGCACGGAGAGGAATAAAGATGCGGCCAGGACCCGGGCTAAAGAAATGCTGGAAAACCTGCATATGCCTACTGGGCTATGGGATGCTTACCCGGTTACGTTTAGCGGGGGAGAGCAGCAGCGCATCAACGTGGCCAGGGCCATCCTATCAAAGCCCCGGTTGCTCCTGATCGATGAGCCCACGGCATCCCTGGATACCCGGACAAAAGACGTGGTTATCGACCTGATCCGGGATCTGAAAAAAAACGGGACATCCGTACTCTGCATTTCACACGACGAATATACCCTGGACAGACTGGCCGACCGCAGGTTGCACTTGCAGTCCGGAGAAATCACCGGTCACCCTGCCGACTTGTCTTCCGGCCAGATGGCTGAAATAACTCAACTCAATTGACATGAACACCTGGTTGATTAAGCATGCACAGATCGTTACCCCTACCGGTATCATACCCGATGGATCCCTATGGGTGGAAGACGGTATTATCAGGGAAATAGGGGCGACCGTAGGAAGCGCTTCCACCGCCGGCCGCACGCTTGATGCAGCCGGAGCCATTGTTATGCCCGGCATCATCGATATCCACACGGATGCGATGGACCTGGAGATTGTTCCCCGTCCTGGCGCCGATATACCCGTCACCATCGCTTTCAGAGAACTGGAGCGCAAGATGAGCAGTTGTGGTATCACCACCGTATTCCATTCGTTGCATCTGGGCTATGAAGTGGCGGAAAAACACTCCATGAGTAAGTACAGTCGCGAGATGGTTTTCCGGGAAGTATTCCGGGCGGCGGCGGGCCCGACCTTACTGCACAACAAGATCCATCTGAGGTATGAATTGAGCGGAGTGGGAGCGTATGATAAGTGTGTGGATCTTATTGAAGAAGGATACGTCGCCTTACTTTCCGTGATGGACCATACGCCCGGTCAGGGGCAGTTCAGCAGGAAGAAATTCCTGGAATTGGTGGTGTCTTCCGGTAAAACGGAGGCCGCTGCGGAAGCCGAATTAGAGGAACGGTTCAACCGTCCCCGGATTGGAGGGGGAGACCTGGAGGCCCTCATAGAGCTGGCCTTATCCAGAAATATTCCGGTGGCTTCCCACGACGACGATACCATCGAAAAGGTAGACGCCATGCAGGCCATGGGCGTTGAGATCTGTGAATTCCCGATCACCCTGGAAACGGCGCACCACGCCACCCGAAGAGGGCTGCACGTAGCGGGCGGGGCCTCCAACATTTTGAGAGGCGGTTCCCTGTCGGGCAACCTGAATATGACGGAAGCCGTGAAAGAAGGCGCCGTAGGAATTCTTTGCTCCGATTATTACCCGGCTGCCATCCTTCATTCGGTATTTAAACTGCACTTGCGGGAAGGCCTTCCCTTGCATACGGCAGTGAACCTGGCCACCTTGCACCCGGCCAGGGCGGCAAAACTGGACACGTATACGGGCAGCCTGGAGCCGGGTAAACAGGCCGACCTGCTGGTGGTACGCCTGCAGGATGGTATTCCGATGGTCACCCACAATATGGTCAGCGGAACTTTTGTCCTTCAGACCGCGACGAAATAATTATATGACAACACCCATACCGGATCTTTCTTTCAGGGATTATACCGACCGGCAATACCGGGAACTGGAGCCGGAACGCTTGCTGGAAAGAACAATGGAGCTAAGGCCTTCGGGAAATTACAAACGCCATTTGGCGGGTTGGGAACCGCAGCCTTACCCCGGGTTTGCCGTAGTATCCATGTTGGATGAAAACCCGGGCAACGAATCCCTCTCCGGCCAATTGACATCCATCCAGGAAGACTTGCTAAGACTTTGCCCCTGGAAGGATAGCCTCTACTTTCTCCCCGCTTCCAGCTTCCACCAGACGGTGGCCAATACCCTCTCTGAAGACCGCTTCTTACAACATATCCTTCATCCTGGTCTGGAACCAGTCTATCCCGGTATGGTGGCCGCCGCCTTTGGGAGGATCTCCGCTCCTTTGCAGGCAGGCGCCATCCGGATGAAAATGATCGGGCTCGGTATTTTCGGAACCGCCCTGGGATTACTCGGTGTTTTTGAAGAGGAGGAATCCTACCGGCAGGTGCTTCATTTCAGGTCCGGTTTCTATGCGGATGAAGACCTGGCCAAGGTCGGTGTAAAAAGGACCCGGCCCTTTATCGGCCATATAACGCTGGCTTATATAGAAACGGCATTGACAAGCGGACTAAAAGAGCAACTGGCAGGAGCTGTTTTCAAGATCAATCAATCGCTCAGCAAAGCGCCGCCTTTTTTTGTGCTGTCCCATACGGAGCTCAGACGCTATGAGCACCTGTCTGAATTTGCACTGGGCGCCGGTTATCCGCGCTACTCCTTTTAACTATTCAAACCAGAGATCGTATGCTGTATGTTGACCATTACCCGGTCCCCGCTCCGGACGAAACGGGACAGACCCTGGGAGAAGCGCCCTATATCCATCACACCTGCAGGATCCGCAATAGCCGTGTGGGCTCCTGGACTGCCCTGGGAGAGCATACCCACCTGGTAGACTCCACCTTCGGGGACTACAGTTATACGGCGGGTAATGTGCAGATCATTTACGCCACGATAGGAAAATACTGTTCCATAGCCAACAGTGTCCGGATCAACCCGGGCAATCACCCTCAGTGGAGAGTGACCCAGCACCATATGACCTACCGGCGCAGGGACTATGCACTGGGAGAGAACGATGCGGAATTCTTCCAATGGAGGAAGGACCATGCCTGTATCATCGGGCATGACGTATGGATAGGTCATGGAGCAGTGATCATGCCCGGTGTGAGCATCGGTACGGGCGCTGTTATCGGATCAGGCTCCATCGTGACCAAAGACGTAGGCCCTTATGAAGTCGCCGTGGGCGCCGCTGCAAAAGTCATCAAGAAACGATTCGACGACCCCGTCATCGAAAGACTATTGGAGAGCCGGTGGTGGAACTGGGACAGGCCCACCCTGGAGGAGCGTTTTGAAGATTTATTGAACCTGGATACATTCTTACACAAATACACAACTATTCCGGTATGAAACAATTATTGTGCGCGGCCTTCCTGCTTTCGTTGGTCCTGGTAGCGGGAGGATGTAAAGATAAATTGTCCCTGGATGCCAATGGTGATCCCCACACATTTGTAGTGGGACTCTATGAAGGGGATAACCCCGGAGAAGTTTCCAGGGTGCTTGAACCCATCCGTTTGTACCTGGAAAAGAAATTGGGAATGCCGGTGGAATTCCAGAAGTCCACCGATTACACGACGGTCATAGAAGCCCTGCTCACCAAAAAAGTGCACATGGCTTATTTAAGTGCGCTGCCTTATGTACTGGCTACCCAGAAAATGAAACTGGTACCGCTGGTGGTCCTCGGAAGGAATGGGTTGCCGCACATGTATCATAGCATCATCCTGACCCATCCGGGGACAGGATTAAAGAATATGGATGACGTGAAGGCCCGGGCAAAGAACCTGACCCTTTGCTTTGCAGATCCGGCGTCCACTTCCGGGCATATCGTCCCAAAGGCGTACCTAACCAGCATAGGCCTGGACCCGGACAAGGCATTTAAACAAACCATGTTTGCGGGGAGCCACTATGCGTCGACCCTCTCCGTCAAATCGGGGAAGGTGGATATAGGCTGCACCTTTGATTTTTCTTTAAACAAGATGATCCGGGAAGGGATCATCCGGAATACTGACGTCGTGATCCTGTGGGAGTCCGATCCCATTGTGGGAGAGCCCATGGTGATGCGGTCCGATATCAGCCCTGCCTTTGCCGAGAAGGTCAGGAAGGCTTTCATGCAAATGGGTGTAGACGATCCCAAAGACCTGAAGGCCTATATCTCCATGTATATGCCCACTCAGGCCGACAGCCTGGCCTGGATCCCCGTATCGGATACGTCCTACGACGCGCTTAGAAAGATTGTGTCAGGTACGTCGGATTTTAAACAATCCCAATAATCCGGCGCTGGCCTAAACTCCTTAAAATCTTGAACCATGATTGAAGTGCGCAACATCAGTAAGCGTCTGCCGGATGGCAGGAAGGTATTGGACAATATTAGCTTCTCCGTCGGGAAAGGAGAGTTCGTGGGGATCCTCGGAGCGAGCGGGGCGGGAAAGACCCTGACCCTGCGCTGCCTGAACGGGTTGCTTAAGCCTGACTCGGGCGCCATCCTGATGAAGGATGCCAGCGGACAGGTACAGGATATTTGCAAGGTCTCCCGGATCCGCCTGAGAAAGCTGCGCCAGAAGATCGGTGTCATCTTCCAGGGATATCACCTGGTGAAGCGGCTGACCGCCCTGGATAATGTGCTGATCGGGCGGCTGGGACAGATCAGTACGTTCAGGAGCCTTTTCTATGGGTTCACAGACGAAGAAGCGGAAATGGCCTCCCAGGCCCTGGAGCAGGTCAAGATCCCCCAACTGGCCGGGACCCGGGTGAACAGCCTGAGCGGAGGCGAAATGCAGCGCGTGGCCATTGCCAGGGCGATCTTCCAGTCCCCCAACCTGCTCCTGGCGGATGAACCCATCTCCAACTTAGATCCCAGCAATGCAAAGGTTATTATGAAACTGATCCGCCCCTTGTCGGAATTCATGCCTGTCATAGGCGTATTCCATCAACCCGAAATGACGGCCCGCTATTGCACCCGCGTAATCGCCATCAAAGAAGGCCGGATCATCTATGACGGGGATCCGAAATTGTCCCAGGACCAGCTCATTGACATCTATGGGGAAGAGCTCCGGCAGATAGAGAACGCGAGGCCATGAATGGGCGTTCTTTCAGCGGGAAGCGATACCGCAAGTGGGTGATGCCCGTCCTGTTACTGGCCATACTGGCCGAAGCGGCAGCCCTTGTCTGCGGCGTCCGGCTGGGAAGCCTGGGCAAGAGCTTTATTTCAGGGTTTTCCTTCCTGGCGGGGGCCATTCCTCCCGATTGGGGCGCCTTCCCCGAATTGCTCCGGCCGGCCCTGGAATCGGTCGTCATAGCCCTTACGGGTACGTTGGTCGGCACCTTGGTCTCTTTATTATTCGGCCTGGCCGCGGCGTCGAATATATCCCCCGCCTGGTTGAAGCAGACGACCCGCTTGTTACTGGGCATGGAACGGTCCTTACCTGAAATTGTGATCCTGCTGTTCCTGGTGGCGGCCTTCGGACTGGGTCCCTTTGCGGGCGTTCTCGCGCTCACCATCGGGTGCGTGGGCATGCTCGGCAAGTTGATCGGAGATGCCATTGAAGAGATAGATCCCGTGACTGTCGAATCGATCCAGGCAGTGGGGGCGGGTAAGCTGCAGGTAATGGTATTCGGTATCGTCCAGCAGATTATTCCCTCCGTGATCTCTTTTGCGCTTTTCCGTTTTGAACTCAGCATTCGACTTTCGATCGTACTGGGCGCTGTAGGCGCGGGTGGGATAGGGCTGGAATTGTACAGGTCGTTTTACCTCCTGGATTACCATAGGGCTTGCAGCGCCCTCATCGTTACACTCGTCATGGTCCTGGCGACCGAACGCCTGTCCGCGTTCTTGCGCAAAAAGGTCAGAAAGGAGGGCGCACTGAGATGAAATATTATATTCCTCCTTCCCGCCGTTACCGTCAGAAGGCGGCCCTGTTTTCCTTACTGGCCCTGGTACTCGCCGGACTCTGCCTTTACCTTGACTTTAATCCGCTAATGCTCTTTACAGAGTTTCATTACCTGGGGGACCTGTTGAAAAGTATGACGCCCCCTGATTTTAACCTGGTCTGGAGAAGCAAGGACATTCCCATGGCGGTGGCAGAGACCGTTTCCATGGCTTTCCTGGGTACGCTGTTCGGAGGGGTATTGGCCATCGTACTGGCCTTTTTAGCCGCTTCCAATACCATGCCCTTCCGCGTTGTCAGGATACCTGTCAGATTACTCCTGGTCTTGCTGAGGGCCATTCCCGCCCTGATCGTGATCCTCGTATTTGTCGTGTCGGTGGGTTTAGGCGCCTTTGCGGGTATGCTCACCCTGGTCATTGGGACCATAGGGACATTCGGACAACTGTTCATGGAAGTGATTGAAAATACGGAAAGCGCTCCGGCAGAAGCCATTTATTCAGTGGGCGCGTCCCGATGGCAGGTCATCCGTTATGCCATCCTTCCGCAGGCGGTCCCTTCCTTCATCGCTAATCTTTTCTATTCATTTGACGTCAATATCCGCGCCTCCATAGGGCTGGGTATATTCGGAGGGGGCGGTATCGGTTTCAGGTTATTCCTGGCCATGCGCGTGCTGCATTACCGGGATGCCCTGGCGCTCGTATGCCTGACCATCATCCTGATCGTGCTGATGGAGCGGTTGTCCGATGCTTTGAGAGGGCGCTTGATCGGACGAGGTACTTTGAAATAGGCAACCATGAAAAACGAGGGCCGGACTGATCCAAAAAATCACGGTGGCCTAATAGGGAACTAATATTTGATAGGGATATTCGCTTCAAACCGGCCATCGTTAAACATGAACACCCATCTCCTGACCAATGCACGGATTGTAACGCCTACGGAACATTTTACCGGTTCCGTGAGCATTGAGAACGGCGTGATCGCCGCGATTCATAAAGACAGGTTTTTCAAGAAAGGCATAGACCTTCAAGGCCAATGGCTGATCCCGGGTTGCATAGATATCCATACGGATTACCTGGAGAAAGAACTTCATCCGCGGTCAAGCGCGTCTTTTCCACTTCCTTTCGCCTTGCATTTCCTGGACGCAAGGGCGGCCGCCTGCGGAATTACAACGGTATTCAGCGCCATCAGCTTTTCAGATAATGAGAATAAGAACCGGAATTTCGACGGCGCCATTCGTTTAGCCAGGCAAATAGACGAGAGCCGGCATTCCTTGCTGGTCCGTCATTTCCTACACGCGAGGATAGACCCAAACACGGATTCCGTACTCGATCACCTGCAAGAAATGATTTCCCTGGAGAGCCTGTACATGGTTGTCTTTAATGAAAATATTCCGGGAGAGCGCCAGTATTCCCTGAACCAGCAGATCGAGATACGGATGAAGGAATACGGGTATACCTGGGAAGAAGCCAGGGATAAGCTCCTCACACAAATACAGGAGACCCGGGGTATCAATCACAGGGAACGCATCTACGAAGCATTCCGGGGGAAATGTATCATCGGAAGCCATGATGATACGACGATTCATCACGTCCTGGAAGCAAAGGCTGCCGGTTCGACTTTGTCCGAGATGCCTACGACCCTCGCTGCGGCCCGGAAAGCAAAAGAGCTGAACTTATGGGTTTGCATGGGCGCCCCGAATTATTTCCGGGGAGCATCTCATTGCGGCAACCTGTCCTGCCAGGAAGCGATGGAAGAAGACCTGGTGGATATCCTTTGCAGCGATTATCATTTTCCCACCATGATGGCCAGCGTGATCCGTATGATTGACGAGGGAATGTCGCCCAGCAAAGCGGTGAATATGGTCTCCCTGAATCCTGCACGATTGCTGCAATTTGACGGTGAAACGGGGAGCATCACCGTGGGTAAAAGGGCGGACCTGGTGGCATTCAGGAGTGAACGTTGCAATGCTTCCGTCTCTGAAGTCTGGGTGGACGGGACGCACAAGTTTACGGCCAATTATACGGACCCGATCTCTCCCTTCAACGCAGAGCGGCGGGCATCATCGATAATTAATGAAGAATGAAAATAGGCGTAATCGGGGACATTCATGAGGACATTGTCGCCTTGAAGGCCGCCCTCCGGCAATTGGAACAGGAAGGTTGTACAGAGGTCGTTTGCCTGGGAGACATTACAGGGTACAAAGTGAATACCTATCATTACCTGGATACGCGCAGCGCCCATGAATGCATCGCCTTGGTCAGGGCCAATTGCAGTGCGACGGTGATCGGCAATAACGATCTTTACCAGATCAAAAAAATACCCGCCTGCCAGGGAGGGTTTGTCTTCCCGGAGAACTGGTATGCGCTGGATTTTTTTGAGCGAAGGGCACTGGCCGGGGACAACGTGTTCCTCTACGAGGATGTACAATTGAATGCCCTGTTGACCAGGGAAGACAGATCATACCTGGAATCCCTCCCGGACATTTTTATCAAAGAATATGACGGTCTCCGCGTTTTATTCTCTCACTTTGCCTACCCCGATCTGCATGGTCTCAGGGCCTATTTCCCCAAGCGGGTGGAAGAGTTTCAGGAGCATCTCCGGTTTATTCAAAGACACGGATGCACACTGGGGATTTCCGGACACATGCATTTTGAAGGAGTCACCATTTGTAATGAGGCCGCCATTCAAAGGAGCGGATTCGGTTCCTACCTGTTGGCGCCGGAATTACAGTACGCGTATGGCCCTTGCGTGGCGCGCGGGCAGTTCAACCATGGAATCCTGGTATTGGATATCCACACTTCAGGCACGACGATGATAGCCCTTCCCCTGGGCCGCCCGGTTCTCTCAGAAACTTATTCAGTTACGCTCCATCCAGACACCGACCGTTCGTCCATCTTTTTTTGATTTATCGATCTTTTGTATAAATTTGCAACTATGATGCAAAAAGTAAATTTGCGCTTAGTGGCATTTTTGCTGCTCCTGGCCTTTTTCCAAAAGATGGGCCTGGAGCTGTGGTTGCATCATTGGTTGCATGATCCGCCCGCCGTTCATTCAGCGGGGGCCATCGACATTCATCCGGGTACGCCGGGTGAAAAGGACAGGGCCTTCCTGCAGCAACTGCCTGTTAAGTGCAGTTGCCTGGATGACACCATGATGCCGTTGATCGGATCGGTCGCCTATGTATATAAGGCGCCGGCAAAGCAACCGATCGCTTTCCTCCCTACACCCTATTCCTCCGCTTTATCTAACGATAAGGTGTTCCCGGCTTTGCGCGGTCCACCGGCGGCCTCTTTCCTTTTATAAATATTCATTTTGCGATCGCCAGTCAGGCGCCAATGCTGCGCTCATCGGGCATTGCATGCACGGCGTCGCGCAACAGCATCGAGCTGCGCCCAGCGTGCTGTGCTACGCCCCGGCGTGTCACACAGCTGAACTGCCTGGCGCAGCTTAACGGCCCGCGTTGACCTTCCTGCATCAGACCATATGGCGCTGCACGCAATGGGTATCCGGCCTTGCTATGCCCAGGCGTATCGTTTCATTTATTCATACATACCACAAGAAAACCCCTTCATATGCAAATAGTACGCGTATCCCGGAACCAGCAGTGGCTGAGTTCCATTATTCTCCTCTCCCTCGCCATTGCCGGATGTAACAAAGGCGCACAGACAGTGACCCCTGCCCTACCGGGCAATGAGTTCCTGACCACCGTCGAGTTGCAATTGACAAACGTGGCAAACCCCTCCGATGTGCAATTGTGCAAATCGACGCAAATGAGTCCAACTTCGCATACTTACCAGGTTGACTCTGTTTTTACCAATCTCGCTTTCTTGCGACTGAAAGCTGGTAGCATATATGCGGGCCGGGTTATTATATTGGATGAAACACAAACCCCGGTCGATACCGTCAGCACGGAAATCCTGGCCAGGGAAAACTATCACCTGTTCTTTTTTCAGCCGACACCCGTCCTGTCTTCCAATATTGACATAAGCGATACGTCTACCAGTATTCCCATGACGGACTGGATCACCGGCCAACCGGCCACCGATACCACCGCCTTCGGGACTTCGGTAAATGAAGTGCTGGCGACTTCTGCCGCCAATGCCTTAAACCTGTCTGTGTCCAGGACAGACCATGACAACAACACCCCTCCTTTGCAAATCGGGCTCCAGGATAATTTCTACACCGGGGCGGCCAGTGCGGGCGTGCTCAGGGTGGTGTTGCGCCACCAGCCGAATGCCAAGAACGGCACCTACGATCCGGGATCGACTGACCTGGATGTGCAGTACGCAGTGACCATTTATTAATTCCTATCAAGAACCTATAAATCAAAATTCAATCGTCATGAAGTCAAGCAAAATAATCCTTTTCATAACTGTCTTATGTATTTCAGTATCCGCTTTTGCCCAGCAAAGGCCGGCCAGTTTTATTGAATTGGACGGAGGTGTTTCCCTGCCTACAGGGAATTGGGGTAAAGCGGCCACCGCCCAGTCCCTGATGAGTATAAACGGTACGGTGAACGATGTCCACGGATATGCAAACGCCGGTGGGTTCGGATCGGTAGACGGAGCCTGGTTTTTTTCCAAACATTTTGGTATTGGAGGGATGTTTAAATATGGCACTCACAACTTAAAAGGAGTGGACTCGCTTTCCCAGGGATACGAAGAATCCTTCGATGTGGATACGACCAGGACGACCCATACCCAGTATAAAATATGGAGCATCATGCCAGGTTTGTATGTTGATTTTCCGCTTGCAAAACGGCTGTCTTTTACGGCGAGGGCGCTGGCGGGCATTACAGATGCGTCAACTCCCCGGATCACGGTTACCATAGAAGACGGGGGTGTCTTTGATCAACCGGTCGTTCAGGAATCAGCGTCCAAAGCCGCGGTCGCTTTTGACGGAGGGATCGGGCTGCGCTACGGCATCATTCGATGCCTGGCCATCGCCCTTCGCGCCGATTATTTCTATACCAAGCCCGATTTTACAATCCAGAATACCCAGCGGATCAACAATGCGGGAAGAGAGGTTTTTGCCTATGATCAACCTTTGACTTCCGTCAATGTTTCCTTGGGAGTCGCTTACCAGTTTGGAAGAAGATAACATTATTATATCCTTGCCCGCCGGGCACCAAGTTAACCGGCGGGCATCATTTATTATTCATTTATGTGTGTTAAAATCCGGCTGATCGTCGCTGTTTGTTTACTAATGTTTTCCGCTTCCGCGTACGCCCAGCAGACAGGATGCCACCTGACAGTGAGCGGACATGTGTATATCAGTGATACCATCCGATTGGATGCTAAAGGGGCCTCAGTCAACTTCTCTTCTCCCGGGAAAGCAGTTGTTACAAACGATAATGGCCAATTCAGCTTGACGGATATATGCCCCGGCAAATACCGCATCATCGTCTCGTTCCAGGGATACAAGACCCTGGATACGGTATTCAATATCACCCATGACCGGACGCTTAATTTTTTGCTGTTTAGTAATGTGGAGGAACTCAGCAGCATTACAGTCACCGGGGAAATAGTCAAGAGGGACCAGATCACCACCGCCATTAAGACCGTGTTATCGGGGGCTGCCCTCGATGAAACAAGGGGACTGTCCTTGGGGGAAGCGCTCAAAGCCGTTGCCGGCCTGAGTACCTTACAAACCGGTCCCAGCATTTTTAAACCCGTCATTCATGGGGTATACAGCAACCGCGTATTGATCATGAACAACGGAGTAAGGCAGGAAGGCCAGAACTGGGGAAATGACCATGCGCCCGAAGTGGATCCGTTCATTGCCACCAAGATCACCGTGATCAAAGGAGCAGCCAGTATCCGGTATGGCTCCGACGCTATCGGGGGAGTGGTGTTGCTCGATCCCAAAGATTTGCCGACCGGGCCGGGAATAGGGGGGGATATCAATCTGGTGGGTGCGACCAATGGCAGGCAGGGGGTCGCTTCGGGATATGTAGAGGGCGCGGAGGATGGCAAGCTTCAGGGCCTGAGCTGGAGGCTGCAGGGCACGATCAAAAAGGAAGGAAATGCACAGACGGCGGATTACTTTTTGAATAATACGGGATTTAATGAAAACGACTATTCCGCTACGCTTCAATATAAAAAAGCGCACTATGGAGGTTCGGTGTATTTCAGTCAGTTCGATACCAAAATCGGGCTTGCCCAGGCCGCCGTTGCCGACGATCAGCAGGATCTGACAGAAGCGATCAACAGGGGCCGGCCCCTGACCGACGGGGCCTTCAGTTATTCGTTCGGCCGTCCCTACCAAACGGTCAATCACAAGTTGGTTAAAGTAAGTGGCTTTGCCGACCTGCCCGGTGACTGGGGCAAAATAGAAGCGGTCTATGCTTACCAGCACGACATCCGAAAGGAATATGACGCGAATCCAGTTGACAACAGCGATACCGCTTTAAATACAAACGGTATCCCCGACCTGAATTTCCAGTTAAACACTTCCACTGTGGACCTGATCTGGGAGCACCGCCCTATCCTGCACAAGATTGTGGGGAGTATAGGAGTGAACTTCATCACACACGAAAATATACAACAGGGAACTTCCTACCAGGAACTGATCCCCAATTTTGTAGACTATGGAGGCGGCCTCTTTGCCATTGAAAAGTACGCCGTCCGTAAATGGGTTTTCGAGGCCGGTCTTCGCTATGACTACCGCTGGATGCAGGCGTATTTATACAATCCCACTACGGTCGTGGAAAACAAGCCTGTGTATAATTGGCAGGACCCGACTACCAATATAGGGGCTACCTATAAATTCAACGATCATTTTTCCGGAGACTATAATTTCGGGACTGCCTGGCGGGCGCCCCAGGTGATCGAACTCTTTGCCAATGGCGTCCATCAGAGTGCCGCCGATTGGGAGATTGGGGATTCGTCCCTTACCCTGGAACGCGCTTACAATAACAATTTATCATTTACCTACCAGAGCAAAAAGCTGACCGTGGAGGCCGGTACTTACGTCAACTATTTTCATCACTATATTTATGCAGAGCCGGACCTGACGTTTGTGCAAACTATTTCAGGTTCTTTTCCAGCCTTTTCGTACACGCAGGTAAATGCCCTCTTTAAGGGGATCGACCTGACCGTCACGTATCACTTTACAAAGAACCTGACCCTTCTCTCCAAAACCAGTATCGTGCGGGCCCGCAACGAGACCATCCATGACTGGTTGGTTTTTGTTCCCGCAGACCACTATGACAATACCCTGCGGTATGAATGGCCTTCCCTGGGTAACTGGAAAAATGTATTCTTCTCCATCAATAATCTGGTCGTTTCCAGGCAATCAAGGGTACCCCCGAACAGCGATTTTGCCGCACCGCCTCCGGGATACATGCTGTGGGGCGCTTCCGCAGGTTTTTCGGTTCCTTTTGATAAGCGGGAATTAAGGGTGAGCCTCTCGGTGACGAACCTGACCAACGTCGATTACCGGGATTACCTGGACCGCTTCCGGTACTATTTTGCTGACCTGGGACGCAACATCGCATTGCGCCTGATTGTTCCGTTTGACATAAAAAAACAATAATGGAAAATAGGAAACACATCCTGAAAGACTATGGCCTTCGGGTCACGGAGGCAAGGCTGACGGTCCTCGAAGCCTTCCTGCATTCCTGCCGGGTCTTTGACCATACGGCACTGCTGGCCGCTTGCGGCGGAAGAGTGGACCGGGTGACCCTCTACCGCACTTTACACGCCTTCCATGAACATAACATTCTTTACAAAGTGCCTTCTTCTTCCGGAGTAACCCAATATGGGCTCAGGGGGATCAAGGGTCACGCCCCCAAAGACGCTCCTTTAGGAGAAAATCATCTCCACTTAATTTGCCAGGGTTGCGGTAAGATCATCTCCGTCTCTCCTTTCCTTCTTCCCGTTATTCCCTTGCCCAAGGGCTTTCAGAGACAATATGTGGACATGATCGTCAATGGGAAATGTGTTTCCTGTGTCCGGGAGACGTGAAAAGCCTCCCTTCCGCGACCAGGACGACGCCACCCCGGACATAGACGTCTTCTTCAACCCTTACATGCAACCGGCTCTCCCTGTCCATGTTCTGCCCCTGGGTAATGGCTATTTCTTCTCCGGGACGCGCTATGCCGTATTGCACCAGGTAGGCGCCGGCTGGACCCACCAGGCTACCGGTGGCAATGTCTTCCACGTTCCCTAAGTTATCTCCTGTGCGGATGGACCTGCCGTTCACATCCAGGAGGCCCATGAATTGGGCGCCTGTTTGTTCCAGCATAGCGGAAAGACCCCTGGCTCCTATGGCAGCGGAAAGAAAATTATTTTTTAAAGGGATAATCAGGTAAGGTAACCCGGTGGAAACAACCCGACAGGGATATCGTTCGTCCAGGTCTTCGGGGGAGATTTGGAGTGCGTCCAGAAAGGAAAGGCCTTCGGCGACAGAAAGTATTTTTCCAAAGACCGCTTTACCCTGATTCATGGAAGCTTCATAACCGTAAGAAGTCCTTTTGGTGGACACCGGTATCGCCTTGGACGGAAAATTCAATGTCCATTGGGCCTCCTGTTCGGCTGGGCGGTGCAGGTCGTGTAGTTGAGCCGCTGCTCCCAGGGCGGGATGTCCCGCAAAGGTGAGCTCTTCTTCCATCGTAAATACCCGGGCGTCGAACTGGTTGTCCGACCGCTGTCTGACGAAAATGGATTCGAACTGGCGCATTTCCCGGGTAATGACCTGCATTTGGCTTGCGGCCATCTCTTGTTCCAGAGGGAATATGGTCAACCCGTTTCCGGAAAACGGTATTTCGGTAAATACGTCTACCTGGTAATAGGTGATAGGTCGGCTCATCGTTTTATTGTTTTGCTCACTACAAATTTCGGACAACATTTAACACGAGAACAGATGCAGAAACCTGTTTTTTGAACATAACAGATTATTCGGGATGGAATCCGGCAGGTTCTATAATTTTGTAGGTATGAGTGTTTTTAATATTCCCAGCGACTTTTTGACTGCTACGGAAGCGCCAGAGTTTTTAGTGTACCCTTATCAAAGTACTGCGGAAGCGACAACTAAAAGCAGGATTATCATTACCAGCCATTTATTCAGTTTTGTGCAGGAAGGGGAGAAAGAAGTCTACTTTAACGACCAATCCGTCCTGTGTGGGAATGAAGTGGCTTTGTTAATGGCTTCGGGAAATTGCCTGATGACCGAAAGGGCTTCTCCGGAGAAACATTACCGGAGCCTTCTTTTTTTCTTTTCAGAGGCGCGATTGTCGGCACTGAAAGGGAAATATCCTGATTTATTCCCGTCGCGCGTGATTCAGCCCGGGAAAGCCTGCTTCGTGATCCGGCAGGATGATTTTGTCCGTCCCTTTGTGGCCTCGCTGCAGCATGTTCCGGGTAATACACCGGACCTTGCCGCCTCTATCTGGCAGTTGAAATTTGAGGAAATGATGTTGTACCTGGCCCATACTTACCCGGCTACTTTTCCGGATTTTATTGCGGCTTTGCGGGCAGAACAGCCCGATAGCCTGGTAAAAAGGGTGGTGGATAACAATATCAACAGCCACCTGACCCTGGATGAATTGGCGTTCCTATGCCATATGAGCCTGTCCACTTTTAAACGGAAATTCGAAAGCCTCTACAGCATGCCCCCCATTCGTTGGTTCCATGAGAAGCGCATGCAGCAGGCGGCCCACATGCTCAGATACCAAAACCTAAAGGCCAGTGAGATCCACGAAGACCTGGGCTATGAAAACCTGAGCAGCTTTATCCAGGCTTTTAAAAAGGAGTTTGGGGTGACGCCCAAGGCTTACCAGGAGCAACGTTGAATCACCAGCGGCCAAATTGAACTTTTAGCGATAGTTTTTGACCTTTGTGCTACATAGACTTTTGGCCTGAGGGAAATACCTTTGTCGTAAAATAAATCATTTATGAAGTTCATCTTCTTTGTATTCGCAAGCCTCGCTATAGGTTCTTTTGCGACTGCTCAAACATTTACATTAAAAAGCAACGAGCTCGGCGGACAGGCCACCAACCGGCAATTCTTCAGCGGGTTTGGGTGCCATGGAGATAATGTATCCCCGGAGCTTTCCTGGGAAAATGCTCCCGCCGGTACCCAGGCTTTTGCCGTGACCATGTATGACAAGGACGCTCCCACGGGCAGCGGCTTCTGGCATTGGGTCATCTTTAATATTCCCCCCACCGTGACAGAACTTAAATCCGGTGTGGGCGACGTGTCCAAGAACATGACCCCCGCGGGCGCCATCCAGGCGGTGACTGATTTTGGAAAGCCGGGCTACGGCGGCCCTTGTCCCCCTCCCGGAGCCCCGCATGAATACCTGATCACCGTATTTGCCCTTAAAGCAAAGCTAAACCTTGATCAAAGCGCCACCCCGGCCTTGGTTGGGTTCAACCTGAATTACAATACGCTGGCCAAAGCGTCGATCGTCATGTACGGGCAACAGTAGTATTGTCCATTATTTATTTATATATTTGAAATAAGCACTGGTAATTCGGTGCTTATTTTATGAAACCGCCTCCTCTGTATGTTGTTTTGCTAGTATTCCTGCCCTTTTTAACCATTGCGCAGCAAAACCGCCCTGTGGCCACCGACGCCTATATGGTTACCCGGATGGCGGAAAAGTTCCATACGCAGCCCAGGCCCCTCGACCGCACCTTTTCCGGACAATTCTTTCAGCAATTTTTAAACGAACTCGACGGGCAATATTTTTTATTCTTATCGGAAGACCGGAAGCGTCTGGAATCCTTCCGTTTTCAACTGGACGATCAGATCAGGCGACAAAGGACGGATTTCCTGGACCTGGTTATTTCCATTTACCAGCAACGCATCCGCCAGGCGGATTCCCTGATAGACCGAATGAGCAGTCAGCCGGTGAATTTTGCCCTCCTTGACAAGGTTACAGCCGCGGAAGACAGCATAGCTCCCCTGAATCTAAATGGAATGCGGGCAAAACTGGCTGTCCTTTTTGGAATGGCCGTAAGGAGAGGGCTCAGGGAGGACCTGGATAGTTTAAAAGGAAGCTACTCGAAACATGTGAGTGATTCAACCGAGGCCGTAGAGCGCATAAAGGTGAGTAACACGTTTAACCGGCGAATCAACCGCTTGACCCAGAGCCCTGGCGGACTTTCTCAGGCATTGGGCCTGACGTACTGCAACGTCCTTGCATCCTGCTATGATCCGCATTCTTCTTTTTTTTCAGTGACAGAAAAGGAGCAGTTCGAACAGGCGCTCGGAAGCCGGAAGTTTGTATTCGGGTTTGCGATGAAAGAGGAGGGACACGGGGTAGTGATCGACCATCTGCAACCAGGCAGCCCAGCCTTCAGGGCGGGGGTGTTCAGTGAAGGGGATCAAATCATGTCCGTACAATGGGAAGGCAAAGCCCCGATTGATGTAAAGGACGCAGGCTTGCAGGAAGTGGATGCCATTTTTGACGCCAGTAACCATGACCAGGTCACGATTACTGTAAAAAAGGCGGATGGTACCCTCCGGCAGGTGAGTCTGAGCAAGGAGCTGTCTGCCGGCGGGGATGATGAAACGAACAGGGTGAAAGGCCTCGTCCTCAAAGGGACCCAAAATATCGGTTACATTTCCCTGCCTGCATTCTATACCGATTGGGATAATAGTACCGACCGCAATAAAGGTTGTGCCGAGGACGTAGCGAAAGAGATACTGGAGCTAAAGAAAGAAAATATCACCGGCCTGATCCTGGACCTCCGTTATAACGGAGGGGGATCTGTGGATGAAGCAGTGGACCTGGCCGGCCTGTTTATAGACGCCGGGCCGGTGGCCCAGATCAAGTCCAGGGATGAAAAGCCTTATACACTCAAAGATCCTAACAGGGGAACGGTGTTTGACGGGCCTCTGATCCTGCTGGTCAACGGATACAGTGCTTCCGCTTCGGAAGTCATCGCGGGTACACTGCAGGATTATAACCGGGCATTGATCATCGGTTCTCCTACTTATGGAAAGGCTTCGGGCCAGATCGTTCTTCCCCTGGATACCAATATCGAAATGGAGAATGCGGCTTCCATGAAGCCAACGGATTGTTTCCTGAAACTGACCGTGATGCGTTTATTCAGGGTGAACGGTACTTCGGTACAAAGGACAGGCGTGCAGCCGGATATAATGCTCCCCATTCCGACGGACGCGGTTTTCCACCGGGAGGCTGATGAGCCCTTTGCTTTGGAAGCAACGACCATTGATGCTAATAAATATTACAAGCCTTACGCCCCCCTGCCCAAAGAGCAAATGCAACTGTTGGCCAAGGGACTGCTGGCCCGCCCGCCTGCAAAGGGCCAGGCTTCCTTTACGATGGCGTATCCGGCATATGAGTTGAAGCGGCTATCGGCAGACGCCGTATTGAAAATGGAGAATGACCAGATGGAGGAATTGCTTCGGGGAGATACTTACCTGGAAGTGGCCTTCCAGGTTGCCTGCCACATGACAAAATGAAAACCATTCAACCGAAATATCATGATTGCTCGCTTACACTCGCCGCTTGTATGTACCCTTGGGGGCCTTTTGTTTTGCCTGACGGCCTATTCCCCTCTATGTGCCCAGGATATGAATAATCCCGGTCAGTACATGGGGTCCATCTCCAGTGCGATGATGGACATGAATAAATCGTATATGGCGTACCTGAGCCTGGCGGCGCACAGCCACCGGGCGAGGAAGATTGAAAAGATGCGCCAGCAAACACTGGAAAGTATCACCAGTTGCCGCTATAAGATTAATGGACTGCCTTATTACAAGGGCGATAATTCGCTGAGGGAAAGCAGCATCAATTATGTTAAGTTGTGTTACAGCGTCTTTGACGAGGATTATGCGCACATTGTGAATATGGAGGAAATTGCCGAGCAGTCCTATGATGAAATGGAGGCCTATCTGCTGCTCCAGGAAAAAACGAATGAAAGGCTCAAAGGCGCAGCCGATAGTATGGATGTAGCCGAAAAAACTTTTGCAGCCAAGTATAATGTGAACCTGGTGGACGCACCCAAGGACGAACTTTCCGGTAAAATGGAGACCGCAGGTAAGCTGAATCACTATTATAACGAAGTCTTCCTGCTGTTCTTCAAGTGTAACTGGCAGGACGGAGAAATCACCAAGGCCATTAACAAGAAGGATCTTAAAAATCTTGAGCAGTCCAGGAATGCGTTGGACAATTTTGCGCTCCAGGGGCTGAAGGCCCTGGATACCCTCAAGACTTTTGAAGGGGACGGTTCACTTTCCTCTGCTTGCGCAAGGGCCCTGACATTTTATAAGAGAATGGCGGAGGTTGATCTTCCCAAGGTGGAAGACTTTTACCTGAAGCAGGATAATTTCAACAAACTCAAAGCAGTCCTGGACGCCAAGCCCCAGAGCAGCAGGACGAAGCAGGATGTGGATACCTATAACAGCGCCGTGGGCGACTTAAATAACAGCGTGCGAAACTTTAACCAGGAAAACGACGCCATGAACAATGATCGAAAATCAGTTATCGACGGCTGGAACGAAGGAGAGAAAAATTTCATGGACGCACATATGCCTCACTATAAGGCATAGGGGATTACGAAAGCATAGAGAGATCACCGGACTACTTTTTTTTGGGTCCGTGGGCCCTTACTGACATAGGGTTGTCAGTAAGGGCTCTTTCTTTGTGGCATACACTAAAACGAAAGTACATGTCTACCATCACCGCACTTTTAAAAGAAATGGAGCAGGAATCACAAACGACCCGGAAAATGCTTTCCCGTGTTCCGGATGACAAATTTGACTGGCAGCCGCATGCAAAAAGCATGACAGTAAGGCGCCTCGCTACCCATATCGCCGAACTTCCTTCCTGGGTTACCATGACACTCACCACCAGCGAACTGGATTTTGCCGACAATGAGTATAAACCTACGTTGATCAATAACAATAAGGAACTGCTGGCGCATTTTGAACAGTCCCTGGCCGACGGGAAGGCGCACCTGGCAGAAGCGGAAGAGCCTGAGTTGGATAAAGACTGGACATTGCGTAATGGGGAGCAGATCTTTTCCGTGACTTCTAAAGCGGAAGTCCTTCGTATGACTTATTGCCAGATTGTCCATCATCGTGCACAATTGGGTGTATACCTTCGATTGCTGGATGTGCCCATCCCCGGAAGTTATGGTCCCAGTGCAGACGAACCGGACAATTATTAAGGCCATGACTTCTATAAACGCCTGAGGTTTAACGGATGGGAAAATTTGTATGGCATAATAGTTGAATAGCATACTATGGTTCGGTCAAACCTGTAGATAAAAACAGGGGGTCAAAACCGCGAATACTATCTATTATGAAAAAGATCATTATGAAAAGGATACTCATTCCCTCCGTTTTGTTTCTGTCTATGGCTTTTGCGACTTCAGAGACATTTGCTCAATTCAGTATTGGAGTCGGCGTTTCCATAAACGTCGCGCCTCCTGAATTACCCGTATACACGCAACCCCCTTGCCCCACAGACGGGTATCTCTGGACACCCGGATACTGGGCCTATGGAGGTGGCGGATACTATTGGGTTCCGGGTGTATGGATTTCTCCCCCCACTCCGGGCTTTCTATGGACCCCTGGCTACTGGGGCTACACCGGAGGCATCTACGGATGGAATGGTGGATACTGGGGAACTCACGTGGGCTTCTACGGTGGTTGTAACTATGGCGGAGGTTACGGCGGAGCAGGCTTCATCGGAGGTGGATGGGTTGGCGGACATTACCGGTATAATACAGCGGTCGTGAATGTGAATACGACCGTGATCCACAATACCTATATTGATCGTACGGTCATCAATAACACCACCGTCATTAATAACCGGGCCAGCTTCAATGGACCGGGTGGTATTACCCGCCAGCCGAATGCACAGGAACAGGTTGCTTTACATGAAAATCACGTGCAGCCAACCGCCGAGCAGTTCACTCACAGTCATACGGCCAGCCTGGACAAGACCCAGTATGCATCGGCTAATCATGGGCGTCCGACCAATGTGGCCATGGACAAGGTGGGTGGCACTCACTTTACTGCACAAGGACATGTAGCTAGTCACCCATTGGCGTCAAATGGCAACGCACACCCGAATAATGCGGCTGGCAGCCATCCCGGCGGAACGACCAACAGGTCCAATGCGGTGAATAATCATCCCAATACGGTAAATCATCCCAATACGGTGAACAATCACCCCAATGTGACGAGTAGTCACCCCAATACAGTGAACACACAAGCCCACGCAGCCAATCGTACGGCCAGTCATACGGTCAGTCATCCCCAGAATACGCACCCGGGTGGAAATCCCGGCGGCGGGCACCCAGTAGCACACTCTGCTCCCTCGCACCCTGCTCCCTCGCGCCCTGCTCCCGCGCACCCTGCCAGTGAGCATCCCGAAGGTGGAGGGGAACATGAGCACCACAGGTAAGCGCGTTAGGAACCGATCAGCGCTGTAGAAAATTATAAAGGGCCATTATTGCTAGCGCTAGCGATAATGGCCCTTCTGTTAAACGTGCACGCCACTATTGAAAGGTATTGGCGCCTTCAATTTTGCGGTAAGGATTTTTGAAGAAATCATGGACAATGGCATTGAATTGTTCCTTTTTAAAGACGGGGGTGGAATGGCCGGAATTCGGAATGATCCAAAGGTAGGAGCGGGGAATATTTTCTGAGATTAATACCGTGTGACGCACGGGAATAACGTCATGGTCTCCGCCGATCACAAGCGTCGGGCATTGGATCTGCTGCAATTGTTCCAGGGTGATATGGGGTTGATAAAGGTCGAGATCGGATATTTTTAGCTGGTTCCGGACTTCAGGGGTGCGGGGTTTTTTCAGGAGATCGGCGTTGCCAGTCTTAATCAGGTTATAAACGAATGGCGTCAGGCCGGTTGTGTCTGGCCATAGGTTTGCCCCCGTAAACGCCATCTTTTTTACTTTATCCGGATGACGGATAGCCAGCAGTAAAGCGTCAATGCCCCCGTCGCTCCAACCGATCACGTAGCAACTGTCCAGGTGCATGGAATCCAGTAGTGCATTAAAGTCATCCACGATCATTTCAAAGGTCAGGGAATCTCCTGTGTCTATCGATTTTCCATGCGACCTGCTGTCTATGGCAATGACCTTGTAGTATTGCGAAAAGTAGGGGATCTGGTTAGTAAAGTTGTTTATGGATCCTCCGTTACCGTGAAGGAACACTAACGGTTCCCCCTGGCCGTACTCTTCATAGTACAGTTTGAATCCCCGGGTATCCAGGTAGTGGCCTGCGGCTTTGTTATGGCCGTAAGGAATTTGCGCAAGGGTTATTTGAGCGATGCCTGCCAGTATAATGGCAAGGAAGGCCAGCTTAAAATGATGGATGAAATGGGAACGCAGCATATGAGATGGGTTTATCTTGAAAGGTTAAAACACTTCTTTGATCACCTGGGAAGTCCCTTTGAACGGAAAGGAATCACCCGCCTTTTTGTCTAATAATAGTTTCGCCAGAGGCGCATGGGGGGAGAGGAAGAGAATGATCCTGCCATCGACGGTTTGTTTACCCAGGCCTGCGGCCAGAAAGAAGGATTCTTCCTCGCATTCGACGAAGGCCCCCGTGGTGGCGGTAGGGTAAAGGACGCTTGTATTGATGCCGTGCAACAAGGCCAATTCTTTGAGGTTTTCCGACAATTGGCGGCTGTGCAATTCCTTCTCCAGGTGGCCCATGGCCCTGCCCGTTTCATATTTATCTCCGGCGGAACTTTTTTCTTCCTGGTTGGCCGATGCCTGTGCATTTTCCATCCCGGCTTTGGCGGCGGCGATGCGTTCGCCTATCGTGTCTACGCATACTTGCCGGAGGGTATTTTTGAAAGCTATTTTATCAGGGATCGTCATAGATATAAAAGGCTTACAGGCGAAGGAGGCCAAATTTATAAAGCGTGTTAACGGGTTTGTTGTCCCAGAACAACTCAAAGTCGTCCAATCCCGCCGATTCGTAGCTGTCCTTAATTTCCTTCAGCGTATACATTTTTGGATTGTGCACGGACAATTGCTGGAGCATATCTGCCAGCCAATCTCCCTGTGACTGGTTGACAGTAATGCTGGACGTTTCCTTTTGGTTTTGGAATAGGAGGGAACTCATTTCCCATTGATTCCCTTTTTTGGACTTGGTGAAATGGCTCACCGAAGGTTTTTTCCCCAGCCATACTACTTTAACGGCGGGTTTTGGAAGGGAATATTCGTCTTCCAGCAAGACCTTCCCGATGAGGTCCGCGGGCACTTTAGTGGTGGGAACCTTGAAGTCAAACCATTTTTGCAAAGGGTAGTCAAAGCAGGCCCCATGCATATAATTCAGCAGGGACTTTTTCAGTCCGAAGCTGAATAGCTCATGGTCGGCGCCCGTAGGATCCACGTGGGGAATGTCGTTATTGGCAAAGCTGCCCATCCCGGGCGTCTCCTTTCTTACGCGAAATTTCTCAGGATTGAGGCCCACGGGGCTATGGGCCGTCATGGTAAATAAATGCCAGAAAGCGGATTGCAGGATACCGGTCGCGAACATCTGTCTCACGACTTCCAGCGAATCAATCGTTTCCTGGGCGGTTTGGGTAGGAAAGCCATACATCAGGTATGCGTGTACCATGATCCCCGCTTCCATGAAATGTTTGTTCACCCTGGCTACCTGGGCGATTGTAATGCCTTTTTGGATCAATTCAAGCAGCCGGTCGGAAGCGACTTCCAAACCGCCGGAAACCGCAATGCACCCGGAGGCCTTTAAGAGCAGGCATAGGTCCCGGGTAAAGCTTTTTTCAAACCGGATATTGGTCCACCAGGACACCACCAGTTTTCGCCGGATGATTTCAAGGGCCAGCGACTTCATGAGGGAAGGGGGCGCCGCTTCGTCCACAAAATGAAACCCATTTTGCCCGGTTTGCCGGATGATTTCTTCCATCCTGTCGCACAGTAGCTGGGCGGCGACAGGTTCGTATAACTTTATATAGTCCAGGGAGATGTCACAAAAGGTGCATTTACCCCAATAACAGCCGTGGGCCATGGTCAGTTTGTTCCACCTGCCGTCACTCCAAAGACTATGCATGGGATTGACCACTTCGATGGCGGAGACATATTCGCTGAGCCAAAAATCACTGTAGTCGGGAGTACCTACCTGTCCCTGTTTATAATCGTGAAAAGTAGGGTTGTTTATGTAGTGTACCTTCCCCCCGTCCAGCAGGAAGGTCCGCTTTAATGATTCCGGGGGAATTTCTCCCCGGATATGCCGGATGAGGTTTTCAATGGGCAATTCCCCGTCATCCAGGGTAATAAAATCCACAAATTCAAATACCCGGGAATCCTCCAGTGATCGCAGTTCTGTATTAGGGAACCCGCCTCCCATGGCTATTTTAATGTGAGGGTAGTGTTTTTTTATCCATTGCCCCGAACGCAAGGCGGAATAAAGGTTACCTGGAAAGGGAACGGAAATCGCTACCAGGCCGGGCTGTATAGCGGCCATCCGGGCTTCCAGGATTTGTATTAAAAATGTATCAATGTAGGTATAGTCGCCGGATAGGGCGTCATACAACTCGTCGAAGCTGCCGGCCGAACGGGCTAATTTCTCCGCATAACGACTGAAGCCAAAATGAGGATCCACACATTCGGTGATCAGGTCGGACAGGTCTTCCAGATAAAGAGTGGCCAGGTGTTTTGCTTTATCCTGGATACCCATGCTGCCGAATGCCCATACCAGGTCATCCAATTGCTTAAACCGGGAAGCTTCTGGCAGGAAATTCCTTTTGCCGATTAAATGAGCAAGGGTGGGGTTTTTACCTTGCAGGAATGGTATGACCGAATCGATGGCGCCCACATAGTCATCTTCTAAGGCGATCATCCTGGCTGCGTTCTCTGATAAGGCGACTCCCGTGCCGGTGATCTGCCCGAATAGCCGGGACAGTCCTTCTTTGGTGAATAAGGACAGCATCACTTCAATACCCAGGTCCGCCTGTACACAGGGGATGTTTTTGGTATTCAAAAACCCCTTTAGGTAGGCCGTGGCCGGATAAGGCGTGTTTAATTGCGTAAAAGGAGGCGTGATCAGAAAAACGGGGGCATCCAAATCAATTCATTTATAGGGCAAAAATATCTATAAATTGGAGAATGAATTTAATAAATGATCTGTCATGCTAAAAGTACTGTCATACCAGATCGCCGACAGCATCGATGTCAAATCATTCAGGTTGGCGTTCAAGGAAGGTATTTACCATTACGATGCCGATGAATTGTTTTATAAAACAGGAGAGCAGTCGTTTATATATGTTTTTAAATATGGGGTCGTTTGTTTCCTGGACTGCGGTGCGACCATGATCGATGAATTCCTGCAGCGCATTTCTCCCTATTGTAAAAATTTATTTGAGCAAAAACTGAGCGAAGAATTCGAAGTGGATATCAATTCCAAAGAAAATAAATTCGGGTATAATAAAATAGAGATAGCGGGAGCGGACGTCCAGACACTCCGGCTGATCATGCTGAATGTATCGCAGTCGGTCGCCCTGGACTATTACTCCGAACAAACAGACAAGCTCCTGGAAGAGACGAATTATTACACCCAGACCCTGGAGAAAAATGGGAAACTGGGTATTTCAGGCACAAACCTGAAGAAGTATATCGGGAAAACGTTGAATCTTAAGAACCGCATATCGGAAAATTTGTACGTATTCGATTCTCCGCCCGAGACCTGGGAAAATGAACAACTCAATAAAATAGACCAAGGACTCAAAATGACCTTTGACCTCCAGGAACGGTTCCGCGATATCCGCGAAGGGTTACAGATTATTAAGGAGAACCTGGAACTATTCAAGGACCTCTTACAATATAAAAACAGCACCTCCCTGGAATGGATCATTATTGTCCTGGTGTTCCTGGAGGTGCTGAATCTGTTTATTGATAAGGTCTTTAAGTAGCTCCTCTTCGATGCGCTGTCAGGCGCCCTTCGCTCACCTAATTCGGTGCGGTGGCGCTGAATTCGTTGACCACCGGCCAAACGCCAGGTGTTGGAACGCTGACTCCCAGGGTATTACCCCTTATCTGATTATCAGCTCCGAAGTAATATAGGGGCCATCCTTTGAATGTCAATTGGGTCTGTCCGAAAACGGTGATGATGGCGAGCGAAGACGGATCGATGATGGAAGGCACCCGCTGTACGGCGCTGACCTGGTAAATCGGCCAGTAGGCATTGGTGGTGGCGTTGGAAGTAGTGTAATTATTTACCCCGTTCTTGTCTGCACTGAATGAATAAAGGGTTCTGCCATACGCATCCGTGACGTATTCATAGTTAACAGGGGTGGGGCTTACCGTATGTGTACTATCATAGAAGTTTCCGTCTTTTCCTTTCAACGGGCCCTCCGCCAGCATGATGGTGTAATCGGGCTTTGCCACAAACCAGACACTGCCCACGCCGTCTCCTTTGATGTCCCCTGCGACCGCATCCTGTGCGAAGTAGTACAAAGGCCATCCCTTATACGTGGTCTGCTGGGATCCATCCGTCCGGGTAATGACGCCGAAGTCGGTGGCGGTCAGTCCGGAATCCAATTTGGGACTTGCTTTATAAAAGACGGGCCAGGCGGCCAAACATCCGCCCGTGCAGCCAGAATTTCCACTGGCATCGACAGAAAAGAAATAGAGGGTTTTTCCTGCGCTATCGGTCAGTACCTGTCCGAATGTAGCGCTGGTTGTCAATCGGATATCGTTCTTAGGACTGGCGGGATTGCTCGTGGAGTTGCTGCTTTTTGAACAGGATAAGAAAGCAAAGGACACAAAGAGCCCTGCTACTAAAGAAGTCTTTAATGGCTGATTCATTTTTATTATTTTAACTGAGGGTGATTGAATAACAGTAAAGTGCACCGGTTACCTGATATGATTACGAATAGGGAGCAGTCGCAGTTGCGTCGGCGCAGGAAATACCCGCCCTGGTTTTTCTTAAATAAGCGACATTTGCTCTAAATTGCCAGCGAGAGAAATTCGAATGGAAAGGAAATATACCAGGCTAAGACTGCTAATGACCGTAATCTTGTATGCCGGCGTTCTACCTTTAGGACAGGTATATGGACAGACCGCCGTGCCGCTACGGGACATTTCGGACGTGCTACACTCCATATTTGCCAAAAAGAAAGTCGGGAATAGTAAAACAGACACTATCGCTCCCATTCTGAGACCCGCCTTCTCCGGCTTGCCCGCTGTGGGATATACCTTAACAACGAAATTTGCCGTTACCCTGACCGGTAATGTCGCCTTTCGGCTGGACACTGGCGCCAGGATATCCACGGTCACGTCCAGCGTGTCTTATACCGAAAGAAAGCAGTTCACTTTTCCCTTTGAGTCAAATATCTGGACAAGAAATAATAATTATGATTTCGTAGGAGATATGCGTTTCATGAATTATCACTTAAGCACTTTTGGACTGGGCTCCAATAGTTCAATGGATGATAAGGACCCGATGAAGTACAACTATGTTCGGTTTTATGAAGTGGTACTTCGTAAGATCACCCCTGCTTTTTTTGCAGGGGCTGGTTATATCCTGGATTGGCATTATAATATTTCAGATCAGGGTATCGCCGGACATGTGACGGATTATGCACAATATGGCGCTGAAAGTTCCACTCTTTCCACAGGGTTCACTCTTAATACGCTCTATGATACCCGGGATAATTCCATAAGCGCCCAAAAGGGCATTTATGCCAGTGCCACTTACCGCAATAACCTGAACAGCCTGGGAAGCACGCGCAGTTGGCAATCGATGATATTGGACGTCCGCAAATACGTTCATTTTCCTGTAGATACCCGAAATACGTGGGCCTTCTGGAGCTATGACTGGCTGGTAGTAGGAGGCAAGCCCCCTTATCTGAGCCTGCCCAGTACCGGTTGGGATACCTATACCAATACGGGTAGGGGATACATCCAGGGAAGGTTCAGGGGGAAGGAAATGGTTTACCTGGAATCGGAGTACCGGTTTCCATTGACGACGGACGGATTGTTCGGAGCCGTGGTATTCCTCAACGGGGAAACCTTTTCGGGCTACCCCGGAAACAGGCTCGAATCCGTGCAGCCTGGCATGGGGGGAGGGCTAAGGATTAAATTGAACAGCGCCTCCAGGACGAACCTGGACATAGATTACGGGTTCGGAACCCAGGGCTCCAAGGGCCTGTTTGTGAATATTGGGGAAGCCTTCTAAATCTTTTGGATGGCTTTTTCCATGGACGAAAAATCGTACGCCCCGTTGTATTTGGTGCCGTTGATGAAAAAGGAAGGTGTCCCATTGACGCCGCTCAGAATGCCGCTTTCAAAATCGTCGTTGACCTTGGCAGTGATGCCTTTATCCGTCCATTCTTTCTCTGTTTCTCCCGGGTTCAGGCCGACTGAACGGATGATGAGCTGCAGGCCAGGCAGGCCTTCTTCCAATAATTCCTGTTGATCAAAAATGGCGTCGTACATCTCCCAGAACTTTCCCTTGTTATCGGCGGCTTCAGCAGTCAATGCGGCGCCTAAAGCCATCGGATGAATTTCGCTCAATGGGAAATGCCTGAACACAAATCCTATTTTGTCCCCGAAATGTTTGATAAGCATCTTCACATGCGGGTGCGCCGCACGGCAATGGGGGCATTGGAAGTCTCCGTATTCCACCAGGATCACCGGGGAGGAGAGGCTGCCCTGGATATGGTCTTTGTTATTGACGGCAGGTTGCAACATAGATCGCGGTATATTATGGTTGATGAATTTCTTTTAATTTCTCCAGCACACCGTCCGCTCCGGGGTTTATCGCGTCCGGGGATAGGTGTGCATATTGGATAATCCCCTGACCGTCGATTAAAAACAAAGCGCGCCCGGCCGTCCCTCCCGGAGAGTAGATGCCATAACTTTTACTCACGGCCCCTTTGGGCTCGAAGTCGGCCAGTAAGGGGAAATGAATATGGTTCGCCTGCGAATAGGCGGTATGGCACCACGCGCCATCCACAGAAATGCCCAGCAGTTGCGCCTGGTAGCGTTCGAAAATGGGTTTTGCCTGGTTAAAGAGGGCGATCTCATCCCCGCAAACGGGGCTCCAATCGGCGGGATAAAAAATGAGGACCACCGGGCTTCCCGCCAGGTCGCTCAGTTTTAAGGATTGGTCGGGAGTGACGTGTAATTCAAAATCCGGTGCTTTGGTACCAGGTTGAAGCATAGTATAGGCGTTTTATGCTCACAATTTACCTTTTTTTGGAACGTATTCTCTCCTGCCTTATTTGGCCACGTCTATTTTTACTTTCATATTCTTGATCTTCTCGTTTTTGATCGCCTGCAGGGTATCACTGACCCTGGACTTCCGGATGCCGACAAAAGAAAAGAAATCTTTGACTTCAATCAGGCCCACATCTTCTTTTTTTAACTGACCCTTATTGGTGAGAAAGCCGACAATATCCACTTTATTGACTTTATTCTTTTTACCGGCGGCGATAAAGAGGGTGCTCCATTTGGGCTTGTCGGGCACGATGCTTGTCGGGGGCAACGTGATCTGCTCAATGGCGGGATCGACGTACGGAGGCAGCTTTTCATCGGGAGATAAAACGAGGATGACCGTTCCACTGGCATCCATTCGGGACGTCCGTCCATTGCGGTGGATAAAGACTTCTTCTGTGACGGGTAAATGGTAGTGAATGATATACCTGATATTGGGAATATCGAGGCCCCTGGAGGCAAGGTCAGTGGTGACCAGGACGTCGGAAGTCCCATTCCTGAATTTACATAGGGCGCTGTCCCGTTCCGGTTGTTCCAGTGCACCATGGTAAAATACATTGACAATGCCTTTTTCTGTCAGGTATGCGCTGGTGCGTTCCACCGATTCCCGGTGATTGCAGAAAACAATAGCCGACCGGCTTCCGATCCAGCAGATCAATTGGAAGAGGGTATCCAGTTTATCCCTCCCGTCGCTCTGCACCATCTGCACAGACAGGGCGGATGAGGGTTCCCCTGATATATAATTCAATGTTACCGGATCCTTGAGGCCGACAAAAACGGGAATGGCCACCGCTTCGGTAGCGGAAGTCAGTATCCTTTTCTTTAAGGACTTCAATGACCCGGTGATAAACGAAATTTCTTCCTGAAAACCCAGCTCCAACGACTTATCGAATTCATCGAGGACCAGTGTCTCGATGCTGTCCAATTGGATATTACCCCGGCGGATATGGTCAGATATCCGGCCGGGCGTTCCTATGATCAGGGCCGGCGCCTGCAGCAAATTGTTCTCTTCGGTTTCCCGTAAGTGGCCACCATAACAACACGTTACTTTGAAACCGGTGCCCATTGTTTTGAACACCTGTTCAATCTGCAGGGCCAGTTCCCTTGAAGGAACGATGATCATGGCCTGGGTTTTCGGGTTGTGAATGTCCAGTAACTGGAGGACAGGCAGCAGAAACCCCAGGGTTTTCCCCGTCCCTGTAGAAGACAAGAGGATAATATCCGTATCTTTTTTAGCTGCTTCCAGGGCCGCCAGTTGCATTTCGTTGAGGGCATCAATCTTTAAGGGCGCAAGGAACGGTTGAAAGGACGCTAGATCTTGTTGCATCCCGCAAAGGTACGACGTTATTTTTTGGGGGGCAGGTCGAAGGCAACGGCTTCGTGCTCAAAGTGTTCCCGGTGGGAACCATCGCAGAAAGGCTTATTTTTAGAAAGGCCGCAACGGCAGATGGAAACGATCTCGCGGCCGCCCAGGCCATACGCATTTCCGTCCCGGTCAACGATTTCGAAATCGCCTTCCACTTTTAAGGAACCATTGTTGTTTACTGTAATTTTTGTGGAGGACATAAGGAGATACTTTGTGAGGCGCGAAGCTAATTATTTTTCCCGGTATGTAATATTTCTCCTTCCCGGTATACCAATGAGGAAAGTTTATTCATGCCTTTACTCATTTTCATCCTGGGGCTCATTGCCTCATTCATAGGCCTTGGCGGCCTGTTTCGCAAGGCGGGAGTGCCGCCCTGGAAGGCCTTTATTCCTTATTACAATACATGGATCATGGTCCGTTTGATGGGAACCCGCCCGATATGGTTCTACCTTCAGTTCATTCCGATAGCCGGGCCGTTCGTTACGATCGCACTCACCGTCGACTTTGTAAAGCACTATGGCCGGTTCCATTTGCTGGAGCATACCCTGACTGTTTTTGCCCCTTTTGCCTACCTGCCGTACCTGGGGTTTTCCTCCTCATTCACCTACATTGGTCCTGAGAAGGTGAAATTGTATAAGAAATCGGTGGCCAGAGAATGGGTGGACGCGGCGGTCTTTGCGGTAGTGGCAGCTACCCTTATCAGGATCTTTGTATTCGAGGCCTATGTCATTCCTACGCCTTCCATGGAAAAGACCCTGCTCGTGAATGACTACCTGTTTGTCAGCAAATTCAGCTACGGCCCCCGCCTTCCCAATACGCCCCTTGCTTTCCCATTTGTGCATAATACCCTGCCGGGAATGGCCACGGGTAAGTCCTACCTGGAATGGATCCACTGGCCTTACAGGCGCCTTTTCCCCAGTCCCGTTAAAAGGGGGGACGTCGTTGTTTTTAATTTCCCCGTGGGAGACACGGCCATCGATAAACCGGAATTCGGATCGGCGGTGACCTATTACGAAGTGTGCCGGGCGTTGGGGAGGGATGCGGTGCTGAATGATCCCGACGCCTATCCCCTGATCGTACGCCCGGTGGATAAGCGGGATAATTTTATCAAGCGATGCACAGGCGTGCCAGGGGATACGATTCAGATCATTCATTCCGAAGTCTTCATTGACGGAAAGGGGCAGGGATTCACGGGTGAGTCGGAAAGGCGCTACCAGGTGATCACCGGAGGAAATGCACTTCCTTATGATTTCATATTGGACACCCTTCGCATTGATCCCGAGGAAGATACTTCGGGAAACTATATCCAGCAAGGCGGCAACGTGTTCAGGATTAACCTGACACCGGCCATGGTGGAAAAGGTACAACGTCGGCCGGGCGTATTATCCGTTACGTTGGAAGAGCAGAAAGGGGCCAGTACAGAAGTGTTTCCTTACGACACATTGGGCAGGGCCTGGAACAGGGATAACTATGGCCCTTTATGGGTACCTGCAAAAGGGGCTTTGCTGAGACTAACCCCTCAAAATCTTCCGCTCTACCGAAGGATCATCCAGGTGTATGAAAACAATCTCCTGGAAGAGAAAAATGGACAAATTTTCATTAACGGAAAGCAGACGGATACTTACCGATTTAAGATGAATTACTACTGGATGATGGGGGATAATCGGGACGATTCCGAGGACTCCCGTTTTTGGGGATTTGTACCCGAAGACCATGTGGTCGGCCGGGCTTCCCTGATCTGGTTTAGTTGGGACAAGGGACCTCGCTGGAAAAGGATGTTGAAGGCCATCCACTAGACATCCATGAACTCCCAGGCGCTTTGATAGGCCTGCTGATTTTCCGCGTAGGTAATAAAGCCGGCGTAAAAAGGCAATTGGGAGAGGGTCGCACTATCCCCGATGACCACCAATTTCTTCCTGGCCCGGGTCATGGCCACATTCATCCGGCGGACGTCGGAGAGGAAGCCGATGTTGTTCTCCGTATTGCTGCGGGTCATGCTGATATAGACAATGTCCCGTTCCTGCCCCTGGAAGCTGTCAATGGTATTGACCGATATTTTGTCTCCATACAAGAGTAATCCCGGGGAATGAATCAACTGTTCTCTCAGGACCTGGATCTGTTGCTTATACGGAGAGATGATCGCTATGGAAGGAAAGGTGCCTGCGGAATAATGTGGTTCCAGTCCGGCAACAAGCCGGTTTAAATGTTTGAAGAGGAAAGCGGCTTCCTCCGGGTTGGTGGTGCTGGTGCCTTCCCGTTTTTCGTCAAAGCCGCAGCCTGCCGTATCCACAAAAGCCAGGGGACTGTCTTCCGGGAACAAGACATGGGAGGCTACGGATGGATGTGCTTTTAACTGGTCCCTATAGAATACAGCGGATGAATAGCCCATGATCATTTCATTCATCCGGTATTGCTCTTCCAGTAAAACAACGGCTTCTGGATGCAAGGCCACACACTTTTCCAGCAAGGTTGTGCTCAACCCGTTTTTAGCGGCTTCATCGGATTTAACGGTGGGAGGCAACTGGCAATGATCTCCCGCGAGGATCACCTTCTGCCCTTTTAAAATGGGTATCCAGCAGGCCGGTTCCAGGGCTTGCCCCGCTTCATCGATCACCACCGTATGATATTTCAGGTGCCTGACCGTATAATGATTGGCGCCCACTAAGGTAGCGGTGATCACCTGCGCCTTGGAAATGACTTCATTCACAATGTATTGTTCCGTATTCTCCACCGATTTCATGATGCTCCGGGCCTCATCCAGCAGGGCCTTGCGCTGATCCCGCTCGGCCTTGCCAAAATTCCGCTTGTACTTGTGCGCCATGTTCCTGAATTCAGTAGCCTGCTTTTTCAGCTTTTTCACTTCTTTCATGCTTCCGTGTGCGGATACCCTGCTGTCCAGTGTTAAAGCGGCCAGCCGCTCTGATACCCGGGCCGGATTACCTACGCGAAGGACATTCAACCCTTCTTCCGACAATTTTTCACTGAGCAGGTCAACAGCCGTGTTGCTGGGAGCCACTACCAGTATTTGCCCGGATGATTGCCGGATCAGGGCTTTGATGGCCTGTACCAAAGTGGTGGTTTTGCCCGTCCCGGGTGGTCCGTGGACGATAGCCAACTCGCCTGCCGCGATGATCCTGGAGACGGCAGCCTTCTGATACCCGTTGAGGAGGGTATCTGTGAAAGGGACTTCGGTTTGAAAAGTAGGAGACTTGTCTCCCGTCAGTATCTTGATGAGCCTTCCTTCTTCCCCCTTTTCACCCAGGGTAGAAGCCAGGGAAAGCGCATTTTGCATTTCATCATAACTGTTATCATCAAAAAGCAGATCGATGCCCAGCTTTCCATCCCGGGACCATTCAGGCAGTTCGTCTGTTCGCAAAGTGAGTTTAAGCCTGTTCCCGCTTTGAAAAGAGATCGTCCCCTCCACCCTGTCCTGCTGAGGGTCATGATTGGAAAAGAGGGCGGCAGACGCCCCAAAACGCAGTTGATGGGGGATGTCCTGGTGGGCGGGTCGTTCCACCTCCACTGTCAGATAATCTCCCCGGCCCATTTCGGTGTCCTTAATGGAGATAGGATACCAGGCCAGTCCTGCCGCTCTGCGCTCCGATACAGAGGACGTTTCGATGAGTTTCAGGTACGATTTCCGATCCTCCGCCCGCTCCATTTTCATCAAATCCATCAGCCTTTTGAAATAATCCATCCCCCAAAGGTAAGGGCATTGGTCATTGCAGGGAAATGGACAGGCTTTGGCCCCAGGATACCGGAACGCCCGGGTTTGCCGGATCCGTATTCCAACGGCACTCCCGGACAGTCATCCTTTTTGTGTGGGTATCGATGGTGATCAGTTGGAAGGATAGCCGGGTTTCATCCGTGGAAGACGGCTTCCCTTTCATCGGGGAATCTACCCGGAAAACGGGCAGGGAAACATCCCCATCAGGGCCTTTATAGGTATAAAATTCGTTGGCATTCTCATGGCCGTGAAAATAAGCCTTGATATTGGGGTGGGCTTTGAGGAAAATGACAAAGCCTTTTTGCTCCAGGGTATCGCTCAGCGGTTTCGCGGAAAGGTCATCTTTGAATTGTTCGGACAACAGGTTTTCAAACCGGTCAGTCGGATTAATGGTATAGGGGGGCACGGGATTCCTGAAATGCCTGGCGTCGCCGGCGGGGGGATCGTGTGCAAAAATCAGGACGGGCGTTCCTGAAAGTACGGTCTTCAGGTCTTTTTCCATCCAAACCCGGTTGCCGGAATCCGGCCAGATCGTAATGAACATGAAATGAATGCCGGAAATATCCCTGGAATAACTCACCTTGTCCGTTCCGTAATCAAAGGTGGCACTCGTCTTCGGCAAGGCCGGTTGCATCATGAGATTATAGATGCCCACCATAGACGCAGGGTCTGTCAGAGGTCGCATGGGTTTGGGGTAGCCGATGGCGTTGGATACGTCATGGTTGCCTGGGACGAGCAGAAACCCGGTCGGCTGATGGTCATGCCCCTTCGTTTTCAGCCCATGTAAGTAAACCGCCGTAAACTGTGACCAGGAGACGGTAGCGCTTTGATAGGGTATCTCCTGCCGGTTGCTGATGTCTCCTGTTTGCGCCAGGTAATCGATCCCTCCCACGGCTTTGCCGGCGTTGACACCTTCATCCTCCGGCAGGATCTGCACGGGCAGGCGATTGATTTTACCGATCATGGCCCGATTGACGATACGGGAATCCACGCTATCGGCCCCTTGAAACGATTTCCGGGAAATACCAAAATGAGCATCCGACGTGTATACCAACTGAAGGATACCGGAAGTGTCGGAAGATTGTGCCGAGGCCTGGCGCATCCATCCTGATAGTACCAGGATAATGACTGCGTAACGTACTATTCTCATGGGTTAAAACTAGGTGGAACCATTATATGTGTTGATAATCAGTATGTTAAATTATTATAAATAAACAGCACCCCGTATTCGCGTCGTCATTCAAACCTGAATTATTATAAAGAATTAAAACTTTTATAATTTTTTTATAAAGTTTCCATAAATTAGCAAAATAATAACGTACAAAACTACGTTTTTACCGAAAGATGCTTGTTAAGAAATTGGCTTATAAAAGAGATATCATAAAAGAGCTTTATTTCTCAAAGGCGCTTTCCTGTGCTGACCTGAGTGAAAGACTGGAAAAAAGCCTCCCGTTGATCACCGGTACGTTAACCGAGTTGATCGATGAAGGCTATGTGGTGGAAATGGGACATGCTCCTTCAACCGGAGGAAGGAGGGGTTTAATGTATGCTTTGAAAGAGGATGTCATGTATGTGGTTTCTGTAGCAATGGACCAATTTGTCACCCGGATTGCCATTGTTGACATGAACAACCGCTATGTGTCCGGGATTGAAAATTTTAGATTGCCTTTGGCCGGGAACAGGGAAGCGCCTGCGCTCCTCGCGGAAAAGATCAGTGAAGTCATACATCAATCGGGCATTACTACGGATGATATCATCGGTATAGGAGTAGGCATGCCCGGTTTTGTAAATCCGGTTATAGGTGTCAATTATACATTTATGGAAATCCCGGGAGGCGCCATCGCGGGATACCTGGAGGAGAAACTAAACCTGCCAGTGTTCATAGATAACGATTCCAGCCTCATCGCCCTTGCGGAGTGTAGGTTCGGCACGGCACGGCATATCCGGACAGCGATGGTGATCAACATCGGCTGGGGAATAGGGCTGGGCCTGATCATCAATGCTGAGTTATTCCGGGGAGAAAATGGATTTGCAGGTGAGTTTAGTCATATTCCCCTGTTTTTAAATGGAAGATTGTGCGGATGCGGAAAAAAGGGATGCCTTGAGACGGAGTCCTCCTTGTTGGTGGTATTGGAGAAAGCCAAAGAAGGGTTGGAAACAGGAAGACAATCACTATTGAAGGGACTATCTACGGATGACCATGAATTAGCTATTGACGCTATTATTTCAGCTGCAGGCAGGGGCGATCAGTTTGCCATTGAGTTATTATCCGGGGCGGGGTATACGATCGGAAGGGGAGTAGCCATTTTGATACATCTCTTCAACCCTGAAGCGATTATCCTGAGTGGGAGGGGTGCTTCGCCGGGAATAATATGGCAAACAACCATACAGCAGGCATTGAATGAGCATTGCATTCCCAGGCTCTTTGCCAATACGAGTATTAAAATTTCTACATTAGGCTATCATGCCCAAATAATAGGTGCGGCTGCACTTGTCATGGAAAACTATGACCACAGCGGGAAGAAAAAAATAGGAAAGACTGTTTTACCCGCTTAATAAGTAACCCTTTTTTTATCATAACCAAAAAAACAGTGATGCTAAGATCGAGAAGCTGCTTAATGCTTTTAGCCCTGCTATGCATGATGAGCATGGCCGCCTTTGGGCAAGAAAAAAAGACCGTCTCCGGCACGGTCCTTGACAGTGCAGGGGGAGCCTTACCCGGTGCCTCCATTATTATCAAAGGCTCTAAGAAAGGTACTACGACAGACGCGCAGGGGCATTTCACGGTGCAGGCTTCGTCCCAGGATGTACTGATCATCAGCGACCTCGGGCATGCAAGTAAAGAAGTGACCGTGGGCACACGGACTACATTGAACCTGTCACTGGAAGCGTCCTCCGAGAACTTAAGTGAAGTGGTGGTTACTTCAATGGGCATCAAAAAACAAGCTCGGTCCCTGGGCTATGCTGTCAGTACGGTGACTGCCAAGGACATTACAGAAAGCGGCAATACCAATTTCGCTTCCGCCTTGTACGGCAAGGCCGCTGGTGTGCGGATTGTTACGCCGCCGGGCGGAGCTTCCAGCGCCGTGAGCCTCCAAATAAGGGGCGTTTCCTCCATCGGCCTGAATACCCAGCCCTTGTACGTGGTGGACGGAGTGCCTATCCGCTTGTACAATGATTTGAGCGGTAACCTCGGCAATAATTCCAATAATGGTGGTTTTTGGAGCAATCAAAGGATTCAGAGTAACGGGGTATTAGATATCAACCCGGAAGATATTGAAAGCCTTTCCATATTAAAGGGCGCCAGCGCCTCCGCTTTATATGGTTCAGAAGCCACCAACGGGGTCGTCGTTATCACGACAAAAAAAGGGAGAAAAGGCAACGGGCTCGGGGTTGATTTCAACTATGTGCTGAATGTAGAAAAACTGGCCGCCAGCCCTGACTACCAGAATGAGTACGGACCGGGATATGATGAGCAAACGAACGTAGCCTATGTAGGAGCTACTGCGGATGGTTGGCTGGATTCGTCCAATGCTGCAACCATCCATCCCTTCTGGGGAGCCCAATACAATTTCGGCCCGAAGTTCGATGGTAGGAAAGTGCAATATTGGGACGGTTCCGCGAGGAATTACGTGGCCTATCCCAACAACTATAAGGACTTTTTCCAGACAGGGTATAATTCTGCGGCCAACGTTGCCATTTCAAACGCCTCGGATAAAGGGAATTTTCGCCTCTCCTATAGCCGCAACGATTACAAAGCTATCTTCCCCGGAAGCGACCTGAACAAGAACAACTTTAACTTCAACGGAACCATGAAGCTGAACGATGCGGTCAGCGTGGATTTGGTGTCGAGCTTCAATAATACCTACACCCATAACCGCCCCTACCTGATGGGCCAGATATTTGCCTCGTCCGGCGGCTGGTTCACGCGGGGAGATGACATGAGTACGTACTTCGACAAGTATCAGACAACAGACGGGTATAAGTATGTACTGCCTACGAATAACTCCTATGACCAGGATCAGAAGCTGACTTACACGCCCAGCGCCACCAATATCATGGATTATTTATGGACGGCCCTGAAGGACAATTATAATGAAACCCAGAACCGGTTCATCAATAGCCTTACTTTAAATGTGAGTGTTTTGAAGAACCTGAAAGTCAGGGGAAGGGTCGGTAATGATTATACCGGTACGGGCATCGTAGAAGAAGACCATAACACGCAGCCTGCTGCGGTGGGGTACACTGGTTATTATGGGATCACCGCCAATACATTCAATACCATTTATGGAGATGCCTTGGTGACCTATAGCCCCAAAGTGACCAAAGACCTGAACCTTGCAGTATCGGGGGGCTTTACCGGTCGTAAGCAGGTCTATCACTACCAGAATTCCGGAACCACCAACGGATTACAGGACGAAAACTTCTTCAGCCTCTCTAATTCCGCCGGTGCATTAACCACCACGGGATACCGGCAGGAACAAGTAGATGTGGCAGGGTTCGGCATGCTGGATCTGGATTACAAGCGCCTGCTGTACCTGGAAGGGACCGGGCGTTATGAATCCACTTCTACTTTACCTGCTGCCGTAAATAGTTATTTATACCCTTCCGTGAACGCCGGCTTTATATTGTCGGATGCGGTAAAACTGCCTTCGCTGATCAATTATGCCAAGCTAAGGGCTTCTTACGGCCTGGTGGGCAACCATCCCAATATTTACCAGTCCAATGTAGCGTATGGGCAACAGGGCCTTACCTATAATGGGGCCAATGTGCTCTATCAATACGCCAACAGTTCCAGTTTTGGTAATAATAACATTCGATCCGAGAAAAAAAGAGAAACGGAATTCGGGTTGGAAACGAGGGTGCTGAACAATAAAATAGGTCTTGATTTCAGCTATTACAACAACCTGGTGATGAACCAGATCCTGACCGTATCCACCGCCGCTTCGGTCGGCGCCACCTCTGCCCTGGAAAATGCCGGTAACCTGGCGAATTATGGGTATGAAGCTTCCATCAACGCCTCTCCCATCGTTTCCAGGAACTTCAATTGGACCACCCGCTTTAATTTTGCGATCAATAAAAACAAACTGGCCAGCCTTCCATATGGGCAGACTTCTTTGATCAACAGCAGCCAGGACGGCGGATACCTCATCTTACAATCCGATGTCGGATCTCCGTTGGGGAATATCTATGTACATCCTAAAGCCACCGATAAAAGCGGAAATGCGATCATTGACGACAATGGCCTGTATACGAACAATACCAACGCCTATAAATATGTGGGAAATATCATGCCTAAAATAATAGGCGGTTTCTCCAATTCATTTTCCTATAAAAGCTTCTCATTCGATTTCACCCTGGACTATCGTTTCGGAGGCAAGCTAGTCTCCATACCTACCTATTACCAGATGGGCGCAGGGATGTATAAGAGTACCCTCCAATACCGTGACGCGGCACACGGAGGAATCGCTTACAATGTCGGACCTAATGGAGACGCTGCCGCGGATTATGTGGCCGCTGCCACAGGTTCACGCAATGATGGTCTAATTTTGAATGGAGTGACCACCTCCGGCGCTGTCAATACCAAGGTGATCACTGCCGGTATGTATTATGAGAATACCTATAACTGGGAACAGAACGGCCTTTATGAAAATGCAGTGTACAATAATAGTTATATCAAGTTCCGGGAAGCGACCCTGAGCTATAACCTGCCCAAGAGGGCTGTAGCCAAATTGCATCTCCAGGGGTTGCAATTTTCTCTGATCGGAAGGAACCTGTTTTATTTCTACAGGACCCTGCCGCATAATTTGGATCCGGAAAATGTCGTCGGTTCTGCCTGGTACAGCCAAGGCATAGACGGAGGAACCGGCGCCCCTACCAGGAGCTATGGTGTAAGCTTACGCGCACATTTTTAGTTGGAACTATTTAAACATTATTTAAACTGAGGAAAATGAAACGACTTTTGTTATACACGCTTTCTCTTGTTTTGCTGGTGGGGACTTTTAGTTCCTGCTCGAAGAAGATAGCAAGTGATTATCTAAATCCTGAATTGACCACTACCGGATCTATGAGCAAATTGTTATCCGGCATGTTCTTGAACAAGCGCATACATCCTTCTTATTATGACTATTATACATTCATATTAAGGGGTACCGGGGAATTTTCCCAGTTTACGGCTGTTTCGCCCGCCACCCAGATGTATGTACCCTCCATTAGCTATGTAGAGTCCCGCTGGGATGATTATTATGATGGGGCCAACCCGTCTTCAGGTTCTTCATTTGACTACAACTATGACGGACCCGGCATTATGAGCAGTTACCGGGAAATGCAAACAACCTATGCGGCCCTTGCCCCGCTTGATCAGGCCAATCAATACGTATTCCTGCAATGCGCCAAGGTGCTTTTTTACGATCAAACTGCCCAAATGGTAGACCTGTGGGGAAATATTCCTTTCTCCAAGGCAGGTTCCTTGAATACAGCCAGCCGTTCCATCAGTGATGCGCCCTTTGATGACGCTGCCGGCATCTATGACACACTGATTGCAGGTCTCCAGCAACTCAACACCTATTTTGATACGGCTACCCTGACTACAGAGACGCAATCCGAACTTGCGTCCCAGGATATTCTCCTGAAGGGAAGCCTTAATTCGTGGCAGCGATATGCGAATTCATTGCGGTTACGGTTATTAATGCGCACCTCTTACTACGATGAGAGCACTGCAAAAACGCAGGTAACTGCTATGCTGGCCGCCCCCGCCGCCTACCCGCTGATTACCGATAACTCCTACAATGTACTCCTGAATGAAAGCCCTACCACGTTGGAAAGCGACCTCCTCAGCGCTTTGACCAGCAGTCCGTATGCACCGGCATACCTGCTGGATACGCTGATGGCAGCCAATGGCGATCCAAGGACCACTGTGTTCTGGGACTCTGTCCAGAACTCCAGCTACAAAGGGTTTCCCACTAACGGTACGGTAGCAGAATACCAGGCCGGCGGATATGCGACCTATGATTCCGCCACTTTTATGTATAACTACAATGTGCCTGGAGTAGTGTTTACGGCAGCAGAGGTGAGTTTTTTAACGGCTGAAGCCAGTGAAAGGTGGGGAGCAGGATCAACGACGGCCGCCACCGCTTACGCAAATGGCATCAACCAGTCCGTTGCCTTTTATTACGGGATCAATCAATCAAAGATTGCGAGGTCCGGTTATACGGCAGCGGCGCTTCCGACGCCCTCTGCCGCCGTTATCAATGCTTATATTGCGAACGTGCCCTATACCGGGACGACCCAGCAAAAGCTGGCATTGATAGCCACCCAGAACTGGATTAACTTCTTCATCCTGCAAGCCGGGCAAGCCTGGGCAGAAGTAAGAAGGACCGGCTATCCGGCTTTGCACTTTGCTCAAGCCACGTACGCCGATGCGACACAGCCGCCCACGCGTCTACTCTATCCCACCTCAGAACAGGAATATAATGCTACTAACTATTCGGCAGTGTCTGCAAAAGATACCCGGAGCACCAAGATATTCTGGGATGTGAATTAATCCTCCGTTTATTCGATACATTATGCAGAAGGGCTGGCCAAAGGGGTCAGCCCTTCTTGTTTTTAGGGGTAGGCTACCGGTGAGCACCGGCCGCCTGTTTTTTCACGAGCTACCTCGTTTTATAGTAGTAATTTGTTGCACTATGGAAGGGAAATTGTTTACAGACCAGGACGTAGCAGTGCTGGAAGAAATTATCCTCCACCGCAGGGATGTTAGGGGGAATCGATTTTTACAGAAACAGGTGGGGGACGAGATTCTGGATAAATTATTGTCTGCCGCCATGCATGCCCCTTCGGTGGGTTTCTCGCAACCGTGGGAGTTTGTCGTCATAAAAGATCTTGCCACAAAAGAAAAGGTGAAGGAAAGCTTTAGCGGAGAGAATGAAAAGGCAAGCGACCTCTTTAAGGACGAAAAAAAGGCGCTCTACACCCGTTTAAAACTGGAAGGCATCACCGAAGCTCCCCTAAACATAGCCGTCTTTTACAGGCCTTCCGAAGAGCCTGTCCTGGGGCAGACCAGTATGAAAGAAGCAGGCCTTTACAGTGTCGTTTGTGCTATTCAGAATATCTGGCTGATGGCGCGTGCTTTAAACATCGGTATGGGCTGGGTCAGTATCTTGAACCCGGAAAAGATAAAAAGTATCCTGCATGCCCCGCAGCAGAATCAACTGATCGCCTATTTATGTATTGGCTGGGTAGACAGGTTTTTGCCGCAGCCGGAACTCGAAGAGCTGAAATGGGAAAAGCGGAAAGAAAGAGAAACAGTGGTGTATTATGACAGGTACTTGTAAGGAACTGTAAACCTTATACCGCTAGTTGAGCAAAGCCCTTGAGGCATTCTCCAGCTTTTCATTTTGCTGCAATATTTCCTGGTTCTGGGCTTTCAATTGCCTGTTGAGTTTTTCTTTCTCCTCGTTGCTCTTGAACAGGAAGAAAGCCCACATGCCAAAAAAAAGTGCGCAGGCAGCGAACATGATATGCCTTTGCCGCTCGCCGGTAATATCCCGCTGCTGAATGAGCTTGTCCTTATTCAGCAGATCAATCTGATGCTGTTCCTTTTCCAGCTCGTATCCGGATTCAAGGGCCTTTATTTTTGTATCCTTTTCAATAGTATACACGCTGTCTTTCAACGCGATTTCCAGGTTCCTGTAATCCAGTGCTTTTTCAAAATTTTTCAGGTGCCTGTAATCAGCATAAAGAACAGGGTAGCATTTCTCTACTATCTGGATAAAGAAGCTATGCTTTGCTTTCGTCAGGGCGGTCATGGCGTATGGGATACTCAGGCTACACTGATTCTTTTGTAAATAAGTCTGTGCAATATCGATATTGGCCCAGCAAATGTTTTCCTCATCCCGGATCCTTTCTGAAAGGACCATGCATTTTCGAAAATAGTCCATCGCTCTTTCCGGGCTGCCTTTTTTATCGTAATCCTCCCCCGTGTTCAGTAGGATCGCGGCAATGGTGCTTGAATCCTTTAATGCTTCCATAATGGGCAGCGCCATCTTATTGTAGGCAATGGCAGAGTCATATACACCGGTGTTTTTGAATGTCTCAGCCAAATTGATTAGTAAGGTGGCTGTTTCGTACCTGTCACCTTTCTTTCGGGCAATTTGGAGCGCGTTGAGATAGTAGCCCCTTGCTTTATGATGGTTGCCCATGTCTGCATAGATAATGCCGATGTCGTTATATAGATTTTCTGTGAGCCCTTCATTGCCTGTTTTTTCACTGATCCTTAGTGCCTGCAGATAGCAGTTTAACGACTCGGGGTCTTCATCTTTGTAATTATAGCCAACTCCTTTTGATAACAAGGCCAAGGCCATGCCTTCTTCATCATGGATCCGTGTCGCGAGTGCCAGTGCTTTCTCACTCATCAGCAGTACACTGTCCGCATTTTTGTCCCAATAGAGCCGCGAAATGGAGTAACAGAGGCGGACCTTAGCCGAATCCGAACTTGCTGAAGCCAATTTTTTAAAAAGGGGCGCAATGGACTGGGATTGCACCCCGTACATGAAAAAAGGGGCAAGCATCAGTGTCATCATCAGGGTAAGATATTTCATAGAGGCGTAATGACTGATTTTGGGATTAAATAAACTCGATTTGGGGCAATCTGCCTGTAGAAAATCATCCACTATCTTTTAGATTTATTATGAAATATTTGCCCCGGTCGCAAAACACTCCGTTTTCCCGAATAAATGGATGACTATTGTATTTAAATTCATCTACATGAATTGGGTATTGAAGAAGGTGTCCCGTTTGGAAAGGATGATCAAGCATGTCGGATATAGCCCGGTACTTAACAGCCATGAAAAGAGAAAGTTGGGCATATTCAACCTGATGAATGTCTTTTTAGGCTTTACCCTGGGCATATTAATTCCCTTTTTGAATTGGCTGAGCAGTGATCATATTTCCGCGGCCAGGTGGTGGATTCCGTGCGGTCCACTGATCATTAGTATAATTGCGTTATTGGGTAATCACTTCCATAGGTATGAGGCTTCCGGGATGTGTTTTTTTACGTTACATACGCTGTTGCTTGCAGGGATCTATGCCTTGAAGATGGATATTGGTACCGATCTGTTCTTTATATGTTTTGGGGTGCTTTCCGTATTTTTCCTCCGGAATGTGTATAATATCATCTTTTCCTTCTGCCTGTCAATGACCTGTTATTTCCTCGTCCATGGGTTCTCAAAAGACCATGAATACAGCCTGGAAGCGAGCAATTATGATTTATACCTGTTGAATCGTTTACTGGCCATTTTTTTTATCTTTTACGGCATTTTTCTGATCCGGAATGAGAATGAACGATACGCATTGCAGATCACCAATAAGAACTGGCAGCTACGTCGCAGCCACGGGAAGATCAGCGCACAAAAAATGGAGCTGGCGGAAAGGGCGACGCTTATGGAAGCCCAGGCTAATCAATTAACGGAGCTAAACTCCTTGAAAAACCGGTTGTTTTCCGTCGTGGCCCATGACCTTAGAGGCCCTTTGCATGCGCTCCACCATCTCTTCAGAAACATGGAGCGGTATGATATCCCCGGGGATAAGATAAAAATTCTCCTTCCTGAAGTCGTGGACGACCTGAGCCGTACCGCCATTCATATTGAAAACCTGCTCCAGTGGGCCAAAAGTCAAATGCATTCGGAAGCCATCAAACCTCAGGTATTTGAATTATCAAAGATCGTCAGCGAGGTACTTGCGTTTCTTCGCCTCCAGACGGATGCCAAACAGCTACATATTAAAAGCCGGATGGACAGACCGGTACACGTGTTTGCAGATGAAGAGATGGTTAAATTAGTGCTGCGTAATTTACTCTCCAATGCAATCAAATTCACGCCCGAAGGAGGCGTCATTACTTTGGATGCAATGGAAGGAGAGCGCGATATTGAAGTCTCTGTAGAAGATACGGGCGCAGGCATCAGTCCGGACAACCTGAAGAATCTGGCTGAAGGCATGCATTACACTACCCTGGGTACGGAGGATGAATTAGGCACAGGCCTCGGTCTCATGTTATGCAAGGAGTTCCTTTCGAGGAACGGAGGAAGGCTGGCCGTCCGGAGCAAACCGGGAATAGGGAGCATCTTTTCGTTATTTTTACCTAAAGCGCCTGATAATATATAATCAAAGGAAACCCCTAACATTATCCGTAAGACGAATTTAAATATGAACCCTATTTTGCATCAAACTTCGCCGCAGAAAGAAAATCGAGTATTTAATATTCTGGTGGCAGATGACCATGCCATCGTCCGTGTAGGAATGACGGTCCTTATTAGAGCGGTATATGGTGAAGTCAATATAGAAGAGGCGGAAGATGGGGAATCCGTGATCCGGAAACTTAAGTCCGGCAGTTTCGATCTGCTGATACTCGATATTAACATGCCCCAAACCGAACCGCTCAGCCTGACTGGATATCTCATAAAGGAATTTCCTTCCTTGAAAATCCTTATATATTCGGTGAGCCAGGAGATCTTTTTCGCGAAAAGATTATTGAGGCTAGGGGCACATGGATATATAATCAAACAATCCAGGGAATCCGAGATCCGGTATGCTATTCAGCAGGTATTAGAAGGACATATATACATAAGCGACTTCATTGCTGAGGCCATTTCGTATGAGCAGATCAGGAATAAAAAAGATAATCCTTTTGAACAGCTTTCAGACAGGGAATTTGAAGTGGCATTACAAATACTCAAAGGCAATCCCGTGTCTGTCATCGCCGATACACTTAACTTAAACAAGTCTACCATAGGGTCGCACAAGGCAATGATATTGAGGAAGCTTCATTTGTCTAATGCCATGGAATTGATGCATCTCGCAAAGGAGTATAAGATCATTTAAGGGAATGAACTATGCCCGGGTAGCCCTTTTCAAGACGATTAGATAGATTACTACAATCCGGGTAGATGAATGCCTATAGTTTTACATATGCTTTTCGGTCTGTGAAACTGATAACTATATGAAAAACAAGAAATTATTAATAGCAGATGATCACTCCATTGTAAGAGCCGGCCTAAAAACGGTCATAAAGGGTATTTCCCCCTTTGCCTGTTTTGATGAAGCCGTTAACGGAGATGAAGTGATCTCGCTCGTGAAAGACAATGACTATGATATGATCGTTCTGGATATCAATATGCCGGAGACAGATCCTATCTTACTTATCAGCCACCTGTTTGCCCATAGGGAGAACTGCAGAATTCTGATCTTTAGCATAAACCCGGAAGCATTGTATGCAAAAAGGTTTCTGAAATTAGGGGTATTGGGCTATCTGAATAAAGAATCGAATGCGGAAGAGATAAAGAAAGCGATTGAAAATGTATTGAACGGGGATATGTACATAAGCCCCCGTCTGAAGAAATATTTATATGAGGACATGATGGCCAAAAGGACAGACAATCCTTTTGAAGAGCTCTCAAACAGGGAGATGGAGATTGCTAAGTATCTTCTTCTTGGCTACTCCCAGGCGGAGATCAAGAAATTACTCAACCTGCATTCATCCACCCTCGGGACCCATAAGGTCAGGTTTTTCGAGAAGCTGAAGATCAAAAACATATTTGAATTGGGGGAACTGGCGAGGTTATACCAGATTGATTTTTCTAAGATTTGAGGGCATCAGTAATAAGAATATTTATTTTATAATGGCTGACAGTACCTGGTCCCTGAGATTCCTGCTCATGGGGACCTGGTATTTGCCGATATGCAACACGTTGCCGTCAATGCGTTCTACCCTGGATGCAGCCACTATATATGATTTATGTGTTTGCAGGAAGGCTCCCTCCGGCAGCTTTTCCAAAAGGGATTTAAGGGTGGTATGGGTAATGATCCTTTTGTTTTCCAGTTGGATGACCCCATAATTTTCCATGCCTTCTATGAACAGGATGTCTGCAAAGACAATTTTCTCCAATTTGCCTTCCGCCTTCACGAAAAAGTAAGGGACGGCAGGGGCTGTCACCTGCCGGACCGAAAAATAGTCCTGGGCTTTGTAGGCCGCTTTCATAAACCGGTCAAAGGATATAGGCTTGAGCAGGTAGTCCAGCACGTCCAGTTCAAAACCGCGGATGGCATATTGCTCAAAGGCCGTGGTGAAGATGACCTTCGGCGGTTGCCTGATGGATTGTAAGAATTCAATGCCATTCAGGTGGGGCATTTGGATGTCCAGGAACAGCAGATCCACGGTTTGCTGCTGCAGGAGGCGGCCCAACTGCAGGGCGTCTTCACAAACGCCCCGGAGTTCCAGGAAATCAATTTTTTCCACGTACCCCTGTATTCCTTTACGGGCAAAGGGTTCATCATCGGTCAGGATACAGGTGATAGGAGAAGTCATAGGATTTACATTTCGAGTTGAAGTTCGGCGATAAATTGGTGGTCCTGCTTGCCGGCTGCAAACCGGTGCTTACCGGGGTATAATAATTGCAGCCTTCTTTCCAGGTTTTCCAACCCTATACCGTGGGCGTTTTCTTTTACCTTGATCGATAAAGGCAGGGAATTACTGACCTTCAATAGTATTCGGTTTTCCTGCCACCGCAGCTCGATGCACAAGGCATAATCACCACCTACGTATTTAAAGGCGTTTTCTACCAGGGGCAGGAACAGTAGGGGATACACCCTTTGCTCTCCGAGATCTGCGTCTATGTGGATGGCCAGGGCCAAAGGGCTGCTGCTCCGCATCTTTTGCAATTCCACGAAGCTGTTCAAATAATCTATTTCCTGGCTGATCGGAACAGGGTGTTGCTGATCGTACAACTGGTAACGCAATAGTTCGGATAGCTTTTCCAGGGTCTTTTTCGCCCCTTGCAGGTCCTCGTCCATCTGGAAATAAATGGTATTGATGGCGTTGAAAAGAAAGTGCGGATGGTATTGGGCTTTCAGGAATTTGAGTTCCGTTTGCAGCTGCTCGTTGGTCACCCTTTCCAACTGCACCTTATTCTCCACATAGGCCTGTAAAAACTGGCTGCTGCGGGAAATGCCGTAATACATAATGGCAAACAATAAAGGGATGACGTTGATGTCTACAAAATCAGCCAGGGAGAGCCCGTCATCTGTTAAGGCCGCCATGGGCGTAAAAACCAGATTCATCAGCACGCTGTTAAGCAGAACCAGCCATGTCAGCTCTTTCACCACCCTGTAATAATTGAATGCCGATCCGTGTTGCACGCGATCAAAGTATCTGAGTAGTCTCCTGAAAAGATAAATGCCCACGTAGCCGATCAGAATACTCAGGGAAATCTCCAGGGCGTTCAGGGTCCAGGCACGTTTCCAGAACTCAAGCCGGTACTCGCTGTCGTGCAGCAACCGGACGGTAAAATAGATCATGAGGCCGTATAGAGCCGGGAAAATGAATTTCCTGAAGATTTTCATACACTTAAAATTACGCATTTCAATGAGAAAGGGTGAGTAGTTCATGGATACGCGCCGGTTGCGGCTCTGTGGGTTGCTTTTCCTGGGGTTGGGGCTTCTCCTCGCCTTCAGGGCGGTCTTCGCCTTCCCGCTTCCCTTCGCTTTTTGGCTTCATGCCAAACAGGAAACGTGTAAGGGCGAATGGTTTGATCAGTAAGTGATAAATACCGACCGACACAAACAATGTCATGCCTACGGTATAAATATACTTGGACAGGATGCTTTCATTGGGGGCCTTTGTGATATAATAGGCGAGGACGACGATCACCGTCTGATGGAGGATATAAAAAGGATAGACCGCCTGGTTAAGGTAGTTAAGCACTTTGTGGCGGCGGTTCAGGTACCTTTTTCCATAGCCTACCAGGGCCAGGACCCAACCCCAGGCCACGAGGCCTTTCAGGGACAAGAGGGTATACAAAGCGTAGGCTTTCCCGATCGGGTTATTAAAGTAATCCGGCTCCACGTGATTCCAGCGCATGTAATAAAGCAATAGCAGACTGACGAAGCCAACGGTCAGCGCAAACCGGCGGTTCCTTTCCAGGCTATCCATTAACGTAGGCTGTGCGATGCAAATGAAACCCGCCAGTAAAAAGAAGAGCCAGTAAATGAAGTAGACCCCGTCGTGCATCAGGTCATTGGTCTCCGGGTGGGAATCACTTAACAAGGCAAACCAGATGATGCCGGGCAGCGCCAGCCAATAGATGCGTTTTCCTATAGCAAGCCCTGCAAGCCTCTCCTTGAAACCCCTACTCCCGGACGACGCCATCCAGGCAAACAAGGGTGCGAATAACAGGTCATAGATAAACAGGTAGACAATGAACCACAGGTGATGCCAGCTAAAGTTGCCTTTCGGATAAGGTATGAATTCAAACACTTTCGGGTAGAACTGCCAGAAGTTTCCTTTGAAACCTTGTGTGAGCCTTTCCATATAGACCTGTGGAGGAACGATGAGCAACATACCCACCAATACCGGGATGAACAAGCGCCTGAACCTTAAGCGGATAAACGACCATGAAGACCGTCTTTGCATCATATAAAAACTGACCGTGCCGGAAATAAAAAAAAGGAGGGGCATCCGGAAAAGGTGCATAAAATAGTTGGATTCCATCATGAGATCGCTGGTTTCCTGGTTTTTAATATGCCAGGCGTTCCATGATACGTAAGGCATGGCGGAATGGAAGAATAGAACGCCCAGGATCGAGAAGATCCTTAACCAGTCCAGGTAAGTTTGCCGGGTATTTGTTTGCATTGTCTTTTTTTTATAAAGAAAGCAGACCTGCGTTTCGCCGGCAACCTTTTTTGACCATTGGGATGTTTGGGGTGACCAACAGCCATTTTTATTGATGTAAGTCAAGGCTTTTGCCCTGGATTGTATCCAGCTTTGCAGTTCTAAAAGAATGGTAAACGATGGATACAAAACAAAAGACATTTACTCACTTATTTCCACTTTGCGCCTGTGTATTCCTGGGATATCTGACTGTAGGCATCTCGTTGGGGACGCTCCCTGCGTTTGTGCATCAGACCCTCCACCTGAATAACCTGGTCGTAGGACTGGTCATCGGCATTCAATCGGCAGCTACGCTGGCCTGCCGTCATTTTTCCGGAACATTATGTGATACCAGGGGTAGCCGCCTGGCGGTACAATATGGCGCCGCTCTTTCGGTACTGTCCGGGCTTGTGTATCTCCTTGCGAATGCTTTGGTCCCTTACCCGGCGGTTAGCCTGATCGCCCTGCTGTCCGGCAGGGTGCTGCTGGGAATGGGGGAGAGTTTACTGATCACCGGGGCGCTCGCCTGGGGCGTCGGGCTACTGGGGCACTCCCGTTCCGGTAAAGTAATGGCCTGGGTCGGCATAGCTATGTACGGAGCCGTCGCTTGCGGCGCGCCTTTGGGCATATTCGTGGAAGCTTGGGCCGGCGCCGCCCTTGCTTTTGCCACGGTAGCCATCATGCCCCTGCTGGGCTGGCTGGCCGTCTTGTCTTTACAGAGGGTACCCGCGAATGGAAATGGCCACCTTCCTTTTTACCGGGTAGTCCGGCAGGTCGGAAAGTCAGGGATGGGATTGGCGCTGGGGACTGTAGGATTTGGCAGCCTGGCTTCCTTTATATCCCTTTATTTTGAACAGAGGGGTTGGTCCGGTGCGCCCATGGCGTTGACAGTCTTCGGTGCTGCGTACATCGTGGTCCGCTTGTTCTTTGCTCATTTACCAGACCGTTTGGGAGGCGGCAGGGTGGCCCTGGTCTCCTTATTGATCGAGGCAGCCGGGCAGGCGCTGTTATGGAAAGCCACTTCGCCGGCCGTCGCCCTGTCCGGAGCGGCCCTGACAGGAGTAGGTTTTTCCCTGGTCTTCCCCTCCTTTGGTGTAGAAGCAGTGAAGCGGTTGGCGCCGGAGAACAAGGGGGCAGCCCTGGGCGCATACGTCGCGTTTTTTGACCTTGCTTTGGGATTGACAGCGCCATTGGCCGGGCTGATCGCGGGTCAGTTTGGGTATGCAGCGATCTATTGCTTCGGAGCCATATCGGCCTGTATCTCGGCGCTTCTTGCCCTCACCCTGTGATTTCTCATCTTATTTAGGCAATTTTACCTTTGTATGCAGGAACAACTCGCCACCTATATCAAGAATAGGATATCCGTCAGTGAAGAGGAACTGTCCAGTATCCTTTCTTTTTATAAACCTTTACAGTTGAAGAAGCAAGAGATACTGATGGGAGAAGGAGACCCGTCCCGGCGAATGTTCTTCGTCGTCAAGGGGTGCCTGCGTGTGTTTTTTATAAAGGAAGATGGGACAGAAGTGGCCCGCCGTATCGTCTTTGAAAACAATTTTTCTACGACACTGGTAGGCTTCATCACGGGGAAGCCCTCTCTGGAATATACGCAAGCCCTCGAACCCACTGTATTGCTCTATATCACCCGCGATGATTTTTATTCTTTGCTGGAAACCATTCCCCAATGGGAAAAATTCTACCGGCAATACCTGGAATACGCCTATGTAAATAATACAAACCGGCTCATGAGCTTTATCACTCAGGATGCCGCTGAACGATACCGGCAACTCCTGGAAGAATGTCCGCAGATCGTACAACGGTTACCCAACAAGGTCGTGGCCTCCTACCTGAATATATCTCCGGAGACCCTTAGCCGGTTGAAATCTAAGGGTTAAAGGAAACCCTTTTGCTCATTGTTTCGTCCATTCAATTCTGACGGCGGACATCTTTTCAGATTCAAGCCTTATATCAGTCTGAATAATGAAATCATTTTTTTTATAAAAGTATAAGGGGGATTGATAAAGTTCTCCGTTGGCCTTCAATTCTTTATTTTCATCAATAACCCATCCGAATAGATGGCTTTCCGCTTTTTTGATTTCATTTAATAGCATGGTTCCAAAGCCCTGTCCTTGCAGCGTGCCGCTCAGTAGAATGGCGAACCACCTCTCCTGGTCCCTGATAAAGCTAGCAGCCCATCCCCGGATATCTTCCTGGTCGTCCACGAGGAAAAAGTATTTTTTGTCCGCAAGGCCGTCCAGGTAATGATCGAATTCCGATACAGAGGAGTATTGTAGTTTTTGCGGATACTCTTCATTCCAAAGCCGGAGGACACTGTCTTTTTGTTGCTCTGTAAAGCAAGTCTCTATTTTGATGTTCATCTTTCGCCCGCTCCCTTGTTGTATTTGTTCTTATAATCATTGGGGGACAGCCCGGTAATCTTTTTAAAGACCGTTCTAAAGGCCTTGGTATCGGAATAGCCCACTTCGAACATGACTTCACTCACATTTTTTCTGCTGTTCTCCAATTGTTTTTTCGCGGCCTCCATTTTCACCCTTTGCATGTATTCAACGGGTGTGTTGTGGGTTGCCTTTTTAAAGCGACGTTCGAAATGGCGCCTCCCGATGGCAAACCGGGAGGCCAGGTGCTCAATGGTGATCTTCTCTGTTACATTATCTTCAATATACTCCTGCGCCTTTTTGATGGGTTCGTCTTCGTGCGTTTTCTGCCCATTGAACATGATGAAGGGAGACTGGCTTTTTCTGTCCATCTCCACCACAAAGAATTTAGCGGCAAAGATGGCGGTTTGTCGGTCCGTATATTTTTCAACCAGGTACAGCAGAAGGTTCCAGTAAGAATTAGCGCCGCCGCTGGAATATAGGCCTTGTTCTTCCGTGATGATCTTATCATCCACCAGCGTGCATTCGGGGAACATCTCCCTGAATTCATTCGCGTAGATCCAATGGGTAGAGCATTTTTTTCCATTCAACAGGCCTGTAGCGGCTAATAAGAAAGCCCCGGTACACAGGCTGGCAACTTTAGCTCCGGTATTATATTGGTTGACGATCCAGGGAACAAAGTCTTCATTGATCTTCAACGCCGTTTTCATGTCTCCGCTCAATGCAGGAATGAATATAAGGTCCGTTTTCTTTATATCCTGCAGGAAGGCGTCGGTGATCACCGTAAAGGAACCATTATTCAGCCTTACCTCTTTTGCAAGTCCGACCAACTGCACGTCAAACAGAGGAAGCCTGCCGGCCCGCTCTAGAAAGCTATTTACCGCCGTAAACATATAACGGGGGTCGATGATGCTGGCCGGCACTGCGTCGTTCACCACAAGAATGGATATATGTATCATGGATTGTTCCTCCGCTTTATCACTTAAAACTAATCAAAATCCGCCATTACTGAAAGTCGCAGGGAACCCCTCAATAAGTCCTATATACACTCCTTCAGTCCTGGTCGGAGGATTTATATTTGTGGGGATAAGCAACGGGCTCCTGTCATGAGAAAGGTGATCCTGTCAATGAATATTACGTTGGACGGCTTCATGGGGGGACCCAGGGGTGAGCTGGACTGGCATTTTAATTACTGGAACGGAGAAATGTCGAGATATACCTGTGAACAGCTTGCAAAGGCGGACACTATTTTGCTGGGGCGAGTGACTTACGATGCAATGGTGTCCTATTGGCCACTTTTGACAAATGATTTGTCTTTGCCGAGGGAAGACATTGTATTTGCCGGGATGATGAATCATTACGTCAAGATCGTTTTTTCCAGAACATTAAAGAAGACCACGTGGTATAACGCAAGGATAGCAAAGGGGCATGTAGGCAAAATTATCATGAAGCTAAAGGCGCAGCCGGGAAAAGATATGATGATATATGGAAGCGGCAGCATTGCCTCCGCCGTCATGCGGTTGGGTATGGTTGACGAATTGGTGCTTTGGATACATCCCGTCCTACTAGGGAAAGGAAAGCCTTTGTTCCGGAAATGGCAGGATAAGATGGCGCTCACCCTGATTAACACGGAAACATTCTGCTCAGGGGTAATGGTGGCGTATTACAGGGTGGACCGGTCGTATAATGCAACTGAGGCATCGTAAAAGCGCGGAGGCGGACTAGATAAGTATAATAAGGGCCGTTGCAACAGGCTGATTTTCAAACGAAACATCGTTGCGATTCGTTAACGCCTTGAAAATAGGGGTAGATAAATTATAGAAAACAGGTATATTATTGTAGATTGGGGTAGTAATAGAACCGATCCTTACCCAACTGAAACGTGCACATGCGCTTCTTGCTTTTATTTTTTCTGTTTTGTCTCTCGTATTTAGTTTCCGATTCGGTCGCTAACTACAGGCCCCCTCATAATACATTCCCATCAGGTATTCCAACACATTCTTTATCATATGATTACAGGGCTGGGCGCCACCGTCCCATTCGATATGTCCGTAGCGCTTCCGTCCGTCTCGCAGGCCTATCATCCATACGCGCGGGCGCCGTCTCTCGCGCCGCTGCCTCCGAAGGGAATGAAAAAACCGGTGTCCGGGGTATTTCGTCCACCGGCAAAAATGTTTTTTCTGCAGAATCCATTCAGTCTGTTACCGACGCGAGTGCCGCGCGTGCAGAAGTGAATACTCCTAATGTCGAGGCGCCTGCTGCGAATATTGAGGCGAGTACTGCGAATACCCAGGCGAGTACTGCGAATACTGAAGTGAATCCTACACATACCGACGCGAATCCTACACAGACCGACGCGAGTGCTGCGACTACTGATGTAAATGCTGCGCCTACCGGGGCCCATACGATCGCTGCTGAGTCCAATACCTCTATTGCCGCTTCCGAAACCATTGTCCAGGGTGTTCCGGAGCCTGCCGCGGCAGCCCTCTCTGAAGCCCATTCGTCAGCTCTCTCCATAGCGGGCAATGACCTGTCTCTTCCACCACCGCCCGCCGTCTTTAAAGAGGAACATCCTTTGGCGCTGAGGGCGCCTTCTGCGAAGGATGCTGCGCTGGCGGCCTTCCTGGCTGATTCCATCCGCAACTCTTTGATGGATCCCCACGGGGTGCAGTTCGGAGGCATAGCCGGATTGAACTGGTCCGGAGCTTCTGCCACCGGCAATACGGGAAAAATATCGGGCAAACCCCTTACGGGTTTAACCCTGGGGGTATTTGCCGATGTGCCCCTGAAGAAACGCCTTTCGTTCCGTCCCAGTGTGCAGTATGCCTATGAAGGATACCAGCCTGATATAAATGGGAACAGGGTGAACATCCACGTCGCCTACCTGAATATCCCTTTACATATAGTGTATCACACGAACCTGCTCAAGAAGCGCTTCTTTGTGGGAGGAGGTCCTTACCTAGCGTACGCGGTGAACGGGGTCTACACGTTCAAAGGCATCAATACCGATATGAATTTCGGGAACAATTACGGCGCAGGGGACAACCTGAGAAAAATGGATTATGGCGCCGGCTTTATTACCGGGTTGCTGCTGGACAGGAATTTTGTATTGGGAGCCAAGGTTGACGTCGGCTTACAAAATATCGCACCGGGTGGATTTAATACCCAAATTCATACCCGCAGCGCAGGACTGTCGATCATGTACGTCTTCCGCAACAGGGCCAATATGGGGACGTATCAATTCCATAATTGATTGATTTATAGTTGCAATTTGCCGGGTTTGACCGCCTTGCCCCTCACACTGCCAAGATTTGTACCGGCAAAAATTTCACTAAGGCATGCCTACAGGTCTTATTCTTTTTCAAACTTGAGTAATTCTACGCTTGACTTTGCCTGGCAATTGTTTTTACCTTTATCTACTCAGATCGGCATTACTGGTCGGATCGGTAGTTCAACATTGTTTTTAATCCTGCGTAACATGCGCATTTCTCTTTCAGCAATCTGGGTGTGTAGAAGAAAAATTCTTTAAGCCCGTCTGAGAAGGTTTCTCTGTCGCGTTTCTGGTTAACTCATGCGACCAGGCCATCTTATCCTTTCTTTTGAAATGTACACGGTATGCCAGAATCCGCATATAGCGCCAAAGACACCGTGGAAAACAAGTCCGCCGGCACATTCTTTTTGGGAGGAAAAGGCGGCCCTGCCTTTTTCCAGCAAGGTATGGTGCAGCGCAAATGTGCGGGATGTGAAGCGGAGGATTCAGAAGAGAAGGAGGAAAAAAAGATCCAGCGGCAGGAAGTCGGCGGCGAGTCCCCCCACGCAGCGGATACACCGTATGTTATCACGGGCGCGGACCCAGTGGCAGCCCCGGCCCTTCCCCCATTTGGACTTCCGGGCAAGGGGTCCCACAATCCGGCAGACGGGGTGTCATCTGTAAACTCATCGCCTTTGCTACCCCTCAAGTTGCCCATTGATTTCAAACTACAGGTCAGTCAGCCCGACGACCCTTATGAGCGCGAAGCGGACGCCGCGGCAGAAAAAGTGGTTCAGGGCCGTTCTGCCTCGGTGAATTTTTACAGTGCGGGTGTACAAAAAAAATGCGCTCACTGCGACGCGGAAGAAAAGGAAGCCCATCCGATCAGAGAAACCGTACACATTTGTTAAGAAATGGGATATTAAACCAATTTTCAACCTTGTTCTGTTCTGTTGACTCAATATTCCTGAAAGAATATTCGTTGGATGCAGGATCGTACACATAATCTGTCGTCCACTCCTGAAAATGGGAAGCGGTTGATTCAACAGCATCCATTATAAAATCAATTTCCATGTCGGTCATGGTGGGATGAATCGATAACCGGATCCAGCCCGGCTTATACGACAAATCTCCCGAACGGATCAAATTCAATATTTCATGAGACCTGGCCTCATCGACGTGCAGAAGCTTGTGCCCATAGGTTCCTGCACAGGAGCATCCGCCCCTCGTTTGAATGCCAAACCTGTCATTCAGTATTTTAACAATCAAATTATAATGGGCTCCCTTTATAATAAATGAAATCACCCCCAACCGTTTTTTAATGTTTCCCTCCAATATTTCAATGTTTTTCAGCTCGGAGAACCTGTTAAAAACCACCTGAAGCATTTCTTCTTCCCTCTTTAGTATATTTTCAACCCCCATCTTTTCCTTCAAACGGATACACATCGCCACTTTTATTCCTCCCAAAAATGGGGGAGTACCTCCATCCTCCCTCTGTTCGATTTTTTCGACATATTCGTGAACCTTCCACGGGTTACTGTAGACTACGGTACCTCCACCCGGCTGATCGGGGATCAGGTTTTTGTATATTTTTTTATGGAAGATCAGAACACCCGGTGTCCCCGGGCCTCCTAAAAACTTATGGGGGGAGAAATAGATGGCATCTAAATGAGCGCCTTTTTCTTTCGGGTGCATATTGATATCGATATAGGGCGCAGAACAGGCGAAATCAACAAAACATAATCCGCCGTATATATGGATTAGCTTCGCAATTTCATGATAAGGGGTTTGGATCCCCGTCACATTGGAACAGGCGGTAACCGCAGCTATTTTATTTTTCCTATGCTTATAGTGTTCCAGTAGGCTCCTGAAACATTCCAAGTCCACATTCCCATTTTCATCGGCCCCGATGATCTCCACAGTGGCGATGGTCTCCAGCCAGGTCACCTGGTTGCTGTGATGCTCCATATGGGTCACGAAGACGATGGGCCTTAATTCCTCATCCAGGCGCAGGTACTCGCTGCAATAATCCATGATCCGCTCAGGAAGCTTCAGCCCTAATATCCTTTGCAGCTTATTTATGGCGCCTGTCATACCGCTGCCGCAAAAAATCAATACATCATCGCCTTGGGCGCGAACATGCTCTTTAACAATCGTCCTGGCCTCCTCATAAGCCTTGGACATCAATGTGCCCGTAATGGTCGTTTCCGTATGGGTATTGGCCAGAAAGGGCATTATCTCTTTTTGTATACAGTCTTCAATAGGCTGGTAAGCCCTGCCGCTTGCCGTCCAGTCTGCATAAAGGATTTGTTTTTCCCCAAAAGGAGATTCAAAAAATTGTTGATGACCGATGACGTTCCTCCTGTACGCAGCAAAAAAAGATTCCAATGCATTTTCGGGGCCCATATCATTTAGATTGTGCGGTATCATTTAGTGCAAAAAGGTCATAAGGCTGTTTGCTGAAATGATCACCAAACAAAAGGACGGTAAGGAAAACGTAGGCGATAAAGGCAAAAATAACCAGTAACTGAGCAAGAGATGTTTTTTGAATATCCTGTTTTGATTTTACATCACATACTTCTCCGGGACAGTACCGTGCCTTTTTTTTGTAAAACAGGGAATAGAATTTACATCCTAAGCAAATCCCAAATGCCGATTCAAAGAAGAGGAATACAAGGCAAATGAGGCATATAATACCGGTTATGGGGCTATATGAATTGACCACCACCATGAAAATGAACATAGTAGCTGAGAGGATTACACCGATTACCCATGCGAATTTTTTCTGTGGGGCTCCCACATATTCGGGCACCTGGTTCCTGACAATCAGGCGACCGATGATTAAGGACGGAGAAAATTTAGGGTTTACAAAGACGCGTATGAGGAAATCGGTAAGGAATATGGTTAAAACATACTTTATTGGCAAAAAGTTGCCTTTAAACAAGATGAACATGAGGGAGAGGAAAGTGGCCAAAAAGAATATTCCGGCGGATGCCCTTATTTCTCTTTCATTCAAAACAGGGATATCGTAGCCTTCGACATTTTCTCCAAATTGTATTATTTTACTCATGTCTTTGATTTTTATGGAATAAAGTAAGGTCTTTTCGGCCTTTTGGTTTCTCCATAGTCAATGAACGGCAGGTTATGGTAAACGAACAACAGGGTCGAGTCAACCGCAGATTTGACTATATTTATTCAACTAAATTACGAGATGAAAAAGCCGGCCGGTATTAAGCGATTTAGGTTCTATCTGTGGGTGGGCCTTGCTTTTTTGGTGTTAAGACTGTTGGGCGATCTGGGAAGGCACGAGGATGCATTCCTGGGAAGAACGTTGAATAATATCTGGGGAGTTAGTTATCTGATAGCGATCAATTATTTCTTGTTTGAGTACACCCTGCCCCGGCTAAGCTGGAAAAGATGGGGCAGTTCCTTGTTGCTTGTTTTTGCGCATATCTTTTTATATTCCTGTGGCTTGTATGTATGGCGTTGCATTGGGGTTGGAATAAATATGTTTAGTGCCTCCGTGGCTTTTCCTTCCTCATCGGACCCCGTTGGCGGCCAAATGGAATATAGCGTGGAGTCGGTTTTCTTTTTTGGCATTATCCGGCATATTTATAACTATATAAAACTAAAACAAGCCACACAGCAGCTGCGTATTGAAAAACAACAGGCAGAATTGAATTATCTCAAGTCGCAAACTAACCCCCATTTTTTATTCAATACCTTAAATAATATTTATTCGTTGGCAAGGGATAAGTCCGACCTGGCGCCGGAATCAATCTTGCGCCTGTCGAAAATACTTCGGTATATGCTATATGAAACAGGGGGGGCGTATATAGCTATTGAACAGGACCTGAAAGTGATGAGTGACTATATTGCACTTGAAAAATTACGTTACGATGATTCTTTACATATCAATTTCAACTATGATGTAGAGGATATGAAGCAATCCTTGCCACCGCTGTTGCTCATCCCTCTGGTTGAAAACGCTTTTAAACACGGTGTGTCTGAAACAAGAGATTATCCATTTGTAGATATTCACCTTTCGGTCATTAAGCGGCAATTGGCGTTTTATGTAAAGAACTCTACTGAGAAATTCCCTGAACAAACGAAAGTAAAAGAAAATATAGGCCTTTCTAATTTACGGCGTCAACTGGAATTACTTTATACAGAGTATGACCTGTCCGTTCAACAAGATGGATCGGTGTTTACCGCCACATTGAAAATTAATCTCGGCAGCCATGTCTAAAATAAAATGCATTATAATAGAGGATGAGCCATTGGCAGTTAAAGTGTTGTCTGATTATATTTCGGAGGTGCCGTTCCTGGAGCCTCAAGGAGTATTTAAGGATGCTATCCGGGCAATTGACTTTCTAAGGGATAATGATACCGACCTTATTTTTTTAGATATACATCTGCCCAAATTGAAAGGGATGGCTTTTTTAAAAACGCTAACAAATCCGCCCGCGGTGATCATTACCACCGCATATCATCAGTACGCAGTGGAAGGATTTGATTTAAACGTCACAGATTACTTGTTAAAGCCATTTGAATTTGAACGGTTTTTAATTGCAGTGAACAAGGTCAAAACAGCGCAAAAGGAAAATCAGGAGACGAGAGATTTTATATTTCTGACGATGCAAAAGAAGAAGGTGAAAATCCTATTCTCAGAGATCCTGTATATTGAAAGCCAGCGGGAGTACATCAAGATAACTACCACAAAAACAGAATACATTTCAAAAATGGGTACGCAGGAAGTGGAGGCTCTTTTACCCGCCCAGCTTTTCAAACGGATCCACCGGTCTTTTATAGTATCGATAAGCAAGATTGAATCATACACCGCAGAGATGGTGGAGATTAATGGGGTAGGGATTCCCATTGGGAGGGGATATCGGGATGTAATGGGGAATTTATGAAGTCGACATTGAGAAAAATATACGCAACCGTTTGCGCAGCCTTTAATGCAGATTATATGGTAATTTAGCCCCGATCACCAAACTAAGTACTGAAACTGTGACTCAACCGGACTAAGATGCCTGCCTTCTATAGAGCATATACTGATGAGGATCTCGTTATCCTTATGTCGCATGGAGACGAAGCGGCTTTTACCGAAATTTATGAGCGCTACTGGAAACGGATCTTTTTGCTTGCTGCCGCCAAATTGGATGATTTGGGGCTAGCTGAAGACCTGGTGCAGGATTTGCTCGGGGACCTTTGGAGGCGTCGCGCTGAGATTCAGTTGACCGGTAAGTTGGAGTCATATCTGACGGTCGCTCTGAAATACAGGATCATTAATATATTGGCAGTACGCAAGCGGGACAGGGCGTTTAAGACCAAGAAGAGTGGCTCATTGGTGGACCGCTCTACCGAAAATTGGCTGGACTTCGAAGAGTTAAAGGAGCAGTTGGCGCAATTGGTCGGGAAGCTTCCCGAGAGATGCAGACTTGCTTATCAGTTAGGCCGGGAGCATGGCCTTTCCCAGAAAGATATAGCACGGCACATGAATATCTCCGAAAAAGCCGTGGAGCATAATATTACGAGGGCGTTGCATTCGCTGAGGCTGGGCCTCAAATTCTTTTTTTTCATTTTCTTTTAGAGAACATCTGGGGATAATGCCATTGTAATTGACTTTATATACAGGGCATTTCTTTTTGTATGGATAAATCTCAAGAACGGTATGAAACGCTGGCCGAAAAATGGCTGAACGGAACAATCTCTCCTGAAGAAAAGGAAGAGTTTGCTCAATGGTATAATACCCTGCCAAGTAATTCTTTAGATATTCCCGCGGCATTTGCTGTCAGTGAAGAACAGCACAGGAGCCGGCTGTTGAAGAAAATCATATCCCGAAGAGGGAAAAGATGGCTGATACCAGCTGCTGCGGCCTGTGTTTTACTGGCAGGTTCTGCCAGTCTGGTTTTCTGGAAAATGAGGTTGTCCCAGCATTCTGCAGGCGTAGAGGCCCTGAGCAAAAAGGATATATCACCGGGCGGCAATAGGGCTGTATTGACCATGGCCAATGGACGAAGCGTAGTTCTGGAGGGGCTTTCGGGTGGCGATGCCCTGGAGCAGGAGGGGGTTGTCATCACTAAGCCTGATACAGGAATACTGAGATATTCCAGCAATGGGGAAGCGAATAGGGGCTCGATGTATAACACGCTGACCACTCCCAGGGGAGGTATATTCCAGGTACAACTGTCGGACGGTACACATGTATGGCTGAATTCAGCTACGTCTCTGAGATATCCGACCCTTTTTTCCGGGGCGACCAGAACCGTGTTTCTGACCGGACAGGCCTATTTTGAAGTCGCCAAAAACGTGAACCGGCCGTTTGTCGTGCATTCCGGAAAGGTAAAGGTAAAGGTGCTTGGTACCGCCTTCGATATGATGTCGTATGAGGATGAAGGCGCCGTTAGAACCACGCTGACACAAGGCTCGGTGTTGGTTGCTTCAGATAGTTCCTCTATGGTGGTCCAGGCAGGGCAGCAGGCAAGCCTGGAAAATGGAGTAACGCGGTTCAAACTGACCGAGCCCGATCTCGGTGAAATACTTGCCTGGAAAGAGGGAAGATTCAGGTTCTCCAATACCAATATTAAGGTAGTCATGCGGCAGATAGCCCGTTGGTATAATGTGTCGGTTGAATACCAGGGAGACGTCTCTGCCCTGGACCTGACGGGGAGCGTATCCAGGAAAGAAGACGTAGCGGAGCTGTTGAAGGCTTTTGAAAAGACAGGGGGGATTCATTTTGACATAGAGGGGGATAAGATTATTGTAATACCATATTAAACGATTGCCAATGACAAGATTGCAAGTACGACATATTACCCCCTAAAAAAAGGGAGTGAAATTGGCCTTTCACTCCCAGAGAGTTCAGAACGACGCAAAAGGGTTCGATTAAAACAGATTTTACATCAATTCCAAAACTTCAAGAAAGTATGAATTTACAAAAGTTTTGCAACGGCTATTGCAAAAACAGCACGTTGCGCACCAAAATGCAACTAATTATGCGACTGTCTGCCTTCTTCTTATTGGTTTGTTCCATGAATGCAAGCGCGGTGTCCTTTTCCCAGAGCGTCACAGTGACGGGTAAAAAGGTGAAACTCGAGAAGCTGCTACGCGTCATTGAAAACCAGACCGGTTACGAATTCGTGTTCAACAACTCCGTTTCGGGGAAGGGGGAGCTGGATCACGTAAATTTTAAAGACAGCCCCCTGAAAGAGGTGCTGGATAAATGCCTTGGACAGCTGTCGCTGACTTATTCCATTACGGATAAGGTCATCAGTATCCTACCTGCCCGGCCGGCTCAGGCCCCGGGTGAAGTTACCCCGGCAACAATCCAGGTACCGGCCTCGGATATCACCGTGCGCGGCACGGTAATGAACGCGCAGGGCCAGCCACTGGCAGGGGTATCTGTGCTTATTAAGGAGACGAGCAAAGGCACCAGTACGAATGAGAAGGGAGAATTTTCCATCAATGTCCCCAGTGGGAAAACCACTCTTGTGATCTCTTTTGTGGGATACGTTAGTCAGACGATGACGATAGGCGATAAGACACACATCAGCATTGTACTTGCTTCGTCCCCCAATAACCTGAACGACGTGGTAATAGTGGGTTACGGGAGCGAGAAAAAAGTGAACCTAACGGGCGCGGTAGCTACTGTAAATGTCGGTGCGCTGGTGAATCGCCCTGTTACTTCACTGACTAATGCGTTAGAGGGCCAGGCTCCCGGAGTGACAATCATTGCCAGGGGCGGGGACGTTGGTAGTGATATCGGCACTATTAACATACGGGGCAGGGGTAACCTGGGCACTTCGGAGCCTATGTATGTGGTGGACGGGGTACCGGTGGGTTCAGACGTCTTTGCGCGGATCGATCCGACCGATATAGCAAGCATGTCCATCTTGAAAGATGCTTCTGCGGCCATTTATGGATCAAGGGCCGCCTACGGGGTAATGCTGGTGACTACCAAAAAAGGATTCGCCAGTGATAGGGCGACGGTGAATTACAATGCATATTATGGTTCGCAATCCCCTGTGGTACTTCCTCATTATGTGGGTTCCCTTGATTATGCCAACTTATTGAATGAGGCAAATGCCAACATAGGGGGTGCACCTGCGTATACACCCGGAGAGCTGCAGTTGATCAAGAGCCAATCCAGCCCGGATAGTTTCCCCAATAACAACTGGGAAAAACTGGCTTATCTCAGCAAGGCTCCCCTATGGCAGAACGAATTGAATGTGACCGGCGGCGGCAAAACGCGGTATTTTATTTCCGGAGCATTGATGAGACAGGCCTCTCTGTTCCCCGGGGAAGCGCTTACAAGGTATTCCGCCCGGTCCAATACAGAGTCACAAGTGAGCAAGATATTTAAAATAGGAACGAATGTATCCTTTATAAGGGACGAAATCGATAATAAGGGAGAGGCCGTCAGCTTAACTTCCTTGTACCGGATGCTGCCCCTTAGCGTAAACAAGCAAAGCGATGGGAGCTGGGGAACGATCACAGGCGGCCAGGTGAATTCCGTGCTGGGTTCGGGCAATCCCGTCCGTACCGAACAGGAGGGAGGCCACAGCGAGAACGAGACTAACAGGTTCCTGAGCAATATTACGGGCACCCTGCAACCGATTCCCGGTATGAATATCGACGGGTCTTTAGCCTACAATTTCACCAACCAAACGGTTTCCACCTTCAATAACTATATGGACCCACTGGTGAATTTCGTCACAAAAGTCCCGATAGCCGGAACCGGGCAGGTCAGCAGCCTGACAGAAACCTGGACCAATACTTCTACATTGCTGGCGCAGGTATACGGATCTTACGAAAAAACCTTTGGAAGCCACTTTGCAAAAATCATGGTGGGTACTTCGTATGAGAGCGACAAAGACGCTAATATAGGAGGTTTCAGGGATAATTATCCGAGCAATGCCCTGGAAGCATTGAACGCGGGCGCCCAAAACGGAGATGTAAATAATTCCGGCTCGTCAGAGCAAAGGGTGCTGGAATCCTATTTCGGCAGGGCCAATTATTCGTTCAAGGACAGATACCTGCTTGAGTTGGTCATGCGCGGGGATGCTTCCTCTCAGTTTGCACCAGGGCACCGTTGGGGCTATTTCCCTTCGATTTCCGGCGCCTGGAAAATATCGGACGAATCTTTCATGAAAAACGTCAGGGGGATCAACAACCTTAAGCTGCGTGCCTCCTATGGGTCAATGGGGAATGTAAACAATGTCGGTTATTATGATTACCTGGATGTGCTGTCCATCGGAACGGTGGCAGTATTGAATGGCAACCCCACCACGGGGGTTTACCCAGCCAGCGCTGCAAATCCCACGCTGACCTGGGAGACCGTACTCTCCAAAAATGTAGGGTTGGATGCCGATCTTTTTGGGCATGCACTCAATGTGCAGTTGGATGTATATGACAAGCTCACCAAAAATATCCTTCTGGCATTGCCCCAGCCCCAGGAATATGGGTACCAAACCACTCCCAGCACCAATGCGGGTAAAGTGGATAACAAGGGGATTGAGCTGAATCTCTCCCATAGCGGTTCCATAGGCAAGCTGCAATTTACTATTGGTGGAAATCTCACGAAAATATGGAACAAGATTGTCGACCTGCATGGACAAGACAACATTGTGAGCGGATACTATATCGACAAACAAGGACAGTCCATAGGCGCATTTTACATGTATAAAGCCCTGGGCTTATTCAAGGACTCGGCTGCAGTGGCCAATTCCGCCCAAAGCACTACTGCAAGCCCCGGAGATATCAAGTATGCCGATCTAAGTAGCGCCAACGGTAAACCGGATGGGCAGATCGATAGCTATGACAGGACCATTGTGGGCAATGACGTGCCTTATTTCAACTACGGGCTCAACCTTGGTTTACGATATAAGAATTTTGATTTCAACGTACAGGGACAGGGTGTGACAAACGTCAAAGTGTACCTTGAAGATGAGGCGTCTCAAGCATTTTTTAACGGCGCCGGGGTCAAACAATACGTACTAGGAAGGTGGACCCAAGCCAATCCCAATCCCAATGCCGTATATCCCCGCTTGTTGACCACGGCCAATAACGGTCAGAATTTGCAAGAATCCAGCTTTTGGCTGTTCAATGCAGACTATTTCAGGTTCAAGACTATTGCGTTAGGGTATACGTTGCCTTCCACCATCATCAGTAAGCGGATCATGAGGTCGTTGCGGTTCTTTGTCTCGTCCAATAATGCCTTTACCATCAGGGGCGATAAGAGAATGAAGGATTTTGATCCGGAGGCGCCCTCCTCAAGAGCGGCCTACCCCCAGTTGAAAACTTTCAGTTTTGGTGCCAATGTTAATTTTTAATGGATGTCAATGAAAAATATTTATATGAAATCAATGATCCAATGCCTGATCCCTGTAGGCATTCTACTGATATTGATCACGGGATGCTCCAAAAAGCTGAATCAATATCCCAATTACGAAATATCCACACCCACTTTCTGGAAAACAGCCAACGATGCTGCATTGGGTCTTCAGGGCTGCTACTCGAACGTAACCAACATAGCCTATGACTACTGGTACTTCGATGGGGGATCGGATAATTGTTATGACCAGTATCCGTGGGAAAGCGGAGCCACCTATATCAGCTCCGGCACTTTCAGCGCCGGGACTATCAATGGAATAAACGGTGACTACACGAACGAATATCAATCCATCCGCTCCTGCAATACGTTCCTGGACAATATCGGAGGCGTGACCATGGACCAGACTACCAAAACCCAATACGTCGGAGAGGTAAGGTTCCTGAGAGCATTCAATTATTTCCTGCTGACTCAAATGTTCGGGGATGTTCCGTTAATCATCAGTTCCAACACCGCCAGCGATACGCTCACCCCGGCTAAGGAAGCCGACGTCATTTCGTTTGTACTGACCCAATTGGACTCTGCGTCAAATGATCTTCCTGCTACCCCTGCCGGTGGTGGAAGGGCGTCCCAGGGCGCCGCATTGGCATTGAAAGCCAGGGTTCAATTATTTTATCAGCAATGGCCGGCTGCGGCTGCTACTGCGCTGCAGGTAATGAACTCCGGTAATTATTCATTGTTCAAGGTCTCCACCCTTGGGAGTGCCGATACTGCGGATGATTATTCCAGCCTTGTCAATTTTGCCAACGAAGCGGATAAGCAGAAGTTCTATCTGGGCCTAAGGAGCTATCAGGATATGTATTTTTCTGCCAACGAAGGTAACCCTGAGTTTATCTTCGAATGCCAGTTCTCTGCGGCTGCCCCTTATGAATGGACGGGGCAATCTAATGGATTGAATACACTATTCTCCCCGGGAGACCTCAATGGCTGGAGTTCCATAGATCCCGCCCAATCGCTGGTAGATGCTTATTGGAACAGGGATGGCTCTGTCTACACGCCAGTCAGCCAAGCCGTGTCGGCGGGGTATTATAACTTTCCCAACACGCCGGCGCCCGCTTATTTCAACCAATTCAAAAACAGGGATCCGCGGTTGTACGCCTCTATCTGGTACACCGGCAATGCCTGGAGCAGTTATGCCCCTGGGTATTCATTTATATGGGAGGGACCCGGTAATAATAATTCCGCTACGGGATACAATTTCAGGAAGCTGCTCGATCCTGCGTTTGCTTCCAACCCTCAATGGCAGGCTGCGCAAAGCTTTCCCCTCATCCGTTATGCAGAAGTACTGTTGACATATGCGGAAGCCAGGAATGAGGCCTCCGGCCCCGATGCTTCTGTCTATGCCGCGTTGGATTCAATCCGCAGCCGTGCCGGTATGCCTTTTGTAGACCAGACGGTATATAGCAGTCAATCTACCTTGAGGACGCTTATCAGAAATGAGCGCAGGATAGAATTAGCAGGAGAGGGTACCCGTTATTTTGATATAAGGCGTTGGGGAATTGCGGCCAATGTGATGACCACCGTATATGACAACAGGAATACCCTGGCCCAACCCCGAGTGTGGCAGGCTAATTTTGTTAAGCTGCCTTATCCACAGGCTGCAGTAGATGCAAATGCTGATTTGCAGGCGGCCCAGACGGCCAAGGGCTATTAGGTAGCAGATCTGAATAATTGATTTGAAGTCCATGGTGTATCCGATACGCCATGGACTTTTATTATAATATGTTTTTTGATTCCGGCGCTATCGCAGATGGAATATCCATATTTTTCAATTACAACCGGTTAACGCCTGGTTATATTGGGTTTTGATAAATAATTTTAACTTTAGCGGATGGAGGTAGGATGGTAAATCAATATATGTCCTGCTCGGATGAGGATCTCTTGCACTTGTTACGGCAGGGTGACCGGGATGCATTTAATACTATCTATGAGCGGTATTGGCAGACGATGTATCAGTCAGCAAGCCGGATGCTGAACCTGCCTGAACAGGCGGAGGACCTTGTGCAGGATCTCTTTATCAATTTATGGGTGAAACGAGCGGATTACGACATTGAAAACCTCCCGGCATATCTGCGCAAAGCCGTGAAGTCCAGGGTATTGAATTATATAGTCCGGGATCAGGGCAAAGGCTCGTTTTTCGAGCCTTTTGAATCGATCCTAGGGGCGTCTTTCCAGGCGGAAGAGTTGATCCGGGAAAAAGAGTTGCTGGAGCTGGTGGCTGCCTATATTCGCAGCCTGCCGGCCAAAAGAAGAGCAATTTTCCTTTTACATTATAATCAGCAGTTGAATACTGCGGAAATTGCCAGGGCCTTGGGCATTTCCCAAAAAACGGTTCAAAATCAATTGAATACTGCCATTCAAGGCCTTCGGTCTTCCGTTGCCACTTTCCTAATAGTGGCATTCACACACCATTTATAGGTGGGTTGTTACTGCATCAACAAATCTTTATTAAAAAAAAGTTGCGGCTTTTTTGGGAGTGGGGATTGTTTTCGTGTCCTATAAAGTATAAAGACTCCTTTCGACATGGTGCATCCCCAGACGAAGAAAAAATTAAAGGCGCTCATTTCCCGCTACCTGAGGGGTAAGACCAGCCCAGCCGAAAGCCAATTTATAGAAAGCTATTATGACTACGCAGAGGGGAAGGTTGCTCGTGATGAGCAATCTACGGCTGATCTCACCGCCGTGGGCCTTCGCTTACACGAAAGAATCAGTCAGGGGATAGCGGAGCAGGAACCGACGGTCACTGAAGGAACCACCAGCCCGCATGTTATTCCCTTGCTTATCCATACCAGGATCAGGAAATGGGGTTGGGTGGCAGCCGCGGTTGCTGTGGTGATGGTCTTTGGCGGAGGCATATATTGGTATGGTTATAGACAAAAAAATGCAGGGCAGGTAGTAGCGGGTATGAAGCCGTCCGTGCCTTTTGATGCACCCCCCGGTCATACCGGGGCTGTGCTGACCCTGGCTGATGGGAAGCAGATTACGCTCGATAGCGCCCCTAACGGGACCTTGGCCAGCCAGGGAAAAACCCGGCTGCTGAAAAAAGCAGGCGTCTTGCAATATAAGAGTGGAGCGACCGAAACGACGACCATCTTATATAATACGATGACAACGCCCAGGGGCCGACAGTACCAATTGGTCCTCTCCGACGGAACAAGGGTCTGGCTGAACGCCGCCAGTTCAATCCGCTTTCCAACTGCCTTTACCGGCAAGGAACGCAGGGTAACCATTACCGGTGAGGCCTACCTGGAAGTCGCTAAAAACGCATCTATGCCTTTTGTCGTGCAGACAGCACACTATGAAACTCAGGTGCTTGGAACAGCCTTCGACATAATGGACTATCCGGATGAGCCTCGTGCGGCGACGACATTGGTTGAAGGGTCAGTGAAGGTGGTCAGTGGGACGGACCGGGTAATCCTCACTCCCGGAGAGCAGGCAAGACTGAATGCAGCCACGGGAAAGGTCAGCCTCCAATCAGTAGATACAGACCCGGTCATAGCCTGGACAAAGGACCAGTTGTCACTGGGCAGCACAGATCTCGCATCCCTTATGCGTCAGCTCTCCCGTTGGTACGATGTGGACATCACGTTCCAGGGAACTGTTCCCGATATCAGGATATGGGGGGTGCTTGACCGGAATGTGAGCCTGTCCACGGTGCTGAAGTATATGGAGGAAAATGGACTGCACTACAAGACGGAAAGAAAAACCATTATCATATTACCGTAGACATGAGCTTCAAAAAAGTAAGACCCGATTATCTAACGTAAAAATTCAGCCGATGCAGATGACCTTTTCTTGAAAATGATCCCGAAAAGAAAACCGGCTCCTGTTTGCACCAGGAACCGGCCGTATTTGGGTTGTCCAGTATACAACCGCCACCGACTAAAATGACTGTTTCACTTATTCAAACCCAAACTCCTCAAAGTTATGGAACTGCTTCTATTTGTCCAAGGCCCCCGAAAAAAGGGGTTGCCTGTCCACCAACTGCTGCTCATCATGCGTTTTACATCCATACTATTACTGACCGGCGTCCTGCATGTGAGTGCGAAAAGCTTCTCGCAGAATGTCACGTTGTCTGCTCATAAGATGACGCTGGGTAAGGTCTTTACGAAGATCCAGGCCCAGACGGGGTATTCTTTCCTCGTGAATGGAAAGGAACTGGATCAAAATAAGATGGTCAGTTTTGAAGTCACCAATGCGCCGCTAGAGGCGGTGCTGTCCCTTTGCCTGAATGGTACAGGTATGATCTACTCCATAGAGGGGAAGGTGATTTTTATAAAGCCAGCGCCGGTTTTAGCTCCAGAGCAGCCGGCGCCGGACACGCCGCAGAATAATGAGATTCATGGGCATGTAACAGACTCAACGGGGAATCCATTGGCAGGAGCGTCCATTTCGGTGAAAGGGACCAAGCGGGTCGTATCCACAGATGAGAAAGGCAATTTCACCTTGACCGGGTTGGATAATAAGGCTACAATAATCATTTCTTATGTCGGCTACAATTCCATGGAAATTAAGGTGCCAGGAAAGGTGGCTTATCTATCGGGTATTGTCCTTAAGCATAATGATAATCCCCTAGACGAAGTACAGATTATTGCTTATGGGGAAACGACACAAAGGCTGACTACAGGTAATATTTCTTCCGTGTCTGCAAAAGAGATTGAAGAACAACCGGTCACCAACTCTCTATTGGCCCTTGAAGGCCGGGTACCCGGTTTATATATCACCCAAACAAATGGCATCTCCGGCAGCGGTGTAACAGTGCGGGTACAAGGACAAAATAGTATCGCCAATGGCAATGATCCCCTGTATGTAGTGGATGGGGTACCTTATACTTCCCAGCTTTTATCTAATCTGGGATCGATGTTAGGAACTTCCGGTGCACCGGGCTATAGTCAATCTTATGGAAGCCCTTTAAGTTATATCAATCCTTCAGATATAGAGAGTATTGCAGTTTTAAAGGACGCGGATGCCACTTCTATCTATGGCTCCCGTGCTGCTAACGGCGCTATATTAATTACCACCAAAAAGGGCAAAGCCGGCCAAACAAAAGTAGATATCAATATACAGGAGGGGTTTGGCCAGGTGACAAAGATGATGCCCGTATTGAATACACAGCAATACCTGGCAATGAGGAATGAGGCTATGGGAAATGATGGCATTATTCCAAGCGCAAGTGTATATGCTCAAGGGTATTCTCCGGATTTGAAAATTTGGGATACGACACGATATACTAACTGGCAAAAGGTATTAATCGGTAATACCGCCCAATATACGAATGCGCAGGGTTCCATATCAGGGGGGAATGTAAATACGCAATTCCTCTTTGGTGGAGGGTATCATAGAGAAACCACCGTATTCCCAGGAGATTTTTCCGATCGAAAGGGATCGCTGCATTTTAGTATCAACAATATATCAAGTAATAAAAAGTTCAGGGCGCAATTAACCGGGAGCTATTTGATAGACAATAATCAGTTGCCTAATCAGGACCTTACCCCGGCAGCACTGTCCACGGCGCCCGATGCACCTCCGTTGTATAATCCCGATGGCAGTCTCAACTGGGCGCTTAACTCTTCGGGTAGTTCAACCTGGGTAAATGGGAATCCCATTGCTACCTATACTTATCGTAAATATTCCAATAAAACCAATAATCTGATTGGCAATGCGGTATTAAGTTATCAGATTTTGCCCGGATTGGATATCAAAAGCAGTGTAGGGTATACCAATCTGCAAGCGGGTGAGATTTCAACCAGCCCCTTAAGCGCTGTTGCACCTGCAAACAGGGTATACGCTCAGAATACGGCCTTTTATGGAAATAATGATATAAACTCCTGGATCATTGAACCACAGGTAACTTATAAAAAATCAATAGGAAAAGGACGGCTTGAGGCGCTGATCGGAACAACTATTGAACAACAAAACAGTAGCGGACAAGAATTGGTTGGTCAAGGGTACAGCAGCGAACTCAATCTGGACAATATCGCGTCTGCTTCGAAGGTAACCGTTTCGTCAACAGTAAATGATATTTACAAATATAATGCCTTATTCGGGCGGTTGAATTATAATTGGGAGGATAAATACCTGATTGACCTGACTGCCCGCCGGGATGGCAGCAGCCGGTTCGGCCCCTCGAATGAATTCCATGATTTTGCGGCAGCCGGTGTAGGCTGGGTGTTTTCCAAGGAAGCCTTCATGCGAAGTGTGACTTCTTTTTTGGATTTTGGCAAGCTAAGGGTAAGTTATGGCACAACGGGAAACGACCAGATTGGGGATTATCAGTATCTATCCCAATATGCTGCTACAGGTGGCCAGCCCTATCAGGGTGTACAAGGGATTGCTCCTACCGGGCTGCCGAATCCCTACTTACAATGGGAGCTGACCCGAAAGTTGAATTTCGGCATGGACCTTGGATTTTTGAAAGACCGGATATTGTTTGCGGCCAACTACTCAGTCAACAGGTCTTCCAATGAATTATTATCCTATGCCTTGCCTATAGTCACGGGATTTGGATCAATAGAACGCAATTTTCCGGCTACGCTGCAAAATACTTCTATGGAGTTGTCTTTAACTGCTGCCATTATAAAAAGCAGGAGTTTTACATGGACCTCCCATATCAACCTGACTGTTCCCAAAAACACATTAGTCGCATTCCAGAATCTCGCGAGCTCAAGCTATGCATCAACACTAGTAGTGGGTCAACCTATTACTGTACAAAAGGTTTTTCACCTGATAGGGGTTAACCCGGCTACTGGCGAATACCAGTTTGCAGATAGTAAAGGAAATCCTACTTACAATCCGCAATTGGGAACGGATAATACTACCCTGACCAATCTTACTCCCCGATTTTATGGGGGCTTCCAGAACAGCTTCAGCTATAAGGGCTTCCAGTTGGATATTTTGTTCAGTTTTGTTAAACAAAAAGGATTGAATGACCAGTTTGGAAACTATCCGGGTTCATTTTCTTTCGGCAATCAGCCCACAAGTGTTTTAAATCGTTGGCAGAAAGCAGGAGATGTTGCCACTGTGCAACGATATAACACGAACTACATGTTAATCGGTCAGTGGGTGGATGCCGCCTACAACAGTGATGCCGCTTATACGGATGCTTCGTATATCCGGCTGAAAAACCTGTCATTGTCCTGGCAGTTGCCAAAGCTATGGCAGGGAAAAATGCACCTGCAAAACTTCAGGTTATATATTCAAGGGCAGAATTTGCTGACGATTACCCACTATAAAGGAATGGACCCTGAGAATCCGCAAGGGTTTGGAGCCGGACTGCCTCCATTGAAAGTCCTGACCATGGGTATTCAGGCAACCTTTTAATATGCGACCAACCATAAAAAATAAGTACGATGAGACCAACATATAAATTCTTCGTTTTTTTTATACTGATATCGGGGTTAGGGATATTCAATTTAACAAGTTGTAAAAAATTGGTTGAAGTGCCAGGGCCGGTAACCAGCCTCAATTCAGCGACCGTGTATTCTACCGATGCCACTGCGGCCGCTGTTTTAACCGGGATATATCAGCAAATGAGCAACAATACTTTTTCCCAGCCAGGACTTACCAGTATGTCCTTCCTGCCCGGCTTATCTTCAGATGAATTGAATTTGTTCCCTGCGATTTCCAACACAGGGTTTCAACTATATTATGAAAATGCATTAAGTGCGACGGTGACTTCCTATAGGATAGATTTCTGGACAGGGGTATATCCAGTAATTTTTACCGCCAATTCTGCCATTGAAGGTTTAAATAGTTCTACCAATTTAACCCCTGCGGTCAAGCAGCAATTATTAGGCGAGGCAGAATTTATAAGGGCTTTTTGTTATTTCTATCTGGTCAATTTGTATGGAGACGTTCCACTTGCGTTAAGTTCGGACTATACAAAGAACGCTGTATTGGCTCGGTCAGCTAAGGCCCTGGTTTACCAACAGATCATTGCCGACCTGAAAGATGCACAAAGCAAGCTCAGTGCCACCTATTTGGATGCTACACTGCTGAATACTACCACCGCAAGGGTACGGCCGACTTCGTGGGCTGCCACAGCCTTATTGGCCAGGACTTATTTATATACGGGAGATTATACGGACGCAGCCCTTCAAGCCAGCAGCCTGATCAGTGATTCAGGGCTATTTGGTTTAAGCACGTTGGATAACGCATTTTTAGTAGCCGGTTTAGGAAATAATGAGGCCATTTGGCAATTGCAATCCGTCCTGTTAGGATTTAACACAGAGGATGCGGTAACCTTTATACTGCCTTCTACAGGGCCCGCCAATCCAAATTTTCCGGTTTCGTTGAGTTCCCCTTTGGTCAATGCATTTGAGCACGGCGATCAGCGCAGAACCCACTGGATAGATAGTGTTATTGTAAGCGGAACCATTTATTATTACGCATTTAAATATAAGAGCGCCACACTGAATGCACCGGTAACCGAATATAATATGGTACTCCGCCTGGGAGAGCAATACCTGATTCGTGCGGAAGCGGAGGCCAATGGTGCCGGTAACGGTATTAGCGCCGCCATTACTGATTTGAATGCGATCAGAAACAGGGCTGGTCTTCCCAACTATGCAGGAGCAACGGATAAAGCCTCCTTATTAACGGCCATACTTCATGAGCGGCAGGTTGAGCTGTTCACAGAATGGGGTCATCGTTGGCTTGATCTCAAGCGGACTGGGAGCATAGACTCAGTAATGAGTATTGTTACGCCCTTGAAGGGGGGCACCTGGAGCACGGATCAGCAATTATATCCGATCCCGTATACCGAAATTCAAAAGGACGCTAATCTCACACAGAATGCTGGATACTAAAATATTACAACATGAAACTAACATTGTTATTACTTTTTTTAGCATTTTTTATGGCTGTGCGAGCCCAGCAGAACTATACGGTGGAAGGTAATATTGCGGGGGTGACAAAGGAGAGGAAGATTTTTCTAGAGTATCGCGCAGGCCGGGAATTTGTGAAGGATTCGGTTATCACAGAAAACGGAAAATTTACTTTCAATGGAACAACTACCAGGCCACTTAAGGCTAATTTAATCCTTCTGCCTATGGAACTGACCAAGGGGTTCCAGGCAGATTCCAGAACCTTTTATTTAAGCAGTGGACTGACATCCGTGTCCGGCAGTAGCTTGAAATCAGCGTTGATTAAAGGTGGAAAAGCCCAGGATGATTATATGGAATTGACGCCAAAGACAGGCCCTTTGCAAGACTCTCTGGACCAGTACACCTGGAAAACCCTTGCCTATAGTCAGGCTGACAAAGAAGCGAGACAGGCTAAATTGGACACGTTTAAATGGATGATGGATGCAGTGGAGAAAAACTTTATAGAAGAGCATAAGAACTCTTATGTTTCACTGGATTTAGTTGGTCAGCGAGCGTATATTATCACAGATCCTCAGCGTTTTGAAGTTTTTTATAATGCATTAGGCGACGATCTGAAAAATACAGATGAAGGGAAAAAGTATGCGGAACGCCTTGCGCTTGTAAAAAGATTAGTGATTGGTCAGCCAGCCATCGATTTTTCCCAAAATGACCCTGACGGCAAGCCGGTTTCTCTGGCCTCTTTAAGAGGGAAATACGTATTGATAGATTTCTGGGCAAGCTGGTGCGGACCTTGCCGCATGGAGTATCCTTATCTGCTAAAGGCCTATAGCAAATTTAAGGACAAAAATTTTGAGATTATCGGAGTGTCATTAGATGATAAAGAATTAGCCTGGGTTAAATCAATAAAAGATAATGGATTCCCATGGCTTCAGGTTTGCGATTTAAAAGGCTTTAAGAACGAAGTGGCGTTAGCCTATGGCATTGCTGCCATACCTCAAAGCTTCCTTATTGATCCCAATGGCATTATTATAGCGAAAAATCTTCGGGGTGATAACCTGATTGAAAAATTGAACGAAGTAATTGAACCTCAATAATTGATTTCTTAATTAGCATGAAATGAAAAGAATAATTTTAATGACATTGGCCATTCTGCCGACCATGGGATGGGCCCAGAATAGCATTTTCACATTAAAAGCCACAGTGGACGGGATACCGGCTTCAACCAAAGCATATTTAAGTTATGAGATAAGAGGTAAATTTGTAATAGACTCCGCAATGATGGATAGCGGCTCATTTATATTTAGGGGGATCGTACCCTATCCTCTTAAAGCACAACTGCTGCTGGATCGTAACGGTGTTGGATTAACGAGGCTTGGCAATAGTCCTGACGTATTGATCTTTTTTTTGGATAAAGGAGAAATTGACCTAAGCTCAACAGACTCAATTAAAAATTCGATAATAACGGGCTCCAGGATTAATGCTTTATATATAAAATACAAAGCTTTTATTGCCGGGCCGACAGAAAATAAAAAAGAGCGTCAACTGCAATATATTAAGCTGAATCCAAGCTCGGAATTTAGCCTGGGCGCATTACATGAAATCGCAGGATCCGATATTGATGTGGTAAGCATTGAGCCTTTATATAACGGCTTATCCGATAATATTCGAAATACCATAGCGGGAAAAGAATTTGCAAAATCTCTTGAAGCGGCGCGTGCTACTTCTGTCGGAGCAATGGCCCCGGTTTTTACACAGAGTGATGTGAACGGTAAGCCGGTTAGCCTTGCAGACTTCCGGGGAAAATATGTTTTGCTGGATTTTTGGGCTTCATGGTGCGGCCCATGCCGGGCAGAAAACCCCAATGTGGTTAAAGTTTATCAGCAATATCACGACAAAAATTTTGCTGTGTTGGGTGTTTCTTTAGATCGCCCCGGTAAAAAAGACGCCTGGTTGGCTGCCATTAAGGCGGATGGCTTAGACTGGACGCAGGTATCCGATTTGAATTTTTGGGATAACCAGGTAGCTAAGCAATATGGTATCGGCTCCATTCCTAAAAATTTTCTAATTGATCCGACAGGTAAAATAATTGCTAAAAATTTGCGTGGTGAGGAGTTACGGGAAAAATTGGCTGAGATACTGCCAGGATAAATGAATGAGTGGCCTCGTTAGAAGAAATTGAACCTTTTGCTTTCTCATGTCTGATGAATACCGGGGTGGGTGACGCTCAGGCGGAGCCTGCCCCTTTGTAAGACTATTGAAAATATCCTATATTTGATAAGTAAACGTTATTGCTTATTTAGAAAAAGGATTGTTCCCGTTGCTTCCCATTGCTAGTCATACTGAAAAGGAGTTAGCCTGCCGTCTTATCACCGGGGACGTAGCAGCTTTCAATGAAATTTATCAAAGAAATTTTCATCCCGTTTATTGTAATGCCCTGAAGATCACGCGTGAAATATCGCTCGCCGAAGATGCGCTCCAGGAGGTCTTTATCACCCTTTGGGAAAAAAGAGCCGCGATCGATCCGGAAAGATCGCTGGCAGGGTGGCTCTTCATCATTTGTTACCATCAATCGATAAATATACTCCGGAAGAAGCTCCGGGAATCCCTCATCTATAAGAAATTACAGGCGCCCGAAGAGAATTCTATGGAGGAGGAGATAAAATATGTCACACAATGGAAAATATTGGAGAATGCCTTATCCAGTCTCTCTCCACAGCGGCGAAGAGTTTTTGAGCTCTGCAAATTAGAGGGTAAAACTTATGAAGAAACGGCCATGGAACTGAGGATCTCCAAATACACCGTGAAAGAGTATCTATCCGCCGCCGTCGCCGCTATAAAGGAATATAACCTCCAGCACTCCGGACCTGCGACACTGCTTCTCCCGATCGCGCTGCTTTGCCAGGAGGTCCCTCATCTTTTCTAAGAAAAATGCTCATTCACCCCCCCCTTTTTGGACTGAGTTCGTATTTACTGAGAGGAAGCTTGACTTTGACCTCTTATAAAATACAGACTTGGAAAACTCCAACAATAATAAGGAAAGGCTAAGGCTCCTGTTCGAGAGCGAATCTTGGTCGGAAGAAGACCGTCGCTGGCTATTGGAATACCTGGATACGCAGGACCAGTCAGCATTGCGCCAGTTGATGGAAACTCATTTTCAGGCAGAGGCAGCGGCGCCCCCCGGGGATCACCCGGAAGCCGGACGCCTGCTGACACTCATTCATGGGAAAATTCAGCCGGAAAGGGCCCAATCGCGTCTCTTTTCCCTGAAAGAAAAAGGGTGGCAAAAACTGGCTGTGGCGGCCCTTGTCCTGCTAATAGCCGGGAGAGCCGTTTTGTTTTTTTGGCCTGCCTCCCTCGCGAAAAAACCATCGGTGGGTGCCGGTCAGGCGACCAGCTATGCCCATGACCTGCCTCCCGGCAGGAATAACGCGCAGCTTACCCTGGCAGACGGGCGCGTCATTACGCTGGATAGTGCTGCCAACGGTGGGTTGGCTCGACAGGGAAATACCAAGGTGATAAAGCTGAACGGACAAATTGCTTACCAGCGTACCGGGAGTGGGCAAGCCGATGATGCGCTCCTGTTCAACACCATCTCGACAGCCAGAGGCAACCAATATCAACTCGTATTATCCGATGGTTCAAAAGTCTGGTTGAATGCAGCGTCTTCCCTGCGATTCCCGACTTCTTTTAAAGGAAAGGAACGGCGGGTGGAAATCACCGGCGAAGCTTATTTTGAAATAGCGAGAAATCCGGCCATGCCTTTTAAAGTACAGGCTGGCAGCGGAGAGATAGATGTATTGGGCACTCATTTTAATGTCAATGCGTATGACGACGAATCCTCCGTAAAAACGACCTTATTGGAAGGAGCGGTAGCAATAAAGAAAGAAGCTTCCCTGCAAGTGCTTGCACCGGGACAGCAGGCTGAGTTTAGCCCGAAGGGAAAAATTATCCTTTCCGATAATGTGGACGTTGCCCAGGAGACCGCCTGGAAAGATGGGTTCTTCTGGTTTAATAACACGGATATACACACGCTCATGAGACAGGTGTCCAGATGGTACGATGTAGAAGTGGAGTTTAAAGGAAATATAACAGACGATGGGTTTACCGGAAAAGTGTCCCGGAATGTACCCTTATCAAAATTATTAAAGGTTCTTGAGCAATATGACCTCCACTTTACAATAGAAGGGAAAAAAATTATTGTACTGCCCTGACCCAAAAAAGCCAGTAGTGTGGGGACACTCCTGGCTGGAAATTCAGGTCATTATCTGCCTGTAAAAGGCATTGACAAACAAGCGGGTAACTACTGCTTATTATTTATAACCTAAACCTAACGAAGTTATGCATTTACGATTGCTTTCCCAAGTCCTTTCGCGGAGAAGTGAGGACTTGACCAAAACGCTGCAGATTATGAACATCACGACGATTCTCCTGTTTGCCACCTGCCTGCAGGTGTCTGCCAGGGAAGGGTATTCTCAAAAGATTACCCTTTCACAAAATAATGTTTCCTTAAAAGCCATTTTTAAAGACATCGAGCGACAAAGCGATTATCAGTTCTTCTATAAGGAGAAGCTGCTTAAGCAGGCAAAAAATGTGAATATTAATGTCGCCAATGCCTCTATCGAAGAGGTCCTGGCTGCCTGCTTACATGGTCAGTCATTAACGTATTCGATCATCGATAAGATCATTGTGATAAAAAAGCAGGAGCTTGTCCTTGACAAAACAGCGGAGCCGACGCTCCCACGGGCCTCGATAGAAGTCAGGGGCGTTGTGGTGTCAGATAGCACAGGGTTGCCCCTGGCCGGGGTGTCCGTGAAGCTAAAAGGTACCGATAAAGGAACGTATACGGATCTCAATGGAAATTTTGTATTGCAGGCGTCGGAGACCGGAGCTGTCCTGGTGATTTCTTCTATCGGGTACGATGCCCGGGAGATAATAGTTACAAAAGCGGAGACGATCAGGATAGGTTTAAAAGTGGCGGCGGTTAAACTGACCGATATAGTGGTAGTCGGCTATACCACCCAGGAAAAGCGCAAACTCACCAGCGCTGTGGTCACTGTATCGGGGGAAGACCTTACCAAACGCGTTGCCACCGACCCGACGTCTCTGCTGCAAGGGCAACTACCGGGCCTGTCGGTCATTCAGAATTCGGCGGAGCCGGGCAATGAAGAAATTCAATTGCGCATTCGGGGAGTAGGAACTTTCAGCGGAGCCGGGACGAATCCCCTGATCATCGTAGATGGGCTACCGGGCAACCTGTCTGTCATTAACCCAAATGATATTGAGTCCGTCACCGTGCTGAAAGATGCCGCTTCTGCAGCAATCTATGGCTCCCGGGGCGCCAACGGGGTAGTCGTTGTCAAGACCAAAAAAGGAAAAAGTGGCGCTTTTTCCCTTGCTTATAATTACAACATAGGGCTGGCGACTCCTACCCGGCTGCCCCACCTGGTGACGAATTCTGCCGAGTATATGGCATTATCCAATGAAGCGGAGACGAATTCGGGGAATGCTCCCCTGTATACGCAGGCGCAGATCGACCTGTATCAAAATGCTACGGACCGTGTCAAATACCCCAACCATAACTGGCTAAATGATATGTTCAAAACGGTGACCGTTCAAAACCATTACCTGAGCCTGAGCGGGGGAAAGGAAGGCACCAGCTATAACCTGGGATTTGGTTATACGGACCAGCCGGGTACGATGCTTGGATTTACGTATAAGAAATACACGATGGATCTCGGGCTGAGTTCCAGGATCGGTAAAAGGGTAACCGTCGGTACGAACTTGCAATTCCGTTATGGCAATCGCGTGGCTGCGGAAGACGGCAGTACGGACCTGTATATTGCGGCGCTCGCTCAGTCACCGCTATATCCCGCCCAGACAGCCAGTGGCTTGTGGATCTACAAAGCCTATAGCAACGAGCTGGGCAACAAGAATCCCGTGCTTACGGCGAAAGAGGCTCTTACCTATAACCCCGATTATTATGGACAGGGCAATGTTTCCCTGGATGTGGATATCTTTAAGGGCTTAAAATGGGAGACCAGGGCGGGGCTTAGTTTCGACGTCGACAAAAGTAAAACCTTTATTCCGACGGTGCCCATGTATTTCTACAGCGATCTGTCCTCCGCCGGTGATTATAATCCCGGTACCAGCCTGGGCCTGACCGTGGGCGAAAACGATGAGATCCATACGACTGTTTACAGCCAGCTGAATTATAAAAGAACTTTCGGGGTCCATAATCTCTCTGTTTTGGGAGGGGCCGAAGAGGAAGTAGATAACTATAGCCAGTTGAATGCCTTCCGTACCGGGTTCCCCACCAATGACCTTTCTGAGTTGGACGCTGGTTCCGCCAATGGGCAAACAAATGAGGGTACTTCTTCGGAGTGGGCAATAAAATCCTTTTATGGCAATGCAAACTATGATTTCGACGACAAATATCTTTTGGGATCCAGTATCCGGTATGATGGCACATCGCGTCTGCCGGCAGATACCCGCTGGGGCCTGTTCTATGCCTTTTCGGGCGGCTGGCGTATTTCCAGGGAAGCCTTTCTGAAAGATGTGAGTTGGCTGAATGACCTCAAGATCCGCGGTTCCTGGGGGGAACTGGGCAATCAAAATATAGGCACTATTCAAAACCCTTATCCTTATCAGTCCATTTTGTCGCAGAACAGTTATGCTTTCGCCGGCAATGTCAGCACGGGCTTCACCGCCAATACGCTTGTGGATCCCAGTCTGACCTGGGAAACGACCCGCGTGACGGACTTGGGTATCGACATGACGGTATTGAAAAACAGGCTCAGCTTTTCGGCCGATTGGTTTGACAAATACACTTTCAATATTTTAAGAGGGTCGCAGGTGCCACTCTGGTTGGGATTGAATCCTCCGACCATTAATAACGGGGCGGTCAGGAATAAGGGTTTTGAGTTCAGCCTGAGATACCAGGACCACGTAGGGAAGAATTTTAATTATTACGGGGTAGCCAACTTCCAGTTATACAGGAACAAGGTGGTATCCTTCGGCAGCCCGCAATACGGGGGGCCCGATGGCCAGTTGATCATGGAGAACGGGCAGCCTATCAACTCCTTTTATTTATATAAGATGGACGGCATTTTTCAGACCCAGGATGAGATCAATAAATCTCCCGACCAGTCTTCCCTCGGCGGAGTTCCCACTCCCGGTGATATAAAATACAAAGACATCAATGGGGATGGCAAGGTAGATGCCAACGACAGGACCGTAGTGCCCGGTCAGTACCCCAATTTCGAATACTCTTATACGATGGGGGCCAGTTATAAAGGTTTTGACGCAAGCGTGCAATTGTACGGTTCGGAGGGCAACAAGCTTTTTTTATATAAATGGGGCACGGATCCATTCGCACAAGGCGCACCGCCGACCACAGACTGGCTCAATCGCTGGACACCCGCCCATCCCTCCACGACGATGCCCAAAATTTATATGGGCTACTATGGCTATCCTAAGATAACAAGTGTACAGTCTACCTTCCATTTATATGATGCCAGTTTCATGAGGATTAAGAACATCATGGTAGGATATACCATACCACCCCGGATCCTGAAAGGCATAAGATCACTGAGGCTCTATTTATCGATCGACAATGCAGCGCTGTTCACCCCGTTGAAGCAGGGCACCGATCCGGAAAGACTGGATATTAACAGTAACCCCAGCGCCTGGTATGGATTCGCCAACTACCCGCAGAACAGGACTTACACCTTCGGTGCAGCCATTCAATTATAATTTTTAAAAGCAAAAGCAATGCAAGCAACTACTAAATATATAGCGCAACTGTTCCTGGCAGTGGTGTGCCTGGCATCCTGTAAAAAACTGGACCTCACTCCTACGTCCCAATTGTCCACTACTATTTTCTGGAAGACGCCAGCTGATGCCGATCTCGCATTGACCGGGCTATATAACACCTTATATGCCAATAATGGCACCGTAGATCAGAATGCGCCCTACTGGTGGGATTGTTTTAGCGACAATGCCTATAGCCAGCATACCTTAGGCGGATCTCAAAATGCGCTGATCTCAGGTCTTACGCCAACCAGCGGAAACTATCAGCTCCAGTATTATCAGAATGGTTACGTGGCCATTGCTGCCTGTAATTCCTTTCTTGCCAATGTCGGTAAAGTCCTCTCGGGTGATTCCCTGAACCGCTACAAAGGAGAAGCCTTTTTCCTGCGGGG